>Ga0207886_10099_pt1 | contig 133845 bp, 140 predicted proteins | sample LinPmetageLP35_FD_184048 | JGI IMG/M metagenome (GOLD analysis project Ga0207886, IMG submission 184048) | Marine viral communities from the Pacific Ocean - LP-35 (SPAdes) | ecosystem: Environmental > Aquatic > Marine > Oceanic | place: Pacific Ocean | collected 2009-08-31 | reverse complement strand
TGTTGAATTTGAGACGATTTGAACGCGTAATTGAGTTGTGAGAGGGTTTGAAAAAAAGAGAGTCGGAAATTAAAGAGGAGTGGTAATCTCGCTTAAGGGGCCCACGAGCAATGGCCCCAACTCTTACAAGGCTTGGAACTTGCTTGTTATCGGAACTTGACTAGCATCTGGAGAAGAAATCAGCCCTAGCTTTCTTCCACTGCCTGTAATGAGAGAGCTGGTTTGTGTTCGGGGACCTGGAGAGACGTGTCCGTCAGGTACTCCAGGAGCCCCTCGAAACCGGTCCGTAGGCCCTGCTTGTATGGCAGATCCAAAAGAAGAACCCGTAAAGTACGACGAGGGTGGTTGCGCTTTATATTCGTGGGGCAGCAGCGATGCTGTAGGTCTTTGACTAGATATCGGCAGAAGTGGATGCTGTATTGGAAGAGTCTTGGAAGACTCATTAAATCCAGATTCAACCCTGTGAACTCGTTTCTTCGAGCTCAGGAAAGGTAATCCGTCAGCGTCGATGCTTGGCCGGCCCCTTTTTCTACTCATAGCTCGATCCGAGGTTGAAGACCTACTACCTTCATGCTCTGATCCATTTAGAATATGATCGATACTGCATAATTTCTGCTCCCTAGATTTTTCCGAATCTTCTGTAGGGCCCGAGCCTATGTTCAAAGGGATGAGAGTAGACTGAGGGGAAGTGTCTAGCTGTCGAAGACATCCCCAATTCTCAGTCCCTAGTTGCTGCCTCTCTGCTTGTTTCCCAACCCAAGGACTTTCATAACCAAGCCGCATAGGCGGAGAAACGAATGTCTGACCTTCGAGTTGTGACCGAGATGTTAGACTTGAAGCTTCGATGTCGAAGTTCCGTGGGGTTGAAATAGATGTCTGAATCGATGAAGGCTCCACGGTCAGTGCGTTGTTTCTTTGGGTTTGAAAACAGTAGGCTGCAGCGGAATTGCGCGAGAATCCAGCGGCCTTCTTGGACCATGTTGCTAAGATTCGATCCTGCTGTCGATTGGCAAACACTGTCTTTTCTTCACTGAGTACCTCGGTGGCAGTATTACTGTCATTGATTTGTGAGTTGCGAATGGAGGAAAAGTCAAGTTCGTCCGGTGACGACATTATTGTAGTAGCCATAAGAGATGTAAGTGGTAATGAGGCAGTGTTATACAAAGAAGGATCTGAGAAGTATGAGGGAGTTAGGTGCAAGCTGCCGGTTATATGTCCCTATCGCCAAGACGGCACAATCCCCTCGCGATATTCTCTCGTTGGAAGATCTATTGTGGGCTCTGTGATCCTGGTTGCTAATATCAGATGGGGGGCTCGTATATGCACACAAGTGGAATCCATCATGACCTTCGATCTAGCTACCTACAAAACGTTAACCGTAAGCTAATCTAGCTAGAAATCCTAACCGAAGCTTCCGAATTATCAGAGAAACATACAGAGAGAGAGAGAGAGAAATCGCCTGCTGCTTGCTGGTGAACTGTTGTCCAGATGGCTGTCGTGATATGACATTTATAGAAGAAGAGTAGTTCAGTAGATTTTTCTCCCAAGATCTCTAAGCAAACATAGCAGCACACGTGTGAGAAAACTCTGGTCTAGAATTGGTATCATGCAGGCCATCATCTGTGAGATCTAAAGCTACAAGGTGCTAGTAGCTACCGGAGTATGCGCTGTATTATTGTGAACTATAGCTGGCCGTAGCGTGTGACTGAAAGACTCCTGTCTTGTTTTGTCATTTTCGTCCATTTTGATTAGGCTTCTGGCCAGAGAATCTCAACGTGGCCGCGCACTGCAATCAGGCCGAAGTGGGGTCCTATACATACAAGATTGACCGAAGAGAGTCGTTACTAGGTACGTGCAGTGAACCAAGAAGCATGATTCAGGCAAAGCTTGATTAAAAACAGGTGGAGGCTTCCGTATATTGTCGTCCCAGTACTTAAGCGAGCCCCTATTCGTTAAGCAACAGGGCTTTGCAGTTTGGCCCCGCTATAGATACCACACTATGTATGGGGACTGTTTAAAGTCTTCGGTGATGCGAGTATGTTGCTGTTTATGACAGACCTCGACTAGGATAAATTAAGCTAGAGAAACCGAGGACTAACTCCGAATCCATGGCAATTAACTGAGCCTCCGGCGTCCATCTTCAATAATGTTACAACTTCCAGTATCCCTCCTCGCCCAGTACGATAACGCACAACACACTTCCGCGTGTACCTCTGCCCACGAATAGAGGGAACCAACAGGATTTTCACCCTCTGCCGAATCGTCCTTCGCCTCTGAAATTATCGATTACAGAATGTTCATCTACGTTTGCATTTGACGCACCATTCACATTTCCTCCGCACACTTTTACGCGGATATGTCTTCGTTGGTTCAGTCAGCTATCTGTACTTCTTAGAAATCCAACAGACGCCTCCAATTACTGCAGATTAAACTGGGTGAAGAACGAACCTTTGGTGCATCTTTCCGCGAAAAGGATCTTCTCGCAATACACGCAGGGGAAGGGCTTCACTGCCAAGTGAATCCGTTTATGTAGCTTGAGATCGTGGTTGCGGTTGAAGGATTGCAAGCATTGGTCACATTTCAATGGCCGGTCGTGTGCTATATCTGAGTAACTGTATATCGAGACGGGAGACATACGATTCGAAGGCGAGTGGGATATGCTAGGAGATTGTTTCATAGGCGGAATGGGATCGTTGTGGTGCTGGTGAGGGACTATAATAGGCCGATGTGGGGGGAGGTCCACCGCAAAAGTCTGGAATGTGGATGAAGTCTCTCGTTGAGTTGGTTGCAGGGAAGGCTGTTGCGAGGCATTCACTTGCTGTTGTTGTTGAACGCTGGACGAACCCATGGAGCTAAGGAATAGGGAGAGGCTGTCGTAAGATGAAGGGAGCGCAGTAGTCGGCGACTTAGCGTTTCGAGTTTGGAAGTCCATTGATAGTGAATTCAGTGGTCGTCTTATATATTTTGGCCACTGCTATGCAAATGCTGCCTGTCCGTGGACTCTGTTTCGTAGGGGCTCCAGTTTCCAAGCAAGGAGGTTATTTTCTAGGCCGAACACAAAGGGATCTTCGACCACGACCTCTATATACAGAATTGCTTGATCCGGAGCTTGAACCGTAAACGAGGAACCGGTTTGTAATGATTAGGATGATGTCGAATTCTAGCTTTGCGAGTAAGCACCAGCCTCCGGGGTCTACGAGTCTCGGAACAGACGGTCCAAGACGGGATACTCGGCAGCGGCGTCTGATGTCCTATCTGTGGAAGGCAAATTGATATTGGTTCTGACAGGGCGAGCCACACTTCTCAACGGGGAATCATCTCAATATGGCATTTAATGACACCAGTCAGTTGGTTGATGAGAATGGGAGAAGCATTCGTTGTGGGGCTGTTTAGAAGTTGTCCATGCTTGATAAAATAAAGCAGCCGTAGATATCTTAGACACATACATTCAACGAGAAGGTATTTACGAATCTGGCACAAATAAAGACAACGAGTCAGACACGAGTTGGCTCTGATTCTTACCACCACCAGATGTTTAGCTTCTGTGTCTGTTGTTTTGTTTAGCCATCAGAATCTCGCTTAACCATCCCACCCTCCGCCGAACTCCACCAGCAAGCACTCCAGCAAGTCCGCCAACAGCGCCGGCAAAGACTGGGCAAGTGCCACCATAACATAGGGTTGAATGGATAGTCAAGGACCTCAAGTCCCCATCTGAGAGCTGGCCTGCGAACTTCAGTTTTCCGGATGGTTTCAGTATTCAACGATACAATACCTCCTTCAAGGTTGAAGCAATCGATTGCAAATTACATCGCGAGTCAGCCGAGTATCTCTGAATTCCTTGAGAGTGTAGAGGTACTTACAAGCAGGGGTTCAAGTCAAGGTCGAGGGCCAGGCGCTCATTCAGTCGCTTTCGCATGTTCAATCTTCCTTGTGTATTTACGTCGTACTCGTGTTGAAAATTTCACTTTCAGTTGCAACTTGTAAGTTTAACCCGTTTTCTCGGTATAGTATTTGTCTTCGTTGTGACTTCGTAACAGCCGAGTCGTTTGTTGCATGGGACGCAAGGAATTTCAGAAGAGAGTTCTAGAACTATGACCAAGTGTCGTTGCCATGAATTTATCTGATAACGACGGCTTAACGAACCAATGGTGCTAATAATCCTTGATGCCCTTCTAATTCTGTGCCTTGACAACTGAATAGCGTCAAACGTTCGTGATCACGTAGATGGCTTAGTGGTTAGGTCTCCTTTACTTGATGGACGAAAAGATTACTAGGAATATATATGAGTCGGCACCTAGTGAAACAGTGAATATTTAACTGGCGCAGTTTGGGGAAGTATGAAAAGAACGCCATCAATCACCTAGTCTGAAGACTAACGAAAGTGACCTCACAACTCTGTGCCCGAGAGATCCACTTCTGGAAGATCAACCACGTCATAATCATCGTCATCTGTTGTCATCTTCATGTCCCCACCCCCTTCCAGAGATTTTTGCTCAGCCGGCTTGACATACGTTGCCTCTTGTGGAAGCCAGCTCTTATCTGCCTCAACATTGTCCGTTATTATCCATATGCGGCAATGTTTCTTGAGATCAAAGACGTCGTCCTGATCGCTGCGGGACAGATGTTTGAACAGGATAACCTGATATTCACGTGCTGTATCGCTGACTGCCAGATAGCCTGCTATGGAGCCGCGAACTTGATCCATATCGATCATCATGAATTCCGTATTATCGTTGAAGAACTCATTGAAGCGCTTCAACCAGTACTCCCGAGGCTCGTCCAATGTGCTGACAACAACAATCTGTTTTTGGAGAAGCTTGTCGAGTTGCTCGTCGATCGCCCGTCTGGTTGGTAGGAATTCCTTGATTTGATGAACGGAGAACATCTCGGTGAATGGAGGACGGTCTGAAGGCAATGTCAGGAACTGTGATTATTATACCATCTTCCAATAAGAAAGACGAACCTGTGAATACAGATATCCTGTGCAACGGCATCGTATCTTCTTCATCTCTAGGGTTTTCCTTCTTTGACAGAATACATGGGCCAGGTCCTTCAACGAAGACCTTCTTTGGTCCACTGTGAGCCCACCTAAGTACGTGATGCGGTGCAAACTTCTCACTGCTTATTATTGTGACCACCTGCAATGTTTTCGAGCTCATGACTTTGTCATGGATCAATGTGAATGGTAGATAGTGCTTTCTCGGGATCTGTATTGAGCCCCAATCAATCGCTTCCCCTATCAAATTCCATTCTATTCTTTGGTTGACAAAACCTTCAGTCCAAGCGACTCCTCGCCAAAGATAGGTGTCCCTTTGATGGATAAGGTAGATATCGGAGAACATTTCCAAATATTTGTTGGTCTCGTTCCTCGGTAACTTGACTCCATTGAGAATCAATCGCATCAGGTGTTGACTGATCGTGGATTTCAGCGCCTTCTTCTCATTCTCAGGGGCGAATTGGTAGAAATCAGCCAGGCTACGAAATTTCCCCCCAGGATCTTTCATAGTAGCACAATCCGACGTAACCGAAAGCGTCCATCGTCCTTGTGGAGTATGCCCAGGAGGATGCGAGGTACTGGCAGTGTGCGTTGAGAGCTGTGGAAATTGAGGAGACTGTGAAGAGCGTTGCAGAGTCTGGGAATGAAGAGACTGTTGACCAGCCAGCTGCTGCTGCTTGGGTGGAGGATCAGATTGGGTAGGATGCTGCGCAGCCTGAGGGACAACTAGGAAACCCAGAACAGGACCCAGGAGACTGAGAAACGAACCCATTTTCCGAAGCGGCTCCAAAGAGGTTATTGAAGTGCCTGATAATGACCTGGAAGTGCTACTGGAGATTGGTTGCGTGCTAAGCACTATATATAATCAAGGGCAGCTGCACCTGTGGAAGTGAGGCGGACGGCATGAGGACTAGACGCGTCTCAGAAGTTTAGGACTTGATCGGGGTTTTCTTATCAGCAATCATTGGAGGATACGATTGCTACAAGACCTTCCTTCCTTCCTCCGGTGGAACTGGGCACGCTGCAAGTAGTGATATCCCTGAAGGCATAGTCGGTCAACCCTTTTCGTCGGTAGGAACATGCGGTTGCCCTCCTTGGCTGCAGTCAATACTGCTAGCTACGTCCTCAGTCCGAATGACACGCCATGCGGCCACACAGTGTGGCCTCTTTCGATTCAAATGTCCACGTATATTGGCTAAAGTATAGTTGTTTGCAAGGGATCGTCCCAAAGTCATTCCTTGTTCTCGTTCGGCCTCATCTCCCGTTTGCTGCTGGTTCATTGCCCCAACAGATTGCAGCTGACGCGGGATCAGTTGCTTCAGTCATATTAGTGTGTTCCATACTTCCGCATGCTGGTCATGCAGAGAGGAGAGGACCAGTTGTCCTGCCGCCAGGGTCTGCCATGGTATCGAGCTCTCCACTTCGGAATTTCTGGGAGATTTTTCCCATCAGCGAGCTGTACTCGGTCGAGATGAAGCAGCTGTTGTCGATCCTCAGCAGCACTCTCCCTGGCAGCCTTCCTCTACTCTATAAGCGTCGCAACGTGAGGCTGTCTCTGCCCAAGATGATCCAATGTGCTTCTCATGATTGCTGTGATTGTGCTGTCCACTAGGGTGGTCGGGTAAGCAAAAGGGAGCTCTCAACAAACGAATCTTCTGAAGAATCTCTGGCCAGGATATAAGATAGTGAGACATGGAAATATATTTGCCCTAGACTCTGTTTGTGTCAGTAGAATGTCCGCAACCTGTCTGCAAGTTGTCACACTAAAGTATGAACAAGAGACTGCTAGCTTTACTTATCCCTGATAGCGTCCAATCAAGACAGTCAGATAGATAATTGCATCTACTCTATCCATCCTTGTCTTCTTCGTGTGTGTCCAAGTAAGGACGCCGTCTTTTAATAGTTCACGCGACGCTACGATGCCGGATGCAATCACGCCCTTGAACGCCCACAGCTTGGGATTTATGGATCAAGTCTTATTGGGTCAGAGGTACAGTACCCTCCCTTGTTCTATTTGTATCGGTCATCGATCGGCCTGAGAGGGTTCAGACAGGTACGTTCAAAGGGTAAGGTGAAGGCGCATCACTCTAACATCCAGATGGTGATGGCAATGAATTCGAATAGAGAACCTGAGAACTTGTTCATTGTGTAATCTAAGTCCAAGAAATAACAGGGTAATAAGGAGATATATGAAATGACAACAAGTCTGGGGAGAAGAAAATTGGAAGTTCTTCCTCATATTCTAGAAACCTCATCAATAACAACAATGGCCACAGGCCTTCCGAAAGGAACGAAAAGACCTTCGCAACGAAGAACCGCACTCATCTCAAGACCCTTCCATGCGAGCCCCTTCAGCCACGACCAACTTCACATTGAAAGTATGTGACTCTGCGGTCGCCTCGGGATCAAATACGAAGCAGACGGGCTGCTGGCTATCTTCCGCAATACCATGTAGCCTGATCCACTCCACATTCTTATCAACCTCCGCTCCGTGAAGAACGACCAATGTAGTAGTGCCTTTGTTGAAGATTTCAACCTTCCCGGCATCCCAACACACGATAGTATGAAGGATCCACCAGTGTTCAATGTCGTGGTTTTCATGGATCATCTTGTCTTTGCGTTTGACAATCTCTTCCTTGAACTGGTTGGCCTTGATAAGGACCATATCTTTGCAGTCCTGCAGTCGTTTTCGGGTGGCTGTGTCACTCTCTGTGGAAAGAGCTAGCCTTATCTTGCAGTAGAATGAAAGTATACAGATTGCATCTCCCTCTCGGAACGACAGTCCAGCATCTCGGATACATCGCGACCCGACAATAACAATCGGCCTACGCCAATGATTTTTCGACACGGCTGTCATTATCATGTATGGCTGTTCTTCCAAGAATCTCCCCATGCCTGTCTTGACGACGTGTATGTCCCACATTCATTCCTGCTGCGGATTGGCCGAACAGTGCAACTGTGGTGGTGGTGGACGGTGGGATGGTGGTGGTGGTGGTGGATAGTGATGGTGTCCTGATGGTCCTGGGGCGGTATGTGGTTGTAGGTGTGTGTAGGCAGGAGGAGTTTGTCCTGAGGAGGAAGAGTGGCATCGCCTCTGGGAGTTGGGACCTTGGCCTTGAAAAGATTCAAAACTTCGAGATCATGTTGGGGGTTGACATAGCGAGTGGTGTAAAATGTTGCTGGTGCGAGAGAATTTGAAGGTGTTAGAGCGTAGAGGAGGAGAGCATTACTAGGACGAGAGATCTCGAAGGTGTGTTGAGAAAGAACCTGGCATGGTGTCTTCTCATAAAGCGACTGAAGGTGAGGCGGATGGAAGAAAGAGAGGGCACGAGCATCAAGGCATGCCACGCCCGTTCGCCTCACTTCAAGGGCCAGACACGGCACGGAAAGGTTGGAGGTTATCCCCGGATAGCAGTCAAGCCTCTGCAATCCATGTGGCTGCCCATCTTTGGAAGCAGGGATGAGGAGGACCCGAGACAGCAAGCTTGCCTTGAATAGGAAACAGTTCCAATTGTACCCATTTAGAACCAGGTGCAGGTCGCTGCTCTATTGACTGGGATCATGTATACACCGCGGGCTTGACCACACGAGCCTGCGTTCATCTTTCCTTTTCGCTGACTAGATGATAGGGTATCTTTATCCAAGTCAGTAATAGCGTGTTGATCGGCCAGGAGGCCATGCTGAGGCTAGAATCAATCAACTGCTTCGCTGAGCCATCTAGTCATTTATCTATCTATCCACCAATCTCTCTCCATTCATGGCTCGATGGTAATCGAGATCCTACGCAACTAATACCCGTCCAATAGCACTGTATTCGGTCGACCCGCCTCAAATTCCGTCTTAATAACCCCCATCTTGTTGCTCGCATGGATCCCAACTCATAGTGCGTTGAACGTATGTCCTGTCCTCCCCAAACTGATTCAGTTCAACTTCTGCCTCTGCAAGTACCTTAAATCCATGTTTCAAGTATAGAGGCGTACCGGCCGGAGTAGCTTGTAGAAACACACTCTTCTGGCGTTTTGTCGCTCGTGCCTGTATCTCGATCACTAGCTTCGAGCCGATCCCCATTCGTTGATACTGAGGTGATACACACATCAGGTGGACCTCTTTATAAATCCATTAGCTGCGACTCTAAGTGTAATCAAGACTGTAGAACTTACTGATATCCTTATTTTCGCGATAAAATTGTTGAGTGTGATGCTGGGTCTGCTCTTTGACCTTATGTATGAACTTGAAATCTGCTTCGGCGGGGGGCGTCACGTCCCTCGGCGGTTTTGGCCCATAGAAACAAATTGCAAAAGCTACAATTGGCTTGCCGGGTAAGTGGTCAGCTACAACTTTGATTGTTTCTACCTCTTCCCCCTCGTGAAACTCAATCATGTCTTTGCAATGGAAATTTTTGATTTCGCTAGGAGTAACATTGCGAAATGTACGGTAGAGAAGAGGATTAGATTTAAAGGCCGCCATAGAGATTTGAGTAAGCTCGATATTATCCTAATTGGCGGAAGTAGACATTGTATACGACTCAGATTCCATTCTGAGCCAGTAGCCGAGAAACCCAGAGAGATATTGAGCGTCATTTCATTCCATGAGGTTAGGCATAAGTTATGGCCTTCTTAAGGACATGAGATTCGACTAGCCTCTGGAGAGGTCTGGGACAAGCACAAGCTATCACCTAATGAGAGCACAGTCCAGGGCTGCAGCAGTGGCCAGGACGCGAGTGTCTTCATGGACGGGCTGTGTGGAGGGGGAAGGGTATTCATTGTCGGACGCCCGCACTTGTTGGTGTTGGTTGGGGGGCGTGGGGGGGTTCTCGCCTACCAGACCCAAGTCGTAAGTCAACCCTAACTTTTCATGTCGGTGCTCGGGCTAGTCAAGCCGTTCCGTACCGGCGAGGCATGAAGGCATCCCAGGAGCGAGTGATCGGCTTCGGTTGTGCTGCACGTCGTTGTCACATTAGCTCCTTCGATGTTCGACTCCAATTCCCCCTTATTAGAGTGTGATGTGCCACTAATCAAACCTTAATATCAGACGGGTCGACCCGGCTGTAGCTGAAGCAACAATCATGACCACGTGACTAAAATAGAAGGAGAGCAGTTCCTGAACTTGAACCCAAGCATTGTTCTTTTATGACCCTTTATTTCTATATTGAAAGTACGAAAAGCCTTCAGATTTCCTCTACCCGGAGTCTACCTCGCCATATCCTACGTAGCTTCCCTTCCCCTCCTCTCTCGTTCTTGCCCAGACGAAACGGTGTTGTGAGCTTCAGATGGTGGGGGGCGGGGGGGATGGTAATGTGGTGATCGCTTTCTCCAGATCTTCTTGCGACTCTGCTAAGAGCTTCTGCCTGTCCTCTCGACTAAGCTTTGACTCTCTGGGCACAGTACAGGAACCTCCGATGGATTTTCCTTCGCACATGATTGGTACGAGAGTAAAAGATTTCGCTGTCGACGTTTCCTCCGCGCTGATGGATAACCCATCTCCAGTACGTTTGACTGACATAGTGTACGTAACAAGGCCAGAAGAGCTGGGATGGGGACGGGGAAGATCATATTTATCTGATGTCTTGTTGTCGACCCAAAACTGCAATCACACCTGTAAGAGAAGGAGGGTGAATGTCATAGGTAAAATACGTACGTGGACTAGTATAGACTTCTCATTACCGAAATGTACGTCAAAACTACCTTCATAATTGCCACTTGTGCATTCAATAAATCGCTTCTTTCCGTCCCATACGAGAGCAACCCTCTCTGCACCTGGGAGTGGAAATTCACATTTGATATAGAGCGCCATTGTTCGATATGAGGAGGACAGTGAAATGGCAAAAGTCTTTCAATCAGTTAATGGGAAATGATGAATTGGTGCGACTTGGGAAACGAAGTGGGTATCTCACAAGTATATGTAGAAGAAATAACAGAATAACGAGCAACCCTGCCGCTTCCCAGTCACTGACATACGTCCAGCAGTCGGGCGCTTCTTCAGGGTTCATGCAGGATTGATATGTAGGTGCAGGTGGCACTCGGCCTCGTTCCCTGTTTATAACAGTCGTCTCATTCCCGGATTTCGCGGTTGGAAATCAGTTCAGTATTGACAAGGGCGGTTGTGACGAGTTGGCTGGACTTTGAACTTCAAGTCCTTTTGAATTTGGATTGGGAAAAAGAATCTCCACGAAATGCGAAGGTACGAGCAAACTAGAGAGCAAGCATGAAAGGTTAGGCAAATGAGATTACCAATGGGCAGGACACAAGAGCAGCGAGGGTCTACATCAGATGCGGCTCAATCATGCCTGCGTCTCTGACCCCTCCCCCGCGTCAAGCCACACCGACCCGAACGGGGTATAGGAGTGGAGGTAAACGTGACGAGCGGCGCAGGGCAGGCTGTCGCGCTCTTGACCGCTCCCTGATCCTGTCTGCCAAGTGTCCTCCCGCTGATCGCTTCATGCCACCAGGGCACGGTTCTCAATCCGCGTGCGTTCTGCATGCAAAAGCAACTGCAGCGTGACATGCCGACCCTGTGCTTGAAGCTCACGGTTCACGTTGCAGTATTGATCAAGGGCTGTAAGCCACAGAGGATTGTTGGCTTCCAGGACCTGTGTCGACGCCCGGTGGAATGAGTCTCAGCCAATCTGCAAGGGCGGCCGTTGTTGCTAGTAGAGCCAGATATGTAAAGTAGAACTCAATTAGGCGGTATTCCCGAAACTTTCCAATAAGAAACAATATCGGCAGCGACAGTGGAATTCCATGGGGATGTCTGTACCTCAATCTTCAAGCTAAGGCATCGTTCTTGATGCCTCTGTGTTCCGGGGGAGCCGATTGGAATGCGTCAAAGCAGGAGAGACCACAGCGAGGACTTCTCACCGCATATATTCAACGGGCAATCGAACCCAGCGGAATGGTTTCGCCTTCGCACCTGCATCTCTCGCTCCCCTGCCTCGAGCGCATTGGACAGAACCATTCAGCCTCGTTGATCTCCCCGTATGCCATATGAAGTCAAGCGTGCCAGCCCCCAGGTATCGCGTACATAACCCAGGCTGTCCGCCCATCCTGCCTCCTCTCCTTCTTCTCCTTAAGCCTTGTATCTGCGCAGCAGTCTCCAGTGTCCTCGAGATCTGCCTTGCCCTAATATCCTTGTGCCGTGTTTGAACGAGAGCCCCAATGGCGAGATCGAAACGCGGTTGGTTCTTCTCCAGTGATGAGGAGACGGTAGGAACATCTCCTATCTTCCTGTCAGCCTTATTCTGTATAATTTCCTATGTGGATATACTGTTCTCGTAGTCGCAGCTCTCCGTTTGGGTGTTGAGCATCATCTAACCGCCTCGAATTCATTCCCTCACCGTGTCGTTCCAGAAAACACCACCAACGCCAGCGATGGCCGATTTTAGCCGTTCGCGTGGGGCTCTGCCAACCTCGATCATCTGCAACCTTCTGGCCAGCGACGGAATCCGCCAGTCTACGTCGCAGAAGGCGTCTCCTGTCTATACTGCAGATTCCATATTGTGAGATCATTCAACACCTCTACGACAAGACCACCGACTGTTGGACATTGGGCACAGTCGTGAACCCCGCTATAAGGCACACAAAAAATAAGCAGCAGGCAATTTTGGCGTCAACATATTTCAGCAGCGTTCAGAAGTCTAGCCGTAAGGAAATATCCTATCCCCCCAACTGGTCGCAGATGCCTCCACTAATACCTAACCCTCTCGTTCACAACAGCTAATGTATCTTTTGCAGGATCAACGCCATTACCTGCTTCGTGCCCAAAGAGAATTGCGGATGGGGAAGGCCGAAGACTGGGCTGCTGCCAAAAATGCTGAGAACGTACGGATCAAGGACGGATTCCACTATCGGACGAAAGAGGTCACGTATCCGGAGGAGGACGATTCACCAGATGGTACTTGCGCATTCCTCATACTTTCCGGCAGCGGAATTGTAACCCATGGTTTCAGTGGATATTCCTATACAGGCGAAATACAACATGTCAGTGGGAAATGCACAGCGGCCGCGGGCCTCACTGTGGTCTGGATCATAAAGGAGTAATCGGATAGACGATGTTTATGTCGGATGTGATGTATATACATTAACTCCATTATTCAACATGCTTGCTGGGTCTGCTACTCCTCGTTCCTTTCGTTCTTTCAAAACTCTTTCCCATACAGTTCGGATCGCTGGAATTGTAATAACCAGTATTCCCAGTCTATCTGGCATTAGACACAAGGCCATAGCGGTGTTAGGAAACCTTGTCACTTCCAAGCCGGTGTCCGGTCCTAGAAGGCCCAGAATGTAGTCCCATGCCTCATCCCACTGGGTGTGGAAGGTCCTAGCTGAGTTGGACCACGGCGCCGGGTTCGTAGACGTGTCACTCAGTAAAATCGGAAGTATATTCCCGCCGCCATCTATCCGTACTGCTGATTTTACCGTTGAGCTAATTCTATTCACACGGCACTTTTTGGTGCCCTGAAATTTGCTAAAATGGCAACATAGCTCTTTCGCCGTCATAAACCAACTTGTAGTTTTATCTAGACCAGATTAGTTTCTGAAGAAATAATATAGAAGAGATATTCCATACCATCAACATCAACATCACCAGGCGTTGTAGTCTGAGGGTTTATAACCCTTTGTAAGCCTGCTTGAGATTCCAACCCCAGTGATACTTGTGTCTGATTTGACGATAGCTCACGCTGCACATTGTGACTCTGGTTTGGACCAGACAAAAGTGTCTGCAATATATGCCCATTGCTTTCCTTGACCCGCGCAACTAGCCTTTTTCGATCTGTTCCAGCTTGCATCTCCAGCAGTACTTCTATACCACTATTCGAATTCGGTGAGGGCTTTTCGGATTCGAAGCGCATGGGGTTTGAGGCCGTTGAATCCTGCCAGTGGGGTTCTTCTCAGTCTTCGTCAGTAACTACTTCAATCGGATGATGTATTTGTAACGAACCTCCTGCACGGTCGCCCCAAGAAAAATCAAGCTCATCAAGTATTGCATTGTCCATCTCAAGCTGGCCCAACAACATGACAAACAGCATCCGCCCACTGACTGGCCAGAGTTCGATTTTGTTCAACACTTCCTTCGACTTCAACGCTTCCACCAAGCCGTTCGATGGGTTGACGAGCATTGTGTGAAGGGCAACCACGCCTCGTAAGGACCCAGTCCATTGATAAATCTCCCGCCATATGGACCATTCAGAGCTGGCATCTGATAATGCTTCGTTGAGGCGTTTCTTCAAGGCAGCGCTTACGAACCATGTCGTGCGCTTCCGCTTCAGACCACTCCTCGCTGCAGTCTTCGACTCCTCCTTGCGCCTTGTAAGCTTTTCTTGTGCCTGGTCCAAACGTTTTTGCGCGGTAGTCAAGAAGCGGCCGACATCAACAACATAACACAGGAATGGTAGATATTGAACGATTGAGGCGACAAATGCCGCGAGTTGCTGTAAGCTTGGAGGAAAATCATCAAGGGGAATCGTAGGAACAGCTGGTCCGATATACAGTGACATCATGGCGTCGGGAATGACTATGCCTATTTGCCGATCGATCGAGGAGGGAGTATGCCGATGTGTATGCTGTTTTGTGTGAACTTATGTCGGTTGTGGTGTAAAGTATGCTGATTGTTTGTGTGAAGTCGTGTCCGTTTGTGTGTGAAGGATGCTGGTTCTTTGTGTGAACTCGTGTCCGTTTGTGTGTGAAGGATGCTGGTTCTTTGTGTGAACTCGTGTCCGTTTGTGTGTGAACCCCTTGCTAATTTTGTGTGAACTCGTTGTCGATTTGGTGTGAAACAGGGTTTAGTTATTGGTCGAGCTTATTTTCTGCTGGAACTAGCGTCATGCAGAGTCAAAAGCTCAAGAGGTCCAAAAAGCCCGCCTTGGCATCCTTGTGATGGCCATTGGTTCATGCAGCCCGGACATCTACTACCACTTTGGTCGAAATGTCTCAAATGACAATCCCTTCCGAGGCTGAGATGTGGATCTCTCAGAATCGGCACGTTTATCGATGCGGAGACCGTCACATTAGCGTTCAGGCGAGCGCCACCGACTAACTCTTTGAAGACAGGAGCCACGCTGCCCTTCGCAGCGGCTTGCCCCTGCCACCAAATGACCCGAAGACGCCTAGTAGGGTCCCAGACAGCCTCTTTCTATTGGTTGACTCCTCGTTTCCTGAATTTTGTTGCATCTCTACCTCGACCGGTGAAGAGTATTTCTTACTCCGTGGTTAGCTGGAGGTGGCTGAATAGATCGAGACCAGTTACCTAGGGATCAATCAGATCATGGACGTAGTTCTTTAGTCCAAGTGGTTTCCCTATGTGCATTCTAGACAGGGTGTTGAGCCTGAGTTTCCTGGCGATACGATCCGGACAACCGAATATTTTTCGACTCCGCGGCAATTATTCTATAGAGCCAATTCAATGTACAGGTATCCGCCAACCTCGCTACCTGCAAAGTTCCTGAATATGCCATTATTGAGAGAATGGTTATGCTGTACTTCGTTGTGAAGATGCTCTGACTAATGGTAAAGCATGATGGAACTTTAGGAGAGGGTCTACGTCAAGTGAATAGAGAATGTGTTGAAGATACAATTTGCACCCATAGAAACATGCTCTAATACTGCTGAAAAGTTCTTGCTGTAAAGTTTCTTTCTCCTCGAGCTTTCGATTTCGCTCCTGGTATCTCCAATCATTCTCCTGAGACCGGATTTGCGGTGGACAACTCGTCCACCATGTTCGAAGGTCAGAGTAGAGCTCGTATATCTCCTGGTTGTGGTGTTGCATTTGGACGTTACGCCATGAAAAGCATGTCATCTTGGCCATTATCGTCATCAGTTTCTGAAATGAGGTAATAGCGACATGTTCCGTATCGTAAGCTGGCCATGGGGACGGACCGGCCGGGTTAATCTCGTTGTAGTCCTCCCATTTCGGAGCTCTGCTAGAGATGGTCGCGTTTGATATGTCAAGACGATAAAAGAATCGTCTTAAGTGGTTGTTTTGCTTTCGTTTGTCAAGCGATCAGATCAAGGCTGATGCTCCTGCAAGATGCAAGTGCAAAGACCCACGCAAAGACAATATCTATAAGCTGTTACATGGTTCTCTTCTAGGCTTGGGCAGGTGATTCTTACCTCATAAATGCACAGAGGCAGGCACAAAACCAGCTCCGAAGTACCACTAGGTGGGTTCTTCAGCCGCCAATGCAGCACCTTTATTGCACTTCCATAAGAGACAGCAGCCTGTGTCAGAGTCTCCTTGTCTGGCCTCAGAAGAAGAACAATTGCTTGGATTGCTTGACCATAGACAGGTTGACCGAGATCTACGCACTGGAAGGGGCCCTGTTCATCATAAGGGTATAAAAGGCAGCGGAAAAGCTTGTCAAATTGCTTAACATTCCGCTGTAACACCTTGGATGTCAGAGGACAAGGATTGGAAGGCCAAGTACACGTCTTCCATAGCCTTGTGCATCTCGTACACTCAGGATAAGTATCATCGCATTTGACTTTGTCTTGTCGACATGGTAAACAGCCTCCAGCAGGTCAGTAACTTAATCTATTCAAATGCCAGTAGGATTGGCTCACCTGTTCTGGACCTGCGAGCTGATTTCATGATTCTGCTCGATCTTCGGTCTGGAAATCTTTACAGATTAGACCTACGAAAGGGTATAGTTCTTGGAGGTCTGTATATTTTGCGGCCTACATCAGTGTGCGGCTTGACACTGTTCTGTTGAATCCGGCAAGCTCCACCAGTGAAAGAGCAATAATAGGATGCTCCGCCCGGTTCCATCCAGGACGGTCGAGCATACGAGGCAACTAGATCTGGACGCACCTCCCCCCTTGCCGCTTCTACTGGAAAACGCCTCCCAGTCCTTGATGTGGGGTGGACGCGATGTGATGGGTCTAGGTCGCCTGAGTTCCTAACCGCAAGGCATAGGCCAAGACCTGAGATCCTCTCACAAGCCAATCGGATAAAGCGAGGGACGAGTCTACCCTTGAATGGGGGCATCCACTGCTGTATCCTGCCGCACTGTGCATGCAGGGATCTACGACTCCACAGATTTGCTTCTTGCCGGGAGGACTGTGATAAGAAGCGCGTTGTCTCCTCAGAGGAGAGCCGTCTCTGTCCACGACTTGATCGCGTAAATATCGAATATGGCGAAGAGAAGAGCTGCAACTTTAGACAACGAGGTGATAACGAGCTGCTCCTAGACTAAAGCCAGCCTGAACTGATCTGGTCTACAGGATAACCCGCCTAGAGGTAAGAAAAGGTGTAGCTCCGACCCGGAAGTTGAGATTGGGTGTACGACTGGCGGGTACGAAACCACCATCCTCTCCCTACAACAGTCTAGCTAACCAGGCGGCACAGAGTCAAATGCGACAATAAGGGGGATGCTTGTGCTCAGGGCAAAACAAAGGACTGCGGGTGCTTTCAAAGAGCGAGTTGGGAACGGATTGTCGAACAGCTTCATCCAATGGCCGAGCCCAGCTGTCCGACTCCTGCGCAATCTGCCACGGAGAATTCTCACATCGTCGATCTGACTGATGCTCCAAGAAGTGTCGAAGTCGTTGAATCTGGGGCAAGAAACAGAGATTTGTCACCTGTGGAAGACTGCTGTGGTCTGCCGTCGAAGGGCCTCATACACACAAAAGCTGCTGCTCTATCCGACGGTAAAGGATATCCTGCTAGAAGCGAGACCAGCTTCGACCATAGCTCTGGTTATACGACTGTGAACGTCTTCGGCAACGAGGAACTGCTCCTCCAAGATACCAGCTCCCTTCCCAGCAGCTCCCCTTCGGAGGCTTTCGGAGGCAATCTGTTTCAGAGAGAGGGTGACTTCGGTGACGAAAATGCTGCTGGGTGGACAGTTCGTGACGATGCTGGATATTTTAGTGATTCCGACGCTGAGTCCACTTCCATAGCGGGTGATGACAACTTCAACTTTGTTGAGGAGAATGCCAGATCATATCACGCAGATGGTATGTTTCCGAATGCCTGATCACCTCCACATGTACTTAACAGCTTCTAGTCTGGGAAGGTCTCGAGAACTGGGAGCCACTGGACGAGGCGCAGATACTGTGCCAGACATTGAGGTAGAAGAGCCATTGTCTGTTTTTACCTACAAGCTAACCAGCTAGTCATGAAGTGTGGACAAGAGCAGATAATGGCAGACTTTGTCGCGCACCCATTTGCCCTGGTGCCGTAAGTAGTTGCAAGGAACGACAAGCAGGCTGTCAGCTAATACATAGTTTTAGACCGTTCTTGATCTTGGAACAGGGTCGGGAGTCTGGGCAAAGTATTCTGACTCCTCATGTCACGTATGAATCATCTGCTAACTGAACCAGCGAATTCGCTGACAACAACAAGTCTTGCAACGTACTTGGCATCGACATCTGCCCTATGCAGCCAAACTTGGTGCATCCGAGTGTTAAATTCATGCTGGAAAATTTCGATTCACCTGAATATGAGGAACCCCAACATCGATATGATTATATACACGGCCGTGACCTAGCAGGGAGCGTGACAGATTGGCCCAACTTATTAGGCAAAGCGTTCAGGTATGTACTAGGTCGTTGGAATCAGACGTATGCTTATTTGGTCAGAGCAACCAGGCCGGGAGGGTGGATTGAGATTCGACAAGTTGATATCAAACCAGAAACCAATGGCGAGCTAGATCTCAACCTTGGCTGGTGGGTGGATAGTATCATCCGTGCAGGTGAAAGATCTGAGAAGAGTTTTGACATCTGCGGCAGACTTGAAGGATGGGTGGAAGGCGCCGGTTTCACTGACGTTGAAAAGATCATCATTCCCGTTCAAGTCGGTTGCGCCCCAGACGACCTGGACCAGCTAGGTATGCTCAATCAAGAACGCTTTCTCAAGGAGCTAGATGGACATTCATATCGTCCCTTGATTGGCACCCTTGGTATGAATGCCAACACGGTACAGGTTGCCCTCGCGGGCGTGCGGCAGGCAATCAAAGATGCCCAAAATGTCCAACACAATTTGTAAGGAAGCTTCCCTGGTCCCAAATGATACCCATCTGCTCACCATCTACAGCGTTGTTGTGATTGGACAGAAGCCTTGGGGTTGAGGAGGAAAGCGGCACTCTTTGTATTCGTCGCAGAGACTTCTGTAAAGCATGTGTTTGTATTGATATTACAGGACACCGAGAGGCGAATTGAGCTGCGATCCAGTATTTAGAGCCTACGTACTTGTACCCGTTGTTGTAAATTACAAAGTTTCAGTAAAACCATAAATATGCGTCAGCGATTTGATCTCAGAGACTTCCGAACGATCCTTCGTCTACTTCATTTGTTGAACCCTTCACTTGGGGCCTAGCTACCCTGGTTACAGCTCACCAGATACTGGCGGTAGCAATGTCTTCGCCACTCCATGGACGGCAGGGAGAGCTGATTTTAAGGAAGGCTGAGCAATGGACTCTGCTCGCGCTAACGATGCGGAGCGAGGATGCATACAAGCCATTTCCTGACGAGCCTTAGATCGGAATCTGAGTGCGACGCTTGTATGAGTCGCCTAGAGAGTGTGGAAAATGCGGATTAGCGGACAAAACTGATAAGAGACGGTCGGTGCAGGGGGATTCGGAAGGGCTCAGAGACGGTTGAAGCTGCTGGCTACGAGAAATAGAGACGTTATGGCGTTAACTGGTTAATCTTGTCATATTATTGGAAATGTCTGTTAGCTGCTCCTTGCTACTCTAGGGCATGTGAGTTTGCATATAACGTCCTCTCAACATCCCTCCTGCGCACTCTTCCACATCCATCTGAATGAGTTTCCCCCGTCTTTCCTTGTCTCTATCGAGTTTCACGCCCGGCGCTGTCTTTTTCCAACACAAGTTTCAAGCAAGCAGCTTGTCACGTCTCAATCGCGACACGGAGCAGACCGACTCGGGATGGATTAGCACGGATAGTCATGAGGCGCGGGTGCGGATGCACTCCCCCAACGAACTAGTGCGTTGGGTGGCACTGGCGTTTATCCTGCACGGGTCAGAGAATCCCAACGTACATGCAGAAATGACAACCGAACATCACGCCCAGCTTCTCCCATTTGAGCTAGATCATTGGTAAAACTCAAAGTGGTTAGGGCAGACGGCACGACTGAATCGGATCACTAGACCCTGTCCGCCTCTGAATGTGGGGGTTTTTAGCTTGCCGACTTGGAAACGCCTGACAGGGCTGATCAGCCTTAACGAGGACGGCCCAAACTCACGGCTGGTTCATAAAGATGGCCTGGTCCCCCCTTATTGAATGAGATCTCACTCTGGCTTTCTCTCCTTTCATCGCACTACACAAGCAATAAGAGCGATATGTGTCAGTATCGTGGGTCCATGTTGGCGTGCGGCCACACTCGATATACCTCACTGCAACGCTGTAGGCAGCCGTCCGAACTTGAACCACTACGGTGCGGACCGCGGATTAGTTGTCAAAGACCAAGGTAGAAGCATCAAACGCACTGAAGTTCCCTTGCTGACGAATTCTAGCTGGGGTATATGCTCTACTTGCAAATGCAGATTCGATAAGCGGATGTACAATTTCATGATGGCGACGGGCTCTTGGATTTGGACGGGTATGAGTGATGTAATTGAAACGTTGCGCGTCCACGTGACAGCGACCGGTATTTGGATTGGGTCGATGATTGGTGCAATGCCGAGCCTCATGCGGTCCTCTGTTGTTTATGGGGTTCTAAATTCGGACAGCTGGAAACAGAGAAGCATGGCTGGACTGTAAGCCGCCATTTGATTATGTAATAAGCTGAGACGGAGCCGTACTGCCGTACTGCACCTATTCAATCCCTAACTCACATGGGGTTCAATCGTGTGTCTTCATAATCCTATCTAGAAAGGCTCAAGAAGTTGGTGTCCGTCCACCTCGGAGGATAGAGGATCCACTCGCCCTCACACACCATTTCACTGATCGTGCTGGCCATCCTGCTCTCCGTCCCCCAAGACGAGCACAGCGATATGGACGACTGGGGCTGATGTCCCTGTTAGAGCAGATCGGTTGGGCCCCCTAGGGTGGACTAGTGCAATGTGTGGTACCAGGGTTTGTCCTGCGGGGCTGGAGATCCTCACGCCCACCTAGAAGTGAATATCACGCCCGAGCTTCTGCTATCTGAACTAAAACATTGGGGAAGCTTAAAGCGGCAACGGTAGACGGCACAGCTCAATCAGATCAGCCCCTGTCCATGCCTCGTGGGGGTGGGGTTGCTTGGCGTGCCGAGCAGGAGGCATCTTGATTAGCTCGGGCATGGCTGATTGTGACAGCCCCCCTTGCAACACGCGTTGTTGTTGACGTACAAGGGTCTGATAAGCGAGTTCCACCAGCCAAAAGCAACAAGTGGAAGCGTACATGTAACGAAGAACCTTCATCCACGTCTTCTGTCAATTTGAACGCTCGCGTCGTTCCCCTGCATGTTGCATCCTTGGGTCGTTCACCATTGGATGACGGGTGTGAAGGTGGGTCGATTCCTTTCGACCTATCTCAGCCCCTCTCGAATGGCTGGTCAGGTCTCATGAGTTGGATAGTCGACATACGCTGACCAGGAGACGCAAGTCGGAACGACGATATCCCCTGTAAGCCTAGCAACCGTGGAGGGACAGCTTGTGATGACCAATCTTTCACTCCGACTCCAACCTCCTCTCACTCCGACTCCAACCACTAGAGAGCATTAAGTAATTGACTAAAAGCAGATAGCGAACTTGTTCGCACCAGGTTGAAGGATTCGGGGTACTCATTTTACGTTGCCCGCTCTCCTGTGTAGCAAGCGATTTCAGCAGGATCACTCAAGGAAGTGCCCAGGCAGGGCTTCCGACTCTCCCCATGAAATTCCTGCAGGTACCCACAGGGCGACCTCTCGCTGCCCTGGTCAGGCCCCGAGAAAGACCGACGACAGACATCGGCGCCTGTGCCCCGCTCGAAACGATGAGTACATGATGTTTTCTTCGTGGGACGACAGCACCCCAATCCTCAACTCCTTATCTTCCCCGAGAATTGGTTATACGGTTTTACGGCCAAAGTCCGGGTGACCTCCGGCTGCTGTCAACACCATCTCATCCAACCCGATCTCCTACATAGGGTGACTTGTATTTCACATCTACTGTCATTACATCACCTGCAGTGAAGTTTCTTTTGCCCGAGACAATGAGATCAACGATCTTTGGCTTTATTAGTGCGATGAAGGAGGCTGAATACGTCGCTGCCATCGCTCTTTGTATGATGATCAGTCCACAGCGCTAGTCGCCGCCTCAAAATCTCTTGTCCTTGTCTAACCATCCCTCTCACTGCCTATCATCTGTAGCTTACCGTTCTCCGCGCTCTTGAAGAAGAAGTTTGATTTACTTCAAACACATCAAGCTCAAAGCTCCAGAGTCCCATCTATACTCAATCATATGCTTTGACGAGAGCAGAGCTATCGTTGATACCTTTCGCGGAAGTCTTGTTGTTGCCAGCGAGGCGGACATTTCTTTTCATCAATATTGTAAGATCTTCTCCTGCATGATATTAACTTCAGCTAACTGTTCTCTAAAGCAGAAACGTAGACTCGAGTGTTGGAACAAGTTCGTGATTCGGGTATGGAGATGGCTTGCTGCAACTGCATATGGAATACCACCACCTGGTCTTGGGCTCGTCGCTGGACTCATAATTGGAGCAACTGGCGCTCTTGGGCTTGTCGCTGGATCAATATGGATGGTTTCACTTCCCTGGCCCATGGATAGGCTGGATGGCTGGGTTTATGGATGGATGGATGGATGGATGGATGGATGGATGGATGGATGGATGGATGGATGGATGGATGGATGGATGGATGGACCGTTAAAGCAGATCTGCAATAGTCAACCAAACGCCTTCTGATCATCGTTTATAATTTCCGTTGAATTGCCAGCCATGTGGTAAGTCTGGAGTGTCTTTCTGTCTATCCTGCCTGCCTCAGAAGTCTGTTACCACCATTCCATCCCGTGTTGTTTCCCGAACCTTCTTTCCTCTGCCGGAACAGTCAAGGACAACCACTCCACACCAGCGTCTGAGACCAGCGCCTACAGTTCCTACCATAACTTACCCATATCAGAATCTTGGTCATGGTATACTCATCCGAGATGAGTCAGTAGCAAGGGCCAGACGAGCTCTGTCGTGTTCTATGAGACGGGCGACGCTTCCAGGCCATCGCAAAGCTAATTCCATCTTTCCCACCCTGCGAAAATCCTCAATTCAAGGCAGGTATGTTCGAAACTTGAGGGACAGGCTTGACATATTGCTGTTTGATCGAATTGCTCTGGGAACACCTTCTTCACAAGGAATCTGATGTTTGGTGTAGCTCGGACACGGTCATGGTAAAGATGCTCGACAAAGGAATGAATTAGCCACTAACGAAAGGATGTCATTGAAGTAGACATACCACACTTAGTCTTCTGTACATGGCATCGACCACAATTCACTACTGAGGAGCACTGTTTCCAATCGAAGGTCAAGACTTCGTGGAAACATACGATGGGCTTCGCACTGGAATTGCAGCTCGTTCGCAAGTGCCCCGTGCCTTCCTTGCCCGGGCGCCACCAGAATACATACGCCGGGGATTCTTGACTCCTGAGTAGTTCGCCCCGGGGCTCCTTCATAGGGTACAGCCGCTCGCTCCTTAGTCACTGGCAGTGATATTTTTTGCGAGTTCTCAATGTTTGTTGTCCCAGCTGTTCAAGAAGCTTCCAACTAACATTTCTATCGTTCGGACACCGTCTGCTTATGATTCGAGTCGGGAAATACGATGCAGACTATACTGCCATGATGGAGACTGAGACACTTACTGCAGCTCGGACTACCAGTGTGTGTCGAGTGTTCTTGGGCAGTATCTGCCGAAAAGACTTCCCGAGGAACAGTGCTCTTCAATATCACACTTGGTTTCTAGATTCTCGGCCATTCTATCGGCTGAATCCAAGTAGTACACGGATGGTTATGATGTGCCGTATTTCCGTCGACGGCCTCTCCTAGGACCTTCTGGCCCTTGTGATAGTACGTCACGGAGCCGAGCGTCGTTTTTGTCCTTGTCCACATGATGTACATTAACATGTCTATTTAGAGTTAGACTAGAATGCACTACTAAGAAGGAATAAATGACTTGCCTTTGAAGATTGTCAGGTCGGGGATACTTGTGTTTCTTATTAGGACAGAAAGGGCAAACGTATCCGGGAGACTCATGAACTAAGCCGTGTCTGAGCATTTCGTTCTTCCGCTTAAACCCCTTTCCACCCTTACTTCTCGGACATCCCTCTAGACTGCAATAGAAGGGTCGATTTTGAGAATGAACGTATGCGTGAGAAGTCAGAAGGTACTTGACATGATTAGACCGAGAATTTGTCCGAGGTTATGTTTATGCTTACCTGAGTCTGAAATGGTAGAGCAGAACAGCCTTGGTAATTGCACTGATAACCTCCGACCTGAGGGTTAGTGATCCCCTCGATACTCATACGATTCATACCTGACAGGCCAGGAGTTGAGCCTGACTGATCTGATGCTGGAGTTTCCGTGTTACTTCCGCTATGGTTATTTGGACTTTGATATTGCGAAAGTTCGCCATTGCTCTGAGAAGGTCTGCGATTGGCATATGCGGTATAGTAGCGACCAGGCGAAGGAAGTTGATTTCGTGGGAATACATCGTTGGGTGAATTTGGTGGAGATCCATGACTCGGCACAGGTGGGAATCTATGTTGTGGTGGTCTTTCAGGTGGTGATTGCGAAAAGGCACTCTCTCCAGTTGGAGGCTCTGGCAGATGGTTTATATCTCCTAGCTGGTCCGAAATCGACGGCAACGTAATCTGGCTCGGCCCATTTCCATTTGTCAACCCCGACTGAGGGGAATGGTGTAGTATCGGTGGTAGTTCTCCGGCTGCGACAGGTGAAGGCGTACCTGTCTCATGCCTCCTGTCCGGCGATAGGTGTGAGGCTGACGACGGCATATCCATGTGCAATTTTGTAGTTGAAGACGCCGAAGTTGTCTTGACACCGTCCATAGGTTCCGACTCTGTCTGAGGCGGCTCGATCTTCAATTTTGGACTCACGGGTTGATCGACCTTTTGCGCCTCCTCGGGACTATGTCGCGCAGTCTCTCTCAATGCTTCCGCAGCCAATATCTGCATTGCAGCGAGTCTATCGGAACTGATGGCAGTGCTCTGCATGACAGGCCTTTCCTCCTCTTCTTCTTCCACCACGGCCATGGTATCGCCCTTCTCCCCCACGTTCGAGACCACGACCTCTATACCCCCCATCATCGGCATTTCGTCTTCCTCGATTTCTGACGCCAGCGGTTTTTCTCCAGCGTCGCGCGCAATGTCAACATGTTTTCCGTCCGCCATGAATGCTATCAACACAGCATCGCCCTGATTTGGACGAGGCTTGGATCGCGTAGGAGGTTTGTGACAACCTTCTCCTTCTGGCTCGGGAGTTGAATCCGCACTGTGTGGTTGACCAGAGGGCGGTGGAGTCGGAGATGGCATGTAGTTTACCCTCATGGCTTCGAGTGGCGGAGAGTCTCGCGGGCTAGTAACATCGTTGTCGTCGTAGAAATACCGGTCATTTTTAAGTCCGGACTTGACGATAGACATATTTGGTGGTTTGTGGTTGTGAGAAGAGGGGGATGGTCCAGAGCTTGGTGTGTATCCAGATGGCAGAGACAGAACGGTCCCGTCGACAGCAGAGAAGGAGTACCAGTGGCATATACGGATCTGCTTGCTTTGAGAGGTTGTTTTGCACGCAATTCAGCGGACGATCTGAACAAAGGCCGACGACAACAGGACTACTTTTTGCCGCTAATCAGACGGGATCTGGACTTGGGATTTGAATTAATGAACCTCATGCAAAGCTCCAGAATGTCGCTACGGAAGACAGAGAGAGGGACCGTAGAAAGACCCAGAGGAGCACTACGGACGAAAACACGTTCAGAATGGGGCTCTGAGGCTGGCGTGACGAGCTTGGGGAAGCGGATTGTTGTTACGAATCACAATGAAGTATGGCGAGAAAGACGGTAGGAAAAAGGAGCAGAGGTTGGATCAGGTTAGATGAAATTAGTTGACCATTGCAAACCTGCCCTGCCACTCGACTCGAGTTCCGGAATTGACCACGGGATGTCTCTGCTTGCATGCTGTGTCTGCATGCAGTTGACGTGGGCATGCAGCTAGGCATCAGGAGGAGCCGGGCGAGCTACCCGGGTCTAGTGCCAATGGAACTCAGTCTGTATCCGAAGGTCCAGCGTTTATTCTTTACCCGCTGTATTTGACAAGGGGTGCACCCTTATCCAAAAGCGGTAGTAACGCACTGAATGCACGTTTGTATTGCACTTTCTGGAGGAACTTGTCAAAGGACATCAAATTGGAGATAGGTAGGATTTTGCAAACAGCCCATCCGCATCAATAATAGCTTGACAACGCTTCGGCATGTTTTCGAGCAACTCACCACAGAGAAGACCATACGAGGGGATGATGAGGCTCTGGCAAGTGGTGCAATCAGAATTGTTTATTCTGGGAACCGTGAGCCGAGGCGTGCAAGCCTGCCACCAACAGTGAATCACTACGAGCGCCAGGTGAAATGCACCTCCACGAGGTGCAGTCCACGAATCGAGAATTGATGTGCCACCATCACAAGCCGTACTGCAGTCCCATTCTCGCCACTCATATCCCAAGTAGGAGTAGCTCTGAATTTCCGGGAAATCGGCCCCCAAAACAAATTCGTCTTCCCGTCCTTTTGTTGTGGGCCGTCACTGGAATTGAGGCTCAAGTAAAAATCGGAGGTGGGGCGTGTCCCGTCGTTCTCAACGTTGCTATAAGTTCTTGATCTCCACATGCAAATCGATCCCACAATGTTGCGCATCATTGTGTTCGCCTCGCTCTTTTTCGACTTCTCGCCGTAGATGGATAGTTCATCCTTTACAAGTTCAGGCAAAGTACGTTACAAAATCCCAATGTGGCTCCTCTTGACCTATCTGGAAACATCACATTACTTTCACGACTGATATTTTTCACAGAATTCAGGAGGACCAGAACATCGTTGTAATGCACGGCTTAACGAAATTGCCCTACGAAGTTCTCGCAAATGTCGCAGATAGTCTCGATTTTGACGATGTCGTTAACCTTGGAACAACTAGCAAACACTTTTTGTTCCTTCTTACAGAAGAGCGGATATGCAAATCTGTCGTTCAGGTAGGTGCTCCGAAGCCATGTAGTTATCATGCTTAGTCGATCAGATATTGTGGTTTCAGCTGCTGACAGGAGGACTAGACTAAGATCAAATATTCGAATGAGGCCGAAACAGCGGCAAAGAACGGTAGTGGTCATGCCCGAGCTCTCCGAATTGCAGCCAAGAGGCGAGATGCCATTGCTACTGCCTACCCTTTCACTATTGTCACTGTTGGCTTCTGTGACGCCTATGTCTACCGCAAAGGTATCTTGTGTTACACACTAGATGACCGAATACGAATATTAGATTTGCACCGCTCAGCTCAAGAAGAGTTCGTAGTCAGCATTCCAGGCCTCCTCACGCAGGCACTTCCGGACATCGGTGACAACAATATTGGCATTTTCAAGTGTCTCTATTATTCAGATGGTATTCTTTCCTGCCTATACGATGCTTCTAATGAAGACTCTCCAACGTGGCTCGTAGCGTTCCACGTTAAAAGCAGGGGGATACTGGTGACGCATGAATTGGAATCAATCGATAAGATTTTTGTCCGGCACAACTCGCAGTACCTTTATTACGGAACACATTCGGAACTCGGAGCTGATGGCTACAAGAAGTGGGTCATCTATGGCTACGAATACAAGACGAGGAAGTGGTTCGATCACAAGGTACATCTGCCAGACATGGTAGGCTCAGAGATTGGTTCAACAGTTTGCTTCGAATTCTACAGCAATTACTTTTATGCACTTTCTAACCAAACTTCCTTCGAAGTGGAGGAGATCGATTGGACTTCTTTTTATCATTGTGTCCGATTTCCTTTGGACTCTCCTTGTAAGGCATTATTGGAAAAGACAGTGAACAAAAGTATGTGGCGGAGGCAGCATCAAGAAGGACCAATCGACGACCGGTGGACTAGCTTAAGTTTGGATGTGGACGAGAGTACTGGTGAGCTCAGGATCGTGGAGACTCGAAAAGAATGGTACTTGGGAGGCAGCAAAAGTCAGCGCACTTATTATACAACAGACATAGTTTTCCCGCCGGCTGAAGACCACCTGGAGGACTCGTTCATGTTACTGGATGCTTTGCCCCAGAACCAGGACTTTGTCTTTCCGACAACCTCCTCTTGGCTATCTGTGGCTTCGTCCGATCAGTCGTCTTTAGCTGAAGCATCGTCGTCAACTGCAGCAAATACAGCGATCGCGACGAGCTCCTCAGCAGCCGATACAACAGGTACCGCAGAGACAGCAGCCCTGAAGCCTGGCGATGACGAGCAAGATATCTCAGAACTCCCCAACATTCCTCTGCTTCGGTTGCTTCGGAAGGACGATCATCCACATCATATTCATGCGCCTAATCGACGTCCAGAACAAACACATCCAGGAAACGACGGATCGATGCAGCCAACATTTACTTTAGCCAAGTCTCGGATCCGAACCTACTTCACGTCCTGCAATACACACCTCGATCTTGTCGACGATCCTAATCCAGACGATTGGCAAGGCAAACAACGCCTAAGACTTAGAGCAGGAACCCGAAAGCTCGGCCCGCTCCTTCGCGATCCGTTGACGGGCCTGATCCGCGGACCCAATTCTGATCTTAATATCGCACTAAAAGAGATGTATCGAGTCCCATCTATTGCGTACTGGCCTGAAGCTCAGAACATACTTAAGCCAGACGAGCATGTCGATGCGATTTATAGGCTCATGAATCCTCCATCCCACTTGGGAAACGTGGAAGGTACAGCCGATGAGAGAAGTTTGGTCTACGTTACAGGCGGCTATGACAAGCCGCAAGCCCTTATCTTCGTGGGGTTTGATCCTTCGATCAAGCTGGCTGGAGTTAAGCAGTGGAGTGAGCTGTCAAAACTCTCTTCGAAGAAACAGAATAGTATGAGTGAAGGTCCGCATGTTGATGGTCGAGCATCTGGTGTTAACTCTCCTTCTGCTTTTGTGGAATGGACGGAGAGTGTGCAGCGGCAACAGGAGGGTATGTATGTCGACGTGTCGGAAGCCCATAAGACGGTGAGCATCGACGTCGAGGGGAAAGGAAAAGATGTTGCTGGCCCAAGTGGATCGACGGTCCATGTCCATGCTGGATACTCGAGCGTCGATGTTGATACTCCTGGGGGTTGTGGGCTTCGAGAATGGGTTTGGCGAGAGCCCGCTATGTACCTGGACATCAAACTTGGGTTGTATTTTGGTATGGATCGGCCGTGGCAGAGGAGTGGGGAGACACATTGAGAGCTTTCTTTCTTGTTTCAGTCCATTGTGCATCACCATACCTTAGGAGTCGGGCGGGTTGAAGGCTTGTACGAGTCCCTTCAACACCTTCAGCAGGTCGCCGTTCAAAAGGATATGACTGGAATGCATGAACATCCCTGGTTAAGACCAATGAAATGTCTCATTCTCATAGAACCACCATACCATGTCTGAAAGTTGTCCATAACTCCCAGTCTTCTGTCAGCACTTCTAGAGATCTCCCAGAGTCAACGAGAGCAGTAAGTTACAAGGTAGTCTCTAACTACACGTCCGCTTCCTAATACCTCCTGAGGCGAGGACGTCCACTTTTAATGGAGATGGCTGTCACTGGCACTTGCTTCCGCCAGCACCATTTAGTGCAGCCTCAACTCTTTGCTCCAGCGCCTATAAGTGTCTACAGGGAGTGCAAGTCACAAATACACAAGAAGCTGGAGAGGAGTAGAGCCTGAGCGCCCCTGAAGTATCAGAGTACGATCTGGCCCCACGGAGTGACTATTCAACAGAAGGCCGAATGTCGCCCACGTCAGCGTTGCTAACTCCCTTGAGTGTCACAACGTGAGCTGTGGAGCTCTCCATCATCGCTAGCACTTCCACGGAGTCAATGATAAGCCATTCATTGAATAGGAAGGTGGTACGGGCCTGATTTGCGCGTCCTAATGACCGACCGCAACGGCTTTAAGCGCATACTCTGGAAGTGAGCAGTGAAAGGTCCGTCCCCTACACGCAAAGGTTGATGCAAGAATCCCACGTTTAAGCGCCGCTTCCCCGAAGTGACCACACCAAATCCCCTATCTGCGGAAGACCCTAGGAGAATAGCCAGCAAAAGAACAAAAGATTTCCCCAAAGACCACAAAAAGAAGATTCCCCCAAGGCCAGCATTACCAATACCAACAGCACCAACGACAGCGAAGCTTTGCCCGGTAATAAAGATCAACGATCTATTGTTGGGAGCAACCTGAAGGAGGAAATCTGCCAGCGGAAAGCAGTAAAAACCCCGATTCCACCAGCTCAATGGAACCTTTCCCTACAAAGCGCACAAACGACCAGAGAGATTCTAGTTGCCTCAGACCTAGGACTGTCTGTGCCGTCTACCATTCCAATGATTTCCCACTAGTCAGGTTATTGCTGCGACTTCCAAGGAGATACAGCACTTGCTAATCAAAGGTCTCATCAAAGGCAGAAGCTCTCTGGCACTATCCCCATAAGCCAACATCTCTTTGCTCTGGTATCACCCAGAGGTTAGAGTTCCCCACGGAAGACAAGCCTCTTCTCTCTAGAATCACCTAGAGAGTAGAGATCTGCCAGGCGTTGAAGGCCTGTACATGCCATCGGCCGACGACTTTCAACGGAGTAACCTCACCGGAAGAAGGAGTATGAGTCCACTTCCAGATCAGTCTGACCTTGGTCACGCCTGCTAGATCTAGGCCCCCATTCTGCATCATCGTCACACTTCTAGAGAGGAGAGGATGGAAAGAAACGTAGCTCACAGGTCTACCGCAGCCTGAGTGCTAATAGGAGTGTTGACGCAAGGAGGTCAAGAATGGTACAACGGAGTCAGAATCCGCGAGCTCAAAGTGCCTCTGCTAAAGACAAACAACCTAAGTTGAAGGCTCCAACTGGCTGGCCTTCAAGATAATGGAGTCGGTGATGGACCTATACGCCTTCAAGGAGCCATCGGACATTCCCAAGACTATCATTAGACCGATAGCAGACGAACCCTCAATAGCCAGCGAATCCACAGTAGCCATCACCCTCTAGCATGTCATGTTCATGCTTTGAAGACAGGAGAGTCACACCTGCTTCTAGCGGACACCCTCTATAGCGGACACCCTCTATATCGGACACCCACTCTAGCGGACAACAGCCACTGTGGCTAGACATCAATCAAGGAAGAGCCTCAACAGCAATTAGAAACAAGAGCGACCCCCATCACTCTTGAGTCTTCCTGACAGTCCTCGCTCTCCAAGATATCAGTAAATTCCTTCAGCGACTCGATGGGTCTTATGTCCCAGCAAGTAAGCCTCAACATCAAGAGAAGATACTCAACAGCAGAAACAGCCTCAGTAATCCCCATTACGTCAGCACGAATCTGACAGTCCTCGCCCTCTTTGAGACCTCAGTCCCTGCCGGCTGCCCAGACCTTCAACCCCAACGGTGTATGTACCCCTGGGCGCATGTAAGGGAAGATGTCGAGGCAAGAGACCATTGCTGGGTACAGAAAGAATGCGCAGAATCTGACACCAGAGAGTCAGCGACGATCTTAGCTCAAGAAGGGGATACAGAAGAGAAGAGGTCAAGAAAAGAACTTAGCCTTAGAGAAGCATAGGAGATTAGTGCCTTAGCTCAGCTCAGTTGACCTTGGAGGCTTCAAGATCGAAGGCCTTGCGATGGTACCTGCAAAGTCTTGCCAGAATCAACCGCGTTTCAGGAGAGGGAGAGGGGAGGGAGACTTGCCAGATGGATGGAATTGGGAGTCTTCTCTCTTGGAAGATATTTGTGATCGCGAGGCAAGAGACTGTTGCGGGCTGAGAAGGCTGAAGTTTGAACCTGGGAAAGCGACAGTAAGGGCCAAAGACGCGCGCCGTAGATGAGGAAACATCATCTGGAGAAGCTCTGACGTTACTAAGCTTGCAACGGAGGTAGATGTCTCTGTAGAAAATCAGCACAGGTTTAGATGGAGATGTGGCCCGTGCGTAAGTTATCTGAGGGGCATTGGAGAAGGTGAAGAGATCGACTCAGCCTTGGAGGGAGAAACTTTTCTCTAACTTGAAGCTCTGCGCGCTGAAGCCTACATTCTGAGGTTCTGGTGCGAGAGCCTGGCGTGATAGAGCTGTGCGAAGGTAAGGAGGTGATGATGGAGAGGGTTGAAAAGCTTGGAGCCGCTCAGCTTGAAGTTGAGTACTGGAGATCGTCAGTCTTGATCTTGAGCTTGACCTTGAGGTCGCAAGTTGGAGAGAGAGATTGGAATGGAAGAGCGACGAAGCTCTGTACTCAGCTTGATTCGAGGGAGATCGGAGCTACTCCTGCAGCCTCCTTGAGGATTGTTTGCTTCCAATGAGAGTTCCGGAGGTGGAAAAACAACAATGGCAATTGCGACTCGATCTCTGTCGCTGAAACGACGCGTAAAATGATTGGAGGAAGGGAGAAGCCTCTTGCGTAGCTTGAAAAGAGGTTGTACAATTCGTTGAGTGGAGAGAGAGGAGAAGGTGGTGGAGGTGTTGTAGTTGGGGAGGTGGGGTTTGATGGAGGAGATGGAGGAGTTATGGTGGGTGACGACGTAAAGAGGCTAGCTAAGCGAGCATTTGTTTGTGATTCTACGAAGACTGACGATGGTTGAGGCTTCGCATGACTTTGACGTCATTTCCACTTTCCAACTTCAACTTTGCCTTTGCAGATCTAGTGTCTCTTGAAGTGGCATGTCTACTACTACACTCTTTTGCTACAGTACTCGAGGGCGAGCTTTTGAGGGGGGCACGGATCAGCTACACCACAGAGGGTTCAGGCCGAGTGCTCTACCGCGAATCTAAGAGATCTCGATGACCTGAAGACGGAGAGGGGTAGCTGAGCTGTTTCCTGCCTCCCTACTTCCTGGCCTCACTTCGAGTTGGGGCTTGTGGCAGAGTACCCCACGTGTTCGAACGAGAGCCCAATGACCTGATAATGACGAGGAGTAGCGGAACTGGTTCCAGCATTCTTCTTTCTAGATCCAGAACTATGGCTATCTCACATGAGATGTTGAGGTAAGAAGATCTACTTTGCCTGAGAGGCGGGCAGCAATGAGGCCGTCCCTTTCTGTTCACTTGGAGTCATCTCATCAACCCTCTCCTGACAGTAGTCAGAAGTGCTTTACATGATACCAATCGATTTAGCACCGCTTGCTTCAATATTACAAGTTCATGGTGTAAAATATCGTAGCTGCTTCCCTCTGTAAGATGAAGGTGGCAATATGAGACCATTGCTTTTCATAGCCGCCACTCCCACGTATCAGTCCCACAGTTGATACATTAGTCAAAATGAATGGTCGGAAGAGTGCCCGAATCCCCACAGCCCCAATTACCTGGATACGCAATGAGGCAGGTCTCGGAGGATACACTGCGCTATCTGGGGAGCACATCAGTTCCGAAGTTGAGCCAAAGGTCTATATGGAGTTATAAGAAGATTACGAGAACCCACGTACTGAGGTCCATCCTTTTACATCTTTTATTGCTTTATCACCTCGACCAGAAGTCCTTGTTCAAGATGGCTTCAATGAGTAGGATAGCAAATGTCGCCGACACCCAGCCGACCTATTGACCACCACGGTAGAGCTGTCAAGCTTTGATTTTCCAGAAGTCGATTGGTATTTGCACCTGTTCGGTGAACCCTCAGCAAAGACAGACTACCTCCCGAATCACCCTTCACCCAACCTTACCAGGCCCGACCTTCCGATGACTGACCAGTCTGCCTTGGCCATGGACCAGTCTTTGAACCCCCCGGACGAACGTCTTCCGAAAGAAACACCTGCCGCAACCAGTGTGGCCTCTGGCGAGATGACCCACCCCAGAGGTTCCTCGCCTGATCAGAATCGCTCCAGCCCCCTTGTGGTCGATGAGACCGTTCCATGCGGGGAGCACTCCCCGGAGCCCCCGTACGCGATGAATACCTGAGGGATACTACAGCGGTGGCAGGCGATAGTGCATGAGACCCGGAATCCGCCATTGAGATCAAGGTATGAGCAGACAAATTCAGTTTAGGATGGCGTCAGAATACTAACAAGCGGAAGAATATTTTCAAAACATTGAGGCGAAAGTTGCAGAACGGACTCTTGACCGAAGGGCAAGACCTGAAAAGCCAGGACCTGAAAACGATGTCTCTGTACCTTGGGCAGCTTGAGAATGTCAAAAACTCGTCGGGGGCAGTGATCCGTGCCGCGAGAATTCCCAAGTTGCTGAGGGAAATCAGAGGAGTCAAGAACCTCTCTACTGATGGCAACTTTTGCATCACGGAACGAGCTGCGCGCCTGCGCTGTTAAAAACCATATGGGCTGGGAAGATATGTGGATGAAGGAATTATTGAAAAGAGTCAAAGTAGTCAGGATATAATATTATGATATCAGTGATTTATGGACAGGAGTACGGCGATCGAACCCCCCAAGCAAGTTGACAATGCTCTCCACAAGTCCTGTGACTTGCATCAGTAGAAGCACTAAGGCAAGTTCTACGTACTTTGAGACGAGCTGAGCATTTATGAGTCTAGCTACTACCCAGTAACTTAGCATTGCAAAGTCCTAGGCGAGCAACGGGCTTGACTGTATCAAACACGGCTTTTCGTTCCTTTCAGCTACCATGAAACACTTGGAAGTCCGTGACAGGCACAAGCATTTTCACCAATCCAGGATACTACCTTGTGTACTGTATGCAACGCGTTCGACATGTGGGAACTCGTTCTTCAAGCGCGGACACGCCTGGAGTGCTGGGCACTGTACCCAGACGGCTGTCACCAGACCAGACCCAATATCAAAATACAACTAGTACCGTCACTTTCCACGGTCTTTGAAAGTCGCTACCATGGGCTGATGACGACACGTTATTTTAGAGCCGAAATGTTTATGCAGTGGTCAAGAGTGTCGAACGACATAACAGTAGTACATTTAATAGTCAATTCACTCATGGTCTCAGCTGCCGTAAACAAGTTCACTACAAAGGACGTATGCTAAGTAGCTGTGATAATACAATGAGCTGAAGATCCTACATGAGAGGCTGCTATCCCTCGCAGAGATATCACCATAGCTGCATGATCGCTTTGCAATCAAAGTATGGCTTGGTGATTCCTGAAAAAGCTAGAAAACAAATGAATTCCAAATTGAACGTGGAATTGGTTGTCTGTTCAGATCCTGAGGACAGCTCCATCGAATGCTCCTGCTCCTGGAATGGATTGTGAGCTGTTTTCCCCTTCATCACCGGATGAGTCCAACAAATCCTCCATCTCGATCGAGCCAAGATCGCTTCGACACCCACTGGTTGCTTCTTCAGTATCCGATTCATACTCAGGATTATAAGGTATCCAAACGGTTTGGGGCTCCGGCTCTCGAGCCCTGATCGCTCTCACGGTTGAATTAGTAGGCGGTGAACGAGATGCGAGACGTGGAGGATCAGAATTTTGTCCCAAAACCAGGTTGAATGGAGAGATGCTTCGAGAGGGCCTGCCAATCACCGAGGTTGTGTCAATTGACAGAGCCATTTTGGCCATTCTTGTTTTGTTGCAGGCACTTGTTGACAAGTGCATAGGGGCTTCTGGACACGCTCTAGACATCGAGGCCTCCTCGGGCGTATCTATCCGGTGCTTTGGCACAGGTGGTACGTCTTCATCTAGCGTAGGAACCACTCCCTCAAGACCCTGCTCGGCAGTCTTGTCCTTCGAACCTGTTTAGCGTGTGTTGGTGATGACATCTGAAGACTCACCACAGATCTTGTGTCAGGCTTGCCCCAGACTTTACGCACGCGGTTGGTTTCGAATAAATTCCGGCATTTTGGAAGTATCTCGTCGCACTTGGCTCGATGCTGCCTGAAATACGATTAGGTGGAGCGGTACAGCCGTGAGATTTTCTACTTTACCTGCAAGTTGAGCAGGTCCCTTTGAGTTTCTTTTCCGCTTTCGTCATTATGATGAGTGGGACTTGGTTAAGAGATAGTGCAACGCGGGTAAGCGATTGCGATGTCTTATGTTCATCGCCTTCGGTCCAGTGTGCCGTTGAATCATCTGGATCATCTGGATCATCTGCCGCCCCACATTTTGTGGGACTGGCCTCTTTCTCCAGATTTATGCTAGTTTGTCGCAACGGGACAAGTCTGGTCTGGGTTCTTCACTTACTTGATCCTAGGTAGGCACAAAGCCGAGATCTGGTTCAGCGGGTGTTTATTGACTAGCCGAATTGCTAAAAATTGACCTTGCACCCTGTGCCCTCTTATTAAAACAGTGAACTTAAACTCGCAGGAGCAATCTGGTACGTTATCTCAGCAGTGGAAATTAACTCGTATTGACTAACCTAAGCGAACTATTGAAAATATCTGCCTTCATATCTGGGGTTCCCGTACACCCGTGTTTGGTCTCTTGGTGGCAAGCTGGCCACAAAACTCGCGAGGAGTTGCACTTGTTCCGGGAATTTCAATTGATTTCCAGAAACATCTACCACAGGTACAACGCTTCTTTCGGATGCTATTTGTTGTTACAATGTCTACCATGATAGTACAGTATACCACTCTCGACAAGGCAACTCATTAAAACTCCCAGACGACTAACGGGCTACCCGTAAATGGATATGGTATATAAACACTGTGTGGTAATCTGGGCAGAACGCAGAACTTGTCTGGAGTTTAACTAACAATCTTTGACCTAAAATCTATATAAAGCAAATTCATTCTATCAAATTCTTCAAGGAAATGTGCTTTGTTGAAAACGGGGCCAGATAAAACAGATTTAGAAACTAAGGAGAAAAGGAAATCTGTACTTTCTCAACCTCGTAACACTCTAGACATTTTTGTATAAGTTCCAAGCGACTTTCATGTCTTCTTTCTCCTCCAATGATATACTTGCGGCATCTATCATGTTATCATCGCACCACTTTGCCTTCCAATCACTCATTGATAACTTATCGGGAGGTGGTGTGGGCAATGGGCCTCCTGGCGGACTTTGCTGGGAATGGACTTGCTTTTCAGCAGTTCCATTCGGAAAAAAAGGTGTGGCTGACAGATCTCTACCAGCTCGCGTACCTGATTTCCATTGCTCGAATTTCATTTCTTGGTAGACGGCAGCCTTGTAAATGAGCTCATCTGCCTCGACCCCCCACACGCGACGTAGGGTTTGTCTTGATTCCCAGCTTCTATGGAAAGCTCCGTCGATGAGCCATCTGAACTTGATCACACTATCAACCACTTTCATTCTAATGACCGCCTTGCCCTCGGGCCTGGCAATGATCGGGAGTAAATTCTTTGGCTTGACCAAGTCCACTTCCTTCGGGAAGTCTTGTGGGAATTTTGTCATCGCCTCGTCATCGACAAACCAAGCAACTCCAAGGATAGCGTCCGCATGTTGATTTCCGTACAAGAATTTGCCTTCCGCTTTCAAGTCTCCGAGTCGTTCTTGCATAAGATTATCAGCACCTTTGTCACTGAACCCCAACATTTTCCGGCAAATCCGATACGATGTTGAGTTTTTGGGCCCATCTGCCATCACAAGTTTCCGTGATTTCCAACGCTGAATCGTACCTTCCACACGAAGGTCCCAAAGGCCAAGTCCAGCCTCTTTTCGAGCCATTCTGGGGCTCCATTTAACTTCCTCATCGTCTTCATCATCGTGGTCTTCGCCATCTTGGTCACTTATCCCCTCCTCTGCCGCGTCGTCTGGCTTTTCGGTTGTAGACGCAGGAATATCTTGAGGATCCTGTAGAGCGTTAGTTGGCGCTCACTATCTGATACTATAACGAACTGTGGTTCCTGATGAAGACTCATCTGTTTTAGACTGGGCAAAGTTCTCATCGATAGTTGGGCGAAATGGAGGGACATAAGTTAAAAGAGGAGGAACATAAGCTGGAAAAGGAGGGACCAGAGCGGGGGGATCTGGAGCAGCTGGAAGAACTGTAGATGGAGGAGCTGGGGATGGTGGAGCTGGAGCATCTAGAGCTGGGGGAGTCGGAGCCAAGGCGGTCGGATCTGAGATTGATTCTAAGATCCTCATCATTTCCTTGTCATTTGATTTAACTTCTCGGTCTTTCTTATCGGTGAGCATGGCATCCCCGTCATCGTTATCCTCGCCTTCCTCCTTTTTGAATAAACTCTTAACGTTCTTCTTTGGTTCTGCCGGTTTCTTCGTAACACCAGACTTCTTTTTAACTGCAGGATTCATAGCGACCGTTGGCTGTGTATGGCTAGAACACAGGTTGAGTAGAGGATTGTCAGTTCTTTATACTTTTTCTAATTATCAAAGAGTCATCCCAAACTCAGCTCTAGCTATGAACTGATGGCATCAACTCCAGCATCATCATGCGGTCATCTAGCCTTATGATCTTGGATCTAGCAGAATAGTATTGAGGGTGTTATCCCAAATTGATCTCATCCTATTACTGATGGCCTAAATTTCCCACAAGATGCATGAGGGCCGCTGAACGTATTCCCAACAACAATGCGACTTCTTGGGAAGTCTTCAAGACGACGGATACGACAAAATGAAGCATCCAGTTGCCATAGCCATGGGGTTTCTCCTGCTTCTGTGCTCACTGAGACATCTAGATGTATCATGTCCACGTCCATGTAGGTGATTCCCAGCCTATCGCACTCTTCACCTTTGACTCGTCAGCCCGCCCAAGACAGACTCGCAAGACATCTCGCGATCGTTCTTGCACACCACCACAGAGAAGACACTCGGCAAGGCTCTCGCGACAGAGGAATGGGGGCCCACAGTGACTGTTGAAATTCCACCAGTGCTTCCTTCGAGTCTGTTGGCAGATCTTAGTCTAGATTCTGGGAGCATCATGTGTGCATCACGTACAAGCTCCAGCTACGTGATTCATACTTATGTGCCAGGTTTTCATCTCGTCGGTATCCCAGCAGCTGTACTGGTGATAGCTTAGATATGGTGAAGTATAAGGACTCCAATTGTTTTACTTAGTATCCAGTCGTGCTATCCATCTTATCAACTTTTTAACCATTGCAAATTATGACTAGACTAGGTGACTGTCGAAACTATTTGACAAGCTTCTTGTACTCTCCATGCTTCTTGGAAGGCCCTGCCTGTAGCCATGGTTTGAGCTGCGGAGTGACAGGAGCTTTTATTCCGAGTGCAGATAGCGCACTCTGCTTACCCGGGCTCACCATAAGAGCCTTAACTCGCGATGTGGCCTCGAAGTCGGCAGCAGTCTTGGCTATATCTGTGCTACCGTCCTGAAGATGTCAGAAATCCGAAATCACGGTAATTAATGCCACCTACTGTCTGACGACATGTACAGAACGGGTGGCTCATGTTGGTAAATGTCCAAGATTTGTCTTTCTTCTTGACAAACATGAACACCTCAGCATCCCACTTGAGGCCATTCTCGTATCCACGTTTGAAGAAGTTCTTCCGGCCCTTTCTGAAAAGCTCCATCTTGTTTCTCTTGTCCATGATCTGCTCTGTGCAACCTCTTCGTAAGCTGCACATGCTGCTTGTAATATGATGGCATCTTTGAAGTGCCCCTCATGGATGATCTTGCCGACAGCGTGCAACTGATGGATGATCTACTTGGTCGGGGCGGTGGCAGATGATCCCCCAGCTAGCGCGAGATGTCACCTTTAACTCACAGCGACACAAAATCGGCTACAAGCTGCCCTTCCACAATCGATTTCACCAATTTTCAACCATTCCCCCAACAACTCCATCATGTTCTCGCTATCATCGATATTGAACTGGCTGCGCTCCACATTGAGCAACCTCAGCATTCTGTCGTGGTACTCATTCTCCATGGGCTGTATTCTTGTCTTATGCATGCTTAGCCATCTCATCTATTGTTTATTCTCCAGGTGGCATTCCACAACGCGCTGGGTACTGAGGTACCTAATATATCCGCACATAATCCCCCGACTTCCCTTCATAGGCGCTGCCACCCGATTCGAAGCCCTACTGGTATTCCTCTACCTACTTGCAAATATCCTCTTTGTAGCTGTGGGTGTCAAAGCAGAGATAGACTCTCGGGCCGCTATGATGGCAATTATGAATCTTATCCCCCTCCTCTGCGGTTCGCGACTTAGTCTAGTGACAAAATTGCTCGGAATATCTCTCCGCTCGAGCATCAGCTCTCATCAATGGCTGGGAAGGACTGCATTTGCCCAGATCTTGGTACACATGGTGGTCAGACTTGGACGAGTTGACACCTTCACGTGGACGACAAAGAACCTCACAGGTGTTGTGGCACGTTTTCAGCCTACCTGGGTAGCATCCCGCTGACATGACTAAAGGCAGGCGCGGCGTCAGGTCTCATGTTTTTCTTCTCCATACAGCTAATCAGGCGTGCATGGTACGAATGGTTCCTCAACTCACACTTAATCCTGTCAGCGCTGGTCCTCATAGCTCTCTGGCCGCACAGCTCTTCGCAGAAATCTGCAGGGGTGTTCTTGTTGATTGGGGTGGGCGTGTGGACCGTATCGACGGTTATCCACTGGATCTCCTTCGCATACCGGAATTTTGTTCTAGGCAGGCCATTTGCCACAGCTACAGTAGTGAATGAGCGGCTGGGAGATTTTCTCGAGGTCCATGTTGTTGTCCCGAGACCATGGCGTGTCAAGCCCGGTCAATTTATCTTCCTCTCGATTCCGAAACTTGGGGTTTTTACTGGTCTCCGCGGACACCCGTTCATGATCTCCTGGTGGGAATATGATCAGCGAGGCTTGATGTTATCGCTCCTGGTGAGATCGCGGGCGGGCTTTACCGCGGAGCTTAACAGGCATGTGGACAAGCCCCTCCAGGCATTCATCGATGGCCCATATGGTCTACAACATGACTTTGGGGAACACGAGACGGTGATCATGTTTGCGACTGGTATTGGTATCGCGGGCTGCATACCATATATCAAAGATCTGCTGCTGGGGTATAATAGCTGTGAGATAAGGACACGGCGCATTCGTGTAGCCTGGGAGCTCAAAGAACAATGTAGGTGAATCGATGTCATGTGACAAATGCTTTCCTTGACTTTCCCCAGGCCACAAGGACAAAGTCAAAGCGTGGATGGATAAGCTTCTTGACATGGATACCGGTTATGTGAGTGATCACGTCCCACGTTCCACGTCCCCGCGACATTGCTGATGGTTCGCCGATCCTCGAAATAAAAGTCCATGTTCCGGCTTGGGAGGAAGCTCAGGTACATGGGACACACCAGAGGATTGAGGAGGTGCCTGGCCCGATTAATGTAGAAGGAGTGCTTGACCTGGAAGCAACATCCCTGAACCAGAGGGAGCAGATCATGGTTTGCCGTAAGTGCTGCTATCATATACGGCTCGTGACAAATTCTAATCGATCTTGCCAGTCTGCGCAGATAAGGGTATCACCGACAGGGTCCGGGCGCATGTAGGCCAGATAGATAAACGAGTGCGCATGCTTGAGTTGGACTTTGAACCGTCCCGGAAAGGCAGGCGGTCTCTAGCAGAGCCCCGCCAATCTCCAGCTGGATCATCCTCAGATATGGAGTTCAAGTGTAGAGGATGAAATTGAAGCACGCAATATTTAGCTATGTCTCGGAACAGACGTTCCATTGATCCATGCTGCGTCAGCGGTGGGTCTCGGGTTAATGTCGCAACCACCGGTACAAGTGCCTACTTCGGATTGTCCATGCGCTTAGCAGGGTGCTCGCTGTCATGTGACTGCATCTAGATGCGATAACTGCACCTGTGCCGCATGGGGGACGTCAATTGAACCCCTTGGGGTCAAGCCCCGGAATCACGGCCATAATTGGGGCATGATGGAGATATTGTGTCATTTTAACTTTCAATAAACCGCATCACCCACTCAGATCAATTCTCCTTTTGTCTCATTCTCATCGTGTTCAATCCCCCAGAAATCCATCCAAGCCTTCTCTGCCTGAGCCTCACGCCGTACGGAATCCTCCAGGGCTTGATGGAGTTGAAGTATGAGCTCGTGGAGCCGTTCAAAGTTCTGGTCGAGATAATTGGCCAGGATGAGCTGCTGGTATGCATCGTAACATGTTTGACGAAGTCTCTGTAGATTCTGAAAAGCTTCCCGGTAGAACTGGATCTCCTGGCGCAGATTGCCCGTCTCTCTAGTGAGCTCTTCCACCCTGATCGAGAGATCCGATCCCACATTTTGCTTGGAAAGCTGAATCCGGTGATGTGAGAGTTCAAGTACTGATGTCGATCCATTTGAGAGACGGATACGGTGATCTAGTCTGTTTAGGCCAACCGGCTTTGCGCGTGGTGGAAGCGGAACAGACATTTGGACTTTGACTTTTTAAAAAAAGGAGATGATGAAGTGTCTTGCGGCAGTATATATGCTGGGCGGGGAACGATCTTATAGGTGAAGGATTGGTCGACAGTCAAAAGGTTGATGGGACCGTCACAGATGAGTCACTGAGGAAAGCCAAAGATTTTGTCATTGGATTAACTCGAATTGTGCTCTATGTCTACCGTCTCGCCTCTTTGATCTTGCTACCATGTCCCTCATCCGTGGTACCTGGCTTTGGGCTGCCTGGACGGGCAGGAACTGCTATCTGAACGGGATCATCGCAAGGCTCAAACCTCGGGAAGCTTCAATCGCGTGTGAATGGGAGCTTCTGGGGGAACATCACTGAAAGCAGCTTGTGCATTCTCTGCCGGAGCCATCATCTGACGCGCTGGCTGAGCGATGCTCCAGCTCGAAGAGCGCAGCTCGGCCAGTCTACGAGCAAGGTCATCTGCGATCTCACCACTCCTGAGTGCCTCTTTAAATACCCGCCCAAGAAGCTCAGTCGTCTCATTGTGTCTCTGGTGCTCAAGATTGAGAGCTTCTTGGCATGTCCGGAGGTCAAGACGAACCTCGTTGAGTGATTCTAAGGTGCTCAATAGAGATGCATCGCACTGACTTAGAGCATCCTGATATCGATATGCAAGATTGATCGCGTCGCGAAGCTGAGAAATCAATCTTTGCGTGTACTCGCTGTCCAGTGCCACCGGTGAATAGAGAGTAATCGGGGATTCGGAGGCGGGCCTTTCGGGGCAACTTGCGTACTTCATGGCTGATTAGCGAATGTCGCGTGAGAGAAGTGGATCTTACTTGAGTCTCTAGGTCAGACATCAGGACGATCGCGGAGGGCGTCATCTAGTTTTCCTCGACCACCGAGGTGCCACTACTTATGGGACAGATTTGAACAAAGTTTCTTTGCAGATGATCTGTGATATCCTTTTCGAATCATGCTACGGCATTAGAGATGATCCCTAGTGGGTCTACATCGATGTATACAGTAGGTGGCTCATATAAGCCCCCAGAATCCTTTTATCAGAGTCCGAGCAGCTGAGCTGGAGAATCGCGGCAGGTCCAAGTATCGATGCCCATCTACCAACAAGTCCAACTCTTTTTGCGTCCTCAAACCCCGCAACTTCGCCAAAATGGTTCCACGCTTGGATGATTAGAGGATGAGCTGGTGTGAGACGCTGCACTCCTGGAAGGCTGCTGTATTGGGGCTTGGGTAATTAGCGGTGCTGGCTTGCCAGGCTGAAGGCTTGCCTACAGAAGAATGAGAAGTGTAAGGTAAAGGCGGTGACATATTCGTGTCATCGATAACTATTCAATCAGTCCTGTGAAGTTATGTCTAGAATTGGGACGACGTACCTCTGTTGGATGACCTCCGAAGAATCCTCGCTTTAAACTTCACTGAATTTGAGGTCCGTTTCTGAAAATTAAGGCGGGAAAACTCCTTCCATAATTGATTGAGACTTGCATGCGGCATCTTAGCTATTAACTGAGCTAGTAATAAATACTCGCAACTTTCCCATTTGGATCGGTTGGCAGACATGTTATAAGACGATCGTGAGCAGAATGTCCTGGAATTAAAGGAGAAGTATCCGTTCTAATGGGGAATGAGTGAGAGCGGCGCTTGGACTTCAGTCGCCTATGAGTGCGGAGACTTGATTTTGGCGTAGTCCCTTTTCAGAAACCCTAAGTGATCTGTAGTACCCGCCTTCACATTGCGGAAACGCAAGGATTGCTGACAATTATATAAGTAGCTTCTCTGCCGCCATGTTTCTGACGCATTCCTTCACTGCATTGGAAATGGATATTCTGTCAGACTTTGATCTCGAAACTCTCTTGGCTTGCCAAGATCCGCATCCTCTCGACCCGCTTATCCTCCAACAAGAATCCCCAGGACCTGATAATGTCCCTACTGACACGGATACGGAACCACTTGATACGAATCCGACTGCCTCTTCTTCCAACATTCAGGCAGAATTGCAGCACATGCCCATCACTCGCCAGGAATTCGATCGAGAGCTAGCGAGCGTAAGAGAGCAGATGTATAAGGCGTAAGTCATGGGTGCTACGTGAGCCGACGACAGCTAACTCGAAGCAGGATAGAAATGCTTATGCAGTAGAGAAACCATTCCACTTCCAAAATTTGGTCTAACACCCCATATAGGCAAGCAGAAGCCGTCACAGAAAACCACAACAAACTTAGTGCATGGACGCTTGACATTGACGCAGCATTAGAGACACTTGCACATATGGTACACTCTCAGGTACAACCTGCAGCAGCTATGGGGAACTGGGTGGAAGAATAAATGATGAGCTGAACAGGGGTTAATTAGCAGAGCTGAATGGAATCGTTTTGAAGCGTTCGAGTCTTTTGCTCCTTGTGAACATCCTGTGTCCTGCTTACGTGCAAATGTGAGACTGGTGCGGATACAGACATGAGAAACGCCCTTTGCCTTGAATTTGGCGACGCTGGATTTTCTGTCTCCAGCTCTGTTTGACGTCTTCCAAAGAGGGCAGGCCAATGTTGCTGTTCGCTGTCCCGAGGACTTGGGCCCTAAAATAGCGTGCGTCACCACCCCCAGGTGAAAAAATTTTCTTGAGCCGAGATCAGCCGTGATTAGATGAATCAGATACGGGATGATGATCTACCGACCACTGGAGATATCTGCGTGTCATTGATTTGCCCTTTGGTTTGTGTCAAGCTCACCTCCGACGTGAGGACGATGGAGGTTACTTTAACGCGCCTAGATCGCTCGCTAATGCGCGGTTAAGTTTTTAGACAAAATAGCCGCATGGTGACAGCGTCTGTGATGTGCACGAGCCATGTGAAGTTACCGCTTGCGGTAGCCGGCGCAGAGGGGCAATTCCCTGAAAGACGGTGAAGAGCGGGTGGCTTCCGCTCGGCAAGACTAAAGCACGGTCACACGTGGAGATGAGCAAGGGTTTTCATGGATGATCTAGGATGATCGGAATAATCAGAGATCATCAGAACATAATCGCCTGTTACTCACGGGGCTACCAAGAACTATCCTACCACAAGAATTCAGATCTTATCCGGCCGAGTCCTATTTTAATCAGTTCCAACGGCCCAGATGTTTAGGAAATCCACAACCGAAGTCACTTCAACAAGATGTTTTGGTTAAGTGTCAAAATTTTATTCGTAGCGGGATGCCAGCTTGTGATCTGCCGCGACAACTTTCTGGGCAATACTCGTGATACCAGCAGGAGCACAAGCTACGTATCAGCCGCCTACTATGTCAACTGGTAGTTTACTCGCCTGCGGTTTTGAATCATCGGCTGAAGAATCTAGGGCCACTTATGGGAGGAAGTTCGATCCTCAAGATCTCCCTGCGAACAAGTTGACGCATGTGATCTATGCTTTTGCCAATGTATCCTTCAGCACGGGCGAGGTGTACGACTCAGCACGACAAGAGTGAGGACTCTGCTAATCATGAATACAGGGCTTTATCGGATGATTGGGCCGATACAGAACAGTGCTTCCCAGGAGATGCCTGTGATGGGCCGGGGAATAACCTTCACGGTGCTTTTCGGCAGCTTTACCATCTCAAGAAGGTCAACCGTCATCTCAAGGTGCTTCTCTCGGTAGGTGGCTGGACCTATTCAGCCAATTTTTCTGGCCCGGCATCATTGACTGATGTTGGCCGTGCAAAATTTGCCTCGACTGCCATATCACTTGTCAAGAATCTGGGACTCGACGGTCTTGACATTGATTGGGAGTTTCCTCACAACGAAACGGAAGCCGCTAACATGGTCCTTCTCTTGAAATCTGTACGGGATGGTCTTGATACTTACGGAAATTCACTCAGCCCACCATACCATTTCCAGCTGACAGTGGCCTGTCCAGCGGGCCGGTCAGACTACCAGACTCTGCATCTGGCTGAGATGGATCCATATGTAGATCTCTGGTTTCTCATGGCTTACAATTATGTTCTGGATGGGAGTAGCGTGGCTGGTGATCAAGCAAATCTTTTTCCATCCACTACAGATCCCGCCAGCACGCCTGTCAACACAAGGGACGTTGTCAGCGATTACATCGCCAGTGGGGTGACACAATCCAAGATCATTCTTGGCATGCCTCTCTTTGGCCAGTCCTTTGCGTCAACCGACGGCTTAGGGAAGCCTTATTCAGGGGTGGGCACGGGGAACTGGGAGGCCGGGATCTACGACTTCAAGGCCTTGCCTCTTGCTGGGGCCCAGGAGACCACCGACATCGATACCGGATCGAGTCATTGCTATGACGCTACAACAAGAGAGTTTGTGAGCTATGATAATGTACCAGTAGCTAAGCTAAAGGCAGGTTTTATCCAGCAGATGAAACTAGGCGGAGCCGTATGGTGGGAGAGTAGTGCGGACAAGTTGGGCAGCGAAAGTTTGATTCAGACCGTGGCTGAGATACTGGGCGGAAGCGACGGGTCGGGACTGGAGTGTTCCAAAAACCAGTTGGCCTATCCTGACAGTACCTACCAGAATCTTCGAGCAGGGATGCCGGAAGATGACTGCATCTCTGTGACCACAGGATCTTCCGCCGTCGTGGATGAAGCGACATCGGTCTCTACCGCGGACAGTACCTCGGTACTCTCCTCTCAGACCCTCGAGAGCCAAGACGTGGTTTCAGCTGTCGGTACCACCTCAGAATCTCGAACGATCGCCTCTGTGACCACCGTGAACACAGATCTAGGCACTGTACCAACTGAATCTGCTGTGTCCGATACTCAAAGTGGTGTAGTAACTGGCGAGTCCTCAAATGTACTTACAGCTGGCGAAATTGACAGGCCTAGTTGTGTGTTGGCTAATGCTCGCGGTCTGTGTTAGTCACTCACGAATTCGTCTCCTCAAATACCTGCGACCTACACAACGGTAACAATACCTAGATTCGTATCAACGGTAACAATAATGACAACCATCACCCTTCCAACGAGTACTGTGGTCTAGGTTATGAGAGTACCCACCTGAGTGAACATGGTTTGAAGTTGGATGACGCCTTTGTTGAAACTCGCAATTATTGCCAGCAGATATTAGGAGTAGCACGATAGGCGCCAATATATACTCTGCGGCCCAGGAATGCATTTTTCGCGTGATGCCATGTGATCTAGGGCTAGTGTCTCATCGTGATATCTCGTAGGCGACACTATATATATCTGAGGCCCCCGAGATTTGAAAGCTTCTTTCATTTTACTTTCATGAAAACAAAAGATGAACGATCCAGTACCCCCCCGGAACCTGAAGCGGAAGGCTTCGCAGGATCTCTTGGGTGATTCTAAACGATCTCACGCTGCTATTGATGGTCACTCTGTCCGGGCCGCCATCGATCGTACAATCCGCAGTGTTTCCACTGTCCAAGTTATCGACCTTACAGTTGACTTGGAACATTGTGTTGTCTGCCCGAATGTTCTTGGAGAAGGTCCAGATGGCGTCTCCAGTACGTTTGTCTTTACGGGATGTGGTTGTGTATGGAATTCTACCTCCAAAGGAATCTCGAAGCTTATCTCTCTATGTTAGGTCCGGTGTGGTGAATGCATTTCCGAGGGTACCTCAGTAGAGAGAACAGATCATATTACTGGCTTCAAAGGGGTTTACTGCTCAAAAGATGACCACTATGATATAGGGGAACAGGAGGCGTGGCAAATCTTTGGGCTGACTTGCGTTATCTGCACCGCCACATCAACCGAGGGAAGTGATTTGTTGCGGACGGAATGTGGTAAGCCAAGCTCACATCACCAACGTACTGATATCATCTTAATATTGCTAGGCCACCCCTTCTGCTATGCGTGTATTACACAGTGGGTCACGGAAAATATGAAAACTACCTGCCCCATATGTAGAGCAGATCTGTTCCCGAACGATAGCAAGTTCAGTGAACTGTGCAGTTTCAGGACTTTTCAGCGAGGAATAGTCTGCTGAGTATAACATGATGTTCTCTACAACGTTCTAATTCGGAGGTTCAAACCCTGATTTATCTCGTTCTAGGCTAGGGAGGAGGCAATAACAAGATCGTGTTATAATAGGGCAGCTTCGAGGTCTCTTGCAATATCTCTTCTGCACCGCGCCAGAAGGTGTCAAAAGACAAGACTCTTGTTTCCAATGCTATTCATTAGGCGCCGCTCATCATCTCCTTTCACACGCATTCAAGCCACGTTGGTCGGATTCATCGCAGCAGCTGACCCTTCACTGCCCATAAAAGTGACATTCTCCCCCGTCGTGCCCTCGTAGCAGACAATTATGACCAAATATCTTGCAGCTACACATGACATGTGAAGGAATCCCAAGTTTCGAGCCAGAAATCGAGCTAAAGACAAGCACCTCATGCCACCTTCCCATAGCCATACCTCGGGTCACGTGTTACTTCTGTTCTCGCTTACTAAAGTCAACAAAACGTCAAGCGAAATGTCCCATATAACACATGCGCTAATTTTCAGAGCGTTCTGAAGGCAGACGAACTGTAATGTGCACATAACTTAGACACTCCGTAGAGGCTTTTGCCAACATGGAAATGCCCTTCCAGAAACAGATCTGACACCTTACTGTGCCTGTCAGCCAAACACTGCCATGAGGATTAGACTAGTTGAGGACTGACGAATCCACTGTCAAAAGTCTCTTGAGTGTATATCCTACCGTACATTACTTTATGCTGAAATCTTGAATTATGCTCGATGATCACCCTTATCAATCTGTAAATCTAGCTACATGCGCTCTACAACCCTCATCGTGACCTCTCCAACTGCGCTGTCGCGTCTTTGTCTACGACATCCCAAGCCTCTAGGTGCCGCAATATCCCTAACAATCTGCCATTCTCCTCCAAGGCGACTTTCCTTGCCCGTGTATTAGCGTCAAGAAAAGCCAATGTTCGTTGTGATGAACACTTCTCGTCGAAGGCAGAAAACGTTTCTCTTGATGCATCTGCATGTTGGATCTCTGCATCAAAGTAGGCTATACCTTTGTTGACGAGTTCTACCAAAGGTTTCATGAATTCTCTATGAAGGTCAGTGTGATTTTGCGCAGACACCTTGGAGTCTCTGTGAAGTCTGCGACGTTTCCCTATACAAGCTGTTAGCATGAAACTTGTGATTGGTAGTCTCATACTCACTGTCCCGTACAGCTACCAATGTTGAGCGCTTGCGCTTCTGCCTCGTGTCGACTTGCGTACGATGAGTAGGAATGGATGGTAATTTGCGACGCTGAGGAGTGGATGTAGCCAATTGCCCCTTGGCTGCTGCCATGAGTTAGCGCCTGTTCCGAAACGTACTTTCAAAACTTACACATGAGTCCAATAGGCGTTTCAAGCTCATCATCTCCCGTCAGATCGATGAGAATTCGGGAACATCCTCCCTGATCGTGGACTCCCCGGAAAGGAGATGCTAGCCTTCTCTGGCGAGCTGTGTCATTGTCGCCATCGCTCACCACAAGGCTATTCATCGGAGAACCTGGGGCCTGAGACATTGATGAGGCTTGTGGTCGTGGGTGAGCGCTTGCAGACACCTCCGAAAGATCGGCGCTCGGAAAGAGGCAAGCCTCGGTCACATGTGGCTGGGCCGCCACGGTGATGCCAAGGGCAGCCCCCAATCTAGAGGTAGCTCCCAAGACTCTCGTAATCCCAGAACTTTCGCATGGCCGCCCGTGGAAAAGCTTTTCATCTTCTATCGGAATGATCTCATCGCTTGAGACCTTCCTTGTCGCTCCGATGTTGGACTGATGATCGTTTGCAAGACACTCGATGTCCCCCAAGTCTTCGGTCAGGTTTGCGGGCATAACTCGTGTGCGAGTCCCGTCTGGCGCGCAGGGGGACATGCCGTGCAGCCCGTTGGTCTGATGTTGTGCCTAATTTTCAGAGCGTCAACAACGTCATGTCACAGAGCCAATTCTGAAACATACCTTGATCTCCATTTCTGCTTCAGTGTTTGATGCTTCTAACGGTGTCTGCTTCACCAGTTGGACTGGAAGGTCCACAGACTTTGTCACGACAGAATCGGCCGGAAGTTGGACCACGGTGTTGTCAATACCTCCAACAGGACCTTGAATATGCCAGGTTTCATCTAGATATGGCTGGAAGATGCTGTGTTCAAAGTTTCCAATTCCCAATAATTGGCTGGACTCGTCGTCTGCAGCCCATTGGCAATAATGGTAGTCACCAATGTCATTCTCACCAAAAGGTCGGATGGAATTGAGTTCCCAAAGTGTAGCCATCTTCGGATGGAGATCTGTTATTGGAAGAAAGAAGATGAGTGAAGGATGGAAAATCTGTGGACAACCTCAAGGGGGTTGCCGTCTTATATGGCGTTTTTGGAACGCGCCTCGCTTCCGAATCACCTCATCTGGACTCAGGGGTTGCACCAGGGCTATGCCCTTATTGGTATCTTCGGCCGACCATATTGCGCATGGTAGGTGGCAAGAGGAGAATTCGCAATCCGTTTCTGCGCCGCTGCTCGGAGGAAAAATGGCGCCAGCATCCTAAGCAGGGGGTCTCAAGGCGCAACACCTCGACCATCTCCACCAACGGCCGTCTTATCTGACCGGAACTCCTGCTTTGGGTGGATTGTAATATCTTACGGACCACATGAGACCGACCGTTATCTCGAGGAACAGCTTGCTTCAGAAACTGATGGCCTGGGTCGCCTTAGAACGTACCTGGTCCATCTCCGGAAGAGGCTGGCAAGGGAGTCCGCAGACTAGCATGTCACTCGTGCCAGGGCTCTCTCGTGCATATACGAGCTGAGAGTATTCGTCCTCTTCGGACTGAGACCGCAGCACAGAGGAGTTTCATGTGATCGTGCTACTTTCGGACGTCCTCCGATAAACCTTGAGGAATCGTGTCTTTCGACAGAACCAAGGAATTTGACCCCCCAGTATCCAACTCACAGTCAAGTCTCGCTCCTGTCGGGGTGGTACTGACGGAAAAAAAAGTCTCTGGCTTGCAATATGTTAACAATACACTGCAGCGCAACAATCTTGAAGACTTTCTTGCCCGGAGAGAATGGATAATCTCGACAATCCTTGGAACAGTGACGCCAGCTCGATCTCTTTCCTGGACATCATGCCCAACTTGCGGAGTCATCATCAGAGCCCTGGCCAGTTTTCTAATCTCTTTAGGTTGTGAGCCACTGCCGGATATTCCATTCCAGGCAAGTTTCTAATGCGGCCAAGATCCTCATTTCGTCGGCGATGAGAAGATGCGAAACGACGAATGGAAGTGGGAAAGCAAGATAAAGGTACGTCAGTACACTTTTTGGTCGGTCTGGGCATGGATTCGAGAAGTTGAGAAACGAATGTCTTCAATTGGGGTATGCTCCTCCTGAAAATCTACACGGTCAGGCCAGGCACTAGAAGGTAGGACTCTTACATTTGAGTATAACGCTTGATACCTGCAACAGAGTGTTGATATCGGCCATCGCTCTCCAGAGAGTATAGTGAAGAAATTGTACAGTGCTCTCTTGATGCAGTTATGACTGCGACAGAAGAAGAAGAAGAAGAATTGTGGAAAATTCAGTTCGCTCCCTCATTGTCAATAGCCGAGAACCCCCTGGCTTTCTTCGCTTAAGTGAAGACGAAAGACCAGGCACCAAAAAGTCTTTGGACAAATACATTATTCTCAAACGAGGCTATCTCGTCATGGTAACTCCATCAGGAAGGTAAGTGAGTCCCATTACAAGGGCTTTGAACACAGAAGTGGATCCCTGACCGGGAGGGTCGATCTCAAAAGCAAAGTACATCGCTTCGTGAGTGGGACGCGTAGTATGTACTCACTAGGTCCATCATCGGTGTGGCCGATATTCTCCTCTCCTCTAAATCCTCAGATAAACCCAGTACTATCCATACAGATATTCAGCCCTCATTCACCCCAGTTACCAATAGGGGGCGGTGACGCACCAATTAATGTCCAGAACAGCCTTGAGGCTAGAGCTGGCGATATTAGCCAATGTTGTTGGCTAGGCAGACTTTTGCACCGCCTTCTCCTGGAGCCCGGTGGCTTGAGACGCGTTCCTCGAATCTGATTTTAAGCAAGACCCCGCAGCAAAGAGGAGCTACTGGATAGCGCCGGTAACCTCGGTCAAAGATGTTGAGCATCCGCTGGAGGAAGGCGGAAGTCATCAAACAAAGGGCATGTGATAGTGGGTTGAGTAGCAACTCTCTTGGTGGCCAGACTCGCTGACCTGAGTGTCAGAAACGCTTGGACGCCTGGCCTTGGATATAAATATGAGAGCGTTCCCGTCTTTATCTGCTTCATCTGCTTCACCTACTTCACCTGCTTCACCTACTTCACCTGCATCACCTGCTTCACCTGCTTCACCTGCTTCGCCCATATTCAACCTACAACTATGTTTCTCGATATGATCAGTCAATAACACCCACCTTTACTCCTGAGACAAAGCTAATATCCCATAGCTGCAATCTATCACATGTTTTTCAAACACTACGAGCTGTGCGGCGGATGCCGAAAACCAATCCTGGGACTTCATTTTGTATACTTGGTCTGGAAAAATGATCTATTTATGGTCCCACGAAATGTTGCACCCCCTTCCGAACTTTGGTTCACAATTGGTGTGGACAGTCAAGCCACTGTTCTTGACGGTGATGCCGATATCTATGGAACCTCATTTTGCTGCCTCTCAGAAGATGAACAAGCGAGTGTACTAATCGAAGTGATAACAAAACTAGCAAAGACTGCTCAATTTTCGAGCGCTTATATCTGGCTACTGCCTCATTCTTTTCATCGAGACATCACAAACAATCAGGTTATTGAGACATCCGACGGCGTTCTCGTGTCTCACATGTATGTGCAGCAAAGTGCTGATCGTCGGGTTAGAACTATCACTTGTTCACAGCATGAGTAGGTGAACCGGCGGTTTCTAGTCATTGGCCCCTTTGCTAACTTTAATTCAGGGAAATCATCTTATCTCTAGATTTAGAGGAGTTCTTGTCACAGATACTTCTGGACAGTGGTAGGCTACCTGCCTAGCGATATGAAGGGGACGTCTGACGACTCCTGGTCGCATGCTGTAGTTCCTGGAACAAATGCACTGACTGTTCCTCTTCTTCGAGCGACGCGATAAAATAAGGGGTTTGGTTGGTTTGCTCCTGATTGATTAGAATAAGTAATCACTGTGGCTGCCCTTGAACATCATTGGCGCAAACATCCATATTATAGTTGAAGCCAGTGAGTCTACTGTGAGATGTGTGTCATGTTATACTCGTCATGCTCTCAGTAGCTGCCTAGAATTAAACCTGGCCTTGGAGAGAATTTCCACGTAGCTGTGGGTCAGCCTGTCCGGTCCAAGGATTCGTACAGGTATCACAGCATCATCGTGACGCGTGCATATAGGGACATCACTAACCAAGCAAAAGACTAAGCATACCCGGCGTACTAGACTGAAAGGACAGAACCCCAACAGAACGACTCAATCGGAGGAGAGAGCCAGCGCTCAAAGAACCACCCCGGAAGCCCCAACCACTGAGCATGACTTCGTGGCATCGTGCCTGTGCTCAGTAGGAGCCGATCTGAATCAACGTCCAGCTGATCTTTGGTGTTCTCTTCGTGTTCTTTAGCAGGAGACTACATATTAAAATGGACAAAGACAGCTGAATTACTTGGTGTCAGGTTCCGTTCAATCGAGGCGGGAGAGAGCTCAGGACAAATACAGGGTGCCAATTTAGCAGAGCTCAGTCCAATTAATCAACTTGTGATCCTTCAAGTCTAGCTTCTCCATCGCCTTTAGTCCTTATTAGTAAAGCCCTATACGAATGTGCCTATTAGTTTTTTAGCCGAGTTATATAAATATAGATAGGCTTTGAAGTTCGAAATCTTTCAAATTTTAATTAACTCGCTATTACAGTATTCTCCGCTCAGCCTTCAGCTTGTTTCGGTTGCCAGTATTCTGGGCGATACATAACTCAAATCGGTTATACATTGGACTTATCCTCTCAGTATATGAAAGTAAGATTAAGAAGCCTAACTTATAGTATTGCTGATAGGCTCTGTTGGCGAGGTTCATTTTTGCTGGAGGAGGCGTAGTTGCCATAATACAAAGGTTGAAGACCTGGGACTTCTAGATCTAGTCTTTTCAAAGATGTTCGTAAGTGTCTGAGAATATAAGTCAGGTATGCCTCAGAAAATGGGTAGACTTGATGATTTGTATAGTTACTTTAGCATTGGGATGATATTTGTTACTTAGTATGAAGCGAGGTCGTTACTGTGGCAACTGAAGCGAGGTCGTTACTGAAGTGAGGCAACAACACGAGTTGGCCATCTGAAACGTACGGGTTGATGATCATTTATCAAATGCTAAAATGTCCGGGGTAATGAAAGTGAGATATGAATACGGCATATCCGATCCAAATCTGAGGTGCGTATTATATTTCCTTATTTTGCGGTTGAATATCCAAAAATCTGCCATACCATCAAACTATCGACACTATAGTTGGAGAATCAATTGATACGTCTCGTTCGTTCAGCTATTAAGTATTAGTTTGGCGTTAAAGGCGGAGATCACCGTATCCGCCTTGTCGATATTGTCATAGATCTCTCAGCTGGTGTTCAAATACATTACTTTCGGAATAAGACGGTATATAATGAAGGCCTTTGGAAAGATTTTGTTGATTATAAGGTCAATAGAAAGCTCGAGATGAATATAAGACTACGAAAGCTCTTCTAGGTTGTCGATAAGGAAGTTATTGAGGGGAATATTATTGTGAAGCTTATAAACACTCCGGGTCATTTTATTGATTGGGACGATCCGAGAGGATGGCCTCATTACTCACCTGGAGATAGATTCAATCATGACTTTAATTACTACGTTCCCTCGGGAAGCTACGAGGGGGATTCTAGCGTAAGAATTTGTGTTTGTATTTGTAGTAGTAGAAGTACGTTTTGACGCGATGACGGAGGTGACTCTTAAAGATGTCTGGGGAAATAATACGAACAACAAAGGCAGTAACCCAGAACACAGGGAGTTTAGGCAGTTTCTTAGCAACTGAAATGACCAAAAAATTCTATGATCCTGAATAGTCTCTGTGCAATCACTGACACTTCGGCTCCTCGCCTCCTCTTGACATATTGAATTATGTAACTCGAACTCGCTAGACTCTAGCTCTTGGATCAACAGCCCAAAACTTATGAGTAGAGCTAAGATACCAAAGTTATTTGGGAAGTCTTGTCAAAGAAAATATCGCCAATGGCCGAAAACCAGTTTTAGGCTTGTGTTTCTGACATGGATTACAGTATTTACAGTCGTCAACCAAGGCAGCAGGATTTCGCTATTACGCATTGAGACATTGCTTTCCATTCTCGGTGGCAACTTTAATAATTTGATAATGTACCTTTCGGTCAGTGTGTGCAGTACAGTGATCTTTCAGCTGGAGAGTAAGGGTGCCAACTCAGAACTAGGCAGACATCTTGGTAAGAACGAGAGCGAGATGCTAGACCAAGCGGAACTCGTACATAATCTACTAGTTCATTCATGCATGGACATCGTACTCAAGCTCTTTTTCGCAAATAAGCCTCCGGTCAATGTGTACAAAGGGCTTTTCGGCTGCTAAAATGCCAAAGGACCATCGGAAATGTGAAATGACCCATACTTCTCTTGGTAGCTAGACTGAACCCATTCTTATCAGATTTTGGACTCGTGGCTTTGGATATAAAAGAAAGGCTTCGGGACGCCGATTCGCCCATTTTGTCCAGTTCACTAGCTACACCTACTACAGCAACTTCTCCAACTTCAACATCTTTACTACAGCACTGTTTGAGTAATGTACTAAAGCCGAAATACCCTGAGAGCTTCTTATTCAGCGGCTTCCCGCTCTCGGCTTCTTTCTCGGAACGGAAATTGAAGTCGCCCAGCCAGCAGCATTCAGCCATAATCTCTCCGAGTTCTATATAACGGATCGTTGTTGCCTACGAGAAAGACTTCAGAATAAGCCAAAACTTGACTACAGGGTAGAAATTCCGACGACCCAGTGGTAACAACCTTCACGTAGTCTTCGTGGATCTGTCGACTTCTTTGCATTTGTTCACGAGACAATCTAGACATATCTTTCATACTCCAAATCCATTTCTGCGTCCTCTTACATTAGCTGCAATGATGCCCTCTCAACGACAGTCTCACCTACAGACAGGCTACCAATACCAATCATCGCCTGCCCAAAGCCCTTGCTCGCACTTGTCAGATCAAAATTCCCTCACAACCAATCGAAGTCTCTATGAAGGAGGACCTGCAACAGACCATTCTCTCACCAGAATTTGTGATCACGACAATAACTTAATCCATGCCCTCTCAAGCTACAAGGAGCAGATACAGGCACAGTCTGAAGTATACGCAGGGCTGGAAAAAGCCTATAAAAAAACTCGGATTGATCTCGATGACATGAGCCGAGCTTACGACTCCCTCAGAGCTCAGTTCAACACGGCTAGTCAGTGTTACGATCGGAGCGTTCAAGAGTATGAGAGGGACCTTCAGGTCAGACAACAACTGGAGTCAAGAGAACACCAGAACGCCCAAGCCCAAGCTAGTCGCCAGCTTCATACCGCCCAGCAAGATCTGAGTAAGTTACGCAAGGAGAAGGAAGATTTGATTCGGGAGTTGGGCGCGGCTGAGGATCGTGTAGCAACCGCCCTGAAGAGGACCATGGAGCTTGAGAAGCGGCAAGCGTATGAACAGCTGAGCTTGGAGGAATTGGCCAAAGATTCGGAGAGGAGGTTGGAATCTGTTCGAGAGCACCGAGCTGCATTGGATGCGGCAGAGAAACAAATTGCTGAACTCAAGGAGGAGAAAGTACGATGGGGCCAGGAGCAACGAGACAAGTCAATTGCGGCTGAAGATCAAGCAATGGTTGTCACAGAGATGGCTGCTCAGCCTGACAATGAAAATGTAAGGGTCATACGGGGGGCTTCAATCACGGCTTCTAATCAATTTATCTAGGGACTCGAAAGTATGCGACTGACAGCTGAGGGTGGAGCACCGGCTATAGAGTCTGGGGTAGCCTCTGCGAAGACTAACGCTTCGCCAAGTACTCAGAAAAGAGCGAGGGAGAGCGAGAAAGCTAACAAGCAGCAGCAGCATCGCAAGGTCAAGACAAGGAAAGCTGCAGAGACCACAGAGGGAGATACAATCACTGTCGACGTCATGGGTAGATTGAGCCGCGGCTGTTAATGTTTGAAGGAGATAGAGATGGCAATTTAACACGGGCCCGGCTCCTTATTGACCAGCTTCAAGAAGTTGAAGTTGGTTGTTATTCAAAAATGGCAACTGCTAGTGATTTTGATTTCCTTTATCTTCAGACTGGATGTTTTCCAGATTAGCCTGCTTAAGACTGGCCATCCTGAGTAAGGCTCTAAACGACAGAAGTTTCCGCCTCTCGTGCACCAGCGTGCTCCCATCGGCGAAAGACAATATTGGCTCCGAAGAGTGTAGCCGGAACGACTGGATGCATGAAAGATCATTATGGACATGCTTACAGATGATCAATGCTACTTCGATACCATCAAATTGACTCGTTCCAAGGCATCACCAAAGAATCCATCCAACCATATATGTCTAGTACCTCTGCGCAGCTCACGGCCAACTTCGACGTTTTGAAATTTCCGATGAACCAAGGATAACAGAGAATAAAAGCGTGAGTGTGACAAGTCACGAATTTGACGTATATTCTACAACTCCATTACAAACGGTGAAGGGCTTCACAAATGGCGGTGAAAATATAAAAGATCGTACTCAAAGTTCCGAATAACAATATCGGAATGATAGATAGTGTCAAGTGTCCTACAAGTTACTTATAAGTACCATCCGTGATGCATTATTTCCGCTTAAAAAGATAGGCTTACCGAAAAACCCACGCCTCCGAATAACTGTCGCCCAGATCTCAGTTTCCATGACCTGTTTAGCTCCCTCCCATTTCCATGGCCCGACGAGCCTAAATTTTGGGTTGACATTCGCGCTTAATGCCCAACAGAGAGTCAGTTTCCAGCCTCGCGAAGCGACGTCTGTGAACGATGGGGCTGATCCCATATCAAGAGCAAGTTGGTAGGCGTAGGATTCGTGATCAACTCCATATTGAATACGGCTGGATGATGAGGTGTGAAGACAATAGTGATTTTCAAAATCGAGAGGGATAGGTAAACGATTAAGAAGATTCAGAATCCAGACCTGGCTCTGAAGTTCAGCTAAGGGAGGGATTGCACCTGTGAATGATTAGTATACAATTGAGATGGTATTATGAAAGGATAGAGGTGTACCAAAACTAGGTCTGACAAAGCCAATGAATGCAACACTCGGATCACTCGGGTTCCACACGCTTCTTATTGTGGCATCCTTTGGCTTAGGATAGCTTTCATCTAAGAACTTGAAGGTTTGCGTGTAACCGGTTGCTAAAATCAGAATATCTGGTTTGCAAATAATCTTTTTCATAATCGCTGATTCTGGTCTCCCATTTTCAACAAAACGGAGAACGCCCTCATCGCTGACTTTTTGAGGCCAAGGCGCGAGGTTAATCACACGGCCGTGAGTGTTGATGATAGGGACTTGGGCAATTCTTGACCTGATTGAATTTACCAGACTAGTCGTGCGATACTGGGCACTAATATATGGCATTGCCTTGGATGACTTGTTGAAAAAGACTACTATTTGTGAGCGGCCTGACAGCGCTTAATGCTTTTTGCAACTTACTCCCAGAAGCGTGAAAGCGACCTGGAGAGATTTCTCCGATCCATTGGTCGAGACCAGCTTTTGTTCCAGAGACGAGCCAAGTGGTATACTTAGCAAATCTGTCGTAATACCACCATGGTAGGAAAGAGTCGCGGAGGAGGGGGTGCAGATATGCAGTATCAAAAATACTGGCTGCTCCAACATCATATGGCACGTTGCCTTGAGAAGCGGTTGTTGGTTTCATGCCAAACCATGAAGGCTCTGGGGCTCTCTTATATCCATGTTAGATTAAAAGTACCTGAAAAGTAGTGAAAGGGAAGATATACCTTTGGTGCACACAAGAAACCATCACGGTGACAAAGTGTAACAGAGTTTGCATCGGAGTTGACGGCCATGTACGCTAAGTCCATGCCGGTCTCACCACTTCCCACGATCACCACGTTCTTTCCACTTCCAAAATGAGACTTGTCCCGAAATTGAGATGAATGCATAACTGTAGGAACAGTACTCAAGCCCTCGATATCTGGGATATTAGGAGTAACATGGAGCCCCGAGCAAACTGCTACAGCGTCACACTGCCACTCACTAACCTGCCCATCTTTAACGTAGCGAATAGTATGGCTGCCGTCTCTCCCTCGCTGGAGGCTGGTCACTAGTGTCTTAAGATAGATATGAGGCCAGAGAACAAATTCCTTGCAGTACCTTTCAAGATAGGCACAGTATGATTTAGCGGAGAGGAAGTCTGGAGAGTCTGCTGTATATCGACAGTCTGAGAAGGTAGTGAGCTGACGGGAAGAGACTAGCTAAGGCATGTTAGTAGACTCGAGAACCTTTGGCTAACATTAAGGTTCTAAGAATTTAAGTTGTAATTACCTCGGCATCTTCATATGCGCGATACTTGAAGGTACCCCCAACGGAATCCTCTGCTTCGAACAATCTTGCCTCAATAGGAGCAATCCCAGGAAAGAATTCGTGAGCCGTGATGAGATACTTGAGAGTGACCAAACCAGAAGGCCCTCCACCGATAACGGCTACGCGCATAGTAACTCCTGGCGCAAAGTTTGTGGAACAAAATGACAATTTGAACCCAGGACAGGGTCGTACAGAGGCGAAACACTCCGGAGATTCCAGGAGCAGTGCATTGTATGAAAGAAAGAAAGTGTGTTGTTCTCAAGAATAAGCTGCCTTTTGTGCAAAACATGAGTCGCAGCTGTGGAGCTGCAATATTCAGTCTACTGTAGCACTTTCCAAGATGATCCCGAGATAATCCCAGTAGGGGGATGATCCCTGTAGGGGGATGATCCTTTGAGCGAGATGATCTGGTACTGAATATCACGAACCAGGGTTGCGCAAACCACTTGTGTTATGTGAATCAGTAGCAACTCGCAGAATAAGTGGATTACTAGAGTCGGTATGATTTAGAATGCTATTGAGATTGCATGAGACTTGGAGGTTCACTGGGTGCATGTCAAGGGCTTTGTATGTGAATTACCTGATCTGCGGTGAGCCAAATTCTACTAGGCGACAACTTTTACGAGCACGCAGTATGCTGTGCATCTACTTGAGGGTCGGCAATACCTTCCATATATACTGACTAGTCAAAATGAACTATTACAAAATCGAAGCACTCGGAAAAAGATCTTTAGTATTTCTAGGCCAGGAACTAAGGGTCTGTAATTGAAGCCATAATATCTACTACACTCTCAAACTCTTCAAGAGTGGCCCTTCCCAGCCCGCACTCTGAAGAGATCCCAAAGCTTTCCAAAAAAAGGCTTGCTGTCTCGATCCTTTTCTGGGTTCCTTCGAAGTCCATTGCATGAACAAGTCCTAGACATACCTCCGTCTCAGGGTTTAACTTCAAACTTTTCAGCGGAGCATAAAATGCTTTATCAACCCTACTCTTTGGTACCGGCATATGAAACCAATTGATTTCCTTATTTGAAGCACTCGCCAGCTTGTTGGCGACATCAACCATGTTAGACATGTCTTCAGGTTGAATAAAGTGCTTATGCCCTAGGTCTCCATAGCATAGGTGGTATCCCATCTGTACACCTGCTCTGATTGAACCCGTGAGACGGATCAGGCGATCGAGAATTCCAGCCTTGACTGGAGTAAACCAGGGCTTCAGAATCCACCCGTATTCAGGATATGGTAGATCTCCTTTTGCAGACATTTCGAGAAAGGCGAATTCGAGAGCAACATCCCATTGTATAGCCAGATCTTCTGGCGGATTGCATCTTGGATACGGCCTAGAGCACGCAGTAAGGCTGCCTCGTACTTAGGTTCAACTTCGACTTGGTACTTCGAGTGTACGCCACACGCTACGACGTTGAGAGGCGTGGGGAGAGACACCTGGAACCGAACCCCTTTAGGGATAATGCCATCCTCTCGGAGCCGACAAAATTCCTGGTACGAGGAGATAGCGTGATCTTCATATCCTGTCCGGAGATCTTCCAATGGTCCAGGAGAAGGTGGTGCTTCATGCGTAGCTTCTCCCTCCCCTTGCTGGATTTGATAGTCCTTCAGCAATTCAAGCTGCCATAGAACATATTGGCCCCGTGTTCCTGTTTCTCCATCCGGAATTCGAAGAATTGATTCCGAAAGCGAAGTGGCGAGCCGGTGGAAGACTTCCCTTGGGCACGATAGAGGAATGCTGCCAACCATATGACTATGGCGGAGACTTGGGGCCGGAATGGTGGATGTTCTGACAGCCGATACCGACATCATGATTATTTGCAAGGCGATGACTGTGCCAGCAACATATATGTGTTCCTGAGCAAGCTGATCCTATAAGCAAGAAGATCATTATGGTTCCTTGGCGAGATGATCCCTTCGCATAACGACTCCCTGACGAGATGATCCCTCTAGCCAGATAATATCTTACTTGACTAGGTGATTCGTCTGTTGATGATGACTCACACGGTGCCAAAGCCCAATCGTAAGCAACTCTCTTTGTTATAAGAACATCCACTACAGTCGAGATACGACTTCGCAGCATCGCCAATATGTACTCCAAAATAATTTCGTGAGTCGGGTTGCAGACGAATCTTCTAATCCACTTCTGATATCTATCTAGAGCTGGTCTTGTAGTATCCATGCTAAGCAACAGTTCTCAAGCGGTTGCTCTCATCGGACGGCCTCTTTCTATCTTGAAGCGCTCAAACGACTTATCCTGTGGCCAGATCTACATACTTGGGTTTCCAGCTCCCAATTGTGACTCGAAGGAATATGTATTAGCGGCGATCGGATCCACGAACAACCATGTCACTCCCTTGCCATGGACTTTTCTGGATACAATACCTTTGCCATTGGCCATACCGGATGTCAAAAGTATTAGATACCTGGGAGTTGCGAACGTGACTGGCTGTCACATCTCACCACCACTATATCCAACCCAGTACTTCTTTTATAACCGAGATAGCCAATATCGAGGCGCAGCTTTCTTGACGGCGGGTCAAAGCGGCAGAGGATGTGTTGATTTCAATGGCGGATCGGTGGTGACCTACGATGGAGCGGACTTGCTCGAGCCATTACCAGACGGTCTTACAGGTGTTGGGCAGTAACTTAGGGATCAGCGAGGAAATTATTCTTTCATCCACTGCAACTTCCATTCATCTTACGTATTGTGAGGGAAAGTCATCACTATTATTTGCCATTGTTTAGTGTCCCTGGAGGAGTAAAGATAGACATATAATTACAGCAATACCATGTCGTAAGTTACCCCTCAGATAACGCGTGAACTTCGATCCATTAGGCGTTGAGATATTGTTCAATCAAAAGATTTGCAGCACAGGAATAAAAATGCTGAGCGGAGCGGAATAGTTTTATTGGACAGGGTCTTGTATGGTAAAGAGACTTCTCCAATCAATTACCCCCATTTTCAGATACCTCTTGAGAAGCTGGTGACAAGATCAGTCCACGTCTTGAATCAGGCAAGAAGCGAAATGCACTTGAATGAAATATATCTTACAGTACGCCCCAACATATACTGAGTAGTAGGTAAGGGATTGGTCATGGGGCTATATACCAGATATGCAAAATCATGGGAATGTTCAAATGGTTTGCATTTCGCCTACTACGCCAACGTCTATTTCTGCCATACAGAGTCTCACTGTGCAAACTGTCTAGATGGTGATAGTAGCAGAGAGTGGCAAGTCTCTGCTGGAGCTGCCAACGTAAATCTGATACTCACCGCGATGCAAGATCCATTCTTGCATGGTCGTATCCCAGACGCTCAAGTCTCGCCTAGTCAGACTAAAGCGAACAATTTTAGTTCTACCAAAAGGAACATCGACCTTCTCAAACCCACGTAGCTGTCGGGCTGGTGTACCGATAGCGGGGATCCCAACATACAACTGTACCACCTCAGCTCCATCTCGTCCCCCGATGTTCGTAAGTTTAACCTCTACAGCCATGATGATATCCCACAGATCCACTCTCCCACCAGGCATGATCACCCCGTTGGGAACAGCTTGAGCTTTGCAATTGGTTATTTTAGACACAAGTATATCCGAAAGATTGAAAGTAGTGTACGTCAGTCCGAACCCGAATTCATATCGTGGGGTTATGTTGCGAACATTGAAGTGGCGGTAGTCGATATACAAACCCTCCTCGAAGTCGTCTTGTGGAAAATTGACAAACTTGTCCACTGGCAAGAGTGGAGAGTCCAATGGCCCGTAGTCCGATTCATTTTTGGGAACTGTGTACGGAAGCTTGCCAGAAAAGGATGCGTTGCCGTAGAGTAAAGAGACAATCGCGCGACCAGAATCTTGTCCAGGGAGGTGGGCAAAGATGATCGCCGTGACGTTAGGATGGTTGGCAAACTGATCTACAAGGCGCACACCAGCATTGTGGATGACAACAATAGTATTGTTACAGGATGTAGCGACATGTTTGATCAGAGAATCCGATTCGTCGTCGTGCAGCCCCGGTCGGTCAGTGCCTTCGGTCGCAAAGGCGTTGATGAAGACGAGGCAGGCGTCGGAAGATGAGGCGATGGTGGGGGTGAGACTGAATGCGTCCCAGAAGATATGACTGCCATCTGCATATGCTTGATCTCGTAAGGCATCGAGAGGAGCATTAATATACGCTGGGCTGTTGCTCCCGCTTCCGCCACCCACAATCAGAGTCCCAGCAGAGCCAATCTGGGATACTGGGGAAACATAATCAACATCTATTCCAAATGCTCCCAAGGCAGCTCCAATGCTATCTGGCGATGCACAAAATCCGAAGGAGAACAGATCTCCGGGGACATGAGAATCTGGTGCAGTTGCATCGTAGCCGAATACGGAAAGAATTTTTGGTGACTTAAGAGGCAAGGCGCCTCGGTTGTTCTTCACGAGAACATGTCCCTGTATAGCGCCGTCCAAGATTGTCGATTTTGAGGCAGGATCCTTTGCATTGATAGACTTGTGTGGCAATCTCAAGTCTTTTGGGAGACCGACACCAGGTACATTGGAGTCCTGATCTTGTTCGGTAAAGTACCAAGCTGAAATGATTCTGTTCACGTTAGCGCAAATGGAGGATAAGATGGTACCAAGGACACTCGAACCTCTGCGACATATCATCTAGCCTGCTCAACGGAAAGCTTCCGTTTCTCACAGATGCAAGTAGGTTTTGTCCAAAATAGGCACCCACAGGCATTTCCATATCAAGCCCGGCTAGTGCGGCTGCACCGCCAGCATGTGTTGCAAACCAATCAGAAACAACGAATCCTTCAAAGCCCAACTCGGCTTTCAGAAGGCCATTGAGAGCCTTACTGTTCTGGCAGCTGTAACTGTTATTGACTCTCTGGTATGAGCACATTATCGCGCCAGTGCCCGCCCGGATGGCATCAACAAATGGCCACAGGTATAGCTCATGCATGGTTCTATCATCAATGTTGGAAGATATGGCTGCAACCTTTGCCGGCCTGGGCTCGAACGCTGCTGATCCGTTTGCCATAAGAGGGTAGCGATTAGTCTCCTGCTCGTTCCCAATGAAATGCTGCAGAGTTCTGTCAGCCACATTTGTTTGTGCTTGAAGTATTTGCGCACCTTAGTGCATGCGACCACGCTGCTACTCTGGAGTCCATGGATAGTCTCCGCAACGAGTGCACCGGCAAGATACGGGTCGTTGGAGAACCCTTCCCAGTTTCGACCACCAGATGCTATTTTCCCCAACGGCCCAACTACAGGACCTAAAACCACGTTAACTCCTTTGGCACGGAATTCTTTACCCATGTGGTGAGCTCTCCGCTGGGCGAGTGATTTGTTCCAACTATCTTCATTAACTTGCTAGATTCAATTCATTGGTACTGGGAAGTCCTACCTCGCCCCGACGTGGATTCCACTCGGGTAGCTGTTTACAAGTTCAGCAGCGTGGACCCCACTGGAGCTGTCCTGGAGACATAATCCGGGAAAGCCCAATCGATCAATGCTTGCAATGAAACCGCCACAGCCATTTTGTTGAGTTATGACTCCCGAGACCAGCTGAGATTTCTCTTCAAGCGTCATTTGCGAAACAAAGGTCTTTGACTTTCGATGTGACTGCGCCCAAGTTCCAGCACCAATGGCATTTGGTGAAGGGTATACTGGAGGCGACTGGCCGTAGAAGGACGTGTCGCTCGTTATCTGGCCATTGGTGAGCCTTGTCAGGAGCACGGCGACAGAAAATGTAATAGCAGGTGCTTGGATAGGAACCATGATGAAAGTGAAGAACCGAGTAGAGAGTGATATGATTGGTGCCGGACAGGAACTGCAGCTTTCTTATATGTACTGTTTACCTCGTATTGAATCTCTCGAATTGTGTTTTTTCTATCTAAGCGAATGTTGTCTGGTAATCTCGCTAAGGGTTTTAAAACTGGGGCGAATTGGTGATGGTGTGGTGAAGGGATTATCTACAGATCATCCGTCATTTTTTTCGGGGACGCTTGTAACTAGCGTGCATCTCTCATCACCTGTGCCATGTTTACAGGTCGCAAAGATCGCATGCATGTCATGTATATTTGGAATTGAATAACCCAGAATTTGATTATGATCACGCGTATTTCTACTGAACAAGGCACCAAGTGTTTACCTGCACGTTCTTGCAGAATAGATACTGACATATAAATAAGTCAGCATCCATTTAGTCGCCATGTAACTCAGTACGACTGTTTCGATGACCTGATACTTACGAGGCAACTCATGCAAGTCCATCACGACCATCTCACAAGCCGGCATAAATGACAACTAACTTAGCTTGCATGGCTTTGTACAGCTAAAATACAGCAATCCACTATCTGGCACCAACCTCAATGGCGACAAATCTATCGCAAGCATCCTCGATGACGGCGTTGTGTCGCCTGGTATCATCTAACCACGGCGGTGATCACAGCTTCTTACATCATCCAAGTCGTGGGAGACACAATATCCGTTACTTTCCGCACAATCCTATCGAATGGCAATTCGCTTTCGGAGCACGAGGCACTACTAATCTTCCAGCCAAGTACACTCTCGTCTTCATTGTGAAAGGATCTTACACCTCATGTTTTTATTGTCCGCTTTTGCTTCAAGTACTGAATGGACTGGCTGGCTTGGGTGACCACATTGACCTGTACTCGCTGGACGTGACAGACCTTGCAGATAAGTGGCCTTCTGCAAGCGCGAACGAGCAGATTTAGGTTATGCATTCGCTAGTTCTGATACAATATGAGCTTTCAACTGCCTCCACTCTACTTCCATATAGATTTAACCACCATCCACCAATCAAAGTACCTGACTGATGACTACACGAAGCGCCTATCATACTTCTGCAATACTTCGTCCAGCTTCTTGTCGACAGCCTGCTCCTCCAGCCAGATATCTCCCCGGTATGGTCGTCCAGGTCCTCCATCTTCTTCCGATCGAATGATACCAGATATTTCATCCGTGATCTGAAGGCATCGGTTCTCTTCTTTTTCGGGATCGTCCCAATGAAGCTCGAAACGCGCCAACGCCTGCCCCAGAGGCATGGAGCAGTCATGCTGAAGCTCCGACATTCGACCGCCGCCTTGAATAAGAAGTGCATACATCCGCTCACGGGCTGGCTCTGTCTGAACGGCGAGGAATGCATCATAAAGCTTAAGAAGCATTGATTCGCACTCTGGGACCACCCAATGCGATATCGACGTAAAAAACGACCGGGCCATCTCGCGAGCGGAAGATGACTGCTTCCAATAGAGCAACGGATGTTCATGGAGTGCCGCAGCTGTGACTTCGGATAGCATCTCTGGATTTGCTGCCAAGAAATCCGACGCTGGCAACAGTCTCAAATCCACAAGAGATCTTTCGTTCCATGCCGAAAGATCAGAAGTCACGATGGCTGTAACTTCTGGCCCCAGATGTTGAATAAGGTGGTAGATAGTCTCGCTTACCGGTAGGAGACTAACAATGTTGAAGGAGCATACGGGCTCGAGTCGGTCTGGTTCGAAGTAAAAGCGGAACGAGATCGATATATCCCGAGGGAGGTTGAATGCATGAGCAAAGGCATTATTTAGCACGCATGTCGCCAACTGCGCCTTGTCGATGGAAGTGAAGCGCCATGTCACAGATGCTGGTTCAGCAATTAGGCGCAGCCGTACTTCAGTGACAACTCCCGATCCAGCTGCCGCGCTGCCGCGCATCGCATGCAGCAAATCGGGATGACTCGTCTCATCCACATCGATGATAGTGCCGTCCCATAAGGCCATACGGCCCCCGATGACTGACTGACACCCGAGACCGTACCGTCGAGCTAGGATGAGATCCCAGCCAGCAGTCAAGAAGTGCCCTCCTGCGCCGACGCCAAAGCAATCCCCATGAGGCAGAGCTTTGCCGTGTTTCCTTAAGACGTCGATGATCTGTCCAAGGACGCAACCCGACTGGACGAATAACGTGTTGCCTTCGACTCGTATTTCGGTCATGTTGGCCAGGTCAATCATGACGCCCAAGCATGATGCGCCGTTGAAATATCCATGACCGCCGCTCTTTACCGAGACGGAAAGTTGTTTATATAGGTCGAAGCTTTTAAGCGTCTTCAGAGTCTGTGCGACGCCCCATTCGCTTCGCGGCGTGATCACGAACGCTGGAACGGGTGCTGCTCGGTCATGCATAACAGCTTCGGAAGGGGGGTTCTGGCCATCGGTCTCTTGGACACGAATGCCTCGCTGCCGGAGGTCTCTGAGCAGTGATGCCACAACATTCTGGTTGGGATCCCAGGTCTGTTTCGCAGGTGGACACGCTTCGTCGAGGGACACGTGTTTCATGTGGCTAGGGACATTAGCTGTGGTGGGAAGATGAAGCGAAACCATACTGATGGTGTTTGGCGGAGAGACGACAGAATTAATTTTTGCCAGACACCGAGAAAGATGGTGCCAGGCCTAATCTTTATGCAACATTTTAGCGTTCCATCTACGGTTAACATCTCACAGTGCGCAGCTCAAGAGATCATCTATCGAGATCATACCGATTATCTGTGGTCAAAGCTTCAGCCATTCGCTGTAAGGTTAGGCGAGGCCGCTCCGGATGATGACCATACCCATGATCATGGAGTACTGAAGTGTACAAGAGCTATAATTATAGTTCGCACTTATCAGAACACTTTCTTTTCTTGCTTCGAAAGCACAGGAACAGTGACATCACCTTGTTTCTGGTAGAAGTAGGTTGGAATTTATAGCATTTCGCAATGTTGCACACCCTTAGATGACCATCGGAATCAGAAGGAGGCCAGAGAATTATAGTTCGATTTCTATATCTATGGTGTGAAAACTTCTCCGACTGATCTATCCTTTGAGCAATTCTCCAAGTGCCTTCCTTCTCATTTGGAGCGGCAATTTTCAATATCTTCAGGTCCGAAATTTTTGGGAATTGGATAGGAATCTTGCTAGAAACATATCAATGCTGTTATCCAAGCAAATCAGTACCTAACTTACTATTGCTGTCCACGATGGCTCCCTTGCAACAAATCCTTTAGTTTTAAACGTAGTATAGTGACCATACTTGCAAATGAGTAAAGCTACCTCGATGCCATCGAGTTGCCCTAATTCGAAGCCTTTATTGAGCAATGTTTTCGTTCTCCTATTTATCCTCTCATTCTCCCTCTTTCTAATCCGCCGCTCATCGCTCATGTCGTTTGTTCTACCCATGATGCCTTATTTCGATGGCAGCGATATCGACTTGGAAAGGTGCCGCTATCCCTAGTCGTCTATTGAGTTCTAAATGTTGGCAATTCCGCCATGGTCGTACAGCACATAGGGCTCTTATTAATACTTTTAACCGCAAACGGTGACAGCGACCTGAAAACCCTAGTCCATATAGCCCTCACCATCTCGATGGTTGTTCAAATAAGAGAAGGATGATCCACCAGGCCAACTGTGATCATCCTCGTCAGGTAGCCTCAGATCCTTACCTTCTACCATCTTGTAGATACTGTACCTGCTTTTAGCTTCTAGCTGATCTTTTGAGGATCTAATTATTACCACCTTTAGCGACCTACTTGATCAGGGATACTCCGAGCATTAACCTAATTTGAGGACACCCTATATGTGACGTTGAGCATGCAAGAAACTGTCACCTTGCTGACTTGGTGAGGCCAAGTGGACAGTCACAAGGGTGAGAGATTTCCTTGTCCCAATAATCAGCAATGCCATCATCTTGTATGTAATTAGCTTGTCTGCAATTCCAGCGCCTCTGACGTTTATCACCAGCAGCGTCCTGATCATGATCCCTGTATAGCTCTATGCGTATTTATGGTGGCTGTAGTGGAGTGCGATTGAGTCCTGATTTGGTCCTGCTAGGAAGTCTCTCAAGTATAGGGGTCGATATGATCACTCACGGCGGTACAGTTGACATGTCTAGCGATACAGACGAAGTATCGTTCAGAGTGTTTTCTAGAATTATGAGGAACGAACTAATCATTCTACCAAACGAAGTGAAACACGGTGCCTAAAAGCCCTTTTACCAACATAACCAAGTCCTGCAGCCAGTATTTCCGTCCTTCAGCACTCCTGATATTCTTCAGCCTCCCATCCTGGAACGCTTACGACAACACAAAACTCCTTTTGTCCGGGAAAGAATTTGTTTGTTCGTTCTGCTGCAGCTAACAGCTCCTTCTGTAGGTCATCGAAATGAGATTGGTTAGACCGTTCAATTATCCTCCAAACCGGGACAGGCATCACGTTCATGAAAGTAAATTTCAGATACAGCGGCCCTTCTTCAGCTCCAAAGCTCGTCTCGCTAGTAAACCAGCTGAAGAATCTGGCCACGGTGTATTTGTGTCCAAGCACAAACTTATCATAGGGATAGCTGAGTCTCCCAGTATCATCTGTCTGAAGTCGAACAACGACCGGAGCATTGTGTTCGTATAGTGAACTGAAATCTCGAACACCACTGTTGGAGGCTACCACGCTTGCACCAGTCAAGCTGTATCGGAATATCTCTCTAGGCAAAGGGTTCGTCATCACCTGAACCTTGAAATCACCTGGATTCGATTTTGATGACACCCAAAAGAAGTCCCAAACGTATTGTTTCAAGGCCTGGAACGACTGCTCATCTCCTTTGGTGATGTAAAATTCCTTTTCGAAGTCTGAGTGCGCGTTGAAGATTGCAAATCGGAGAACTGAGACTTCGATCCCTTCCTCTACCATATACCAGCTGAAAAAGTCCGCCGACCGTTTCCATACGATGACATCCAAATGATAACGCTTCAATGGTCCTAGAAGAACGTAGAATTTATTGATGATCCGTTGCATCAATGCATTCGCTTCCTTCGGAGCCAATTCGGTTTGGATGCGGTTGGTGGGCAGGAATGTCATATGGGGGGCTCGGAAAGTTTGAGAGCCAGCAATCGTCGGCGCTTTGTTATGCGTGATACCATTCGTCACGTCCTCGGTAGGATCGTGGCACTGTTCTTCTGGTTCGAAGGCAATGTACGAAAGCTCGGTTTGTTGATCCCCATCTGGGCTCATGCGGATGGGAGACAATCGGACCGTGGAGTACGGTCGGCTTTGTCCGGACACCTCCTCTACTTGTGGCAGATTAGTTCTGGCGGGTATTCGCATTGAGTCCCCATCTGCAGATGTGGAAGGAGCCACGTTGTCTCCTATGTAATTCTAGTGAAGAATCAGCATTGCTAACGCAGAAGTCTCATTCTTCTCACAGTAGCGCGATAGACCTCGTCGGTCGGCTCGTCGTCTTCAATGATGGGCTCCAAGAGTGGTTTGAGATCTGATCCTACTCCAGATGTACTGGGCATGGGAGATGGACCCTTGGAACCCTCGCTCCACCATTTGCAAATGCGTTCAGACTTCACACAGTTCTGGCAGCTGGGTAAATTCTTGTCACATCGCTTGCGTCGTTGTCTTGAATAGCATTAGCGATAGAATCATCTGAGTGCTTGCCACTTTTCATACCTGCAGGTTAAGCAGCCTTGCTTAAGCTTTCTGGATACTTTCGCCATTTGGTAATTACAAGCGACACGGCCTCGTTTCGGGGTTGGATGTTTTGAAGAGATAGTAAATGGAAGCACCTATGTTCTTTTGTGATCTTGTGAGCTCGGAGCCAGTCCACAAATCCGGCTATCTGGAGATTATCTGAGATCATCCAGCTGACGAAAAGATCATCTGTATCCACTTTTCATCGCATGCTCGATATAAACGGAATCTTGGCAGCACTCCTCCCAGTAATATGAGTCATTCACTTACGAGATACCTTGGAACCCAGGACTTACATTCCCATTACTCCACGTGAGTCTGTCCTCAGTCGCGGCCCATCCGATTCATCGGAATGTAGGACTTTTCGAGCCGGACTCGGATGCAAATACCGTGGTCAAGCAATATCATTACATACCTCGTATTAACATATTTCATATCAGTCTCACCAGCGACGCCTGGTGCGACAGGTTGCTTTAGGTTGAGTACCTGTTTCGTCAAAAAGACGTACGTGACAATAGCTCGACTGGTTGTAACATACCGTAAGGACACGTTGCATAGCTCTCGCGTCGTGGTTGTCACGAGAGAGGAAGGGGAAAGGCATGTTTGGCGCAATAATTTTGTGATTGATGCCTAAATACGGGTTGTTTGGATGTTTCAGTTTTGAGGTCTTGTCAAAACGCTACAAAACAGACTGTAGCAGTAAGGATTGTTGGCTCTTGCTCTCGATACTTACATTATTTGCACATCAGCTATACTATTTTTATGCAGCTTCTGGTTCGAAACGGATGTGAAGTATCTAAGAAAAGAGATGGATGGGATTTGAAAATCAGAAGCAGTGCCATCATATTTTGTGCTCAATCCTTATATTCCAACCTTTCTACATGTCTGAATCATACTTGCATGATCTTCACCTTGAGCAGTGGAAGGTCGTCTGAAATAACAGCTTTTGACTTTCTCGTAATGCTTCGGCCAGCAGTATCATTCTGTAAACTGATATGGCCTCTTGGTTCTCTCCGGAACAAGGGAGGAATCGCTGGAAGACATGCGCAGATGAAGCTGGTGTGAACTTCTATAGTGCTCCAATATCCCACAGGTACATAATCCCCTAGTTCTATGGTCAGCAGCCTGGTTGCAATACCTCCGCGAGACATACATGTAATGTTTTGGGTGGTCGCAAATTTGACAAGAGACGTAAGCCGAAGGCTACTAACAATAACGATGCTGTGTATCCGTGTTAGTATGCACTATCGACCGGAGCTCAGGCTACGCACAAAATTCCTAAGCAGAACACAACCAGAAGATGAGCCTTTCTTTGCCAGGACATCATTAGGTTAGCCAGGAGTGGCAGCGGCAGAACGAGCACAGTAACGTCCAGAAAAATCTGGATCACGCCACTAGCCCATCCCATACCATTGACATCAACACATACTGCTTGAATCGTGCCATCCCATCTTTCCCATGCGGCATGAATGGGAATACACTGCAATATCGAGACAATGATGAAAGCAGTGCTGTATAGAATGTTCACTGCTATAACAACATGTACAATCTTCCTGAATGTTTCTTGGGGAAATATTCGTAGATAAAAGCATAATACAGATAGTCTTATCATCATCAAGCTTCCAAGGTAGAGAAGCTCATCGAAATAGTAAATCTGCACGAGGTCAGAATGAATTACCGATCATTCCTGTAGATTACTTACTTGGAGTATCTGAGTTATACGATCGAATGGTATCGTCCAGATATCTTTCCCAAGTCCGGCATTGGCGACTAGATTTCGATCAACAGTCATTAGCATGAGAAGGGAATTATACATACGGATGACAGATAACACGGAAAGCGGAATCACAAGCACCTAGGTATTATCAGCCCAATGATGCGAAACTGAATTCTGGTCGTACCAGTGCAGCCATAATAATCCAGTCATCCAATCCATGACTTCCAACCATCTTTCTTGCACAGAGTCGTAGTACAAGGCTGAAAAAAGCCAGAGAGCCTCCTAGAACCCCTGTGATGGATACACTTTTGGTTCGATCTCGAATCGGCTCCCCTGCCGCAGTGTTCGTGAGATTCTTTATTCCTGCAACTATCAATGATCAGACAAGAAGACCGCTACCGCTATGACTTACTGAGCAGCTCCTTGATTGTACAATCACCATTTGTACATATTCCTGCCATTTTCGACCCGTAACATGATTTCTGAAGGTCATCAGCAACATGCGAACGAAAACTGCTATTTCTTGTCTTACCGCACAAGTAGGGAGGGCTGCAGTTGTGCTCATAGAGAGAGGTTGAGCGGAAATGATACCAACCGACAAGTAGATCGCTATTATCCAAAGTTTTTGCATTTTGAAAGGAGACTTGGACGGATGGAAATGAATAGTTGCACCTGCTGTACGACAAATTTTAATATTCTTGAAGGGCATCGAGACGCCAGATGAGCATCGGATCATACTTACGGTGGAGACTGGATCATCCTGAGCATGCGCTATCCACGTCGGTTCGGCCCCACAGCAGAGACGAGATCACCCAGGGATAATCCCCAGATCACCTTCAAATTGTAGGAAATTGTGTTTGATTTAGTGGGAAAGGTCTGTAAACCCTGTATACTATATCGTCTGCGTTGTCCGTCCCATCATAGCTACGAGTTGAGCTTCGCCTGAAGATTTTCACTAGCCACGATCAGTAGTTTATACTTCTCTTTCCCCAAATCATCCACTATCCTCTGCTATAGAGAGCCCCAAAGAATCCAGATTCGTCATCTGAGTGGGTACGTCCAAGGTAGTTGAGCTGCAACCGTGTTAATAATAACCGGTTAACAATTGGAAAACCAGGTCAGCCCGCGAATATGACCCATCCTGACGACTGGCTCGATAAGAGAATGGATTTCGAAATTGGGAATGATAATCCCATCAAAGACACGTTGCTCTCTCGAAAATGGACCGTGGGAACCAACACTACGACTGATCCAGGGGGAAGCCCGGGTGACTTAACAGCCCTGGAAGACCAAGGTCGTCCAGTTGACGTATTGGGGACAACGATTACAGTGAGTATTATGCCTCCGAACTCCCGAACTTTGCATCATGCTGGAAAGATTAGTCTGATGAGTTAGTGTGAAGCGCTACTAACATTCGAGCAGAGTCGTAACAATGAACCAATGTCTCCCCATTCTGTATGTGACACTAAGCGAGCTCGAACAAGCGAAGAAGCTATGGATACCCCGAACGAGAAGGACCAATGTCTGATCTTAGCTTCAGCCACAGCATCCAGTATCCAGCTACCTTGTGGCTCAGAAAGTCGTGTCCTACCGGTCAACGATTACTCCAATCTTAGCCCAATCAAAGCGGAAGATCTTAGGAGAGTAGTTGAAGTCCCAACTGTACTTTTCAATTCCGATGGAGGCATTGAAAGCGTCTGGTCTGCAACCGTAGTCGAGTCAATGTTCCAATACTTCTCAAGACATTCCTTTGTCAACCTGCACGCAAAACAATACAAGGTGGATCCGGTTATGAGATATTCGTTGCCTGACTTCAACCGCTGGTACCTGGCAGAAACGGCGACGCCTGCTTCCACAATCAGATTCTCGATCTACCGGGAGGGCAAACTTGAGAGAGGATATCCGGGCTGTAAGGTTGATATGTACTTCTACCTGTTGAGGCAATGCATATGGGATTATTTTTGGGAAACATCAGAAGTAGAGCCGATATCACCATCCTTCTATATAGTGGTGGCTCCTTGTAAAGATCTTGATCTGACGCTCTAGTCAAACTTGATGTCCAAGAGGACATTATTTTTGTTATATCGTCGCTGCGAGGAGAAGCTACATTCTTTCCTGGTAGCAAGCAGGCAAGATTTCAAATATAGGCTGGGCTTCAAGTACGGATAGGTTCTATGGACTTCCTACGGTCAAATCGTGGTAGTATGAATGGCGTAGTTGAAATGGAGCTCCAAAAACGGACGGGATTTACACATTGTTATTGAATGTAGTCCTAGCCAGATGACAGCGTGGCTGTCTATTCTATCCAAGTAATGAATATAATTGAAGCAGTTCTAAAACTATAGACACCTTAGAGTCTGCTCAGATGTTCTGAGAGTCCGGTGGCGGACCCCAAACTTTGATCTTTCCGTGTTCATCGAGAGCTGTACTTTTGCAGCTGAGATTCGATTCATAAGGACCCTTTGCTTGATCGATCTCATCGACAGCGAGTCCAAGCTCATCCTTCGGAATCCAAACAATAGGACGACAAGGTCGTAGAACCTCGTCTTGCAACTGGTCCGCTCTAGGGTCGCTCCACCCGACCCGAGAGCCCTCAGATATCTCCTTTCCCAGTCTCATCTCAGGCAGAAATGTATGCACATTTGACCGAAGACTGCCGGGAAACGGTACCCAAGAAAAGGGGCCGTACAGATAAATGTGGAACAATGCAGTTAACAGTGTAGCCACTGCCATGATGACTCCTTGCGTAATACAAACTGCTTTATTGTCCGGGTCACGGACAAGGAAGAAAAGTCCCGCCAAGCACAACTCCATGAAGTAAATGCCGGTAAATAGCTGGCGCATTGCTGTGGGAAAAAACAAGCCACCAGTGCCAATGTCCGACCCTGTCAGTCGCGGGGGAAATGCTGCATACAATAGCCAGATTGCGGTAAAGTAGAGACTACTAAAGATCAGAATCAAAGGAGCGATCACAGAAAAAATAAGGCCTGGGAAATTTTCCGTATTAGCCTTGTTGTGATGTGAAGGAGTAAACTTACTTATGCATGCAATATTTGTAATGACAGGTATCAGTGCCCCCCACCTTCGTATACCCACTGTTTCCAGCCTGAACCATTTCTGTCTCGCGGTCGTGTCGAGCAGAGGAGAGAGAACCGCTAGATGTAAAAGTTGAGGGAGATCGATGAGAGTCGAGACCAATGACGTGACAGTGGCCATCGTTAAATAGGAGAAGAAATAATTACTCGCCTTAGGAAGATTCTGTCCAAGGACTATAGGAAGAGCTTGGATCGTAGTTGTCAATTCACCAACTGTGGTTGTAATACCAGCCGACAAGGATATAATTAGGAATCCTTGTATGAAGAGGAAGGCGAAGTAGTATATCTGTACGTGATTCTCAGTAGCCTGGCGTGAATGAAGCCCTTGTATGTTTGTGACCAGGCGTATGAGTGCTGGAACTAGCGCCGCCATAACAGCGAGCAGTGTTGGAGGCAGCACACCTTGAATGGCCGCAATGAGCCAATCCGGAAGATTTTCTATCCATTTTAACCGATCGGCCGCGTCAGCAAGGTATCTCATCTGCGACAGAGATCCCACGAATGTAGCTGGCACGGCGAAGCCGAGGATGAGCCCTGTGACGAGGGAGTATACAACGGTAGTTCGAACACATTGCTCCCACCAGCTAATCGAAACGTGAGACCAAATTGTGTCACTGGGAACTGTGGCATGCTTCAGTGTCCAAGATGGAGGGGTTTGTGCTTTGAGTGCGAGAGTCGCCAGTGGCATCGAGACCGGTTGTTTGAAGTGAACGATCGATGTATTGGTTTGAGGGAAGCTTTCGGGGTGCTTTTGTTCATGTTCAATCTCTTTATTGAACTGAGCGATCCCCAAACGCAAATGCTGAACTGCGTCGACACGGGCTCCGATAAATGGCAGCCAGGGAAGCTTGCGAAGGAGGAAGGACGGCCGGTCTTTTTGATTCAGGTACTTCATCCAGAGACGTTCAGGTCGATTGTACATTTGATTTGTCGTTCCCTTTTGGAAGTTCGCTTTCAGGATGAAAGTAGTCACTGCGAGCTCTAACTTTCGGAGCAGTACATTTCGACGACGTATCTTCGCCCGTAAACTACTGTAGTTGCGATTTGATGTTATAGAGCTCACACCACCTGCGGTCTTGTGCAAGTACTGCCGAATTTCAGCAGGAGATAGTTGTCGCAATGGACTAGAAACGAGGAGGGATCGACCGACGTCGAAGGTTGACAGATGCCAAATTCTAGTATACTCTTGCAATTCGCGTTGAATGACATAGCAAAAGAGAACGGTCACAAGCAGGGCAAGTACAAGATGTGCCCAGTACTTGCTGGTGTGCGACATGCTCACGTTCGAAAAGCTCAAACGATCTAGCCCTTTGACATCTCCGCTCTCATCCTTGCCATCGATGATATTCAGAGGGATGAGTATTGGGGGGATGATGAGTCCAAGCAGGAGGAAAAGTCGTGTAAGAGTATGTAGATACCGATGGAAGAAGTAGTCGTCGAGTCCAGCTGCATGTTCCGCATGAAAATCTGGAGGTGGGAAGATCAGCCGTCTTAGTGATGGACGAGCCGGCTGCCATCTTACTGTAGAGACCAGTCGCGCTCGTTGGGAGCTGGGGGTCAGTGTATGCTTTCGATACAGAGCTTTCAGGCTTACTAGTACTTTGGAAATCTGAGCTTGATGAAAATATATCCGATCAATCCCAGGCCAAGGATTGCTCCTGATACTGTAACAGAAGCTAAAAAGGTCCTCAGTGATTGTCCATGCGTTCTCTGAGCTTTTCCCATGGTACTATCGACCATATTGACCATCTTGGTATTCATTGTGTTAAGTGAGATGAGAAAGACCGATCTCTCTTCCGGTGTTGATTTTATAGCCACGTGATAGGCTGCACCCCGATTTCTCTCGCATGGATGATCCCAATATCCACCGGATGATCCCAATCCGCAATTCGGATAATCCATAAGACAGTGACTCGCCTTTCATATATAGTAGTGCATATTTTCCGCCGGACTCTAGGAGAAGCCACATCTTGTGCGACACAATCATGTGGAAGCGTCCGTGGTATTTGATCTCAATCTCGATTGTGCTGACCCTGCTCAAATGTAATGTCCCCTGTTCACCGTTAGGTGATATAACTAAGGCTGTTAGACGCTGTCCTAGATTCCACGGATCGGGCAGTTGATTTATCGCCCATGCACCACCACGATGGGAATAGCAGTGGTACAATCTTCATGAAATCAAAAACGAGTCAGTCGATTGTCCCTGTTCAATTTGCCGTTTCAGGAAATTGCTCAGAAGCAGCTGCCGACTTCGTTGATCTTGTGGTCAACCTTTCCCATCATATCATCCAATCACATAACCACGAGTCAAAAAAGTGGCCTCCTCTTGAACAAGTCCAGGAAACCATCATAGTGTGGATTGGCAGCAGGGAGTTCAGACTAAGTCTAGACTTACTAGTCGAAGCGAAAATTAGCCAAGCGGAGTATCGAGAGCTCGTAGAGCTGCTTGAGGGAACGTTTTTGCATCTTTCTAGAGCTCGGGGCTTCGAAGTATTTGAAGCAGTATGGCTCCGAGGTCAAAAGCGAGGAATAACATTCCAAGCCTGGTGGACGCTCTACAATGTCTTGGATGGAACAGTCGAGAAATGTGGAAAGAGAGCGGGTATTTCAGTTATGAAGAAAGAATTATAGATTAGACTTGGGAGTTCAAACAGCTTCATCTGCAGTCCATAGATCCTTCAGGATGATTAGATATGTGAATCTAGTCGGCATATTTGTGGCTTTAAAGTGATCAAATTTTATTTTCTGCTGTAGGTTTACTGCACCAGAGTGTGTGACGAGATGGGCTGTGACCCGTTTGCTGCATGGCTCTGCAGATGAGATATCTCTTCAAGAAAGCATCTCAATTCCCAAGAATATTATTGGTAAGCTACGATGACTTGGTACACAGCCCTGCTCCTCTGTTGGTCCATATGATCCTGCCCAGAAATATTGGGGTTGGCCGGTGCAGCCGAGTAGCCTTTACGTGTACTCGCATTACTATGAAGAGGAGCCACACTGATCCTTATCATCCCATCTGATACATGATGATTGGTTTCTTGCAAACGAGGAAGGGCGAACAGGAACAAGTGGGCTTCCTCATGTTGTCATTGGGCTCTCTGAGCGAGAAAAATGTGGTGCGATTTAGCGTCAATCCCCGGTTCAGTAGAAGCCCCCTTTTCTGTGATACTGGGAGAATGCAGGATCCAGAGAGAGATAAGTATCTTCCTCAACTCCTCACCTTATATTAGATATAGATGGTTACGCCGCGCTTGCTTGACCTGTCAGACATCCTTGAAGGCGGCCTGACCTTGCAAATTGATAAATACTGTAACTCATCCGACTAACCTTCCAATCACATTGTGTCGTGATATAGTCAAACTTCGTATCCTGTTATTACTGCAGGTGGTTCCATGTTCATTCTCGGAGCAGACCAGCGCGGTCTTCATCGAATGTTACAGACAGGAGGTGACTTGTTTTTGTGGTAACTAAGGTCAAAGGATGGGCCTGACCTAAAGCCTTAGAGCCTGTTGCATATACGAGCTGCGTCTAAGCCAATCCATTTCAGTATCGAAGCAGTAAATCCCGCACTTGTTGCTCCGCAAAATCTGACAAGTTTGGGCTAAAAGTCGCCCAGCCTGGTCTGACACCATTGTCCAGGGCGATCGATTACTTTTGAAAGTGGATGCAGGCTGCAGCTGAGCTAGACTATAGATCTTTCAAACTTTTCGAATGGCATTTGATGTATGCCGTCATTCATCCTAGGCCCGAGTTGAAGTCGTCCGGCCTCGCTTAGCAATAGGGGCTCGCTTAGGCACTTCAACAACATCCGGCCGGAAGGCTACATAGAATTCACCATATCAATCCCATCTTAATGAACATAGAAATCCGGCAAGTTCTATTACCAGTCCTTCTAGGAGATGCCTGGTGGTGCAGTGACACTGCGAGGGCCCTTGAATATCGTTTGGCTCGAAAGTCTAGACCGGCATTGCTATCCCCAAAGGCCGCGGGATGCGATCTACATGGAGGGCTGTGCGTCATGTATTCACAGTCCATGCTTCAAGTGTCATTATAGGTCCATTCTAGAAGAGGCAGTTCATCTGGGTTGAAGCCCTGCATTACTACATGAACCTAGTAATACTTCCAAGGCGTCCCTGCAAAGCCTTACATGCCAAGCTGTTTCTAATCTCATCCAGCGACGCCACCAACCTACCTCAACCCCCTCAAATTTCTGACGGCTTCCTTATTGCTTTAATCTCTCCCAATTTTGACCATACTAGCTTCCTGGTTGCCTCAACATTCTCGACCCCTTGTTATCGACCTCCGAATCAAGATACCCAAGGCTGTGAACGAGTCATGTATCTTCTGTGCAGCTGGTTCGTCGATACATTCCGAGCAGACCACGAACTCAAATTCCATACAAATGTAAAGACGAATCACCGGGAAACGATTGTTATGCGCAAGAAAGGCGCATGCCATGTGGACTGACACCCGGCAAATAGGGCATTGAAGCCTTTTGTTCATATTCTTCGCCTTCTCGTGCTTCCAAGTCCGACATTCGGTATTGTAGATGCAGATTCGACAGCTCTCGGATGATGGGCTCTCCTGTCCAGCTTCGAGCAGCTCGTCAAGCGAGTCTGATGATAGGTGAGAGGCTTCGCTGTAAAGGATAAGTGGCTATACAGCGTATCTTCTTTGAAAGGACTTACCTGTCAGAAACTTCTCCCCTTATGCGCCACTGAAGTTTTGACATCTTCTATACTGCAGATACTGAGTACGGGTGTAGGATGACCTGGGGATGAAATATGGACGTAGTTAAGTGATTTGAGGACGTCGACAGATGTAGTTGAGAGAAAAGATGAGGAAGGAAGCATGTATCGAAGACTATGTAGGCTGGGGACTCCTTTAACCATAAGATAGCCGATCTATGCGTGACATGTAAAGCTTATGGCCCAGAACTCCGCCACAGTTGTGAACCTAGTATCGCTGCCGTTTAAATCTGATACATTGGCTCCACTTTGGCCTATCGGTTTACATGAACTCCGGATCAGCCAACCAATTACGGCGTGGCCGATTATCCTTGTCAATCTTGCTGTTGATACAGAGATCATGGCAAGGAGCTCCCCGAAGAGGAATGGTCGCGTGTTTTAGTGCCCCCTAGGCACAAAGTTTGAGCAGCTGAGATGACCTCGCTGGCAGCAGGTATCGTGTGCGGCTCATAATAGCAAGGCAGACTCAATCTAAAAATAGAGAGAGTTGCTGCCTTCCAGCCGAAACCAAATCGACTGAGATGTATAGGTTGCAGGCTCGAGGTATAAATAATACACCCACCTCAGTTCTTTTCCCCTCGGATGGAAATCTGTCACTCATTCCTCCTGCCACGTTCACTTCAGCATCCTCTATCACAAATGTACAATTTTCAAGCCAAGCTCATAATGCTGCGGACCATCATGGCCATTCTTGATCTACTAGTCATTCTGGTCAAGCTCTGTTGCACCTTCATCGTCGTCGGCTCCTGGGCTTTGGTGCTATGTATGTTATAGGATATCTCAATCAATTCTATAGAACTGACATGCTATGTAGCTACCATTGGCTACAAAGTTCGCACGAATTGCAAGAACTGCAAGACTCCTGAAGGGGCACTTCATTTCGGTTTTTACGTGAGAGATGGCATATTGTTCATCTTTCCAGTCTCTGTTGCTTCGAACTTGGATCTATACGAGACACTACCACTATCTTACGGTTTTGTTATGACGACGACAGATAAAACCACCGGGAACGAATATAAGGAAGGCCCCTTTTGTTGCCTTGACGAGAATCGACAATGTGAGATACTAGTGGAGCTAGTTAGGCTTAGCTATGGAAAAGCTTTCGTCCCAATTGCGAATGTAGGGTATATGGATGTCGATGCAGAGGACGGATACAAGCCGGGCACACGGAAAAGGTAAGTCGTTAATAAAGCTTGAACTGTTCTGATCATTGCTAGTTTCTATCACGATGAAAAGATAGCGGAAGTGGATAAATTCTTGGACCATCTCATGCTCGACGCAGAAATCTCGACATGGGTAGCTAATGGGAAGGTCGTGACACGAGGCTCGTGGGATTGATGAGGGTATCGTCAGGTGCGGACGAGATTACTCAAGTCGGGGCTTCCGACTTCAGAGCTAGTCCGTCCTTGAGTCGATTTACTTTGAAGTATTTTGGTCGGGACATTATGTTTGTACTTATTGATAGTTGTTCTTTTTGCGAACTTTTGCCTTATCTACCACGCATTGGTGTATGGTCGGGTTGCAGGCACGCATTAGTTGTGCCAGTGCCTTACTGAGCAATCGAGCTTTCTTCTCAATGTAACGTAGTGAAGGAAACAGTGGATTTCTTCATCGCCTAATCTTGATTTTCTATAGATTTTTGGAATTGTACCCGAAACATGCTGCGAACGTTGCTTTGTTTCACGAAACCATCTTGATAGATTACGCATTCCCGACCAGGCATAAGTTTGAAGCTAGGCAAGGCGAGCGGCAAAGAAGACCCGCAGAGAGTAGATGCTGGTTTAGCTTTTGAACGCCTTTAAGGACACATATCTTTGTGATACTTTTCCACTAAGCTGTAGCGCTACGAGGACTAGCGCACTGACTACTACCGAAAGGCATCCCACAATTTGCAATTCTTTCGCCTCACGTGATTCCGACAAGCGAGAATATCAACAATCAGGGACGGGAGACGCCCACCCACCCCCCTTTCCGTCCCCTTAAAGAAAAAGGGAAACCTAGGAATCTGTTCTCATGTCATGGGGTGTCACTGCGACGTGGTAAAGCTGATCTAACGATTGGTTTCAATCGTAATATTTCCACCGAGGTCTCTTCCAGCCATTGGAGGATAAAGCGTGGGGTATTTGAAGCAAAGTTGTGTCCCCATCAAAAGGCTGATAGCGCAGTAACCGCAGCATAGTATTAAGAAAGGCTTGCTGTTGTTCGTGGAGCCGATGAAGGATAGCCCGAATTTGGATGTCAATGAGGATGAAGATTGATCGCTCTTAATTCGCCATCAGGACAGGGGCTGTATGTACATGGCAATCAGTCGTGTTTCAAACCAGGTTCAGAAATATCAGGTCATCTTCTACCAACATTTTCCAGGCCAGCTATCTCAGCTAACAACTTTGAGTGGTTGAGTTTTCACCTAATCAGCCAACACTTTTAGTACACGAATTTCTGTTTTCGGGAATGCGGAGGTTAAATTAGACATCTGCAGTCGTCCACAGAGTATAGAGTAGATTGCAAAAGTTTCAACATACCGAGGAGAGCTTTCGGTTATCACAATGTTTATTCGTATGACAAAATGTGATCCAAGTCGTCCGAGGCTCTGAGCAGAGCTAGCGTCCACGAGCAATGTGCAGGGGCAAAACCTATATATAAGGGTGTCCCCCAGGTGTAGCAGAGTGCTCAGCTTCCTTACTTTTCATAGTATCAAGATATGGACGACCCGGCTGGCCCCAAGGGCCTGAAACGCAAAGATCCCCGGGATATCAATAATGATTCGAATCTACCCCAGAAGCGCCCTAGGAATCACTCGGTCATAGCCTCTACTTTTCGTGCCCAACGTCGTGTTTCCGCCGCGCAAGTCATCGACCTTACGAGCGATATTGATCATTGTGCTATTTGTCCAAATATTCTTGGTCAAGGTGAAGATGGAGTTTCCAGCATGTTTGCCTTCACGATCTGTGGCTGTGTACGAGGCTCTACTTAGAATAAATTCCAATGCTAACCACCTTTTACAGACCAGGTGCGGCGAATGCCTGGGTGGGCTTAGCCCAGTAGACCTAGAAAAGGACGTTACTGGGATCGAAGGGGTTTACTGCTCAAAGGATGACCACTTCGATCACGGAGAACAAGCTGCTTGGAGAATATTTGGGCGGGATTGCGAGATCTGCTTCATTACATCAGACGAAGGGGGTGACATGTGTCGGACACAATGTGGCAAGCTAATCTCATCTCTACAAATATACAAGTATTATGCTGATTGTGTTAGGCCACACGTTTTGCTTCAAATGCATCACAACGTGGGTAGACGAAGAAGAGAAGACCACTTGCCCTTGCTGCAGAGTGCAGCTTTCGTATGAGGTGTACAGCTTCAATACTTTCTCGCGTGGGGTAGTCTGTTCAGGGGGAAAGGAAGCATAGTTGTCTATAGTGTCTCATCTCGGAGGTCTTAACCTTGATTGCTTCCCACACCCAGCTGTGGTCTTGACGTTGAGTGTGCAAGTCAATGAACACGTTCGATAGAGGCAGTGCAGAATCTTGTACCAGGAGAAATTTTGCCACGCGGTTGGTGCTTCTGTAGACTTTCAAAAAGACTGCCCCACAATGATGTGCTGGTGTAATAAGCTATTCCTGACGGGTTAGATGGTTCGCCTCCCTTGGTCAGCAGGCCGAGCACTACCAGGCTTCTCGTCGAGACCAATGACAAGAGGTTCCATGTCCGGCCGCAATATGCGGAGGATTGGGGCAACTAGAATCCATCGAATCAGGTTTACGATGCCAAGCAATGTCCTAATCCACATGCCCCTTGATGTTCCTGTTTGTGCTCTCCTGCTCCACCATACAAGAAGAGCAAGGGCAACCTGCATACGCCCTCGTCATCCTTCATACAAATTTATTTAAGCGCATTCCAAACTCGTGGTTTCCGGTCGTGTGGTGTGCAACAATTTTAGCCAAGTCATGTGATCGAGGGGTAAAAGGGGCTCGCTTAGCACGGTGGGGTATATTATGTTTATTTACACGATGATTTCTGCGTTCTTCTCCCTATAAACCAAAAAACTCCCACGGTCTCTAATTTACTTGATAGTGCCCCTCAAGCTATTCCATCTCTAGAGCGAACTTGCTGTTATCTCAAACATCCTCGCGAATTCTTTCTTCATCTCCTGAATAATATCTCCGCATTCTCCTTGCTGGATAACTTTATGGCCAGCATCTTCGCACAGGCTTTGACACTTGCCAAGCGCCAATTTAATCTCCTGTAATTTTCTCATTTGGTTCAACTTTCCTGCAGCCGGCGATTCTTCGTTGTGTTTGGTTTCCGAACCAATCTCTCCATCAATGCAAGTGTCTCCGATGTCGATTTCAGCTTCAATTCGAGCCCTTAGTTCCGCGATCTTCTCTTTCCTTTCGAAATCTCGTATTTTCCTCCCAAGTCTTGAGAGAAAGGCTAAAATATCTCCAAAGGCCCTCTGAACCTGATGGTCGTAATTGCCCTCAAGCATACTGTGGCCTGAATGCTCTGATGGCTGTGACATGCCACGACCAACGGAATTTGCCTTTTGATTTTGTGAGGCCAGTGACTGAGGTCCAGAGGATGGTTGGAAGTACTTGATGCCTGGAAATGACCGTTGACGTTTTGCGAACCGAGGGACGTGTAGAGTTGCTGGTTTTTGCCAGGGACAAAGGCGCACCTTTTCTTCTGGAGGAAGTACTTGGACAAGTGGCCTCGTGTTTGCTATGGCCGACCTGGAGAGTTCGCCCTCCAAATTACTGAGAAGATCATGCCACTCAGGCAGCGAGTCTACAAGATTGTCCAACGCCTCTACACCTGTTGTTGCACTTGGTTTCTGCAACTGCCTCACTATGATGCAGAGAAGAGACTCCTCAAAGTTTGCACCGTCCTTTGCTGATGCTTCGAGAAACGCGCATCCCAATTTTCGCGCCATGTCCTCGCCTTCTAGTAGAGACACCTTCCGCTTTGCAATATCCACTTTGTTCCCAACAAGTATTATTGGTACTTGGGAGACGTGAGGGTGCGTCAACTTCTTGATTTGTTGGATCTGATCGTATAGTCCTTGGATTCCTGCAAAAGATAGTCTTGACGAAATACTATAAACCAGTATAAATCCTTCATTGGCACGAATCCATCCATCTCTGAGGTGTGAATATTCGTCCACACCGGCTGTGTCAAGGATCTCAAGCGTGCATTGTTGGTCATTGACCACCACGTCTATCGTATAGGAATTTTCGATGGTAGGATCAAACTTCACGAACGTTAGAACGAACTCTTCAATTGTAAAATTTCTATGGAACTTGCAGGCTTACCTCTTTCATGAATTTTTTGAATCTAAGTCGTGAGATCAAAGCAGTTTTCCCAACGCCTCCATCCCCCAGTACGGCCAGCTTGCATACGAGCGGCTTCTTCGTCATGATGAGAGTTGACGCGAACGTATCTGCATCTGCAATTATTGCTGAGCGGAGAGGGCACTGAGGTTAATTGGGATTCAACCCACTACTTACGAAAGACACTCACTATTTATGCGGCCCAATGTTGCAGAAGGTGGGTCTACGGTTCGTGTTCCTTTAGAAATATGGGCATCGATAGCCCTGCGTAGGTCTCAGGAAGATTGGGTCCAATAAAAGTAGTGGCATCCAGCCAGGCGCCAAATCCTAAGCAACCCTCGCCGCAATCAGATCACTGGGGCTGTCCTGCATGTGCAAGAATGTGCAGCCCGAAGTTTTGTTGCACATCTTTAGGCAAACAGCTACCTAGTTAGGTCCAATGCGGTAAGAAGAGCGGCAACAAAAAGCAACTGAGCTGGTCCGCATCACTTCATCCTTAGCAGCTCACCGCTCTACATACGGGACGATTTCCTAGTTCTTACAGTTCGGCAAGACCCCTTGCTCACATGCATGTACGATTCCTGCAGTCTAGCACGGTGGGGACAAGTGTAGCTTCACATCCTAGGCAGGAAGATGGGTTACTTCTCTCGGCCACTCCTTGTCTGGGAATGAGGGACAGCGGAATATGTCTCAGGCTTCAGCTGAGTGGAGAAGATCCAGATGAGCAGGGCTAGGGTTTCCCCGTGGGGGTTCCTACGAAATTGGCATGACCATTCATAGAACGAAATTCGTCAGAGGCTACTACTACTAGACTATAGAATCTTCTGCGCCACACTCCAAAGTTTTCTAAAATTCTGGAACCAACATGATTAACTTGCATCAACGACGAGACTATTATAAGCCAAAATCTCTCAATTATACCAATGGACCCCCATCTTTCGAATTCATATCGCCACATACCCCCGATTTGATGACTTGCCCAGGAATTTACAACATATGGATGAGAAGATACGCCCGAGACCGCATGCACTACACGCCACTCCAGGCTCTTCCAATTTCTTTCTGATAAGCTGGCGGACGCCCCTCTTAATCATTTTCGGTTTCTCCCCCAGGATTGTTCGATGGAAAGGGACATTTTGCCCAAAGCTAAGGTGGCCTGCACAGACTCGCAACACCTGCAATACCTGAACAACCCTATTATCGCGTAAGCAAAAGTCGAAAGGCAGAGAAGTGAACTAACCAGATGCGCGTTTCCTTTCCGTTATCCTCTTTCTCTTCTTCTGGATTCCTGTCCTCTTTCTCCTCTGTGATTAGGACTTTCTGGCCTACTTTCATCTTCTGAACGACTCTCAGGACTTCATCGGAGAGGCACTGTTGTGTGCCTTGATGGTCTTCATACCAACCATCGTAATCAACAAAAAGAGTCATCAGCCTGTCGTCCTCAAGCGCCGATGGCACGCTAAGACTTCTTATTAGAACTGCTCAAGATGATTATCAGGAATATCTCACCACACATTGGCATCCCCTACGAGTTTCTGGGAAGTAGACCCTGTCAAGATACCGCCAAGTCGAAGTTTAACCACGTCCCCATTGCGCAGCCTCCGATCGCTGAACCCCTTCTCCAATTCGTACACGCCATCACCAAGAGGCACACGAAGTGAACAAACAGTTGGAGGGGCATAGTCTCCAAAGCGTAGGGGTAATTTCAAAGGTACCTCTGCCAGACGATCCTGGAGAACGTCAGTATTGTTCAGGCCGCAATCTAGAATATCATACCAAGTTTGACTGGAACCCAATTGGAAGCAAGGTCATCAATTGACTGATCAATTCAGCGATATCCAAGCCGTCAATGTATTCATTAGTGATGGCTTTGGACTTGTAAAGAGCGCTGAGTATCGCTTGCAAGTCGAAATTCCTAAAGCGACTCGACCCAGTAACGCTAACAAGAGAACCGAGGAGATTATGATTATCAAAAGCCGTATACTCCTGGTCAAATTGGAGTTGGTGGACATCTCCTGGGCTGCCAGCAAACATGAGCAAGCGTTGTGCAAGTCCAATGAGTTGAGCTTCCGCCTTGCGATTTTGGCATTTTGCGGACATGGCCTTGAATAAATCTGTAGAATCTTTCCGAAACGCTTGCAGCACTCCATCTTGGTTTTTCTCAAGGAGTTGGATGGCCGAGGGGGTGTTGTAGTCTTCGAGTAAACTTAGAGCGAGCAACACAAGACACAAAGTAAATTTCTCCCGGACCAGAGGACAGGATTCCTAATAACGGTCAGTACTATGACTCACAAATGAAATAAGCAATAGAATTACCAGTATATCGTTGCTCAAGATGGCCCATTCAAGTGCTGCTTTTAGGTATGGTGGGACGATTGAGCGAAGGCATAACTTGAGTCCCTTATTGCGTCGACTCCAGATCGCCTTAAAGGCGTTTTCGAGGGAGCGGGCATAGAATCTTCTTCTCGCCCCCAATACACCATACACTTCCACTTCTATCTCCGTTGGTTGCGTTGGATCGTAACGGAACAAGAATTCGAACTCAGTCTTGTCGAGGAACAGAAAATTGTGATCGAGAAGCCACGGAATATGTGATTCATCAGCGGTAACTTCGTAATGCCCGTCGGGTCTTTTCCCAAGAACGTATATTCCTGGTGTTGACGCTATTTTGCCCCAGTCGGAATTGTCTGCCTCAAATTCGTCTTTTGTCACGTAGAAAAGCTTCCATGAGTTGTTGCTTGGACGTGTGTGGAAAAGCTGACTAATGTCAAGAAGGGTTCGCTCACATTTCTGTCAGTAATGGTGAGTCTGGGGCTCTTGAGAAAGTCTGGGTAGCCTCTTACCTGCTCAGCCTTATGCGTGACCTTGGCCTCATATTTGACCTTAACCTCATGTTCGGCCCCGGCCTCATGTGTGACCTCAACCTCATCTGTTATCCATATGCAGCTCTCTCGGGCAGCACTTTTGAGAATTGGAGATGGCGGTGTATTAACTGCAAGCATTGGCTCGCAATCTACAACCAAATGCCTAGCACCTTCGAGGATTGGAGTCGGCGGCGGTGAAATGGGGGAAAGCATCTCGAGCGGTTCGCAATCTACAGCAAAACGGGGCGACGACTCTGACTGACAATGAAGACCTTTATTTTACATGCACGACGTCTACATGCAATCCATGAGGCGCAGGTACGCAAGATTATGCGCTCTCTGCGACTTCAGGACGCCTTTCCAATAAGGATCGCTCAAGGATGTGGCCTTTTTGGCGGGAGTCTGCAGTTTCCGAACGCCATCTTGACATGGGTTCTGCAGTTTTCGCGATTTTTAGTTCAACCACAACGCCTTTTTTGACAGGGAGTCTGCAGTTTTCGCGATTTTTAGTTCAACCACAACGCCTTTTTTGACAGGGAGTCTGCAGTTTTCGCGATTTTTAGTTCAACCACAACGCCTTTTTTGACAGGGAGTCTGCAGTTTTCGCGATTTTTAGTTCAACCACAACGCCTTTTTTGACAGGGAGTCTGCAGTTTTCGCGATTTTTAGTTCAACCACAACGCCTTTTGACAGGGAGTCTGCAGTTTTTCGCGACTTTTAGTTTGAAGCAACGCCTTTTCGACAAGGGTTCTCCAGATTCCTCCCCCACGCTCTGTCGGTCCCAATGTTGGCGAGTCTGGAGGACGGCTATTCTGTTATCTCTGAATCAATGAGTGACGATTGGCCCAGGATTGATGCACCATGCACTGGATCGCCAATAGTCAAGGCGGTTTTGTCCATTCGGACCATTTTCGATCCAACCTATTGAATATTTTCCCGCTATTTGCGCTTTTCAGGTTCAAACCATAATACCGCCAGATGGGTATCGGCGATGCCTTGAGAAGTGCAAAGCCATGGGTGCACAAAGTTGAAATGCAACTTATTCTAGCTTAGTTTCAAGGACGATAATAGGTTACAAGGTATTAAATTCTCTCAGCTAAGACACTCAGGTTTTGTCACGGTAGTACGGTTTGACCCCCAAAGTTCTGGTCGGGGGTGGAAGTCCAAAGATGCTGACTGAATATTGGACGCCACTAAGCATCCATTTTGCTGCCGTGTTGGTGCTATGTTTCCTTTTAAAAAGTGTGGTTCGTTCAGATTCAATGCAATCAATCGGCACGGTTCCCCCGATCTTTTCCCCGAGATAATGGGGAGCTCTTTCGAGGCTTGATGGCTTGCTCGGAGAAACTCTGATCCGAGGACAGCAAGTACTGGAAAACAGAGGGATCTAATGGCAAGACGTGAGAGGAGAAAATGCTTTCGAGAAATCTATTGCTATAAACCTCGATGAAAACAAGAAGACCAATATTCGAATCTTGTTGTTGGGTCCCGGGGAACTCTACTGTGCACGATTACGCCGTGCTTGGTGCCCTCACGACCATACGAGTGTCCTTTGTGCAATAAAGCTTTTCATCGTCTCGAACATCAGACAAGACATATTCGAACACATACTGGAGAGAAGCCTTATGTATGCCCAGGCTGCACAAGTACGTTTGCGCGATCGGATGAACTTCTTCGACACTCGAAGATACACAACAACCCCAGCTCGAGAAGAAGGAATAAGACACACCAGGCTTTTCAAGATGCTACCCAGGATGGAGTAGTCCAAGAAGGTTTCGTCAAGGCCATAATGATGCCTCCACCAAACAAGAACATGTCACGATCAGCACCTGCCTCTGCTATCGGTTCACCAATCGTCTCCCCTCCACACTCCTACGCTTCATACTCGACCGTCGTCCCATCGAACAAACATCACAGCTACAGTAGCCACGGCAGTTGGAGCGACCTCCCCTCTCCGCCTACGCCTTGTCGCGCTCGCATTCCCACGACGAAGACGATCACTACTCACATCGAGATGCTAAGCGTTCGCGACCTGACTCACCAAATTCCACTTCTCCGTCTTCACCAACCTTCTCTCACGACTCGCTGTCACCAACACCAGACCACACTCCTCTGGCCACTCCAATGCACTCACCTCGTCTCCGACCTTGTGGGGGTGGCTACGACTTGCCTGCGATCCGTAACTTGTCTCTTCAACGAACACCCGCCCTTACGCCCATGGAACCCAACATATCGACGGACAATACCACACCAGCAACCAAGCCACATCCGCTCCTCGGCATAGATCACTGATCAGTGACATCATGTCGAGACCGGACGGTACCGAAAGGATACTGCCTGCCCCGCCAGCTCCTGTGGTGGCAGGGCAGCAGCTGGTGGATGATTTTATGGCTCGGTTGATTTCTTGAGGGGAGTTTCCAAGCACCCATCCGGGAAGGCATATGGGCATCGTATAGTCAAGGCAAGCATGCCACAACAAGTTCCTGTAAAGCTCTCTGACAGGCCTTGAGTAGGACAAATAAAGCCAAAGAAAATGAGGACTAACTCCAAATCCATGGCAATCAACTGACCCTCCGACGTCTATCTTCAATAATTTTACAACTCCCCAAAACCCCTCCTCGCCCACTATGGTAACGCACACCACCACTTCCGCGTGTGCCTCTACCCACTAAAGAAAAAGAGAGAATTAACTCTCCGGGCTCTCACCCTCTGTCGAATCGCCCATCGCCTCAGATTTATCGATTACAGTGTGTTCATCTACATTTGCATTCGACGCACTATTCGCATTCTTCCCGCACCCCTTTACGCGGATATGTCTCTGTTGGTTCAGTCAGCTATCTATACTTTTAAGAATTCGAACAGCTGCCTCCAAGTAGTGCAGATTAAACTGGATGAAGAACGAACCTTTAATGCGTCTTTCCGCGAAAAACTCTTCTCGCAATGCCCGCAGGGGAAGGGCTTCACTGCCAAGTGGATCCGTTTATGTCGCTTGAGATCGTGGTTGCGGTTGAAGGATTGCGGGCATTGGTCACATTTGAATGGCCGGTCGTGTGCTACAGGACTATAATAGGTCGATGTGAGGGGAGGCCCACCGCAATGGTCTGGAGTGCGGATGGAGTCTCGTTGAGTTGGTTGCAGGGAAGGCTGTTGCGAGGCGTTCACTCGTTGCTGTTGTTGAACACCGGACGAACCCATGGAGGTAGGGAATAGAGAGAGGTTGTCGTAGGGTGAAGGAAGCGCTTTAGTCGGCGTGAGAGAGTTCGTGTTTCGAGTTTGAAAGTCCATAGATAGTGAATTCAGTGGTCGTCCCATATATTTTGGCCACTGCTGCGCAAATTCTGAGCCGACTGGATATGACGGATTCTGTGGTTGAGGCCAGTAGCCCATGGGTTGATATAGAGAAGTGGCTACTGCTGAGCCATCTGAACTTCTACTGTTGATAAGCTTGAAGGCTGGGGGCACCTGAGCTACAAGGGTCTCCATCATCAAAGAAAGAGTGCAATAACTGCTCCCAAAGCTGTGCTATGAATGATTCGCGTGAATCAGAGAGGAGATAGCGAATTATCCTGTCAGGCTCCAATTTCCCCAAACGATGTGGAACGCTTTTAGCGAAAACCCAAGGTTAGATCTAGGTGAAGAATCATGTAAACCCACCTGGACTGTGGACGAAGATGCAACTTATATTTGTAGCACATTCACTGATGTCTCCAGCATTTAACTAGGCAGAACCTTGGGCGTATGAAGAATGCCCGGGTAATTCTGAGGCTGGCGACTGGCGACTGACGACTGATGGAACTCCAGGTTGATTTGGGTTTGACGTGAAGCCGCCCAGCGAGGACATGCTTTGCTTTCAACGCCCTGCCCGTGCACTCAGCCTCAGTAAACCGTTCTCTAGAATCTCGTATGAATCCTCTGCACCTTTCTTATGACGCCCGGCGTGCGAAATGCGCAGTTATGTAGCCTCCTTCAGCGGGCGCAAACCACTCCATAGCGATGATGCTTGGTAGCAACATAAGCCATGCCGCGTGTGGTGCGGCTTTGACTCTACGTATCGGAGTAAGGCAAAGGGGCTCGGGCATTCCACCAACCGCCATGAAAGGTTATGTGCTCTTGGAAGTCCGACTTCATTCTCAAATTATTAAGAGCATACCGTACTGCAGAGGCAATAGCAGAAGCACCATAAAACGTACGTGAAATGATTCATATACTATTAGAGTAGGAGAATCCACTATGCTAGTTGGAGATCTTCAACCAGCTGGAAGAGATCCTCCATGTCGTGCCGACTGGAGAGCTTTCTAAAGTTGGGTCTAGAATTGTGACTTAGGTATGAGACTAAATATTTAAATCTGAGCACAGAATTGACGAAGATTGAAGAGCTTGAATATATAATCAATGTTGGAAATTACTGGTAGTTTTAAGAAGATGAAGAATTGAGGTTGGAAGGAAGGAAGCGACAAAACGACCTCAATGCCTTTGGCGGTCTGTCAAGCTGTCACGTGATTTAGAATCGATAAGTGAAGCTGGACATTCATAGCTACCAGCATTGGGTAATTGCATTGTGATACTTTATCAGGAAAAAAAAATCTGCTTCAATTGGTAGTGCACGCAAAAGAGCTCGTGGACTCCTTTATATCAAGAGGTACTTCTCAACACAACTTTGAGGTACGCAAACCTCCATCATTCTATCGGCATGAGAAGCTGACGCCCCAAGAGGGCACTCAGGACCTCATATGGTGCTGGAACTCCGAATGCGAGAGCTAAAGTATATGTCAAATTAATATCTATCCTCCGTTTTATCTCAAGTTTCTTCACGATCTTACCACCACATTCCGCGAGCGCATGATTTTCAGGAGCGCCTACAGTCTAGAGATAATACAGCTTGGAATTAGTTATACATACCAATGAGAGCAAGACATATCCCGCTTCATGGGGATCGATGCTCCAATTTCGGTGATGGCCCCTCGGGTGGCCGCTCTCGTAGGCCCTAACTCGCTTGACTACCCCACTTTGCGGGATCTGCCGATAAGCAGATAAACCGCCATTTTCCTGCGACCTTCACCACACAACATCCAGAAACGCCTTTCCCGAAACTATTTTGGACCATGGAGCCAATTTACTCTGAATTAGATGCGTCGCCACTACCGTTCCTACATCTGATGGGGAGACTTAAGGAGTTGCCACGAACGGGATGGAAGAGATTTATTGCCAACCCAGAATCTGTGGCGGCCCATTCGTGGGGGGTATCAGTTCTGGGTATGTGCGCGCCGGTTTGTTTAATATCTTTCTCGGATTCAAGTTGACTGATCTGTAGATAGGATGGCGTGGATATAGAGAGGTGTTGGTTTCTTGGACATTGCCACGACATGGCAGAAGCAGTGGTAGGAGACATCCCCACGTCTGCTGGTATGGAAAAATGTAAGTGTGTCGCTTCTAGATCAGGTCCAAACACTGATAAGTGTCAGCGCGGAAGCACAAACTAGAGCATTATGGCATCCGATACATAGAGACTTTGTTGGAACCCTTCAATCCAATTCTTGGCGCAAAGATACGGGCCGCTTGGGAAGAATATGAAGCCGGAGTGACGCCGGAAGCTCGATGGGTACGAGAGGCGGATAAAGCGGACTGTTTGATTAAGGCATACGATTACGAACTACAAACACATGGGGAGAAGGGTCTTGAAGAGTTTCAGAGCTTGACATCAAAAATCACGTCTCAAGAGGGGAAAGCGTGGCTACGGTTGTTACAGGAGGAAAGGAAGGCCCACTTCTCAAGGCTTGAACAGCGAGTTCCTCTCATATTTGTCATCGGTATATCTTGTTTGCCTTACTTTGACTTTGTTTCTGACTCGAGCTCAGGTGCCCCTGGTGTGTGCAAGAAGACACAATGCGCTCTACTATCCAAGGGGTTCGGCTTTCGGCTTATATCCTTGGATCAGGTATTGCACGAAAAGTCTCATGATCCAACATATCCACACGCACAATATGTGAAAGATTGTCTTGCGGAACAAGACGTTGATGTTGCAACGGAGTTGGCAATCAACTTACTTGGGAGGAAGATCAATGAAAGCAATACATGGAGCCTCGTGCTGGGGTTTCCTGAAAGAAAAGAACAACTTGTTGAGTTTGAAAAGAAGGTCAGTACGACCCATGAAAATAAAGCCATGCTTACATTTGTAGGTTCAAAAGACGAACTACACAATACTGTTGAAGAGCTCAGCAGAGCAAATGCACCAGCGTGTAGAAAAGCTGGGACCTTCCGGTGGAGCTGGTGACGGGCCGGATGTCGCGAAGGAGTTCCAAAATTTCCAAACTCCAAATGCAGACGTGGAGAATCACTTGAAAGCAGTAGAAGGGTATTTCAAAGAGGTAAGCGGGGTATTAAACCTGGGTGAAATATGTACTGATTACATGTTCCAGATAAACTGTGATGGGTCTGTTGAGGAGGTCTATGGCTTGGTGAAAGAGGCAGTTGAAGAGATCATCCAGCATGCGGAGACGGAGAAATAGTGTTCAATGGTTTACTAGATTACTTGATAGTCTCCACTCGTTCAGGAAAGGGTTTAATTCTAACGAAAGTCTTCCGCCTTACATACGCCCTCTTGTACGCTCTTAAAAAACAGCGAAGTTATTGTGAAGGCTACGCTATTCGGGTCCCCGTCCCTATACAATTCGCGAGCTTTCCTGCCAAGCAAGCCATCTTTTTCTGTCAACCGTTAGAATTCGAAGGTTGGTTACACATACTTCTATTACTTACCCAGACTGGATGTATAACTCTGAAGTATCTTCATACATTTCACGACCTTCATATCATTGTCCACCATGTCCTTCGACTTCTGGTCGTCCCAGTTCAGGTCTAGCGGTTTTCGCTTTATCGCACAGTGAAAATGCGACAAGATGGAATTGCAAGAGGCGATCGCTCCATCAATGAGAGTCTTTGGATTAGATGGATGTATCCAAAACCGGCCCTGGAATCGTTAGCATACTCATCTCGGAATCGGAGATTAAACCGACCGGGACTTCGTAGCGTGACCAAAAGAGATTTCTTCCAGCATCAACCTCTTCAGTATGCGCGAGAATGAAAGCGGCCAGAAACTCAACTATCCACATCTTCCGGTCTTTCTTCTGCGCCATCTTCAGGAGACCTTTCTTAACTTCCCGATTCAATCTAATCATGTTCAACTCTAGGAGATGGCCTAGTTGGTTCCGAATCATGCGAGGCACAGGTGTGGAACCGTACCACATAGAATCCCTCTCCTCAACAGTCGGCATCCCCAGAGTTTCTCGTTCATCGCCATCGTCAACAAATTGACACTCAACCATTATGAGAATAAGACTGGTGTACATCTCGAAACACTGGCGTATTATCAACACCTTAAATAATTAGCTCGTAACTTATATTGCAGGGAGGTTACTCACATCTGCATAGGCAATTGCAAGTTTGAAGAAAATCGAAACCGGCCCTTGACGAGACGCATTGGTTATAGCAATCTTAGCATAGCCACGAACATATGAAGATATATCAATTTTCATATCGGCCAGGCAATATGGTGTGGTTTCTAGCGAATGCCCACCAGATGAATTCTTCCGAAGGAGACGGGTTTGATCTTCACGTTCTCGAAGAAATTCGCAGCATTCCACTTTTAGAGGGGGGCCATTGGGATAGTGTCGCAACACTACTGTCTTCCGAGAACTTGATCCACTCGATCGTACAGCTGTGAAGAGGACTTTGTATGTTGGATCATTCCCTGGGACTTGTTAGCCCTGTTAAAACAGTAAGTCAGGGAGCAAGAGTACATTTCTCGAATGGATTCCAAATTGTAATATCACCTTGATCGCAAACTTCTACCGGAACACTGAATTTAGCACATTTCAAACAGAGAAGTTCTCCCTCTGGCCTCGTGCACTATGACGAAGTTAGTTTATTAATTGCTATCAAGTGAAGAGAACTACCTTGGTATTTTGAGCCCGGCATCTTGGACATCGAGACTGTTTAGTCCTTCCACGGAGATTGCAAGACAGCTCTCTTCCAACAGGAGCGAAGCCGGCACTAGGTGCTTGTTTTGTATCACTGGAAGGAACCAGCCTAAATTTGTGTTGACGCAGGCCGGCTTCTGGACGCTGTTCGAGATCTGGGAACAATTCCGAGAGGATGTCAACAGCATCACTATACTCGAAGTTTGATTGAGATTCCGGCGGCGAAGGTTGGAGAGCAGTAAAAGCGAGGGAGCTGTCTCCCCAATCAAACAAACTGGCAGCCGGCCCGGCGCTACTATGTTCGAAGTTTGATTGAGGCTCTAGCGGCAAAGGTTCGTTGGCTTGGAGAGTAGCGAAACCGAGAGAGCGGTCTCCCCAATCAACCAAACTTGGAGCCGGTCCGAAAGTTGGGAATGAGTTTGGGTCATCACGAGGAATTAGATCGGACTGGAGTTCAGTGTTTGACTGCCGTAGATTGGGCACAAGGCTTTGTGGGAATCTTTCGTCGTTGGCTGGATATTGGCATCCCGTGTAAAGCAAAGACAAGTCGCCACCAGGATATTGCTCGAAAATTGGCAACACGGCACCTGAGTGGTCCAAAACGAGATGGTCAGATCCTGCATTGTTTAAATCAAAGTCGCCCAAGCCGCCGACAGTGACGCTTCCGATTTCCGGCTCGTCACCTGGAACTAATAGAACATTCTGCTGATCCAACAGAAATGGTGCTGCATAAGCCTCGGTTTGCTGGGAGTCCGCCTGATCCATGGTTCGTGCAAGGCTCTGTTTCGCTCAATGTGAGGTTTGGTTCTTCGTCCAAAGCAGTCGGGCGTTTAGCTGCACAAACGCACGTGCGCACTCGCGTGGAACCTCACAACAGCCACAGCGCTGTTTGACAAGGGGTCTGCAGTTTTCGCGACTTTTAGTTCGAACAAACGCCTTTTTGACATGTATCTTAACTGGCATTGATGCCAACACGGGCGAGGTAACACATAATGAGGCATGTCTTCTCTAGAGATTAACCAGGCCGGTGCCTCCCACCCGATCCCTACCCGGCATTAAAAACAGCATTCTTCTCGTAAAAGTGAACACTGAACCCAAGTAACCACTTCCTTCCTCATCTAGCAACACTCCAAGTTCAAGATACCGAAATAGCAATTTGAACAGGATAACTTCCAACATCCATATGTAAGTCGATTATCTGCTTCCCAGCGGATACTTTTTAACTCTCCTAGGTCTTACTATGTCCCCAACCCACATTACCTACCTACCCCCAAACCCAATGACTCTTCCACAAATAATCAACGAGCTTAAACCCGAAGCACGTCCACAGACCCAGAAGTTGCCACTTTACGGGTCGCCAATCGTTGAAGCCATTCTCAACATCGTTTCTTGTCGATACTTGCAATCACGACCTCGGCAGTCACGATCTCAGCAGTCGCGATCTGAATTTCCTCAATTTTCGATGCTCCCTCCAGAACTTCGATCCAAGATATGGCAATTTGCTCTCCCAGCTCAACGGCCGTTTCAAATTAATTTGAAAGTTCGTAACGCAGTTCAACGCTACTTTTTCTGGGCCATCGATCCTCCAGCGATGCTTGAGGTCTGCAGAGAATCCCGCGAAGTCGTACTTTCTGTTTACAGACATGCATTTCAGCTCTGTGCGCCTCGAGATGAGCCAGGACGGGTACGTTGTACCACTCCGGAGGTCATCGTGAGTCCTATGGATCATATTTCTATGTATACAAGAAAGGGGCCTCCTTCTATCGGATTTCAACCAGATCTAGAAGTCCACTCAGTAGTTGCTTGGATGATTATTCCGTTGGGTTTCAAGGTAGTGGTCGGAGAACGTATCTTTATCGACTATTTTGAGAACTGGCCACCCAAAGAAAATGACATGGTCAACATGCTGTCGTGTTCAGAGGCACAACTTGAGAGTAGGCGGAGTTTGCTGTTAGATAGGTTAAAGCATAAGGAAGTCGATTGGCTTCTCCAGGGTGCTGGCGTACATGTGCCCCCTCCCTTACCACAAAGGGGCACGAGCTGTGGCTGTTGAGGGATTCGGATTAGGAGTTTTAGATCAGAATTGGTCCATATACTGTCTTGCTATTCGCATTTTGATGATATTCTTGACCGAGTCATTCTGCCCGCACATTGAACGGCGGGCAGCACCTGTCCATACCCCACCATGGGCACCCAACGCCTTGCCATCTATCAAACGCACTAACTCAAGCCTTGCCATAATACTCCACCTTCTGAGCCAAAGACTTCTCTTCCGGAGGTTCCTCCGCCGAGTACGCCGCATGCGGTCTTCCACCCCAAAACTCCTCGCGTTCCCTCAGCACCTCACCTGCCCACTCCTTTACCTCCGGCAGTACAATCCTGCTCGCAACCCAGCTGAAATCCCCCAAGTCCAAATTGGAAACGCGCTCGTACTCCAGCATCTGCAGAATCAACTCAATCTTATCAATATCGCGCACGAACTTGCTTTCCAGAGTCTCGCCGTCCTCGTGTTCGTGCCAGATATCCATGATTTCCCTGCCTGTGATCCCACCATTGACTTTTCCAAGTAACCTGTTCGTGAAATAATCCATGGTTGTTTCTTCCCGTCGGTTCTTCTCATCCTTGTTGACTCCGTCCATCGGTGTGATATCTCCAACAAGCGCCTCAGCCATGTCGTGTACAAGAGCCATCTTCATACAGTGTGGGACATTGATCTTCGAGGATAGAGAGGGAGGTGCGAGCATAACAATAAGCGACATGCGATACATATGGTCGGAGACTGACTCGCAGCTGCGAAGCTGTTAGTTTTGAAGAAGATAGAAGATTTAGAAAGACGTACTGAGGAATGCCAGATCGTCGCCAGCCTTCGCGTTTAGTCGTCTTGAGGCGTTCGAGCATGTGGAAGAAGGGGACGGGTGAGGAAGAATCCGCAACTGGGGTACCTCCCGGGAGCTTTGCTACGACTCCTTCGACTGTCCAAGTCGTTTTTGCACCGGAGGACGCCAGGATACCCGGCTCTGTTGGGTGAGCACCTTAAAAGTTGAATATCGATCAGCCGTGTAATGGACGGAGGTCTCCAAGAATGAGGCGCAATGCGACTTACCACTATTGCCGCTCTCTCTATTTGTGGTCATCCTGATGCCCGCTAGGTAATGCTTAATGCTGTATGATTATTTTGTTTTGGATAATGCAAGGTCTTGGGAAAGAATGGTAGCAGAAAGAACGTTCGCAATTGTCACTTTCACAGGCAAGCACCCCCAAACATTACCACGACATTCACGTGATTAAACCATTGCTTCTACGGTAGGCGGTAGATGACCCGTTCGTAGACCTCTGTCCCGCCCCGCCCCAACCACTCAACCGCCCAATTATACCCTGTCCGAACACCAAAAAAATAAGAATGTTTCAAAGTGCTCAGGAAATTCCAAAACCTTTACAGATTATAAATGATACTCCAAATAGCCCGAATCTAAAGTTGCTTTCCCCAAGTTATGGTGCTGTTGTGGCCAATCTGATTTTGAGCGGTTGACTGGTACGGCTGTTTGGCCAGTGAAGCCTGAAGCTCTCGCCGTTCTCTGACGGAAGGGATAATTTCTGGCAACACCTTACGGATAAAGCCAATAACGATGCCAACTTTCTACGGTTCTCTAACAGGCATCCCTCTGTCGGTCGAACGCTCAAAGCTCATTTATTGTCCAAGGCCATCGCCAATGACGATATTCGCACGCTGGTTATTGCGACACTATATGAGGTTCTCAGAATACATAGGAGAATAGGTTCGTCTACTTATTGATCGGGTTAAAGGTATTGAATAGTAGCCTTGATCTCTTACTTCTTTTCAAAGTAAGGCAAACTACTTTTATTCGGCTTGCTCTGGTCATCTATAGGCTTCTCATACTTTGTAGCCTTCTTCCACTTGCTATTACGAATGTACCTTGAAATAAGTCGCTTTTATCTGTGATTATACGAAAGGTCAGATTTTACTGCAGACTATTGTTATATTCAGGAGTCGTGCCGAATTACGAAGTTGGAAGATGGGCTACGACGAGCTTCTCGTCGTGGCGCTATCTTGCTACTGGTCCATCAGGTCCTCACTGTAGCTCGAATATCTTTCAAAGGCGAGCCTTCTCGCCCGGCTTGAGAGATGAATATGTATGTGCGTAGAATTGGTATGATTGGTCACTCAGATGCTTGAGCGGGTAGGAAATGAGTGGACATCCCTTCTTGGCTCTTTGTCTCCTGACTAACGGCTGTCATCTGATGCTCTGGACGGCGTCTCCCTTTGTTTCTGGTTGACTGTGGATATGATAACGACATAGAGCAGTCATTCATAAATCTGATCACTACAGTAGATAAACTTTCTGGGCCTGATGATCTACACCCAAGTTGAAGCCATCCACTGTCATTCTCCAAGTCGCTTCCAAAATCGGCTTCCCCTCCACACTCGCTAGAAGATTCTGCCCCACATACCAGAAGAGGTTAGGCGAAATATCACGTGTCGATTAAGCAAAAGTCCACCAACGGCCTGCAACATTCTGGCTCAATTCGGACGGGAGAGGAATTAACTGTGTGCAGAATGTCATCTGGCTAGCTACTTGAGGGCTGAAGGAGCTATTTGGAATGTTCAATGTTATCACGAGAATTTTTGATATGGAGATGGATCGATTGGGTGGGGAGTCCAATGGAGCTTCGAGGTGTGGTTTGTTTGGATCAGTGAGGAGAGAATCTTTCGCGGACTACATCATAAATAGAAGACATGTGAAAGGTAAATAAACAGTATGATACGGAAAAAAGTTCCAACCCCCCTTGAACAAGTGTTGCAAGTTAGACACGCCTCGCTGCTCTCTGTTCCTTCTGACGACGGCGAGCACGAGATAGTTTCGTACGACACTTCTGGATGTCCTTAATAATCCAATCGAGACTTCCAATCGTCCTACTCGTCGCATTCATCTCAGACAGGAGGTATCCATCCATAGAACGGCCCTGGCGATCATTGTTCTCAGGCTCCCCATCATCACGACTTTCAATCTGCTCAATCAAACGCTCAAGAACTTTGATTGTGTAACCCACATGATAATTATCTTGAAGCTGATTCAATCGCCCCTGAAGTCGAGATGAGCGAGAAAATTGTCGGGGAGAACCGGAATCGCTGTTGTCGTCGCTGTATTCAGACTCCATGTCTTCATCCAAGACACTTCTTCCCACAATATCACGAATGTAATCTGGCAACTCATCGATCTGCTCGTCATCAGATTCATCGACCACGATCGGCTGCGTTGAGCCGCCAATATCAGCGATCTGCTCATCATCAGAGTCCTCGATCAGGATAGTCTGCATTGATGCACCAGCAGCAGGGCTTCGGGACATCTCCTCCTGGGTTCCCTCCTCATCAAGCTCGAAGCGTGCAACTTCCTCCTCCACGATGATCGTGTCATGGTCGACATTTCCAGTCGAGACACTCACCACTCTGACTTCCTCGCCGCCTGTCTTCTCCACAGGTATCGGTGCATCTTCATCCATGGCCACCATCGCACTGTCCTCGTCGACTGTTGCCTTCCCAGACGCGGGGTCTACGACATTGACGTGAGTCGGGGCCTCATCACGAATTGACGTCTCTATGTCACCGGTGATGGTACTTTAGATGATATTAGCTGAAGCTGCCGCCTCGGTTGCATCGTCGCTCAGTTGGCCCGTCAGGCCGTCAATAGGAGTGGAGGGTCGGATGCCACCGGGAACGGTCTCTCCGATGGTGCTGGTTGGAACATCCTCGCTCGATAGTGCGAAGTCGCCCGTGGGTGTGGTATCGTCCATGGTGCTGGCTGGGGCTGGGGCTGTGTCCTCGCGCGTGGAGCCGGCCGCCATTTCATCTATCATAGCTGCATCGACGTCAGTCGCAGGTGATGGTCCGTCCGTGATGATGCGCTCGCTCATGATGATATCTCGAGTCTTGGAAGCCATACCAATGGACGCGGTGAGGAGACGATGGGTTTCGTCACTAGCAAGCTGGCGATTTCGTGATCTGAGTTAACGAGTGGAACTGGAATTACAGGCAGGCATGACGAAAAATTGACTGAGCTGGACAGTAGTGATAGTTGAGTCGGGGAAGAAGAAGAAGAGGAAGAAGAGGAAGAAGGAAGATGGAGAATTGAAGATTCATAGGCAGGACGAAGGCTTATATACATGTGCCTAGCTCTAGCGCACATCTCAAGGGTCACGCTAATGGCATCTTACCATTCCATGTGCCTGCTCCACTGGAGAAGATACTGACAGAGGAAGGCCATTAGGTGCATCACGCCCCTACCTCCTGCCTACCATACATACGAAAGGCCAATCCAGCTACAATGAGAATGGAGTAGCGCCAAGCAACGGCTCCTTTAGTAGCTTCGACTTGAACCTGACTAGCTACGTATACGTGAGAGAATAAGAAGAAACAAGCACTTATCTTGAAATTATTCGACATATTCGAATGTCCCAGCACCTTAAACGGTCTCTTCTGCGTATGAGATGCGTACTCATGAAAGTCAGTCACAACAAGAGCCCGTTGCAAATGAGGACCTGGATATCGACAATATTATCAACGCCAACATCAGGGGATCTGGAGCACGTCATGGCAATGACCTCTCACGTCGCAACCGGCTTGGAGGCGAAGATCGATCATTCCAACACCCACTCCTGTTCCGCTCAATTTCGGTCTCTGGGAACTTGCGTGGTATCCTGGTGCTTCACGTGTCCTCACAATACACGTGGATCTCATGAAGATAAGCTATGCCGGTCATTATCATTCCTGCATATGTATGATAAATAGATTCCTACAAACGGAAGTAGTAAAAAAGTGGACCTCTGGATGTTATCGTTCGGCTGTTTAAGCGAAGCCCCTAATCGCTAAGCGAGAAAGGTGCAGTTTGGCTTCAACCTGCTCCAGGGTCACAGACATCGCTTAATGAAGCCCCTTGCCTCTCGGACAATAGAAAACCGGAGTTCTCTTCATAAAGCGGTAGACCAGTTGCGGAGGTTCGTTCTCCTGGAGAAATGAGGTTGGACGGCCTGAGAGCGGGAGCGAGATTAGGTATAGTGGGTGTGATTAGTAAATAATTGAAGTATGATGTAAATGATTGCCGCTGCAGGTGGTAGGCTTGCTGAATAGTCCTTCGCACATAGGTTGTGTAGGCATAATGCCACTGAAAACGCCTTCAACAGATCCCTCTTCTCACCCTTGACGGCGTTTCTTGCTCGAGCTCTCTACACCATAATCCAAAACAGCTCTAACTCCTAATCGCTCGAGTTCTGCCTTCAGACTGGCCTCCTGCGCCTCCATCTTGCGCATTTCCTGTCTCAGATGGTCAATTTGTACTAAATCATATAAGTTAAAGTAGCAGACCAAAGAAGCACGCAAGACTCACATAGCAACTTCATATTCGTGTCTATATTAATTGTGTCAGTCAGCTCTTTCGAAATCGTTTGTTGTTCACACCTTTGACCAACTCAATCTCCCTCTGGAGAACGGCTATATGAGCTTTGGATCTTGTTAGTCTAGGGACGCAAGGGCGGTGAATAGTCATCTCGCCTTCCATTTGCTGTGCTCTCGCTTGCCCGCCTCCCTGAGCGGCTCGGAGTCGTGCGTTGCTCATATGGAGTTGACTATTATCAGCTTGAAGCTCACCAACATATTCTAACATGGAAGGTGAGCCGAAGAATAGCCATTGCAAGGACAGTACTAACGAGTCACAGTTCGCGATACAATGGGCAAAAGCCTAAGTGTTTCTTGTGAAATGGTACCACGAGAGCCAGAAGAGTTGGTGGCCATATCTCGGAAAATAGCATCGATTTCTCTTGGGTTAGCTGGATTCAATGTACTTGATCCACAGGCCTTACCACGAAGCAGAGTAAGTCGACCATCTTCACCGATATAAGAAGCCGGTACTGAGTTCTTAGGCGATATCAGAACATGTTAAAATAAGAGTCAGATGCATAACTTACCAAATCCGCAGCAATTACGAAGCCGCTATCTGACAGTACAGATTGCCCAAGACCCGGCGTAGTGTGACTAGATACTGTTATTACCTCTTCAACACGGCTTCGAATCATGGACTTACTTGTTCTGGGGCGGCGCCATGCCTTCCGCTGGTTCGTGCCTAGCCTCATAGGGATAGAATGTCGCGTTGATGGAATTCTTCTTGGTCAGGAGGTGTGTCTCCATTTTGGCTTCTCACTTACGTAGAAAGAGGCACCGACTGAAATAGGTTCTGCCTCGCTGAGGGGTGGTGCGCTCATTGTTCACGTAGATAAGTGGTGATGAGCGTAGTAGCTACAGTACTTGTATCGGAGGTGAATACCTGGGTGGAGCATGTGGAGGAAAGTGTAGATCGTGCTGGCAGGCACTCTTTATAATGTTACAGTGCCTGCATCGCCGACGCGTAGGCTGCCTTGTCGTTCTAGGAATGGCCATCCGTTCCGTACCTCCCTAAAGTACCCCTCCCGGATTCCCTGTCGGCTCAGCGTTGATTTCGCGGATAGTAGCCAGTGAGGTGTCGAATATGGCACCCACACCACCGAATCTGCCTCGCTCACGCCGCTCGATGAGACCAAGGGATAAGTAGTGGCTGCATGTCTCCATTCTCCAGTCATCGTACTCCCTGCTCCATAGTATCATATACCACAGCAAGGAGACCTAGCGCACATCTCTGCTCCTCAGCTTATCCTCACGGAAGCGCCGACGACTTCTGTAACCATGCATGGCCACCCCTTTAGTGACGTGGAAGTAGAGATGCAAGTCTCATAATACTTGTTGCTGCGCAGATCGTGCCAGGAGCCAGAAATGAGATCAGAGTAAGTGTATTATAGTATCGGTGAAGTCCACGGTGATTAAATGATCTTCTGTCCGTCCACCCATCTGCGTCAGCTGACCTATCTCAAGCTTTCCTTGATAACCAAATCGTGACAGTATGCTAACTATAACCTATTTAGATGCCAAATATATCTCAGGTTAGGCCGAGATACCTTTCGTCGCCTGCCGAAGATCTCCATTCGTGCACATCCAAGTAGCCCCCGCTTCCTGCCTCCTCTCAAAAAAGCATCGTGAAAGTGACAATCCGCAGTAGTTTTGTTCCAGGCCATACGTTCACGTGAACCCCTATTTAGAGCGAGGCTCGCCACCAGCTTTTGGTGCTTCTCAGAACACTGGGCATATGTCGTGCTATATCGTACAAAGAACTTTGGCAGCGAAGACCATATGTTAGTAACATTAAGTTTAGGAAAATCGCTCATATACGCCTGTATCAGAACGACTTACAAAAGTAGCTCCAATCGTACCACGACCAATATCGCTCTGCTTGGATATTAGCTTCCAGAGACTTGACTGGAGTGAACGCGGAGAAATCCGATAGGACCGCCTTGATCGAGGGCGAAATTAGGTGCGTAGCTAGCAAGGAACACTTCTCAGGTACTTGCTTGAGAGGGAATTTCGTACAAACCACCAAGGATGCCCAACTGCACCGCATAGCTGCCATCCTTCAGCTCATCCTCCTGATGTGCTTACATAGTGCCCAGGCAGATGATCAGCGCCATCGACGCAGCACAAGGCCTGAAATTCTCTGCTGCACTACAGCAATCCTCAGCAACCCCATCATAGCCGTTCCATAGTAAGTCCATCCTCGGATGGAGCAGATAGCATTCGTGACTCGTGTCTATAGATTCAGCTCATGCAGAATACTCTGCCATCGCCGTTTCAGTAGACTCGGATGACCAGCAGAGTCTTTAGCTACACCCTCACCTTAAGAAAATTAATTCCTCGGCGTTCGGCTGTCCTGGATATATCCTCCATACCGCCCTACCCGCTTGGCCAGCTACGAGTTATAGAGATTGGTAACAGCCTGGAAAAATTCGCCAACCGTGGCTGATTAGAAGACAAAGCGGATAACAGAAACCTATGACATTAGACATTCGCTGGAATCGATCTTCATTCAGCGATACGCTAGAACCGCTGGATCCTCTGTCGCAGACGAGATAGGTACCAGACTTGCTGCTTTGCTTATCACTTGATAATAAGAATAACACCCTCAAGTGGTTCATATAGTTTAATAGCCAAGGAGGGTGCTGCCGGCGACGTCCGATCTCACCCAATGTCGAGAACCACCACCAATACCTCCAAGGCAGAATTGGTCACCATGCACTGGTGCAACCCTAGATAGACAGAATAATGTGTGCAGGGTTTGAATGATGGTGTGGTGGCTAGATGTCCAAGGTAGCCACCATTGGCCTTTTGTGTGGTTCCTTGATGAAGGATCATATCGACTAAGGCATACTGCCTCAGCTCTCGGGGAACTTCTTCCATGGTGCAGATACGGATCCGTACAGGGTGTGCGAACTTCGAGGAATCGGTCTTGTATAAGTTGGTCGGCGTCTGTCTTCCCTCCCTCATCAGCCCTCACCATCCTCCATACCTCTTGCTCCTCCGGTACGTCCTAGTGTTCTATACTAGGCTCCTGGATAAGGATCTGTTCTCGCTTGCCGCGTCCAATCCTTTGATTGCCTTTCGCCAGTATGGGATCGGCATCTTCTCGTCTTGCAACCAGGTGGTAGGAGGTAGAAGCTCAGCGAAAGGTAGTGACCACTAAAAAGACCGACAAATTGAAAGCCATCTGCTCGCTCATTCCCGGTGTGGGTGAAATCGCGATGGTGGACTACTTGAAGAAACGTTCCGATCTCGATACACTCTTCGCGCAACATTGCAGGTACCAGGACCCCTCCAAGGAGCAACGTGCAGACCCCTCAAACTTGCCAGTCGATTTCAAGGCCAATGAGCTTTGGCGAGTGCTCCAAATGCCACTCGGATACAGTGGATCTCCATGGGACTGGAATTGGCGGCCACCACTCGAAGGAATGCCTTCAAGAATTACGGCGGACTTCCATGCGACCGTGTGTCAGGTCATCTTCCGAATCTCCTTCTCTGACTTCGTCAAGTATGCCCTCGGGTATACCACGCAAGCGCGTTTCTTAACAGTCTACTCGATAATATATGCGATGTACGCGATAACCTTCGGACGGAATTCCAAGATCGCCCTCGGATACAGGAGATTTATATTAAAGTTGAAAAAGTGAGTAAACATAGAAATCCATCGAAACGACGTACTAATTAGAGTAGGCATCAAATCAGGGACACCACCCGCTAGCACACTAGATCGTTACTAGCAGCCTGAATCAGAGGGCGGGTGCGCCATATGACGCCTTCGCTGCGAACTTTGACCAAATCAGGAGAATCTTTACGACTCGCAACTTTAACGTAGTACTCAAGCGTCTTGCGGCTTTGGACCGGCGTTTTGCGCACGGTAGTCAGATGTACAACTGGCAGAAAAGGTCAACAGATCTCGACTTCTAGCAGTGCGTCGATGGAGTATTATGGTCAGCGAAGTTCACTGCTCCGTTCGTACCACCGCACTCGTCAAGTGAGGACTGGGATGAGAGACTCCGCTTCCTTGATGGATTCAAGACAGACGCTGAGGATAGGGCGTAGGTTAATACAGTTGTGTTTCCAATGAAGAGGCTGACAACGTAGGAGTGGAACTCTGAAGGTCGAAAATCGCAGTACAGTGTCAAGAAAGGCTTGTTGATGTCTATAGGCCTGCCGAAGGATAGCCCCACGATATCCCGCTAAAAAAATCCTGATTTTAGGCGTAATGTCGTAGGATGTTCTAAGTGTTGGTATTTGGGATGTTGCTGAGGATGGAAGTCGGCCGCTCTTGATTCGTGATCAGGGCAGGAACTGTATGTATAGCTATATAGTGCAATCAGCCATGTTTCCCAAACCGTGTTCAGAAATACCATTCACCTTTCGATGATCTCGCCTAGTCTCGTGGCCCGACGCGGCGGCTCTTCCTCCTTCGATTCATTAGCATAGGATACGGGGTTCGCCGCTTGTGGTAAGCATTCCGTTGCCTTTTACACCTTTCCGTGACGGTTTCCCGGTCGTGCAAGTACTTGTATCTAGAATCGAGTAACTGGTATTGCTCCTGCCATGTCAGTTGACCTTTCCAGTTTGTTCCGCCAACATTTTCCAGGCCAACTGGGCGCCATGGGAACAGCTTCTTTGTATGTGTTCGCGCCTTGAGATGTTTGCGGACGGCAGGCATAATACAACCGTGTGGACCACGAATTTTCAGGTGAGGAAGGTTGCGGATCTTCAAAAGGCTCCATATTCCAGCGTCATCGACGGAAGATATCGCAAGTGGTGAAGAAGGCAGATTTGAAGCCACGATATTCGCATAGAACTCCAGTGTTTGTGAAGGTGTTCAAAAGCCTCGTAGGCATAATCGGTAGTCCGCTGGCCCTAGCCTGCGGCATTCTCATCGTCAAGATAGGAAACACTGAGGAATCGAACGTTGTGCAGAGTTGCTCGACCCGGGCCGCGTTCGAAGAAGGCTGACAGGGTTTTCAAGTCGCTGAACTCGAGGGCTTCCCCAATGCGGAGTTTGACTGGCGTAATCTCTTTGTTTTTGGTGGAAATTGAGTAGGGGTGGTCGAGGTAGACTGAACGGAATGCTCTCGATACTGATGCCACTGGATGGTGTGCGGCATGGGTCCTAACACCGACGCCGAGGGGTGATAGTCGAGCGCCCGCGAAGATATAACACGATTAGCGTAGTGATCTCTATAGGTAGTGCAGTCGTGTTGCAGTGGAATGTATGGAAAGTTGGGGGAGTAGAGTGGCGTGCCATGACGAAGGCCGGATGCTGATTAGCATTCAAGAAGGGGTTGAAGGAGGTCATGAGGGAATGGTTTTGCAGAAAAGAATTACAATCTGTCGTTCATGAGTTGTTGGCAGCCGTTGGCAGCCGTGAATAGGACAGGCAATGCCGCGGTTGTGCCTTGTTCCCCTGGCAAAAGAAAAGGGTAGTCGACAAAGCCCAGAGGCGGGAGGTTGAAAGGCCAGGCAGGGTTCTTGGCACGGTCCATTGAGGCTCAAATTACCCGACCTTTCCAAGTATCAAGGCTTCGACGACTTCTCTTGCCCACGTCATGCCAGCCAACTATCACTCAACGTATTTTGGTCTAGTACCGCGCATTGGGAATAAAATTTTCGGGGCTGTGATCTAGCATCGTCACCAGGAACGCTTTACCTTCAAAGGGATTTCCAAAGACTCCGACAGGAGTGTCCTCAACAACGCTACCAAGAGCTTCAAGAATCAAATATGCAAAAGCTGCGGCAAAGATGGATATATGCGATGCATGAACACGAATGAAAGTATCACATAAGAGATGCGATTTGGGGATCAAAACTTTCTTGTGGTAATGTTATAAGGTATCAAACATCGACACGCGAACATCCCAAATCACCAACTCCGCCCCCTCCGATTCTTATATAATACCCCGGTCCCGATCAGAAACAAACCTTCATAGTTTCCTTCGACACGGCTCTGGCGAACTTCCTTGGTCACGATAGCCAATCCCCGCCTTTTCCCCGGCTTGCTATAGCCCAGTACGATGCGTTGTGTTGTCGGCAAGGTCAGGTCTTGGGTATTCATAGCCATCGAGGAGATCAATATCAATATATTCTTCTCCTGCCTCGCTGGAGTCCCCGTCAGAGGATGTTTCGCTGGAAGCCTCGCTAGGGGACGTATCACTGAAAGTCTTATCGGATGAAGCATTGCGAGAGAGCTCAGAGTCAGAGTCTGGGAAAATGCCAATGGGCACCCATCCCTCCTCGTCAAACAAAGGCAGGATGACGGGTATATCGTCTCCAGAGGAATGAATTTCCCTGTCCCCATTGTAAGATAGGTTATTAATTGACGGGATGTTACACATTTCTGGAAACTTACAGCTCAGGTGCTATCGATTCTCCAGCCAAGACAGTCAGACGTGCTTTCGTAAGCTTTGAACTGAGCTGCTCAAGATCGTCGATTGCGGGGGCATGTGCAGACTGTAAGAGACTCGAGCTCTCATCTTGCGACCTCAACCTGCTTTGGTCGGGTGATGACAGATCCGGGCTGCACGGTGGCGTGGCTGGTATGCCGTCCTGAGTCATCTCTGTTGGAGCCATGTTCAAGGAGGCAAGTAGGTTCTGATGCTCGAGAGTCAAGAGCAAAGTCAGCCAAGCAATGCTTAACGAAGATTTGTCATTAGGCATCGTCAGAGGGTAGAGAGTGACAAAGGATAGTAACATACTCTTGCACGGGCTAAGCCTTGTTCGTACAAGGCCGACAAGTCTTCAACTTGCAATACCTGCACTCAAAGATGTACCAATGTGGCCCGCTGTGGCACAAGCTGCAAACCCACTGAATGAGTGTCGACTCGGACTTCAAGGGATTGAAAGAGTGGTGGCAATGATTCGGAATTGCCATTGGCAGATTGCGTTGGCTTGATGATGATTTGGTACAGAATCACAGATGGTGCTTTAAGAAGAGTGGTTAATATCGAGGGGAAATCCTTACCTTTATATATATCGAGTCTCCCATACTTCACAGTAGGAGTGGGTCTAATCTATCTTGGAAACCAACGCCGGATGGACGATCTAGGAAGTCGATTCACTCATCCCTGGGTGAACTAGTAGCCTGCAATTCGGAGGTCTGTTCTTGCGCGGCCAACCCGGGACAGTCGGTTGGGGAAATTGATTACGTTTCTCCTGGATGAACCAGGGGCCTATGATTGCAGCATGATGTGTTAGCTGCTTGAAGACAAAGCTGGCTTCGCCGATTCACCCCTGTACAAGTCACTTGCGGATCAATTGATGCTGCATATAGTACTCGATTGAGGCTAGATTGGAAAAGTAATATTTTGCATAGATGTCTACCCGGGGCACATATTTTGATTCTCTCGAGGTTGCATTACACTATAGACGTCGTGCTCAAACTTTACTATATATGAACGATTTGATACATTCAAATCAAACCTGGAAAGACCCAATAACCAAGATCCTGAATCCAACAACCCAGCCATGTGATCCAAGACAGTATCCTACTCCTTCCGCTCACCAACAAACGGCTTTGGCTCAAAGTTTGGCTCAAAGAGCGTCACAGGGAGATCGCTAAGTGATTAATTAGTTGTGTGTTATCAGCACTCTGTTGGACACGTACTCCCAATTGGGTGAGGTTTCTCGAAGAGTCTCCTCTATAGCCGGGTTTGTGGTACTCTGCTGAGTGTGCCCGGTAGTAGATGGGTCCGTGGACCGATTCTGGACAGTCTCATGTTTGTCATCCACTTTGGACGACTCTGGCTGCTTTGGCTTTGCGGTCATCTCTGTTGGAGCCATTGTCCACGTGGAGGATTGGTAGATAACTCTTATATATATGAAGAAGTGTGATGTTTGAGACGATGCTTGAAGAATTGGGAGGGATGAGGAAGCGAACTGTCAAACTTGGAAGAAATTCGCACCCTTATATACAATTTTATACTAAAAGTTCGTATATATCTTTCTAACGACAAACTACACATCGGCTTCTCATTCAGCCGTCTCATCTGATTGAAGATATTCACTTGGCTTCTACCAATCGGAATCAAGTGGTGAAGACCGAGGCCTTGTGTACAACTTCATCCGCTTCGGCATGTTCCTTGACCCTGCGGTTCCTGATCAACATGCCATGCATCTTGCTGCAACTAGGAGGAAGAAATCAGCGTTATGTCGACGATGTTGATCTCCCAAAACGGATTAGGGTCAAAGAAATCACCTAGGCTTCATGCCGGTGAGGAAAGTGTTGGCTTCTTGAATGGTCAAGTTAGCTTCGCCGATCTATCAAGCAGCAGTGTTGGAAAGTAAGAGATTGGCAGGAGTATTGATAGTGTTTGGACCATGCATATTGTCGGAGGAGATTTTATGGCGTATCGATTGTGTGTTCCCAAAAATGTAACGTTTGCATGTGGCACCCTTTTAAGAAGGCTTTGCATGCAGCATCCTCACCCCCCAAGCAGCTAAAGGCTCACGATTGAAACTAACATTGGAGTACCGGCTGGAGGGTCCTCAAACACATAGGATCTTTGTATAGCTCAACCAAACTGGTTACCATTTCTGGATAACACATTCTACGTATCTGGTATGATCCACTGGTGATAGTGCTATTCAGCCACCGTGAGCTCCCGCGATGACTAAACCAGAACTGGAGCATAGTTTTAAGCTCTGATTCGCTTAATAGACTTGGGAGTATGCAAACTTTTTTACCCCGGTCACCCAAGTCCTAGGAAGTCTGGCAAAACTTATTCCCGTCTTGTATTTGTAAGCCTAAGGACCATTTGCCTGTGAACCGACGAATTATTAAGAATGACAGCCCAAGTTTCCCCGCTTTCACGATGCATTTGAATCTCTTCACTTTCTTGACGAAAGTACCTAACTGTCAGGACCGAACCGCCCAATATGACGACGTCTACGTATGTATCACAGCTCGATGCAATTTCCAAGAAAGTCGAATCCTTCATTCAGAGCCTTCAGAATGCTGAGATTCACCCGTCAAAGGAACAATACACGACATTCAAGGCTTTGAGCCTGAGGCTTTGCGAAGCTTCCGCGGATATACCGGTGGAGATCGAGGCTCTGAAGAAACGTCAGGCAGAGTCTTGCGAAGAGGGCAGAAGACTTATATCTCAGGCACAGTCGGACAGAAAGGACCTTGTCCACCTGAAGAATCGCAGTGTATTCGCGAGAAATTTAAAATTATTCTTTGGAGGTCCACAGGAATCAGCTATCGACTCGGACGCAATCAAGGCAAGAAAGAAACTGACGCGAGAGAGATGCGAGCGCATCTGTAAATTGAGCCCAGATGGATTAATTTCTTGGGCAATGGCCTTTGCGCCAAGCTTATGGACGGCCAATTTAATGTCAAACAAGACCTTTCACTGCGTGGAGGAGCTGATTGAGCCCCAAGGCCCAGCGGTGTGGCCACCCGAGATATACGATGTATTGAGTGCTTTAGGAGATGAAGACCCGCTGCGAGGATCTCAAAAATATCACGAGTTTCTGAAAGGTAAGTTTTACTTGGTGAGAAAGCTAGATCGAAAGATATACGCCTTTGAAGCATATCTTCCTGGCACTTTTGGAATTCGGGGGGAAACGATGAGAAATATCCTTTTCTTCTCGTCCAGCAAGAGCTTCGTCGCCTTTCTGAATACGCACACACATGTCAGCTATAAGTATATTGAAGGGAGTAACATGGAAGTCCAAAATATCTGACCGCCATGATCCAAAGTGTGCTGAACGGCGTCCCTGCTTAGTGACTGCTTGTCACAAAACGAGGAAGATGCGAGTATGGAACGTGACTGTCGCCTATACAATATAAGTAGCTGCACAGACTGTATGGTGGGGTGAGAGGCTCATCCTAATACTTACTTTGCCTGTTCGAGGTGAGCTTGCGTCCGTTGGGAGATTCTAGAATGAGGTTGCCTATTGCCTCTATGCCGCTGGTGAGGTTAAGTCGTCGAGTCCTCAGAGTCTTCAGTACTCTCCTGCGCGTTTGACAGAATAATGCCACGTGTGTAGAAGGAGGTCAGGAAAAGGCGCGCAGCGAAGGAAGAAATGAATCTGGATGAAATAAATTGCGGGACGAAATGCTGAAGTAGGATGGAAAATAGGGCGTATCGGCTGCCCCTCCGCAGGTGGGATGAAGTCTATCAGCGGAGCTGGGCGGAGCTGATCAGGCAGAACGACTGAGTCATTGTTGTCGCTCAAGAAACAAATTCGAATGGTATTTAATCTCTTGCTTGCAATTCGAGAGCTTGATGAGGGCTTTCATTTGCAGGACGAAGTTGTGGTTGCGGGACTTTGTAAGTGGTGGGGTTAGATCCCATGTGATCCGATACTGATCGAAAACACCCCGGCGCATTTACGAGGTTAGGCTCCAATGCCTTTCGGGCTGCAACGGTGGGACCAAAACATGACAATTGTGCCAGCTCCCTGAATTCTCGGTGAGGACACTCGGCTGGGAAGATACTGGACGCTAACTAATATTTATTTAGCCTAGCGCCAAACTACAGTACCCTGTTTGCGATCCCCAAACTTGCATCCTCGCGTCCATCACATTCTTTTCAATCTGCGATCATGGCTACAAATTCTGAACTTGATAAAATCAGATGTAATCCGATCAATGAAGGCCTGGGCGCCTTCTGTCATCTCTTTGAGTCGACGCGTTCCGAACTTGGTGTCGCGTTGGCGTCTAGCACAGTGCAAATTGTCTTTTCAACAGCTATCGCCGCAGGTATGACCAGCTTCTGGGGATAACGTTCGTTACTAATGGGCGTAGATATCAAAAATCTTTTGCTCGACCTTATCCTAGCTCTTCAAAATCAAACTGCGGCACGGATCCTGCGTTCACAAATTGGTGACAGAACATTAGCGGGCGACCTTGGTATCCTATATGGTCGCGTTGATTCGAACCAGTTAGACCTCGCATCAGCTATTCCTCTGGTAGAACAGGCTGTCAAGAATGAACCTGATGCACCGACTTCAAATGACGTGGATATTTGGCAGGCAGTGTTTGAGTTAGTCGCGCGAACAAATCCCGCCACCCCGCCAACTGCCTGCGAGAAAATTCTCTCCGACACGCCACTACGATCCAGCTCAGCATCTCAGAGAGGAATCGAGCAAACACACAATGAAGTTGACCAGCGGATACTTGAGGAACTCACAGGCCGCGTCCACTACGATATTGGAGGCTTCTACGAGCGATACTTCGAAGGGAAGGCCTGGACGAACAACGGGAGGGATATCTACGAAGAATCGAGAGCCCAATATACAGAAGGTCGCTGGAGCGGATGGCCACAGCCTCCAACTCAAAGTCGTTTTTTTGAGTGGTTCATGAAGTTCCAGGACACTGTTTTCAGCAGACGACGCCGCAGATACTACACATCAGCGAACAAAGTGTTGAGGGGCTCGGAGGCTGATCGCAAGCTTGACATTTTCCTAACACCCGCCGACGTTGCCTTACCGGATGGCGAACACGACTGGTCAAATGTACTTGTCATTGGAGAACATAAACAAAATCCTGATGAGGATGGATCTGCCAAAACACTGGTGCAGTTAGCAGGGTATGCACGCGAAGTGTTTGGAAGTCAACCGGAGCGGCGATTCGTGCCTGGGTTTACGATCTGCGGAAGTCTGATGCGGCTCTGGGTGTTCGACAGATCCGGACCGTACAACTCCGAGAAGTTCGATATTCACAAAGAGCCGGAGCGATTTGTCAAGGTCCTTGCCGGCTATGTGACGATGTCAGATGCAGAATTGGGTTTGAACACGTTCATCAAGCGTGACGACAACGGCAAGTATATCGTCACACGAGATGTGAGGATCTCTTTGGAGGACAAGCCAATCGCCTCGACAAAAGCGATAGTGTGCCGGGGAACAACGTGTTATCGAGGAAGGAGAAGCGACTCCACAGAATGGGAGTATGTGGTCAAGTTTGCTTGGCCGTCTGATAAAAGGCAGCGGGAGGGAGAACTGTTGAAGTTGGCCAAGGAGAGGGGAGTCACAGGCATTGCTGTGTGGTTCAATCATGAGCAGATTACTATCGACGGTGGCCCGGACACTATTTCACATTTCCGACGAGACATGAAATTTGGAACGCCACGAAAGCTATCGAGCAAAGCGTCTTGGGTCGACTGTAGTGCGGAATCTAGTCGGGCGTACTCCAAAACAAGTCTCGGAGGAAGGTCAGGGAGCGGTGGAACTCATTTGATGGGCTTAGGATTTGGTGCAAGTAGTGCCACAACCTCTTCCTCTGGGCAGAAAAGAAAAAGAGATAAAAGACTTGATGGGGATATCAGACTGAAGAGATCGAAGTCCGACGGTAGTCATGCCAATGGGACAAATGTGCGCTTCAAAGTAGGCGAGCTAGACGCAATCGGCGCTCACAGCATTCAAGAAACAGTGATCGATAGTCTGGCAGATTGCCGGAATGAGTGGCGGCGGAATAATGTCGACAGTATTCAAGGAGCCGGAGCCGACAGTCTCACAGATTGCGAAAGTGAGACGTACGGCAACCGAGTGCACTACTGCTTGGTAACTTCGCCAGCTGGACGACCTCTCCACGAATATCAATCAGTCAGAGAGCTTTTAGAGGCGCTGCGCGACGCTATCCGAGGTCATAGGTCACTGCTCGAGGATGGAAAGATACTTCATCGAGATGTCTCCGAAAATAACATCATCATCACCGAACTCCCTGCCGAAGGTGCTCCCAAAGGGAGACTGATAGACTTGGACTTGGCAAAGGAGCTGGACAGCATGCCGAGTGGGGCTCGTCACCGAACTGGCACCATGCAGTTCATGGCGATTGAGGTCCTTGAAGGCAAAGGTCACACATATCGGCACGACCTCGAATCATTTTTTTACGTCTTCGTATGGACGTGCATTCGATATGGGTACAAAGGTACGGGCAAGCAAAAACCCATCAAAGTACCGAAGACAAATATACTGCGAGGTTGGTATACTGGGATGTATACGGAAATTGCGCGGAACAAAGTGGGTGATATGGGCAAAAACCGATTCGAGAACATCATCGTGGAGTTTGCACCGAAGTTCGAGAACCTCAAACCGTTGGCTCGCGAGCTCCGATCCACTCTTTTTCCAATTAGAGATGGCGACATCTTCACGGGCACATTCCACGACCGTGATATAATGTACGATGGGGTGATAGATGCATTCAGCAGAGCGATAGACCGCCTGGGAGAGGAGGAATAGACAATTGCATAGGCGAGGCGAAGACTGGGGAGTTAGGATTGTGAGGCGTATTGGGAGTTTTTTCTTCTTTTTTTTTGCTACGAAGGGTGTGGGGAAAGCTGTACGATACAATGATACCAAGGATACCTATAAACGCGCGACTTATTGTATACTATACGAATTGCTTAGTGCCCAAGAACCTAACGCTTGTGATGAGGCCTCTGTACGGATCAAGTAAGGCAGGTAACGAGTGATAAACAGGGCGCTGCATAAGAATAGCCTAATTTCTACACTTCAATCTCCGATGGATCAATCCGAGCAGCTGTTTCAATCTTGCGTCCGGTGAAATCCGTCAGTAAACGTCAATGATTCCTGAAAGTAAGCCTCTGTTTTTACTCGACTGCACCATTCAAAAGCACCTCCTTCAAACGACTCCTCGCTGCTTCTGGATCCCACTCGGCCAGTTTCCGCTCCTTCATCTCCTCTACCTTCCGTGTTACAAATGGCTCCATCGCATTCCTCGCACCCTCACTAAGAAGATGCACCCTTGTCTTCCAAAGCTCGTTTCTCTCGACGTGATCTTCCCTTCGTCCAAAAACCCTCTCATCCAAATATTTCCAATAGACAGCATCAAACGCCCAGCTCTTCCGCCCCGCATAAGTCAGCCAGAACCGCCCCGTTTCCCAGCTCTCTCTCATGTATGCCGACAACGAGAATTCCGTAGACTTGCATTCAGACCCTGCACTCTCTTCAGCCTCAATCATGGCTGATAGCCATGTCTCAAGTCGAAGCTCATAATTTTCCGCCCAATCGTCGATACCAGCATCCCACATTTCCGGGGTATCCAATAGTAACCACCACGGAGGATCGAGAACGAACTGTGTAGGTGCAGTATACGTAAATTCCCAGTCAATTACAGAAACAACTTCGTTGGCATCGTTGATTAGTATATTTCCTGGACGTAAATCATCACCATAGAGCCTAAATGAGTCTGAGTTTGAGGGCGCTGGCAAGAGTTTTGAAGTTTTGGTTCTTGCCTGGGCAGACCAATCATCCTCAGCGAATCCAAATATAGAGAGTCGACCTTGCTCTGCCAGCTGACAGAAAAGCTGGCGTGCAACATACTTGTTTCGGCAGTCGTCCGCTGATTTCACCAAGTCGTTTTGCTGGAATATCAGCTGTACTAGATGGCCTTGCGCTAGGTTCAAGTAGTACTCGTCTGACGATTTGAAAGTCTTGTGCTCCGGGGAGAAGACGGCAGAAGGAATGTTGGCGAGCTGAAGCATGTCGCTCATATTTTGAGTAATGGGTCGCCCACCCACAGAAAATGAACCATCGTCCGCTTCGACCAAAGACCCAATTCGTGTAAATTTGTGATACGAGAGTTCTAAGATGATATTTGCCACTTTGAGGTAAAGGTCTTTCAGTGTAGTTTGAGAGATATTCGTTTGCAGGCCTCCAGCCTGCAAATGTACGTACAGTAGTGCAGCGATGACTCACATCACATTCACCCGCATCTGGAGAAGGCCGCGCAGGAGCAGGGTTTTGATGGTGTGACGAGTCACAATACAGTCGCTTACAAAATCGGCTTCCCCTTCGCACTCACCAGGAGATTCGGAGCCCCACCTAAAAGGCAGGGCTGAGCGAGTATCATGTGACCAAAAAGTGCTGCTGTGAACTAATACATCATACCGATGACAGAATGAAGTAGAATATTCTAGAATATCGTGAGTGTAGTATATATAGGTTACGTCCCCCGAGTCCCTCCTTGTTAGAGCTATAAAATATATTAAAGAAGGTTTATTTGAGGATATTGAGATGTGAATACCTCAGAACTATTACTGACTTATAGTACTGTCTCTGTATTATATTGTGTTGGTTTTTTAATTGTCTCATATGGAAGGAAGATGTTGTGATAAAGTCTAAAGAAAATCTTCATAAATTAAAGTAACGACAGAAAATATGAAAGTGCGTCTTCTGATACTCTACGACTAGGATGGCTGGCAAGTAATGTCATCCTTTTAACCTCGACTACCTTCTCGAGCAGCGCTACAGCCTCTTTGACCTGGCCATTGGCTTGATATGTTATAGCGAGTGCGTGCTGTGATGCAAGCCGGGACGGATGCTTCTCGGGTAGCGTAATTGCCTGGATCTCGATTACCTTCTCGAGCAGCGCTATAGCCTCTTTGACCTGGCCGTTGGCTTGATATACTCCGGCGAGTGCGTGTTGTGACGCGAGCCGGTCTGGGTGCGTCTCGGGTAGCGTGGTATTACGGATCTCGACTACCTTCTCGAGCAGCGCTACAGCCTCTTTGACCTGGCCATTGGCTTGATATGTTATAGCGAGTGCGTGCTGTGACGCAAGCCGGGACGGATGCTTCTCGGGTAACGTAATTGCCTGGATCTCGACTACCTTCTCGAGCAATGCTACGGCCTCTTTGACCTGGCCGTTTACTTGATATGCTCCGGCGAGTTCGTGCTGTGATGCGAGCCGGTTCGGGTGCGTCTTGGGTAGCGTGGTATTACGGATCTCGACTACCTTCTCGAGCAGTGCTACAGCCTCTTTGACCTGGCCGTTGGCTTGATATGCTCCGGCGAGTGCGTGTTGTGACGCGAGCCGGTTCGGGTGCGTCTCGGGCAGCGTGGTATTATGGATCTTGATTACCTTCTCGAGCAGTGCTACAGCCTCTTTGACCTGGCCGTTGGCTCGATATGCTCCGGCGAGTTCGTGTTGTGACGCGAGCCGGTTCGGGTGCGTCTCGGGCAGCGTAGTATTACGGATCGCGATTACCTTTTCGAGCAGGTCTACAGCCTCTTTGACCTGGCCGTTTGCTTCATATACTACCGCGAGTGCGTGCTGTGACGCGAGCCGGTCCGGGTGCGTCTCGGGCAGCGTGGTAGCCTCAATTGCGACTACCTTTTCGAGCAGGTCTACGGCCTCCTTGACCTGTCCAACGTTTCTTAAGCTTCTCGCTTGAAGGTCATAAAGCGGTAAAAGCTCTCTTGATGGCTCGTTGGCGCCCTGGTCAAGCTCAACAAGTAAGTCCTGTATCAAATGACTAAGCTTAAGATCTTGTCGCATAGCCAGCAGTACCCAACCACACTTGAGAAGGATCGGAGAGATAACTGCTTCGGATGCTGACTCGAACGCCTTCTTGACCTTGATATCCAAGTAAGACAAGATATGCGGGAGCAAAAGTCTCTCTTGTGTCTGCCAAAAGCGGGTATTCGACTGAGAGAATCCAAGAATACAGCCAGTTGCGATCCATACTACACTTTGACAATTTGAATCCTGTCGATCCTTGGCCCAAGCGTGAGTAAGTGGGTGCATAGATACTCCCTTATCGTTATCCAGGTTATGTCGAGTGACAATAGAGAGCGATGCGAGAAGAGAAACCGCCTCGACAAGACGAAAATAATCCCATTCATCTCCCTCTGGAACCATAAAACTTGGGAGCTGCGAAATATGATCTTGAGAGAATTCATCGATAGCCGTAGCCTCATTATTGGCGTCGCAGGTCTTCTTACAACCCTTCCATCCCTCCTCAAAAATCTGGAGGGGGAGTACACTAGAGCCAAGCATCAACAAAATCTCAAGTAGGCGAAGTGCATTGCTTGCAGACTTCTCTTGGGATCGTTTCATGACAGCTGCTGAGGCTTCGAAAGTCGCGTAGATATCGCAATACCTCGACTGGGCTTGCTTGGGCCGGTACTGCAAGAGCCGTAGCCGCTGCTTTTGGTAGACCTGAAGGTATTGGTCAAGTTGGTAATAACCTTGGCTGATATACGCTCCAGCTTGTATCAGGGCGAGCGTGTGCGAGCCAAGGAGGGTGACTACTACTTTGACTTGGCTATTATACGCCAGCCACGAAGCTTGAGGTACTTTTGCTGCTTTAAGTAAGAGGTGCGTCAAGTCTTCTTCTCCCAGACCCTCTAGTGCTTCGAACGCATCTGGACTATACATCCTACATTCAGTAACATGAGTTGTCATGAGAACTGCACTATGATTTCCAGGTGGAAAGTAGACTTGGTAATCAAAGTTAGGATCGTTGGCATTGTTGAGGATAAGGAACCAGCTTCGTTGTGTGTTCGTAAGGGCTTGACGCGCTTCGTGGACAGTTTTAGTGAAGTGGCCAAGTAGCTTTGCAACGGCGATGAAGTCACGCTTAGCGGTGGTATAACTGTTTACATCGATCCAGAATATTCCCCAGAACCTATAGCATAAGCTAAAATACTTATAATTATTCAGCGGCTATTAGAATAACGTACTTATGCTTCATCAAGCTCGCAATTTGCAAGCATATCTCGCTCTTCCCTTATCCACCTAATCCTGTAATCACGAATCTCCTCTGCGTTTGGGTTAAATAATTAAACTCGCTTTGAAGTGCGCTCTGTATTCGATCTAGTAAATTAGAACGACCGGTGAACAAACTATTCAAAGTCCGAGGTATCATCTAGTGTACATTGCCATGGATATTAGCCCCTATAATAAACCATGCATATTAGCTATGTTAAACTCATGCCCTCATCAATTCGAGTCCTCATCATTGAAATTCCTAAACTTACCTTTTGAACGTTCGCTGATTTCCCTCTCGAGCCGAATGAAAGCATTTTATCTGCCCTCGCCATAAATCATCGGCATGTGCAGGCCGAAAATCCCCAGAAGAGCATAGGCCTCATCTTTTTTACGCTTGGTTGTGCGCTTTGTTGCCTATAGCATCCGCTTTTGAACGGTTAGTTCGATGAGAGGCTTCCCTTGCAATATTGCTATTGACAACCTGGTAATCTTGTAAAGGGATGTTTTTAGTGATCCCTTGTTGCTTAATCGTACGCCCTTTTAAGAGAAGAATTCGATTGACTTTAGCGTAATAAGTTTTTGAAGTGTTTAGGCCCGAATGAACCACCTATTGTGCCGGAATTTTAATTTCCATATCGACCTGGAAAACATTTCATCTGCATCACATCGTTTAGAAACGTCCGAAAGGTAAGCGTAGTACTTAACCGCATCCTAATACCAGCGAAACATAGAATTAATAGCCTCCGAAAGCTCTAAAAGATTCGATTTGTTGATATAACATATGTCTACCCAGAAGTATTGGAGTCCATCTCTTGCTGCTTGTTCGCCGCAAAATTGAATCTTTCTATATCCGATCTTGTTTGCGTAAGTGCCTGTAGTGAAGTCGTTAAATGTGACTTCCTTTGTATTTTCTCCCCAAGTATGAGAGAGTATCGCATATGGCGGAACATGTTCAGTGTAATTCTCGGTAAGGCTGAGGCTACCGCTTTGAAGGTGCAGAAGACGCATTTCACATCAGGTCTAGCTGGACAGAACTTGAGGTGATAGAGATAAGAGCACAGAAGTTGATGTGTAATTGCTAGTGAGCAATTAGGAAGGTTTATACGTATCAGGCGTAGAGCAGTCGATGTTGAAAGTCAAGATGAGGCTCGCGCTTACCTAGTGTTGCGGCATTACTAAGCAATGTATAACTCGATTAGACATTTACACGTGATAATACAGCTATTGAAGCCACCATCGTGGGTTAGACCTTAGGGACCACAGATTTCTGTCCAGAGAAGCCTGTTTTAAAAGTAATACTGACCAGTTCAATTTAATCTAATTGACATGTTGCTGAACCACTTTCTGATCACATGACTGTGACTACTAGCTTAGCCCGGCCTTTCAGGTGGGGCTCCGAATCCTCAAGAGAGTGCGGAGGGGAAGCCGATTTTGTAAACGACTCAGTCGCTTACAAAATCGGCTTCCCCTCCGCACTCGCTAGAAGATTCGGAGCCCCAACTAAAGCACAGGGCTAAGCAAGATATCATGTGACCAGCAAACGCTAAGCACATCACAACGTCGACAAAATACAGTAAACTTAAACCTTCTAGAATATAATAAATGTAGTATATAGAAGTCACCTCCCCCTAACCCTCTTTATCAAAGTTATACAAATATATAAGAGAAGAATTATTCGAGTATATCGAGATGTTAGAGCCTTAAAAAAGTCTTCTGATTAACTTATATACAGTAAGCTTCAAAACCGGCTTCGCCAAAACACTCTCTCACAAAGAGTCGGCCCCAATTTTGCGAGCTAATCCCTGCACCCTGCTTTGCCGTTTTAATAAAGCGCCGAGCAAGAGTATTTTCCCAATGTACAGTACAGTCGCTTACAAAATCGGCTTCCCTTCCGCACTCTCTGAAACCATACCCGACAGGCGGGGCTAAGCTAGGCATCATATGACCAGAAATGGGTTCAGCAACTTGTCGATAAAAGTAATTGAACTGATTGGTATTGCTTTCCAATACATGTTTCTCTACGCAGAGATCTGTGGTCCCTAATGTCTAATCCACGATGGTGGTTTCAATGGTTGTGTTATCACGTGTGAATGTCTAACTGAGTTGTACATTGTTTAGTAATGCCCCGCTACTGGATTAGCGACATGAGCGCGAGCCTCATCTTGATCTTCAACATCGATTGCTCGATGCCTGATGCGTATAAACCTTCCTCCCTATTCACTAACAGTTATATATGCAATTCTGTGCTCTTAATTCATATTATCTCAGATTCTGTCCAGCTTATCCTGATGTTAGTATGTATCTTTTGCATCTTCAAAGTGGCAACGTCAGCCTTACTGAGGATTACACCGAACATGTTCCGTCATACGCGATATTGTCTTATACTTGGGGGAATAATAAAGAGGAAGTCATATTTGACGATTTGAGAGCAAGTATTTACAAAGATAAGATCGGATACAAAAAGATTGAGTTTTGCGGTGAACAAGTAACAAAAGATGAGTTCTAATACTTTTGAGTAAACACATGTTGTATCAACAAACTTAATTTTCTAAAGCTTTCGGAGGCGATTAATTCTATGTTCCGCTGGTATCACGATGCAGCCAGGTGCTACGTTTACTTGTCGGATGTTTCCAAATGAGGTAATTCAGATGAACCGTTCTTCCGGTCAACGTGGAAATCAGAATTCCGGCACAGTAAGTGGTTCACTCGAGCTTGAACATTTCAAAAACTTATTACGCCAAAATCAATTGATTTCTTCTCTTAAGAAGGCGTACGATTAAGTAACAAAAGATTGCTAAAATCATTACTTCACAAGGTTACAAAGATGTCAATGAAAGTATTGCAAGGGAAACCTCTCATGGAATTGACCGTTCAAGAGCGGATGCTATAAGTAGCAAATCGCACGGCCAAGCGCAAAGAAGATAAGGCTTATGCTCTTCTGGGGATTTTTGGCCTGCACATGCCAATGATTTATGGCGAGGGCAAAGAAAATGCTTTCACTCGGCTCGAGAGGGAACTCGGCGAACGTTCAAAAGGTAATTTCCACAAAAAGGTTTTTAAATTGATAAGAGCAGGAGTACAATGTAGCTAATATGCATGGTTTTGATATAGGTGCTAATATCCATGGCAATATACACTAGATGATACCTCGGGCTCTAAACAGTCTATTCACAGGTCGTTCTGATTTACTGGATCGAATACAGAGCGCGCTTCAAAGCGAGTCTATTTGTTTAGCCCAAACACAAAGAAGATTCGTAATTACAAGACTAGGTGGACAAGGGAAGAGCAAGATATGCTTACAAATTATAAACTTGATGAAGCATAAGTATATCATTCTGATAAAAGTTGAACATCTATAAGTATTAAGCTTATGATATAGGTTTTGGGGAATATTCTGAATCAACATGAATAATCCTACTGCCGCTGAGCGTGACTTCATCGCCGTTGCAAAGCTATTTGGTCACTTCGCTGAAATTGTCCACGAAGCATATCAAGCCCTTACAAACACCCAACGAAGCTGGCTCCTTATCCTCGATAATGCCGACGATCTTGACTTCGATTATCAGGTATACTTTCCACCTGGAAATTATAGTGCTGTTCTTATAACAACTCGTGTTAGTAAATGCAGGATGTATACTCCAGACGCGTTCGAAGCACTTGAAGGTCTGGAAAAAGAAGACTCAAAAAACCTCTTGCTAAAGGCCGCCAGATTGCCTCAAGAATCGTGATCGTCTTGTAGTTACGATGCAAAAGAAGTAATCAAACTTCTAGGCTCACATCCGCTTGCTTTGATCCAGGCTGGAGCGTATATCAGCCAAGGGCACTGCCAGCTCGGCCAATATCCCAAGGTTTACCAACGTCAGCGACACCGACTATTAAAACATCGACCGACTCAGGCCCAATCGAGGTACTACGATGTTTACGCGGCTTTTGAGGCCTCAGCAGATGTCTTGGAACGATCTCAAAGTGAATCTGCAAGCGATGCTCTTCGCTTACTGGAGATTCTATCGATGCTTAGCTCTAGCGTACTTCCTCTTCAGATTTTTGAGGAGACATGGAAAGGTTGTAAAAAGGTTTCGCGGGCTAGTGACGAGGCTAGGGAGATCGATGAATTATCTCAAGATTATGTGTCGAAATTACCAAGTTTCATAACTCTCAAGGAAGACAAATGGGACTCTTTTCGCCTCACCAAGGCCACTTTTCTCTTTGCCTCACTTTCACTAATCACTCGGCATGATCTTAAAGGCTATAGTGGACTGTCGATGCACCCATTGACCCATGCTTGGGCAAAGGATCGACAAGATCTAGGTCATCAGGGTGAAGTATGGATTATATCTGGTTGTATTCTTGGATTCTCTCGCTTAGATATAAGCTTCTGGCAGAAAAGAGAGAGATCCTTGCTTCCGCATGTCTTGTCTTACCTTGGAATCGAGATTAAGCAGGCGTTTGGCCCCGGATCGAATTCTGTTGTCACTTCGATCATTCTCAAGTGTGCTCAGGCTCTGGTAGGTATGCGACAAGACACTCGACTTGGTCAATTGCTAGAAGCTGTATTCATCGAGCTGCAACAGAACCCTAATGAGCCATCAGAAGAGTTCCTGCCGCTCTATGACCTTCAAGAAAGAAGCTTAACGAACCTCGGGAAGAACGAAGCGGCCAAGGCGTTACTTCAGCAGATATTGGGGATCCGGGAAGAGGTGCTCGGCAAGACGCACCCCGACACGCTCGCGACTATGAGTAACCTCGCTAGAGTGCTTTCTAGGCAAGGCAAGTACGCGGACGCCGAAGCCATGAACCGCCAGACGCTTAAGATCCAGAAAGAGGTGCTTAGCAAAACGCACCCCAACACGCTCACAACCATGAGTAACCTTGCTGAAGTGCTTTATAGGCAAGGCAAGTACGCGGACGTAGAGGCCATGAATCGCCAGACGCTTGAGATCTCAAAAGAGGTGCTTGGCAAGACGCACCCCGACACGCTCACGACTATAAGTAACCTCGCTAGAGTGCTTTCTAGGCAGGGCAAGTACGCGGACGCCGAGGCAATGAACCGACAGACGCTCGAGATCCAGGAAGAGGTGCTCAGCAAGACGCACCCTGACACGCTCACGACTATGAGTAACTTGGCTGAAGTGCTTAACAGCCAGGGAAAGTACGCGGACGCCGAGGCCATGAATTGCCAATCGCTCGCGATCCAGGAAGAGGTATTTGGCAAGACGCACCCATCTATACTCACGATTATGAGTAACCTGGCTGCAATGCTTGATAGCCAGGGCAAATACGCGGACGCCGAGGCAATGAACCGCCAGACGCTTGAGATTAAGGAAGAGGTGCTCGGCAAGACACACCCCTCTACGCTCACGACTATGAGTAACCTCGCTCTTGTGCTTTTCAGCTAGGGAAAGTACGCGGACGCCGAGGCCATGAACCGACAGACGCTCGTGATCAAGGAAGAGGTACTCGGCAAGACACACCCTGACACGCTCGCGACTATAAGTAACTTGGCTGGAGTGCTTGACAGCCAGGGAAAGTACGCGGACGCCAAGGCCATAAACCGCCAGTCGCTCGCGATCCAGGAAGAGGTGCTCGGCAAGACGCACCCCTCTACGCTCACGACCATGAGTAACCTCGCTGGAGTGCTTTATAGGCAAGGCAAGTACGCGGACGCAGAGGCAATGAACCGCCAGACGCTTGAGATTAAGGAAGAGGTGCTTGGCAAGACATACCCCTCTACGCTCACGACTATGAGTAACCTCGCTCTTGTGCTTTTCAGCCAGGGAAAGTACGCGGACGCCGAGGCCATGAACCGACAAACGCTCGTGATCAAGGAAGAGGTACTCGGCAAGACGCACCCTGACACGCTCACGACCATAAGTAACCTTGCTCTTGTGCTTTCCAGGCAGGGCAAGTACGCGGACGCCGAGGCCATGAACCGCCAGACGCTCGAGATTAAGGAAGAGGTGCTCGGCAAGACGCACCCCTCTACGCTCACGACCATAAGTAACCTCGCTGGAGTGCTTTATAGGCAAGGCAAGTACGCGGACGCAGAGGCCATGAACCGCCAGACGCTTGAGATCTCAGAAGAGGTGCTTGGCAAGACGCACCCCAACACGCTCATGAGTCTCTACTGTCTTGCACATCTACTCCGGAAGAAAGAAGAGTATGAAGAAGCATCGATACTTTACCAAAGGGCATGGACTGGCTATCAGTTATCACTGGGTTCCGAACATCCAACCACGAAGGCCTGTGTAAACCATTATTCAGTCATGCTTAATCATCTTGACCAGGTGAAATAAATGGAATAAAGAGGCATTTCATAGTATTACTCATTTGTATTTAAAATTTGGAAAAGTGATGTCACACATCTACCGTAGAAGACTCTATAGAGGTTTCTTATAATTCTTCGAATTATTCTTCACCTTATTTATTATTATAACTTTGATAAAGAGGGGCTTGGATAAGGTGACTTCTATATAGTATGCTTATGATATTCTAGAATGTTTAATCAAGTTCATTCTGTCGTCGTTGTGATGCAGTAAGTTTTCAGCAGCATTTCTAGTCACATGATGCCTCGCTTAGGCCTCCCTTTTAGGTAGCGCTCCGAATCTTCAAGAAAATGCAGAGAGGAAGCCGATTTTGTAAGCGACTGTACAAGCCGTCCCTGCTACTGTAATACTTCTACTTTGCCACATTTCATCTCTTACTTCCCGTATTCGTGTCGGCTACTATAGAATATACGATTCTGATATTAGAGCCCCTAGAACTACGTCAGAAATGAGGCAGCCGGGAAGAAGGTCTTCAAAATTGTAAGGATTAGACAGAAGATACAACTGTACATATCACTAATAACAGAAGTGCTCTTATAAAGGAATAGAAATTTAAAAGGTAAGAGATGTGGTATTGATCTCTCATCTGCTATTTTTCTTCGGCCTTGTAGGATGACCTAATTGCAAAACTGTACTATGGCCAGAATGAGTTACAAAAAGAACCATATTCTTAGCTACAAATAAAAGCGACCTTTGACAGTCTCGGGGGATAGATAGTAACTCTTCTCCGTCCTCTTTTATCCACTCTATTGAAGCGAAAGTTAGCGGAAGAGTCGGAAGATCATTGAGTGTATCTAAGAAGAGATGAAGGGTGCCGCGATTCGTGACAAGATACTTGCCGCACGGAGAAAAGTACAGAAAACTTAGAACAACTCCTAGTTCGTACACATGCCGCTCTGCCCCCGTCGTCGCGTCCCAGAGTCGGACGGTCTCATCACCAGATCCAGATGCCACGAATTTGCCGTCAGGCGAGAAGGCCACGGCCATGACCCAAGCTAAATGATGATTAGACCACCGCTCTTCCCCCGTCGTCGCGTCCCAGAGCCGGACGATCCTATCAGTACATCCGGATGCCACGAGCTTGCCGTTGGGCGAGAAGGCCACGGCTATAACCCCAAATCCATGACGCCAGAAGACCTCGTTACCAGATCTGATATGACCAGATCCGGATGCCACGAGCTTGCCGTCGGGCAAGACGAAATCAACGGCTTTGTTCCTAAATACATGGCCTTTGAATACAAGCCGCTCTGTCCCCGTCGCCGCATCCCAGAGCCGGACGGTCTCATCACCAGATCCAGATACCACGAGCTTGCCGTCGGGCGAAAAGGCCACGGCCCTGATCGAATATGAATGGCCTTTGAATATATGCCGCTCCGCCCCCGTCGCCGCGTCCCAGAGCCGAACGGTCTCATCATCAGAACCGGATGCCACGAGCTTGCCGTCCGGCGAGAAGGCCACGGCCCCAACTGATCCCGAATGGCCTTTATATATATGCCGCTCTGTCCCCGTCGCCGCGTCCCAGAGCCGGACGGTCTTATCACCAGATCCAGATACCACGAGCTTGCTGTCGGGCGAGAAGACTACGGCCAGGAGCGAACCTGAATGGCCTTTGAATACCCACCGCTCCGCCCCCGTCTTCGCGTCCCAGAGCCGGACGGTCCCATCATTACATCCGGATGCCACAAGCTTGCTGTCAGGCGAGAAGTCGAGTCCAATTCCATAACGCCATTGGCTTCGTATAGGCAAGGAAAGATTCTGCTTCCGTGATTCCCAACCTGGAATGTGACTAGAATATTGTTGTCGTATAGTGCTTGCTTCCGGGCTAAATATTAACGCGGAGTAATACACTTGTAATGGGGCTTCCTCAATCATCGATGCATAACTCAAAGCGAATCGCTTCGCATCGTACACTATTTGAAACAAAGGTGGCGGTGTATTATTCGCAATTCTTATCTGTTTCCAGTTTGTTTTTACCCAAGTGACGAGTGTCGAAAAGCTAATAATAGCATTCTTTGGTTTGTTAATGTAAGCATCTCGTTTAGAAAGTGATTCCTACTTACAGGTAACATTGCTTCAATAATCTCAATCATAGTAATACTGTCCGATAACCGACCAATTAACGAAAGAGCTTCTAGCCAAAACAGAAACCGAGTTTTGAAAAAGTCATGTATGCCGGAATGATCTGTAGGGTCGACATTGCTTTGTCGGAGATGATAAACCCAGTAGCAACAAGCGTATTGAACAGGTAAAGGAATATTCTTGTCCACATCGGATCTTGAAATTTTACCAGCCCGCGTTCCAGGTTGCTGAAGATCACACATATTCTTTCTTAAGTGGCTTGACATTAGTCTAAGACAGCAGTCCAAAAGATAATAGTGTGTGCCTTCTGTATCGATCAAGAACATTTGGTCCGAGCATCTTTCTGAATCTAAGAGAAAGTCACGGAAAGACGGGTGTAGGATGCGGATACGGTCGTTGTCTTGCTCTTGGATGTCCAACACTGAGCGGAGATGATTTAACATCGAATTAATCTTCAGCCTCGATTCGTTCAGCATTATAGCTAGACTTTCAGGCGACATTGTATCGAAGAGCATCACAATAGAGCCGATAACATGGGAGAACAGGTCCTGTAGTCTGGTTCTCTCGTTGTTGTCGAATTTCTTGGGAAGCGAATGCGATAAAACCGTCGTGTACATCTTGTCCAGCTCCTTCTCTGGCGCTATAGGCAAGCTTCCTACATCGAGCAGAAGAGAGAGGCGTTCGCTAGCAAGCTGTTTTCCTTCGCGAATAAATTGGCATACCGTGGCAGCATGAATGAAGAGGCCGGCAGACTTTCTAACAAGGAGATGGATATTAGGCTCGGAAATATCGCTTTGGCCTAGATCAGATCTCCTTGCTATATCCCCAAGTCTGTCCCTGTAGTACAAACATAGGTCATGGTCCACAATGGATTGTTCGATGTCGTGAAGATTTAAATCAAGATGTATTTCCCTTGAAATATCGCCAAAGCCGAAGTTTATTGATTGATCTGGCCTGCTTGTGACAAATATCCGAAGCTGGATGCTGTCGATCATCGTGGCAGATGCGAGGCATTGGATCAATAAGCGGACATCATCTTCATTGTCGCATTCGTCTAGAGCATCTACAATAAGGACTAGCGGGGACGAGAAAGGATTTTGATCTATTTTCGATAGAGGCTGACAAATGAGTATATCCCACTGGTCGCATAGTCCAAGGTTGTGAACTTCTTGATTAGACAGGAGAGTGTCGTCTATCTGTCTTCGAAACTCTGGCAGGATTTCTCTTAGCTGACTGGCAATCGTGAATGCGAATTTTTTAACCGAAGCAAGGTCGCTACGGCCCCTCGAGAAGAAGAAGCTGGCACCAAGCCGTCCTTTATCGAAGTATTCACGGGCAATCGTCAGAGCAATAGTGGATTTTCCAGTGCCAGCCATGCCCTTGAGCCAGTATATCTGTCTCTCTCCACGTCCATCAGCCCATTTCCTGATTTGCTCGAGCACGTCGTGCCTTGTGCCTTGAAGACAATGAGGATCACGTTGTTTACTTGCGTTGTTGAAGGAGGCCGGAGGCAACTTGTGGAGTTCTATGGATCGCTCTGCCCCAGAGTTAGACTAAGTTAAAAATGCCGGAACATCCGATTCGAAAGTTAGTATATAGGCGATACTCACGGTTTGAAATATAATTGTGAACTATAACATTGATTAACTATAGAGCCCTTTATGCCATGACTACGACTTTGGCATACCGATGTGGTTGGTACCAATAAACATCTGGCCTGGGCCGTTGTTCTGGTTGCCTGTACTATTGTTGTTGTTCTGAGTTCCACCGCCGATATTGTTGTTTTGGGCGCCATTGCCATAGTGTGCGTACGCAGGCATTTGTTCGAAGCCATCAGGCAAGGAAGGCTCCATCTTAGTCACCTCCTCAACGGCCTTTGCCAACTGTTCTTTCTCTCTTGGTGTCGTCACTTCTGGAAACCTTATTGCCAAGAGTTGTAAGTCGCCCAGAATCCCCCCAACTAAATTTTCCACACGACCGCCTTTTCCAATAGTCCGAGCAGCTTTCATATATCGATCCCACCTCGAGTCACCCTCTTCTGGCATAACCTTTTCAAACAACGCCTGAAGTTGGGTAGCTTGAATCTTGCAGTCCTCCAAAGTAGGTATAAATGCAGTCTTTATTGACTCGTTCGCTGGCTCAACGTATCTTTCCGCGTCTTCAAGGAGCTTCGAGATAAGAGGGAGTTTTGTAGCCGACTTCTTGAAATTTGTTGGGAGACCCGCTTCGTCCTTCACAGCCTTGTAGACTTGGTTGGTAGCATCGATGATTGAAATGATAGCGGAGATCATACCAAGGGCAAGGCCTGCTGCTTCGATGCCTGACATCCTTATCGTGTGAAAGCTAATAGTAATTAGGAACAAGTAGTGTAATTTTGAAAGGTTCCTTATAAGGCTGAGAACGGAGTAGGAGCGCGTCTAGAATTTTCGCAGGAGTCTAGTCTTCGTGGGTACAAGAGACTTAGAGCAAAACGAAACACTACACAGATATGTGATCATGATAATGATGATAGTGGTGTCGAAGGAGAGCATGATAAGGTGGAGAACGAGGCTGATCTGCGGCCCAATTGTTAGCGTCGCGGAGAAGCGCTGTTAATTTTAAGTGGGTTTCTCAAGTTCCGCCGGGGCGAACCTCCGGAAATATGTTTATTCCGACTCCGGCCGACATTCGTTATTTCCATTACATACGAAAATGTTAAGTACTGTACGAAAGGTACTGTAAAAGTCTGAATTCTTTTTTTCGGGAGCTGCGCTTATGTGCTCGGGACAGGTCGAAGGTATAGTATCGTGATGAGCCTTGTTAGTCACATGATATTCCTCTGTTATGTGGGGCTGAGAACTTTCTAGCGAGTGTGGAGGGGAAGCCGATTTTGTAAGCGACTGTAGAACGTTCTAGGGCGAGGCGATGGAAGGCTGGTCAGCAGCAAGGGGGCTCGAGGGGGCAGGCGTGACTTCACGAATGAATCTTCGAGATTCTTACTTGCGCACTCCACATTAACAGCCAAAGAGGATCCGTTTTAATTGACCAGGGATAGTCTGCCAAGCATTGGTCAGCAACGAACGGCATCATTAGCTTACAACAGCAATGAATGGTCTGATTGTTGCGACATGCGACAAAACTCTCAACGTGAGTGAAAAACGTTTGATTGGAAGAGTAAACTTGGGGAGCGCCTCCTGAAAAATATCAGTACGCCACATGAAAAATCGACCTTCTCCAACACCACCGGTAGCAGTGACTGGCAGTACATCCAACCGTGTAGCTCCGTTCAACTAGATCAATTTTTCAACGATCTACACATTAAGGCATCAAATCCAATCCGAGAACCCGATGCGTGAGCGCGATGAGGACCATCGTAGGGAATTTCTACCGGACAAT
>Ga0207886_10098_pt1 | contig 133967 bp, 149 predicted proteins | sample LinPmetageLP35_FD_184048 | JGI IMG/M metagenome (GOLD analysis project Ga0207886, IMG submission 184048) | Marine viral communities from the Pacific Ocean - LP-35 (SPAdes) | ecosystem: Environmental > Aquatic > Marine > Oceanic | place: Pacific Ocean | collected 2009-08-31 | reverse complement strand
ATATCAATAAATATCAATAAATATCAATAAATATCAATAAATATCAATAAATATCAATAAATATCAATAAATATCAATAAATATCAATAAATATCAATAAATATCAATAAATATCAATAAATATCATTAAATATCATTAAATATCATTAAATATCATTAAATATCATTAAATATCATTAAATATCATTAAATATCATTAAATATCATTAAATATCATTAAATATCATTAAATATGTGTTACAATTAATACAAAAAGGAATAAAAAGAATTGCAGGATTTCATTTATTTATTTGTTAAAAGCAGTGATGTTATTAATACTAAAGCATGCAAGTGGCTCTTTAGCAATTTTTAGCATGTGTAAACCTTTCACACGCCATTGTATGAGGCAAGATGTCCAGAGACCAGGCAAGGAAAAGATCTTTCAGTATCAGTGGCCTCATCACTGAGACCAAAGGGTCTGGAAGCCGGTAACTAGCAAATGCGCTTGAGACCTCTTTCAGCTCCACAAAAAGGAAATACAGCACAAAGCAGAGCTCAATATACTTCAATCATTTTTCGATCTACAGCTCTATATCTTTTGAGAAAGGGCTTCCTTCTTCTATGTTGCCTTTAAATACCATAGGAGAGGCAACATAAATGCGCCCGATAATATATGGTAATATCGTCTCGTCTTGTATAGTGTACGCTTGGGTTTGTCGCCATCTCGTAACAGCTCAAGTGCTGGCAGGAACAGAAGCATATGGAAGGTCCCACCTTCATAAATAGGATGCCTGATATGTTCAGCTTGTCAGCCTGAGCCTGGCTCCGTGGCAGTCATCGTTTGTTCTGATGGGAAATCGATCGATGAAGCATGAAAAATTAACGGTGCCCGTGCGCGAAATAAATATCACATATTACTGCTAGCATTCTTTCCACAAGGAGGCCTGGATCTTTCCAAGAGTCATCATGTCATTTTCAGGATCGTGTGTTACGCCAATGAGGCGTTGCTAGGCATTCTGCTATTCATAGATAACTTGTACACCCACAACCTCATCAGCTAGGTCGACTGCCACGGAGTGAAGGAGAGACAGAGCTATCCGAGTGACCTCTCACTGAACGACCATTGGGCATCTTGCATATTTGGGAAAATCCCGTCTGGAGAGTTGTGGTGTAACATTCTTATCGTAAGCCACCAAAGCCGCGGCCCAATGACACAGTCAACCTCAATTGCGGCGCTCTTGGCAACTCTAAGGGAAGCTGATGTTTTCGGTAAAGGCCAGAATACTGTCTCAGCATGGTTGCGATGTCGAGGAGAGGGGATACGCTTTCGTAGATGAATATATAGAGAGGCATGTCAACGAAAGGCAATTGCTCTTTATCCATCACATCCCAAATTCCGCAATACACGTTTCTGCTGCAAATTTCTGCTCTACATTCAGAATCCATAAGTTCCACAACTTCTAGCACCCAACCTGTCAATATGACGTCCACAGTCCCTCCTGTCATACTTCCCACGACACTTGAACCAATCGAATGCAACCTCAACTATGTCATGTACTGGAATAATGTTGCACTTGATCTCAATCGTATCACCCAATCAATTGCAGGACCATATAGTGGGCCACCTTTGAGTGCTCGTGCACTTTCCATCCTCCACCTCGCCATCCATGACTCCTACTTCGCCATTCGATCTGAGATGGCCGAAGGCTTCTCCACATTCCTCGATCCGAAGAGCACAGATCCCCTGTACCGACTTCCTCCTACTGGAAGGGCAAGCGATGCGAGGAATGCTGTTGCAGCTGCATCCATCAGGGTTCTGACCAAGATCTATGCAACTCCAAACCGAGCAGTTGCTACCGCCAGCACCGAAATCATCTCCCGATTCATTCAGGAAGCAACTGTAAACTTCACCGGCATCCATTCCATCTCACCTAGCTTCCTTTTTGGTACCGCCGTCGCCAATGCCATCCTAAAAATACTCTACATCAGCCCCGATGCTGAATCTGTACAACAAGGATCCTATCGTCCCGTTCCAGGCCAATTCCGATTTGATACAGCTCCTTCTAGGCCCGTCCGCAACTTGCCAGTCGACCCCGATAATATCAATGGACCCACCAAAGCGGTCACGGAATTCCACCTGCCCTACTATGGTGAACTTGCGAAACGGGTCGCAGTTCAGATGTACATCAAAGGCGAAAGAACCGAACATATCATCGCCGATCCGCCGAACGCCTGCAAGCGTCCCGGAGAGCTTCCCGAGTGGGAAGATTCATTGAAGGACGTAATCCGAATGGGTGGTGCACCTGACAGCAACGCAACAAAGCGTCTGCCCGATCAACGTGCAGCAGCTACGTTCTGGGCCTACGATGGCTCCAATTTAATAGGGACCCCGCCCCGTCTCTACAATCAGATCCTTCGCTGCATCGCAATTCAGAAGATGCCTGATAGTCCCACTTCCGAGCGAACCAATGCTGATTTTGCCCGCTTGTTCGCGCTCGTCAATGCTTCTATGGCAGATGCAGGTATTCTTTCATGGAAGTCAAAGTGGTTCTATGAATACTGGCGTCCCGAGACTGGTGTCCGTGAGACCGAAAACAAGTTGGCAGATCCTTTCTTCCTCTCGCTTGGTGCACCAGATACAAACAGCAACGGGGGATCTTTCAAGCCTCCATTCCCCGCATACCCATCTGGTCACGCCGCTTTCGGCGGCGCTGCTTTCCAGATGATGCGTCTCTATTACAAGCAGAGAGATTGCTTGATGTTCGACGACAACGCTCCTGATACGATCGCGTTCCAGATGACATCCGATGAGTTGAACGGGATTACCCGAGACTTGCATCAGCCATACGATCCCTTAAAGCCGATCCAGCAACAACAAGGCATCGTACGTACCTGCCGTCCACGCACCTTCGGTAGCCTTTGGGAGGCCATGTACGAGAACGCTGTCAGTCGTGTTTGGCTTGGCGTTCATTGGCGGTTTGATAGCTTTGCCGCTCAAGATGTTCTCGTACCTTCAACCAATCCGGAGAAAGAATTGTATAAGACAAAGGAAGACGGTACCACTGATTATATTCCTGTGGATCAAATTCGCTATAAGACTTTGGGGCCCAGAGAAGATAGACCAGGGGATTGGTTCCCGGTCGGAGGAGTGCCTTTGGGAATTCAGATTGCGGAGGATATCTTCTACTCTGGCTTAAGGCCCACCCCTACTACAGAACAGCCCACTGTCGCAGGTAGATCAGCGGGAGAAGATTATTGACAGGGTGGACTTTCCTTTCCATTCTTTTTTCTGTCCCTGCGAAATATCGTCTTTGGATCACAATCTGTTGCTTTACTAGGTGAGGGTTCTCTAAGAGCGACTTAATCAGGAAATAAATATTATTCTCCCGTATTCAGCTGAATTTCCTCTTGTCGTGTTCTTCCAATACTGTAAAGCATACTCACATAATCTGCGAATGGTCCAGAAGTCTGGTATAAGGCATATTGATATGATGTCGTGGCTCGAATGACACAACTCGTTGCGTGAGCTCCCGCAATCGGCGTCGCGCCAGAAAATGTTTGCATTCAATCAATAAGCGTTGCGCGGAGCCTACAGTACCCCCACTTTCCTCGGCTCCAATTTTACTGGATGGGGACTGGGTTGCTAACGTCGTCGAAACTCGAGTTTGCAGAAAGTTGTCCTGTTTTGATTCCGGGCCAGGGGTTGACATTAAAAGATTTGGTATCTAGATCTAGCGACTGTGAGGAAGAGTATATTTGCTAACCCTAAACCTTTGGTCATGCTTTCCCAGATTCATCACCTCGAGCTGATTAAACTCGTACATCCGCCAAGTATCCTCAATGTCTGGATCAGGATCACCGAAGCGAGGGAAATTGACGACGGACCTCTCAAAGAACCTGGCGAGTGTTTCATTGGCTGCACCCATGAGTGATGGAGGGGTGTAGTACTGTATTGAGTGATTTTAGAAGAGCTTTGAGAATTTGACGTAGAAGAGGTGCGGAGGGAGGCAACACCGTGTAACCTGTATCATAGACATGAATTGCTGGAAGTGTTTTGAATGAACACCAGTACACGGGTGCGGGATAGTCGGATGTGAGGGATGCTTCAGTCAAGTAATATTTCATTGAATGGCAATGTCCTGCACGTTATAACATTAGTGACTACTATGTTCAGAGGCTGGCAGTGGAAGCTCACATGAAGAAAGTCAAAACCATTCGCAAGCTTCTTTTGCATTAGGATCCATGAACCTGTCTTGATGAAATGATGTTCATTTGTGAACTGCAACACTGTCTCCGGAATCCCAGGATATAATTTCCAGCTGCGCTTGTGAAGCTGCGCAGGAGGGGATACCACGGTGGGGTGAAGAGCAGTCCGTCATACGCCGTTTGTTCGACCATCAATGTTATGCCCTCATGGTACAACTTCTCTGGATCTCCAAGAAGCTTGCCAGGTAGATCGGCGACATAGAATCATCGACGGTGGGTCCGAAGGTGAAGATCCCATAAGATGATATAAACGTCATTCTAGCATTTACTCCCTGCAGGGTCGTCGTGTCTTTGGTGAGGGGACCGTCGAGATCTTTAGCTTCAGTCAGCTCGAGATACTTCTCGTAGACGCGATTGCTTATCTGGGCTTTGTACAATAGCTTTCTCGAAGCGGGGCATGAAGTCTACTCCACCAGCTGCTGTGATGTGGTGCAAAATTGACGAAGCTCCAGCACTGGGGCCATGACCGTAAATCTACTACATCTCGTAGCAAACCTCTGATCGTGAAGACCCAGATTGGGGATGCCGCCGTCCGCTTTAATAGTCCACCCAGCCAGCCGAATGCTCCAAGTCGATAATTCATCTCTACTTATATATGAAGTATTAGCTGAACATGAACATGACCACTCAAATGCTTTGACATACATAGATGACATTTCCATCGTCTTAATTGCCTTCCGCGGCCTTGAACAGCCCCGCTGGACTACCGAGTAGGTCCTTCCATCCGTAAACAAATCTACACGTTGAAGTCAGCACATGCCTGCCTGACAAGATCGTACGATTAGACTTACCCTCCACCATATAACCAAAATATGACTGCAGCTTGGAGGTGTCAGCTCAAGAATCCAACCACAAGATTGGTCACCTCTTACCCGAAGAACTAGCCTCGTTCTCCCAGACTGTCGTTGGGACCATAGCATCAAGGATCAAGCAATCTTCGTCAATTGTGGGGAACCTAGTATCAGCACTGATGTATAAAGTCAGGTAATAAGGAACAAGTATCACTTACTGGCATTGGCTCCGGCAATGGGCCATAATCTTCGGGGTTAATCTCATTGCTCCACTTCCACGGCAAACTACCTTCGCTGAATTCGCCTGGACATCCTGCGCAGAAGACACCCACGCAGCCTCAAGAGCCACAAGACCCAGGAACACCAGTATTAATGGGTCACCCTAACCCATGAGTTCAAGATATATAGCGGAAACTAAAATGGAGACGGCTTGTACATACTTCGACCTGCTCCTGTGGATACTTGTGGTCAATCGAACCCTCGTTCACCTGTTCTCGGATAGTTTGAGGCTCGAGTGCTTCATACCAGCGAAGAATATCCAGTGGAGGCTCAGCATACGGGATGTTTCGGAATGCTAGGAGCGTGTCGTTCTCCTGCTTCGTAATTAACAAGCTGGATTGTCTATGATTCGGGATACGAAAGAACCTACCACTTTCCCTTCGAGGATCTCATAGTCAAGATCAACCTGATTGTCTTTCAATGCTTGAACGTTCGCTCGAGGAGGATAGATGAAGTCGTTGTACTTTGAACTGTTGGGACGTTAGGTTCTGGAATGCGCTTCTGCTAGGACAGTACTGGCAAGGAAGTAGAGTGTTGACAGGGTAACGAGACCCAGAGATTGGGACCACATGATGAAGCCAAGTCTGGATTTGCTCAAGGCTGATGGGAGTCAAGCAGTATATTTGCTTTTGGCAAATTCTGAAGGATACAAGTCTTGAGAAAAACAAACAAGAGGAGGATCGCGGATCATGTACGATTTTGATGACGCACCCCAATACTCTCTTAAGGCTTGGAAGGAGCCATAGCCTCGGTGTGTCTGTCAAATTGTTTGATCGACACTTGAAGTCACCGTGCAATGATGTTCTGCGCAAATGAGTGTGGTACTGGTACGATAGGGTTTTGCGTACACAACAGCGATCTCCAATAGGTGAGCAGAACTATGCTTCGTCGTCTGCTCGAGGTCGGTGGGATCTACAGACCCATTTCCCTGGTATGACTGAATCGGCCACCTGAGGTGACACCGGAGATTGGAGGATTGTACACAGCCACATCGTGTGCAACTTTGCCACTTGATTTAATGAGGGGTAAAGAGGCCCTCGGGAGGGAAATAGAATGAAACTCGAAGTGATTCGGGATGCCCGTTGAAAGTTTCTCGTGAGCATTCAAGACTGCTCAATACTGTGTTCTTGAGTAGTTCGCGGAGATTTGGTTCGGATGTGCGAGTGAGGTATTTACCTAGTCATCAGTCAGTACTCGATACGACTGGAAAACGAATCTTAAATAGTATAGATTTGAAGGAAGTATTTGCTTACATGTCAACAAGCCTTAGTTTGCATGCTATGTTACCACTCAAAATGCTCCTCAATGATTTCGCCCGGACCTGGCGGACCACGCACAAGTGGTCTCCTAATAAATAGCACGGTACCTCGCCTGCGACTGTGATCAAACTCGACTTCCAATCCAGCAAGCCTTCGTTCATTTGGCAGATCACTGACAAGAACCGGCTGAGCCAGCCCCGCTTCCTCAACCTCGATATACCGCTTCGCTACCCGACCAACCAGCCTACTGTGGTACAAGCCTTCCTGCCTATCCGTTTTCATCATCAAGTCCAGGGCCTTCCATCTCGTTTCACCATCTCGACACTTTGAGATGACGCCGAACAGGCAGATGACCATGCCAGTATCCAAGCAAAATATCGGCCTCGGCCTCTCCATCCCAGCTTCAACATCTATGATCTTCTCGCAAAGCTCTACCATGACTTTGAACTGCGGCAGAAACTTGTCGAAGCAAGTCTCATCGGAAATGAGGCCTATCCTTCCAACCGCTGTATTGACACCCATAGAGGCCCGATGCAGTTTCAACATCAACACCCCGCGATCGTTTATCAAGTGTGGATTTTTGATCAAGAATGCATCGAAGGCTTGACTCCATTGCTTCAGACGGATCGATGAAAAGCTGTGGATGAGTTCGAGAGTGACTCGCATATCTGCCATGTCGGGCGGGCTCTTCTTCCTCAGAGCGTAGTCTAGCATGCGAACTCCATGAGTGCGGATGAAATCGAGCGCTAAGCAGGCTTCATCTATACTTTTGAAGACCGGTGGAATGTCGGGTCCATATCCGTTGGACGGAATGTCAAACTTCCGGGCAGAAAGCACGCGTCCCCGGTTGCTTATTAGCCCTGCTGCTTGGACATCGAACTCGATGAATATCATACTGAGTGTCGATAATGGTACGTAGGGGATCTGGGATACTTCGAGTGATGATGTTGGCGGTGATGGAGTTGAGATCTCTGAACCTTCTGGAGTTACTGGCGTAGAAGAGGTTTGTGCGATCTCTTCAATAATTTTGACCCCGCCATTGATGTGTGAGAGTGCCATCGAGTATTCCCCTCGAAGATTCTATTGAAGTCAGCATTGTCATCTTGACATGAGGATGATATCACGTACCTCGAAGCACACGAAGAGTATGCAAGTGATCAGCGCCACATCAGCAGCTGGCTTGCCGCGTCGTATTGCAGGGTTGACCAGGTGCCCCAGAGCTTTGACATACTGTTGAACGGCGAACTGGGTGTTAGAATTATCCGTATTGTAAGTGATAAGTGGACGTGAATTAAGCTCAAAGTGCTCATGAAGGGCACCTAAAGCTACCGCTGCATGTCGGACGGCTGGTTCATGATATGCTGCTTGCAAAAGCAGTTGGTTCAGCTGCTTCCAGGATGGTGATCCAAAGATACTTGATAGCTGAGGGATGGTGTTCTGATGGAAGAAACTGAAACTCCGTTGCTCAAGGTTCGAGTCAAGGAAGCTCAGCGAAGGGCATATATCGATAGAAGTAACCGGGGGACTGGTACGCGTAATGGTGGTAGGTGGGTCAAGGCGCGGGGTCGTGGATTGGAGTGCCCCAGAGTAAAAATATCCATCACATTTCCGTCCGGTCGATGAGCATCTCTTGCATGATGGTTTAGCCTCGTCGCACTTGACACGCCGTATTCTGAAGAGTGTTAGCGTCTGATACTAGCTGGACCACGGAGATGATTTACTTGCAGGTCTTGCAGCCGGTGGAGACTTTTGGTTTGAAAGCTCTAATTCGTCCCGGCCGGTCGGGCCCGGACTTTGCCATCGTTATATCTTCTCCGTGAGATAAGTATCTCGTGACCCTCGAGGCGGTTCCGTTGCCTTTTTACAGTCTATGACAAGTGGACAAATTCGTTTAAGGGGCGTTGTGATTCGACTGAGTTGTTTCTGTTATTTGCTCTTCCCACTATCAAACCATGCAGTGATTGCGAACTGAGCGAGAAGCCAGTCAGAAGTCTAAATGTACGAAGAAGTACAATTGCAGGTGTCGCCTTTAAGTGTAAAGCGGGAAGATGTTATTTTTGATGCGGATCTAATTGCGCCACCCCCTTGTGGATCGAGGCTTGATCAGGCAACGCTCTGAACGAACGAGCCAATCGCGTGCATGGATAAACGATGGTGGGGCAATATCCCTACTTGAGATATTTTAGGAGTAAGAACATAGAGACCAGCAGAAGAACGAGCATCAAGCTGCCTTTCGTTTTGATCGTGGAACGTCGTGGACTTCTTTATTTGATGTCATCATGTGATTGAGCGAGCAAATTTGCCTTGAAAACTTCAACAGCATGGAACAAGAAAGCGACCGAACTGAGAGATTGGTGAATGTAGGTTCAACCAACCTATAAACATAAAACATCTGCTTCTTTACAAATAGAAAATTACTCAGGCCAAGATAGATTGATGAAACGACATAAGGTCTCGGTGGTCCGGCAGTTTCGTCAACCTCTACCTCAAGGATTTGTGGTCGTGTCTGAGTTTCGAAGTCATGCTCATCCAGCTGCGATGAATTGCCAAAGAGAATATTTTAAATAGAAGGTGAAGCATATCGTTCGTGGACGGTCATTATCAGTTCTAAAATCAGGCAAAGAAGCAGGGTATCTAAATACTTCGTCTTGTGAACTTCCGATCACGGTCAGGAATCTGACTTGGCCCGCGTGAACCACGAATTCGATCTGTGGTTGTCGAGTTTGGTGGTGTTCTCATCCATGACATGCTGGGCATTCTGCACAGTATCGGTGCGCTGGATACCTGGCGCCGCAGGATCAATCTTCTGTTCTTCTGGATGCGCATCAACGAAGAGGTCTTTGATGGTCCCATCCCCGGTCGCAGCTTGATAAACGGCAAAGCTCGTGGCGAACTGGTGATGGGCGCCAACTTGAATGGCATCGAGGAGACGAACTGCGAAATTCTGGCAATTGTTGCTGATGATGTTGTATGCAGCTCGCTCCTGCCGCATCTTGTAGATGGTCATCACAGCTAAGAAATACCATCTTAGTCAGAGCATATATGACCTAGCATCTAGAGAACTCACCTGCCTGTCTCAATGCTTCATCTGTGAACCTCGTCTTTCCGACCTCAAAGGTACGCCACTGGTCTCTCACCAGTAATTCATTGTTGTAGATGACGTCAAGGTCCTCATCCATCCATAGCTGATGCACGAAATCGCCGACCAGGACAGCCCAGTGCTGCGTCGGGTCAGGATATGTGCCGATATTCTTCGTGATCATCTTCCCTAGGCCGGACTGCTCAGCGAGCCACTTTCCACCCATTCCAGCAACAGGATGCCAGCCTATCTCAACCAGACGAAGCTCTCCATCCAAACGTGCCTCGCCGGGCGGGATGACGTTGGGGACAGCACCGAGTCCGAGGGAATGTTGAAGCGCCGTCTTGCCCTTGATCCACTCCACCTTGCCTCTCTCTTTGCCCATCTCCCATCCTTTCATCAGGCCTTCCTTGGATTTCTCCTTGCCCTTGTCCCATTCTCCGCTCCTACGAAGGATCAGACAGCGCTCAGGGACGCGAAAGGTACCGAGGTACTCACAGGTACGTGCCCAGTCTGGCGCGCTTCCCCTTCTTTGTCTCAGAACTGTCGGATGACTCAGCGACTTCCGACATCTTGCTTCTGTGTCGCTTATCTTGATGTAAACAAACACACCGTAGCGAGGTCAGACAAGGGTAATGACTGAAAGGTGATGATGACGCTGATCTTGGGGAATTGCGGGGATGAGCGGATGGTCGGATGAGCCAAGACGTTGACAAAAAAGCTAATATCTCGCTAATCTACACTTAATTCAACACGTGCGCGCTAGTCAAGCCTATCTGGATGCAAACTAGACGCCCTGATGCTGAAGCGCCCAGGTGCTATATGGATGGTGCCAATGACTGTTAATTTTTGAGTCTTCCCCTATCCTAATCACATGTGGACTGCTGCCGACCTAGGTTCAATATCCGCACAGCGCAGTAATCAGAAGATCCGTGCTTAGAAATTTTATACACCAAGGATAGCGTGCTTCGCGGAGAAAGGGAAGGAGCCCAGAACATACACGCGACGGTTATGATTGAGAATCGTCGGTCCTAAATTTGACTCGAAATATGGCCATACGGGCCCCCCAACATCAAAACGTCCTGGAGAGGTAGAAGCCTCATGCCAACAGAAGCAGTGCGACTCGGAAAGTCGTCTCAGCCAGTTACTTTTTTGATGTCTCTAGATATGAAGAACTTCCGAGGCTGATCCAATACTGTGTCACTCATGGCTAGTGTAGCCATTCAGTCGACTTGGGGACCATCGTCTGCCGGATCAGATTTCCTGGTAACGAACATGCCACTCGATATGATGAAGCCTCCAAACCTCGATTCTTGTTTGCCTCTTATTAGGAGGGCATCAAAGCAGTGTTCGGCGTGGGTAGCCAAAAACCCTGGGCTGCCCTGGGTTTTACCTAGGGGTTAATCCAACCCAGAGGGCCAGAGGGGGTAATTTGGGTCGGGTAACCCATGTATACCCAGGGCAGTTACATGTGATTATAAACGTGATGTAACTCGATAAGAAAAGAGCGAGAACATGACAATCATGTTGAATTAAATCTCTAGACTTAACGCTTAAGGTTCTAGCCTAGTTTCATCGATAAATTGTATAGCAAGAGACGATTATGTTCTGTCTCTCGGCGCCCTAGATCACGCTATAATCACGTTTACTTAACCCATGGGTATAACCCAGGACCCAAGCAAAATTGGATAACACCGACCCAAGAGGGGCGTATGGGTTAGGTAACCCACCCAAGGACACCTTGCATTTAACCTAACCAACCCACGCCGAACACTGCATCAAAGTCCCCAAAACACAATAGGAATGCATCCATTTATGATTCAAGTAGTATCTATCTGTCATTGAAGACAATTTAGTTGATATTTGATCAGTAGTGTCACCAAAAATTACAACACAGAAAATTGACGAGAGTCAGGCCAGTGCAGAGACAGCGGACACACAACAGAAAGAATAGTTATCTCATTAACGAAGGTTCTACAATTTGAGATGTTGCCCGATTATATTCCCTCTGTCCGCATTCATGCCTTCCTAGGAAATCCCTCCGAACCCGTCCTTGCACTGTGATAGTGACTCTACGAAACGTTTACTACGTCCGATAGTAAAAGTCAAGTTCAATCATTAATCGCACGTCTTGATGTAAAAAAAGGGTCGGCACGATCCGCTACAACAATCACTGCCATAGTAGCACACCTCTTGGGAAACATTAGCTCAGTTTAGCCTAACGTACTGGTATTATCCACAGAAAAATTCATATTGTATTGCCTCGTAGTGTTTTTACCAAATCTCCTGAGAAGAACAGCACTTGACTCCTCACGGCAGACACCACTGCGCCCCTTTATACTCCTGAAAACATTTGCCACTGCAGCACGGTGTTATAGCTCCTCTAGTGTAGCCGCATTCCTCTGTACAAAAGAAGTCAGTTTCTGGGATATAAATTGTGATTCCAAGTCAGGTGTACGATACTGAGGAATGCACCACTGGTTCCTAGTATCCGCTAAGGCAGCCAAATTGTGTGAAATATGCTGTGTAGAAGCGCGATCATTTGTAGTAGCCTGTTCAGTATTGTGTTTCAACAGATGGGAAGAGTGGCCTTACATCCAAGTTGGAGTCGATCTTGGCATCGGGGTATGGGAGCGTGATGGCTTTTGCCACCGCTGCAATGTAGAGAATTGTAGAAACAGACGTGATGAGACGCATCTTGAGGCAACGAGAGTGAAAATTCTCTAGAACGATAAACTCCGCTTTGAGCTTATTGATGACTGGTATTGATGCACAAGTTCAGTGGAGCTTTAAAAGGATATCAAACTGCGCTATATATAGCATCGGTGGTATTTAAGTACGTCATGTTTACAGTTCTCTCCTGTCCACGGTCAAGGAAGACGGGTCGGCTATCAATTCCATCCGAAGTTGTGGAAGTTCCCCTTGGGCCTCTTTATTCCCCGATGGACGGTTGTAGCACGGTAACTAGTGAAACATGAAAATCTGCCACCCTGAGATCATCGGTGGTACATTTAAGGTGTGTTCCTGGCTATGTTGAAGAATGGTTTCTTCTAGGACGGCTTCAAGTGAGACAAGAGCAAAGTTGCACGTATCGCCGACCATTCCAATGTAGCTAAGTGAACGCTCATCATTGGAGAATAATTAGATACAGCCTGATTTCCTGTTGTGCTGATACTAAAGGGCTGTGTTGTAAGAATCTGCCAAGTACGACAAAGAAATTTCTCTGAAGTCAAGTCCCACAACTTTGATGCCTTTGCCTGGGCTGAAACTCCATAGCTTTAAAATTATTCGCACGTAGGGGATCTCGGCCAGCCTCGTTCCTCACATATGCCGCTGCAGCATTCAGTGTCCATGAGACACCGTTCTGTGCGGCATGAGCTCGTTGATCATAAATATTGACCATCATTCACTGATGTTGAGCAACTGTCCACAGCGGCAAGTTTGTCAGAGTTTGGAAACGCAGTCTAGAATGAAGCCCCCACATCTAGGTATAGGAGTGGCGACTACGATATGGATGATGTTGAAAAGAGGTTTGTGATATTAGGCTGTGAAATGAACATCGTACTTGTTCTCGGAGTCCCGACAAGGATTCTTGACGCATTACACCCAACTGAGCTAAACAGATCAAAGCACTAGTACGCCGGCCGCAGTTACTCCCGTCCATAGGAAATCGTAATACAAAGGTGAGAGCGGAAATTGTGCAACGTCAGACAGAGGTAACATCCACCGTCGTCCAGTTCGCCGCGGACACATCCAGCGCAGACAACTCCAATATCTTCTGATTCACAACAAAATAGATTTTGGGTTCGCCCGAATTGCCTACCGCCGCTAGGCCACTGGCGATCTTGCCATCACCCTCCACAAGTCTCTTCGAGGTCGAAAAACCACTGTAAACTGTAGAGATATTCGTGGTCCCGCGAGATTGTACAGTCAAGAAGCCTGAATTATCAACATAGGCAAGGAGTAGAACTGTTTCGTTCTTTTGGTTGACAGTCGTGGCTGTCATGGAAGCACCTCCGGTGATGGTGCCTGGGGTTCCATCGACGGAGTAGGATTCTGACTGCCAGACCGAGTTTCGATAAACTCGGCCGTGAATTGCGCCGTTCTTTGGCTGTGAGGTATCAGCATAATATCAAAAGTTGCTCAGGTCCCGGAACATTCCTGAAAAGTCGGAGGTTACTGACCTGAAAGAAGACTTCCATCACCTCGCCCCCTTCACTCATCCAGCGAGTCACACCGATACCGCTCCCGTCTTGTGCCAGACCCAATGGTCCCACAGACCCATCTCGCCATACTTCATCTCGATAATTGTCAATTCCGAACTCCCTGATCTGGAGGTCTTCATCCTGGTACTACGAAGACACCTGACATAAGTACTACTTTGGTTGTGGGCCTTGGAAGCTGTTGAGGGATCACTCACGTAGAGCCAAGCGGATGTTCCATTTAGCCAAGTCACGCTCGCCAGCTGACTGCGCTTGCTTACTTCTCTCTTCTGTGCGAAAAGATTACTCATCTTCCAACTCGAGCTATGTGGTACCCAGTCTATACCACCTAGCTTATCATCCGCTGTGATGAAGAAAACGGAAGGTCCACCAATCCAGTCGAGTACCGTAACCGGGGAATCTTTCTTTGGATTCACATCTTTGTCGGTAATACACAGTACGTTGGAAAGCCAGGCAGTATCTGATTTCTTCCTGATGCAGAGTCGAGGCGACGCAGAAGCTGTGTCGATGTAGGCCAATATGGTCTCCGGTGAGGAGGCATTGGTCGATGAAAGCACAGTCGCTAGATCATCCGTCGTGGCTCCAAGACCAGAATTTGCTCTGGGTAGAGCGCTGGACTGAGGGAGAGTAACAGCGGTGAGGGTCGATAGCGAGATTTTCACATCACCTCCACTTCCACTATCCGTGGTTTGCCACACGACGACAACGACGACAAGAGCGATTATCAAACAGATTGAGAGTGGTGTAAGGATGAAACACCAGCGACTCTTTTTTGTCCAAGTAAGGCGACGTCTATTCCACCATGGCTCTTGATGAGCTCCTCCGACTGGTTGGGGTGTAGGCATCGTGTTCGGCAATACACTACTGCCACGCTCGCTGGGTGTCCGAATTATCAACCCTTCGGTATCACTGCGGGTACCACGGTCTAGAGTCGTAACTGCCAGACGAGGCTCGGTGCTACGTCCAGTGGTTGCTGGTGGACTGTTCACTCGAGATAGGCTGTCGTTCTCGTATATTTCGAGGTTTGTATTATGACCACCTGTCGGGTCCGAGAGCCTTCCGCTGTTATGTTGACGAGGACCGTTCGGATCGAAGAAATCTTGAGGGACCCCGATGCTATCAACGGTACTGTTGTGCCGGGGAGAGACAGCTCCAAAAGAGCCTGATATATCTTCCACTTCGGTCGGTGAGCTTGGTTGTTGACGTGCAACCTCAGCCGCCATGGTGGCCTTACCAATTATATGGCTTGGCTTGTCGATCGATGCCAAATCGACCTTTGTATTGTCCTGAAGTTCTACTCAACGGTACGTACTGAAGCGATTTTTTTTTGGAAACTTCTAATAGGAAGGATCGAGCAAGAGATTATTGGGTCTATTATGTTTCTTCGCAACGCCGGGCAATAAAGCAACGAGACATGCAGCACTCGGCATGGCCAAACGAGGCTTAAGCCTCGAGCGCTACACGAATGCGTGGGATGGGAAGAGAGCTTCATGATTCCTCAGCCTTATGAGAAGTCTGCCCTGGCGTGCTTGGAATATTGCCCAGTCATAGATAGGCTTTTGGAGACCAATAGCACAAGGCTGTGCCGTGTTACACAATGTGCTGGCAAGCATGTCTTAGCTAGACACCAATTAAATGCGACCATTATTCTTGAAAACCAGCTTTTGGTGAAAGTGATCCAGAACTTGCATTCTCAGCTACGGGTTTTGTGCACTCAGAAATTTCGGTAGGTGTAAAGGTGCGGCACTTTGCAGACCTTGCATATTCTATTGTACCCCGCTCCTGGCACTCTGGAGTGAAAGAGGTGTTAGGGGTCAGGACATAGCCCGCCGTCCCAGACGTTCAACTATTGTTACAAAACTCCACCACTGGGATCGAATCGTGATTTATCAGAACCAATGTGCGAGAAGACGACAACAGACCAGCTGAGAAGACTTCTTCGCCCAGCGAAGTCCTCGACACCCCTCGGTTGTACAATTTTGGCAAAATTATATGGGTACCAACGAAAGGTCGGTCGTTGACCAGAGGGAGTAAGAAGAGATGCAGCGAATAGTGTCTGCAACTTGTGATTTCACAGGATCCTGCATTAACGATTCTCCGATTGAGGTCGCTCTGGGGTGGATTCTCGATGGTGCGCGATTTGACTCATGATTGTTCACGAGGAATGTGTTTTTGAAAGATGTAGTCTGCTCTAGATGATTCAGCTTGGTGAAAATGCGATAGCAGGGCATTTTTTGGGGTAGATTCACTCGATGAGAAGGTTTGAAAACAGAAAAGTTCTCGGAGACCTGGTAGACTGTGAAGTTGCTTAGTAAGCGCACTGATTACCCCGCTTCAGCCCCTCCAGCCTGGAACCTTGACCCATTGCATCTACTAAGATCCGAAGAAATATGCATACATACTTCATCAACTACTGTATCTCTCTTGCTGTGGTTAATTGGAAGACATACTACTCCAGACAGACTGTTAGTAGCTGCAAGCCGGACATTAGGGAAATCATCTAGTGGTGGACGGGTGGGGATGTGGACGTGGAGACCTCCTCATTCGGCAATTGAAGGGAAGATTACGGTAGGAGGAACAAGGACTTATAAGCATGTATTCATCAAATAAATGCTGCTTTCTCCTGATGATTATGACTCTTCTCGTGTCGTTTTCTTTGCGTCCGTCGCGTGGGCAAGCCTTAAAGTTGCGGGCCGTTCCCTCAAGGTACCTTCATGATGTGGCATGTAACTTCGCTTCCGAGACTGGCCAGTATACTGGCCCTTATTACGGTAATTGCAGGTGCGCAAAGCTCCAATTTACCAATTGTTGATATAGGCTATGCGATTCATCAAGCTCGATACTCTGTCGTGAGTATATCTGACTCATGATTTGGGTGTAGCTAAAAAGAGACAAGTCAAACCAAAGTAATGTTTATTACAACTTCAGCAATATCCGATATGCGGCTCCTCCGATTGGTAATCTCAGATTCACAGCCACAGAAGCACCATTCAATAATCGCAGTGCAGGTATCCAAGATGGATCCTACGGCAAAATCTGTCCAAACGCCTTTGCCTCATGGCAAATTGGAGCTCTGTCCTTGAATCCAGGAGCCGAGAACGAGAACGAAGATTGCTTGTTCCTGGATGTAGTGGTCCCACAATATGTATATGACAAGAAAGATAAGAAGGGACCTTCTCCCGTTATTGTGTGGTTCCATGGAGGTGGATACACGCTCGGTAGTAAGTACGCTGCTGGGAATCCCACGGGTCTGCTTGATCAAAGTCTCGATACTCAAGCGAAGGGGCAGGTCTGGGTTGGTATCAACTACAGACTCGGAGCAATGGGATGGTTGAATGGTCCGGACTTCGCTGCTCAGGGCGGAACACCAAATGCAGGTCTTTATGACCAACAGATGGCTCTGCAATGGGTTCAACACAATATCCATCTTTTTGGCGGAGATCCAAAACAGGTCACGGTCATGGGCGAATCTGCAGGAGGAGGAAGCATTTTGCATCACATCACAGCATATGGCGGCTCTAAAACAGAATTGAACTCACTCTTCCAGCAAGCTATCGTCCAGTCACCGGCTTTCATACCAACGGGGCTGAAAAGCACCACCAACACAGCATTCACCAACTTCCTCTTCTTCGCGAACGTGAGTAACCTAGCCCAAGCCCGCCAACTCGACACCTTGACCCTTCAAAAAGCGAACAAATTGACGCAGTCACTCGCTTTCTACGGAACATTCACTTTCGGCCCCGCACCTGACGGAACTTTCGTACCCGATCTTCCAGGGAAGCTCTTGCTTCAAGGGAAGTACAACAAGAATCTCAAGATCATCGCAGCACACAATACCAATGAGGCAGGTCGCTACACGCCATCAACCGCAACAAACTCCGATGACTTCACCACCTTGATCAAACTATATTTCCCTGCCATCTCTACCACAAATCTCAACTACCTTACCAATACTCTCTTCCCCGCAATCTATGACGGCAGCCAACTTTACACCACACCCTTCGAGCGCCTCAAACTAGCCATAGCAGATTTCACGTTCACATGCTCCACTCGCTGGCTAGCAGCCGCGTATGACTACAAAACACACAATTACATTTTCTCGGTGTCACCAGGAAATCACACTCAAGATGTGCCGTACACATTCTATAACGGACCGATCGCAATTGTTAAGAATGATACGCTGGCGGTGGTGATGCAAAGGTATCTGACGGGGTTTGTGAATAATGGGAGTCCGAATCGAAGAGGTTTGGACCACTGGGTTGAGACAGGAATCAAGGGAAGGGTGCTGAACTTCAATCAGACCTCTGTAGATACGAGGCTTGATGCGCAGACGGTCAATGAGAGGTGTGTTTGGTGGCAGAAGGCACTCTATGGGGATGATTGGGCGTAAGAGCTTGAGGAGAGTAGTGGAATTGAGGTGAAGATATAAGGAACAACTATGTATATGGTTGCATTATGAAGTATGTGTACATATGAGTCAACCATAACAATGCATTGGCAAGTCTGGTTGAGGAATATCGACAGTCCATATCGTGCATCACTCCGCAATCAGAAATTCGTGTGTCAGGTGGTACCTGCTTCGATTTCCGCGTGTACTTGAGGCCTTGGCTGCTCGTGAATATGCAGTCGCGTTTTACTTATTGCACATTCCTTGGCCCTACTCGGACAGGTAAATAGGGATTAGTCGATAGACCAGATCGTTGGGATCCAACCCGTGACTCATACACGATGACAGATTCTAAAGTCAAGCTTCCTTACCTCGCCAGTCCTCAACCCTGCCCAGATGCCCTGCATCATCGTACTCAAAAGTAACAGACACAACCACCCATTCGTGAGAATCTATCACATGAGTCTCACTCCGCAACTAGATCGAAGTCCAAACCTTAAATTCATCACTTGACACTTGTAAGACTGCAGCAGCGCATCCTGTTCAATCAACAACGGTCCGACTGCATATACATCAAGTTAGGACCGGTAACGGAAGGAGTATTTACCTTGCTGATCTATGTGGCGAATGCGGAAGCGAGGCACAATTGATTAGACGAGATATTCTTTGGCAGATGTTGACATAATGTCGCTAATGTCTGGCTCACTGCAATGTTATAAATCCTTGAATTCCCTGGACGACCCGACATGATGCCAACTTCATCCATGTTATATTCATTGGCCACAGTTCCATTCAAACACACAATAGAAATGACTTCTTCCGACAACAACCTTCAGCCCCTCAATGCTACCAGCGACCCCCGGCCCCTCCCCGAAGGCTGGAACCAGAGCACAACACTCAATACGAATCAACAATTCTGGGTTCATGCTATTTCCAACATCAAAACATACTACGACCCCGCGATCCGAACCCTCATCGTGATGGGTTTGCGCCCGTTCCTGTAGAGGGGAACCCGCTGCCGGATGGCTGGGAGATCGTGGGTAGGGAGGTGGAAGTTGTTGGAGGAGTAAGGAAAGATGTAGTGTATCTAGATCATAATACACATTCTAGTACAAATGTTGATCCGAGGAGTTGATGGTCCGAAGAGTAGGAGTGAGGTGGAAGGGGGAAGAGACAGTTAGACTCGGCGAGCGAGACAGAAAGAACGTCAGTATAGTTATGGGTGGAAAAGGAAAAGAAAGACTAGTTGCATAGAAAGTGGGAAGAGTTTATGATGCAGCGATATATTGAGTCAAATGCTGCTGAGATGCTCGCTTAGGTCGATGTTTTGCAGGGCTGCCCCATTCACAAAATGTACAGCCGAAGTCTACCCCCAAGATGTGGAATTCGAACTGAAAATCTTCACAAACAAAGAATCTTAGATTGAACATGATTAAGTAGACTTGCTACTTGCATTTTGCCAAAAAGCACTGTGCAGAATCTCTCCTTTGAGTGGGAGGGTGAGTTGCCAAGACATATACACTTCTAATTCAAAAATCCTACAAAACAATGCAAAAGAATAGTCTCTCCAAGAGGGGCCGAATTGGGGATTGAACCCAAGACCACGTACAAGCGTTGATATTACCCAAAGCACGTATTCTACCACTGAACTATCCGGCCCGTGACTTGTGGTTGATGTTCTTACTTGGGTAGACATCCAAGTCCAAATTCTGTGTGGTGGAGCTTTTCCTGCTTAAGCGAGAGTAGAAAGTGGAGAAAATTTGTGGGTTGAGGTGGAGACCTCTGGAAGGGAAGAATTGAACTTCACGAACGAGAACAGAGACGGGAGCTGCTATGGCTAAACCTCGATGGCAGAAAACTTGGTTGCTTGGAAGAGGACTACGCGAATATATTTGTCGTAGGCAAGGATCACGAATGTGGCTGAGGAAGAACGAAATAAAAATACTCTCTGCACGGCAATCAACCAATCTTTAAATAATGCGAAGTCCCGCCTACGTTTTGTGAGAAAATCTATTTGTGTTCCGAGGTATTACTTTCCAGGAGACTGAGCTATCTAATACGCTTGTTTACTTCGTCGAGGTTTTGCGCTTAAGCGAGCTCTTACCACAGTGAGCAGCCGGTCAACACGGCATGGCAAAAGGAGTGAGTATCCAGATGCTGGTGGTATGACAGATATTCCCGAGGAATTTGAGTAAATACTGGAAACACACCAATTTCCATATAATAATAAATTTGGAATATTTGGAAAATTTGGAAAATTTGGAAATTATGGTAGCACGTTCTTGCATTTAAGGAAATATATTTGTTATCCTCATTGACCCTTGTGCGTATGTTTCTTCACGCGACTTTACGACACCTTCGCCCTCATTTTCTCTTTCTTCGCTAGTCATTCTATTCCTTCTTTCATATTTTACTTTCAACCTTCCACTATTCCTGTTCACATCTCCATCTTAGTTTGATCTTCTGCTGCCCCGTTCGCATCTTTCGGCTCTCATGATCATCGGTCTGACTGCCTCGGTTCAAGATTCTGGACGCCTTCATATCTGTGTGATATAATATTGTCTCTTACTGCCGAACTGATTCCTTTCGTGCTTCGTGCTTCGTTGCAGATTATCGGGTGCAATATGCACCGAATCTGTGCCACCTCACTGTAATCGTCATTTCCGAGTTCCACCTCGTCAACCGACCATGGCTCGCCACTTTTACAAACATCAGGATTGTTAAGTTTGATAGTACATAGCTAGAATGAAGTAAATCGCTATAAAGTTCCGCGAGTCATGTGTCCTTCTACGATCGTTGATCTTTTCAACTTCCTAAACCAAATAGCAGATTACCTAAGGTTGGATGACAAGTCTGTCATAGGCAATGATGTAAGGCCAGCTCGATATGTTACCCAAGTATTCGGCGATCGCAGTATCTTGCCTTACTTCAATAATCCAATGTATTCTCATGAGTTTCGCAAAGACAATTTTACCGCTCAAAGCGGTTGCGATCACCATAGATGCAACTAAATGGTTCCGCTGTCCAATCTCGGAGTCGAAAATTGCCATTTTGACATTAGCAGCCTCTCATACACGATCTTCGTCATGCCTCGGCACCCCGAAACATTCGATTAATCAGACCCTCACATGACTATATATATGGTGCTCGAGTCCGTCGTTGACAAAGAGAATTCAACACAACACCATCAAGTTTTTTTTTTCGAGAGCACTACATCAGAACATCTCACAGCCAAAGCTATAATGCATTTCATCAAGCCCGTCGCTGTTTTGCTGTCTGCACTAAAGGTTGCTTCTGCGCTGGCTATTATAGTTCCCGAAACCAACATCATCATCGATATCAAGGTAAACAAACTCTATAGGTTTGTATAATCTAGCATGTTAATGGAGTACTCTCAGGAGAACGATATGTCTTCCAAATACGAAGCACAGGCAGACTTCTTCGCTGGTGAAATGTCGTCCGTGTGCCGTCCATTTAGAGGTGAAGACCCTACTAACTTGCCATGTTTCCATGAAGCTGACATTCAGAAGCGTATTGCCGTGAATCTCTAGGAATTACGTGCTGCGAAGGCCTCAAATGCGCCTGGGCCGGAGTACCAGGAATTAATATCTGCCGTTGATCAGCTCCGTGCTCAGCACTATTCAAGTTCTTTGCTGGGCAGAGCAGAGATTCATAAAAACACAACTGGAATAGCTGCTGCAGGAAAGGGTGTTCTGAATTGGGGAGGTGTGGTTGCTAGTTTCAGCTTTTGGACAATAAAATTGGGTTTCGCTGATTTCGTATTTACTACCCATGAGTGGCGCAAAGTCTCAGCGATTCTACGTAAATACCTTGAATGTGAGATTCTTGACAGACGTCAAGCTAGCGATGCTAAGGTTTCCGAACACTGATGTCTTTGACTCAGGACTTATTGCGCTTTCCTCTGATGAGATGTTTAGAACTAAAGTCTATGTTCGGTGTCCTAGATCCACAGTCCTTCGCAAGTAGCATAGCACTTCCGAGAGATCGGTGCCCGGCCATACTCGAGACTACTGAGCACAAAGTAACCAACGACGTAGACAATTTGAAGTACCAAGACCTCACCGCTCTGTCAGTGCTACAACATTGATAACCTTGTGACACTTGACGATTGGCGACGTAGGTTCGGGCAGGCAGAAGGTACAGAATTGAAAATGATAACTTGAGCTTGTTGACAAAAGTGCACAAACGCCGGAACCACGCCGACTCCACTACCTACAAACATAGATAAACATGTATGTAACAATATCGTCTTACACCTCAACCATCGTATCATCATCCTCCTCGCCTTCTTCCAAGAAACCCAGGCCACTATCATATCTCCTCCTCTTCTTTCCACTCTTGCCCACACTGACTCTCCTCGCCAACCCAGCATCAAACATCCCACCCTTCCTGACAACACCACTAGCACCCTCACCTTGAGCTCGCGGTGTTCTCGTCACCTCTACGCTTGAGGCTCTCCTCTTCCCATTGCCAGACGTACCAGCACCATTAGTCAACCCCTCAACCTCTACCCAACCCCTTCCCATCTCCTCTGCCCTGCCCATCTGCCTTAACATATCTCTGACCACGAACGCTCCCCTCTCCGCTCTCTCCTTGACCTCCTTATTCTCCTTCCTCAGACCCAAGATAGTGCTATGCGCGCTCTTCAGCGCCTCATTCACACGTTCAATCTCGTGTCGCAATTCAGAGACTCGAGCATCCCGGAGAGCGAGAGCCGAGCCGTGTGCGTGTTCGCGATCTTGGATAGTAGATTTGAGCAATGCGATGGTGGCGTCTCGCTCTTCCACCTCGCTTGAAGAAGAGGTAGAGGATGAAAGATTGGCGAGTTGAGCGAGCGCTGCGTCACGCTCAGCAGTCATACCGGTATGCGCATCTGTAAGAGTAGAAAGTCGTGCCTGCACCTCAGCAGCTGCCTCCAATGCAGCCGTAAGTCGTCTCTCGAGTTCCGGTAGAAGCATCTCATTCCCCTCATTAACCGTCTTCGTAACGTCATGCTGTGCAACCTCATTGCTAAGTCTCGCCTGCAACTCCTCCATCTCACTCCTCAAACCCATCTCTTTCTCCCTACCTTCCTCCTCAACCCGCGAGATCAGCGCCTCAAGACTAGAAACTTCACTCCTGTATCCCTCCAGCGCATCACGTAACCTCTCACTATCCGTCTCCTTCTCCTTGATTTCTTCTCTGAGAGAAGAGACTACGTTACTAGCGAGAGCGAGATCACCCCTCATACTCTCCATCACACTCACCCGATCATTAAGCTGCTGTCTCAACAACACCTCCTGCTCATGATACTGATCAACACACGCATCCCCCTCCTTCACCTTCCCAACCAACACGCGAATCCTATTCACCAACAACCCCAGCAATTTCTCATTCTCGAACCCCTCGCTGACTTCGCCTGGGGTGAGATACTCAAGATCAAGCCGCGCTTGCCGGAATTGCCGACCGATGGTCTCGAGTGCTTCATCCGGACTAGAGGCGCTGAACCCGAGAGAGGTGATTTCGGTTGAGAGTGCCGAGAAGGCGGTGCTGTGTTCGAGGGATTGTGATTGTGTGAGGGCGAGTTGGGTTAGGACGGTGTCGAGGGCGGAGTCCAGGGTGTTGTGATCGGGGGATTCGTCGATGGGGATGAATTCGGATAGTTTCTCGGCGAGACGTGTGGCGTTGTCTTCGTTGAATGCCACGGATGAAGTCAATTTCGTGATCTCGGCTTGTAGAGATTGGAGTTGTGATTTTAGTGTCTCTTTTTCCGGGTCGGGGATGGGAAGGCTGGTTTGGATGCCGGCGTTGGTGGAGTAGGTGGATTTGCAGGGCGTGTTGGGCATGGTTGATGGTGGGGAGGGGAAGGATGTATTGAGGCGGGTGGGTGTTGTCATTAGCTCGTCATTGGCGGTCATGTTGTTGAAGTCGTCGTCGTAATTCGTGATCATCATATCGTCGTCATCGTCATAACCATATGGGTCCCTTGCTGCCAAAGTCCAGTTGTTGAGATCATCAACGGTATCTGAATCAGACTCTCTCCTTCCAAGCTCCTCCTTCAAATCCCTAATCTCCTGCTCCAATTCCTGGACTTTGTTGCTCAATGTTGTAGTCGTCGTCATTGATCCTCCAGATTCCCCTTCGATTTGACTTGCGATATCATGTTCGTCTCGCATACTCTGGACTTCCAGATCCTTCAGCGCAAGCTCGCCCTTCAACCTTTCGACCTCCGCCTTCCTCCCTCGGGCCTCAGCTCTCTTATCAAATTCAATAACATTTATCTCCTCACTCAATCCATTCCTTTTGATCCTCCTCTTTACCCTGCCATCCAACACCTGCCGCAGTGGCGCGAACTGTAGTGTGCCGGACGCGGGCTCGACATCGTACCCAGCTCTGTTCCAGAGTCTCGCAGGCGTCGACTGTCGACGTTTGGATTTCGGCGTGGAGAGGGAGGTGCGTCGGATGAATGGCGTGAGGCCTGAAGAGGCGTAATCAGATTCAATTACCGGGCCTGGGTCGGAGAATCGTACTCTCTTCTTGATTCGTTTGGGCGTCTCGGGTGGCGTGGCAATACCGTGTGGATGTATTGTTGCAGGTCGGGAACTGCTTCGTGAATTTGAGGTTGGTCCCACGCTGCTGCGGCGCGAGCGGCGGACTGCAAGAGGTCTATCGTCGTCGATGACTATCGTCGAGTCGTTGTCGAGGTTGAGGTCGGCCATTATGGATTTGGCGGGGTAAATTGTTTGTTGACAAGTGGAACTCGAAAAACAATCTCCCAACACTCGTTGGCAGAAGAATTGAATGTTGGAAAACAAGAAGTATATCGAGGGGAAGAAAACAAAAGAGATCCTCGAAGCGCGTCTAAAGTCAGTAACCTTGCACTCGCCAGGCCACGAAAGAGACCCAATGTAAACATGGATAGTACAGCTGTTTTGTTTACTTCCTTTCCCGTTCGGGACTACGCGACCGCTACGGTGGCCGGCTCGCTGGGTAGCGTCAGGGGTTCGCCACAGAAATGCTGGACGCGAAGGAAACGGTTGGCTGGGACACGACGCGAATAAACGCGTTGACTCATGGTGAAGTGCAGTGGTCCTTTGCTTTTGAAATTGACGTGGAATTTTGTCCTTTTAGAGAAATGGTTCTGGGTCACTTGTCTTGTTTGCCGCCATGCATGAAAGGCCAAAGAAGGTGTGATTGACGCGTTATGATGATACCTCGGCAACGCGAATGATCTTGTCTGGGCGGAGTGGAGAATTGCCTCTCTCGCGAGATTTCATTTACGAAGCTATTCACAACCCTCAAATTGAACGTCTCAGGTTTCTGAACAGTCTTTTAACATCTACAGAGTCTTTGAACAGATTTCCATAATAATACGCTCCAATATGAAGCCATATCATGACGATCTGTTGCCTGAAGTCAGCATATGCAGGTTTCCCAAATCGTTCACCGAGTGCCCCGCAAAGTGTCAGCCTCGAAAAATGAAGGTCGTGACGCGACATCCTGAGTTGGATTTCTGAAATCTTTCCTTCGACCTCAGGCTCGCAGAATCTACTTTCCTGCCTAAAAGTCCGGGCTTTTGTTACCCGCCAGTGGCATCATTTAAAATGAACATTTCCTCCCAGTACGATCGGCAGGCCTTCTCCCCTTTCCCATCAGTCGAAGACCAATGCAATCCTCCACCGACATCGAGAGATCTTGATTACTTACAATATCACATTTCTTTACAAGATATCGGAAAACAACTTCAAGATGCAGCGAATGCTGCATACCCTAACGATCAGCGATCGCGATACTACAACATTTATGTCCTGCTATTATGCTGGGAAGACGAAGATCCGAAGCTTCCTGTCTCAATTGAAGTTGAGGAATTGCACAGTCTCTTTGATACAATGTACGACTTCGATGTTGAGGTTTGGAAAATCCCGTCGCATAGTAGTCACAATGAGTTGAATCGCAAAGTCTTGGATTTTGTTTATTTGGGCGGAGATTGTAAGACTGACTTGAAAATCGTCTATTATGGTGGGCATGGTAAGCTAGTCTACAACAGGCAGGCTTCTTGGATGAGGTAATACGTCCTGGTACCTAAGGAGATTTTCTGTTTACATGACCAGCCGTCCTGATCCAGGAGATCCGAGCTATCGGACTGTGAATTGGAGTGGGATATAACACGCCCTGGAGGAAGCGGAATCCGATGTCCTACTGCTCCTCGATTATTGTGCATCTGGAACAACTACTGGTAACACGGATGGAGGCCATGGTGTCACTGAACTCGTCGCAGCCTGTGGCTTCAATTCGAGTGCGAATCCGGTCGGACCCGATTCCTTCACTCGGGCTCTGATTACAGAACTTGGTCTCCTAAGCAGAGTCGGCCCGTTCACTATCGGCATGCTGTTCAGCCGTATTTTATGTCGAGCCCAGAACTGGATGCCGATGGGCCGAGAGGTCCAGAAAGCAGCTCTGCACATCGTTTTGACCCAGGATAAGAGACTGCCTCGTGGTATTCAGTTATGCCCAAGGATCCAGAAGAAAACACCGAAGCAGTCTCCAAGGAAGTCGAAAGTAGTCGCCTCTCCATCTCCAGCACGACGGATCCCACCATCGAAAGTCAGCAAACGTCGAAGACCGGCATATTCTCGTGCGCCAGTTCGCCAGACAGAATGCTTCAGCACATCTACATCCTCACTGGACTCCACATCAAGCGATCCGGCTTCTGTTCAGACTGGCGGATCTTCGATGTCTAGCGTAAGTTCCGAAGTTGATATGTATCCAAGGATAGCAATTACAGTTCGACTTCAGGAAACGCTTTCACAGTCCGACTTTTCAGTGGACCTCTTTGCGGAATGGATACGTATGATGCCTGTCCTGGCAGAGAACGTCAAGATCGAAGCTGGTTTTGCAAGCTTCTCGACGCTGTTGCTGGTCTCGTTACCAGTCGCTATGTGGTGTTATTTACCCAGCAATCCCGCCATCTCGGTCGCCGGGATCATCAGATCGCCAAACCTTGTACCTGATACCAAAATGCTTACCGTTCCAGCATTGGCGAGTCCGGTCAAATCAAATTCCAAGAAGTCCGAGGCGAACCCGACACCTTCGAACCTGGACTGGGGAGACGATACGAAAGCTTTCTTGCGACTTTACAGGTTCAATGTCTCGGAGCAGGACGAGCCATACTTCGAGCTCTTGCCAGGTATAGGTGCAACCTCTCGACTGCCACGCCAAGTCTACCTCGACACGTCTCAGTATGTCCTCTCTCTCCACCCAACTCCAGCCCCACTGATAAGTTCCCAGACGCTCTCTCCTTGGAACCTATACTTGCCAATATCCCGGCTTTTGCTTCTCCAGAGTCTCAATGGCTTTTACCTCACCCAACGAATTGACGCGGCATTATCGCCAAAGTCACATTACCGATCACGACGACCGAGCTGGCTCGCCAATGCACAGGATGCCCTCGCAGCCATCAGTTGGAACACAAGATTCCGCTGTGGGAATGTATGATTCTAGTTTCAGCGATCCACCGGTGTTCTATTCCGTGGAGTCGACGGTCACGGATGTTGGATCGGCTGACGGGCATGGCTTCGCCTCCTGAGGCGAAGTCAACAAAAGATTATGAGAGCCGACCCCCAACATCGCCAAATAGATGATACAGTCCAAAAAGAGGTCTGTATACTAGCCTTTAAAACCTATTCACGCATCGACATGCGCTATTCTGGTACTGAGTCGTCTCTGTCTTTACGTCAATAGGACTTCACCGAATGAGTCACTATCCACGTACGAGAGTTTACTTAAACTCGTTCGTGCCTTCCACCAGCAACCACTTTCGTCTACAAACCTTCCAAAATGTGAGCCTCCAACCACCACATGGTTATTATCAGTATCAGCATATGCTCTTCAAATCACGATCGTCAACACCACAACAATCAGTTCTCCCACTAATCAATTGATCATCTCCAACGCTCTAGAGATACATTACAAGGAGTCAGAGTAGTGTTGTGGTTGATGGGGTGGGGAACAGGTGGGCGCTTTTCAGATTGGGGGGTGTGCTTGGGGGTGAGGAGAAGGTTAGGGGGATTTGTGGAGTGAATGAGGAATTGAAGGTTACGAAGGGACTAGTGTTGGTCTGGCGATGGGATTTGGAGAGGGTGGACAGGAGGTTGAGTTTGTTTGGGTTGATGAGGAGGGGAAGAGGAAAGTTGAGGAATGGGTCAGAGGGTGTGGACTTTTGGGAACGGAGAAGGCTGTAGAAGGAGAAGGTGAGGTAGAGCCTCAATCCACATCAGATTGAGGAGAGGAAGGACTTAAGTAATTCATTTATCATACGCCGGGCTTGGTGCGGCTGACCCCATGAGGAAGACATGATAACGAGGGCAGTATTATTGCATGGGGATTATATAACCCATCTCGCCATACACCTATCAGACTGCATACTTCCTTCACGGTGTATAACAAAAGTAATATCGACTACAAATCCTCTCTGTCATATCTTCGGCCCGTCAATCCCATCCTGTTCGGCTTACAGACTTGAGGGGAAGTATCCCATGACATTTCGCTAATGCAAGCCGGCAACCATCAGTGCAAGGCTGAGATATACCATCCAAACAATTATCGGCAGATAAGGTCATTTCAGCACCCGAAAGCCACGCACATGCAGTCCCGTTGGTTGGGCTCTGACAGCTCAATGTGTGTCGTCTTGATTGGTAACACGAAAATTGGGCAGCAACTGTTTCGAGGTATCCAGTTAAATTAATGCCAGTTGAGTGTTGTGCTTCGAGCCCAACCTCAAGTTTGACCGAATGATCATGAAGCATTTGCCCTAGAGCGCTGGAGCTTCTCATCTCCAAATAGATCCCAACTCCTCGAGTTTTTGTCATTTTCTTGCTGCAGGCAATATTCTCCCGGCACTCCGTGCTTGTATCAAGCTCCCGACCAGAACTATGAGTCAGAAGGGAAAGCAAAGAGGCAACCCCGAAACTTGGAATGGTAAGGATGTCCTGTCAAACTTGGATGATGGTCAGGAATCGCCATTGCCAGAAAGCTCTCCTCCCAGTAACCTCGGACAAAACAACCACAAGCCTGTTGGAAACCTATTGAACACTGGAAGTTTCTCGCATTCCGTATGGAGCTCCGACTATCAGTCAATAGAGCCGCCATTTGGAGGGTTGGGCATGCCTAGAAGGATACAGAGCCCGAACTCCAACTCCTGGACGGATTTCAGCTATGAACACTCTGCCAATGACTTCGAGGATTGTGGAAATACCAACTATGATAACTCTGCCAACAATTATGACTATTTCGAACCTACGTCAGACTTGAAAGAGGACTTACATCTGTACAATATGTACCCACCATCTTTTCATCACCTCGGAAGTGGAGCCACGGCCAGTTTTGGGAATTCCACGCTACAACTCGATCAATGCTTGACAAATACTAAGAATACCTTTGACGATTTACCACCAGCATTATTTACCAACAGGAGCGGTCCCGCGGCTATGTCTGACTATTATGCACAAGTCACAGATTTGAGCAACAATCTGAACAATCTTAGCCTTCGCAGTGCACAGACCTCAAGCAATGCATATCCTCCACAGCGATCTACCTTCGAAGCCCTGGACAATCGACCAACCCCGTCAAGTCTGGGCTGGCCGCCTAACTCGGATAATGCAAAGCTTTATAAGCTGATAGTTCGTAGTAAGGAGAACATCTGGCTCGAATTAAAGAACGAAGCCGATCTCAGCGCGAATACCCCCTGGAAAGTGTTCTTGGATAAACCAGGCAGCACAAGCACAAAAGAGTACGTCCACGCGCGCTCATTCGTGTTCAGCATCTTTCCGTACTAAGCTCTCGTTACAGATCTTTTATCTGCCCATGGCTCGGCAAGTGCGAGCGGAAAGACCCTTTCGGTAGACAAGCCGACCTAGAGCGACATCTCAAGAACGTCCATGGCTCGCCAGAAACATATCCTTGTCCTTACAGTCCCTGCTTGAACCATAGACACCAAGCTGAGAATGCTTTCATACGGAAGGATCATCTACGTGACCACCTGCGTGAATTTCATGGGGAAGACATAGGTGCGGCCAAAGGCGAGAAGAACGCAAGGACAAATGAAGAGAAGAAAAAATGGCAGAAAGCACAAGAGAAGTGGCTTGCATCGCGAAAGATCAGCCCAGGTTCATGGTGCTGTGCCAAATGCCTGGTGAAAATGTCGGTTGCGCGAGACGGCTGGCACTGTACCGAATGCAACCTGTCTTGTGAGCCTGATAGGATCGAACGCCGCATGAGTATGCCAAAACCAGAAATAAAAGAAGTTGACCGGAATGAAGAAGGATACTTGGATTCGTCATCCGCAGCAATACCTCCACGGCATCAAGCCCCCTCAATCACATGTTTCACGTGATACGACAATCAGTGGGTGGATAATGGCCATGGGGGCTGGAATCCCTGTCCAAGCTGTAACGAATCCGAGGCGGAGATAGGCACACGAAGTTATCGGTGAGAGTTGCACCGTAGGATCTACTACGGCAGTCTACACGCGAGGGTCTCGGCTGAGCCATGTATTTCTTCTTTAGGCAATTTTCTTGCTTTCTTTGGCCCCAATAGCGAGTTCAAGCAGCTGAGAACAAAGTTCATACATGGAATCCGATCCAAATATCATGCGGAACATGCGCGCCGTTTTGGCAGGCCGTCCCGTCTGGAATTCGATGAGGATGGATTATATTGCCCTCTGCAGCTGAGATACGTTAATGCCAAACGTTACGAAGAGCAAAATTGTGTCGGCGGATACGTCGAAGATAGTACTAGGGCGTTGGATAACCTCTCGCCCGAGAACGAGATATCACGCCAGGATCACTACCGCAGAGTTAGCCTGAAGAAGTATCATTGAGACGATGTTGGATGTGCGGTACTTGCAGGAGACGAGTTTGGAGCTGGGATGGACGAAATTGACACCTCATGGATTTGCACGTCCATGCAAGTAGAAAGTAAATCCAGGGATGGATAGTGAGTGACTCCTGTGCAGAACTTTCGGGTTCGGCAAGGAGGGGGGAGACGAATCCAGGAAGCTGTCAAGTTCCGCAGACCGTTTCAGTCTTGGTATTCATTTCCTACACTACCGAAGAACCATTTTGATTTTAGATTCTGCTTTGGATTGTTCCGTCTTACTTCTCCATCTCGTTCTCAGCCACGTACGGGTTTTCGTGGTCAATTCTGCATGTAATTTCATTTTGACGGCCAATCTTGCTTGGAGGTCACAGCAGAAGTCGCTTACCTATTGTTTAAATACTTGATATACTGCACTATATATAACTGGTCACCTTCCTTGTTTAGAGCCACACTCCTGGGAGCCGAATCAGAGATTGTTCCGCCGTAACGACCTTTATTTGTTTACAGCCATCACGTGCTCTACCGACTCGGATGATCTTGATCCACTTATCTCCGATAACCAGGAAAGCACTGGAATTTAGCGGCATCGAAGTGTCATCACCCAGGAAATGCGTGCAGCTGCAGGTTTCCAGATCATTCTGGCAACGCATCATGCACTAGAATCACCGTGGTGACACTCACCGCCAATAGGGGACATCTCGCTTAAGCTTCTGACCCGCAGTTCGTACACGTCAACTCACTTGATCCTGCAGCATGCATGGCTAACAACGTGTTCTCCACTTCCCCCGATTCAACATCAGATGAGATTCGAATCTTCTTGACTTCAATTCTATCCCTTCTTTTCGTTACTCTTTTATCGATTCTTTGTGTCGATATTGTCGTTTGGGCAGCGATTTCAGCCAAGGCTTTATGGGGTTAACAGCACCCATTATGCGATTAATCAATACTTCGACTTTGCTTCTTCATGAGTTCTCTGGCAGAGATATTCCATTATATGCTATTTTTTCGCATCGATGGGAGGATGCCGAAGTTACTTTCGATGATTTGAGAGGAGGAAAAGGTCCAGATCGAGCAGGGTGGAGGAAGATCACGGGGTGCTGCTCGCAAGCTGCAAGAGATGGTTGGGAATATGTGGTAAGTTGCTGCTAGTGTTGGAAACATGCTCCACCTATGGCCTTTGACATGCGTGGTTTGAATGAGCTAACAACGTGTAGTGGATCGATTCATGCTGCATCGACAGAAGCAGCAGCGCAGAGCTTTCCGAGGCCATCAACTCCATGTTTTCTTGGTACAAATTCGCCCAGGTATGCTACGTGTATCTTTCAGACGTTCCATCCGCCGACGAAGATCACTATTCGCCTAATTCGCATTTCTGCCAAAGCAAATGGTTTCGTCGAGGATGGACGCTCCAAGAACTCCTCGCGCCAGCAAGAGTGGAGTTCTATTCACAGGACTGGGTTGAGTTCGGCACCAAGTCAAGTTTGGAAGATTTGATTACATCAATCACGGGCATCACTCATTTATTTAATTACGAAGATGCATGCGTAGCGCAAAAAATGTCGTGGGCGGCTGATCGACAGACAACGAGAGAGGAGGACCAGGCTTATTGCTTGATGGGATTGTTCGGTGTAAACATGACGACGCTTTACGGCGAAGGGGGCACGAAAGCATTCATTCGCTTGCAGGAAAAGATCATCAGTAAGACGGATGATGATTCGATCTTTGCGTGGAGCCATCAACTCGGCAGGGGTGGATTGCTAGCGGAATCGCCATCATTCTTTGCCGAGTCTGGAGATGTGCGGAGAGGACCTTTTGATGCTGCAAGACCACCGCATTATATGACAAACAAAGGTTTGAGGATGGAGTTGATTCTTCTACCTCAGCAGGTTCCAGATTCGGAACCATGTTTTCTAGCTCCACTGAACTGCACACGGGAAGGCAGTAGAAGGTCTTTCGTCGCGCTCCAAATTTCCAAGTCCGCTACGGCATACGCTCGGGAAGGCGTTTTCCAGACACCAGAGTGGGAAGGAAAGAGAATGATCCCAATTGTCATATTTCGGGGCAAAAAGCCACTCTTTGGGCAACGAACAGTGATCTTCTTCAGACAAGAATTGGGCCAGCCGCCAGGATCTTCCACACTTGAGACTGGACCAAGCAGGATTGTTGTTCCAACATTGTCATTACTAGAATGCGGGTTCTCGCCATCACAGCGATCTAATATGGTTGATGGGTGTTGCTGGAAGCAGGAAGATGTCGATTCGCCCCTTACGAGGAAAGCGGTTAGTGCTGGGGAGGTCGCTGAGCTCTTTTTCACGAATGAAGACTTTGGAATTTTTGCATTGGCTATAGGCCTCGATGAGAACCGTATCTGGATAGATGTCGTGCAACCTCTCAATCAGCCTCAGAGCTTGTCCATGGCGGCATTTCCTGAAATCTCTGAATTGTTGACCGGACCGAGAGTTGACCGCATCTCAAAGTGGCTTCCGAATGGACTCTCAGTATCTGCAGCGGTCAGAGTAGCAGTCAATATGGGAATGTTGGTGTACAAGGTTGATGTTATGGTTGGATCTGGGCACCGGCTGAGATGGGCTGAGAAGAGAATCGTAGACAGCGAGCTGAGACAGCGGTGGAAGAGGACTGAAAGTCTTTCTGAAACAAATTTGGAGAAAGGCGGGAGACAGAGCAGACCACGGCAGGTTGGTTGAGATGCTACTCGATATCCTGAAGAAGATTACCAGGATTCTGGCAGGAGCTTGAGACCGAGAAATAAATATCGACAGTACTAGAGGCCACAGCATCATGGCATATCATTTTATGAATCGCGATTTCGCTCTGCATCAGCAAGTATTACTTCTTAGTCGTTGTATCTGGGTCAGGCTGACATGGCATATCCTTACGTAATATATGAATACATAGACTCTGAGAGTCAGATCTAGAAGTAAGTCAATCTGTAGAACTGCGTAACCACTGAACCTACAATTCGTGTTTTGCAGCCTTTTCTGCTCTGATCGAAGAGGCTTAGGTCGAGCGCCTCATTAATCCCGTTTCGTGCCCGGCTGCTATCCTTGTGACTGTCTGCATATATCCATTTCATTTCCACACGTCCCATGTAGGATCATCGGAAACCTTGACCAATGAGGTATCATCGTATCAGCGAAGCGCGGGCTGACTTCGCAGGAGGATTCATGTCAAGCCTTAATTTCCACTGTCCAAGCCCGTTTCTGCTCATCACCCGAACCCGATAATTTTTTTTTTCGCCAAAACCGAACAGTGCTCGCGATCTCATCAGCCGCACTCTTCGCATCGTCCGATCCGTATTACTTGTCTCATAAAGACCAAGTTTCTGCCGGCCAACCATCTCCGCTTACAGATCTGGATCTGGGCCGCCAATTGATCAGAACAGTTCGACGGAATAATGTCCCAATCTAGAGATCGTGGATTGGGGCTGCATGGGCACACGTGAGATCCTTGACGTGGAAATGTCTGATAGATCAGCGAAAATGCAGAGTTCAGTAAGAAGAAATGATCGGCTGTCAGGGGGCTCAGCCGCTTATGGTGATCCTTCCCCTACTGTGTCGCTAAGACTCGCTAATGCTTCCTCTTCAGTATGATTACATCAGCCCCAAAAACAGAATTGACTTCTGACCAGTCAATGGCAGCTCCGACGTTGAAATAAAATTGAGTGTCTCTTGGGCGCTTTGGTCCGCAGGGCTGAGGTCAACAGGCCTGCCCGTTGGCTCACTCGAGGTAGACGTTTGCTCATCGGGTAGGGGATGTATGCGCGAGCTGTTGGTCTTACGCAAAAAACAGTAGAAGCTTAAAATTAGTCTCGGTTGGCTCGCAGGTCAATCTCCCCCTCCGCATCCGAGCTGGTGGGCCAAAATTCAGCATCCTTCTGCCACATAAGGACTATTGTTTCTCTCTCATTTCTTCTCAATATCCCTCATCATCTATCACTTAATGTATAGTGCTTCATTCGTTTCTTCAGCATGAGGTGTTCCTTTGTTTCTTTAGGCCTGTCGGTCATTTCCCTAGCATCATCTGCCTTGGCAACATACAAGAACTCAGAGGGCGTGGATTGTGAGAAGACCGTAGTCTTCCCAGTCACTTTGACGTGGGAGAAGGGATCCCCAGATGGCTTTGAGAGGGACATGATATTCATGAATGGACAATATCCCGGACCAACCTTGAATATCGAGGAAGGAGATAATGTAGAAGTACGTTGGAGGACACTGTGTGTTATTCCATTACTAACAAGCATAGTTCATTGTTTATAACAAGCTCCCCTACAACACAACAATCCACTTTCATGGCATCGAGTAAGTATAAGGCTACTAGGACTATGGCTCTTTGGCTAATCCATGCAGGCAGTTGAACACACCGTGGTCGGGTATGATAACCAATTTTCAAGGGATGAGAAAGTCTACTAATGGATCCGACAGATGGTGTCCCCGGTCTGACTCAAACTGGTATCCCGCCCGGAGAGACATTCGTGTACAAGTGGACTGCGACACAGTACGGGACCTATTGGTATCACGGACACTACCGAGGGCAGCTAGAAGATGGACTCTATGGTCCCATTGAGATCAAGTGGGTCGACATATTTTGTTTCGAGTCAACGAGAAGCTGACTGACTAATTACTCTAGACCCAAGAAAGGAACAGTCCACCCCCTTGGCCAAATCTCGAACTCCAGCAAGGCTCTTCACCAACTTGAGAAAGCCCTGGATGATGCACAACCCGTCCTTCTGTCCGATTGGAGTCATTTCACAAGCGAGGAGCTCTTAGAAGTCGCCGAAGGCGCGAATATCGATCCCTTGTAAGTCCATGTCACCCCGCCTGCGACAATGGCTCTAACATTTATTTTTCAGATGCGGCGATTCTGTCTTGATCAATGGCAAAGGCTCTGTCAACTGCCCAGGAGTACCCTTCCTGATGAGCCTGGTTCCGCCACCAGTCCTTCCGATCTTAGCAGGCGAGAACTTGACCGATAAAGGATGCCTTCCACTCTCCAATACTGTAGCACAAACCACACAAGCCAATAACCTGGAACTGGTCCCTCCGGGAATGTTTGAGGGCTGCAATGCTACCACTTCGGAGCTCACCATGATTGAAGTAGATCCGGGAAATGGATGGATTGCCTTGAACTTCATTAGCACTGCTAGTCTACAAGAACTTGGTGGTAAGCTCAGCCACTCTAGTTTGCTGCAAAATCAAAGTGCTGATCCAGAGGCCAGTTTCGATCGATGATCATCCCATGTGGCTTTATGCTATCGATGGTCGTTACGTGGAACCGCAATTGGTCGATGTAAGCCACTGTTTCCTACCGTTCAATAAATTCCCCCCTGCTCACAAACAATTCCTAGGCAATGTCCTTCTCGCATGGGAGTCGTCACTCGGTCATGGTGCAGCTCAACAAACCAGCCCGAGACTACACCATCCGAGTCGCAGGCCGTGGTCTCAACCAGAAAGTTTTCACATCGGGAACTTTGTCGTACAAAGGCGGCGATCACTCGAATATCCCGAACGCCGCTATTGACTACTCCGGCGCGAACACGACCGCTAGCGTTCGATACCTCGATGACATGACAGTTGCTCCGTTCCCTCCTGTGCACCCTGCTCAGCAAGTCGACCAAACAATCAAGCTTCTTTTGAACCGGACCGGGGCCGCTTGGCAATGGTCTTTGAACGAGAACAATATCTTTGATACTGCTTATGAGGATATCCACCCGTTGCTTTACACTCCAAATGGGCTCCAAGATACAGGTCTTACCATTACCACTAAGAACAATACATGGGTTGATTTGATTTTCCTCGTCACAAATACTGCTGGGTTGCAGCCTCCGCATCCAATCCACAAGCATTCCAATAAGGCTCATATCATTGTAAGCATCTCTACTCGGGACAAGGCCCCCAATTTAGACTGTGATCTAATGTGCGGTCTGTAGGGTCTTGGCACGGGTGAATTCAACTATACCGATGTAGCGGAAGCGATGCAATATATCCCGGATGCCTTCAATCTGGACAATCCGCCATATAGAGATGGATTCTACACTCTCCCTATTCAGTCGGCTTCGACATGGATGGCCGTAAGGTACAAAGTTGAGAACCCGGGTGTAGGTTTCCAGTGTCCGGCTTGCGACAGAACTTAGACTGACTAGACTACATAGCCGTTCTTGTTACATTGTCATATAAATCCTCACCTGACTGGTGGGATGAGGTGAGCTCTGCCATTCATCCTTTCCTTCTAGACATAGGACTAACGTGATGTGTCCTAGTGTGGCCATTCTTGACGGATATGATGCTTGGCCGGTCGTTCCAACGGACTATCAACCTGGAGGAAACGGTGGAGAGATCTCCTACAAGCAAGGATCCTGATCCCGGGCCCAGAAGTCGGGACGCTTTCTATCAAAGCATTGTCTATAGACCATATTTTCTCTCCTAATATAAAACAAAAATTGATTCAGCCCTGAGCAGAGGCCCTAGCATTTCAGGATTTGATATTCAAACTTGTCCATCTGAAGCCCACATGCTATCGGAGGCTGGCTGCGTTGGAGACACCCACTTTTAGCAGATGAAGGAGAAATCAGCATATCTGACCTGTCAGTGAAAATTCCGACAATTTTTTATCAATGGAAGGAGTATCACCGTCGAGGCAGATGCTTTTCCCGGCGTTCTTGCTGCTTTCAGGCCTTCTGAGAATGCGCAGACGATGCTGATGCAAGGCGGACGTATACATGTGTCACTGCCATTGACATGTTCGAAGATCTCGACAACTCGATTGTTGAGATTACAACCGTCGTCGTCAGAATCTGGCTCGAGTCTACATCTGCAGCTGGCCGAGGCTCAAAATCATACTCAGTGTGCCCCCAGAAGCATTTCGCTGCCTGCTGCCAAGGATACCTCCGGGGTTACTGGCTGGTGGTCCTTGCTCCTTAAGGATGATTGTTGCTCCATCTGATCGATGGCATAGGATCCTGAATGCATTGACTGAAAAACGGAGCAGCTGAGAATAGCTGTTGCGTACACCGAAATGTCGAAAGGTGGTTCGAACTGGATCTGGGATGCTGTGTATCTCCAAGAAGGCACAGCCACAGCAAATACCGCCTCAGCCTAGCGACCTGATGCACATTGAGCAATACCGATTAGGCGAGAGATAGAGATCCTACCATGCACCCTTCGTGTGATAGGAATGGTGTGATCGTGATTTGTTACATAATATATATGGATAGTAGACTTCTTGTAAGCGTAAACTTCTCCAGCTCTGGCATTGCTGACGTTTCAGTCTTAAGAAGCTGATTGGCTGACCTACTTTCAACAACAACCCTGAAAACACGAACGCTGAAGTGAAAAGCGAGTCCGCAATATATGTGCTCAAAATTGTTTCAAAGTGCGCTTTACCCAAAAAGTATCGACTGTTCACGTAACATTTATGAGTACATCCCATGTGTATCAGGGATACCTCGCATAAAGTCTTGTGTAACACCCATGACAACTTTCGGAGGATTTGCTCCGCAGGCCAACAACTTGCAGTCGCAACATGCCAAGCCACATTTCGCGAGAGTCACGATCATGATGTAAGGGGAACCATATTGGAGTTTCGTCATTGCCTAGGTCTCCGTCACCGGCTTACTGTATGCCTGTTGCACCTCGTCATCTTAAAAGGTCCATCATGCTACAAAAGGGACCACGACTTGTTATCACCGGAGTGGAGATCAGAAAGTCATCACGTTATTACCAAGTACTTAGAACACCCAACTCTTCCTTGAACAACACAGACTCGCCCATTAACTTACGAAGCCCTTACAGCCATCAAAATGTCACGCAACGTGTGCATCTCATCTATTGATGGACAGACTGGCTTCCTGATCGCCGAGTTACTCCTTACAGATCGGAAGTTCTCCAGCAAGATTGACTCCATTTGTGGACTTAGTTTGCACCCCTCGTCCGCAAGTTGTAAGGAGCTCCAGAAGCTGGGAGTAACCATCATTCCGCACAAACCCGGGAAAGTGAAGGATATGGTAGCTACACTGAAGGAATCTGGTGCAGATGCATTGTGTATCATTCCACCAGCACACCAGAATAAGTTTGATATCACAACGGAATTGGTTGCTGCCGGCAAGGAAGCGGAGGTGCCGAATGTCTGCCTGATCAGCTCCGCGGGGGCAGATATGGCGGATGCAAAAAAGCAGCCGCGCCTTCGTGAATTCATTGACATTGAGCAACTGGTTATGGAGGCAAAAGGCGATGCCAATACCCCTACTGGCACTTCTCCTGTCGTTATCCGGTGAGTGATGCCCATCTTCTGCGAACCAAATGCCCAGTCATGAGTGAAGGAAGAAAAATGGCTAAATAGTCCCTAAAGAAGCGGTTTCTACGCAGAGAACCTATTGAACTACAGTCCACAGGCCCAAGATGGATTTCTGCCACTGCCAATTGGACCAGATCATAAGTTTGCGCCCATTGCTCTTGGAGTAAGTCGACAGACCATTGGCTGCCATCAAGAAGGGAACCCTGTGCTAACAGACATAGGACGTTGCCCTCGTCGCCGCACACGTGCTCTCAGGAAAGGGCAAGCATGGATTTGATGACAGACACCGAGGTCAACTCATTGTTCTCACAGGTGAGATGCAACGTTGAAACCATGATACAAAGCTAATTGGCCTAGGACCTATGCTAGCAGCGGGAGAGGAGCTCGCAGAAGCGGCTACGCAGGCTCTAGGAACAGAAATGAAGTTTGAGAATATCTCTGCGTAAGTGATACTTTCGTAGACAACCCCCAAATGCTGATGAAATACCAGGGCTGAGGCGAAGCGAGTCTTGCATGCCCAGGCAAACTCGGACGCTTCTGAGATCCAATACTTGTTGGAGTATTATTCCTTGGTGAGGGAAGGCAAGACGAACTATATTTCTACTTGTGCTTTCCACGATATCACGGGGCAGCACCCACAGGAGCCCGTGGACTTCTTCAAGACATATGCGGGCGAGTTGAAAGGAGAGCACGCGAGTAAGAAGAGAAAGACCAATGTCAAGTAGAGGTACTTTGAGCATACAGGTGAACCCTGGGGCGGAGATGCCGTGTTTTCTGAGGCAGATCAACACTCAATCAAAAGTACTATTCTGGTCAATTAAGGAGGAATTGGCTTGTCTTGATTGCGACTTCAACAAACGTGCTGTCTAGTAGTGATTAAGTCATGTAAAACTAGGCAATCGAAAATTCATGGACATATGGATAGTACGTAAGTGGCTGTTGAGTATATCCATGCGATATAGCAGTCCGTGATTTCGTCTTGCGTCAGTCAGATGACGTTACTGTTTCTGATTGGGAAGCACTTCACTGATTATGTTGTATCAAACGTCTTTATGGAGGCAATGAAATCGTTGGACCAGCAAAGTTGAGGGCGATTCTACGAGATGCGGGGTAGAAGCTCCCATGAACAATTACCTCAAATGACATATTAATACAACGAACACATCTAGAGTGACGTGAGTCTCTTTTCTATGTTATGCAAGTCCGCGGAGGGGCCATGTCAATAACATGACGTGGTCTGCTTAATCTTATAACAGTTCACGTCATCTCTTCTTTTAGGCACATTGACTTCCGCCCATTTTTTTACATATTGATCCCTTTTCTCCCAGCAACAAAGAATTACTCACCATCGAAAAGGCACGTATCCTCAGATACCAAGCCATGGACTCAATGGCTGATATACACCCCGTTCAAGCAATCCAATCGACCATCGGTGCCGCTGGTGGAGATCCCCGTCCACTCCAGCGAGCTTCGCTCTTCAACAATGCCAACGACGGTCCTGCCAAAATCATTGCCAAAGTCTCGGGTGTACAGAGCGGAGGTAAACGTGAAGATGACGGCCCATACTTCACAAACAACGAGGGCATTCCTTTCCCGGACCCTGCTCACAGCAAAACCATCGGGGGCATTCCGTTGGCTAGCGATACCTTTTTGTTCCAAAAACAGCAGCACTTCAACAGGAGCAAGAATCTCGAGAGTAAGTGAAAGCCGAAGCGAGAATTATGGCAATAAATGACAATGGACAGGGATGGTTCATCCGTGTGGAAGTGGAGCTTTCGGGTATTTTGAAACAACAGCCGATGTTTCCGACTTGACCAAAGTACGGGTTTCCCACCATCTTGCGAAATGCTTGCTGATCAAGAAATAGGCAAACTTCCTTAGTGGCAAGGGCGTGAAAACTCCTGTCTTCATGCGATTTTCTACGGTCACTCTTGGTCGCGAGTTTCCCGACTTGGCGCGAAATCCTCGTGGCTTTGCTATCAAGTTTTACACTGGTGAAGGAAACTATGATATTGTCGGCTTGAACTTTGTAAGTGTCTTTGGAATCTTGCTTACATCATTTCTGATTTCGTCACAGCCTGTGTTTTTCTGCAGAGATCCGATTCAAGGACCCGACGTGATCCGGTCACAGTCTAGGAACCCAAAGAACTTTCTCCTGGATTACAACTCCCTTTTTGATCTGCTGTCTCTCACCCCCGAAGCCAATCACGCAGGTATGATGTTTTTCAGTGATCATGGTACTCCAGATGGATGGAAACATAATCACGGATATGGTTGTCACACTTTCAAGTGGGTAAACAAAACTGGGAAGTTCGTCTACATCAAGTATCACTTCCTTGCCAAACATGGCCAAAAGCAATTTACGGCCGATGAAGCTACAAGGATCAGTGGGGTAGATCCTGATTACTCTAAGCGTGAACTTTGGAAAGCTATGGAGAATGGTGAGGAGGTCGAATGGACAGCAAATGTACAGATCATGCAACCCGAAGAAGCAGATGCGAATATCCTTGGGTTTGATCCATTTGATGTTACCAAAATCTGGCCCAGGTCGCAATTCCCGGTTAGTCATTCCAAGTCTACTTCCTTCGACTTACTGATCTTGGAAATAGATGCATGAATTTGGAAGGCTGGTTCTCAACAAGAATCCTGAGAACTTCCATCGTGATGTGGAACAAGCTGCATTCTCGCCCGGAAGCATGGTACCCGGCATCGAAGACAGCCCGGATCCTCTGCTACAATTCCGCATGTTCTTCTACCGCGACGCACAGTACCATCGAATCGGTGTGAATCTGCATCAAGTGCCCGTCAACTGTCCATTCATGGCGGGCTCATTCAGTTCCCTCAACTTTGACGGAACTCAACGAAACGATGCCAACCATGCTGGCAATCCTCAATACGTGCCCAACTCGTTCAAGCACAAGTTCCGGCCAGACACAGCGGAATCTCCTTACATGGTGTCCGATAATATAGTCTCCCGGAAAAGCCACTATCACCACGAAGGAAAGCTTTCCGACTATGATCAGGCTCGAGAGCTGTACACACGAGTGATGACCGCTAGTCAGCGCCATAATCTCCATTCCAACACTGCTGAACTACTGTCGCGCGTAGATTCAAAGCGTATCAAGGTTGGTTACCTCGCTCAGCTCTGGAACATTGGTCCCAGCTACGCCAAAGCGATTTACGATATGCTGCCAGAAGCTGCAAGGTCAGGTACAGAGGGCTTTGAATTTGTCGATGTGCAGAATAAAGCCAAAGGTGCTGAGCTAGCTGGAAAGGAAGCGAAGTTCAGGCCCAGCACGTCAGACGAGAGGTTGGTGGGGTTTGCTCCAGAAATGGGTATATATAATCTGTAGTGGCAATTGCACCATGCGATCATCAATTCACCGTCAACGTAGCTTTCCGTCCGTCTTTCGCGTACAGCTCTGCCCTTTCATAATTGAAATCGATCAATATTCGTCGCTTGCCGCCATGGACCTGCCTTTTCAAAACAAGACTCATCACTCGGCCATTGGGTTGCTTCCAAGTTATCCCCGGGGGCTCAAGAAGATTGTCTAGAGTAGGCGGGCCCATGTGATCGACTTTGTTCAGGAACTCCGAAAGTCGCTTATTCGGCTCCTTCTTCCGTGATTGCAAGTAGGCATGAGCAGAAAGCTGCCTATGATACCCGCGGACTGAACATAATCTGTCTCGTAAAAGAATAACAAGTTCGTGTCCATGAGCATCCCGGAACTTCAAGAGACCGACGTATATTTCACCAGGATCATGCTCCTCCATTTCTAAAACACCATCTAGGGAGGTTTCGGGGTACGATTCGCATGGGGTGAAGTCCTTTCGCTGGCAAGGTGGCCGTTCGAATGAAGAAAGGATGACGAGGGTAGTATACAGGAGCTATGGATGGCCCATTGTAAGACCTGACATAGAACGAACGTGCTTGAAAACCGCCATGGTCGACCAACGGAACGCTCCTCATATCCAGTCTATCCATTGTTGCCAGATCTAGACACGGCACAATTGCTTCATCGGTACCCGCTTCAGAAAATGTAGTCATATGTACGAGATACACGCATATCAGATTGCGTGGCTCGTCTAGCCGATAACAATTTAAGACAGCTGCGTAGAGTCTGGGAATTCGTATGTGGGCCAGTCGCTCTTTTTTTTTTTGGAGATAACAGGCTCCCATTGATAAGAACGCTTATTGAAGTACATACTTGGCTCCTCATCTTCTGGGGTTCGTCGCAAAGGCAATTTAAGATCGAGTCCTTTGTTCGTCAACGCGAAGGGTTCCGCGGGAAATGACCGGGCAGGGACAATATTGGAGGACTCCTGATAATATTTTGGCAAGCTTGCCAGCATGCAAGACGATGCGCGTACTTGCCAAGCAAAAATCGAATGATCATCGGACCTTCTTACAATTTCCTCGTGAAGTCTCATAAAGGCATTCTCTCCCTCGCCGTACAGAAGAGCCATGTTGACCTCAAAGATCCCCAGCAGGCAATAAGCAATATCTTCGCTTATAGTCGTCGTCCTACTTGCTGCCCAGGACATCTTTCGCGCAGTACTGAATCCTTTGATATCGTGACCCAAGAGAGCATCGACCTGAAACTGAGGTGACTTCTTGGATTAAGTTCCAAAGACTGGATTTCATACCAAGCTCCTGCCAATCTCTGTCAAAAAAGATAACACATGCTGGTGCAACCAGCTCTTGCAGCTACAAATTGGGGACTTCATCATCTGTCGCTATCTTATTCGTCGCGGATGTGAAAGAGGAAAGCTGTTCGGCGGATCTGATCAAATTGTGGATCCTAGATAGCGTTACTAACATATGCGCCTCGTTCGCTGAAGTCCATATCTCGGATATGGAATATGTCGGTCTCGTAATTGAGCCATGTTGTGGAGATGACTTCATTTGCAATTTTCTCCGGAAGGTCCACACGGGCGCCGAGGAGAGTGTCACGGTAAGCTTCGTGTCGAAGAGTGTGAAACTGGCACGCGAAGTATGTCTATTTCGATGGAGTGCGGATTTCGCATTTTCGACGAGGTTCTCCCGAAGGTTGACGGTGAGTCAGCTGTGGTGGGATCGGTGGTTATTTTGTAAGTAGAGGTTCTATACCCAACAAGGCTCTAGAGCTGTTGCTTGATGCATCGTCAAATGACGTCCATTGAGATATAATGCGATAGATGGGCGCTTGGATATTTTGATTATGCCACCCGAACTACCGTATATGCCAAGATGTGAAGAGGTCAATTGTAAAAGATCTGGCAGATTCTAGGACATCAAAGATATCGGAAATATTGTTGGTATGGTGCAATGGATGGAGGAATGAGCCATTGAATGCTGGAATTTTTAGAAATGTAATGAGACGCGACGACGCGTTGGTGTCAAAAGACCCGACAGCGAGGTCACATGACCAACACTTATCTCCCTTTTTCCTTCCCTCCTTCTCCCTTTCAGTTTCTGCATCAACAACAACAGGTTTCTTGATTTTTCATACGTCGCAAGCTCATCTCCCACAAGAAAAATACGCGCGCAATTCTAAGATTGACATTTTGTAGTCCCCCAACATGGCATCCATGACAATCGACCTATTCCTTTGAAACTCGCGTGGCTCACTGGATGGAAGTTGCTGCCAGGAAAGTCCCGGATGCGAAATTGAAAGAGTTTGCGGCCAGCCGCTCTCTCCTTTCTCTCCGCTTCTCCCCTTTGCTAGCTTGTCGGCATTCGTATGGTTACTGCGAGACTCTTCGCAGCAGCGAACAATTGTTGTCGTTGAGGCGTGATTTTTACTCTCGTATCTTATGTTTTCGCGAGCGTCACTCGATGTTGTTCCTCGGTCAGGGTTACCAATTTCTCGGATGTCCAATCTCAACAGCTCTTTTCATTCCGTTTAGTTCTCCTTTAGCATGATTTCTGTCTTGTCTTTTCATGCATCATCCATCCTCTGTCGGCGGGGAAAAGCCTGACACCGAATTCACATTCATGGATGACAAATTCTCCACCGCGTGAATTAGATTCGGATGTGTTTGGTCCGGCCCCTTGCGAGCATGGAAGGCTTGGCTCCTCCGGATGCCATTCGCATATATCACTGCCGAGCCCAGTGCTCACTTCCCAAAATTTGCTGCTTACTGAGTTTCGTTCGGACTTGTATATTCGAAGCCTCTCGATGATTCGAGCCACAGACACATCGCTTCAGAAAATAATTATCGCTTGCTGGCCTTGAGCAACCGATATGAAGGCCCTCCAAGCATGGAAGATTTGGATGAAGAAAGCCATGGGCAAAATGAAGAGGACTCCTCAAGGCAAGAGTCGGGCGAAAGCGCAGAGGCAATTCAAACGACCGCACTTATCCATGAGACCTTTTAAAAGGATGAGTACAGAGGAATCCATGGACAGTTTGTAGGTCCCACACAACATTTTCGAATTGCTGTCGCCTGACCCACGTAGCTCCCATTCTTTGATGCGTCGTGGCAATAGCTATTGATCATGCAACCCATCCAATTTGTCTTGCCAGTCGTCGTGATCAGTGTTTATTGCTGTTGTCAATATAACAAGCTCATCGAGGTCTGGCGCCCGGGCTACATCTGCGAGAGAGGTCTTGCCATGAAAATTCCGGTTCCGACGACTGCATGCTTCACAATGCCTTCCAACCCAAGGCTGACGTACATGATCTCAACCACCACAAGAGAGGCGACGTGCTACCAGGGGGCTCAAATTGGCGGGGATCAAGATCATATACGTGACGTGAAACCTTCCTGGCCGAGCATTCAGCTGCATCAAGTCCGAAGGCTAGCTACACCCGATACGCACTCTGCTAGAGGAAGACGGATTGCTTTATTCTAGCCTAGATCTAAAAGGGCTTTCAAGGTTATCTGAACGGCGTCGCAAATAGAATATCAAATGCTGCCGGACCATCGCTCAAAGGATGAATTCTAAGGGAAAAGGGACTGGCCGTTTCTTTCTCCGATTTTAAGATATCTTATCTGCTTTGGTTACCGTCTGGGTTTCCCGCTACATCATCGGCGGTCCTTCTGGCGGACCAGACACTCCCAAGGTCCAGCGCTGTATATCATGATTCGTGGAGATGCACAACACTCACCTGCACACTGCACACTTTTGACTTTGCGTGCAACTTTTTTATTTGACTCGTCATCTCTCCAAGACTTCTAGGCCATACCGTTTTGTTGGTTGTGTCATCAGTCTCAGCCGGTGGTGGCTTGATTTATATTTTGTTTTGTTTTGTTTTGTTTTGAATGTGATCAGAGACGGCTCAATGGACAGCCGATGTACAGGGGGGCCTCCCACACACTCTCATTCGTAGATGACCAAGTGCACGATACTCAGGCCCGTACGCGCCCTTCTGCTACGTTTAAAAACGGCCTGCCGCTAGATCGAGTCCGGCCTATTCGCGGCACCCTCCTTCACTGCCCTCCTTTCCCAATTCGCGGTCCCTTCTCTCACTCTTCTCATCAATAACGTCTTGATGGTATCCGATGCATCTTTTTCAGTTGAGCCTGCTCCAATGATTGACATCGCCTTTCCCATCCTGCTTCAAACACAGTGTATTATTCGCTGCCTGTTGACGATCGGAATTCCGTCTAGGTTGCAAGTTGAAGATGAATGTCATTGCGGACCACGCCTTTCTTGTCATGACTTCTGTTGCGCAGCAATTTGAAGCTGAGAATTTCTCCGAATTGGTTGAAGTAGTCAAGCCCATCGAGAAGATTTTAGCACATCGAAACTATACCAAAAGGTCGTTCTTAGAGGACAATTTGCGCATTTTCGGTAGGCAACTTCCATTGCCCAGAGTTCAAACCACAATCTAATGAGACATCTCCAGCCTTACCTGAAAGGAACACAGCCTTAAGCCTGAGAATTTCGAATCACGACCAGACATGGCACACAAACAACTGCCGATTGCTAGTCTACTCCCATGCGGAACGTTGCAGGACTGCGCGTGTTATCCGGCGTAAACACCCGGGGACAACCAGCCTGCGCAGACAAAGACTTGGGACACTAGATATCCTCAAAGGATACACAGGAGTGGCGAAGGCTGTGCGAATGACTAAGATATCTCGGTGTATATCAAACAGCGACGCTTGTCACATTTCCAGAGGCTATCCCAAAGTCGGAGGTGGTTGGAGTGGGGGTGAAAATGGTTCTTCAGAGACCAATTGCTCAACAATAAGCCATGGACCGCAAAGTACACTGGGTAAGCGTAGGTCCAGGCCAAACGACAACGATGGTGATGGATCTGAAGGCGAGAATGGCAAAGGAACCAAACGATCGAAACAGCCTGTGGGAGAACTTGACAGCCTCCGAGTCCGATTTGCCTGCCCCTACCGAAAGCGCGATCCGCAAACATATGCAATACTTGGGAAACATACGCGGTGCGCCATCGCCCAACTCAAGTCGGTGTCGCGTGTGAAGTATTTCTGCCCCAATTGCTTTTCGTGCAAGGCATTAACAACATGCAGGGAGCACCTTTTCCGGTGTCACCTGGCTCCGATCCACTGTCCGAGATGTTGGTGTGAGTTCGAAGCCGAAAGGGATCTAGAAAATCATTTACAGGCAGAGGATATATGTCATAAGAGAAATAGTGGCGATCCTCCAAGGGGAATCACTGCTGAACAAGCAAGAGTGCTTAGAAGTCGGAAGAAGTCACCAGTCGCGCAGTCCGAGGAGCAACGATGGATGGAGATATATCAATTGTTGTTCCCGAACGAGCCATGTCCAGACTCTCCATGTATGATTTCATCAATTCATAGTCAAGTAGTCTTGTTCATGACGTAGCTGCTGACCATGATGTAGACTTTGAGGAAGTTCCGGACGAAGTTCGGCAACCAGGACTGATCGATGCCAATGACTACAGCGACTATGTGCAAAGAGAATCTCCGAATGTATTCCGGTCTCAGCTCGCTCAATTGACTCGGGACTCTCAAGCTCTTACTAGGGAGGACTGGTTATGGATCTTTCAGCAATGTCAAGCAACACTGCTAATGAAATACAACTTGCAAGCCACTGGTCCTGGTGTGAACACTGATACGGAGCCAAGAGGTTGTCGACCTATGGGCCACGACATTAGCTCTACTGCCTTAAACACTACTTCTGATCCAGCTATCTCGAGCTATGTGTCGGAGGACATATCGCTAACGAACACCGACTATCATCCGCTCATATTCCCAGACAATACATCGAATGGTGAGCCTGAACTGTCATTAAACGCAACCTTACTCCCCGAATCTAGCCTTCCAAGCTTGAGCGAGTCGAATATCAATCGGGGAATTATAGAGACAGGAACTGATATGAATCATGATGCGTGGAGGTATTTGGAATGGGCATGAATGCGGCTTATGAATTAAGTGCAGCGTAGCTAGTCCGAACCCATACGCCAGCAGAATTAAATCATATTTCTCTAGTTACAATGCATTTCAAACCAGTTGTCTAGAAAATCCGACAACAACTCATCAAAATCTTGTACCGTTTAAAGGGCTCTCTGTCGCGCCTGCGAATCCTTGTACGTTGCCCAAGAATGTGACGAGCACCGCGCAGTAACTATTCACCATCAGCAGTTATCTTCTCTTGTAAAGGGAAGTCTTGCAAAGTTGTATGTACGCTCGACACGAAATCCATTACTTACGCGCAGGTGCCAACAAAAACTGTTTCCATCTTTGCATCGGTCAAAAGTGATATGATGGCCGCAAACGCAAGAACAAACAGTAGCACCATGATTGATGTCACTTTGCGACCCATTGTAGTGAGATAAAGAAGAAACACCGGGATCATCAATACAGTTGCGGCGACACAGACGCTGAGGAGTCTGGCGGCAAGCGCAATGCGAGCTTCAGAGAAGAAGAAAACCTCATTCTCTTGCATGCTTCCTTGACTATGCTTCCGTGATCTCATACACTTTCGAAAATATGATCAGCTCGGTTCATAACATGGGAGTGGGACTGTAGCCAATACGACGAAGGGTGAGTATTCAAAAGCCATACTTGGAGTCGTCTAGGCCAGCAGATTAAGCAAGAATTGATGAGAAAGCGCTCGGCCACTCCTCCTTTCTTCTTCCCAGCCAGATGAACGAAATCATCACCACGAAGCAGAAAATCGTAGTGTCCTTCTGCGAGCGGTTTCCTTCCCCAAAACCAATGGAGGACGTTTAGGTAGTCGGCTTTAGAGGCCGCTGGAAGAGTGCGCAAGTAGCTATCTTTCTGAACCCAGTCGTCTGTTGATAGTTAGTCATCTAGGGTCCTTTGAGAACGATGTTATTTTCCACAAGGCAGAGCATCGGGGCCATTGCTTCCAGTCTCGGTCCTCAAGACTTACCGTATTCAGAGAGTTTCTTCTTCAACCTCTCGAGAAGTTCCTGCTGGGCTGGATCCCCGCCCACCTTCAATACATTGTACCTCAACCTGTAGCGCAAATCCGTCTCTGAACCTGGACCAGTTTTTCCATCCGATTCGTCTAGTCTGTCTAGCTGTTCTTCGATATCGGCTACCTCGGCTTGTAGATGGAGTAATATGCGAAAATGAGCAGTTCCGAAACGACGAACTATGGCGCTGTTGTCACAGCTATTCTGAAACGCGGCCATTTGAGGCCAACCTTCTGGGTAACCGTCATCTAATTCAATATTAGTATTTTCTCAAAGGCTCGAAATGTGCAGTCGTGGCAAGAAATTTGGACTTTAAGCGTAGGACGGTCCAGGTTAGGTTGCACCGATTGACTGACACTTGATCTCGATGATCCTGTCATGGCCATCATCTTTCTTGACTCGTCTTTCATTTCCAATGGGACCTTCTACCGCCGCGTCTGGATCTGTAAGCCCTCCTTGTGGAGCGACTTGCTCCGAGGAATGGGACGAGGGTGACCAGTATGTTGCAGGAGCTGTTTCTTTACCGTGTTAGTGTTTCCTACCCACCTTCAATTTATAACCCAGCGTTACTTCCTACTAACCAGTTCTGTGCTCAATGCTCGAATCGCTCTGTGCAGCAACTTCGATGCTGCTACTGAATCCTTCACTGAAATCCTCGGGGAGGTTCAACTCCACGGATTGGTTGTGGTTAGACTCCACTGCGCCTTGCGGCGAGGACTTAGACAACCACTTCATGTCTGCTAGCGGTATTCCGACAAAATTAGAACCCGTTTCTGCGTCATTTATATTAGCCGCAAAACAGGGACGTGTGAACGAAGGTGGATGCTCTGAAGTAATCTCGAGATGGGGCAAGGCTGTCACAGGTTGGCTAGTATCCGCTTGAGCACGAATAGACTTGGAAGCCGAAAGCATTCTTAGAGATTCGGTGTCGCTCGACTTGAAGCTTTGATAATGGGACAGCCCAGACTTTCAGGACGCAACTCATATTCGCAGAGGCATTCCATCTTCAGGTAGTGAGATCGACTCTTATGCTTCTTCGTCGTTGCGGTGAGGCCTTCCAACAGGCAGCTTCGACAATTCCAGACCTTAGACTGTGCATGCTATGAGCCTCTTATTAAAACTCTCATTGGGCATCGTCGCATGCTTGAGTCCATTTTTGTGGTTGGAGAGCCTTGCAGCGTCATCAGAAGGTAAAGCGAGGCATTGCTAGCGAGTGATAATCGAGAGATACACAAGCTTGTCACAGCGCGGTGCCCGTCTATGGAAAGAGAGATGCAGGAAGTACTGTGGCTGCATATAGAAGAGACCAGTGACGACTGAATTGACTTACGAGGATGGAGAAGAGGGTGTGGTGTTTCGAACCGCGATTTGCCAGCCTGATATCGAGTGTGCCAGGGCATGCAAAGAGTATTACTCCTGTTGATGATCAGAACCTGCACTCTTGGGCTTCAGTTGATATTCCTTGTACAAGAAATGAAGTACAGAGCATTCGGGGATTGGTGTCGTGCAAGCCTGTATCGACGTCGACGTCCGAGAAATCTGCACAGCCAGAGCCAGATGGAGGAATAGAGGTTGTGTGCGCGACTAATGCAGGTTCAACCTATTGGTGGAGTTCATCAGCTGAAGCCGCTGAACCAATACCCTGCCGACTTCTGTGATAAAAAGCAATATTACTTGGGCCGAGTGCTGCTTGAATTGGGAATATAGATAGTTGGAGTGACGTCCGCAATCACGTCCATTTGAACAACAAAGTACATCTCAACCTTTACGATCAAAGTTCCATTACCCATAACGAGAAGCAGGGTTCACTTCCACTCGTCAACATCCAGGACGTTGAGACGCATATGAAACTTGGAGACCGAGTTGCAATCTAGAGAATCTGGAAATGGAGTTCCGACATGGCCAAAGAAACAAACCAATTGAATTTCAAGATGCCCCTTTCTATTCTATTCTATTCTATTATTTTCTATACATTTTACACGAGATCATCTGTGGCAGGAAACGATCGATGCCCTGGTCGGTGGCTGGATGCGCCTCCATCGACGTGGTATTACAAAAGAATACCACTCGCCAAACTGTATCCCGACCCTCCGAAGCAACGCCCTTCCAAGGTTGCTTTGAGAGAAGCAGCAGTCGAAGGCTCAGGTACACAGCCCCGACCTTTCATCATAGCCCATGGCTTCCGAACGGAGTCATTCCACCATAGCCAGAAGTACTTTTCCCTGCGTACGAGGCAAACTGGTGGAAGGCCGCAGAGTATGCTCACCTCCGTATTCAGTCCCCAAAGTCTTATTCGCAATGAGGGTGGAGTTGACATTCGAATAGGTATGCGCGCTGGAGTGTACGAGGGAGGCCGACAAGAGCATATGGCCAGACGGCAATAGGGACTCGGGAAGCTAGTGATTATCAGCATGTCGCCAGCGTGCTGTAGTAACAGTCCATGCAAACTCACTGGCTTTGGGCTCGACGTACCTCCAGGCGGTAATGGAAGCTCGGGGTGCTGATGATCATTAGCACGTCACCAAATTGACGTTGAGTCACCTCGTATGAACTAACCGGCGATGGCTTGACCGGAGGTGGCACAATTATGACTGTGTTGTGCCTATTATCCTCGTGGGATACGATACTCGCAATAAATTGAGTGGACGGAACCTTCTGATGCCAGTCAGCGAACCACAAAGAGGTGGAGGATTGATTATCGGGATATTGGCTACTTACCCAGGGAAACATCGACGCATATTTGAAGCTCTGGAATAACTGATCCATGCTCTTGCGCCGTACTTCGATGGTTGTCGATTTATTTACAGGATCGAAGGAGTTTTCGCTGTCGTCAGGGCGAGTCATTCGCATACCAAAATTCGGAGACGACAAAATGCTTTGTGGAAGCGGAAACATGCCTGGCTTGCGCTTGAATGGATCCTATGGCGGTGTGGGAGAAAGCCGAAGGAGAAGAGATGAAGAGGACGTTCTGAGAGCCGAGTTGGTTAGGAGGAAGCACAAGTGATGTGTCGCGGTGAGGAGTGCCGGAAAGCTAGGTTGAAGGAAGAGACAAGACGTCGTCCGAAGCCGAAATGGCCGTAATCGTTGAAGCGACTTACTGCATTTGGAATCCACGAACGGGTTCCTGACATGATGAACGCACTGGCCCTGCACCTAAACTAAAGCAGTGGGGGTTGCCTCCATCTTCCCTGTTTCTCTGTGATATGGAGTAGCAATAGAGTGGCTACAGTATACCAGGAAGAGAAATTGACTATCAGACCGGTGAATGGCAGCAGAAAGTCATGCATCTGGTAAAGAAAGCTTGAAAGGCTGGAAAACAACCTACTGATTTGCGTTGCGTGGATCTGCAGTGCTCCATCACAATGACGTTTTGAGGATAAAGAACACTCTTTGGGAATCGGGTTTGGGGAAGTCAAGCTGCTTCCTTTCACTTTCTCCGTTCCTTCTAACCTGGTCACAGGACGTGCGACCGCCATGGCTCGATCGTACTCCCGTGTGGATGAACATCATTCAAGGGATTCCTTTGTACAAACCTCGGATGAGTCGGATCTTAGTCCTCGACCGAGCGTTGTGCCTCTAAGAAAGCAAACACTGAATTTCAGCCTTACATCCAGGAACACTGACGAGCACCAGCAGGGATCAGACTCTTTTCTTCCGCTGCAAGATCAGATCTGGTCATCCGAAGGGGGCGTGGATATATTTGGCGTATCAGAGGTAAAATGAGTTACTTTCGATAGGGTTTGGATGGCTCCTCCGTTATACAGGATTCGTTATAGCCCATATTTATGCCATGGCACTGGTACCGTGCAAGCGTCCCTCAACAGTTCTTAAAGGTCCTGAACTGCCGATGCCGCCCTTGGGAGGCTGCCGACCAGATCGGATGGGCAATTGCCTCGCGTATCGATGATTGGACGTGGAGCATTCGAAGGTTTCGATGGAGGTACAGAAAGCTGACGGTGTGTTAAAGGAAGTGAAATGGCGGCAAAAATCAGAGATAGGAGCGACAACTTTCCCGCTCGAGATTATTCTTCACCTTTGTATATACAATTCATTCCTCGTCGCGACTGCGTTTGGCTAATTGAAGTTACAGCACATTCCGGTGAAAAGCGCAGCAATCAGGAACAGCCCGACCACCACTCTGATATTAGTTGCATTGGCGGCCTATCCAGATATGAGCACGTCTCGTAGCGGAGCGCCCATCGTTCTATCCCTTGCTTCCGCCCCGCATGCTTAGGGCTCTTCGAAAAAGACAAGAAACAACGAGACCAAGGATTAGGATGGCAAACAACAGTACCTAGGGACCCCTACCTGCACTGAGTACTCCAAGACTTGGTACCTTTCGTGGAAATACAGCTTCGCAACGTGGGCTCTGAATCACTAGATAGGAGAATATCACATCCGAAAATTGTATCGTGACAACCAAACTAGTTCATCGCCAGTGACAGAGAGTTGATTGGCTGTGCTATGAACTTGTCATATATCGCCATGTCCAATATACGATACTGTCGAGGTACATGACGCCTCTGCAAATCGGACTTTCCGTTCCGCACTTCAGAACACGGCAGCTGTCCAGGGGTAAACGAGGCTGAGAAGGACTTTTAGATAACAAGTAACCAAAGAAGATGCACGCGACAGAGACTGTGAAGCGCAACAGCATTGACTGTGCTCGTCGACTTCAGGTTGCTGTTGATACCAACCACTCCATTTGATGTTTGGGCACGCGCCGGCTCAACGTTTTGCGAAGCTGAAAGCCAGCAAAGAACTTGGATGCCAAGCGTTTTGGGCCTCGCCTGTCTGCCTCTCCAATTCTTATCTTTGGTAGGTCAGGTCTCGGCCGGAGACAGATGAAAACTTCAAAGTCTGGTGACTTGGCCCCTGGCTACACTAAGCACACCTATGCTAAGCGAGACCATATATGTTGCCATTGCTGGTTGAAATGTTATAGAGAATTGCCAGTCGAACCGGCAGAGACGTATATTAGCAGAAGTGAACGCTAGTTCTGAACTGGAATCATCTTACTTACAAAGTTGCAGGGGGAGGCCCCATGAACCCTCCCTGCTGATTTCTTGCTCTAAGTAAACATTGAGATTAAACAGACTACAGCCAATAAGAGGAGAGTCAAAAGCGCATTATTAATGCTCGGTATTCCACTACCCAACTAGAAAGCAGCAAAGTCGCTTATCAGAAATGAGAAAACTTGTATTGCTCACCAAGCCAAAACCCGGCACGTGGCAACCCTCACCTGCGCGCGAGATTTAAATTAGAACTGACATTCAATACAGATACTCTAAATGCAGAGATCAGGTGGCGCAAGAAATGAGCAAACGAATATGGAGATCGAAAGGCCCATCCATGTATTGCCAGGATTTTGAAAGTGATTGCCAGAGGTGAGCTACTAGCGCCAATTTTCCCCTGTTTTCTTTGCCTTCAGAGATTAAGTCAAAGAAAAATAAAAAAGAGGTAACACTGAATAAAGTAGTCGTTCAACAGAACTTTGTCAGAAAAAACAGCAAGATAAACCCAGGTTCAATGTCAGTAACTATCCTCGCAATGTCCTATTGATAGACGGTGGATAGAAGCGTTGATCTGACGAGTGCGCCTTATACCCGCTGTGAATTGACTGATGATGAGCACAGGAAATGCTCGTCACCATCTCTTGCTCCCACAATACTTAGGAGCTGGAAGTTTATTACTACAAGACGCCAAAATTTTCGGATACAGTAGCTCAAAGCGGGGAGGTCGGACATACAGGGAAAATAAGTAGAAAACGTGATTGATGATTTGTTTGCAAGAGACCAGTTCAACAACTTCGGAATGAAGCATAAAGGCAGTGTGTCTCAAATGAAACCATTAGCTGGGCCGATTGTGAGGAAATAATAGCTAGGTTTTTCTTCTTCTACTGAAATACTCTGCGGACTAGCAACCTGGTCTAGCACCCGTCAGATACAGCCGCACCAATCAACGTCGCTTACTTCGTCCTACCCCTCGCTTCAGCCTCGTGCAGCCTCGCACCACGGCAAATCAGCCGTCATCGACACCCCACTGCTACAACAGCCTGAATGGGATTGTGGGTATCCTACATCACCTCACCTCACCTCACTTCATCTTCTCCTCTTCTGTTCTTACATCTGTATTTCTTCTCTCTACTACAACATCGAAAGTTCAACAATCAACAATCCCAAGCTCGAATACTTAATTCCAATCCGATAAAAGTACCCCGCACCTCATCCAACCCCACAACAACCATAATGGCAGCCTCATCCCCCGCACCCTTCCAATTCCTACCCCTCGGCGCCATAATCCAAAAATTCCTCGTCGGCAAATCCGACCTCAACATCGTGCAAGGCTTCCCCTCTCAATCCCACTACGTATCCCACAACGGGCCCTTCTTCGGTGAAACAATCGGGCGAGTCGCAAACCGCATCAAGAGCGCAAAAATCGATTCTCTAAACGGGAAACCGTATACTCTTTCTAAGAATAATGGCGAGAATGCTTTGCATGGTGGTGATGTCGGGTGGGGGAAAAGAGTGTGGGAGGGCCCGGTGCCAGTCGGTGTGAGAGAGATACCCGGGGTAAAATTGGATGAAGGGGGTGAAAGTGTGAAGTTTACATTGAGGAGTGAGGATGGGGATGAGGGATATCCGGGAACGGTGGATGTTAGTGTTGTGTATACGGCGGGTGTTGTTAGGGAAGGGGGGAAGGAGGTTAGGGTTTTGGGGATTGAGTATGAGGTGAAGATGGTGGCGGATGAGGTCGAGGAGACGGTGGTTAATGTTACGAATCATTCGTATGTCCCTACAAGTTCCACTGCTCAAATCTTCAATGAAAAAGAAGGAGATATACTAACTAAGTCCCGGAACAGGTATTTCAATCTCACTGGCTCCCCAACCATAACAGGCACAGAAGTCACTCTCTCGACAAACCAATACCTCCCCGTCGACGCAGGCGGAATCCCGACTTCCTCGTCAACAGCACCTTACCCCTCTCTCACACCCAACAAAGCCTTCACACTCGGCACCGCTGAGCCCGACATCGACGACTGCTTTATCGTCGACCCCTCCCTCGCCTCATCCATCCCACTCGACACGCGCTCCTCGCCTCTCAACAGCCTAGTCAAAGCGTATCACCCAGAAAGTAAAGTGCATCTCGAGGTTTTGAGCACTGAGCCAGCATTCCAGTTCTATACGGGCAAGTACATCGATGTTGCTGAGATTAGTAGTGAGGAGAATGGTGGGAAGGGGAAGGTTGAGGGGAGGGGACCCAGAAGTGGCTTTTGTGTGGAGCCGAGTAGGTATGTGAATGCGGTTAATGTGGAGGAGTGGAGGGGGCAGGTTGTGTTGAAGAGGGGGGAGACGTATGGGAGTCGGGTTGTTTACAAGGGGTGGTGTGATGAGTGAGTAGGTGGGTGGGTGGTGATATTGCGAGGAGGGTTGGGACAGGTGCGATAAGGTGTTGGGTAAATTGTAGATACGAGGAAAATTTGATTGTAGAGGCCCTGAATGTCTGATCTCGACGGGAAGAATTCAAAACATATATATTGTATTAAGGATGGGGACTAAGATAAGGGGTGGAGTAATGAATAAGTGATTAGTGATACTGGATAAATGGCGAATGGTGAGATTCGGTGGGGTGAAATTGTAATGGATGTCAAGCATGAAGGTGGAGAGCTTGAAAGTAGAAAGTCAAAGTGAGTAGCCGACAATTTACATATTTAATAAAAGTTGAAGGGTATTGCAAGTAAAGGGTAAAATGCCACCAGGCAAAAGGAAATGATAGCCGGTGGTATTTGTTTCCTAGTCTGAAATCATACTCATCTTCATATCAAGACCATGATAGCGAGCCTTGTGATTCATTCGGTTTAAGATACGAAGAGCTTGCTCAGTCTAAGGTCATGTGTGAAAGAAACTCCTTATTCCACTAAAATTACGAGTTGACATTTTGTTCCAAGGTGTTCGGATGAATTCAATACCCAACTCACAGCTCATCACGCACCCTTTCCGCCCCCTCACAATCCCCCGAATACGTACATCCCTCCGGCGCCCTCCCCACATTTTCCCTTGCCATATCCGCCATCGTAAAAGCCGCCTCAAACACAGGATCTATCTCCATAGCCCCTACTCCAGATTTAACGCGAACCTCGTCATAAACATCCTCTCCCAGGACATCGACTAGAATATCCATCAGTCGAGGCTCAGCGAATACACGATCGCCTATGAGTAGAAGGTAATCGATATGATTCTTTCCTCTCGCCTGCTGAACAGCTCGCCTAATTTCACCCTCGACAATCCGCCAATAGTCGTCCTTCTCTCTCACAACATCAGACCCAAGATCACCTCTCCACATCCGATATCTCTCTTCGGAGACAGTCATGTCCACTTCGTTTACCGTAAGCATGAGTCCAGCTCTACTGTACTCGACAGCGAGGATGTATTCAAGATGACCTTGGACTCCCGAATGCTGCTGTGCGTATCTTCGTCCCGCTGCAGCATTCGCTGCGGTGGGTCTTTGAATTGTGCGGACGAGATCTAGAGTGTACAGCATCTCGTCAAGGATGTGTGTCTGGTTGTCTTGATTGTATGGTGGGTTGAGTGATACTGCTATCTCAACGGAGTGGATGCTCTGCGAAAGGAAAGACTCGGCTGACGTTTTGAGGGCTTGGAGCATTGCTTTGATGGGACTTTTCGGCGGGGTGGAAATGAAATGGAAATATTGAAGCGTTTGCGAGAGCACTTCGAGCTTTTTCGTCGCCCAGCTATGCTTGCTTCGGCCTTGTCGAGGTGTTGAAGATATCTGAGCAGGTCTCTCATACAAACACAAAGATTCGTCTAGTAATCTCCGCATCTCGTATTTGTAAGATGGACTGCCCTCGATCTTCGAGACAGGTATGGTTGTTCCATTCGGAAATGAGACTGCTGCCGTACTGGGAAATTGTTGGTTAGCTAGTTTGAAAATTAATCGGCTTGGTCTTGGTAATTCACCCATAATTGATGGTCAGATCGAAGCCAATGCCTGGAGAGGTGAATCTCCTTGGATCGGGGCAGTTTTCACATATGTCTAGCGCTGTTGTTGGAAGCATCAATATCAAGATGCAAGTCGTCCAGATGATCATGTCATAATGTATCCTCATGGCTTTGAGTTGTGTTGTGGCGCAATGTGCTCTTGCGCTTCGTGGTTTTGATTTTTGCGCATTTCAGGAAGAAATGATCGATTTGTCAAGAGATTGCTCAGCAGGAGTTTCCTAGATTTCCCAGAATAATTTTCAATCATGTTGGTGTTGCAAGATATGCACTGCGCTGGCGCTAACTTCGTAAGCCCTGGCCGCAGCACCTAGACGCCGACGCCTTCATGACGAGCGGTTACAAGAGGCGACCGTGTGCGCCTGCATAATTAAACGCCTCCAGACTTGGCGGCTGTACGCCTCGTCTGCGTGGGCTCTCAACTGTCACCATCTGTACTTCTTTTTGTATGTATAGTACCGCGTCTTCAATATACGCGCTTCTTCAGAATATCAACACAATCCTGTGCAAGGTTGACACACAGAAAATCTCGGTTGTGTGGGCTAGGGGCGATGGAAGGTCTCGCGGAGGAAAAACTTCACTTGTCGAAGCTGCATTGATGCGGCCAAAGAGGATGAAAACCTGCCTGCAGCTTAATCTCTGAGATGAATCCTTGTATGTTGGATGTCAAATCATTAATGGAACTTATACGGGCAAAATAGACTTGTCTACTCCGCCGCTTCCCGTTGCATCGAATCTCAAAGTGAGATAATCTTTGGTTGGTAAATTGTACACGGTTTGTATTTATATGTCGCTCACCACCCGATTCAAATTGCAGAGCTCTTGAGAACGCAAGGAAGTGGCCATTTATTTTAGCTCATCTTTGCTGCCAGAATTCTTTCAATGTTGCTTTCCTCCAGCCAGAATTATTGCCTGCCAAAATGGCTTCTTACTTTAGTAATACATAGTATGTGTTGGATTGGAAACTGCCTCCCGAGACTATGTGACTTACTTCCTTCTAGCACACGTTGCATTATCTGCAGTCATACCTTCGTCCGTACAGGGCAACACGTCGTCGCTTCCGGCAAGAGATATACCCTTCTTCCCTCTCATTCCCGACGTGCCAGCTGGGTGGGTACTCAACGACCTCGACTCAGTCCCCGAATGTTCAAGCGACGATCCAGAGAACCCTTCGCAGGAATGCTTTCAGGCCCTGGATGTCAGAGCTCAAGGATACATGTGGATCAACACCAAAACCTGCACGACCCCCCAAAACCAGGCTCTCACACGAGCATTCCGACATGCGTATACAATTATCGCAGCTTCTGAAGACTTCCCTACGAAGGAAAGCCACCAGCAAGCCGCCGCGTACTACATGGGACCCGATTGGGAGACGGAGGAATATAAGAACAGGCTTACATGTACGTTGATAGATGTTGATGAAACTCATTTTAAACACGTGCTAATGTTTCGCTCAGCCAACGTCAAGCGAGCAGTCACTTTCCACTCAGATACTGTCAACAACTATGTTACTATCAGCTGTAATGACCCCCGTAAACAATGCGCCAAGAAATTCAACAAAAAGTTCGTCGGCGGATACGCATGGGTCAAGAAGCACTGGTTGTGGTGGGATTGGCATTACATCAACATGTGTGACATATTTTTCACCAGCGTTGAAGAATTTGACAAGAGGCTACGCGACATTCGAGACAATGTTGCAGATGGCAATTACCAGTTTGCAGATGACGCATCGTGGTTGCAGACAACAGGCTCGTATTTGTTGCACGAAATGATGCATACGAGAATCATTGACAACTCTCCCCCTGATCCACATAGTAAGTGGTCTCTGGAATTGAAGAGACGAGGCCTTCCTAACTGACTCCTCAACAAGTCACGGACGAATCAGTTGATCCTGATCAGTCCGAGAAAGGCTTGGCAGCCTACATGCCATACTACGTGCGCATGCTTGCAAAGAGAAGACCCGTCAACGGGGGCGGTGCAAGGCGCGCAAGTACTAATGCAGATAGCTACGTTCAGATGATGAATGGTACGTCTGAGCCCTGACTCGTATACAAATGCACAGTTCTTTATCAACTAATATCCTCTCTAAAGCAATCTACTGGGAGACCATAACAGGGCATCTTCCGCTTGTTGTACCAACACCAAAAAAGCCAGCTGAAGGCCAGGAAGAAGATCCGAGCGAGCCGGATCCTACCGTGGCTAATGACTTGCCCGTAATGGTGGACCTGGGAACGTTGGCTGATGATGTTGATGTTGCACTTGCGTTTGATGTGATCTTCTAGGAGCTTGTTTCTTTGTTGTACGTCTGCTAGCTGGGAGAATATAGATTACCAGCTACGATTTCAGTGTCAAACATAGCAGATGGAACAAATGGCTAGATACAACAATCCCATTCCAATTTTTCTTCAAGTAACTGAAATACCACTCGCATTGATCACAGTAAACAAATTTTCACTCCTTTTATTTTGCAAGACACCTGCACTATATGCTACTTAGATTTTCTAGGAGATCTTGAATGAGGAAGTACATTGAGGAGTCAAAATTCAAGTACGCGATGAAATGGAGAGTGAAATTGAAGTATGAGAAGCTAATGCGGAACATAACCAGCCAATGTTTGCAAATGTAGGCGGGAAATTGACGAGATTTGTGAGCAACATGGCTAGTGACAAGTTAATGCTAGCCTATAGCTATTGGGCCGTCGTGTTGAGTCCCATCTAGCTTGAATTACAGCCAAAGCAAATTGTGAAGAGGTTACAAGCTCTTGTCAGTCGAAGTGAGGCAGAGTAATAAAGCGCCAGAGAAAGTAGGCCGGTGAGAAGAACACAAGGCAAGGTAACATTCGGCAGTAAATCAAGATCAAAACCTCACTGAGAACTCGGTGATTGCGATGCTCTTATACACGAAGACATACTTATCCATTTCCAGCTAATCCTCCGCTTCCGTTCATGTGAAGACTGCGGTTGGACACATGATATCGTGCAAGTCACATGACCCTCTCTTCTTCCTCCCAAATTTAACCTCGGCATCTCCATCCTGCCGCAAGCGTCATCATGCTGGACTCGACGTTCCAACCCCAGATCCGGCATTTCCATGTTCAAACATCTCAACCCACCTTCACATGCAAATCTCACATCCTTTCCCAAGCGCATGTCACGTCAAACGCCTTCGCTTGCATCTCTCCCATGCATGCAAGACACCGCTCCAGACCCAAGCAACCAATTAAACCTTCTGCAATCGTAAAATATACATGCATGTGACCCTTATGTGGTGTCTCTTCGGGACTCGTTCCTGACGCGTGTGGGAGCAGCTGATGCGAGGATCTGGGGTGAAAGGGAGTCTGGAGACGATTCAGTTGGTTGTAAGGTAGCAGGGTAGTAGTAAGGAACGAGACAGAGGCATGTGAAAGTGTTGGTGCATTTATTTTATGGGAGAGAGAAGAGGATTGCCGAGGGAACACGGGACGACTTACTTACTCTACTTCTACCCTGAATGGACGATTCTTCCTCTTTATAACATTTACTCTTTCCTGTTGCGTACCATCTGCAGTGAACTGCTGAATCGTTTTAGTATTGTGCTGTTCCTGCCAGATTAATTCGATTATTGATACCTAGACTGCTTCCTTTCTGCTTACATTCCTTCCTCACTCGAGATCAGACGAGCTGAAGTACAACACCGCAACTCTACTCCACGCAAAACCACACCACACCGCAAAAGACACACGGCAGACAAGATGGGAAAGACCTTCACTACCGCCGACGTTGCGGCGCATAATACTGGGAAAGACCTGTACATTATCGTCGATGAGGATGTCTACGATTTGACCACATTCCAGGACGAGCACCCAGGTTAGTTCCACTCCCGCCGAGTCCTCGTCTCTCCCTACCCACAGCTTTCTTACTTGTCTGCCACTATCTGTCGTAACTCGCAGAACATCATAGTTTAATCTGCGCACTCTGCTAACCTTCTCCCTACACAGGCGGCAAGAAAATCCTCACCCGCGTAGCCGGCAAAGACGCCTCCAAACAATTTTGGAAATACCACAACGAAGGCATCCTCAAGAAATACAAAGCCAAGCTACAAGTCGGTTCTTTAGACACCAAGAAGGCACCTGAGCCAGAGGCGAAGCCAGAACCGAAGAAGGAGGAGAAGAATGAGACTGTGAAGCCGCAGGCAGAGAGTGGTGCGGTTGTGCCGGTGCCTGCGAGTGACAATGTGGAGGTCGAGACGTTGGAGCCGTTTGGGGAGTTAATTCCTTTTGCGGATCCGGCTTGGTATCAGGGCGTACGTTTCCCCTCAAATCTTTCTATTCATACATCCATCCCTGGCGGTATTAAGGCGCAAAGAGGAGATTTGAGGACGTCCAGCTAACATATCACCTACAGTTCCACTCCCCATACCACAACGAAACACACGCCGCCCTCCGCGAAGAAATCCGCGAATGGGTCACCAACGAAATCGAACCACACGTCGGCGACTGGGACGAAGCCAAAAAAGTCCCCGACGAGATCTACAAGGCGATGGGCACGCGCGGATACCTGGCTGGATTGATGGGCATGCACTACCCGACCGAATACACCGATAATAGAATCAAGAGCGTCGCGCCCGAGAAATGGGATCTCTTCCACGAGATGCTCCTCACCGACGAACTATCCCGCGCTGGCTCCGGAGGCTTTGTCTGGAATGTCATTGGTGGGTTCGGAATTGGATGTCCTCCTTTGGTGAAGTTCGGTAAGAAGGAGTTGGTGAAGAGGATATTACCGGGGATCTTGAATGGCGATAAGAGGATCTGTCTGGCTATTACGGAGCCGGATGCTGGTTCTGATGTTGCGAATTTGGGGTGTGAAGCTGTGCTTAGTGAGGACGGGAAACACTACATTGTGAATGGTGAGAAGAAGTGGATCACCAATGGTATCTGGTGCGATTACTTCACTACTGCTGTTCGCACTGGTACGAAGGAGAGTGGTATGAATGGCATTAGTGTGTTGTTGATTGAGAGGGATATGGGTGGTGTTTCGACGAGGCGGATGGATTGTCAGGGAGTGTGGAGTTCGGGGACGACGTATGTCACATTTGAGGATGTAAAGGTTCCCGTGGAGAACTTGATTGGGAAGGAGAATAAGGGGTTTAAAGGTTTGTTTACTTTCCCATTACCCCATTATCCCCTCATTCTCACCCCCAACCCGCGCTTCTTTCCAATTTCCAATGGTATCACGTGCTAACTCCTCCCCCACAGTCATCATGACAAACTTCAACCACGAACGCATCGGCATAATAATCCAATGCATCCGCTTCTCCCGCGTCTGCTACTCCGAATCCGTAATCTACGCGCACAAACGCCGCACCTTCGGGGTCCCCCTAATCCAACACCCCGTCATCCGCCTCAAACTCGCACACATGGCCCGCCAAATCGAAGCATCCTATTCCTGGCTCGAGCAAATCATCGGACAGATTTCCCACATGCCAGAAGACCTCGCCATGTTACGTCTTGGAGGCCCGATTGCGGGCTTGAAGGCGCAGGCGACTGTGACGTTTGAGTTCTGCGCGAGGGAGGCGAGTCAGATTTTTGGGGGGTTGTCATATAGTAGAGGGGGACAGGGAGGGAAGGTAGAGAGGTTGTATAGGGATGTTAGGGCTTATGCTATTCCTGGGGGGAGTGAGGAGATCATGTTGGATTTGAGTATTAGGCAGAGTTTGAGGGTGGGGAAGGTTATGGGCATGAAGTTGTAAAGGGAAAAGACTCACTCCACGCTGAGACTATGAGGAAATGCGAGTATGAGAGTTAGTAGAGAGAAGGGGCAAAGTGTGGGAGGAGCGTCGAAAGAGAAGATGTGTATTTTAGATTGCTTGCTGCTCTGCATTGCACGCTATTGGGCGGATAGCATTGTAAGATGGCTAGATAGCCTGGCCTAGTCCTCTTTTTTTTACCCTGTCCAACGCAAAGAAGAATTGAATGCATTATTTCTATTTGTGCTTCCCTTTCTAGATCCAACCATCCATCTCCGTTGCTTGACATATACTTTTGTTCGTTGATTCTTCAAGCGAGCGAATTGTTTTCCACCTCTTTATTTACTCAATAGCCTGGCCCGCTTACGGTCTCTAGTCAAGAACCCAGTTGTTTCTTTCCGCTACTAGTCGATCTGAATATATACAGGAACGGAAGAATGTGGAATTTTTTTCTGAAATTCATTTTATAGGCTAACTGGGCTCTCCTTTCCCGAGGATGTTATACATTCACATCTGTTTTCTTCTCAATAGCCTGCGTCACCGTCTCATATACTTTCCCTGAAGCCCCCTTCCCCAATTTATTCGTCACCTGCAGAACGACACGTTTGTACGTCCTCATACTGGGAACGCCACTATCCGTGACCTCAAGAATCAAGTGCAGGACCTGACCTTTCTCAAGAGCTGTTCCAGTTAGAATATCAATGGCACATATCTCTGCTGGTGGGACCTGGACCTCGACCACGGCTCCGTGAGGCCCCTCCGTCCCATCACCAACAATCTTAAACTCGATATCCGGAACGACCTGCCAATGAAGCTCACTCTGCGTCTTCGTCGGCTCTTTATACTGGAACCACCTAAAAGTCAACTCATCCCCATCAGGATCATACGACCTCCTCGCATCCAGCCTCACCACATCCCCAGCTTCAGCTTCAAGATACAGATGTTCTGGTCCAGGCGTACTATCATTGACGACAACAACCGGCGCATGATTCGCCTTCCCACGCTCAGCACTCAACGTCCACTGCATCCTCGCCGCAAAATCACTCTGAAACGCCTCTCTCCACCGCCACACCGTCGCCTGGCTTGAAAACGCCCTCTTCCCACCCACTCCCACTACCACATCCCTCACGTCCGCGAAATGCCGACTCGAGCCCCCTAAATCAACGAGTGCGTACCGACCTCCCCAACTTCCCCAGTGCGGGTCCTCGCGCGATCCAAGCCCATTCTGGATCAGGTAGAGGAAGCTCGGCGTGTCGCCTTCCATGATGAATGTGTAGTCCGGGTAGACACTACCGTACGGCCCGATCTGGATATTCTCTCTCAACCACTCTCTAGTAATCATACTCGAATCCGGCGCGCCATCATCGAGCGGTGCGAACAGCTCGCCGGAGATACCGGTCCACGCCGCCATGGCGTATTCTTTCCAGGCGTGGATGGAGCAGATGTAGAAAATGTCTGGGAAAGTCAGCCTGATCCAGTGGCTGGTGTCGTCCTGGTCGCTGATTGCGTAGACGCGGAGTTTGGAGCAGAAGTGAGAGCTTGAGGCGGGGGAGCGTGTGCTGTGGATGTGTTGGAGTGCTTGCGCAAGGACGTTCGTGCCGCCCCAGCAGAGGATCCAGAGCTTCTCATCATCATTGCAGGTATCATCATCGCAGGCATCAACGCGATCAATAAGTAACCGCGCGCCCTCACTGAGCTCAAACCCGGGCTGTATAGCCAGTTTACCATACACAGCAGGCCCGGCCTTGACGATCGAGTGCAGGTAGCTGGCGCTGGGATATTGGTTCTCTGGGTGCACGTGGGCCTTGAGGTTGGAGACTACGCAGGCGTAGGCGGAAATGATGGTGTGCATGTCCTCAGGGTGGACGGTGCTCTTCATGTGGCATGATGTGCATGCTACGAGGCCTTGGATGGAGAGTTCGTTGCTGTAGAGGAGGAGGCGGACGAGGGATTCGGCGTCGTCGGGTTCGTTGGAGATGTCGGATATGATGAAGACTCGTGGTTTGTTGCTGCAGCGTCTCAAGCGAGTCTGGTCCGCCATGTCAAGGATGGGAGTGAGTGAGCGAGTGATTTTGATGCCAGCGAAACGCTTTAAAGGGCGAAACGGGATCCTTGGAGGTTTGAAAATTGATGTATTTGGACTCACGAGCTGAGTGAGATCAATGCACTATGAGGCGAGAGGAGGTGAGATGTTGTTAGGTACGTAGCTTTTATCAGGCCCTCCAGATAGTATCAAATGACCACTCCACCTCACTCCACTCCAGTCCACATCCCGCCACTGCCCTCCACTTCGCTCCGATCCTGCCCAATCTAATCCAATCCGGAAGTTCCAAGCACCAGAGTGTTTCGACCTTCCCTGCCCTACCTCTCAGATTTCATGTCTGACACTTTGGGTAGGTAGATCTCCTCAACATTAACTGCTGTAGCGGGGGTTCAAGGTTGGAGTTGCGGGGTATTGCGGGGTCAGGGATGAAGCGAGATCATTCAACTAGGCAGTTGGAGCCCTACTTTATCTTTCTCTTACTGAAGAACGAGGTAACTTCAAAATCGTATTTCGAAGACCGAAAGTAAGTAGTGTAGTCTCAGCGTCCTGTACTGAATACTCGTTGGAAAAAAAATGTTGAACTACTAAAGAAGCTGATTCATCTTTCGCTTACAGGAGTTACCCCTCTTAGAAGCAGTACAACTACAATCGGTTCCTGCTCTCTTTTTCAGGGTAAAGAGGAGGAATATCCGGTAGGTGCAGTTGGATTCAGCTCTTGATCAGGATTACTTCGTGCAACAAGCAAGCTCTTCTGGTTCTCTATCTCCTTGCGGCGCAGTGAGAAAACAAGACGCCACATACTGTGCTGAGGTGGGGCAGTACTGTGCAGCTTCAGCCAGAGTCTGGGCTTCACAATCGCCTGGTTACTAGAATCTTACTACGACCCATTTTGTGCTCTGGTGAATGTTGTGATGGTGCTAATCAACATTCGCCAAGCACGAGCTGGATGGAATGCAGACCGCGGTGTCAGCTGATCAAGGCCACCACTTCTTGGAAACTGCGCATCTGGTCATGCAACAACGTCTACATGGTGCACAGCCACAACCACGCCTCTTCGGGATTTCAACGACGGTCAATGATTACACGACGTCGCAGGCTTCAAATCTAACAAGTTTATTGTTTGGGATACGGCCAATAGTAAGTTGAAGATGAACAGGAACCTAACGATGGGCTGCTGATGGTTAAGGAGTAATTATAACTTGCGGTGGCCTCTGACTCTTGATCTCTTGCCTGCGAAAGCCATCCTGTGATCCTCTTTCAAGCAGGTTGTGAACGAAAGCCCGCAGGAACATTGAGCACAGGAACTTGCATGCTCCTTGTGAATTACCTGATACCCAAGCCATGGCTAAGCCTACGATATACACTCGAGTATTTTCCAGAAACAGTCCTAGGCAGTTAGTCTCCGGCAAGGGGCCGAAGGGTAATCCATTATCTCACATGGCTCTCATCGAAGAGTTCGACAATCATCGACAAAATCGGAGTCCGAATGATTGACAAGAACGGCGTCTGAAGCCTACAGCCCTAGTATCATGCAGTATTCGCATAGTCGATACCATGAAACGTGCTTTCGATAAACACTACGTCGGCAACGAGTCAGCAGCAGACATCTGGATCGTATTCATAACCATTCCACCCCAATCCCCACTCCCATCCTCATCAAGCACCAAAAGAGACCAAAATCAAGCCAAAGACAAGGACACTCCGCGGATCCATAACGCCAGAGTACTAGCAGAGAGATGCCTAGTTGAAACCCCCAGAAAATTCATGCACGAAGTCCTTTTCGAATGGGCTATACCCGAGAAATACGTCACACACCAAGTCTCGCTGCAGACATTATTAGACCGCGGCTTTCAGGATCAGTACTTCCGTATATCAGCGTCTACTAGCGAAGTACTATATCACATCGCGCGGAGGTTCCAATTCTGCAGACATGACCCCTACCAAGTCGGCATCGCGCTCGGCACCTTCGCACAGAAGTTCGGAGCCAGAGCTCCCCTGGACTGGATCTCTCACCAGCTCTTCCACGATTGCATGGACACCGAGACTTTAAGTGACGATATAGTCAAGCTTACTTCGGGCCTAGAAAGTTGTATATCAACAAGACGAATCGTCGTATACCTGACTCTCGCTTTACCGAGATCGTTGGCTTCGATTTCGTTTGTGATGTGGATGATGGGATTGAGACTGCCTTGATCGACTGGTGGCTTCTGGACGGTGCTTTTCTAGGCGACTGTAGCTGGTTTGAGGACTGGCGAGATGAGATGGAAGATGATATGGCTTGGGAACTGGTGGACTTGTGGGAAACTTGGTGTGGCGTTCATGGCAATGGAAAGGCCAGGACGCTTTCCGACAGGGAGAAAATATCGTGCGGCAGTGCGATGATGAAGTTGTTGGGCGAGCATGAGAAGAAGAAGGGAGAGATCGAAGCGGAAGCTGTGAGGATTGGCTTTTGACTTTTCAGCTGCTGACTTGCGGCCGCGATGATGTACTGTATTCATATTCTCGATCCACAATCTTACTGTGCTTTGTAGTGACATAACCGCCTACCTGCGAGCTCATGGGCCCGTCCCTGCCTCGGTTTTCTTTTGGTGATTTGGTTTGACCAGACTATGTGAAGCTGCCAAACTCGGCAATTTCTGTCCGCCATTCACCCCGTCGAGATCCTCCTCTCTTTTCGGATTTCTAGTTTCTAATCTAGTGGTAATATATTTGATAACATCAGTAACAAAAGATTTCTTGATTGGAGACTAAACTTGTGAAACGACAACTACTCGCCCGAGATCGTTCGATCTTACAAAACATGATCCCATCCTTACCAATGTTCGCTTCTGCCCCACATGAGGGATTGGGGAACGTGCCCACGCGACAGGCCTTCCCCACGACGCGTTCTCCAACCCTACAACTCTTCTCAGCCATCCACCTCAACAGCCAAAATGGCCTACAATGACCCCTGTGGCTACGAATGGCTATCTTCTACCCCCTCATCCCCAGCCTACCCACTTTCTCTCCCAAAAAACACGGTAGAGGTCGGTGAACTCATGGTAGAAGGGGAAAAGCGCGCCCCTCGCCGATGGAGTCCATCCCCCAACCCGGAGTCAATGCGTCGTCAATATCACCATCTCATCAGAAACCTCCGTCAAACTCTAGTAGAGAACTTAGACATTGCGGAATATGCGGGAATGCCAATTTCTCGAAGGACGTTCTCGTGCTTTTGCCCGCCTACCTGCTGAGGTTCGAAGGCGTATATGTAGCTTCGCTTTACCGGGACCGCGCATTGTGGAGCTAGAAAAGAGACAGCTATTGAATGCAAAGCGTGTATTAAGCTGGTAATATACTCCCAAGCATTGCATGCACCCGCTCCTCTACAAACTTGTAAAGAGTCACGTAGCATCACACGATGCAACTACAAACCCATCATATCACATAACAAACGGAGTAAAGTCCCCAGTACACCATTGATCAGATATGATCATGATATCGTACATATCCGGGATCTGGACTTCAGTTTAAAAGGTCATGGCTATGCGTGGTATGATGAGAAGAGGTCATGATATACGAATGGAGATGAGTATAGCTTTGAGAGGAGACCGGATTGTTTCGAGTAAATCGAGGCGTTAGCTGTTGGAAGGGTACTGTTGGGAAAGTCGAAGCATAGGATGGAGTACCTTCTCAGAAGTTTCTTCCCGAAGTTGAGGATTTTGGTTGTGCTTATTGATGATAAGGTTGATTTCGATGAGGTGTAGCCGGAATATGGTGATCAGAACGAGGATGAGGCGTCTGGTACTGAGTCTGAATCCGTCGATGATCCTGTCGATTATTCCGATGGAGTTTTTGATTATGACTCGGAAGATGAGGACCTGATCCGTCGGGTGTGATTCACAGCCGACTGCACCGGACCATTCACCAAGGTCGCTAGAAATGAGGAGTACGCAACTGATATCCTGTCCGATTCGACCGACAAGCTTGAGGAAGAATCGACGATATTTTTTCGATATTATGTCCCGGAAGTACTAGTTCGAGCTGCTTCATCCAACCCTGGAAGGATTCAATTGGACAAGGAGAAGTATCTCGAAGGCAACGATGCTGATGACAACTCTTCAGATCAGTCAGCTACCGAATCTCTGTTTTCAGATGATTCCTCGATCCCGCCTCCGAATCGCGAAGAATATGCAGATTCTAATTCGGTACCACAGCTTGAGCAAGAATTCCGTGATACAGTACGTCAAGTCAAAATCAACTTGACCGGAGCAATGCTCGACATTGTGAATACTTCTACATACGCACGAATGCAATTTCCAATCCTGGATTCTGTTGAAACCACCAACCATCACGACAGTCCAGAAACTTCGACTTCAAAATCTCAATGAGTTGAAGTCTTGCCTGCAGAGAATGCATCATCGCGCCTACAATCAGTGATGCCAAATACTTCCCGTCTATCGAAGAAGCAGGAGAAGCATCGGAGAAGAAGAGCCAAGTCAAAGGCGAAAAAGCGACAGAGGCGAGTGTCGGGATTATTTTCAAGCAAGTGATATAGAACGCGGTGAAGCCGAAACGCTCAACGTGGAAACACGACCTATTCAGGCCACCCTTCGCGACCCGACTATTGTTCGTCCCGTGCCCGAAATGGGTCCCGCTTAAAACACAAAGTCAACAAGCTATTGATGACAATCGACTGAACGATAGGGGTAAAGCTATTCCTGCATCCATCAATTCGCATCCGCCAACTTAACTCTAGATCACTAGTAGATATGAACGCTCCAGTCAGCGGCGGTTTCAGTTCATCCGTCGGCCGTGTTTCGAATGTAGGCTTATCCATTTCACGCCTTTCGCAGTCCAAATGCCATGTTCACGGTCGACCAATTTGGGATAGTATCACTTTATATGGAATTGCCCAATCATTGGAGTTGAGCTGTGCGTTGTTCCTGCATCATTCGAAGCCGCATCGGTATCGGATTGGGCATAGATTGACATCGACAGGCACCAGCAGATCACGCGGCGTCACGTGCACGATGCCCTTTCTAAACGTCTGCTGAAGCTGCTCGTACTTAAGGTCCAGCTGAAGCCTCATCGAATTGATCATCGTTATAGTCAACACATTACGCCCAAGGGTTCTGTTTTGAGATTCCAAACGCAACATGGCCTCCCAAGTCGAACCCGAGATTGTCTTGTACGATTTAGCTTGTACTAAGAACGTCTGTTTCTCTCCTGTTGTTTGGCGCATCAGGATGATTTTGAACTACAAAAACATTCCATATAAGACAGTATTTCTTGAGTTCCCAGATATCGAGCCTACACTCAAACAGCTGTAAGTTGCATCCACTTCCGCAGTTCCACTTCATCAACCATCTCATTCTATCATCTTGAATCCCAGTCTTGGCTTCCTGTTCAACAAGACAATTAAGCCTACTCCATCACATCTAACTTCAGACATATACTAACGCCCAAATGTAAAGGGGCATCGTCCCCAGCGAGTCCGCCTCCACCAAGCCAATCAAATACACCGTCCCAGCAATCACGCACCTCCCAACCAACACCCACATTATGGACTCCCTCCCCATCGCCCAATTCCTCTGCACGACCTACCCCTCTCCACCCCTCCCTCTAACCTCCCCCATCGGCACGCAAATCGAATCCCTCGCCCGCTCTACCATCGCCCTCTCCTTCTCCGCCTCCCTCATGCCCCGCGAGATCCACATCCTGTCCCCTCAATCCCAAGCCTACTTCCGCCGTACCCGCGAAGCAATGCTCAAGCAACCCCTCGAAAATCTCCTTGAAGGCAATAAAGAGGAGAAAGCGTGGGAAGGAGCGGAGGACAAGATCAGGGCTGTGGGGAAATTGATCTTGACAAATAGGGAGGAGGGGAAGTTCGTGTTGGGGTGGGAACCGAGTTATACGGATTTCTTCATTGCGGGGGCACTGCAGAGTGCCAAGGTTATTCATGAGGGGACTTGGGAGAGAATGGTTGCTTTTCCCGGCTTTGGAGGGGTTTATGAGGCGTGTTTACCTTACATGGAGAGGAAAGATTGAGGGGCTGGCTGTATGCAGTACATGCTTGTTGGTGGTCCTGTGTGGTTGGTGATAATGCTGCTGTTTCAAGCCACGACATTCTTTAATGAAGAAGGTTTTCGCACCGAGTCGTGACAGCTGGTTCGTTACTGAGATTTCTGGTTGTAGAAGACCTCGAGATCTAAAGGCTTCCGATAAGACACAGTCTCTCACAGTATCTATAATACGTTCGCTTGCTTTCCTGTTTTGCGAGGACGGTCCCTCGTTCGAAAAAGTTCTCACAGGTGTCATGAACCACTTCCGTTCAATTCAGAGGGTCACAGCATGCCCTCTTCGGGATTCATCCGAAATCCCATTGGCTCCAGGACAGACAAGGTTTGACTTTTCGAATCTAGCTGTAAGGTCAAGTGAGCTATCGTCCTCTCAAATGAGGCTGAACTCCATGATATCGCACGTCGACTCTTTCACGGCCCGGGCCTTTTCTGCAACGACCCGTGAAGAGCCTACGTGGCAGTCCGTCAACTATTAGGCAGTGGTGGCTCAACACATGCTGTGCGGAGGAGTGAGAATTTTCGACCTTTGGTCTATCCTAAATGTTACCGATCGAATCACACGCCTCCTGCTGTACCCGCGTACACGATGAGGGGTATGGGGGTTACGATTACTGTGATACAATATTTTCAGCTGTACCTTCAACAACACTTGAAATCAGAATCGAGCCCGCAAAGATGACCATTAACCTCTGGAGACTAGCAACGTGTCCGAGGTATATAAACACAACACTGGTTCCTCTTTGAATTCTCCATCAACACCATGCCATGGTGCCATCTCACCTCAACAAAAACAACAACAAACTCTCGCACCGCCACCTCTACGATGCAATACAGTCGTCTCCTCTTTCCACTCATCTCCATAATAGCTGTCATCACAGCCCAACACTCCCCAGGCGAAGCATGCAGCCCCAACGGCTCCTACGATTGCTGTCAAGACTTCGATAGTATTTGTGTCTGTAGCCAAGGGCATTTTACTATTGCCGCCAGCTGTGGTGCAGAACGCTGTGTCTGGCCTGCCGGGTACCCGACTCCGTTCTGCTATCGTTAAATGGCTTTCCCCGGTCGAGCTCATTTTTTTGTAAGGCACCCTTCAGGTCACATCAGCGTCTCAGTTTGGAAAAGTTGGGACTTGCTCAACAGTCATAATCTTAGACTGGACACGAAAAGAAAGCATCAAGCATCAAAGGGGGGTTTTATCGATAATTTATGAGTGCTTGGGAAATTGGCTCGCTGAGATGGCTCGTTGAGGTGGCAGAATGAAGACTTGATCTTCGATGGTTACGGGATTTGTGCCGGTTTGAAGGTCGCTGGCAGAGGCTACGAATTTCTCAACGATAAAGAATGAAAACCCGAATCTTCATCTCGATGATGAGAAGGACATAATGGCACCTATTCGTGGCGTGCAGCAGGCTGTCCACTGTCTCATATATGGTCTGCTATCCCACCGAGTATATCATTGTGTTTGTATGACAATAGACAGATCTTGCCGGTATATATTAGAATATCCTGACCATCTTACACAAGAATGTGCGGGAAGCTCTGTCGTTTTATCCTCACATGTTTGCTGCTTTGAAGTAGCTCTCTCATCCTTGATGTGAAGAGTCCTTCACCCAATCCACAATCTCTTGGCTTACCAATGATAGAAGTGTTTGATCGACTCCCTCTTTTATCCATTCAGCGTCATGAGCCAGTACGATGTGCATTCCCAGCTCCATCTCAGCAATCCTCAGTCTAGAAACCGTATCTTTAGCCGCACGGAGATCATCATGGAGCGATCTTTTTTCAACACCATCACCAAATAGAGCATATTCTTGCGTTCCGTCTAGCAATGCTCTATGTATTTCGGGTCAGTGTGGACTCAGCCGATGCGCGTCTTTCGGCGGCCTGCGACTTGGCACATACCTCGAATGGCAACAATCACTAGCCATAACGACCCACTCGCCAGTCTCTAATCTAGCTGCCGCGCACAGATTGCCTGCCATGTGCCCAGGAGCTTTCATGATCCAAAAGCTGCCATCGCCAAAGAAATCCATGGCCTTCTCAAAGGGACCAAACCTTTGCCACGAACCTTCGAGCTCGGCACAATTTTCTGTTTTCAGTTCGGGATCAAAGAATTGTCCATGCCATTGACTATTCTCATCCTTGAAGTGACCAGGACTGCAGTGCTTAAAAGTACCCGGCCCGAACAGGCCTGTGGCATTAGAGAACATTTTGGAGATAGGTCGGCAATGGTCCCAATGAGCGTGGCTATGTTCGTGACCAGTGTTAAAATGTTTAATTTATTCATTGGCAGCATCAATATTTACCTGAAGAGAACCGTACTAATGTCATCATGAGAAACCCCAACCTCAAGCAATTGTTGTCGCAACGATAGACGAGATCTCGTTGGTTTCAAAACATCCACCAAGTTCTTTCCTGACCAAGACGGATATTCGTCCTTGTCCTATGTCCACACTTGAGTAAGAATTTACAATTGAATAATATTCTAGGAAAGCATACGTCTGAGAGTCCTACGTCCCACAATAAATTCTGTCCACTCGAAGGATGGTAGATATGGAACGCCCAATCGTGCATTCGGAATATCTCGCTTTTGGATCCTGTAGCATGCAACACATCTGTTGATGCTATAAAGCAGCCGCCGTCGAGCACTCGAAGCTTGACATATGAGTCGGTGTCGGGCAGTTGGAGACATTCAAAGTTACCATCTCGCTGGGTACGCATGCCTTGCGAGGTGGGATCGGTAGAAAACGACGTGAAATCCGAAATGACAATAATTTAGAGACGAAACGAACCAGGGGCTGTACTAACGCAAGATAAAATTCTATTGCAAGCTGTGAAATTTGACCGGGTTTAATATGTAGTCTGCCATCCTCACCGTCCATGAGATGTAGATTGGATACGTCACTTAATTCTGGGGTAGTGGGGTAGTGGGGTAGCTCCGGTCAGCTCGCACAGCATCCCACGATCTCGACCAATCATAGTTCCAAGTCTTGGCCATCAAGCATCCTCGACATTTATAGGGTCTTCTGGAGGCAGAAGTCTCCATGTTCTGTATGAAACGAGCTTTCTCATCTTCAAATCAACCAGAGACTCAAAATGAACTGTGTCGTTCCTCAAGACCGTGCTGTCCTGGTCGGCACGATGGCAGCATGCACCGGAGACAGATCCGATGCATTACAACAGCTTCTCTCCGGCCCCATCAAACCCGATGCTCTCGTTGGTGACTACTTGGCAGAAATTAATCTTTCTTGGAGAGCGGCGGAAATGGAGAAAGATGAAGCTGCCGGATTTGATCAAGGATTTATTGAAAGTCTCAGGAAGGCGGAAAGTGCGTTGAGGAAAAGATTGGAAGCTGGGACTTTTCCGAGAATTGCAGTCAATGCCGGCGCATTGAATCCGAAACAACTGGCCATGAACGTACAAGCCTACTTGACGGAAGCATTTGGCAAACAAGGCAAAGACTTGCTCGTCGCATACGTCACTGGTGACAATGTGATTGAGACTCTGAGAAAGATTGAGGTACTCACAGACATCACGCACCTGAGTGAAGGAACGACACTGTCCAGTTGGGGCCATCAACCAGTGGTGGCGAATGCTTACATTGGGCAATGGGGAATCGTCGAGGCCTTACGCGCAGGAGCAGCAATTGTGATCTCTGGAAGGACTACGGATGCCAGCACAATTCAAGCAGTTGCTACCTGGTGGTATGACTGGGGTGAGCAAGACCACGATAAGCTTGCACTCGGACTGATTGCAGGACATCTGATTGAGTGTGGGCATTACGTGGTAAGTGCATATTTGACCGGATTATTTGCTTTCTACTTGGCGCTGACTTTAAACAGACTGGTGGCAACTTCTGTGGTTTTAGACAGATCGAAAATTATTTTGATCTTGCCATGCCAATCGCAGAGATATACAAAGATCACGTAGTAGTGACCAAACGTGAGTAGAATCAATTCCAATTTGCAAGTTTTTGATTCTGACGTCTCTCAGAGCCAGGGCAGAACGGGTTGGTCAATATTGATACCGTTAGATCTCAGATCTTGTATGAGATCCAAGGCCACTTTTATTACAATCCGGTTCGTAAGATAAATACCAAATTGATGAATAATCCTCCTGAATTTATACGTAGGATGTTATCGCCGATCTCAGCGGTATCACTGTTCTTGAAGATGGTAAAGACCGCGTGAAAGTGACTGGGGTGAAGGGATTGCCACCACCACCTACTCTGAAAGCATCCATTCAAGCCTATGCTGGCTACCAAGCCGAGTTTTGCGCTATTGCTGTCGGGTCCGACATCGAAGCCAAAGCCAGATCCCTCGAAAAACAAATCAGACGTATCTTCAATGTAGAAGAGAGATTGAAGGGCGGCCCGGAAGCTCTGCAATCCTTCAGCTTTCAATGTCTTGGAGGGTCCGGGACCGAGGATGCCCGAAACGAGAATGCTGCGATGGCGACAATTCGAATTCTAGCTCAGGCTAAAGATGCTGCATCTCTCTCTTCGCAGAACTTCAGTGGTCTGATCATAGAAAACCTGTGCCAAGCGTATCCAGGATTCACACCCTACTTAGAGTACCATCGAACGGGAACTCCTCGTCCATATCTCTCTTATTTCCCTGCTCTGATTCCCCGACATCACTTGGAGCCGATGAAGGTACACTTCCTATCCACAAATTCGACAATCTCCATCGAACACCCGAAGCTCACGTCAGCTGTGGCCGATCTGCCCAGGCAACGAGACCACGAGCCTATAAATCCAGAGACTCTTGCTCGGTTTGGCCCCACGGTAATGGTCCCACTTGGTCATCAAGTGTTCGCACGATCAGGCGACAAAGGTGCAAACGTCAATGTTGGCTTCTTTCCCCAAGTAGACTCGACAGAAGAGTGGGACTGGCTCCGTTATTTTCTCACTACAGAAAAACTGCTCGAGTTATTGGGCGACGATGCATCGGCTGTGCAAAGAACGGAGCGAGTTGAGTTTCCGAACCTGCATGCTGTTCATTTCGTACTGTTTGGCCTCCTTGGAGAAGGAGTGACCAATACAAATCGAATAGATGCGTTGGGAAAGGTAAGTCGTTGCCAACATTTTATTTGCTCGTCACCGTTTCATCTTATCTGGGAAGAGGCTAATCAACTGGACAATATGACTAGGGTATTGCAGAATACCTGCGTTCGAAATTGGTTCCATACCCGGAGGCTCTGTATCGAGGAGTTGAAGAGCGAATTTGACCGGTCCTATTGTGCAGAGTCGATCGAGTACATGTTCAAGAGTGCGTTTAGAAAGACTACAAGCTCCTTATTAATTCCACGTGAATTAAAGCGCTAAAATTCGAGATCGTACAATGAACCGAATCCGAGTTTCACGTGATCGACCTTTAAATCACCACTCTACTTTGGCTCTAAAGCAAATTTTGATGCGGCTGGCTGAATCCACTAGTCTCTACTGATGACCATGCCGATCTCCACATTATATTCCAGTGCTGCAATTTTGCGAAGATGTGGTGTGGAGTGTTCCCCTCATCTTGGTCTGTAGCTGAAGGTGAGCAGGGGGATTTCCGAATGGCCCCCTGACTCTCGCTTATGGTGGGCTCGCTTAAGACAAAACACCAGTTTGTTAGCGTGGAGTCTCTTTCGGATTTCCCCCACCAAGGATCTGGAGATAATCGCCTCCCCAGAGAAGTGAACTACTTATAAGCAGTGAGCGGCTCTGATACTATCTTTTATGTTTCATGAATGTTCATGGTGACGGACTCTTTCAATCCCTATCAGAGCTTCACATTACGCGAATCTTGCCAACAATGCCTTCAGTAGTCCAAACCCGAGGCTTCAAGAACGTGAGTCTTCAGCTGTTGTCCATTCACATACGAAATAATACTTCTTTGTATATTTCATCGGATCAGTATCGCTAATGTGTCTATTTTGGCAGGTCATCATTGTTGGTGCCGGGCCATCTGGTCTTCTCCTTGCCTTGATGCTGGCAAAGAAGGGCATCCCGGTTGTCATTCTGGAAAGCGCACCCGGGCTTGATAAACAGCCCCGGGCGACGCATTATGCCTCACCTGCGATCCACGAACTCATTCGTGCTGGTGTGATGGATGATGTGAGAGCCGCTGGCTTCCACCCCGACTCTGTTGTTTGGAGGAAACTGGATGGTACTGTTCTGGCCGGCTTGGATGCTACGATCTTTGAAGGTGAGCCTGACAGAATGACTTGTCTTCCATTGGACAAACTCGGCGCCATTCTGTACCGTCATCTTGAGAAGCAGGAGACTGCGAGGGTGGAGTGGGGGAGCAAGGTTATGGATATTGGACAGGACGAAGACAAGGCTTGGGTTGAGGTTGAGAAAGCCGATGGTAGGAAGCGTTTTGAAGCAGATTATGTCGTCGGTTGTGATGGAGCAAACAGCCAAGTCCGAAGATGCCTCTTTGGAAAGAGCTTCCCGGGCAAAACATGGGACGAACAGATTGTTGCTACCAACGTGAGTGCTGACGTTTTCACGTAAGACGGAGGATGTCACTCGATATGCTTACTGACGTGCCTTCCAATATCACAGACGTATTATGACTTCCAAAAGTATGGCTACAACGACTCGAACTTCTTCATTCATCCCGAGCATTGGCATATGGTAGCCAGGATCAGCAATGACGGCCTTTGGCGAGTAACGTACGGCGAAATACCCGGGCTCACGAAAGAAGAATTATCCGAAAGGCTACCTAGCAAGTTCAAAGCAATGTTTCCGGGCCATCCAGATCCCGAGGAGTATCGAGTGGTAAATTTCAGCCCTTACAAAGTCCATCAGAGATTGGCCGAAAAGTTGCGGGTCGGGCGTTTTCTCTTGGCTGCGGATGCAGCGCACTTATGCAATCCATTGTAAGTCCATATTCGATAGCTATTACTCAGAAACTTTAGGATTTGAGACTCGAGCTAATGTTTCCAAAGCGGAGGTCTAGGTTTGACAGGCGGAATCGTGGATATCGGCGGGTTGTATGATTGTTTGATTGGCATTTACGAGGAAAAGACAGATCCGTCGATTCTTGATAAATACTCCGAGATTCGTAGCAAGATATACAAAGAGATCATCGATCCAGTATCTAGCGAGAATATTCGACGGCTCTTCGATCAAGATCCGGATGCTGCCTTGGACAACGACGAGTTTCTGAAGATGTGCAAGCGAACTGCTACAGATCTGGATTATTCAAGGGAGCTGCAACTAGTAAGTCCAAATAACTGTCCTGTGCCATCTTTAAATCTTAATGATTTGTTAGGGAGTGAATGGAATCAAGTATGACTTCACAAAGGAGTACACGAAGGAGCAGTGATACGTGAAAAGGCAAGTCAAGTCACGTGTCACTCCCTTTATCTTGGACTACTCGGCACAGCTAGTCTTGAATTGTCTGAAATGTATGGCAAGAAGAAAGCTGTCTTGAACAATGCTATTAAAGTCCAGATTGTTATTCTACTTGCTCTTCATGATGAACCTGATATTGAGCAAATCCATGCCCTCTTCCCCCTCAGCTTCTTCATGTTCCTCGCCTGAATTGTTATCCAAACACTCCGCTCGCAACTCGCGAATGTTCTCCGTATCTTCAAGCTGACCACGATCCAACTTGATTATCAGATTTTTCATGATGCGCGGTATTCTCATAGACCACACCTTCAGTCGTTTGCCAGTTACCAGTTGCACTTGCTTTTTATCTTCACTATTGAGCAGTCGACCAAGAAACCAATATGCGATGGCGCGATCGCGATACAAACCACTTGACATCGAGGATAACGAGTTGGAGACTGTAGTGTTCCAATTCGATTTCCATGAGTTCAGAGCGTGGTTAGCGACATCATTGTTTTCTTTCGCCAGCTGCTGAATGACCATCGACTCAGCATGACCGACACCACGGGTTCGATTGTCGAATTGCTGCCTTTCCCAGATAAAAACCAATATCCCTAATCTAAATTTCAGTCCTTGAATTGTTGCATCCTCGAGAGGTTCTTACCGTGCAGAACGATGAAACTTCCCATCACGCTGTACAGGCCCAGACAATCAGTCGCAGTTATCGACAGAAGCGAAGATATCACGATGGGAAATTGAAAGGTTGTCAGATCAGCACACAGCGGCATTGCGCCCTTCCAGTCCGTGGAGTTTGTGGCTCTAAAGACGTTTTCATGGCAGGGAAGCCGCAGACGGACGTCGTATGCATTCAGGTTGGGCCTCTCCCCAAAGAATACCGTCCGCATTGCATCCAACAGAAAAATTGTAAATGCTGTCCTAAAATTACACTCAGTGTTCGGCGCTCGACATATTTTGCTTGATATTGGACATACCTTCTTCTTGATTCTTGACATGTCCATTCTTCCAACTCGATAGAGTGCATCTCCACAAGATCCGAAATTTCGTCAAATACCCACCCGACCTAGCAATGTCCACGAGCCGTCGAAAATCAGATGTTTTCGGACGTCTATTGGGAGAGTAACAAGTATTCAACAGGGCAAGAAGATAGAGGCCTTGCAGGTCTTCCAAGCCAATGTGAACGTTCTCCTCCAGGATCTCCGCCTGCATATTTGTAGTTAGTGATCTTCCACTTAGGGGGTAATAAAAGGCAGCAAACCTGATAAGACGACCATATAAAGCGACTCGCAGCATCGCATAACTCTTGCGAAATGTGGTCTTTAATGAGAAAATTTCGTGAGTACTTTGCTCCAATCAATACCATTGCAAATATAAGGGTCGTAGACGTTGTAGCCATGGTCCAAGTGGGAAGATGGAGGATTGGCGTGTGATCATGGAAATAGGTGAAATATGACCACAAGAACGAGCGCATTCGTTTTGAGCTTAAGAAATCGTCATACCTTCGCAGATCAGCGTTAGACTGACTTATAAAATCAATAATGACAGATCTATGACCCTCGAGAGGATCTAATTGACCAATATTCAATCCGCTTGGCAGATTCTGCCACACCTGGTGGGACTGTAAACCTAGGTCCCCAGGCTCTGATCCCTGGATAGCTCCCTGATTGGGCTCGAGTGATAAGAAGTCCCCCGGAAACTCACTGGTAAGCTCAAAGTTTTGATGTTCCTGGGGATCCTCGAACATTGTCCGGAACATCATGAAGTCGAACTGATCCAGCTGGAACGACGCATCCACCAAGCTTTCAGGTGTGTGTCCCAATATCATTCCCGTGAGATCATCTTGTTGGTTGATCTCAACGGGTGGTCTGGCAGATCTTAATTGCGGATGATCTAGCTGCGAGTCGTTCGTGTTGTCCCCGAAATATGTTCCATTGAACTCTTCACGGTTGTAAGCCCCCTCGCTTGAAGGAGGCAGTCCAAATGGCTCGTCGGGTACAACAAGCGCAGGAGAAATATGTGAAGCCGCGGCAGCTCTCTGCACACCAGAATCTACATCTTGATCCTCCATAGACGAGACAGAGGCTGTGGATGCGTGTGATTCACCGATATTGCCGAAAGCGCACTGGACTCCTGTTGCAATGCACCGCTCGCATTTTGGGCCGCCGGAACACTTCGACTTGGCCTCGCGGCATTCCTGACATGCTCGACGAGGAATCGGCGTTTTAGGTCCGAATTGGAAGTTTGAAGTTCTTGCTACTTTGCACGATCGACGATGGCGGCTGAGAACGTCCCTAATGGCCCGTCAGTGGCTTGAACTGACGCGTGTCAAGGGATATGTTAAGTCGGTCCTGAACTCACCCACGCGAGAAGCCCTTTCCACATGCTTCACATCGGTGCGGCCTCCGCTGTTCATGTGCCAAGGCATGACGATTCAAATGTTCCTGACGCTGAAAGATCGCACTACAGTATATGCAGGCATAGGGGCTCGCTGAGGTGAGTCGAGGCCTGCCTCGCTTAGGAGCACTGGGCCTTGAAGCCACAGAGACATTCAGTCGTGGTGGAGATCCGGTCAACCTCGCCGATGCGGATGTCTCCATGGGGTATGCATTAGACGGCGTGGGGCCCCGAGCTGTGATGTTGGTGTCTGGAGCAAATGCAGAAATTGGAGGCGAAAGAGGAGGTGGTGGTGGGGAAGCGGCGTCCATTCTGTTCTGTGCTCACCGTTGACGGTACTTTGCGTGAGTATCGAAGAAGACTGCAGGTGAGCATACAGGATCGCAAAATTGCGGGGGTCCGGAGTACTCCATATACATCGACCTGTCGGGGAGGAAATTGGGTAGGTATGTACCCCGCACTCTCTAGTTGTGGGGTAGCGTAGGTGAGCGACCGCCGGACACGATGTCTCGGAATAAGGTTCAATTACAAGACAGAGCTGACACTTTGAAATATATGATCTAATCGTCAGGTTTAGAACGGATCACGCTCCATAGAACTTCAAAAAAAAACCTGCTAGTTGCCTTTTCTTGACACGAGCTAACCGAGGCTGCAGCTTCATAAGAGCGTAGCATTGTGAAGTAATTGAAGCTACGTGAAACTAAAGACCGACAAGGGCAGAAACGTCTTTGTAGCCAGACCCCTCAATCTTTCTCATGAAATGTCCAAGGTTCCTCTTGAGTTCTGCGAACTGTTCATCTTCATGATGCATCCGATTAGCTGCCTCCTGAGACACAAATTTTTCCAATATAACCAAGGTATCTTGATCTTGGGCAGATGCAGGGTGGCATAGACCGAGGACTAGATAAGTCAAAATGTCTGGTTGCTCTGATTCCATATAGTCAATGTGTTTCGAGAGCACTGTGAGTACTTTCTCTAGACATGCGGCCTTCTCCATGAGATCCACTGTCAGCTTGACCGTCCAATTAGTGTCCTCTTGCGATCGAACAGGACCATGAACACTTTTATCAAATCCGGAAAGGACATCAAATATCTTGATGGTAGATAGATAGATCTCAGACTGATCCTTATTGCCATCAGAATTTCTGTTCCTTCATGCGTCAATACAGATCTACCATAGGATGAAGTCGAGTAATTCCATACCTAAAAAGAGTATTCAAAATCATTCCTTTCTCATGAACTTGCGAACCCTGGTGAGATCTGTTTCTTTGAGTCATTTCACTATTCCACCGTAAAGGAAGAAGAGCACTGTTACTTTTCGATAACAAGAATCTCATGTCGTCTATCATCCTGAATCTCCAACACCGAGACATGGGCCTTCTGTGCCGAAGTTATACTCTGAAGCCGATCTTGAAAAAGTGCAAGTGCCTTGTCACTGGAGACAAGCTGGAGTATTGCTATACCGGAAACTGTTGACGGCATTAAGGTAGTTGCAATGATGAATTTGATGGTTTATAAATTCACTCAAAGAAAGTCAAACCAAGGACAGGAGAGGAGTATCTCGCCTCAGTTTATAGGGACACTTCCAAGATCTGCCGGTCTTGGCCCCGCAAACTACTCCTTTAGGACCAATTGCACCAACGTAAGGTGACCTACTCGCTTCTGAGGCCATTCCTGGCTTCCAGAAAATCACGCCTTCATTGGGTACACTTCAAAACCATATTCTCGAAGCTACTTCTTGTGAGAACAATGCCAAATCTACCACAATGAAAACTAGACCTAGATATTTGACGAAGCGAGGTTCCCTCGCTTGATACGAGTATTTATATGCTACAAGCTATTTGAAATACACAACAGCTCTTATCTCTACGCTTTGCCTCGAAATAGTGCCTTCTTCCTTATTATGAAAAGAGCAATGCGGCACCCTCCATCCCTGCTCCTTCTCTGAATCATACAAACGAAAAACAAGTAGCTCATCCTTCGTCATATCGCTAAAGTAAAACCACTCATGAGAAGGATTGTACACGAAAATTGTGCCCTCTGGATACATTGGATCGTGTGGGAGCTCAGCAGGAATGTTGTTGCGATCTGGCAAGTTGTCCGTGTACACCAGTCCATTCGCCAATCCTTCTTCATCCTTGACAGACGCAGCATTGCAGACGGCGAGTGGCCAGTCCTGGGGTCCTGGGCTGATTGCTCGCCACATATTGATGAACATCACTCTCTTATAGCTGTATTCTTCTGCCCCGTTCTGCTTCAACAGATCTTCCGCAAGAGCTTGGGCTCTTCGTGGGGTGAAGTCGACGTGAACGTCGGACGCTGGCGGCTGCTCATCAGGATTTCCACTCGACACAGTGGCAGCCTTCGCTCGACGGACGACTGGACCAAAAACGATGGCTTTGTCTGCTCTTGTCAGGTCCGTTATAAATTTGTGAATTTCCGGCGTGTAGATCTCCTCCACTTGCTTGACATCCATCCAATCCTTCACCTAGCGTTTTGCGATGTCAGTTCCGGTTTTAAGATAATTCCTCTTATGGTCTTTACGAAGAATGTAGTAGATCTGATAGAATACGATGTTTACCTCTGAATTATGGCTGGCGAGGAAAAATCCTGTTTTGTTGATCGCGAACTTATCCTGGACCTGGCGCCCGTCGCGGATAGTCACATCTCTCGACTCGTATTGACCGGTGTTGAACTCTGCTCCAGGGCCAACATATCGTCGGTTAAGCTTGGATATTGGTTTGATGTAATCCAAAGATCCGATCCGATCCTTGGGTCCAAGTTCCGGAGAGGGAAGGCTCGTGCAAACAACAGTTGCCATGATGAGCCGTGTGTTGTGTCGGTATCCTAAAGTTCAGACGAGCGAAAGATTCGCAACGAAATTGGGCTGCTGTGGTACGCTGACAGAATTATACGCTCTTGACCCATTTTAAATAGGTTCATCTAGCGTGTCGTTTGTATAGTGTATAGCTCCATCTCCGTCGTCCACAAGTCCTTGTCGAGCTCCAGCATTGCGATGCGGAGAACTTCCGGTAGACAAATCTGAGATGTGGGGTGACTCCGTTGATGAGGGGTCTGCGGGGTCAGTTCTGCGGAGACGGGGTCGGCTCACGAAATCGTCCTCTCCTTATGCAGTCTAATTCCTCGACATCTTGAGTCGTATTTCATGTAGTATTTGCACAAATTTGGGGCAGGATTGCTGTATTTGGACGAGTTTTCTACTTTGTGCTGATTCGTGTTTGTACCAGGTTATGTCAGGCTGTACGTGTTGATATGTGAAAGTGATCTTAAAAGGGCAGCACTCAACATCTCTATGTTCCTTCTCATTTTAATTTTGGCCGGTGGCAATAATTTCCAGTGTTTTTCATTGAGCTCTAGTGTATGTCTAGATTGTTGAACTCTAATACATGATAAATTATTGAGAACTTGGATTGCAAAACATGAGTGTTCCTTGAGCACGTTTGTCGCGAAGGGACGAGAAATGTAGATTGATGTCAGAAAGTATACATTACAGGAAATCAATTTGGAGCACTTCCCTCTGATCATATACGCATTGCATATAAATCAATATACTTATCACAAAGGCTACTTGACGTATGATGAGCACCTCGTTGACAGCTAACCCTCGGCGTACTCGCTGGTCTGATCATCCATTGCTTGTCTCTCAGATCCTTTTCGATATCTTAAATAGTTTCACCAGTATAGTATTGAAGAGCGTTCAGAGCTGGCGTTGTTTGGATCCATTCCCGACCTCGTTTCCCAAAAATGTACATCGGGATGGCTAGTAGGGCAATGATTGTGTTCAAGCCACCAAGAATGCTGAAGGTCTCCTTGACACCTCTGGCAGCAATCCAATCGTTGATGAACCTGCAAAACTGAACGATTAGCAATGGACATACAAGACTCCGAAACAAATTCGCTTGTTGAGTCTTACCACGTGAATGCGTACACGATCACTGATTTGGCGATGTTGAGGGTGATCAGGGACTCAGAAGCCACAAATGGGTGGCAGTCAACCACATAAGCGATGAAGGTGACGTTCCCAAAGATTGAAGCACCATTAATCATACCCATAAACATCGTAAAACCGAACCAATGGTCTCCAGCGGCAACGCTCAAGCCGAAACCTACGAATCCCATTGTTCCGAAGAACAGGTAGAGGATAACGACCCAGAGACGAAACTCTGGTTCGTAAATACCATTATTTTTCCTGTGATGGGTTGTCAATAGCCATTCAAAAAACATTCTGACTAGTACACGTACCTTGATAGTCTCTTAGCTAGAAAGTCGCTAAGTGGCCCGGCAAGACAAGAGGTTATCAAAACCCAGATGAATGCCGAGAGATACACCAAGCCAACTTGAACTGCATCGAAAAGATAAGGGGGCCCACTCAACACTTGAACCAAAGAGATATTCAAGATTACCTAGACAGTCTGTCAGTAACTGAGTCTTCTTGCAAATGGTCACACTTACAGCCCAATTGACGGTCATGGCGTAGCAGAACGAACCATAGAGAATGGCCGGGTATGACAACAATGCCAGAGGCCGACTAAGACCTATGAGACAATTAGTAACCGATCATTGCTCGCTTGATGCAACTAGTTAAGATCGCCTTACTCTTGATCAAGTTGTCTTTCGAAAGTCGATGGGCTGGAAAGAGGCTCAATTCTTGGACAAACGTTCGGCGCGAAGACTGCAAAGTCACTTGGTTTCTGGTTTCCACCTGTTCAGCATGCATTACCGGTGCCTCTTTCTCGGCATCCTCCTCAACAATCATTGTTTCAAGGTTCGTATCGCGTTTGTAATGTGTCTCGGGACAGAAGAAAAATAGTAAAATCGTGCAAATTCCACTGAAAATAGCCAAGATCCCTGATACCGAATTAGTGACAAAGAACTCGAGAATATGATACTTCGGAACATACAGAATGCCCAGCGCCAACCCAGATTCGTGGCGATGTATGCGCAAACTAATGGTGCAAGGTTCGTAGGCCCCAATTGGCACATAACCCATGCTGCTGAATATTTTCCTCTCTGGTGAACAAAGAACAAGTCTGCGATTGTGCCAGTTACGACGGCCTCGAAACTGATTGTGGTCAGCAAGAAATCACGAATTGGACCTGGGTCGGCAGAGCACTTACGGCCCAGCAGCGAAGCCCTGAATCGCGCGAGCGCCAAGCAAAGATCCATAAGACTTTGCTTTGGCCGCCCAGATGCAAGCTACCATCATCATTAGCATGGATATGAGGAAGATTGGTCGTTTGCCGAAATATGGAATGATCGCAGACGCAATCCAGATCGAAGGAGCCGCCATAACGATCACAATGCCGTTCAGTTGTGCCAACTTGGTGAAACTAGCGTTAAACTCCACATTGAGGATGCCAAAGGAAGAACCAAGCATAGGGCCAGGTACGCAGACAAGAGCAGTTCCGAAACAGAGTACGGCAAAAGTCAATTGCTTCTTCCATTCTGGCCAGTTCTGTCTCGTGTCAACAATTTCTTGGTGGATACTCCAACGTTGTTTACTCACCAGCGGGTCGTTCACGTCGTTACTGGGCTGAGGAATCAGGACGATGTTGCCATTTTCCCCTTTGGCAGTCTTCAGTGTCGCTCTGAGTCTGTCAGGTATTCCGGAATTGGCATCTTCGTCCAGGAGGGAAGTTCCGAGAATTTGTTCGACAGACTTTGCGTCTAGTACACCGAGACCCATGGTGAGTAGACAATTGCAAGAATTTTGTGTGTAACTGATCAAACGAGAGCTAGGAAAATTGAATAAAATCCCATCTGAGTAAAGGTAGCTTGATCGAAGTCAATTTCCAATTCTTTGGGCCCATCAGAAATATATGAATCTAGGATCTAGATCGTTCACATTTCTGATATTTTCCCCCCGCTTTCCGATATCTGCGGGGTAGTCCGGGGCGACCCCGACGTCTCAGTTTGCGGAGAACCTTGGTAGAAGAAGACTTAGTTTATCAAAGCTATTGAATACAAAGTTTCAGAACCGTGCGGGGGCACAGGCAACTTTGAAACGGGAACATCGCTGTCAGCCGTGGAAACGCCCTGATTGTATCCCCGCTAATCAGTGGGCGTCCGGTCCAGACTGCGCAGGCGCACACAACCTTGCGCAACGATATAAGCATCGCGTTGGAAAGGATTCAAAAGACAACTTAGATTCAAAAATCAAGTTCTCGATTGCACATCACCCGTGGTCCGCCTTGTTATCACATTCAAGAATAAGAAAGTGGTTGCTGATCAGAGAGATGAGCGATAGCCATTTATTCTTTGGTAGACTGAGATTTGTAAACAGATCTCGGAGCGAATCCCAAATCGAAGTTCACGTAGCTGGGATACGGAGTATCATCTTTGAGTTCAGTCGTTGCCGTCCAATGCTTGTGCAGTCCATCTCTTGATTCGGCATCATCTACCAAGGCTCGAGAAAAGTCAATTGTTGAAATGCCTTTCAGCCGACCTTCAAGATCTTTCGGATCGTGCTTCCACCAGCCCTGGTAATGTCCTGCTTGCGGCTCTGCCGTGAGTGGTAAGTTGTCGTAGCTGATAGAGTAATCTTCTCCACCAGCACATGGCCGGTATAAGGCTGGCGGGGAGACATAAGACCAGTTCCAAGACGTATTTCCTTCGAAAAACATATAAGTCGTACGGCCCGCCTTGACAAATGTCTGACTGTAGTCCCCCTTAAATGCATTGTCGAGATAATCTCTCATGAATTTATTCTCGTCCTCGGATGCGATACCTGCCATTGACTTCTGCCTGATTGTTCGAAGTTCACGAAGGCCTTCACCAAGGGGACCAAGTCTTTCTTCCATGTACTGGATTTGGGACTCGGAATCCGCAAAAGCCTGACGGAACTAAGCGCATGTCAGCTAAGAAGCAAATCTGGGAGAAAGAATGATAAAGGAACTTACTGCTCTCCAAAAGTGACCAGACTCGCCAGCATTCAGATATGGTTCAATCTGTGGCAGTTCGAGACTTCCTGCTCCACCCACCATGATGAAATACGGAACTTGACATAATCTCGTTGCTCGAACGATTTTTCGAGTCACTTCTACAAAAGGCACTTGAGTTGAAAAGTATTAGGTTCAAGATAGGTTCAAGTTTCTGGACCAAGGAAGAGAATGATGAGTTCACCTACTGTATACCAAGGCAGCATGCCCTTCACTATGAGGGCTGAACTCGCTGTGTATTGTCAGTTCATTGTTGCCACGAAAAAAAAAGAAAAAAAGGTACAATGATTAACATCCACTCACTTGAAAATAACATCATAGCCTTTTAATTCCTCCATGAGCTCAAGAAATGAGCATTCAACGACATTGAATTTCCTGGGGGTGTACAATTCATGCTTTCCCAGCTTTTCTGGATTTCTAGCTAAGCCGGTGACTTTGTGTCCACGATTTACGAGTTCGACGCAGAGGTAGGATCCGCCATGGCCAGTGGCCCCAATAACAAGAGTATTCAACTGTGTCTTCTTGAGACCTGACATTTTACTTGAGCGCACTGAAGCTTGAGCGGGCGTCTCGCAGCTTTGTCGATAGTGCGTACTACTTTTACATGTGGAGTTTCAATCCAAAGATGTGGTGGCACTCGGACGACGCTGCAGCTGCTCTCCTAAGTTCTCCGCATTTACAGGAAACTCTTAGAACGAAGTTAGACGAATGTTGTCGCTACTGGGCTCGGGGAGGTGGGGGTCGGGGAGGAACATTGGGCTTTGTGGGGTACTGCGGGGTGACGTGCATTGTGACCTGGGCTAGGGCAAAACAGGCTGTCCAGCTCTGGGTAGTGCTGAATGAAACATCACAAAGAGCAAGAAACGGTTCATGGCTGTGGAAAAACCCAAAGGTTTCAAATCATCCTAAAGCTCACGCGCGATGTCTTTGAATACCAAAGTGTGCAAGTCGCCCTCTGGCTTCGCGATCCCCGCACTTGGGTTGGGAACCTTTGAAGCCAGCAAAGATGACCCCATGAAGTGCTCAAGAGCAGTTGAAGGGGCAATAAGAGCTGGATACGTCCATATAGATACAGGTGCATTCTATGGCTGCGAAGAAGAGGTCGCTAGAGGAATTGCAAACAGCGGAGTCTCTCGAGAGAAGGTCTTCATCTGTACCAAATTGTACTGTGCTTCCCCCACCTTCCAGTAGATAGGAATTGATACATTACTTAGTTGGCAGCAATATCACAATCCTGAAGATGTGGAGAAGTCGCTCGATGAGAGTCTGGCTAGGTTGAACCTCGAATATGGTATGGCTTCGATTTCTTCAATCGGTACTATCCCGCTGATACAGACAGTTGACTTATACTTGATGCATTGGCCACTAGCTTTCCAAAAGAGCGATGATTATGAGGTCTTGACTCATGCCGATGGCAAGGTAAGTGAACTTTCAGGACCATGCATCGTGATACTGATATTGATTGTGTCCTTCCAGCCGATCATACACGAGGAATTGACTGCCAACCACGAGCCCACATGGCGTGCAATGGAAGATCTCGTCCGACGTGGAAAAGCCAAAGCGATCGGAGTCTCCAACTTTCGTATCGATCAGTTAGAAGCTCTTCTTAAAATCGCTGAGATCAAGCCTGTGTGCAATCAGGTCGAATCACATCCGTGGTTTCCACAAACCAAATTGCTGAATTATTGCAACACCAATGGTATTGTCCTGGTTGCCTACTCGCCATTGGGCAGTCAATCCGGTCCTGGAGCTCTGCACGTCGTCAAAGCGAAGCTTCTGGAAGACGAGACTATTGTTGCCATCGCGCAAAGATTGAAATTGCAGCCGGCTCAGGTGGTGCTTGCTTGGGGGAGTAAGTCCCTGCGTCGACAGTCATCCCGATCTGAGGTCATATTAAGTTTAAGATAGCTGATGAAATATTCGCTTAGTTCAACGAGGTACAGTAGTCATTCCTAAGTCAAGTTCCGTCGACCGAATCAATCAGAACTTCCAAGGTTTGTCTTCCACTACGAATCTTCCACCTTCGCAGGCTTCACTCGTGGCTAACATTATATTTGCAGTGTCCCGATTATCGCAGGAGGACTTTTCGAGTATTGACCAAATCACTGTCCGAGACCCATCAAAGTTGAATCGGTTCGTTGATTTTGATGCTGTATGGGGAGTAACGCAATTTGGGCAGGGCGATGGCTAGCTGGACATGGCAATAGACTACATTGGGAGCACCATGAGCCAGAATCTCAATTCGAGCATATTAAAACCGCAATCTGACCCGTACCAAGACATAAATAACCACTGTCCACGCACATGTGTGAATTACTGGACCTGAGTGTGAGACTGAAAATGGTCAATTTTCGCTCGAATCCCAGCCTCACATTCCACAAACGCAGGACTGAAGTATGAGCGAAGAAGGGCAGTAGATACAGCGACATCAGTACCATGAAAGCAATGCGGAATCTTCACACGGTCAATGTTTCATTCTTTGCTAAAGTCTTATTTACAGCTTGCCTGCCAGATATCTCCCAGGTTCCGCGACAATCCTTTCTTCACTGCTCTTGTTTCGGCCTCCCAAACCTAGTTGCAAGCCTCTATCCCTGAATGATTTCGGCCAAATTCCACACCGACCAGGTGCCAAAATGCCATTCGGATCCAGAGCATCTTTAATCCGCTCATTGAACTTCATCAACGCACCATCGTTCCATCCGTATGTCTGGGCAACTTGGTCCTGAAATACCAGGTGAGTGCGATACTCGCCATAGCCTTCCTTCGCAGCATCACCGATCATAGCACGCATGCATCCATACGCTGCTCGCTTACTCGAGGAATCGGACCTATCGTACACAATGTTGATGATGAGATGCATCTCGCGAAGACCGATGCAGAAAGCGGGAAACAAGTCGATACCAAATTGTGCATGACGTTGCCTGGCAATCGCTAAAAGCTTCTGAGCGTCACTGCCATTTGTGGGTGAGATGGGACTGAAGAAGCAGTGCCCACCGTTGGGGACCCAATTCAGCCAGTCGATTTCCTGGAGATCTGGAGTGCCTGATGATATGCGGTCTCGAGCCCAGAAGTAGTGTGACTTAGGTATCGTGTCCGGGTCGATTTTCTTGGCATTTGGAATACTCATAAATTCCCTATGTATGAGCTCGAGCTTGTGCTTTCGAATGTGTGCTGGTCCATATGCCGTTCCGTAATAGATCCAGGTGCATTTCCCACATGGAAGCTTTTCGGCCTCTCGACGTAGAACGTCCTCGGGTGTCTGCCCTTTGCCTGTATAATAATTTGAGCGCGGGTTGCCGAGAGCAGCAACTTCTTGGATGTAGTACTTCAACTGGGCTACGTTCTCCAGAATGTTTGCGATCCTTAGAGGGCGTATGATATCGATCAGAAGTGGCAAGTCTTCTTCTTTCTCAAAAGTATACATCTAGCGCTCGGAATTAGCTGAAGCATGGTGACTAACGAAAGTCGATACTCACGTAGCTCTCGTGCCCACCTGGATTTGGCATCAAGGTCATTCCCATTTTTGTGACAATGCCCATGTTTGACTGAGAGAAAATCCCACTGATAAATGTCAGTGAAGTGCTCGAATACTTTGCCAGAGTAGCTCACTCCGACGTTGGCCCAAATCCATACGGAAACGCTTGCCACGTATTGCTTCCTGCCATTGCCCCCATACCTGTTCTGATCACATCGCCGGTAGGTAGAACAACTTCCAGGCCTGCATGCTGGGCCCAATGGTCGCCATAAGGTGTATAGCCAACGCCCCTATCAACTGTATTTCCAAGTACAGAGCCACCTCCGAGGTCAGGACAGTCAATCCAGAGATGGTTATATCCTTTAGCCTTGATGGCTTCATACAGAGCGTAGAAAGAGACGCCCGGTTCCAGAAGGCACGTGCAATCATTCGGGTTGATGTCCAAGATTGAGTTCATTCTCTTGCCGAGATCCAGCACAACAGAACCTCTGACTCTGGGGGCTGCTCCGCCATATCCAACTGTGAAACTCAGCAACAATAACAAGTAGTAGATGTTGTTTGCCCTTACGGTTTCGACCCATCGAGATTGGATAGATCGGAATCTTATGGGCGTTGGCCCATCTCACCACAGTCTGTACCTGTTCAGTGCTCCCAGGATAAACAATTGCTGAAGCGACGAGATGTTCCTCATCCAGTAGCGAGAACGCGTCATGCGTGTTCGGATCTGTAGCTTTTCAGGTTCCGTCGTGGGAACTTTTCCCCTGGTCAACTTACGCTCCATGTACCTGGACCAAGTTAGCAGGTGAGACATCAAATGGGGAAGCCTACAAGGCAACTCACCATCCATCGTCAAAAGGCTGATCATTCAATTGAACATGTTCCTGTCCCAGATGTGTCGCAAGCTCGCTCAGAGCGCTCAACAGCGCCTTCTGAGAAATTCCTGGAGGCAAGGCGAGCCCTTTTCTCTCGGCAATTTTTTTCGTCTGATTCTCATATACCTTTGCTTTCGCTGATTTGGCCTTTTCGAGAAGATTCAAAGGTATGCCGGAATACTTCTCATTTAACGAGGGCGGCGGTGACAGAGAGGCCATCTTGCGAGATAAACACGTATAGACTCAGTATTTGGTGATCTACTATGTCCATGTTTACTTTTTAACGAGGCGGCATCAAGTATGTCTGAGCTATGTGGTGGCGAGAGATTTGATACCCCGCAGAAAGTGCGGCAGTCCCCACCACCTGCGGTTCTCGCTTCTGGCGGGGTAATTCCAGGCATCCTGACGCGACCACGCGAGTGTCTTGTCACTCAGGCTATGCAAGCTATTGAAACGCCCGCTTATGTATTGTCTGACCATTCCTTGAAGAACTTTTTAGCAAAGTTTCAAGTGTTGTCCCTAGATTCGTGGCCGACAGCATGTTACTCTGGGGTATTGAATATTCCCAATTCATATTCGCTTATGTCAGGGGCTTATCCTGCTACTTCAGGGGTATGTCAACAAGGATAGCCTGGCAATATACTGTGCGAGATTATATTTTGTAACAATTCTCCAAACACTCCAATGAGCTTTTCCGTGACCATAAATAGCAATATTAATGGCTGGCCATCGTAGGAAGCGAGATTAGGGGAACAGCTTGTGATCCAATTAAAGTCTGATGACTTTGATTATCTTTCCAGACTCTGATCTGGAAAAATATCGAGGAGGCTGTGGCTCAGCCCCTTTTCAGCAGTAGCATCATGGGTCTCTTTCCCGGTTCCAATTTTGTTTTGAGCCTTTCTTTCAACAGCTTCTCCCCAATCAACAACATATAGAAGAGTCAATCTCATTGCTGGCAAGGTCCCCTCAAGACTCTTGGCCGCATTTGATATCAATACGGTGTCAGAATCGACAACCCAGTCAAAATTATGCGAGTCCTCAACATCTCCCCCGGATGCGCTAGGACAAGTTTGTCACCGAGACAGCACTCCTATCTTCTTTTGACTTGACTTGACTGGATGTTCTTGTACTCTACGCGATATTTAGCACTGGGTTGACATCCATTCTAGGATCTTCGGGCCGCGAATCTACAATTCGCTGCCCCCCACACCACCCAAAATATTTTCGCTGAGACGCATCCAAGCCACGTCTTGGAATGTAGCTCGCTTATCACCGAGTGAAAGTATGCTTGGTGGAAGCGAGAGGTTCTGTCGTCATTGAAGTATCTATCTTCTGGACGCAGACCATCCCTTGACATCTGCGAACTCTTGGCGAGGAGCAGCCGAGATGACGCGAAAGCCAGACCACATTCACCACATCAACTCATGACACACTCAATAGCTTCTGATATAAGATCTTCATTAACTGATCTAAGTGATATCGTAGAGGATGTCTCTAGTAGCTATATGCAAACATCTCAACCACGCTCGCTGGGCACATGTGAGAACCTCCTTCTACACCACAATGCGTATATGCAATTGACATCTAAAGAAATCCACCTCGATCGTATTCCAACACGAGTATTTGAGCTTTTCGCCCAGTGACTTGTCGGGGTTTCAGAAGTCCCAAAGTGTGCCAAAAGCATGTAAGCCAGCTGCATGTTGTTAGCGACGATTTCAAAGGAGACAACAAAATGGTATCAAACGTACCGGCATGACAACCTTGCATCATCTCGTCGTTTCCTTTCATATTACTCGTGATGAAGATGACCTCCGCGCCAAAGTTATGCCAAGTATCTTTCAGCAATTGAACCGAATCCGGTCTTCCACCCCTCTTCTTTGAGTCCCACAGGATCATGCGCTCGGGCTCGATGTTGTCGTGGATGAGACGTGAGATTGTTGGCCCGAAGGTTCTTTCTTGGTCGGAACCGATCCAAATGAGGAACCTGTCACATATAGTTAGATGATATGTCTGATGTGGTGGGGAATATGGGAGTCTATAATTACCAGTTGGGATTTTGGATGCACGTGGAAAGGGCAGCGCCAATGCCTGTTCCAGTGCAGATGCGAATACCCCGCTTGAACATTGCAGATGCATGACCGACCCCAGCTATACCTTATTAGTTTATAAGAATCTACCACAGGATGTTTTCACGTACCAAACTTAAGCTCCCGCGTCCACACGAATTTCGGAGGATTCTTGACAAGGCTCTCTGTGAAATCACCCTGCACACCACAGATCATATAGTGGTATGGAGAATTCGTCCCCTCGCTGATGATACCAAAAGCATGGTATTCCATGATTGAAGTTCGACTGATCCTACCGAGCAGGCCTTGCTGAATTCCACGATCGAAGCGGAGAACGGCCACTTTAGGGGATGGCTGTACTGTTATCAGTGAATGAAAACTCAAGCGAAGAAAGCCCGGACTCACTATTTCAACTTCGACAGGGACTTTCCGGAGGGTGAGCCAGGGAATAAGCACACTCGTAGGGGTTAGTGATGCAAATATGGGGAAAGAAAGAGAGGACTCACAATAACGTCATGAAAACGGCGAACCACAGTTCCTGCGCACTCAGTAAGGAGTCCGCATCATGTCTCCATTCTCCATGCTTGATGTCATAAGTGTTTCCTAGAATTACAAAGCACCATGTTGCCTGATGATGGTTAGTTGAAGTCTGGAAAAGAGTTCCCCAAGGTACATACAGCAAGACCTAGCCATCCAATGAAACGATGGTGTCTCTCGAAAACATTGTGATGGTAACTGTTTCAATAGTGAGTTGCCGAGATATATGAAGGAGAATCGAATGGATACTGACTTGCGAATCCAGGGGAAAGCACTTAGCACAGATATAATTACCAGGACATTTGTAAGAATACCGGTGGCGATTACAGTGCGGTGCTGAACAGAGCGATGTCGTACAATGTCGACGATCTTGTACACCAACCAGCTATCTGCTGTGTTAGTCTGAGCCATGCGGAAGGGCATTGAGCCGAATTACTTACGCAGCACCGGAGAGTGCACATCCCGAATGAATACCTCCGACGTGTTGCAACACGGATGTGACGGATAACTTGACCCATGTGGGAGCCCACTGCATCGTGATTCAGTATAGTACAAACATCAAGTGGTAATTTTCAGAAATACTCACGCTTCTGAGACCATAGATGGCAATGATGTACAGAACCCGCAGGAACAATTCATTTCTCATCAAGACAGCAGTCAGAAGATTCCCAAGGACTAATGCTCCGGTATGGGATTCGGCATACGGGAACCGCCCGAGGGATACCATAATGATTCCCGCCAGGTTAAGCAGTGTGACGAATGTGAAGAATTTCCGATATGTGTTGAACCATAGCTGGCAGCGGATCCATCGACACTCTTTGACCGGTTTCCTGGGGGCAATAGGTGTAAGCTTGGGAGCTTTTCCTTCCGGCCATGACAGTGACAGCATCGGCACGCTCGAGAAGGGCGTTATGCCCTCATGAATCGGTGAGGTCGGCGAGAGTGTCGTGTCGATATGATTCTGCGGTCGACCATCCAGACGAGCTAGGGGCGGAAGGATAGGAAGACTCGATGTACTGTCGTACAGGCCTTTCTCTGCGTCATCGAAGTCCCGGTTGGGACTACCTGGTTGGGTATCATCGCCGTGAGACCATGTTGAAGACATGTCAAATCCTGGAGGAAGCCCAGCGGAAGAAGAGAAAAGACCGAGACGTTCGAAAGCGAGGGAAGTCTGCACTGCTAGTCCGGGTAGGACTTTGTCAGGTATTATAATGACAGTTGAAGACTGATGGTGACATGATGTGCCTGGCCTAATGTATGAGTGTGTTCCACCAAGATGAGAACACAAGAGATATTTACCGTCAGCAGTAGCCCAAGTGATAGAAAGGATGCTCGGTGGGGCCACTCATCGAGCCGTCCCGATAGAGGATCCAGCCAGGACGAGACCTTCATGGTCCAAGCTGCCGAAGCAGATAGAGGGAATGGATAGAGAACAACATGTACCGGTGGGGCCGTCGTGCCTGCCAGAGAAACGAAAGAAATGTCTGTCGTCGGATGTATAACCGTCAATACCCTTCTTTGCCTCTATTTTGATGGTTGGTCCAGTGGTGTTGTCCGCCTTTTCCAGGATGTCCGGCTGTTCCCTACCGCATTGAGGCTGACCCGCCCACAATAAGTAAGCGAACGGGGGGAAATCTGGCTGCAGCCCAATGCTTGGCTTTTTGTCTACACCGAACACTGCATTTCAAGTGATCAGAGGTCCTGAAAAATAAGATAATATCTTCATGATAATCTGCTCAAATGTGAGCAACATTTCAAAAGCTGGCGATTGTCTCAAACGCTGAGAGGAGAAATGCGGAAGTCAGCATTTTCGAGAATATTGTTGATGGCTCGAACGTATAAGCCGGTCGACAGTTGTCAATAAAGAAATTATATGCGCGGATGTGCTCAGGTGACTACTTTTCAAGCACCCCAGTATTACCCAAATTAACCCCAGATTCAAGACTGACTCGGCATGTGACATGTGGGGGCCGGCAGACCGATTTCACTTTAGCCAATCTGCAGAGCCTTGATTATCCATATATTACCCCGGATGAGAGGATCGAGAGGTTGGTACTGGAAATTGAGGTTCAGACAAGCAGGAAGAGTTCTCCACGCTAGAAACATCAAACGGAAACGAAAGCCCGGGGAGCCGCAAATTTACCCGGTTTGACTGGCCATATACATGCTTCTCCGTCGATCGACTGTGGGATATCCAACATGATGTGATGGCACTGTCAGATCAGTGGCGCCCGTGGGATCTCGAACTAGAAGTTGTAGTGTGTTTGGGTTGTATGACGCAAATGAGCGGTTGCAGCCGTTTGATCTGGGCCAGCTCTAAGACTGCTGCCGGCACCTACGAATAGAACCGGAATATGTTGGTGGGGAGATCTGTACCACCACCAGAATGATTATTGCCGAAACAACACTTTATGTCGGACTTATGATAGTAGTTCATAGAAATAAGTAGAACATGCAGCAAATACATTGGTCCCTGGGATTAAACGAAGGGGGGCAAATGGAACTGTGTCTAGGAGAAAACAAAGACTTCGTGTCTAACACTCCAAATGACCGTGTGCTTGTGACACGAAAGTATCGAAGTAGCACAGATCTCGGAACAGGTTACCGACAAAATGGAAGAGAAACAAGTCTTCTACCATGGTATCGATACCTTGAGCGAAGTGTTTGTTGCAACCTGAAATCCCAGCCAATGCAAGTGCGGCACGGCAGAGCTTAATATTTGCCCAGAACTACCTAGAAAGGTTCAACTTAGGCAGCTCTGCCGACATGCCTATCGAGATCATGAAGTTTTGCGCTTCGGTCGGTCTCACGCGGTGCTGTCTATGATGGTGGCATGAAATGTGGGGCAACTGGTGCCCAGTCGGATAATGCTGTTGGAGTATTTCTTGGCCACGAGCCCAACTTGCTCAGGCCACTGTCTGATGTGGGATTGACAATTAGCAATGGAGGTATCTTCACATCGTGTCGTAATTTGAAACATGAGTAGCATGCTTGAACATAGTCCTCCAGTGCTTCATCTTCAAAACACTTTCTGAGATATCATCGAAACTCGGCGACCCCTCGTCATTGCTGGAATAAGTCGCCTGTAGCATGACAAGGACATTGCCATTTACTCCGTCGGCGAAGTGTCTATTTGGAAGGAGTGTCTTATTATCGTCGGAGATGAAGATATAATAGAACGAGTTGATATCTTCGTCAGCCAGCTCGGGGTCACTAAATGTAATCCGAAAGTATTGACGTCTCGACCAGCCTTCCTTTCCCCATTGAGAGCGCAGATCGGGGAGGCGACTAAGACTTGCATCTTCGCTATCCTCACGATCCACATCGACTGTCGCAAGGCGGACAATTCGCGGCGCTTTTCCATTCGCAGGGAAATGTAGGGCCCTAAAATTCTTGACCAGAGGCTTTGTAGTAGTGTGAAATGAAGCTTGAGGAACAACTTCGTCGTCAAGTTGGGACTTCGGGCTGCTATGAAGATTCTCTTCACCGGAGCTATTACATGGGGCACATTGTTGGGCGAACTCTTGAAGCTCCGTGATGCCCCTCTCCAGTCTCTCCGTAATTTGCTTTTGAGCCTCGATCAGCTCTAGTTGGGGCGCAGAATTCAACCAAGAGTAGAACGCATCGTCTGTATTATTTGCATTCCGGATTCGAGCGTCTTCCATGTAGCCCAGATCCGGTGACGATAGCCGTGCCCGCTTTCGAGGAATTGTATCATCCCGCTTGATACCGTACGTTCTGAGATACTGTAGCAAACCACGATGGAGAATGCCGAAAATGACCTGATTGTTCAGTTCTGGCATGCCAGGAACCGAGCATCTAGCGTTCATGATATTCTTCGCCCAAGTAGTAATGCTTTCAACGGTGCAACAATCGGACCTCGTCAAGTTCGGAGTTGGTTCACCAAAAGATACCCCAAGTTTTTCGGTATACGTGCCAACATTGAAGGCCTTCCCCAGGGTATGGATCATCACCTGGTGGATAAATATTTCGATCGACTCTGGAATGTGCAGGCATGGGTGAAATAGCCATCGAATGTCGCAGAGGAGCGGCCCCAGAAGCTCCAAAATTTGGTGCGGCACCTGGGGCGGCCTCAGGACGGTAACTGCCACTGGCCATCTTCGGAGCTGGGCCCAGTGGAGCCGCAGCTTGTCGTGAATAATATGAATGTTGGGTTCGAGGATCTATTCGCTTGTTTTTGAGAACAGTCTTAGGCAGTGTTATGAGATCCTTGGATGGCAGGTTGGCGAGTCAAAGTTCGAAGCCAGCAGGTTACCATGGCATTATATGGGCCACCAGAGGAATTTCCTTGCAGCTGAGGCAGCCAATGTTAACGCACAATCATTTTTCCAACTGGACTCAAGCTCCTCACTTGCAGTATAAGAATAGCGCCTGGGCAACTTCGTGAGACAAGCGCGCTTCGAAAACGGCCTTATCGATAGAGCGCTTACAAGACCTGAATAGAACCACCATCGGACATTCAAAATGTGATCGGTATAAATAAAGTGCATGGCAATGAGGGGTAATCCTGCCAAGATAGGCAGTTCTGGATGTGATTGACCATCCACATTCCACATCGTTATCCTCGCCTCCAAGTTGTCGGGTTCAAACGCGGGGTCGGCGCCTGTTTGAGCTATTCAAACCTTCCTCGCAGGCGTACAGGAACAGACCATGCCGGATGCAGGTATAAGTGTGGGAGAGTGCGGCGAAGCATTAGGTAAAACCAATAGATTGTGAAATCGGTTAGGATTCTTCGTCCGATGAGTTGTCCTACTTGAGAGATAAGGAGAGGTCGTCAATCACATGTGGTAAGCAGTATCGGTATCACTAATCGCCGGAAGAGTTACGGGTATCTATTTAAAGAAGCGACAGTCCTAACTGAAGCCATGTTCACGAGAATCTATCAACGTGGGGTGAGTAGGAAGAATATGCAAGAAACGAAATGATGATCTGACGGCTTCAGGAATCTATCCATCCCAAGGCTGGCTCGCAAACGGGAAAGTGGGAAGCGAATTCGGTCAGAATGCCTGTGGTCAATCAGACATAGTTTAGCTAAATATCGTTTCTGAAGCGTTGTGTTTGTTTCATCTAACGGCCTCTGCAGGAGGTATCTGCATATTCATTCGAACCTTAGAACGGAAGAAAAGTGCAGACTAGTTACCCCAAATAAAGCCTAGAGAGCTGCCAACGGTATGCGTCTCATCCGACCACACGAGTCTCCCATGAGATGTCAAGTAAGCATCAGTAAAATTTCCCTGCCGAGGATGCATCTTCACAACAACCTCGAATGATTTCTTCTCTCCACTTGTCGCGAAAGTCAGCGTATCAGGGTTGACAGATACTTCTGCAATACTCTCATCATCAACCGTCAAGGACGCAGTATATGTACCAGCCCCACCGACGTTGGTGACAGTTCTCGGAAATCTCGCGAAATAGGTCCCGTTCGTCATTGAATTGTTGTAGTATGCTCCAAAAGAAGGATAGTTGAGGGCATATGGAGTGTACACTTTGTTTCCTTCGCAAGTGAAGTTGCTCCTGGTTACTTCAGTCATGAAAGCCTGGGTCTTGTTCACAGAACAGATGAATTCTTTGTATTCCTTTGCCGAGATGTCGTAGACCAGACCTGGATTCAGAGCAGCAACCGGATCTACATGGCCATTTCCGTAATCGAATGGTGTCGCTGCATTTGATGTCGACGAGTCGAGAAGCGTGTTTGCTGTGCCCTTGGTGGTCGTGTAGGCCGTGGTCATGATAGCAGATCGAATAGCTGCAACACTCCATTCGGGCCTTCGGGCCATGATGTATGCAGCGATTCCCGCAAGATGAGGACAGGACATCGAAGTGCCAGATATGATGCTGTAGTCGACCCTGCGGGTATCGTTTGTTGCAACAGAAGCGCCCGCGAGTCGGGTCCAGCCTGCGATGACATCCACACCTGGACCAGTAATATCAGGTTTCATGATCTGAGGAATTGGACCATTTGGCCCTCTTGAACTGAAAGCAGCCATCAATGGAGCAGGGATTCCGACTCTACATCAGCGTTCGATTAGACGTGTCTCGAAAAGATATCATGGAAAGAGTGTGCTAATACTCACCTGGTACCTTCAAAGTCTAAGGAAGCGGTCGCATTGCCAGATCTAGCATATTCCAAGATCGTTGCCCCTGCTTTGGCGCCGACATGTATAGCAGGCAGGACGTGCGGATCAGCAACGATTTCCTCACCACTGGCCTGATCGTTCACGAGCACCATGCCGCGGCCACCAGCAGCCTTTACAACAGCACCCTTCTCTGCTCTTCCGTTCTCGCCTCGTGTGCAAACGATGATTTTTCCGGCAGCCAAGGCCGGATCAAGACTGCCATCTAGACAAAGGGTAGCAGATGTCGCGTTGGAGCCAGCTTTGGAAGATGGTATCAAGGACAGAACGGTATCACTTGAGAGCGGCTCGATGTCTGGCACAGCGCCATTGCTGTAGAGCGAAACGCCAGTGAAGTTCTTCCCATCGCCCAGGATTACCGTCGCCGGAAAGTCTCGATCAAGTGTGCTAGCAGCTACATTGAGCATCCAAGGCGCGTTATTCGAGATAGTTGCCGGATCAGGGCCGTCGTTTCCGCCCGAAAACGAGGTGAAGATTCCTTTCTCCATGGCAACGAAAGACCCGGTCGTGAAGGCGTCACCACCGAAGTATGGGCCGCCGCCAATCGAGGCCGATATAACGTTGACTCCATCCGAGATGGCCCGATCCATAGCAGCCATCAGGTCAGACTCATAGCAAAAGTCATCCCAGCACACCTTGTACATGGCAAGACGTGCGTCTTTTGCCATGCCGCGAGCTGTACCCGATGCCTCCCCGAAAAGACTGACATTTGCAGATATGGATCCAGCAGCTGTGGTCGAGGTGTGTGTTCCATGGCCATCAATATCCCGGGCAGATCCTATCTGACCAGCGGCGGTGAAGTTCAGCGGAGTGCCAGTGTTATTCTCATAGACAGCAGCGAAGCCTTGGTAAAGGAACGCTGCGCCGATGAGCTTGTTGTTGCAGTTGGCCGCCGTCCATTGCTCTCCCACGTCACACGAACCATTCCAGTGAGATGGAATAGCAGGCATACCAGCATCATCGTAACTTGGATTTTCCGGCCAGGCTCCCGTGTCCAATACGCCAATGATGATATTCGCCTCCGCGACGTTGACTTCTCTTTTGCCTATTGGCATGCCGGAGTACTCGAAGTCTCTTGCGCCGAGCAACTCATCGCTATCGACAAGTCCTAGGAATAATGGAGTCCTAGTTGTTTGCTTCTTGAAGACCCTCTCCTCTCTCACGGACACAACTTGAGGTTGGGCTTTGAGCCTATTGACCTCATCATCGGTCAGCGTGGCTGCGAAACCCTCCAGGGCATTTTCGTAAGTGTACAAGATGGAAGACGGATCAACAGCAGCTGCGGCCTGTAGCTCTTGTCTGCGTGCTAAAACACCTGTATTTGTACCAGAATCGCTCGGAACGAGATTGACAATGTAGTTCTTCTTGGCCACAGCACTTCTCATATGGAGGATACCACAAACGAGCAAGGATCTTGTCAAGGTCCTGATTAACATGGCTTTGGCGAGGAAAGATGGACAAAATTGGTGGTTGACGGATCGGAACGATTGGAAATGAAGGTGGGAAAGATTTGTGAACGTGTGGAATGGGGCCGAATTTGAGGACAATATACACCTACCATCGAGCCAAGTCCTTCTTTTAGCTTTACATTAGATCCTGTTATCTTGTTTCTTTGGTCTACTGAAACTTAAAGAAATGATGAAATGCAACGTAAAACCACCATTCTCAGATGAGGGGGAGAGTGTTTGAATTCAGCCAAATATAATTAGGTTTTGAGAGCGGAAGGGAAACAAGGTGGCGACAAGAGCTCCGTGGCAGATGCTGCAACCTGGTGAGGCACTCTCCATCATCATTCTGACAGTCGGCTTTCACAGTGATCCACGAAGCCGACCGAGCAAGTCGCAATTGTCCCTGGGCTCGTGAAGACGTTGTAATATTCGAAGTGAAAAGCAATGCAATAAAGCTTCCGGATACAAGGAAAAATGAATAGACAGAACTTTAAGGGAAAGCATGCTTAACCGAACCCCTATTCCTCCTGGAACTCGGATTGCGCGATAGGTTAGCACAACATCCGGCACTCCGGTGTGAAAGTCCACCCTGGTATTTCCTGGACATTGTGCTGATTGAGATTAGGACAGCAGATATTAGGGTGAAGTAGAACGCTTACTTCAGATTGAAGTTCTTATTATGTCCTCGTGTAGTAACTTTCCTGGGGCAGGAAGAAGTATGAGGGATATTTGATTGGTCCGCATGTATAGAGCTCAATCACAGTTTGACCAAGACCTGAACTCAACCAAAAGTTAAATGCCGGCTGACATGGGATGAACTTATCTGAAAAAGAATGCTGGCTCGTTACGAATCTCTCCTGCACGTGAAAGACTACTGGCATCTACGATATGTACGATAAGTACCGTGTCCACCTCGAGAAACTGCGCAGGCCCCTGACTGAACACTTGAAGTGTAAAATGTCGACCGGGCTGACTAGCCACGAGAGGGAGCTTTACAAGACCAGCGCAGAAAGCCACTCCTACAGTACATAATCGACTGAAACTTGCGCTTCTGAATTTATCGGTTTATAACCAGTTACAAAGCTCAGTTTTCACACTTAGAATACCCCTGGCATCATGTTGATCGCGCGATCCCGGTGGGTGGATGGCGTACTTCGTATTACTTTGTTTCCAATCGCGATGCAAGAATACAACACGAGTATCACGGAGGAATGTTGAGTAAGAATGGTCGTCTCGGCCGGGGAAGGATTTGGCACATACTAGGACGAGGGATGACTGTTGGCAGAAGAGAGGCAAAAGCGTGGTGGACGTGTAAACGAGACTGCCACACTCAACTTCAGGGGCTGAATTGACATGCAACGTCAACTTAAGCGTCTGCAAACCCCACACAACCATTGGATCGCTGCAAAGTTTTCATCATCACGATCATTATATATCGAAACATCCTATGTTCCAACAGCTCACCAGAATCCACAAGTCCACTTCCCTAAAGCGTATATCTAAACCCCTCCTGCCCCTCAATCGCCTTCCCACCCCTATCAACCCTCTTATTCGCCAAATGGAACTTCAAAGTCATCAAACACGTAATCACTATAACCAGCCCACTACTAATCATAGTCGTCATAATCCCCGGCCCATACTTCGGCGCATCCTCATCCCTGAACACCGTACTCCCAATGATGCCACCGATACCACCAAACCCAACCAGCGTAGCAGAACACAAAGCCCGCTTCCACTGCCCACGGATGTTATTCGCTTGGTATGTCAACACAGCGGGGATATTGGCGTTACATGCGATTGTTGCTAGGAAGACGCCGAAATAGCGCACGCCGTTGTTGGTAGCGTAGCCGAGGAGAGGCAGGCCGATGAGGCCGAGGACAGCATTACCGATGATGATGGGGCCGCGGATGTGGTATTTGTCGCCAAGGGCAGCGCATCCGAACATGACGATTGCGGCTGCGACGTAAGGGGGAGCAACGAGGCATTGGGCTTTAGCGATGGAGAAGCCCATTCCGAGACGGAGGATGACGGGGAGGAAGTAGGCGATGGCGTAGGTGTTTGTTGTCGTGAGGCCGAAGAGGCAGGCGAATCCCCAGACTTTGGAGTCGAGGGCGTTCTTGAGGTAGGATTTCAGGGAGAACGGTTCTAGGACGGCGTCGTGGCGGTCGAGTTCGATGCGGGCGACGATGAAGTCGGATTCGGCTTTGGAGAGGAACTTCCAAGATGTGGCGGCGTGTTCGGGGAAGTCGACGATGAGGAAGTAGCCGACTATGCCCAGGACGCAGGTGAGGAGACCTTCGATCTAGGTGGTTGTCAGTGCTGTGTCTTAGTGGACATGGTAGAGAGAACTTACGATGAAGATCCATCGCCAGCCTTCGAGATTTGCCAGTCCATTCATTTGCATGATGCCGTATGCTAGGATACCAGAGCATGCTGAAGCCATGCTGCCAATGAGATAGAAGACTGCATTTCGCTTCTGCAGCTCAAATCTGGTGTACCAGGTCGAGAGCAGATAAGCACATCCCGGAAAGAAACCAGCCTCGAGAACACCGAGTATGACACGGAGTCCAACCATCTGGTCCCATTTCTCGACAAAGCCAAATCCCTGTTGCTGTTAGGCGGGTATTTGGTATAGAGGCGTTGATTACTCACAATCATGCAGCCTCCCCAAAGTATGACGATGGCAGTAAGGAAGTGGCGGGGTCCCATCTTCCGCAGAACGACGGTGGCAGGCGGTTGGAAGAGAACATATGGGATGAAGAAAATGAGGACGATCAAGCTGTACTGAGTTCCATGCAATTTGAGGTCCTTTGACATGCTACGATGACATGAGTAAGATTCAGCAGTGGAAAGTGGTACAAGACATACCCTGCAATATTTACAGCTCCCAGATTGGTTCTATCCATCAGACTGCAGGCGTACAGAGCACCCAGAGTTGTCACAAGTCGTCGGTCAACCCGATGAATGATCTTTCTCTGCTCTTGAGGTGTGAATTGAGCAATTCGAGCATCATTGGATTCTTGTGAGACAGTACGCTCGACTTGCTCGACGGATACCTTCTCGGGATCGGAAGCCATGATGAAGAATGTCGGCTTGCAATATGTGAAAGACGAGACTGGAAACTTGCAAAGAACGGAAACTTTGAGAGGGATGAATCCTGGATGGAGGGGCACAGAAGCTTCATATATATTCAAGGCCAGATGCGGGGAAACAGAACAGATAACAAACCTGTGAACCTACTCCAGGTATCCCCATGTTCAACAATGCATGCCAAGAATAGCGGATACCAAAACTGTGGGATATCATGATAACTAGATCCAACAATCGCACACAGATTGCATGGGAGGCACGAGGCTGAGACTTGGCACTGTACCGTAACGAATGACAATGCAGTGACACCGTGAACTACTCTGCATCTAGCCAAAGGTCCGACTTTGTGAACACAGATTTTGAGGCCCGCTAGTGCTGGTATTCCTCGTCAGGAAGGGATGGCTTTAGTATCGCGGGGTGGAAACTGTAAAGGTGGAGGCGGAAAGAGGGGAAGTTGAAGAAGGTTGGTGGCGTCCCGGCGAGAAGACCGAGCCTCAAGGTCTCGACTCTGGCGCCGAGGCACGGTCTGCTTGAGGTAGACACTTAATTTCAAGCTCCCGTCCCAAGAGATTGGTGGAAGTCTTGAACAAGTCAAGATTCTCGTAAAAGCTTGACGTTACGAATGGGCTGGCTTGGGAGTTTTGGAAGTCGAGACTCCCACTTGCAACATCTGGACTCAAACAGCCATCAGACAAGAAGATCATCGTTGCAGTCTGTAGGATAAGCCAATTTGGGTCGAGCCTCGTATGGTTTGTTGTCCCTATACGAAACTGTCTCCTTGCCATGTCAAGGGACGGCTGTAGTGGAGATGATTGACTGGTTACCAGAAGTTGATCATCGCCATCAGCCGGTTTCTGACGGATCACCTTCCACTTTCAGGAAAAGGTTTCGGATACTTGTAGAAACCACCCTTTTCTGAATCCAGTAGAAGGCGAGTGGATGTCTGGGGAAGCGCCCGGGACGCAATGGGCAGAGCGGTAGAGGTCGAAATTTAGCTTTACGCGGGGGGCGGGGTGGTGTGGGGGATGTTGTGGTTCTTTCGTTTCAACTTTCTGGTCGGGAGTTGAGATCGGCAAGACCGATTGACACCCAAGTGCGTCAAATCTTGTTGACAGTGTCAATCTCCCGCCAAGATATGTTCCAGAGGTGGAGATGGATGGTTCCAAGTCACGATCCTGATAGTGAGCTTCATGATTTCGCGTTTGGATCGGATCAGGCATAAGGAATGCATCCACGGAAAGGATGTCCTATTTGGTCAGTATCGAGTCAAGTTGTGAGGAAGGAGCATGATTTGAGAAATCCATTCACGGGCTGGCCGAAAGCCAAACAGATAAAAGATCATGCCAAGAGAGTAGAAGAGATCTTGATGGCACCCTGTTCGGGATGAACCAGTATGAATAGTCAAAAATGTCCGGATCGCCGAGGCATATTCTCGAAATGGAGCGGGGTATCGTCAATGCAAACGCCACCATCAATTTTGCCAATATTCCCACGAACGCCAATTGCAATGCTTGTAATCATATCCTCAGCCGCTGGCTCCTGGTAATCGAGAAGTCGACGACAATCAGGACTGGACACTGAGGGATCATTCGATACTTGTTTTCTCCAGCCGCTCCTTTCTTTCTTTCCACTCGCGTCGGAGCTCGAAGCCAACCTCTACCGCGATGAGGATAATGATGATCCACTCGAGGTGGATGCTGTGCTTCTCACTCATCGTTTGGCGAAGAATCGATGCAATCTCCTGAGCGTAATCCATCTTCTCGTTCAGCGCCTTGATTCGAACGCCAACATCAAGAGCTCTTCCGACCTGGTCATAATATCCTTCCAAGCCCAGCTCATGCCTGCTGTCCCAAAATAGATCCGGTAAGGAATCAGTAAGTTCGGAATAATGGTTTAGTTGCGCCCTCAGTTCCAGCAATTCGCCTGTCTTCTGCATCATAAATCGTCGATTGAAAGGTAACTTCGAGCCTCTGGAGAGTGTTGTGGGTATTGTTCGCGTAGACTCGAAGTATTTCCCCAGCATTGTCTCCAATACTGCGAGCTTCGTTGATCGAGCCAGACCGGAAGAGAAAGCGATCTTTGCGAGGGTTGTATCGACTCGAGAACTGAGTAGAAGTTAGCTACCGGTCCAGGTATTGCAACAGAACAAGCATACTCTGGATTCTCTCCCTGGAAGCTCGACTTTGTTCCCAAAATAATCACATCTCCCTTTACAGTACTATTCTCTCGTTTTGGATCCTCTGCATATTCCAAGTCTTCTAGCTCGACCTGTCCAGTATGCGGAGTGACAGCTGCGGGCAGAAGAGTCTTGGTTGCCAAATCGGATACGACATCTTCTGGTAGAGACCAAGCTACCACAGACCCAGAAGGGAAGACGAAGATATCCCCATTATTGACGCCCCTGGTATGTATGACCTGGTCCATCTCGAATCCAGTCGCGTCAGGGTCGATGGGAAAGCCGTGGGATCGTAGAATATGGGCGACGGCGTCCATATCGAATTGATCTGCCACTGAGACCGCCGTGACTCTATTGCTTCCCTCCCCATCTGCCAATACATCATGTCGTCTGTTGGTGCTCTCTCGAGACCTTTGCGCCTCCACAGCCACACGACGTAGAGATGTCTTTCCAGCGGGTGATCGTACTGGCTTGCGCTTCTGAGCCGGTGGCAGATTGTCCATCGCCCCATTCGAGCTAGTCTCTTGTTGCAGAGTCGCATTAGAAGAAAAGAAGTTGCGCTTTCGTGGAGATTGTCCTGCAGCAGTTGCATGGAGGCATCTCAAGGGTTGTGGTCGTACATTGCTATTGTACAGGATTTGGCGGACTTTGGGAAAACAAAATTGTCGGCAAAAGCTCTGCATGTTCCTAGAAGAGGCTCAAAAGAAATGTAGAAGCTAAAGTGGGTATGTCGTTGAAATATACAAGTCCATAGTGTTGTGATTAATAAACTTTCCACCTGCACATTTCACTGCCTGCACTCCAGAAAATCATGGCGGCCGCATGCCGAGCTTCAAGAGCTCGGCTAAGCTCAAGCTCCAGGCGGGCGGCCAGGGCCAGGTTGACGTCGACGACCCCAAACCCACCCCCTTGCTGTCACCACCAGATGTAATCAGCACAGTGCGCCGCCATGGCTGACGAGTCTACGGATCAGGGCGACACCGAACTGTCGAAGAAGGGAGAGGAGAGTCACGATGGAGAGGTAACGGCCGAGGGGGAAGATACAGTGGAGGACAGCGAGGAAGAGGAGACCGATGACGATGATGAAGAGGAAGATGAAGATGAGCCCAAGCTGAAATATGCCCGGATGACCAGTCAACTTGCACCGGTATACAGAAATGGAGATGCTACAAGTTGTTTCTTAGTGGGGGGAGACAAGATGGTATGTTCAGTGTGGATGGCGGCGTGGAATCTTACTGAACAGTGCATAGATTATTGGAACACATAATGGAAACATCGTAAGTCTTCATGTTACGGTAATTTCCGCAATGTGCTGATTGTCGTCCGCAGCACGTCTTGTCCCTACCTTCGTTCCAGTCTCTGAGAGTCTATCACGCCCATTCTGCCTCCACCTCGAGCATATCGATATCTCCATTTCCTCCACCACTGAGCAATCCTGTCCCAGAAGGGGTCAGTAGAGTCGTATCTCAAGCACAAACGCCCCGAGGAAGCCCTTCCGTAACATCTGAAGCTTCAACAGTCTCCCCTCGTACTCCTCGTGTGCACCTGGTGCCAAACACACCCTCGAATGCGATCTATATTGGAACCTCTTCGATTGATGGGAATGTCTGTATTCAGTCCTTGGTCGACCCGAAAGACGTCCAATTGCGGAATTTTGGAAGACCGGTACAGGCTGTAGCTCTTTCCCCAGAGTACAAGAACGACAGGACATACATATCCGGTGGTCTGGCTGGGAACCTGGTTCTTACCATTGGTGGGAAAGCGGGGGCGTCTCAGTCAACAACTACTGGGACAGCGGCTGCTACAGCATCTGGCTGGTTGGGTGCTATCGGGTTGGGAGGCAATGCCGGAAAAGATTCTATTCTCCATTCCGGAGAGGGTACGATCAGTACCATCAAGTGGTCACTGTCTGGCAAATATGTGGTTTGGATCAACGAACATGGAGTAAAGATCATGCGATCACATTTGCATCTTGATAGCTCCGATCTTGAATCTGCTTGGAAAAGGATAGGCCATGTTGACCGACCGCAGGATAACGGATGGGAAGAAATGGCCGGAGTATGGAAAGGACGGGCAGAATGGATCGACGAAAGGAGCCTCGAAACCGACGAGGACGATAAGGCACGGGAAACATCTGTCGCGTCTCCAGCGACTGCAAAATTGAAACAGCAAGCATCAAAGAGCAGTCAGAAGATCGAAAAGCTCATAGTGGGATGGGGAGGAACCATTTGGATTATCAATGTGCATCCAGGGGGCGTCGGCGTTGGTAAACATGTAGGAGAAAGATCGGTTGGAAAGCCCGAGATCATTAAAATGTGAGTATCCCCAATCACTACAATTCTGCGCAATCATTGACAGGCCAGTTTACGCATGGATTGCATTATTTCTGGATTGTCGTTATATACCCCAACTTTGCTGCTTGTTCTTGCTTACATATCACCGGATGAAAATGATGAAGAGGAGAAGCCAAAAGGACACAAATCTAAAGCCTCGACAGCATCTACTAGCAGCGAGCCACGAGGAGGCATCCGGCGGCGGCTTAACGCGAAGTCACCAGAGCTTCGTCTCATCGATCTGAACTCGTCTCAGGAGGTCGATACCGACACTCTCACTGTCAGTCGTTTTGAACGACTATCAGCGACTGACTATCATCTTGGAGTCCTTCCCGCAGCACGTGCACCACCTGTCTCTCAATCATCCCGGGGCACATTGGAGGCTCTGGCAGGTATGGGCAGCGGGATGTGGAATGCTACGATCAATGCAACTACACTCCTGAGCTCTGGAGCCAGTACTCACAGCAATGGAAGTAAAGGGTCTGACGCGAAGCAGAGTGTTTCCAGCAGTGCCCGAGCGAAGCCTGGGCAACGATCACCCGCTGCCCATCCACATATTGCGGTACCTGGAATGAAGATCTTTATGCACAGTCCATACGACTGCATCTTGGCGACAAAGCGAGATCTTTCAGACCATCTTTCATGGCTTCTCGAACATGAGAAGAATAAGGAAGCGTGGGAATTGATTGACGAGCACCCAGAAGTCATCTCTGCATCACCAGAGAAGCTTGCAGCAATTGGGCCAGGAACGCCGGATCACGTACAAGGGAGCAGCGATGACTTCTACGATGATGCTTCCACAGTCAACTCTGCGAGCCAATTGATCAATTCAGCCGTCGAGAAAGAGAAGCGCAGAGTCGGTGAGCTTTGGATTCAGCAATTGATCAAGGCTGGTGACTGGGTCAATGCTGGTAAAGTGTGTGGCAAAGTTCTCGGTACCGCACAGCAGTGGGAAGAATATGTTTACACGTTCGTCGGCGCGGGCAAGTTTGATGAAATCACAAATCACATCCCAACAACACAACTGCGGCCTCCGTTGAAGTCAGAGATCTATGAAGTAATACTGGGTCATTATGCAGCGCGCAATAGGATCAGGATAAGAGAACTACTTGACCAGTGGCCACCCGATCTTTTCGACATCAAAAGTGTTACGACGGTATTGGAGAATCAACTCAAGTATCGCGACGTTCGCCAGGATAGTATTGAAGATGGTGAGGTTGGAAGAGATTGGCGGATAGTCATGGAGAGCTTGGGGAAGCTTCACGTTGCTGCTGGGCGACCACGAGAAGCATTGAAGTGCTACATCCAACTTCAAGATGCCGACACTGCGATGACTTTAATCAAAGAATACCATCTGGTCGATGCTGTCGCAGACGATATTCCTGGACTAATTATGCTTCGGGTTTCGAAGGAGCAGAAACGCATCGCACCAATCACAGAACTTCAGGACTTGACCTCGGAAGCAATTTCCTTGCTTGTTGATGAAGCGCAACACGGACTTGTCAGTCCACAAACTGTTGTCTCTCAACTACAAGAAAAGAACATGACCTTGTACCTCTTCTTTTACGTCAGCTCCTTGTGGAAAGGGGATGGTATTGAAGAACACCAGGGAGAAAGCAGAGAGAAGCTTGTCGCGGAGAGCAAATCTCTCGTTGATGACTTGGCAGACCTCGCTGTGCACCTATTCGCAATGTACGACCGAGAGCTCCTAATGGAGTTCTTGAAGTCGTCGACCTTCTACACATTCGAAAAAGTAAGCCCACCAACCCTCGTTTCCTGCGCTCATGCTAAAATTACTAGGCAACGCAAGAATGCGAAGAAAAGGACTACATCCCAGAACTAGTCTACCTTTACTCCAAGACTGGGCAAACCAAACGCGCCCTCACTCTCATCATCGACCGTCTGCGCGACGTCTCCCAGGCAATCGCCTTCGCCAAATCCCAAGACGACACCGAACTCTGGAATGACCTCCTCGACTACTCAATGGACAAGCCGCGTTTTATCCGCGGTCTTCTAGAAGAGGTCGGAACAGCCATAAATCCCATCACTCTCGTCCGCCGCATTCCCGAAGGCCTCGAAATTGAAGGTCTTCGGGAGGGTCTCTCGCGCATGATCAAAGAATACGAAATCCAGCACAGTATCTCCTCTGGTGTAGCACGCGTTCTGAGGGGCGAAGTCGCTACCGCTCAAACAACACTCCGTGCCGGCCAGCGCAAAGGCGTCAAGTTTGACATCGTCCGCAAGCCCAACCACCACATCGATGTCGAAACCTCCGACATACCAACCAACACCGATGGCGCAGCCGCCTCAGAAGTCGCAAAGGAGTTCACCGAGAATGCTACGGACCCTGCGCCTCCTGAGCCGGGACACTGTGTGGGCTGTCACCAGCCGTTTTCGGATCATGAGGTCGAGACTTTGGTCGGGTTTGCGTGTGGACATGTCTTCCATTTGAGTCATCTGTTGAGTTTTGGGGATGGGAGGGATGGTGCTATAACCCCGCCGGAGGTGGAGTTGGATGAGAATGGAGAGTGGACTGCTACGCATAGTGTGGGGGCTAAGGTTACGCATGCGAGGTTGTTGAGGGATAGGATCAAAGATGGGTGTCCTGTTTGTACTGGAGTCAAGGACGCATTATCATGAGCGTAGAAAGTAGTAGGCCGAGGTTTGAAGAAGAATGGAGTGTTGGTGTTGAGCGTGGTGGGTTTTACACGGCTGGGATCGCATTTTGGCATAGGTAGCGTGCATGGTCTAACATTACTGCATCGCATGGAGTGGAAGTCGCTTGGTAGCATCAGCGCACTGACTGAGCTCAGTCTCGGGAATCAGCTCGAATACAGACAAGCACAGTTCAAAGTATAATCGAACATGCATGTGTCCATGTGTTCATTCTTATGCCGTCATTTCATTTCCATTATCTATCTCGCACGTCTCGAATCTTAAGTGACTTCCATCTCTCCTGTGTGACATCATCGAGCTCTGAACAACGTGCCTCACATGCACCGAGTGCATCCACAGCGAGCACTTCCATTGCCTCTCCCAACCTACCACCTTTATATCGTAGCCATCCTCGCAATCCCCACATCCGTCTCATCCAACTTCGGACTCTTCCCATTGACATACAACCACAAGCGACTCAAATCCTTAACTTTAAACTTTACTTTCTCCATCCCATCTCCGCTAAAATCCTTCTCCTTCCCCTTCCTAACACCATTAGCCTTCCCATCTAACCTCCCCAGTCTCTGCTTAGAAGTCATAGCCAACCCACTGATATCAAACTTCCTCATCGTCGCAGGACTCATCGGACTCATATCCCTAACTTTCACACCTTCCTCATCCCCATCCTCTTCATCGCCCTCTCCACTTTCAAGCGTCTCACCATGCGCCCCTAAATACGACATCGCCAACCCCTCGCGCTCACATAGCCGCTCCTGTATATCGTCGGCATCCTCATCACCAAGTCCGAGTTCGAGAACACTGTTCATGAATTCATTCCCGTCTGGATCTTCGTTCGCGCCGAGGAAGCCGCTGTTGCCTATCCCGCCTTTCTCATTGCCAATCCCTTCCCCTCCCCCAAACATAAACCCAAACCTCGCTCCCAATCTCTCCATCAAAGATCCCTTCTCCTCAATAGGATCAACAGACGCAGGCACACCCTTCAACGGAAACATCCCATCCAAATAATGCATATTCATTTGATGGCCCCCACTCCCACCCCTCTCAAACACCCTCCCCATAAATCTCGGCGCCGAAGGACCTAATGCCACGTTCTTGGTGAAGTGGAGCACGCCCCAGCAGGCGACAAAGTCGGTTGTGTGCGCGTAGTGCTCGATGTAGCGGATCGTTTTGCCCGAGGTGGATTCTTGACGGGTGGTTTTCCGGGTTGTTGGTTTTTTGGCGGTGGTGGTGGTGAGGGATGTACCATTCATGAGATTGCCGTTAGAATGAGAAGTTCCGTTGGATTTAGCATCAGCGCGAGGAAGAGTATTAGCATCCGGATTCGAACTCGGTACAGGAGCAGGATGAACCGTATCATGATACAGCACACTCGTCGTCGACCTCGTCGTCGCCAACGTGCTCGGATGCATCAACGCAGCATGCTGACTCAAAAGATGCAAATGCGGATTATTGAAATGGTTCGCCGCATTCCCAAACGTATAGACCTCCAACTTCGCCAGTAAATCTTGCGGCACTTCTTGCAAGAGCCAGTCGATTATCAGACCGCCTTCGATCCCGCCTTGGGAGTGCAGGATGAAGATTACTTTTGTTAGGTGCGGCTGGTAGAGGGTGGATTTTACGATGCGGTAGCAGTCGCGTACGTCTTGAGTTGCGTAGGTGAAATTGCGTTGGATGAGGCATTGGAGCACGTCGAAGATTATGCCGTATCTGGTGGGAGTGTTAGTGGGGTATTCCAAATTCCAAAAAGGAAAAGAAGGGATGGCAAATACGTTTTGTTATGAACTCCTAGGACAGGACGTCCGAATGTGAGGGCTAGTCTGTCGACGTTACTTTGTAGCCAGTTTCTTCTGTAGATGCGTAAGTATACTCACGCATGTGGGATTTAGGACGGGAGACTTTGGGGAAACAAACCCAACAGCAACACCATTCAAGAAGATCCACTGCTCGTGTTCATGTTCTTTCTTTCGCTCCGCATACTCCTTTTTACTCTCTACCTCCATGTCGCTTCCATTCAACAAGAAACAAATGCTCTGATTGATCATCAAAAACACAGCCACTCCTCCCACCACCGACCAAAGCGGGAACATAAGCCAGAACGGCACGCTCAGTATGAAAGGCAATTGCATGATTATCAACATCAGATGCAGGAACATATCGTACAGATTCCCGCGTGAAGGATAAAGCTCGCATAGTGGACCGGAAAGTTGTGGTCTGAGTGGAAAGACGATGTAAGGTAGTTGGAGGTAGAATTGTAAGGCTGAGAGGATATCATGCTTGAGGAGGCCGAGAGGCGAGCTGGTGTAAGAGTGAGGTGTTGTGGATTCCCCGCCGACTTGAGAGCCGTAGAATTTAGTGTATAGTGAAGACATGATGACTTCAGAATAAATGTAATACCAGTTGGTATGAGCCAGAGCAGCTCAGCTGAGAGCTGGTTGTGGTACTGAAGCCAAGTTTCCAGGGGTATCGTATCGCAAAACAAATACCGATCAGCGCTCGCTAATCGTTTCAGGGTCTCTCAATCCAGAACCATTCAGCAATTATGAGCCTGGTTTGAGAAATGATTGGACATGTAACAGAACGTGGAAAATAGAAGATATATAGCAGAGTGCCATCGACCAGCGGGCGGGAGCTCGGGCAGCGTTAATATAAAAAGAACTGAAAGGAATGATGATCGTTACACACGCGACTGCATGCAGGGCTCTCATCAGCCCCTGCTTGCATCCGCCTACCTGGGCGTCATATTAGGGTCTTGGGACGATCGAAATGGGGGTCGGCTGCTCATTGCCCTGCCTCTGCGGCTGAGACATGGGGATGCCGACCAACAGCACCTGCGTCCAATCATGGGCAGCAAGGATCATCGAGCTGAGTGTGCTGATGTAAGAGCAGAAACAAAGTTCACATGAACAGCAGTAGCTGGGCAGATCAAGGACTGAGGATGGACATTTCTTCTGCTGTTGCGGTGAAGAGGTACGAGGAGGGTTGGAGAGAGTCAGGGCGCGGTGAGATAGTGTGGATGTGGGTGGGAGATGCAGCTGAGCCACTTGAATGGACTGCCGAGAACTTGGCGGATGTGGCGCACGAGAGATGGTACAAGTTTACATTCCGATGTGCCTGCCATCTTTCCTCCTCTTTGATCTTTACGAGAAAGGAAACAAATCAACAAATCGAATTGTAAAATCCAGAAATGCCGCGCAAGACACCATCCCCCAATTAAAGAAACAAGAACGAAAAGTCAATACTCAGAATTCAAGCAACCTCCTCAACACAAGCCCCGTTCCCCCACATTGTCTTGGCCACCCTCGCCCAATGCTTCTCAATGGCCAACACTGTCTCCTTCGTATAAAAAAGCCGACAATCCGCCTTCTCATACACAAATTGCAAGGGGACTTTCTCTGTCAAACTCCCATCTTTCGGATCCACCCGAAACGCATTATAAATATTAACCGCACCTCCTTTCGAACCAGAAAGCTGGAACGGCAACTTCCCCGTTTCCAACGGCACCACGCCTCCTTCCTTAGTCCCATTGACCAACTCATCGCCTCCCTCGAGCGCAGTAATATCCAGTCCAAAGACATCCACGAGATCTCTCGCTTCGCTGATATAAGAATCGAAATGACCTGCGAAATTGTTCACGACTCCTCCTTTCGTGCCCCCAACGAATTGCATCGGTTTGTTCTCGGGCCGTCCGCCGACTACTATATTATTTACGCTCCCGAACGTCGTCATCCATTCGTAGAAAGTCGCACAGGCTGAACTGCATTGGCCGTCGGAGAGGAGGACGATGTTTTCGGCTGCAAAGGTCTGTGGGCTGCCGGAGAGATAGCTAAGCAACGAAACGTCGTTAGCACCAGGTATGTACTCGAAGTTCAAGAGATATGACCTACCCAGGAACTTCCTCCTCGAACTTAAACCGTCCAACTGCGCTACTAAAACTGTCATTATACATCTCCACCGGACCGAAATACTCCTTGAAAGAATCGAATTGAGACAGGTCTGGTTTCACCTCCGTCTTATAATTATACCCCGACCCTGAGGATTGGAGAAGTGATTGTGGGAAGAGAGCGTGGCTGGCTATGTTACCTAGCAAGTTAAAGAGTTTCGTTGCTCGGCGGTTAGCTTGGCTCCAGAGAGGTATTTGGGGGAAGAGACGCGAAAAGAGTGTTGGGCTGTTAGGCAGTAGGATGTTAGTTGCAGCATCGGGACCAGAGGAAGAATTCGGAGTGCGTGTACATACCTGAGAACGGCTGTCCCTCCTGCATTCCCGGAAAGGTCAATGATGAGCTTGGTCTTGCCCTGCGAACGACTGTATTCGAAGAAGTCGGTGAAGTACTTGGTGTATTGATTCAGTACGACGTCGTCGTCGGTTTCGAATGAGCGAACTGCTAGGACCTGCAAGGAGAGTATGTCAGTGTTTTGTAATCATTTATTCGAAGATCATGCTACATAATGAAAGGAACATACCGCAACATCTCCCCAGCCATTGCTGTCGAGGAAGTAACCCGCGAAACTTCCCTTATCGTAGAATGGCAGAGCTGGCTCAGGATATCCTTCCAACCGAGTAGGAACAGGCGGGGTGTCTATGGGCGGTGTAGGGTCTGCTGGAGGAGTAGATTGATCGGAAGTCGTGTTTCCGAATCGTGTAGAGTTTACACAGAAGGTCTCTATGAAGCTTCCAGCACTGTTGACTGATGTCCATAGCTCGGGCTGGCTAACAATGGCGATGGTATCGTATACAACCGTTGTGCCTGGGAAGAAGTAAGTTAGATTCCATTGGTAAAAAGCATCACTATCAAGACGGTCACGACGCTTACCGTTATCGAAGGTGACGGTCGTATAAGGTTCATACTCGCCAAGAGGATAATGAGTTATTCCACCACTGCCAGTCTGAATGGTATCAAACATGGAATTGTAAAGTGCATCCGGGTCGTGAAAATTTCCAGATAGGAGAGAATACCTCATGATGTATGACTCTGCATTTTCTCCATTCATGAGGTCGATTGGCGACGGCTCATAGCCATCTTCCATATCCGTTCGGAGATAGACTCTTGGCAGAGAGTTCGAGTCGTTTGCAAACGACACCAGTCGTAGATCCGGACGGATAAATGATAATTGCGAGAGAGAACAGAGCCCAATCCAGAAATGGCCGTCATAAGCTTCCGTAGGTATTAGTATCTGACAGAGATGAACGGGATGTGTCAATTACCTGCATTGAATACCTTAGCCACGGCTACCTCAAAGTCGTAATGACTGTTATAGACCTTTCCCAATATGCTATCGAGCTCTCCCATAATATCAACTGCAGGCATCAAGTACCCCTCCGGAGGATCCTTCAAGTATGCGAGTGTAGACTGAGCAGCTGCATATTTCTTGATTTCATTGACGAACGGTCTAGCCCTCGCGGCGTCGTATGGTGTGGATTTCAAACACGTATAAGCAATTTCGGGATCGACTCGTACTTCAGTAGCTGGTCCAAAGTTAGTGGATAGGCTGTTATGGGATCACAGCGACTTGCAATAGTCTTGGCCCTCAATAAATCTGCGAATCTCGCCACAGGCGTCCGGGTATACAGCACCAGAGTCATATCTGGCGGCCAAGTCGTGAAATGAGTCCTTGTGAGGGTTTTGAACTGGAGAAGATGTAACAAGAATAGCTTCCAAAGCTAAGAAGAGGACCTTCTTGAAATGCATCGTGGTATACTCAAGAAGTGAGAAGGAACACTTTCAAATGCAGATAAACGTAAAGATTGGAAATTCCGACAGCAAAAGTTAAAATGCATAAAGCAAATGCCCATGATATAAGAATGCAATACACCCTTCCTCGAAAACAATACATTTCAAGAACCCCGACAAGCTGCTTCCCAAGGATTCGAGGCTGTGGTTCCGACAGAGCATTACACCCATTATACTCACCACACGATCCTGTTTCCACACCACCCATAACAACCACTTACTTCAAAAGGAGCCAGTCCTCTTCAGTGAAGTTCAAGGACAACCCGAAAAAAACAAAGAGCGAACAAATCCTAGATCCACCCACCCAATAGCAATCCCATCAAAATCACACATCAGCCACGCAAGACTCCCCAACCAATCACCCCCATCACCTCTCTCCCCACAGCCACATCTCCAAGCCTGGGAGAATTCCCGACTGACAACCCACCCACCCAACCTTCTGACATATCATCTATCCTCTGCGGGTACAATCCTATAAGAGTCCCTCAGCAAATGCAAGCGCAGGGGCTTAGCACCCAAAGGAATCCTACCATTCCTGGTTCAGCCGTGCTAGGGTCGCGTCGCGGTTGAAATACGCCCCACGCCCCACACCCCACGCCCCACGCCCCATGCAGCTGTGTAGCCGGGTAGCTGGAAATTTGGCTCTTGCGGCGTGGCCTTCCCACCTCAAGCGGTTTTCTGTCGTCCTGGTGGATGCAATCTCTGGTCTCAGCCAGCCGAATTTAAATCTACATCGAAATTGGTCTTCTGCCATCGAGATGCCTCGCAATCAAATATTTACGTTGACCCTGTTTCGATAGAAGTCGTTGCTATTGATGACTGGGAGTATGGTGGGCTCTACCCAGAAAGTCATAAATCACCGTTCTATGAGAGTCCGAAGGAGTCAGGACTTCAAGTGAGAACAATCTCAGGTGCGGTAGAAATCAAGGAAATTTGGCAAAAAGCTGCTTGTGTTTCTGAAACTCGTATAATTCCACCACGGGCCCTTTGATAACATCACCCTGCCATCCCTTCCAGTCTCAGCATATAATTTTCCTCTCTGTCCCCATCCCGGCTCACTCGGCAATGAAAATCTCCCCGGTCCTGGCTGTCAACGATCGGGGCTCGTTGGCTGTGAAAGAGATGGTTCTGGGTCTCGTTCGGCCTCAGACAGTGGAGATGATGGAGGCGGGTGACATCTGTGGATTATGCGAGCACCGCCCAAGATGCCTTCGCACGGAAGACTCTCCGACAAAATCATGGAAAGCTAATCTGTCTGCAAGGGCAGTCTAAGACACCTTGGTCAGAGCTTGACACCAGCTTCAAATCCAGATGTCCAGATGTATTTCTCTGGAATGGTGGTAAGACAGAACGAACGTGCCGATAGGCAAGAGAAGCATTCTTAGTATGTTTCTATTTGTGCACCGTATAAGTTTTGTCTGATAGACAATGAATTGCTATGAGGAGTTAGCATATGTGCTTGGAATTGCTATTAGTGTCTACTCCATGACGAGCGATGGGATTGTGCTAAAATTGCTGAGTATGAGCATATAAGACCATAGTAACCACACAGAAGAGATCCCTCAACCACATTCGCCATCTCGACCACCTCGGACTACCCACACGAGCCTCGGCCCCGAGGTACTACCTACAATTAATTCAATTCTTGACACTCCTTTACGAAATGCGTTTTCAGCCATTGATTGCGGGCCTGTCCGGCCTGTTGGCGACTTCTTCGGCTACAAGCTTGGAGGTGAAGCGAGATACCTGCCCAGCGGGCAGCGTCCCGGTCGAGGTGCTCATCACCACCCAAGTCTACCTGTTCCAAGTCAATATCAACACGTTTATTCAAGATAATACTATCATTAACATTAATGGTGGTAAGTGAAATAGATCTATGTTGACTTTCTAGGAGCCAGTTGCTAACGCTGCTCCGTGATAAGGCATCACAATCAATATCAACAATGCCCCAACGCAGCTGATCACAGTTGTTACCGGCACCACAACTGTCACATCAACCGCTAACGTTACCAACACGGCCACCGTGACTCAAGCTCCACCAGTAGCCTCCCCGGTAGTGGTCCTCTTGTCTCCGCTTGGCGTCAACGCGAGAAGAAATCGTCGCCAGGTCGCCGATCAAACCTTCGTCGGTCTCAATGGAGAGGTAGTAGAGGGCTGTGGCAACGCCGCCCGATTCACTATTAGCGCCGGATTTTTGTTCACAGCTCAGGGCCAATTTTCTAGCAATGTTGGGTCTACGTCGGACATATTCGCACCCCTGTTGACAACTGGCACACTGACCACTACATTCTCCTTCAACGACCGCCTCGTCTGGTCGAACGCGGCCTTCTTCGGTGGCCAAGCTCGTTTCTGCCAGGCAAACGACACAATTTACTCTCTCTTCACTCAGCAAGCAACCGTTACTGATTGTCTTTTGCAAAGCCTCTTTGTTATTCCAACATCATTTTGCGACCAGACTTCCTCTTCAGCTGGTGTGTCGAGTACAGCTGAAGCTTCGAGTTTGGCTAGCTCTGTATCTATCAGTGCGACTTCTTCGGGTGCAGCAGAATCTTCTACCGCCACCTCTATCTCTGAATTTTCGACTGCCTCATCCGAGGTGTTTAGTGCAACCTCTATCAGCGTAGCAGAGTCATCCGTGGTTTCCAGCGTAGTATCCGACAGCGCGTCATCTGCTGGCGCCACTTCAGCATCTGATATTTCGTCTATCATCAGTTCCGGTGCCACTGCGACCATTGAGAGCTTCGCAGCGTCTACATCTGCCTTCGAATCCTCTGCTGCCAGTGTTGTCGGCTCGGCCACGGTAGAGGAAATCGTCACCTCGTCGGAGGTCGCCTCTGTCACGACTTTCGTGAGCTCTGAGTTATCTGCCGTCAGCTCTGCAGCGCCTTCCAGCAGTGGAGCCCCTACCACGTGTGTCGGATTCGGTCAGATCCTGGATATTAACTCCAATACTTGCATCTGCCAGGCAGGCTTCGATGCCACTCTCGTCGGTGGTGTCCTGAATTGTGTGTCAAACGTTGTCTGCAACGCCTTGGGCCAGATTCTCGACATCCCTACAAATGCTTGTGTCTGTATTACCGGCTTCGATACTAACATCGTCGGCGGAGCTCTGAGCTGCGTCTCAAACGTTGTTTGCACCGCCTTGGGCCAAGTTCTTGATATCCCCTCGAATGCCTGCAAGTGTGACGTTGGTTTCGACTCTAATATCGTCGGGGGCGCTCTCTCTTGTGTCTCAAACGTTGTCTGCACCGCGTTAGGCCAGGTTCTTGACATCCCTTCGAATGCTTGTGTGTGTACAACTGGCTTCGACTCGAATATCATCGGTGGCACTTTGACTTGTGTGAGCAACGTACTCTGTAACCTCCTCGGTCAGGTCCTCGACATCCCATCAAATACTTGCGCGTGCGCCTCAGGTTTCACAGGTAATCCTCTAGCCGGTATTCCATGTGTCTCGAACACCATTTGCACTCTTGTTGGCCAAGTTCTCGACGTGAATACGAACACCTGTGTATGCGACGGTGGATTCGATACTATTACCGATGGCGTCACGGGAGCGATATCTTGTGTATCGAATGTTCTTTGTCTGGCTCTTGGTCAAGTCCTCAACCCCGCTACCAACACCTGTGTGTGCGATGGTGGCTTCGATAGCAATACCGATCCTGTTACTGGAGTGCTCTCATGTGTTTCGAACGTCGTTTGTACTGCTCTCGGTCAAGTCCTCGACACGGCAAGTAACACCTGCGTCTGCGATATCGGATTCGCAGGTAACTTCGATCCTGTCACTGGAGCGTTGAGCTGTACCTCGACCGTCATTTGCACTGGTCTTGGTCAAATACTCAACGTTCCTACCAACACATGTGCTTGTGCAGCAGGTTTCGACACAAATCTCGATCCCGTTACTGGAGCTCTTACATGCACTTTGAACATCGTTTGACTGCTCTCGGACAAAGCCTCGACGAGCCAACTAACTCCTGCGTATGTGCTGGTGGATTTGATGCCAATCTCGATCCTGTCACTGGAGCCTTGACTTGTGTCTCGAATGTCATATGTGCTGTCCCGGGGTCGATACTCGAGCCTATCAGCAACGCATGCCGATGTAACCCTGCTGATATCCTTAACTTCGCGGCGTGCCTCGCGACTGGTCTTCTCCCCCTATAGCCCTAATCTCAATCGGACTAAGAGAAACGTTGGAGGCATTGGGCAATGTTCGCGTATCAGGTTTCGCTTCGTTTCTGTAGAGAACGTTTAAGATGATTTCGATTCTCTTTTATAATGTTGCTGCTTTGATTTAGAAGTTCTACTTCTACTGAGATCATAAGCAATCCCGAATGAGACTTCTGGATAGCATACGAGAATCCGATGCAAACATTGAAATGGTCAGTAATGTATGTGGTGACATGAGAAACACTGATCTGGGCGACAAGTGAGGAACTCGTTTGGCGATGGACGACAGCTCCATTCGAATTCACGGGATAAGCAGAATGCCTTGGCCGTCTTGTGAAATTCACTTAGCGTCAAGCTGCTTGACATTGGATCCTTGATAGTGAAACAGACAGAACATGGATAATTAAGGTGTATGAAAATCGTGCTACGATATCCATGGTATCGAGCAAGAGATGCCATTTTTAGGGAAGTCTGTCTAAATGGCCGTAAGTACGAATAAGATATAAGAATAACGAACATCGCATGATAAATTTTTGCAGTTGACTGCGGACTTGAGCATTAAGAAGCTAATAGACAATGGAACTGGTTATAGGAGAATTGATCGCTAAACCCCATTGAGGAGATTCTGGAGACTGACGTTAACCTGAAATTGATACGGATCAGAAGAGTCCATTTGTTGAATTAGGAAATACTTCCATGCGTCAGGTACTCGCTCCTTCAGTGCCTAGCTTGGGTCTCCGTATGAATTATGCAGGATGAAGTTTATAAACAATGAGTCTATGGTTCATACCAAGCTAAGTCTTTGAATGCGCCACATGTACCTAGATTCTCACGACAATATTCATCCCCACCATGCCGCAAGACAGAAGAGGCTTGAAATTTTCTAACCCTGACTATTGCCCGCTCCGGGCCCAGTGTCTCTGAAAGGAGTGCCCAGCATATCTCATCACCTACATCGATTTAGGGATGAGCTAGGCAGGTACTATTTCTCAAGTCCAAAGGGAACAGATGAGACATACCGATGAATGATCACTGACTAAGAATCATCAAGTGATGTCAGACCGTAAGTGAACTGTTACATAAGTCTCTCTAGGCACGTTTGAGGAGCCTCAGGTTCATAGAAGGTCTTTCGTTCCTTCGCCCCAAGGCTCCAAGTACGGACAGCCTAGCCCCAGCACGCTTGGAATCCACCAGGTACCGGACTTGTGACATCTCTGTAGCTAGCGAAGGCGGATAGTCGATAAGTTCTGCCATCTTTGTATTTGTAGACTGGCCCGGAGAGCCGCGCAAACTGGCAGATCGAAAGTCCCTAACTAAATAACCACGTCCAGCCCACTCAAACAGACTAGAGAAAAGGATCAGGTGTGTGCACTGATTTTCCAGATCGACAGCTCCAATAGCAGTCTGAAGTGTTAAATGGATTGTCCTTTTGTTGCACGTCTTCAAGAAGAGCCGTTTCGACGTTCCCTTTTTCCTCACCTGCCAGTCCTATGCTTGAATGCCACGAAGGCGGGAACAACAAGCGCGTGTTTGGTTCGCGTTGCAGGGAAAAGAGGCGAGGCGATGATCCTTGGGGGAAGGTTGTACCGAATTTGTGAGAGATTGGGTTTGAGAATTCGATTATGTGAAGGGCAAACAAATTTTCTGGATTATTGATGGTATGGAGGGCCTAGGTTGGTGGAAGAGGAGAGAGATAGATGGTACTGGGGACATGGGAGGGAAGGTTTTTGTGGGGTGATGTCTCCAATTTGAGGTATCTTGGAGAGGGAGGGGTGGCCTGGGTGGGAGGGGTTTTAGATGTTATAATACCAGTTTGCTCATATTCCCTATTAGCTCGCGCATTTCAGGTATTATCGTACCATCAATCGATTGTTCCGCTAAGACAATTTCAATTCTTGGGCGGCTTGACGGAATTCAGCCGTACCGCACTACCTTATCAGGTCCTATGCTATGCCGTCACGAGGAATGGAACGAGAAATGCAGATTCATGCCACTATAGAAACTCTATATGATAATCTCTGCAGCTTTGTATCCTCGTCCTTTTACTCGATGTCATTCAACACGCGAGACTTGTAGGGTCGCTAGCATCGAGTAGAATTCCGTGTACATCCTGGCACATAATCTAGTGCAATAACAGGCCCCCTGTCGCCTTGCTAGGCTGACGACAGCCTGTGGCAACATCACACAGAACTCTTGATACTTCTCCATTCTGATCTCCATCGCAAACCTTCAACAGTTCCTCAACTTCAGCACTCGTCACCAAATCGTCCATCGCCTGGATACATTTCTTCAGCTCGGCTAACGAAATTTCCCCTGATCCGTCAGCATCGAACAACCGTAACCTTTGAAGCATGCGTGCTTCCAGCGCCGAGTTCATATTCACTCTAAGTAGCGCCGAGAAATGCTCAAACGTAATGCATGCAGCATTTCCACCCCAGCGATCCGGTCCATCGCTTTTTGGACCTGTTCAATAGAATACACGTGAGTGCCTCTGATATCTTGATGCTTCTTAGTGGAACTGTTTCGCGGACCCTTTGATTATCATGTAGGTCTGATTGGTCGATATCGAGTCGTCCCTATCATCGCCATGTAATGAAAAGCCTCAAATCACGATGGTCGGGCTGGAGTTGACCATCACACATATGTGTAGCGAGAGTGAGCTGGTATGAAGTCCTCCATGTCTCACCTGCTGGGTCCAGTAGATCTGTTAAAGATCATACTTACGTTGATACTGCTGAGAGAGGATTACTTTAGTCGCGGTGACACACGAGCTGTATTTCCAAATTTCTTTCTACGCCTCATCTTCTTCAAAGAAACCTTTCATCGTCGGGTGAGGCCCAAACTCGATATTGGAGCACTTCGCCAAGGCCAGGTGTCTCCATTGTCTTCCTCGCTCCCCACAGCATTATTGACGACCATAGTATCATTCATAGCAGTTCATCGACGGCGTTCGTGGACAGCTGGTGTCGTCAGGACTCTGACCTATACGTGCTTGTGGGCCGAAGGGGCAACCCGGCCTTCTCATACCCAGAATCGATCATCTTCATCTGATTGATAGAGTCCTCTCCATCAACCCAGATACCAGTTCCCTTCTCCCCTCGAACCTTGCACACAAACTCATCCAGCATATACCTATACGTACTCCAATGCAAATCCCCCTTCTTGTCCCCCTCATCCCAGACATACTTCGTGAAATTCTTCTTCTTGTCCCTCTTCTCAATAACTTTTTCTGTCCCACTCTCAAGCCAAACATGCTTCTCATTCACTTGAATCCTATGCCAGAAATGCGGCCCAGGGAAGCCCCAATACGTCACCGTCTTCGACATGACATGTTTCGGTGCCCCAAAAGCTCTCGTCTCATCATCAATCACTACATCTCTATACTTCACGACAATCTTCGCCATCTCGATGCTCGGTAAGCAAAACCAAGTTTTGCGCTCGAGGTCAGCATCGAGCGTCCCGGTCGCTCCATTGGGAAACTCGAAGTCGGCAACAATCCCAACATCTATCCTCTGATCACCAGGTTTGGGGAGAAGTTTCGGTGTTGCAGATGTGCATGCGAGTGGCTCGGCGCGGAACACATCTCGAAGTGCAGCGATAGTGTAAGTCCCGAGATCCATCAGACTGCCGCCGGCAAGATCATATTTATATCTGATATCTGTTCTTGGGAAAAAGCTCTTTGGGAGTGTGAATAGCGAAGTCACATTTTCTATCCTCTCGGGTTCAGCAGTGAGAGATAGGAATTGTCGCCAGGCGGGGTGGAAGCGTGCGTGGAAAGCTTCGAGGAGAACGGGTCGTGAAGCAGCAGGTAGAGAAGCATGGTAGGCGAAGAGAGAAGCTGCTTCTATAGCATTAGAGACCGAAGGCTTCTCTAACAGGACGTGCTTCCCAGCCTTGAGAGCTCGAATCGTCCATTCATAGTGGAGGCCATTGGGAAGAGCAATATAAATTGCGTCGATGGTGGGGTCTTCAAGGAGTGCTATATCACATCAGCGCCTTTGCAATTTGATTTGATCTGTTCCCAGGACCAAACAATGTCTGCTTTGAAATGTTGAACTGACCTTGATAGGAGCCATGCACATTTGGGATGCTGAATTTCTTCGCGTAAGCTTTTCCACGACTGAGGTCGCGACTGGCAACTGCAGCGATGATGACACCAGGGTGGGATTTTGCTGGCGTTATGAAGGAATTCGATCTATATCTGGTCAGGACTCTTATGATATCAAAAATGCGTAAGCACAAGAGAGGCTTACCCTGTCCAGGGTGTTCCCAGAATGCCGAAACGAAGTGCATCTCTTTCTTTGGGAGGTTCAGGTGGATAATTAACTTTCCATACGCGGGTAATAAGACTTACGGAACCGCCCATTTTGAGTTCGGTATGTTGTCTGGTCTGATCTGAACTAGATGTGGGTTGAGAGGGACCAGAGCTGCGAATATATAAGGCTGAGGTATACTTGGCGATGCTGACGCTGACAGAAAAAGTTTCGGGCTGTGCGTGATGATTCGCTAGAATTTACGGTCGAGCTGTAGGGGTTCAAGAGCTGAAGAGGGGAATTCCTATCACGGCCAGCACGGAAATGAACGATTTTGTCGTTGTACAGAAGGGTGTGCTTCCAGAGCTGAGACTGCCTGGCTCAGCAAGCGGCACAGTTCGCTTTCGGATTGGATCCCATGTGAGTGTCGCTTGAGTATTGTCTCTGCTCAAGTTCCAATTTCCGACGAAGTTTTGAACAGGATCGATGTTGCGCTGGAGTCGACTCGAACAGCGATGGGACGAAATTATTATTTGGAGGGGCGTGAGGCTAGATCCCGCCCAGCGACTTATGGTAAAGTTCTAGAGAACGATATAGCCCGTGGACAGTAGGCAACGAGAACCAGAAGTTTGAGGAATGTGTTGAGCTGCATCTCTCATAATATGCGATTCTCAATCAGTTTTCAAGTTGAGATTCTTCACGTAGGTGGTGAGTGAAGGCCGAAGGCAATTAACAAGGAAGGGAGAACGGACAACGTGTTCCTTACCATGCGAATGCGAAGGATGGAAGGATTCTGGTATGGCAAGACCCTGGACTGCGCTGCGGCGATGAGGCACAGTGCCTGAGCGGTCACGAAAGCCCCTGTATGTTTTTGGGGGCCAAAATTGCGGGGTTAATTACAGTGTAAGCGAGGACCGATTCCGGCAGAAAGTCTTCACAAAGGACGTCTTGATTATCTACTGTGTGTGATCTGAGATTCTGGATATGTACCTAAGAGTGGTCACCAAGTCATATTAATCACACATGTTCTTTGTGATCAGCGGAATTGCCCAACACAGCCTTCTCATCCCGTTGCACATCGTTTCCACCAACATTTGCATCCTCCCCATCAAACAGTACCGCAATCTCTTCCAAAGTCGGGCCCTTGGTCTCTACATAGTAGAAATATATGACCAAGCATTGGAAGACCAAAATTGCAATGTACAAGAAATAAAATTTCCACTGCAAATTCTCCAGTCCGATCGGGTTCACATATTGGTTGAAGACGCCGCTGAGTGCGGTGAACGTGAAGCAGAGTGTCAGTCCCTTAGCACGAATCTGGTATGGCAGAATCTCGACAGTGTAGGATACGGTGAGACCTGGCCATGCCGCTCCAGCTGCTCCGTAGAAGAGAAAGATCATGGCGAGGACTGCTGATCCAGCATCATGAGAACCAGTCTTGGCGTATACGGCGCTGCAAGCTGTCCAGACCGAGAACGAGATTAACATGCCAATACCAGCGAAGAGGAAGAGGACTCTTCGACCGACTCGATCGACCAAGAATGCGGAGCCGAGGGAAACGAGGAAGCACCAGATGGTGAGACCGCCGTTGATTACTGCTTGGTCGGTAGATCTGGACGCGTAAGTCAGCAAGCTTCAACGATCGAAAGGAGCCATGGCTTACTTTGTAATACCAATAGTCTTCAGAATAGAGGATAGGTAGTAAGACACCAAGCCATTACCAGAACATTGCGAAAAGATAGCAGTGAGGATGATCAAGATACATCGCTTCCTGTTTCCAGGTGTGCGGACCAAGTCAGCCCATCCACTGCTTGAAGCAGCTTCTCTTTCCATGCGCAGCGTCTCACGGATCTCGTTGTATTCGAACGTGACGAAATCGTCTTGGACATTGTTGCCGTGGTACTTTGTGAGAATCTTCAGAGCGTCGTCATCTCTGCCCTTGCTGATCAACCAACGGGGTGACTCTGGGACGGTATAGAGGGCGAGGAGTTGGATGCCAGGCATAAGACATTGAAGTCCTGTTGGTAGTCGCCATTGCAGGTCGCCAGAGAGGTTGGTCAGAGTGCCATATGTGCACCATGCAGCAATGATAGCCCCCTAGACTACGGCGTTAGTACGGACTCATCAGGATCTCTTCTTCAATGTCGCTTACCAAATACCAAAGAGTGTTGTAGATTGTTGTGATCTTCCCTCGATGTCTTGGGTGTGCAACTTCAGTAATGAGGAGCGGGCAGGTGGCGTTGGCAATGTTGGATCCGAACCCGATGAAGAAACGTCCAGCTAGATACATCGGCTCGGCGTTGGATGCTGGTGGAAAAGATTGTAACAATGCTCCCATCAGGATGAAGAGGCATCCAATCGCGGTTCCATGTCTTCGGCCAAATCCATCTGCGATGTAGGGCACGAACGGAAGACATGCGAGACCTCCAAACCCAGGCATAGCACCAAATATACCAAGCCTCGATCCAGTCGGATGATTGAAGACTTGGTCGTTAGTCGATATCTAGAGCCTTGAGCGATGTTTTCTTACAGTCTTGCCATGTGTTCATGGTTTGCAGCCCATTCAACACGCTGCCATCGTATCCTAGTGTGGTCGATCCGAGAAACAGGAATGGCATCAGAACATACAGTTTCCGAAGTTCGGTTTGTTGGTACCAAGGAACATCAGGCTTGAGGACCAACTCCCTCGCCGAGTCCAAAGACTCATCGTGAGTCGCAGTCATCTCCTTTGAAGACATTTGGATTGCTGTGGCGGATAATTGGATAAATCTTGAGAGCACGTAAAGAGTCGTCTGTCGATCGCTGCTTGATTTACTTCTCAGGATATTCTGCGTTACTTATACAACTTCATCATGATGCATGTGTACTCGATGTCTCTTCATGATCCCCAGATTTACAAGCCACAAAGAAGAGCAGTCTCGAAGGTCGACTAGTTCATCCGAAGATTTTGCAACTTGGCGAGGGGACCCAACCAAATGGGAGGTAGATGTACGTGGAGAGCGGTGCGCTGAATCAATCTCTCCACGTGCAGCTTCGTCTTCCCGGGGATATGGTACGATGGAGTATGTATGTGGAGGTGGGGTGAAGAAGCCGCATGGTATGCGCACGAATACCAGGAGAGAAGTGAAGGTTTCCTCATTTCATCGTTCTAGTGGCGTTCTTTGGTACGTCCGAGAAATATGCGTCTCTTGGTACTCTGGACTCATCTCGTGTCTGTCGGCTTTGATCCCTACACGCCACGAATATCACTTACCCCCTTTCCAGCTAGTTAATGTTATGGTCAAGCTTAGTGGAGGAGGATGGCCGAGGTTAGACTCATTGAGGAGATGGCGGCATGACTCGAGTGATGCGGGGTGCCCAGAAATCCCCACCATTGAGTTTGCTGGCACCCCAGCTGTTTCCGAGGTTATTCCTCCTCAATCCCAAGCTTGGGAAGTCAATTCATGCGCATAGTCTCGTTCGAAGAATCTATTCGACGTCTCGGTATAGTATGATCTGATTATCAAGACTGACATATTGCCATTGCCATCCGAAATATATCCTCATGGTCCGACCCAGCTTGCCCGTTCTTGCACCTTCTCCGGAGGCAAGAATGGATCCACCTCGAGATACACAACCCCGGCAAATTCAGCGGCGTTCGCGCAATGCCTGCGATGCCTGTCGTGCGCGAAAAGTGAAGGTGTGTGAACGTCCGAGGTTTATTGTTGACTTTCTCAACATTGATCAAGTTCCTGACTTTGAACCGAGTTTAGTGCCTGTATGATGGAGATGGAAAATGCCAAGCATGCATTGAGCTCTCAGTTCCATGTACTCGGAACAGACCCAGGAAGAAGAGAGGTCCGCCAAATCGGTATGTAATCGTCGTTCATGTCAGAAGTGCTATCGTTGACGCACTGTGTAGATATGTGATAGGTCTGACAGAGACGGAGGCTGATCTACCCTCTACTTCGCCCACGTCAACATCTACAGCAGCGATCACTCCGAGTTCAACCTCAACATACCTGCCGCCATTACCAATATTGGACCAAATCGCACCCTTTGAAACAATACGACGAATCATAGACGACTGGTTCAGTCTAATCCATTCCGTTTGCCCAATTCATCACCGAGCTAATTTCCTCAAGCGACTTGGAAATGGAAATCTGGACCACGATCCCGAGTTTCTGGCTGTGGTAATATCTCTTTGCTGTGCTACAGTCTCGAGTCTGCCTCGAAAGGCAGCAATTGACTATCCCGATGTTACAGTGAAGCGATGCTTCGAAATAATCCAGTATCACCGTCTTCTCGACAATTATAGGAGTATGTCGTTGCAATGGTGCCAGGCAAAATACCATCTGAGCACCTCCTTCATGACAGAGGAAAGCATCATTTCATTCCGACTGCTTGGTGAAGTCACGACAGGGATCAAGTATCTAGTGAACTACGAATTACCGAACATGTCAAGACTTGAGGCAGAACTTGCGAAACGCTTACACTGTCTCATTCTTTGTGGTCTCTGGTTTGTCATGCCCACCTCCGAAATATTTCCATACTGATGGGACAGTACCTATTCTATATATGGTCGACCAAACATTGGATTGATTTCTGCTCAGGACAACATCCAAGCCACCAAGCCTCTAGACATGAACGACACGGAGCTGGACCCCACCAACATCGATCCCTCAAATCTCTGGCACGGTGATACAGTGACATATGTGCCTGGGTTGAATTACCTCACTCACCTCTTTTACCTCTGGCATTCGAGTCAACAAACCTTTCCGCTTTCGGTACCGCACATCCAGCAACACATGACATACATACAGAGAGCACTTGACACTCTGCCGCCAGAGCTACGGTGGCGGGGTGGGTTATCCAGACCCCCAGGCAGTAATTTCGGGACAGATGTCCAGACAGCCAATCTCTACATAACTCAACTGCACATTCGCTCATCTCTATTGGAACAAATGTACACGCTCTCCAAGTCCCTGCCTACCAGTCCAGCTCTCGATGGGAGAATTGCAAGCCAGGGTCCGAATTTACATAAAGACGAGATTCGGAAACAACGAGCTGAGATTGTGAAGGACCTCCTTGAGATTCTGTACCACATGAGCGAGGAAACTTTGGAAGCAAATGGACACAGTAAGTGCGGAATATTAGAATCCATATTGACAATCGCGATCTTTCAAACTGTAGTCAATCATCTAACATCGACAACAGGCCTAGTACCCAAAGTCCGTGACATCGGCAGCGCTCTGCTAGACGAGATGAGAGTCGGCGACAGCCAATTGAACAGTGGTGAATCGGATGGCAGCGGAGCGTTTAGTTCTCAAGAAGCAAGTCTGGATCTGAGAAGGTTACTGGAGAAATTGGAAAGGCTGGATTTTAGACCCTGGGATGATGGTTATCAACGGCGGTCTTTCATAACCTCGGATACGTTACGGATGTAAACATGTCTGTACTAGTGTTGCGAATATTCAAAACGGCATGATACTATAGATATTCCACATGAAAATGAAGATAATATTGAGTACCGCGTGATAGATGGTGGGTCAAGAAGTCGCCGTATATGCGGGGAGAGTTTATGCGGAAGCACAGCGCATGTACCTAGCGTAGACACTGGTGGGAGGGGGGGGGGGGCGGTGGGTGGACATCCGAG
>Ga0207886_10097_pt1 | contig 136981 bp, 146 predicted proteins | sample LinPmetageLP35_FD_184048 | JGI IMG/M metagenome (GOLD analysis project Ga0207886, IMG submission 184048) | Marine viral communities from the Pacific Ocean - LP-35 (SPAdes) | ecosystem: Environmental > Aquatic > Marine > Oceanic | place: Pacific Ocean | collected 2009-08-31 | reverse complement strand
GGGGGGGGGGGGGGGGGGGGGGGGGGTGGAGCGTTTATTGTCAATCAGTACCAACGCCGACTTGAACGCTTTCGACCGCCAACCTACGGACATACATCATACCTAGGGTCTCATGTTGGTCATTAGCTTAAGTTTACTGCAGCTATGGTAGCAGACTTACTTTATTTACTTAATATGGCCTAGCCGAGTATCGAATGGCATCGCGAGCCGATCCGAGTCCGAGCTCATGCCGAGCCTAATCAAGACCACCTTTGCTTGAGATCAGAGAAGGTGATAATAAACAGGAATTAGTATGATTGCTAATCACTGGTATCTAGTCTGTGAGCAGCCGGAGCGGACTTTATTGTCACTCTGTTCCTGAGGAAAGTCCTGTACGGGGTCGCGCGGATAGATAGAGACGCTGCTGGGGCTTTGCATATTTGGAACCAGATTACGAGAGCCTCGGAATGCACGATTGAAATCTTTTGTCAAATATCGATTTCTTAAGACCACTTGATAATTTCAGGCTGCGGTCAACTCGATACCGAATTACAGCCACAGCTATGCCAGAACACATCTTGCTCCTCGGGGCGACAGGTCAGAACATCTCAGCCAATCCCGGGCCTCCATAATCAATACGATCTCTAACATCTCACAGGCGCCGTCGGCCTAGCCTTCTGCGAAGAAGCCCTCTCCCAAGGCCACGCCCTAACACTCCTCGTCCGAAACCCCAGCAAGCTACCTGACAAGATACGCTCCAACCAGCTCGTAAACATCACCGAAGGCCAATTGAACGACGAGAATGCTCTGCAAAAAGTCGCTTCATCCAGTGCCAGTATCTTCATCTCATTCGCTGGACCTGTGGCTGGTTCGAAAGGCACGGTACGTTTGATCGAGGCGTAATGCCCTCCCGAACGAGCTGTTTCTGACAAGAATTGAAGCCCGTTACCGATTGCGTAGAACTCCTCTTCCCCCTCCTCGTCGCCAACAACTTCAAACGCGCCTTAGTCCTAGGAACATGTTCCTACCCCGCACCAGAAGACAAAGGAGCGTTAAAATGGAAAGCGTCCATAGTACTCATCAAGATCATTGGCGGGTCAGCATACGATGAGTTCCATGGTTTGGGGAAACTTGTTTCGTCATATAATTCGAGGGAGTTGAAATGGACTTTGTTTAGGGTGCCATTTCTGGGAAATGGAGAGGCGGCTCCGGTGACGGCGACGTATACGGGATCGGGGAAGGATGGGATGTTTTTGTCGAGGAAGAGTATTGTCGCTTGGACTCTGAAGGAGATGGGGCAGGATTCGGAGTGGATTGGGAAGACGCCTGTTTTGTGTAATTGAGACTTTTGGGGACAAAATCTGTTACGTGCTCATGCGATCACTGATCTTTACTTGTGGACGTGTGTGTAGATTCAGTATATCGTGTGACACTTTGACCAGACCCTGAATCGTGCGAAATCCACATGGACACATATCTGACTTTCCAATGATCAAGTATGCCAGTGGCTCATGGCACTAGCCTTCTTGCCTCAATGCATAGCTTCCGGATGGAGACACTAACTCCGCTCCGAGGGTTGCAGCAGGTGTTTGGCATATCCGCAAAAGGCCGCCGGAAACATGCGGATTGACTTATGATGGGTCCAGACTTGAACCCAAACTTGATGAGCATTATATATTCGCTGGTAGCCGCTTTCCACTGTTTGAAAACCAGCTTTTCTTCTGTATTCAATCATACTCAGCGAGATGACCGAAATCCTTGCTCCTGCAGTGTTCTTCACCCACGGGGCTGGTCCTCTTCCCGCACTCGACGAACCCGAGAACGCACCCATTGGCGCCTTCTTGCGTAGCTTCGAACCACAATTCGACGGCGTGAAGGGCATCGTCATCTTCAGCGCACACTGGTCCAATGAGGAAGTGAACATCTCATCCGGAGCATCGCCAGAGCTGTACTTCGACTATCATGGCTTCCCGCCCGCCGCATTCGAATTCCGCTATCCAGCGCCTGGCAACCCAAGCCTGGCAGCTGAAGTCAAAGATTTGCTTGCTGCGGCCGGAATACCATCAACTCTAAACTCCACTCGAGGATGGGATCATGGTGTCTTCATTCCTCTGCTTCTGTCACGCCCAAAGGCAGATATTCCAGTAGTTCAGGTCTCGATCAAGAACAACAACGTTGCTGCGGATCACATAGCCATCGGAGCCGCAATACAGTCGTTGAGAAAGAAGGGGATTGCTATTGTGGGAAGTGGAGCATCATTCCATAATATGGAGGCGGCTGTTGGGGCGATGAGGGCTGGAAAATCAATGGAACGGTCGAGCATTGAGTTCGAGAAGGCTGTGAGAAATGCTTGTTGTTCACCCAAGGTAGAGAGGAACGAGAAGTTGGCTAGGTGGGATGAGTTTCCTGATGCTAGGTTTGCATATCCTGACGATGGGTCGGAAGACCATTTTATGCCACTTTGTGTTGCATCGGGAGCGGGTGGCGAGAGGCCTGGAAAGGTGATCTTTGAGGGAATGATGCTTGGAGGAGCTTGTTGCAGTGCTTTCAGGTTTTGAGTTGAGAAGATAGCAAAGCTTTTCGAGGATAGAGGAATGTTACCATCGAATTATTGGAATTGTTGGACCGATGGGACATTGGGTCTCATGATTGGGATGAAGTACAGCAAGTGCAATTTTGTGATATTGAGTGATCTGTTGACTCACGGCTTCGGGAAATGTAGAGGGACGACGAGACTCGGACTGGATTCACCTGACTCGCTTAAATCGGCATTTCCATGCCCGAATCGGGCGGCAATTTCGACTCGAGGATTGCGATGTGCAACAAAACACCGCTTAAACATTTCTGAGTAACACGTGACATCATCCCTCAGATTTCCTACCTCGCTTGCATTTGTAGGTTCAGCAGTGGTTGTCCACAACACTAAATCTTGATGAGGGTACGTCAAAATCATCGCTCTGGTGTACTAGACTTGAAAGGTTGAAAGTTGGGTGCCTTTGATTGTGCCTTTACTGCTTTGTTGTCGACCTAGCGGTACCTGCAATGGCTTTCCTCCCGATGATATTGGTGAGATGGTAGCGAGACGTACTGCTCTCACAGACGGTTGTAGCATTACGGGTTGGAGTGCTGATGCCTTCTGCAAGGATTACTGAGGGTCTGTGCCCCTGAATGACAAGATCTTCGTTTCCTAAGGTGGACATTTGTTCAAGCTGTCGGGATGGGTCACTCCAACACCGACACATCCGTGCTAAAGAACTTCTCCCACTACATGATCAAGAGTCAGTACGGAATCAAGATTTAACTAAAATAATAATTCGTTCATGAAAGAAGGGGAAGGAATAATCTGGAAGCAATTAATACGTCACTTACGTCGAAGTCTGTAAAGTCCATCGACTCTGGGGACCAATTCGTCACAGGCTCTCCCTCACCACTTTCCAATCCCGATTGCATACGCTGCGCAGTTGCCACTTTTTGGCGTGGGGCTAAGCTTTGTTCCAGGAGACTGAGTTGTCCTCGCTTCTGCTTACATGCCAGTTGAATGAGCTTCCTGACAGAGTGTACTGTATCAGTGAGAGAGCGAGTAGGAAAGCATTCAGCTACCGCCTGTAGAGTATCAACTGCGCGCCTCAGGTGCTCCAATGCCTCTTCAGTATCGATCACAAGTAATGTACAAATGAACTGGAATGGAACGTTGGCGACATGCCACCATGGCTGTCGTTTGGCGATGAGTCGTATTACAGCATCTAGGCCCGCATTGCCGAGTGTGATAACCCTCCTGATCGTCTCATCTGAGATTGTCGATGCGACGAAGCGAAGACGTCTATACAATGCCAATGCAAGATTGCTCTGTGAGAGGAAAAGAGCATCGACAGGAGGCTGAAAAGTGACCAATTCTGCGATGCCAGATTCGAAATCCGATGCAGTGGATGGCTTTTTCGGATCCAGCCTCTGCGAGATTCGATAAAGGTAGAGCAGATCTTGTGTGTAGTCGCCTGGTCTGGAAGACAAGTGAGCGGGCAGTGGTTTCGAAACTTCGACCTTAGATCGTCCATACTCATTTGAGACCCAGGTGTTCAACACAGTCGCAGACCAAAACAGCCTTCTTCTGTTAACTATGCTCTCAGATTCATCATCGAGATCTCCACTCATTCCAAGCCCATCAATGGTGAGCATGGCAGTACAACTTGTGATCCATGCAGCATATGGCTGTGTCGTGCTCCGAAGATATATTGTTCTTAGAGTCCACGATGCTGCGTTCTCGTAAGATGGAGTGTTGGATGCACTTGTGATCTCCAGAATCCTCTTGGCACAATCAACAAGAGCTATCTCCAGCGCTTTTGAGGGCTCTCCCAGATATTGCGATCCTAGTGCTGCGACACCACACAAGATAGAGTCGTACGGATCCGGCACATAGATCATGTTCCATCGCTCTTCGACCTTGGCATCAAACACTTCTCGATTCAGGAAACCGTACAACTGATGGATCGTGGTGAAGTACGAATCTGACAATCTTTCCATTTGTTCTTTTGATATGATTCGCGTGAGCTCGGACGGAAGCTCCTGCTGTTCTTCACTCATACCAATGTTCCAAGATGGAGTTCGAGCATTGGGCGTGTCTGCTTGGCGGGGTTCCAGCCTATTGCGAAGCAGCTGAGCGAAAGCGGCTCCAGAATTTGCTTCTCTAGGAGTCGTTCCACTTGTCGTTATTACCTCTCTTTCAGCTTCTGTATTTGGATCCAGGCTTATGCTGCCGGCTGGAGGTGACCCGTCGCTTTGCAAACCATCAGGTTGGCGACTTCGTCTCTTCCGTTGCACGGCTTCAAAGTAACATTTGTATTCGTACTTGATACAAGTGGAACATGGTTGTTCTCCATTGCAACGTCTTTTTCTTTTCTTGCATGGCTCACATGCATGCTTGATTCGCTGGCGGCGATTGTTGATGTCTCCATTCGCTGACGCGGCGTGCGTTGGATGGTCTTCAGGGCTGTTCATGGCACGGTCTCATGTACAGGAATGCCACATTGACAGCTCTTGCGGATATGGGATCGGAACGGAAGAAGCGGACGGAATGCAGGTACCGCTTGATGTTGCTTGGCTGGTGTTGAAGTGGAATTGGTTATGAGATCCGGTCGGAAGGTCGTCGGATGAGCGGCTGGTGCGGCTAAGCTGCTTCCACTTTAGCGAAAGCTCCCTCTGGAAAATGGGGCTGGGCTGACTTGTTTACATCTGAAGATTTCCATGCGACCCGTGAGAAAGTTCATGTCTGGTTATTATCTCCAGCATACTTTCTGTAAGCATTAGGAGGTATTCGACAACAAATACAAGCCAGGGCTAAGCTGGAAAAGATGAACGTAGAACGCTGATACAGTATACCTCATCCTTGTACAATTCAAGAATTCGATGAGCAGAGCATCGGAATTCGTTGAAGATAACAACCGTCCTCGGTTGCTAGATCTCACAGCTTTTATCACTGTCTTCTGGAAACGGGCTTAAATCATACATATACCTGCCATTTCAGGTGGAAAAGCCAGTGCTCTAGCAGCTCCATTTCAACAATATATGTGTCCCACAGGGTCTCAAATCAAGGCCCATCGTTGCATTCTGGTCTTCCAGCTCGCAAATACCGAAATTCAGGTTTGTAGCAGGAAATACGTTCAGCATTACACCTTGGTGGTGACGAAAGCTTCAACATGCAGGCCAAGGCGGTGTGCAGAAAGCTAGGATGCATCCGGCTGGCAGAATTGGGTATTGTATTGACCTCCGCAGCTCCCTTCCTGTCTTTTGTGACCATTCTTTGTTTGCACATGAGGACATCAGCATTCGCAAAACAGAGTTGCACTCGCAGTACCCTAAGAATAGAGTCTGGAATGGCTCAGATGACCCAATTTACTGGATTGGCCATATTCTTCAATCCTGTGAAGCTTTCCTGCGATACTGCCGGTGTACCATTATTGCTGAACATGCTTACTGTCTGCAGTACGAGGACTACCATATCTATATGAAGTGTTCGGAAGTATAAAAGAAGTGTGGAAAAATATGATGCTCACGAACAGGCCAAGAGAGGGATGGCAGACGGCGAGCGGTCCGAAAACAAATACGTCCATGCGACCAAAAAGAGGAAGATGCAGCACGACAGTACGACCCGTACCTACCCGAAGCTGTTCACACCACCAGATGTGGGTCTACTCCCAAAGATCTCTTCGAAGACGAGCATCGATTCATAGGGAAGAGCAACCCCCGCGAAATCCTCATATAAACCGATGGATCGTGTATAAGGAATGGAGGGGTCAATCCAAGAGCCAGGTGGGCATTCGAGTACCGCCATTCAGCATATAAAGCGAAGGGCATCCATACACATAGCGGCACGATTCTTTTCCCTTTAGAGGATGAGGGCCCAACATGGATACGGTACACACTAGCAATCGTGCAGAGCTACGGGCAGTGATTGCAGCCTTACAGTTTCGCGACTGGAGTACAGATTGCAGCGGGGGATGGAAGAGTGTGATGATTGCTACAGACTCGGAAGATGTTGTCTTTGGAATTACAGAGCGTATCAAACGATGGGAGGTCGAGAACTGGAAGACCTTTGATCAAAGTTTGAGACTTCGTGTTGATGTGAAGAATCAAGACTTGTGGAAGTTGCTGCTTCATGTGATCCGCACGCTTCAGTCGAAGGGCGTGAGTGTCTCGTTCTGGCGATTCCCTCGCAAATGGAATGACAGAGCGGACAAATTGCTGGTAAAGCTACTAAGAGGAAGGCAGTTTCGGAGTTTCATATCTGTCAACCCGTAGGCCCTATCGAAGTCGACTTCAAAACCTGGCGATTTATATCATGAAGGATTGTATGATCATGGTGTTACTTTGGTGCAATGGTGTAATGTAAGGCGTTACTTGGGACTAGCTATGTGCATGTGAGTTTGGCTTGTTTTGCCGACTCGGGGGTACCACGTTTTCACGCAATTCCCGCTGATATCTGCGGATATCAAAACACTGTGCCGCCCACCGCTACCATATCGGTTCCCCAGACTTCTCTCAGACCTTTGGAGATTGAAGATACGGGTCAAACTGGACAACAGCTGATTATCTTGATCCTCTGCCACGTTACTCCTCAATCCTACGTTTGAGGCATTAAAGTCCTATTTGTCTCTAGAGTCTGGACCGACTTTGAAGGGCTAGGTGGCGCTCGCTTGAAAGAGTCGCTACCGATTCCTCTACGTTAATCTCATTCACTTCGACGCACGCGCCTATACTACTGCAATGCCTGCAAATGGGAACGGACACACCCTTGATTGGTTCTGTTATCAAAGAAAGGGCTGTACGCAGTAGGTGATATGGCCAAGCCAACGATATTATTAAGTGACGTCGAGTACGTTCCGGTAGTTGACTAAAGTCTAAATGGCAACCCACAAGCATGAGGGGGAGAATGTGCCCGGAAACTCGACTACAAAATTTAGAATGGATTCAAACTCTCAGATAAACACTTCTCTCATCTTAACATCCGTTTCTGAAACCCATCCATGACGTGGAATGTAGATGAGAGTTCTAGGCGAGTCAGGTGACAGGGCAATGCCTTCAACACCTCGAAACAAGTCGTTTTCCAAAACAGAGGGTGTAATGCGTCCACTTGGATGCAATACTTTTCACGATGTATTAGAGCGCGGCTGGCTTGCGTAATACCCAGTGGGTGGCAAGAGGCGTGTAGTTGGAACGTTGTTCCGCTTTTCGGACAGATAATGGGGTATGGGAGCAATACTTCAGAGTTCGCGGCATGGATATTCGAGAGCGTATATTTCGCCTCTTTGAACATGAGATTTCTGTTTCATGCCTTTTTGGGAGAGCCACAAATCGTAGACCGAACATTATAGCTCTATTCTTCAAATGAAGTCCTTCTACTCAAAGAATCGAGGTATTGAATGCTTCCAGCACTTCAAATTTGACTACCTCGGCTCCAGAAACCACATACTCGACAACGACCTGGCAGATCTCAATCGGAAGCCCAAGGAACTCGCTAAATCTTTGTAGAAGCGGCGTACTTGTAAGCGATATGAACGAGAGGTCTTCGTCATGGTGCAACTCCGTCATCTTGGATTTGAGCTTTGAGATTCAAATTCAAGCTTCCATATTGGTTTCTGATGAGAGGTTCCTCGGCTGGAATGCGGAATGTGTTTGAGAGATTATTCAATGATGAAGAATACTCGCCTACTAGTGACCAAGAACAGATGTCTAGGCTACCTTGCTACATCTGAAGTTAATAGACCTCGTGGCCAGCGACTACGGCTCGTGATATGTCGGTAATGTCACTGGTCCCGTCCAAGCACTACTCACAACCTACAGCGAGTCCCTATGTGACGCGGACAGTTGATTTATCCAACTGCTCGATCTCTTCAGAATCTTAGTGGATTGCTTTGACGTCAAGCTAGAATGCACGATCAGACTCAACGGTCAGACCTCAGTTGACGGCCCGTCCCGTTCCCAACCTGTTGGATCTCCCATCTCACTTCGAGCTTGCCATTCGCACGTCCTGGCGTCATTTCAACTTCTAAGAGCTGCATTGTTACACGCCAAGCTCCACGGTCACTATATGTATATATATGTGTGTATATGTTCGAATCTACAACATTATCATCAAAATCAGAATCATCTACTTCTTTCCCTGTACCACAAATCTCCACTCACTCACCGGCCATCTTCATTAAACTCTTCTCAAGTCCAATACTTCACTCACCTACCTCTCAGCCCTCTCCCAAACAAACAAACTACTAACCCACCCCCCAACCGCAACCCCCGCCATCCCCCACCAAACAGCCCCAATAACACCCCCCTCCCAACTCTTCCCAAACACCCAGCCCGCAACAACCGGACCCAACGTCCTAAACAGCGCACTAGTAGTCTGTCCCACGCCATGCACCATGCCCAACACACTCGGATCAGGCGCGCAATTATTCAACAACACAATAGTAGCTGGGAGGACGAAGATCCGACCTGTGGTGTGGATGGCTATTACGAGGGTGATGGAGATCCAGGTTAGGGAGGTGGAGTCGGTGGGGATGACGGCGAGGAAAGGGGCGAGTGTGTAGGCGATGGGGAAGAGGATGGAGAAGAGGCGGAAGCATTGGACGTTGCCGAGGCGGGTGTTGATGCGCGGGTAGATGAGGAATTGGAGGAGGATGCCAATGGTGCCCAGTACTTGAAACAGAAATTTTAGCTCGCTATACAACAGTAAAAGTAATAGTGAAAGTCAGAATACTCAGGAGTGGAATCTCGGATTCCTGACGAGAAGATTGATAGGGGGCATGAGATTGTCTGTGAACCGAGATCCGAAACCCGAAATCCGACACTTTTGACAGGAATAGGTGGAAATAGTACTTACTGGCGAGGGCGAGGCCGACGGACCGAGGGGCCATACCGAGGCCGCCGTTGAAGATGAAGGGGAGGTAGCGCTCGACTGAACGTCTGGGAGAGGAGAGGAACAGTGGAAGGAGGTTGCCGAAGGCGCTGGTCAGGTCAGCTTGAGGTCTCCCTGTCCTTTTAGCGGATAATGAAAACTCACCCCATGTGGAAGTCAAAGATCGCCTGAGCAAGCAAGGTCGTAATGACATTATAGGTCCAGATCGCGCGGAACGATGGTTTAGGCTTCGGTGCTGGAGCAGGTAGCGTCATCGGCGCTTTCATTTCAGGAAGCTCGATATCCTCGTCGTCTGAATCTTGATCATCGTTTCCGACAGCCGAGTAATCTTCATGAGAGGGTGATGAGCTGCGTCTGAAGATTCGCTTGATGAGCGAGGCACAGTGAAGGCCAAGATCAAAGTAGTCTTTGCGAATGCTGTGTGTCTGAAGAGAATCAGTCATATTGGTCTGTAAGAAAGTCACGGATGAGCTTACCTCTTCGATACGGAGGAACACAATGACTCCGATCATCATCATGGTTGCTGCGCTGAAAAGTGCAGGGAGAGCATATGGGAAGCTCGCTAGCCATGAATCGGCGTTGAATATGCTTGGGAATGTGGTGACAGGCTCAGCTAGCCAACTTCCGATAACTGAAAAATTATCAGTATGTCTTCTCATACCAACGGTGCTTTCTGAAGATCTTACCTGGCCCACTCACGCTCGCAACCATAAAACTGGCAGGAAGAAGGAGAAATGCACGTGACTGATGTCTGCGAACAAGTCAGTCTCAATCCCCTCATTATCAAGAGTGGGGAACTGACTTTCTTTCTTTGATATTCTCAGATATCATAGTTCGACTACGATTCAGATCAGTAAATCTCCTCAAGTTCTTATCGAAGATAAAAACTTACATGATTCCAACAGTACCATTTGCTCCTCCAGCCAGGAGTCGAAATAATACAACCGCATAGAAACTCCTCGAGAAAGCCAACCCAAGACATCCTATCGCCGTCCCCCAAAGCCCAATCAACAAAACCCTCTTTCTACCACCCCATTCTGCATCAGCGATTCTCCCCCAAATAATGGCCGTGAAAATCTGAGCAGCAGAGAAACTGCCTGAAGCTATTCCCGATTGCCAGGAAATGGTCTCTTCAGCGAGTGTAGAATCGAACGACTTCAGTTGATAGTAGCAGATTGTCTGAAATGACGCAACCTGCATGAAGTCGAAAACGCGGCAGAGGGCGAGCACAAAGAGCTGGTCCTTCCGAGGCAGGTTGCTCCATGACGCGGGTACATCTGTGCTCGCTTCTGATAGGGGAAGAGGGCGCATCTTTCGAATTCAATTTCTACGAACAGAAATTGCATTAGAGAAGCGAAAAAGTTGTGATGCGTGCCAGGAGAGATGGTTGCCAACGAGCATCGCCTGTCTGGTTCTGGTCTGGTTCTGGTCCGGTGAGCGGTTTTTTCCTTCCTGGGCTTGAAATTCCAAGAAGTTGGCAAGTGATGGGCCGCTTGTCAAGGTGGAAAGGGTGCCACTACTTGCTTGGCAAATAGAGGAGAAGTCGGGCTCGGCAAGGTCTCTCGCGCCGACATCGTACTTGTGAGTCGTAAATTGGTCGTAAACCCGTAATAAATCGTACTTCGGAGACATGCTTCCTTGATGCTTCCTGTCGCATTTGCACAGAGACTCTTGGCCCCGAGGCGGAACCGAGATGGCTAAATTACCGTGCACGCGTAACCTCATCTCCTTGAGGTGGGAGACAAGGTGGGAGGGTCCTTTCTGGCGGGTTTGTCGCCAAATTGTCCCATATCACTGGTTCTTGGATGCACATCTTGGCAGTTTTAATGGGTCTGGGCGGCCCGCTGCTCTACAGGGGAATGCATCCACCATCATCCACTTGGAATTCGAATGCGCTTCCATGTGGACGGGAAACCTTCCTAAAGAAGGACCATGGGACGGGATCTTGGTTTTGTATCCAAGATTCGTCCAAGATCGACAGACTTGAGCAGACAGCGAGGTCGACGGGTTGGTTCATCCTTTTGCTGCATTTTTCGACAAGCAACGATAAGACATCTTAGTGCTGGGTGACAGCTGTCGGGGTGATTTTCAGGAACAGACGTTCGAGAAAGATAGAACTGATCGCTTCGGCCAATTGTTCGCCAACACTGGACTCACTTGAGGGGCGGGAACTACCTCACGATTCGGATCGCCACCACCCTGGGAATTTGTTGATACAGGAGAATCAGCTCGAAATATTCCAGAACTTCGTCAAAATGGGTCTGAAACCTGAGGAGTATGTCGACACCCAAAGGTTCAAGGTTCCTTCTCGTCCCATAACCGATATCTTTACTTCCAAAGATACAGCGATTGACCGGTCGAAATGTCGTCGGACAGTTCCGATGAGAGTCCTCGTGCTTGGTGTTGGAAGGACTGGTACAGTCTGTAAGTTGAAACAATCCGCTGCACATCAAAAGCGAATGTCCTAACAATTTATCAAGCAATGAGAGATGCGCTGAAGCGACTGGGTAAGGAATGCCACTCCTGTAAAGAAGAACGACTGCTTAATCAAAACAGGCTATGAAGATACTTATCACATGATGTCTGCAAGTGTTGAAAACCCACCAGACTGTATCATGTGGCAGCGAGCCTTCGAGGCAAAGTACGATGGGATCGGACGATTTGGAAGAGAAGAATGGGACAGCCTACTTGGCCACTGTCAGGTACGAGCTCCGATTTATCAACCATCCTCATGATACTAACATGATGAAGGCCGTTTGCGACTGGCCAGCTATATGCTTTGCAAAAGAGCTCATCGAAGCCTATCCAGAGGCCAAAGTGATTCTGACGACCAGAAACGTGGACACTTGGCACGCGTCTGTCATGAAGACCGGCTACTGGAGAGCAAAGGACCCCGAACTCAGGATCGCATCGTACTTCGACTGGGGCGCCGGACTCTACTATCCCATGTTAACAAAGTTCTTCGAGACTTTCTTCAAGGATGACTTCCCAAACAAGGGAAAGGAGGTGTTTGCCGAGCACTACAAGGAAGTCCGGAGCCTTGTCCCAAAGAACAACTTACTAGAGTTCAATGTCGCGGAGGGATGGGGACCTCTTTGCGATTTTTTGGGAGAGCCAATGCCGTTGAACGAGCCATTTCCACATGCCAACAATGCAGACAGCTTCGTGAAGAGATGCAGAGCGCGAAACCGAGCGCAAATGTGTAATGCGGCTTTCAGGTACGCGGTTATTGGGGTCTTGTTGTATTTGGCGTACTTAATTCTGGGGTATATTTTGATGTTTTAGATGCATAAAGAGGTTCGGCGTTTGATGTGTAAGAAGATGGTGAGGGTAGGCCTAGATTTGACGTGATGGAAGACTTCAGCTAAGGATAGAAATTTGTAATTCGAGTAACTAGTTAAAAATCAATCTGCAACTGCGATCTGAACACGAAAAATGAAGATGAACGTGGCTGTAACACGAAGCTATGAGGGTGGGATAGCGGAACCCTGGCCAGCTGGCCTGGCGAGAGTGATGCGATTGTGAAACCCTAGCAGGCAACAATACACAGGTAGGTAGGTATCTTATCGTGAACCCGAACCTGAAAGAAAAGAAAAAAGACAACTTGACAAGTTCAGAAAGCGAAAAGATCCAAACTTTAAAAGGAAAAAAATCAGGAAGCAAGGAAGGAAAGCAAAGCATGACCGCGTGCTCCGAGGAGTCCGAAACGTCCGGATCTGCCTAGAGATATATGGGAAGTATACGAACGCTCGCGTGGCACTTGCTAGCGTCGTTCTCCAATCCCATTGCGCGTTCAGGCACCAGACAACTGTATGCATCGGTACATGTAGCTTCGAGCCGGCACTTGATTCCGAATGAGGCGAGTTCCATACATGTCAATGGAGTGTGAAGCACGGCCGTGGAGAGCGCGTGGCTGAGCGAGGGCTCAAGTTGTCACGTGCTTGGCACGTTCTGTGGTTTCTTCTGTATCAGCAGAAAGCATGAAAGAAGATCGTGCTGTTGACCGTTGCGGACGTATGCATGACTTTATCTTTGTTTCTCTTGATACCGTTGAAGGAAGATTTGTGGAAGAAGAGGGAGTCAACGGGTGCCACGGAGAGCTTCTTACATCCAACACCACCGAACGGCGGAATGAAGCTGGACCATGAAGATAGAGATGAAGTCGAAAGTCAGGATCTTGGCCTTCCAAAATCTGCCAAAGGAAGGGGTAAACACTGAAGCGGAGACAAAGTCGGTTGCAATGGGCGGAAATGTGTTGAAGTTTAGAAGTTGCTGGTGATGTTCACCTGGACTGACCTCGTTTAGCCGAGCCTTCCTCATTTGCGTTGAGGAATTTGTCCACCATTATTCCAGCAAAGGAAAGCACAACGTTAGGCAAATCAGGCGAGGCAAGTAGCTCGGAAAGTCAACCCGGCCATCGAATCCTCTTGTCCTCTAAAGTAGCACAGGACTTGCCATACTAAGAACTACGCCTTTTACAGTTACACGTACTCGCACGGCTTACACGAGCTCAATCACTACTTTGAAGCGGCGACATCGAAAAGCTTTTACATTACGGACATGCCGTCAATCATGTTCCTACATGTTCCTCCCACCAGTAACCATAAGCACCTGCCCAGTAATATAGCTAAACAGAGGACTCGCCACCGCCAAAATCGAGCTCGCAGCCTCAGTAGCCGTGCCCGGTCTCCTCAACGGAATATCCAAGTTCGCATCCTTCCCCTGACTCCCCTGTCCCTTCGGTATACCCAGCGCAACTTTTTCACCATCAGGCGTAGTCACAAATGCACCCTCCTCCTTAGCAGCGGTCAATCGTGTCAAGATATGTCCGAACGCAATCGAGTTGGCGCGAACACCGAACTTAGGACCCCATTCCTTCGCAATGACTTTTGTAAGGCCGTTAATGCCTGACTTTGCGACGCCGTAGTTTGCTTGTCCGGCATTGCCATGTACGCCCGATGTGGAGGAGATATTGATTATGCAGCGAGGTTCGCCGTCCGTAACGCGAAAGTATGGGGCTGCTTCGCGGACGAGCTTGAAGGGTGCGGTGTTGTGGAGGGCGATGATGTTTTCCCATTGCTTGTCGGTCATCTATGTGGTATATGGCGTCAGTACTCTGACGATGGTAGCGGTGGGAGGGAGAGTTCTAGCATTTGCCAGTCTGTGGACATGTTGCGGATGCCGAGGTGGTATTGGAGGTGTTGTACCTTGTGGATGACGCCGTCCCAGGTATATCTGCGAACACTGTTAGTGATTGACCCTAAAGGAGAGCCTTGGTTGATGCTTACCCCGCATTGTTCACGATGATATGTATCTTTCCATTTCCAAATTCAGCAGCCTTCTTGACGAGTGTCTTGAGATATTCGGCATCAAGCATATCACCAGGGACAGCAAGTGCGTTTCCGCCAGACTGGTTGATCTTGTCTGCGACCTCCTTTGCTTTCCCTGCTTCGAAGTCAGTATTGACTGAAGTGACTGAATGGAATCTGCTGATTGGTTCAGAGCATCATACCTGCATCAATATCGGAGACAATTACTTTGGCACCCTCATTGGCGAAAAGCCGGGCTGTCTCTGCACCAATGCCTTGTCCTGAGCCAGTGATGATAGCTACTTGCCCTGCGAGAAGACCGCTGGGGTAGTTCAAATGACTAGCAATTTGCGCTGCGCGTTGTGCCATTGTGATGGAAGGATGTATTGTATTCAAAAGCGTAGTACGAGAAGCAATGGGATTATGGGATAACGAAGGGGAAGTTAATGTCCATGTTGTTGAAGGTTGGGGAGCCGTTATGTTGAAAGCTTGAGGTGGGGAAGCTTCCCCGGATTTGACGATCCGTTGCCGAGCCGAGGCCGAGGCTGTGCTCACTTTTCAGCCTTGCCGGAGCCATGACTACCAGGTAACAAATCGCATCAACTTCAATGGATGATACTGGTATAAGAGAACCTTGGTATTGCGAGAGTTCTTGATGGCTAGGGATTGCTAGTTGCCGTCTATAGTGACGATGTCCATATGGACGGCAGGTCAACAGGTTACGCCTGGATGTCCATGATGGAAATCGAATGCTCTTAGAAGTCCGTACAAATGTGAAGCTGCAGCCATAACAACAAGGATATGGAATATCTGATGAGAGCTTCCCCAGATGTCGAATGACCCGGGCCAAGAGCGTTCTGGCCAACGAGCCTGAGCAGTCCGTTAGCTTTCAAATTGACGCTCGGGATTGGTGTTTACTTACAGCATAGAGGCCTGCTCCAAGAATATAGAAAAATCCTTGCAATACCAACCAAGTCAATCCGATACGGTCCCGCATCTCATGGACGCCATATAGCTCCAGTCCGTGGAGGACAGGGAAGACTGCTGACAAGCCCATTAGAACAAACATTCCAGCTCGATATGGTCGCCATGCAGGGGTTCTGAAGCGCTCGAATATAGAGACTGCAGCACAGCCAACACCAAGAGAACATATCTATGAATATCAGCAGCGGCCTTATGAGTGTCTGTTGCGAGTACTTACCATGGTCCAGTAGAACTCTTGTAAGTGAGGATGACAGTAGAATCCATAGAAGATACTCGGAATGAAACTTCCAGTAATCAGGAACACAATCCCGACATAATCCAGTTTATTGCCAAACTTGGCAACTATTGGAGAGTGGTTCGAAATGGTATGATACGTGCCGGACATGCCAAGACAGAGAGCAGCACCCAAGAAGAAGCATCCAAACGCCATGATGTCCGACATTGTAGCTGTCTCGTATCTCGGCTTGATGGCGGTATACAATACTGCTCCAGAGATAGAGAACACCAATGCTCCAAGCAAATGAGAGTAGATGTTGACCGACTCATTGTGAAGATAGCCAAGACTGGCGAACGACTTCTTAAAAGATGCTGAAGCTGGTCGATACCCTGAATGAATATAGTGATTGTCTTGTTGCCATGATGGTAAGTCATCCCACAGTACAGTCAGGGCATTCTCAACACGCTTTTCAAGCTTTATGGCGGCATCTTTGATGACTTCGGTCGTTGATGGCCGTCTCTGTCGGACTGACATGAGGATTGGTGATGATGATCGTATATTCTCAAAGAAAAGGCAATCGAGATAGACAAGTGAAACGAGAAGCAAGGCTTGAGAGTAGGAAAGTAAAAGAAAGGTTCAACCTGGGAAATGAAATGTTTATTTATCTGATGTTTTTCATCAACATGTGCAAAACGTTGAGGGTGGGTCGAGGCTGCCGCCGAGGGACGTTTTCCAAGCGAGCCGCTAAAATCGAGTGCCTGAAGACGAGGCTGATGCCCTGGAAATCCGACGAACGCCAACCATTGCTCACTTCCAACTCTCCAGCCCTCACCCATTCTCCTGATCAATTCAATGTCGTCGCGTGGCGGCCGCGCGCCTTCAGGACCATGGAGTCGTTTGAAACCTATGAATCTCGATCCGCTCGAGGTCATTGGCCTGCCATCGAAGGGCGACAACAGGTAAACATCCTCCGTCGCTGGGCCAGGTTGTCGCTCTGTCACTAAACAACCGAGCCAGATTACTCGATCACAAAGCACAAGAGCGATACTACACAAAGATAGTTGAACGATATATGACATTCTGCTCCGAAGCAGGTCGAGGCGATGAACTTCTACGACGAATGGCGCGGATGGATCTCGTGAACCAGAGCGGTCCCGAGAACCAACGACCGATTATAGCACCTGCTACACCGAACATCTCCATGAGTACTATGGCAGCCAATGCTGACGTCTCTGGCCAGAAGGATCTCTCGGTATTGATAATGGCTATGAGGAAACTCCGGGAAGGAATTGTTGCTACGAAGCGGGTGGACGACTTCTCGATTCAAGCATATATCTTTTGCATCCGGCTATCGATACTGGTGAAGCACATGGAATCATATCACCCAGCCATACTCCATCTCCTCAAGAAGATGCATACGGTTCAGCCATTGACGAATACGGAACTGCAGGAGTTCGTGGGGTATCTGGTATTGGATCTTGCTTGCAGGCAAAGCGACCTATCCCAAGCCTACCTTGTGAGGAACGAATACCGACTTCATGACAACAAAGTGGATGCAGTTCTCCGTGCCATTACCCACGACAACTACTTCTTGTTTTGGAGAGTGAAGCGAAGTGTGGATGGCCACAAAGCGAAGCTAATGGAGTTTGCGGAGGACAGCATGATAAAGCAGGCGCTGAAGTGCCTCGGGCGGAGTTATCTGAGCATTGATCTCCCAGCCGTAGAACAGTCAACTAACACACCTTGGTCGCTATTGGCAAAGGAGTACGGCGTCGGATGGCAGCTGGATGGGAAGAAGGTCATCATTCGCAAACCGAAGACAAGATGAATATACGTGTCTATAATCGATGCGATTGCTTCGCACAAATCTATGCCGTGGCTATCTACTGGATTGTGGGTATAACTCCCTTCGAACGTCATGTCTATGCTGACAAGGATCAAGTTGAACTACCCTATACACTCCCGAGGTTCGACCATTGTGGTCAGAATGATAGCACGTATTGGCGAAACATTATCCATTCTTATAACCAACATTTGAAAGCCATGAACGAGTCATACTGGATCGACACAATCAACATTAACCATGGTCGGGAAAAGACGTTGTCTACCTGGTTGACTAAGATATGGTCTTCATGATATCTGGTACGAACGGACTGAGTTTCAGCGAGAGCGCGATGTCTCCAAGGCGGAGCACAGGTCCTATCCATGGGGCAAGGGCTCAGCTTGCCTCCGCTGGGTAATCTGGGGGAGTGAACCGACTGGAAGGGAAGCTGTACTACAGAGCAACAAGATCAGTGTACTAGATCCTCAGACAGATTGTTGCCAGCTAAGTGCCTTCTTAGCGACCAAAGGAATGTTACATCTGGCAAAGAATATTTCTCAGGGCCCTTCGTCCGGAGATTGTTTTTTTAGGCCGATTCATCCCTCCACATTCCTGCGATAAGGCTAGAGCCCGATATCCTGATATTACGGGCTAAGGTTGTCTTATCCGGGCTTGGCCAACTTTGGAGTGTTTGCTGGGTCGTTGCATCTTTTACATCTTGATAACACCAAACCAATTCCAGAGGTCAATGAGCAATACACTGCTCTTCAGTTATCTGTTGTTGCATATCGCAAAGATTAGAGAATGATTCGGCATTGGCTGTCTGGACATCGTTGATCGGCTATGAAGGCACTAACTTGGTTTAGTCTGCCTACCTTTCACGAGCTGGTCCCTTTAAGAATCCTCTGATGTCTCCACCAGACACGTGAGTCAAGGCCATCCCTCTCTGTGTCAGTATTTCGACTTTTCGTTGCATATCGCAAGTGTTACGTTTCCGTGGAATACATTCTTTTGTCTTGATTATGCTTCATGGTCTTGCCCCGAGGCAACAGGCGAGTGCCACTCTGTGGGCTAATGGCCCACTATGGCGGTCATACAACCAGTATTGCCAGTTCTTCTGCATGTCTCAAGTATCACGTAGGTGACGGGCACTGAATGGTCGCTCATTCGCCACGTTTACATACGGCGGTGCACCTAGTCTAAGGTGTATCATATCTTTCGTATGGCATGTTAAGATTTCCCCCTTTTAAGTATTGTCTCTTGCTACCACGGCCTTCAGTAGCAATCGATCCAAACTTTTGCGAAACCAGAACAACCAGGTTGTCCATGGCAACGTATATCTGATCATTGAGGCTAAATCCACAAAATTGTATTCGTCTATCCATGCATGCCCCATAGCTATGGAGATGCCTCATTTCGCGTTTAGTAGTTTCATCTGAAAATCTAGACAGTTAAGTGATTAGATGCATCCGAAATCAGTAGCAAATCTGCTAAACATGTCCAAATCTACTCACCAGCGGTGCGGCCGCCGCTGTTCTATTATACTATCCTTCCGACATGTCTTCTGATCAATATCATATCAGCTACGTCAAATGCTCGTATTCGTCGACCGATATCAAGTGAGTGGGCTTCATACGCGTCCATGGACCCACGGCTGTGCTATCGACGCTCTTGAATGCCTTCCTAGCAACGATGTCACCAAATTGCCACGGCCCAGCAGTCACCCACTACGTACACTAAGCCTTATCTCGAGCCTTCCCTAAGACCAAAACTACTATTTCCCCACGATCTCCGCAATTTGCCCGACTTAGGAAAATGTTCCGACCGATCCCGAATGGCCCCGAATCCTACCGCATAGAACCTGTGACTACCTCCCCGTCTAGGACTGGCTGTCTTCTTACGCAAAGTTTGACATAATTCAAGCAACTTTGTCTTTCACACCTCACGCTCTTCAGTCCGCGTGAGATGGTGCTCAATCCGTCAGAAATTCTTTTCACATTTCGTTCATTACTACCAAATTTGATTGTTCCATGTCTACACCAGAATAATAAACCAAACTTTTACAACTTTGTCCCTCCGCCCCACTCTTCTCTTCCTGTGTTTTTTGGTTGGATCTAATGACTGAAATCGTGTTGGATCCTACCTCGTTGTCTTTGACTTCGGGCCCGAAGTTGCAGTCCAGAACTTGATGTTGTCATTGCTTAGCGAGCCCCTTTTACTCTCTCGTTCAAAGTTGACGAGACGTTCTAACACCATGCCAACAGGTGATGGAAGTAGCTGCACCAAGCTGAACGCCGTTCATGCTGCGCTCTCTTCTAGTCCAGATTCAATCCAGCATCCATGGAACTCGTCGCAGGGTTAGAGATGCTTGAAGTCATACCATCTCCCTCCAATACTAGCCAACATGCCCGCAAAAAGTCAAAGAGGGTTGTATATGTAATTGTCAATCCCGGCATCCAACCCATGTGCCCCAATTCTCACTCCTCTCGCCCAGAAACACCTCGCAGAGACCTCTCGTTTCAAAATCACAAACAGCACCATCAACCACCAAAATGCAAACTCTTCTCGGTAGCTCCATTTCCCCATCAACAACATTTCGCCCAGAAGAAAGCAAAACTCAAGCAACATGTCCGAAATCAACACACTTCCTTCCATCCCGCTTGTTCATGGCCAGTGCTAGCATGAATATCTGACCTGGGCACCTCAAATATCCCACGACACGGACCATGGCACAGCAGCATGCCTCCTAACAAGAGGCAGTCTCGTCTCTCCAAAGCTACGGAAGCGCTTCCTCGTGGGCTGCCAACCCTTCTCTGCACTCAAAGATTGCATATCCTCCGACCTTACGCTCATCATCGCCCCTTCCCCCTCAATCTCCTCCATCTCAGCCTCCATCTGCACCACCGCTTCATCCTCAACTCTCCCCCCAAGCTCGCGCTCATCGCCCACCCACTCCCCCAAATCCACCAACTCCCTCCTCAAACACTCCACCCTCGTACTCCTCATCCTCACCAACTTCTTCTTCGCATTCAGCAACGCCGCCGCCACATCACACTCCTCCTGCAACGCCAGTCGCCTCTTCACTTCTTGCATCGCCCATTTCTCGCCCAAATATACTAATCCACCTGCTCTTCCTGGTCCTCGTCATAGGGTAGCAAGGCTGTAGTCACTACATCGAGCGCTTTGGACGTCCTTGCTTGGAGAAGAGCGAGGACTTTCTCTCCAGCTTGGAGCTGGAAGGATAGGGACTTGAGGTTTGACTTGAGGTCTGCGAGGGCGGCGGCGCGGGCTCTATTGCAGAGGTCTTTCTTGAGGGAAGGAGCAATGGATGGTTGCGTTGTTGAGTAGGGGTTGAATAAATTCCAGGAGGACATGGCGGAAAAATCGGCTTTGCCGGTGCTCGTGGTAGTACGGACTTGGAGGGTTGAGAATAGAGAAGGAGTCTAAGTCTGCGGGATAAGGTTATGCTGAGAATGACGATGATCGAGAAGAACCTTCTGTGCGAATTGTGCAGAGGAGACTGGAGAATATCATGGTTACCGATTAGGAAAGTATGGACAGTGTGCGGACTTCGACAATATTGGCGCAAGTCGAGTTGGGCAAGTTACGAAAGCCCTAGGACTTGTCCTCGTCCTTGATCAGGTTCAGCCGGATCTCTTGAAGAGTAACTCAAGTCACCGTTCCGTTCTTACAGGTTTATGCTTCACATTGACAACCAGCCAAATTAACAAAGGAAAGAAACAGAATGAACACCGCAGCGACCTCTCCTCACCACCATACCCAACTTATACCTTCCCTCCCATCTCCTCACTCCGACCGCACTTTTCATCCCCCTCACCTATCTTCCATTTAAGGACGATGATATCACCGCATATTGCTCAAAGGAACACATTACATATTTCTAGACGCTCGTTGGACTCTGGTGGGTTCTTAGCTTGAAGCTGTCACGAACCAGCCTTAACGGCCCCAAATATCGAGCAGAGCTTAGCCGAAGAGGGATGGCTGTACCTGGATTTTTGGGAAGTGGTTGATGGAAATTGACTGGGAGTGGAGGAAACTTTAATTTGACCTCTGGAGATAGATAAGGCTGTAAGAAGGAGGAGGAGGAGGAGGCTGAAAGGGGAGGGAGATGGGGAAGTGGAAGAGTGAGAAGGGACGAGGTAGGCACGTGAGTTTTTTTTTGGAGGACTCTTTTCAGACGAATCATTTTTGATGTCTTTATAGCTCGTTATACATTCGTTATCATGTCTCTACGTATATTCCATAAATATATTGTTTTACGATGCGCATGCAATTGAAAGTCAAGTCTTGTGTCAAGTGTGTGATATCATGTGAATAACCATGCACAAAATCCAAGAGCCGTAATTCAGTTTTGCTATTGCTACGCTATACTTTAGGCATCACAGAGTCTCTTCTGCATTTCAAGTTCTACCACTACGCTCTATCATGTGTTCCTAAGAAAGGGAGACACCCCCGGCACCGAGACTCACGTGTCCCAGACTCCATGCGGCCTGAACCATCTCTGCCCGCTCCCTCGCCTGTGCGAGTCCAAGAGACGCAAAGCCAACAAATACGATAGCTCACAAATGGCAAACGCAACACATCATATCACACATTTCATGCAATACGTCCGTTCTGTCCCGCTCATGCAGTAAAACGGCACTCACATATACCAGCTTACCATCCAGCCACCTCGGCCCACGTTGCCGAAACAGGTCTTGTCACTTGATGCAGCGGGAGATGCATATCTTCGGCGAGTTTTTAAGAGGTGATATGATATCTGAGCTGACCCGGATAATAGGTAGATGATAGGTGATGAGGCGTCGAACGAGAGTCAGCCCAGAATAGGAGAAGCTCCTTCGCGCAAGGTTTCGAGACGCTGATTCAGGCGTCGAATCCTCCTCCTCCTCTGACAGTCAAGTCATCTCAGAATATCGTCAAACAGGCTTTCAACCGAAAGAAGGTGGCTTGTCGTCCATCTCATCTAGCCATTACACCGTGCGAGACTAGTCGCGCTCACCTAAGACGTCAAAATATTGAGATCCGAGCAGCCGTTAGTCTAGTTGCAGCACGACGCCAGAAAAAGATGACATTGACGTTGCCTGCCTTCAGCCATCCGGCTGCAGACATCAAAACAGAGACATCAAAACGCTGCAGAGCGGGGTGATAACGACGGCTGCTATCGATAAGCTCCACCATGCAAGTCGATAGCGCTGACTATCCTGGCTGCCTGGGTCCTCCAGCCTCGCCATTCGCAACCCGTTTGATTTAAGCTGCCAGTCATGACTCTCACCAGGGGTCCCAGCAACATCAAAAAACCAAAACAGAACCAACAGCGACTCGCCACGGTCATCTCAAGGGTCTCACCTTGCGGGTCCCGACCTCATGCTTATCCTTACTTCGTTGCCGAGACTGTCTTCCTTCTGAAGTCCTTTTTGGAAACTCACGCATCCACCAATTCGGGTCCAATACTACGCTTTGACACAACGACTAATGCACAACAGCGATGTTTTGCCCTTTTTTTTTTTTCTTTCGCTAGTTCCCTCGCCACGCCGCTGCCAATTCCATCCCATCGCGTCCCGAGTAAATTCATGCGTTGGAAGCACGCACAGATGTTGTGATTCCAGCGATCGTCTCTCCCGCAGAATAGCGGCGTGAAAGGCAAGCAAGGACCTTTTTTTGGGTCCTGGGAAACGCCTTCTCCCGTCCCATGAAAGTCACGCATGGGACTTCGTAAGGTTTGGGAGAAGAGCGGTGTAGGTGGTAGGGATGGGTAGGTCACCACGCGCGGATGCCGGCGTCGTTTGACTTCGGCTTTGGTGTGCGCTTGTGGCACGAGATTTTGACTTGGCTTTGGGGGCAGGAAATGGCTTCGTGCGTGCAGGATGGCTGGCGTGCAGGATGTTGTGATGGCGGCTTGCAGATTGAAATCATCGAGGCCGGCTTCCGAAAAGTTGGCTGGCTGGAAGAGTATTTCCTGGTGCCCAGTCAATTACTAGCTTTACGATCCGACGCAGGGGATGGAGAAAATGCTAGACGTCTTGCGAGGCATGTGATGGAGCCAGCACCAAGTCTTGTGCTGGTAAGTGGCCTCGCCTAACTGGAAGGTCAGTAAACAATGCCCCCCTGTTCGATACGAGCCTAAGTTCTGAGTGAGTCTGTATTGACAATCTATTCCTCTGAAAATGGTAGATATGGCTACTGGTAGTTCCCAAGACCGCCGAATTGGCAGCGTTAAAATATAAACAAGAAGGGCAGAAGCGAGACACTTTGGTTTGCGGGCAGGATTAGGAGAAATTGACTCCCTAACAGTAGATCTCTAGTTCCATATCTTTGATCTTTTCGCCTAGGCAGATACGACATCACTGCCGTAGATACAATTCTTACCATCATTACCACTTCCCAGCTTGTAAGCTTCGCTATTCTTGTCCGTGGTACCCTGGTATCTGCTGCACACATTGGTAACCGAGGTCAAGCTCGACTTCGTGATCTTTGCAGTATCGCCAAAGTTGGAGTTGATACCTAATATCGTCAGTGTCCAGATCCAGATCAGCACCAACGAGAGCGCCAAACTCACCCGCTAAGTTATTCCCGTTCTTCGCAGAGACATTGGTGATGATTGCATGGCGAGCAATGGCGCCTGGAGCCGAGTATCCAGGCGACTTGTAAAGAGCATTGAAGCCTTCAGCGTAGAAGTGCGATATTTCAACGGTACCAGCGCCGTTGTTCTCGATGACTGCATTCCACACTGTCAGCTCTAGTCATCACATTCAAGTCAGACCACATACCATTATCAGCAGCCTTCACCCCGAAAGCACCACCGCCGCTGATGGTTGTCTTATCCCCCGCCTTCTGGTTCACGATGCTCAAGCCATAGTAGCAAGTCTTCGACCACCACACGTTATTCAGCGTACATTTTCCCAAGCAATGCACACCTCTCTTCTGCGCTGGTCCAATGATGACGTTACTCAGCGTTGCACCTTCACCGAGAATGAACACGATATCTGCGTCGCCGAGCTCGACATCCAACTCGCAAGGGTGGCCGGTATCAATACGCTTCATCTTTCCATCGTAGGAGCCTCCAGCAGGGATGCGGGTTGCAGTAGTGAGGGTAAGTGTCCCTGTGTAGGCTGGAAGGGTTGTCACTGTTGCGGCCCGAGGGATGTTTGCTGCCGCGCAGAGGAATGGAAGAGCAAGGAGGGCGAGTGAATACTTCATTATTGCGATTCGAGATAGAGAAGAGTCCTGAAAGACTGTCTTGAGCTGCGATGCAGAAATTCTCGACTTCGTGAACACTTCATCTATATATGATCCTGCTTCCCTCCACAAATGTTCCTTGGATTTACCCAAGTCATGTCCACATGGAATCTACTCCCAAAAGAAGTAAGAATTGTCATCCTTCACACGGAACGGAGTCTTCTTTAAGCTACAATTTTTCAATTTCTCCACTTTCGGAAATTCTTGAAGAGTTTCCAGGACCGTTATGTTCGGAGAAATTGTTTATATTAAGCTTGAATCCGCCAAGGTGTTTTGAAACGTTCGGTCAATTAACATTGAGATTCGCCAAGATGGTCGCAATAGTGATAGGAAATTTTGTTTGAGAACTCTCACTCCTTTCTCTCCTGGTACGCAACGGAGAGTCGAAGAGAAACTGATTATTGGGCTACCCTGAGGTTTGGAATCATAGATGCAAGCAACGAACTGGTGGAATCGTTCTCGATGTCTGTTGTTGGACATGTCTTCTGGCACTTTTGCAGTTGACTATTCTTCGGGAAAGGAACCGAATACGAATAAACTGCGGGACCTGGATTTTCCTAACCCCGCTGGCCGCTGGGGGGCAGCAATTCAGAAGCAAAACAGATTTTCCGATAGGAGGAAGATATTCCATTATATCACACGCAAACCACCTACCAAAACATTTTCACAATGTGAATTTCCGCCTATCTGAGAATTGCAGTCCAGACGTGAGAGTGCGACATTATTACTACCTGTACTCACCCTTGAAAGAAGAATCATGCAATGTAGCTTTGCATTGATAAGGACTAGAGGATTGGGATCAGTCTTGACAAGCAAATGTACGATGCCGGTCGTGGGGTTTATTGTATAAAAAGTCGGTTGAAGAAGTGCCGAGAGGGACCAAAGTAAACAAAATCTCGCTTGCTTGGCACGCGAGACGTTGGATGGTGGGCTGGCCGACCGCTTTGCTGCACCAGCAAGTGCAGAAGTCTCAACACCTTCAGGGATATTGTTCCAAGAAGAAAAAGGTAGAACAAAGTCCCGTTTGGCTTCAAAATATTGTTCATGTCAACTAAATCTGGACGGTCAGGCGAACAACGCCTGTTCTCTCAGCTGTTTCTTTGGGGGAGGGCATTTCCGCTTGGCCATACTTGACGAGTCGTGCGTCTGTACACAATGATACCATTTACGAATACGATATTGTGGGTTTGGCACTTTCAAGGAGTTAAGTCCGTATATTACAGGAAATCCAAATTCGAAGTCAACCCTCGTCTTCACACACAAGTCATCCATCATAAGCCAAACGGATAGTTCTCATCAAATTCCAGAGGGGCTTTGAGACCATGGCCACGACCTTCCAACGCCTTCACAGCCCCCGTCTCTTCGAACTAAATATGTCCATCGAACTGCTCCGGGAGGATGACATGCGAATAATGACTCGTGTCCGGACGATAGATGACATTGATAAATATCTTCAGTCTCTTCTTCTTCAACTCCTCTTTCAAACTTTCAAACTTTCATGGCAACTTTCCTCTTTCAAATCAAGGTCTGATGATTGTGATATGACGAGGACTGGGGGCAGACACAATCAAATCACTGCATGTAGCCTAAAGGAAAGCATAGAGCTACGCCTTCGGAAAATGGAATTGGACAAGATGACTTGAAACAGTACCCAAGTGCAGCACCTTCAAGCTTATAAAATCACGCGCGATATCCAGGTTGGCATTTTTTGGATGATGCTATAAGTTTTGCTGCTGATTACCTCATGACTTGTGAATCTCAATGATGTCCCAGTATTCATCACCTTGTCACCTGACAAGTCGATGAAGTAGTCTCTACACTATGGTAATAATAACACGTGTCTACATGAGGTCAGAGTCATCCTCTCGTGTTTAAAGCCATAGCTTTCAATATTTGGGCCCCGTCTCCAACCAACTCGCTTGGCTCCCCACCAATACCACCAAAATCAATAGTCCAGAAGATTAGCGTAGAACTATCGGCATTTCTCCTCAAGCAACGGAAAACTATGTAACCGGTGTATAGTAGCATTCCAGAGCATCATTTAAGCGGCTATTATTTTCTAGTGTCGTGTGTATTAATTTAGAAGCCAGATTGACGGCGGGCGCCAATTCTTGGTCCCATGCTTCCCGTTCTCGCTTATGGTTGTCCTCGACTTGTAAATAAACGGAAAGCTAGACGTAAGTGAGGCCTGTAAAGCATAATCGTGAAGTCACAATAACGTCAATAGCTACGAGGAGTATGAGCTTGACATCAGTCATGGACCCATGAGGTGCCAGTTTCAAGGTAAGCTCCGCACAGAACCATGGTAGTAACGAACAGCCCTTCACATGTCTGCGGTCCAAGCAACTGAAGACCATGCGTCGGCTCCGGCTGCTTCCTAAACAGAAAATAATTTGAGCGGCCGTACTTTTCAACGCAATCATCCGAGAGATTATCAGCTCATGTTCAGTCATGCTACATAATCTTCAAATAAAGAACCCTACATCAAGTACCGAACTTAGACCTTTCGTTTCGACTCGCGGAACCCCATCCACAGGCGGGCGAGTTTCTCCCTTGCTTCGAGGAATCGATGCCGATATTGGCGCTGGTATTATCGTCGCCTCGCTGGCTTAATGTGCACTACATTTGGAACTTCGCCACTCTGATGACCTTGTAGACCTGGGGAAAGCTCATTACCAGGAATCAGAATTATTTGCAGAGCTGCGCAATGCAGTGCAAGTCTTCGGCTCGCTTCCGCAAGCATTCCTCCATCACTGCCGCCGCCAGTAAGCAGTTGGAATGCAACTACATGACTCTGTCCAATCATCGTGAATCTCGGATCACTCCCGCCAGTCTGTGTCCCTAGCCCTCCATGATGGCACTACCCTTTTCAGATTCCCATGTCTCTCTTCGCGTACAGTATTCGGTGTGCACGACTCAGAAACACCAACGAATCACCTCCCCCAAAATTCCTAGCTCAGCAGCTGACGCGCATACACAAGCGTGATCCAGTCTGCATTTCCCATCCAGCTCGTGCTCGCAACGTGTTGGACAACGGTTAAAGAAAAGTGGTTCCATTCCTCCCTCAGCAGCCAGTCAGCCAACCAAACAGAACCACTCAAACTCAATCCACAAGCCGCAAAAAGTAAACACAAAACCTGCTTTCCTTCCTTTTGCATGCTCATCTTCTAGCAAGTTCTAACCAAACAAAGGAAGGCAGGACATGCAAGTTGTGCCGAGTACATCCACACAGCATGCACAAGGCTGAATCAAGGTCTCAGTACCCCACCCGCCATCCCATTATTGGACGAATGCCAGAAAACCTACCGCACACCCAGTCAGATTCTGGAAGCCGATCTAGCTCTGCCTAACTGCCTAGTATCCAAATCCTGAATCTGATTAGCTGGAGCATATTTGCGGGATTTAGATGATTCGCTCCTTTCCAGCCTAGTTTACCAGCTGTGCAGTCGTAGACTCGTAGTGCCGCATTTTGACGTCTTGGTTGGACGTCGCATCGAGTAGCTGATTCGTGCAGGCTGTTAGAGTAGACTGGGCGTAACAGCACCCTACTCTCGCTGGGCGTTGCGTGGGACGACCTTTGCTGAGAACATGAGGGGTGGGGTTGGTGATTGGACGGGTAGGCTGGAGAGGCAGGAAAAGTAGGGCGAGACGAGGCGGACGGTGGCGTTTGCTGTCGGCGAATTAGTCGATGGGGATCCTGTAATGCGATGCTGCTGCGATGCACGGCTTATCTGCTGTGTGAGCTGTTGCGGGAGCTGTTATCGCACGAGGGAGGGGTACAGCAGGGCGAGGCAATTTCGGTGGGGAGACAGAATAGCCAGCCGCTGATGCATTGATGAGATGACAGGAGCATGGGACGGCTTGATGTTCAATGATTGGAGTTGGCTTGGGATGCTGGATTTGTTCCCCACCCTGAATGGGGAGCCGGGAAAGGAGAGGAAACGAAATTGTTTTGATTCGGGAAATGACATGACTTGCATGTAGGTGTGTGTGTGACGGTTGTGTGACCAGGACTCGGGGAGATTTGAAAATCACAGATGGGCTTGTGGGTAAATACGTGCGAGATTAATGGATGGAGATGTCACCATGGAAGCAGAAGCAGCTCGAGTCGGTCGTATCGGCAAGATGAGTACATAGGAAATAGATTGGGGGAATTGTTTAGTTTCATGTATGATGCACATGGTGATATCACGAATATATTGCATCTTCAAGTGAGAGGTTTTCATGATGCGATGTGAATCCGTAGTGTATAGTTTGGGGATCTTGTTCGAAAACGAGACCAATTCATCCATATTCTCCATAATGTAGATAGGTATCTGTACATCATTCTAATGTGTAGACGCGAAGCCTTCACAAACGTATTTGGTGACTGCACACTCAACGTGTGCAAGTCAGAATAAGAACGCATACCAAAGCTCAAAGACAGAGCTGGCAGCTGATAGATAGAAAGACATACTCCGTGTCTAATCTTATATCCAACGAGAAGAAACACCCATATAGGCAGAACAGAGAAGAAAGGGAAAACATTGACATCTAAGTTGTGACCCCAAGCCGCATGCGTCATCTACTTCGCTGCAAATGCTTTCATAACCAAACCGCCCCAGAGCATGCCAGCTCGACCCATACCCATTCCAAAACGCCATACAAAGCAACCCGACAAAGTAGAGAACATGATTAAAATAAGATTTCTTCTTCCGTCCCAGCGCTGAAAACGTTTGTTTGGTTCTCTCCCATTTTAGACGCTGCCATCCCAGTGCGCCTTGCTTGAATAAACATGAATATAGAAGAGCAAACGTGTAAAAGTAAAGGTGTACATGATTATATAACGACATGAGTGCTGTGAAGAGATTTCCTGACAGACAATGTCTTTTTCTCGGTTTTGTCGAAGGCCGTCCACGGCTCGAAGTTTGGGTCGTATCCTTGGTTCGTGAATCACCACGGAGTGATGAGATGATATATCCATGTGGGTAGAAAGTATTCTTACCAATGAAGCAGTGCTTCACAAGCAAGTCCTTTGAAGAAAGTGGACGTGAGTCCAGATGGGTCTGATGGAATGGTATCCAGTGTCCTGTATTTACCACTGGGGCCCCGGGGAAATCCTAAGCGGAAGCTGATAGAACAAGACAAGCTAGAGTGACGAAACACTAACAAGTTCGCAACCAGTCACACTGTAGAAAGAAAGGAACACCTCTTACCAGACATGTCTGATGTACTGGCTTTGATGAGGGGAGTAGAGGGCAGGGTAGGAGGGGTAGACAGCTGGCGCTGGATGAACATGAACAGCCTGTAGTTGCTCAAACTGGTGGTCATATGGGTTGCCCCAGTGCTGCATCCAAGGATTTGGCTTAGCTGGCTGTCCCCATGGGTTCCCTTGGAATTCCTGGTGAGGAAGAACGTATGCTGGTTGATTTACAAACGGAGCTGGAATAGCTTGTCGTTGGACGTGTTGTTGTGCGTCTCGGTTGTTGGTGTTGATGTTGTTGTTGTTGTTGTTGTTGTTGTTGTTGCAGGGTTCGAAAGAAACTTTGTCCTCCAACTCAGGAGAGCCCTCTCGGGAATCGTAGCCAGAGTCGGATCCGGATTCAGATCTGGATTCTGAATCTGAATCAGAGAGCGTGGAACAAGACCCAGTGAGTGATCCCTCGTCGGACATAATCGATCCATCGTTGGACAACGATTCATACTCATCAATAGGAGAGGAAAGGGGAGACGTTGGTGGTGTTGGGAGTTGTTCTTGGGGCGGAGCCGAGAAGTAAACACATTCAATGATCCGCTGCTTCAGTTCGCTGACGGTGATCCTCTTCTCTGGGTTGCGCTCAAAGATCATCCCAAGAATCTCGTTCAACTCATCAGACAGTGGCAGAATGGTCTTCAAGAAATCACGGTTCCTGGTGAAAGCCTTGTATGTGGAGTCCTCGGATGAAGCTTGTTTCCAAGGATTACGGCCACATGTGAGATTGACGAGAATGACACCGAGGGACCAGATATCGTTTGGCGCGCATCGGTATGATGCGTTCCGTGATGATTGATCCAGACATTCTGTGAAAGGGAGAGAACGGTTAGTTGGTGAAGGGGGGTTGGGAGTAAACAAGAAGGCCTACCTGGGCTCATGTAGAAGGTCGATCCGCATCCGTGGTCCTCGGACTCGGAATCTGTCGTCGCGAGACCGAAGTCTGCAAGCAAAACCTGGTTTCCGGAGTGGGATACCAAAATGTTCTCCGGCTTGAGGTCCCTATGGTAAATCCCCAAACGGTGGCAATGTTCCACGGCATTCAGGATTTGAAGAAATGCCTGGCGAACAAGAGCATCATTGCTAACGTACCTACCCCGCTCGGTAATGTTTGAGAAAAGATCTCCTTCGGGGCAGTATTCCAAGACAACGTAGGTACACTCGGGATCATCTACGATCTTGAGCATGGACACTATGTTAGGGTGTGCTGAGGCTGCATAGTGAAGTTGAATCTCCCTGGCTTGGAATTCCCGCTGCCTCCTGTCCAAAGGTTCTCCATTGGGGTTGGTCTTGCTCAGGGCTTTCACCGCATACCAGGTTTGGGTGAGGTGGTCGATTGCTGAATACACAACACCATATGCACCCGTCCCCAGGATTCCCTTCAACTCCAAAGACGGGCCAAGGAATATACCTATTCTCGATTCAGGTGATGGTGGGCAACGAGAAGCTTGTTGACTCTGGGGTGGCGGCGATGGTGGTGGTGTAATTTGACCATGGAAGGTATTATGCATGGCAAAAATGAAAACCGAAGCTCAAAAAGTCCTGTGGAAGATGGGATCCTATCTCTGACTGGGTCCAACAGAAAGAAAAGAAAACGGCCTCTAGGGAATGGTCTGGGTCCTGACTGTCTGTCGCCTTGGTCGCTTGGATCGTAAGGTAGGATCGGCGCAAGAAGTCTAGATAGACAAGTCGTGGTAGAAGTGGAGGATGGCGACGGTGAGGGAGAGTCGTGAAGAGAGAGGAAGTTGTGAGGTTGAGAAATAGATGTATGGAGGTCGGTTGTGGCGGTGGTAGAAGTTGAGTGAGGTCGAGGCGGGACACACGGACTAATATGACGATACTTGGGCCAGTCACTCTCAACTCATTGACGACAGATATGGCAGGGGATGCTAGAGCGATGGCAAGAGTGAGTGATGGATGGTAGACTGGGGCGGGCTACTAATGAAAGCTGGGCTCCTGCTAGGCTTGCACTGGTTTTAGCGTTGAGCCGGGCCCATACACGGTCTCTCCACCACCTGGGCCAACGATTTAGCGGACCATCCTCAGGAGATGGACCACTGATTGGAAGGTTAGGCTCCGTCGATAGCCCTGTACCCTGTTTAGTTTAGAGTGGGAAAGTCAGAAAAAGCCAGGCCCTCTTTTTGATCCCAGTCACACGCATGCTCCATGCTACTGTCGAACAGAAAATAGGCTGGTGCATGGGCCAGCCATCCATCACCCTCCCTTTCCTCCGTCTGTGCTGCCATGTTGCAGCAGCAGTGCAGTTTTGCTCTGCAGCCAAAGCTGGGCAAGGCGGGCGTGTAGGGTTTGGTTACGGCATCAGCCAGACCACGGCAGAATCCTTTCCAAGTCTACTTTCACACCTACTCCGTACAGTACTCTATTAGAGCGCAGAAAGTGCTGCAGCCTGCTGCGTGAGCCATGCCATGGGTTGGATGTCATAGCCAGTTTGCCATATGAGTGGCTGCTTGCGTATTGCTGTGGCGCTGGGACTTTGCAGTTGTCGCCTACTCAGTCGCCTTGTGCCGGGCTGGTTGTCGCATGAATTTGGCTGTCAGACTCCAGACATCTGAGACCGGCCACCGATCACAGATCAAACCATGAGACCAAGTGACACTCGTGTCTTTTTTCGACCTCGCTCGCCCTCCGTCTTGCCGCATTTCCTGCCTCGTGGCTCCCAGCGATCAATGCGAGCAACATCTTGTTTGCCCAGAGTGTCGCACCTTGATTGGCTGCAAACCTTTCTGACCCAACAGCGCCAGACGCTTCCAATAATATTTCCGTACCCACTCCGGCTCATCCAAGGCTTCTCTCATCTTCTGCAGATCGAGGCCAGAGCAGAACTGGCATCGCGTGCATGGATGGGGAATTGCACGCTGCATCGTGATGTGTCAGTCATCACAACGACGGCTTGAGTGGACCACAGCGAAAGCAGGATCGTCAAGAAACGTTGTGGCCAATCTCCGATCGCATCCTTCCAGAGAGGGTCATGGAAGCCGAAGCCAGCGAGATCAACGAATCAGCAGGGTGCAGAAACCTTTGCCCTGGCGTAGAGAGGGGCCAAGTGACCTGGTCGCTGCTGTGCCCGAAGCCTGCAACAGCCCTGGGGTATGATATTCTCGAATCTCCATTATTTTCCACTCTTGCCCAATTACTGGGACTTCCAGCAAGTGAGGCTGTCCTCGAGGCATGATCGGCGCCTTGATTGGCCGAACCGGGATAGAGCTGTGACAGTGGCGCTATGAGGTGCATCGGTGGCGGGCAAAAACGAGATGCAGAGCCAAGAATGCAAGGATGCAGACTTTTAGGCGAATAAGATTTCCGAGGAAAGACAAAGTGGTGGGTCTGACGCAGAAAAAGCAATATCTGTGGGATGAGACAGGTAGACTAAGAGCTAATTGGTGTCGAGGATGTCATCAAAAGATGCAGACTTCGTCCCTCACTTGACCATACAGGGCTAGGTTCTGCTTCTGGGGCTTGGAACAACTCATCAAAACGACCATCCACTAGGCCTCCTCTCAGCGAATAAGAATGCATGGAATATGTATGGCCACCTTGTCTTCACAGCCTCGTTGCGCAAGCTGCGTTCATCGCTCATACGCTTAAACAAGCTTGCATAGAACTGCGTAATATCAGCTGGAGAGACCGGGCTGGACACTTTGCTAGTTGCCTAGTAGTGATGCCTCAGCCTTCTTATTTCAACAACACGAGAAAACTACACTGCTGGTGTGTACGCCCAAGATCCGCAGGTATCCTTCTCATCCGAAGATCTCTCGAATCCTCCTGCCAGCCATTCCTCGTACCGCCGTTTCCGGTTAAGGTAATCTCCTAGTGATCTGGGCCTGGAACAAGCATGTACGGAGTAGAAAATAGAAAAGAAACCTAGAAAATGCAACATAGGGCCGCCGGCAAACGGCTCTGCCGTTCAAAGCCGTTGCCCAAACACATCCATCAAACCAAACCAAACCGTTTAAAGATGCCTCCAATGAAGCTCGGCCAAATCAGCCCCTGAAACTCACCGCCAGTCAAGGTAGCGGGCCAGCTAACCCAAAATAAATTTCTGCCCAGCGCCTCGAATGATCCGAAGCAGTCGTAATCTCAGAGCTCTTATCGATAGGGACCGTAGAAATGATTGATTAACTATTGATTGGACGTCTGAGGGTCATTGTTCACGACACGGTTGTGCCCCGAACGGGAATGGGTTTGCAATGTACCTTGTACCGTTGCAGTATTGGAATTCAGTAGGGATGGCGCCTTCGAGAAGGATTGAATTGCGGCACACGCTGTAACAGTGTGAGATTTGAGGAACCACGAAGGAAGATGGAAGAATGGTGGCGAATGCTTGTTTTTCTTTACTAGCGACACTTCAGAAGTTGCTGCGGAATTGTTCTTCGAATCCCACTAACCAAATAGGAGTCTCATGTGACTTAAGCGAATGTCAAAATAAATCTCATCCAGCCAGATTTCGCTTGCGACGATCGCAGCCTATGGCCACCCCAAACATTCGCAGCAGCACATAAACGCCCGTCTTACAGCATTGCATTGCATCGAACACATTTACCAATATACACAACTTCCTTCCACAGCAGTAGCCTCAGATTGCCATGGCCTTGTCGGGGCGCCTGGCCCATCGCTCGCTAGGATAACTGCATTACTTCACAGCTCACAGCATGCCTCCCGATACCATCAAAAGCCGAAGTAAAGTCATCCAAGAGGAGTGACGAGTTGCATCTCTCCACCAAGCGAAACGCCTGTACTATCGCCACTCGTTTCCGGTTCAATTCTCGGTACGCATCAAAGTATCCATGAACCATGTCTCAAACATCACCATAGCCTTTCTCGCTTGCGTGAGATGACGGAAACCCAGCCTTGTCGGTCTCGTCTGGTTTCTGTCCTACCAACGGGCATTGCACTGGGCCGAAACAACCCCTTTTCGCAGCCTTGTTGCCGTGAAGCACCCAAGGTGAGCTGAAATAGAGTTGTTTGGAAGAATAGAGTTATTTACAGCGATGTGCCTCTGTTGCAGATTTTGCATTGCAAAAGGGCTTAACCAGGTTCCAAAAGTAAGATAAGGACGGGCGCTTCCTCAAGGCCGTGCTCAGCATTCGTCACTACGTCGTTTGCCCAAAGTAGCAGGCATGAAGCTATTTCCAACGTCTCGGAGTGACGAACGGTTGGTCGCCACTCGTTGGTTCATCGCTCATCCCCGGCAAAATGCGGGGTGGATGTACGTCGGAATCATCGAGATAACGCTGGTGCCTCTCGTCCTGCGTCCGCGGCACAGGAATAGCTGCTGTCGTGTATTCGTACTCCATCCATGGCGCTACTTTCTGGCAACAAGCGGGCGTCTCTCGGGCTCAAGCGCGGCATCCTGATATGTTTCCCCGCCGTGGGCATATCTCCTCAATATGCCGATACCCGGTAGACAGTTCATTCCTGATACCAAAATAAGTTTCATTCTTAGCTTTCCTACTGTCGAGCTAATTTTGATTGCGAACAGAGGACAGTGACCTTCTCTCGGGACTGGAAACTCTCAGTGCTGAGGGAAGGAGCTGACTCCGCTCGTGGCAGAAGAAAGTTCATAGCCTAACCGTGAGCGCGATAGCTATGACGGAGAACTTTCTACGGTCGTATTGCCGCACACAGATTCCCTGCCTGTTGTTACTTTCACCGTCGAGTTCCGCCAGGATTGTCAAGGAATGCAAATGTAACGTCCGTCATTTTCGGTGCCAAGGAAAGTTTACTAGGGGTCCACCCAACGCACTTTGACTTCTCGCGATTTTGTACTTGAAGCGCAAACTTTCCGTCCGTTACAGACAGTAAAGTTGTTCGAAAGAAACTTCAACAGTTCGTACATTCGGATTCTGTACAGGGCGCGGCGAGAGGCTGAAGCTCAGCCTCCCCTGAACTAAAAATATAATTTCGTCTATTCGCTTGCTCCACTGGGAAAGAGCCAGCAAGCCAGCCAGCATCACGAGTCTGCCAAAATGGGAACAGCAAGGAGACTCATCGCTGTAGTCAGCAAGGGTGATCTCAGCAGAGCATCACATTCCGACCCCATACCCGGAGTTCCATCTCATCAACACTCATCTCACCTCCTTCCCAATCCCAAAGCATCACCCTTTTACAAGAAACTCTTGGACGACAAGAAAGAAGTTTCATTTTGACAGCCTATTATCTACCAATGCTATAGGCGCTGAAACCAGCATGCCCTCGCCTCTCGCAAAGCTTAGCCATTCCCATCGCGGAGCTCTCCATCGCGTGACGACTCTGACGTGAGAGATCATCACTGATTTGCCAGACAGGAGCGCTGTGCCAGCGCATCGCGTTTGTTATGTGAGCGTGTCGCGACTATCTAACCAGCCACCGTGTCACACACACATAGCTGCCTCTCCTTACCATACTGCTCATTAAGTGATCTGCATGTCCTCCATATCATATACTCTGTCAATGATTTGTGTCTTCGTAAGAAAGAGATCTTTAGCATCAGCATCAGCATCGCGGCGATGTCGAGTCCTTTATCACTCTCCGCATTCCTCCCACTCACCTCGCCTTTTCCCAACCTTCTCGCGTTTAAGTCACAAGCTCCTACTTCAAAAAGACCAAGAATATCCACGACTTCGAATCCAGAATTCTTGACATCAAATTCGGAAAGGTCACAACAGCAGCAAGAGTCTAGATCACAGGAAGAGATGTCAGCTTTTGCCTTCCAGTACGCAATGGCGTCGCAATTACCGGTGTATTCGTCACCACCGCCTATATACAAACCTTCCACTCTCAGCATTCAACAGTCACCTCTAGGCTCGCACCCACTACCCGAGCTTCCACCACCGCCACCCTCGTACAAGCGTTCGCCATCACCAACACCATCAACCACGTCACAGCCTTCACTCCATGAGCTCCCAAAATACACACCACGGGCAGCTTCAATATCTACCACAGCCTCCAAGTCCAGGCCAAAGACCAGTCCAAATATAAACACCTGGGCGGCATGGAATCCTTGGAACTGGACGTCGGCATCTGAAAGGAGCCAATGTACTACTGGAGGAAGGGGTGGGAGGATGGGGGATCCTATGGTTGGTCGAGCTGGTGCTGAGCTGGACGCTTGTGAGCAGTATGAGATTAATCAGAGGAGGATGAGGGAAGACCAGGAGAGAGGCGATAGTAGTGATTACTGCTGTGGGTGCTTTTGGGCTGGGCCACCTTTGCCGACGTCTGCTTATTACATGTTTTGATGGGATTAACTAGGATGAGGATATTGCTTCTGTCAGCCGTGGCTCTGAGGCTTTCTCAGATGGCACAGCCATGCATGAGGTAGAACTGAACATACGGGGGAACTGGATTTGTCGTGGAGACAAAAGTTTAGCCAGCGGGTGGGTGTACGGTGGTGATGCGTAATGACCAGATACCAATTTGCAAGTAGAAAATTACAGCGACTTTTCGAATGAAAGCAGCTGTATCACTGATTGGTGATGATCACCAGTGGAACTTCAGAGATTGAGGTGTCATGGGTACACCAATGCAGTCTTACTGATGACTCCATAACAGATGGAAAGATAAATATAGGGTATATTTTGGTCAGTCTACTCCTACCCACGACAGAAATCCCTCAAGCACCTCGACTCAACTATGGCACTAGAGCAGCCAAGCTCTGCCAAAACCTCTTCAATCCTAGAAGCACATCTGCATAGCTCGCACTGCACAACCACTGTCCACATTTACCCATTAACTTGCAGATTGAAGATCATAGATCCCGAGGCAATTCACAATTATCACTTTACCGTCACAAAGCCAAGAAGCGCATGGTCTCAAAACAGAAGGAATGTTAGGGGCTGCGTCTATCCCGGGACAGTCTAGCATGTTGACTTATTCTTGGGGAGAACAGCAGAGCTGGAGAATCATAACAGTGGAAGTCTGAAGCGAGGAAGGTGCATGGAATCCGAATGAGAATAAGACTTGCATGTTTGAACTCAGAAGTGGCGTGAAGGGCGAGAGTGAATGGCGAGATGGAAAATATGCTGGTTCGGTTGAGAAAGAGAGGTTGTAGACAGCTTGGTGAAATTGATATTATCATTCTCTTGCTAGATTTAGCTCGGCTTGCTGGGAGTATCGCGCAGGCTACCAGTCACAGACTTCCGAAATAGGGACCATCAAGACTAGGACGAGAGCAACATCTATTATCTAGCTCGCGCTACAATTTTCTGTGTGTTTTGTACAATAAATATCTATGCAGCCTGAAATACCATCTGGCCTAGGTTCTATGCAACGCAGCACCTCATCTGTCTGTCGCGCGGCCCACCATCAGCATCAACAACTTACCTCAGCATCTTGAGGATGAATGGATGTTTCAATGCCTCAGTAGGGGTGATTCGTTTCTCCGGGTTAAGCGCCAGACAACGATCCAGCAGATCGGCGAACAGGGTCAGCTCTTTGGTTTCCACATCGGTGAGGCCCTTGGATGCGGACATGAGGCGGGTTCGGAGATCACGGCTTGGTTTGGCAAACGTGAGGGTCTTGATCGTGTCCTACGGGAATGACTCGTCAGCAAGTCTTCTTCTATTCTGGGAGTGGAGTCGGAACATGTGATATTGGGGTCGGCGGAGCGGTAGGACGATCGGAATTATAAATGTCCACATATGGCACGAACGCCACGGCGCTTCTCTCGACCCGACGGGTCGGAAATGAAAATAGACATACCTTTCCTGTAAGCTTATCCTGCTCGACGCTAATAAAGTTGGCCATTTCATCGAAGTGGACGTGCGCGAATTGAGCACGCTTGAGGATCTTTGTTGTGAACTTGCCCCTGCAGTCCATGATTGAGCGAAGCATCTGATTGTTGGTGCGACCCGTAAATAGGATCTTGCCAGTGTACAACTCGTAGAGTGTGCAACCAACAGACCAGATGTCAATGGCAAAATCGTACGGCATGCCGAGAATAATTTCTGGCGCCCGGTAAAATCGACTGACGAGATATGGAGTGATCTCGTTGTCTGATGCATCGGAAGCTGATCCTAGATCACAGATCTTGAGCATGTTACGGGTTTCATTGACCTGTTCATGATTAGTAATGTCTATGAATGTCGAGGCACGATGCTTACCAATATGTTGTCGGGCTTCAGATCTGCATGCAGGATATTACACTTGCGCATTAGGCTCAATCCAAGGAACATTTGCTGTGCATAAGCTCGGACGGCTCGAAGATTGATTCCAACGTCGCGACCGAACTTTTTCAAGACCTCCCGGAGATTGATGCTGAGGTTTTCAAAGACCATGCAGAGATGACCCTTGTGCTCGAAGTAACGTTCTAGCCGGATCATGTGCTTCTTGTCTTCTGGATCAGCGTCGTTAATCTTCTGCAAGATCTCGATTTCCTTCATGCCAGCCTTTCTCCTGCAAATTGTCAGTGCCGATCTTGAACAGAAGAAAAGTCAACTTACATGGTCTCATTATTTCTGATGAGCTTGATAGCGACCAGCTTCTTCGTAGTCATGTCCATGGCTCGAACGACTCCAGAGAACATACCTTTGCCAAGATTGGCTTGGACATGATATCGGCCATTCAGCAATTCTCCTAGGATGATCTTGTAGTATCCCTCAATGTCGTCCCAATTGTCCAGCATCCCGATATCGAGCTCCTTTGCCTGTGGAATGGGAACGGCCTTTGCTACATCCTCTGGAGTTTTGTGCTTCGTGCTGGGCGTAGGGTCTTCTGCAAACATATCATCGTCGTCATCATCTGCGAACATGTCAAAGTCGTCCTTGGATTTCTTTGGCTTGTCTTCGACTGGTGCTGCCTCGGCAGGGAGTAAAACATCTTGTTCCGTGGTTGGGAGAGTTTCATCATATGCTGACGACGATACCTCATCACCATGTCTCTGATCATCGCGCTGCTTGTCTTCCCTCATATCCATCGTCGGATCATAATCAGCGGCGGAGGGTCCATCGTTCTCATTACCCTGAGCCTTCCCATTCGCAAGATCCTGGTCATTGGTGAAGGCGAAGGCCGACGGGGATGCTGGATCTTGACTTTCCGTTGGAGTCATTGGGGCAGAGGCCATTGGGGAAGCTGTCAGTATGGTCAGCGATGTACTTCGAGAGGGAGTAAATATGCCTACTCGATCGAGCCGACGGCGTGGTATCATCCTGTCGACCTGGGGTGGATTCTCCTGACTTGTCTCCCAGTTGCAATGCTTGGACCAGTAAGGGTGTGGCAGAACCTCTATACTTATCTTTGATTGCCTGACGACGTTTCCGTCTCTGTTCAATCAGAGCTGCTTCATCAATCGGCTCCTCCTCAGGTACCTCGATGGCAGGGGTGTCATTTGGCTTGGATTCCCTACTGGTAGATTAGCATAATATCCAAGTGAAGGCTAGAGATTTATACTTTTCATGCTTCACACCATTATGAGACTGATAGCCATTCTGCTGTGAATACCCTTGTGTAGATTTAGCCTCTCGTCTTGCATTATCAGCAGGCAGCGGGCTTTGTCCCCGGTTGCTCACTGACTGGTCCTTAATCTCTCGACTTCTCACTTCTTCATTGCCATATGAGTCGGGTCTGCGAGAGTCATTTCCGTATCCACCATTCCGATGGTCATCTCTCCTAGGTCCTCCTCCTCTTGCATATCTATCTCCTCGACCAGCGCGGTATGGAGACCGGCTGCGCGTTCGTGGTCGCTTCTCGGTATGTCTCTCCCGATCATCGTATCGTAGGTCGGATGGCTCGGCAGATCCTCGATCGAAGTCTCTGTAAGAGCCTCGGGCGTTGCGTTTGTAATCTTGGTGAGAGTCTTCGTAGTGGACCTTGAACCTGCGGGGATCTCGAGATCTATCTGGATACTCCTCCTCTCTAGCTCGTTTGGATCCTCGAGGTTGGTAGTCGGCATATGGGGAGCGGCTTCTATCATACGATCTCCGGTCTCTGGATCTGTAGTCGTGTTCTGGGGATCTAGATGCCGAAATGCTAGAGCGGTTTCTGTCTTGACGGTCAACGGAAGTGCCATCGTACTGCGGCAGCGACTTAGTTGCCTTCTCTACACTGCTGTCCCGAATCTCTCCCTCGTCTGAGCTGGCTCTCGAAGCCATGGTGGATGCAGTATCAACAATAGATCCCTGCCTTGTGATTGAAGAGGTGTGTTAGCAAGGCTCAAACAGAGTTATCTCAATGTAAGAAGGCCCAACCGGGAATCTATCGTCGCTCTTCTTCAGTTTCAGCGCATCGTCTTGCAGATAGTATCAAAGGGAATTGGATTTGGTGGTTGTTTTGAGATGTTGTCTGGGATGTTGCTGCACTGTAATAGAAGTGTGCTGGTGGGAATGATGGAGGTCGCGATCTTCCAGCCTTCTTCATATCAGCTAAGCCTATTCGCGTCTAGCATTTGAAGGTGGGATTGTCCAAAAATCAGACCCCTCCAAAGAATCTCACGAACACTCCACGACACATCGACTGGACATTCTGCGACCACTTTCAACTCAATAACAACCTTTTCGAACTCTATAATTCATACATAACAATGGGAGGAACTGACAGAGCTGGTATTCGAGGCTTTCGCTGTTGTAATAATCGCGGTGTTAACCTCTTTAGGTGGCAAGGCTAAGCCTTTGAAGCAGCCAAAGAAGGCACCAAAGGCAGAGATGGACGATGAAGATAAAGCTTTCCAAGAGAAGCAAAAGGCTGGTAAGTTCTCCCTCTTCTGTCTTGCAGAGCTGTGTTGACAATACCGGGCAGACGCAAAAGCCAAGGCTGAGCTGGCTGCAAAGACCAAGGGAAGCAAAGGACCTCTCAACACCGGCTCTCAGGGTATCAAGAAGAGCGGCAAGAAATAAACAAGCGATACTTTGCGCTTACGGCACATGAGGATCTGATGGTATGATAAGCATGGAGAAATGGCGTTGCTGGGATTTATATCAAGGAACGGCTACGGTCGCTCGGTATTGGCAGACGCGTCGACTTTACGAGACTGATCAATATACGACTTCTATGACTTACGCTGGGCGCTGTAATATGTTTCTGCTTAGAATGATTTCTACGAGCTCAATCGGGGGAAAGTTTGTAGTTCAAGTGAACACGCTCCGCACAGTGGATCTTACCCACGCTCTCCACCTCCACAATGTCGATCGCCGGCAACTATTTGCCCGGCGCTCTTTCCCTATGTCATTTTACTTGCGTTCATATGCTACAAGCCCATCTTCCAGAAACAGTTCTTGCATCATGACAGTATTTGTTATCCCTTCAATTTCTGGTACGTACATGTCTTGCAAAGAATAATCTCAACTCTTGAAATTTTGCTTCGGCATATGCAGAATCATGGTCCAACGTATGGTCATTTAGTCTTCCATCGACTCCAGACCCTTGAAAGTCCCAACTGTATGCACGATCGATACCATCAGTCCCATAATTGACAGAATAACACTGGCACCCCCCACAATGATCACTGCCCAGAATGTATACCATTGAAGGCTGTCTCGTTTGTCTGCCCACAGTCCTCGAATCCCACCAGGCTTCTGGCTGTCCATATATGCTTTCAGCTGTCTGAGACGATCACCCCATATCTGATACCTCTCAAAAAGCTCGGTCGGTGGGAGCTTTGTATCGATGTGCTTCAGATGGTATTCGATATCACTGACGCGGGGCACGCCTTCTCGTAGAAAGTATGACATGTTTGCTGCCACTTCATCAGATAAGGTACCGGGCACATTTACGTACAGGGCCCTCAGCCACAGAGGAGCAGGCAGCAATGCGTATTGTAAAAGGTTTTCGTGATGCCTGTCCTTTTGCGAGCGAAACAATAAGGAATATGTCGTTGAAAGCTCCTGCATTGGACTCATGTGACGATGAGAGTCATGGCATTGTGTGAGGCTGTATTGCTTGCACCCAGTGCTGTTAGGTTCCACATCAGTAAAATGCAACAGAAATCAGACGGACGCATACGAACTGGATTATTGGACTTGCCATGGCCGCAAAACCAAACCAAAATATCTTGAGGCTCGAATTTTCACTGTCCAATTCCAGATGTTCAGAGATGTATTCAGTCCATTGAATTTCTAGGTGTCCAACTTTCCGCAGCATCTCCAGACTCATCTCCCGACACTGGAAGTTCTCAATTTTTGACAAAGGCTTTGTGGCAGGAAGATCATTGACAGAGCTGGTGTGCCACATAGTGGACAACTTCATGCTTGCCAGCTCTCTGAATGAGTCAAGGCATGGAGTAAATCGATTCGCGGTAGGCCATAGAGCAAGAAGTTCTAGGGTCTTCAGCAACTCTTGAATATAATGATAATAATGTTGCCAGTCATCCTTCTTTGGTCTGCTCAAAACACGCAATCGATAACACTGGTCCAGCACCTCGCCTACTGTAAGTGTTTCTCCCCAGAAGTGACCTTCTGATTGTGAAGACTTTTTGGCATTGCTTTTTGCTGACATGTAGGGCAGTTCAAGGAGCACCAGGAGTATTTCTATGTGGCGTAGCTCTCTAGGCCTCAGGTTTCTACGTGATAAGCTGTCACCTAGCCCGTTTTTGGCACTAAAAGGGCCTGGGAGACGCAGCCCGATAAGTGCTACCCAAGTTCCCATGTCGAGGGGTCCCCGGCAAGACACTCGCCAATTGGTCTCACCGTCGTAGTTCCACCACCATCGAGACAGTCCACAAAGTAGCCTCTTCTGTATGATGGCGCGGACTCCGGGTTTCTCAAGAAGATAACGAACGAGAGGAAGCACAACGGTCCGCCCCGACGAATTGGTATCGTGGTAGGATCTTGGACGGGTGTCTTCTGTCCATTGGTGCTTCCAATTAAGGAAAGCTAAAAACCTCCATGGATCTAAACTGATACCCTTGCTTACACCCTCAGGATCCTGGAGCTCTAAAGATCTTCAGCAAACTTCTTAGTCCAGCGGATAGGTAGTCATGTCATTGATCACCTTCGATAGACTTCAATGCATCGACTCTCAGAGCTGCCCTCTGATCAGGCGTGACCGACCATACAGAGGATTCACACTACCCTCACCATTGTCGCTGCCATCGCGATACGTATTAATACCCTGAACCTCCACATCGGAGTTTGATGCCTCCATCACGCCATCAGGCTGTGAATTAGCAATATTCTGTCGATTCGCAGGTTCTATACCGGCATCATTATTGGTTTCCGCACCAGCCTGAGGGTTATAGTCAAGTTCGATATCGTTTTGAAGATCGAAACAGAGCATGCAAGCATCTGCACAAGCTCTCTCAGCTTTGTGCGCGGAACCATCACCATGCTCTTCGGAAGTGACCTCGAGCCCGGCTCCACGAGAGCCTCGATATCCGGCAATGCAGGCGACATGGTCATGTTCTCGGCGAATTCACGATTGTTTTGACTCATAGCGGTATAACGGCCAGGGTCCCTGGATCTGGTTGAAAAAAAATTTCAGTGTAGGATGTTATGCGGGAGTTATCTTTAGGAGCTGCGCTGTCTAGCCTCGGGAGGCTGAACACAAGGCTGACTTATCTAGGCTTGCTGCATTGACATTGGTGGGGATCGCAGCAACATTACCGGGTCCTAGGGCTCACCAATGACGCCCGCAGATGTACTCCTTCGTACAACTTGAGTGTCCAATCGAAGGATCTCGAGAGAAGGTCTACTCCGCCGTCCCTGTTTACAAAATTTTGCGAAGCGAAAATTACTCTTTCCCGCTGAACGCACTCTCGATACCAGCCCCAGATTCTTGAAAATCGATAAATTTGCACAACTATTTACTCTATTCCTAAGTCTAAATCTGGCAGAGCATGGCTCCCAATTCTCCTCCCATTTCAAGCAATTTTACAACTCACTCTTGCTCTCATGCACCTGAGTCAAAACGCCCGTGTGGATATCATACTTCAGCCCAACAATCTGCGTATGTTTCTTGATCAAAGGCGAAGCTCTAAGTAGTGTCAAGTCTTCAAGGACACTTTCTTCAATCCTAGAGAATTTTTCAGTACCAGGTATCAATATGCTTACATTTTAAGGAAATGGGGAACTCACGAGCCAGTAATCTCGCCAAATTTCGTCCCCTCGATGCTCTCTTTCTCTTCAGGGGCAAGTTCGATCAATGATTCCTTGATAGCTGAATCGTGGAAATGCGTCATTCCACAGTCTTTGTAGCATGGTCAGCTTTTGATGAGAAGCGGAAGCCCCAGAGCAGGAGAATGTCCGGGGGGGGGGATTTGACGACATACCAGTATGGTGCATCACAACAATAGTCCCTGGACTTCCAATTGTTTGCAGAACAGCGAAGGTCCGGATTGCGTCGAGGACTCTACCGCCGGCGTTGCGGACCATTGTTGCCTCTGTTTCAAGCCAAGTCAGTTCAGACGTCGAAGATCATCATGTCTTTCTGCGATTTAGGATTGCTTACTGAGCGTAGCATCAAGCCCCAGGATCTGATATGGATTCAAGCGAGGATCTGAGCACGACAGGACCACAACACCTTGATTGGTGGCTCTCATTTGCTCGACCATCTTCATGAGTGCTGGTGGTGCTTGGTATGTTGCTGCGTTCTTGCTGGTTCTTTTCAGTTTACTGTGTGGTAACTCATGCGTTGCGTCTCCATGTACCCGTTGCGAGCCAGCATCTCCGCGAGAGGTCCAGTGGTTTGCATTTTGACTGTCGGTGGTTTCGAGTACCCTTGGACTAGATTATTGGTATGAATTGATCTATTGATTGTTGTTGTGGAAAACTTGTCCCCAGAATTCCAGTGACGCGAAGAAGTCTGACACGATCGAGCTTGAAGATGTTGTTGATAGAATGAAGAACGAAATTCATTCGGTTTCTTCACAATCTTAAATACGTCTTCCACAACAATGAATCCCTTACGTCCGAACATGAGTTTTTTCCGACCAGGTAATTTACGAGCAAGAGCTCAAAGATAAACTCATTGCAGCAAATGCTTGCTAAGCACCCAGCAGCCGCATACCTTACAGCAAGGGAATATACTGAAGCGGAGTGATTAGAGGATGTTATTTGAACATCGAAGTGAGGCTATTGGGTCAGGAGAGAACGGAGATAGTACCTTTGGTGCGTCTGTAGACTGGTTGTTGAGGTGATTATTCGCCCCGGTCAATTCTTCATCCACACTATCGGGGGCGCGGGACGCCTCGGCAAAACTTATCAGCATTACCCCGCGATGATGGAGGGATAAGAGAGAGACGGCAAGACCGCGTGATTACTACTTACTCTACTGATCTATCCGAGATGATAATGTTCTCTATCATACCTTTGTCAGCTCGGAGTCTTAGTGCCATCGTGCAAATGCCGGCGGGATTCTCAATTTCGACTAGCGGTGTTTATTTGAGCTCGCCTCTGTTGATTGGGCGATGTACTGCTGATTGACGAGCGTAATTAGTGATCAACGAAACTTGTACCGAAAGCTGCGAGACGACCTCATAACTTCAGCATCGTTCTATTTGCCCTCATTGAAATATGCAAAGAACCTTCTCTGCGTCCTAGCAATTGCCTAAAATCCTCAACCACTTCCAAACGGATGTCCACCCTCCCCCAATTTCGCCGGGATCCACCCTAATTTCACCAACTTCTTCTCCACAATCTCTTCCCTATGCTCCTCCATCTCCTTCACATCCCAATTGACACTCACAAATCCACCCTTCAAAAAATCTGCCCTCTCATTCACAAGCCACAACGCCATCATCCCCACCAGCCTCACATTATCCTTCGCAAACGGCCTAAAAAGCTCATTCGTCATCCCCGTCTCCGTAATCCCAGGTGAAAGCGTAAAAGCCCTCAAACGAGGATACTCTGCGTCCAGATATTCTGTGAGGCTCTGACCTGCTAGCTTGGAGATCGCGTATGCAGCGAAGTTAGGCGTGATGTGACCTGCCATGACGGAATTGATGTAAATGATGGTCCCGACGGGATCAGAAGGTGTGGGTTGGTTGCTGATGAAATATCTTGCCATGAGTACGGCGCCGAGGAAGTGCGTGTTGACGACTTCAGTGAAGCCATCCCAGGGAACTTGAGCCGACGGACCAATGGGACCAATTGGGCCAGCGTTGTTGATCAGGATGTCTGCTGGGCGACCGAAAACTTGTTGGATTTTGGTGTAGAGGTTCTGGACGTCAGGTTCTTTGGAGATGTCTACTGTGACGCTGAGAACCGTCGCTGAAGGGTCAGGAGCGACTGCTTTGGTCTTTGCCTCTGCTTCGGCGAGCTTGTCTGTGTTGCGTCCGGTTAGGACAACTGAAGCTCCTGCTTGGGCCCACACCATTGCAGCCGCCTAAAGTTCATCTTAGCTTTTTGACTTGAAGAAATCGCGAGTTGAAGCTCACCGATCCGATCCCACCATATGCTCCGGTGATGATGATGATTTTGCCTTTTTGAGAATTGGCGGGGTTGGACGGGAGAATTTCATCGTATGGCTCACGATGCATTGTTTTGGTCAACTGGAACGGAGTTGTATACATGTTTGGATCGATTTGTTCCGCCATTTTGATTGATGTTCTGGGAATGTCAGCCGGTGACGGTCAGAGGACGAAGTTTTTGGTGCAATTTCCTTTAAACCAGTGACACTCGCTCGAAATTAGATGCATCGAAAGACAAGCTTGCAACATCAGGAATGAGGAATCTTTCATATTTATATATGACATAGTACTGAGTAGATGGGTCTGACTAAACCCAAAATGGCGATATTATACGACCTACCCTGTCGGAATGAGGCGCCATGGAAGTTTCCTGATGCTAGCTTCTGAGTTCAAGTACTTTGATTGCTTGTAACATATTGACGACGCCTCAGATGTGCATGCACACTATAAGCACTCAATGCCTTGGCGCCTTCCTCGGTGGGCAGGCTTCAGGGCTTCGAGTCAACTCTTTCGTTCTGTGAAGCATACCTTCCGTTCATAATTTGCTAAATTTTCGAGACAGTACATTTGAATCGATATGCAGAAATGTCTAGTCTTACATAACTGCACCGTGCCATGAATATTTCCTCACCCCAAGCCCAAATGGTCACCAAGCGATCATCTTTCGCAAAACAGTAGGTTCCAAACACCGAGAAGCTCTCTGATCACAAGCCAAAGAAGCAGTCCTATTCTCCAAGTCCGTTGTCCACCTCAGCCCATGTATCCTCGCCCATCCCGGAATACATCCATCTTCACTGTACTGGTTCTCTAGTTCCGATACCCACCTCACCATTTTTGCAGCACAAATACTATCCCAAATCCCCTCCCTCCTAGGGAACTTCTCCAACAACTCCACAGCTCTTTTTCTCACCGAAAAATCACGACATTTTACGCCTGCCAGCCACACCGGCAAAATTACCCTATTGTCGAAGCTGTAATTCGTAGCTTGTAGATCTTCCGGCAGCGAAACATCTTTCAGCACCTCCCCAGCAAGATCTACGACTTGGCTGTAAAAGTCGGTATATGGATCGTGTATCATTTCGTCCGCTGACAACGTGACAGATGTGCACACATACCCCAATATCATCTGCAACTGCATCGCCCTGGCAAATCGCACTTCCCGTCCAGGCGCCACATTTCTTTTCAGCCTCTCAAAGATTTGAAGCCATCGCAGAGCGTTGGCTTGGATATCTTCTTGATCTGCTAGGATCGAAGGGTCAATCTCGTCCCGGGCAACATTCAAGTAAAGAGACGGCGGGTTGGACTGTACGAAGTGTACGCCTTGACGGATAAGTCCTTGGTTATACAGTTCTGCTTCCTTGAGATCAGAGAACGACTCGGGCATTGAGCTGACAAGAGTTCGTCCTTCTGTTCCGAGAAGTGTTCGAGCTTGTAATACAGCGATTGAGTTTGCTGGGCTGAAGAATGTGACCTGAATTGCGAGGCGACCGAATATTTGGATGAGCTCGCCTTCAACGACAGTAGGCTGGGGTGAAAGTCCGGAATTGTTGACGCTGCCATATCTTGCTTTCCAGTCCAAGATGAGCTTGATGCAGATGTGAATCTGTTGGACTGCGAGTTGCAGGTTGCCGTTCCATGCCTCAAAACATAGGATTAGCAAAGAGGTCAAGAGCGTCGTGCGAAGGTCCAATAGAGGATTCAAAGCAGCTTCAGTCATGAAACCGATCGCCTTCGAGTACTGCTTCAGAGCTATCTTGTGGTGTCTGTTCGCATTGACGGTCCACTTTGGACTATCTAGCGACAGCCTTCCAAAATCTCGAGCCATTGATGAAGTCTTGTCTAAAGCTCCAATGGCAATGATACAATGCCGTATCGATGCATGAGTGTAACAAGCCTGCAGAAGCATTTGGCGAGTCATCCCGATGTCAAGAGACGGGAGTATCTCGACACTCGTACGGTTATAAAATATGTCAAAGTACTGGCGTTCTTCCTCGTCTGCGAATGGCGACTTGACCAGTGAGTCTGTTGAAGATGTTGTCAAAGGAATTTTGGGGTATAACGGCCTTTGTTTTGGGCCAGGCGGTTGAGTGTTTGGAGCAGGGCGGTACCCTTCGCACTTGACGCCGAATTTGAGGCATCGCTGGCACGAGGGCCGTTCTTCCCCACATTTTACACGACGAGCTCTAGTGTTGTTGAGCAAAAGTTACATGAAGCATCGAGGGGTCACTCCGTTCACTTACTTGCAAGTGAGGCATCCAGTTCTTGTCTTCGGCTTGGACTTCCTAGCCCGGAAAGGGATCTGGGCGGTCGTAGACACGTCTTTCGGCATCGAATTTCGATACAGCTTTGCTCACAGATCGAGGACAGAGATGGAAATGTTGAGCTCTGGGCTTACCTGGGGAAATGTCAGCCGGGCCAAGTTATCAGACTGATACGTGCCCCCTGGGCAGGAGCAGGGTCTTTCATAGGCCAACTCGCGATGCTCACCAATCAGAGAGCTAGCCCCCAACAGCCACAAATCCCAAATATCAGGCCGGAGATATCACGCCGCTGTAGATCGAGGACGTGTATCTTAGTAGAAAGTAGTCACTGGGGTAGAGCCAGCAGTAGGCCTTGACAGCAACTTTTGGGGCTAGCTCGCTTCTAAAAAGTAAGGTAATGTCGTCGAGGCCTACCAGTTACCCCAGAGCCACGTCACTTGATATTAGCCTGTTGACATTTGTACTACAGGAAACCGTTCTTATTACTTGTATCAGTAACTTCAACCCTTGGTCGTAGCTTTTCTTGCCTCAAGTTTATTGTCTGGCTTTGCATGTATGTCTTAATAGAAGCGTTAGGGCAGGTCAGCCTGTATTTTAGCGATTGAAAGCTAATTCAGATCGCTAAATTTAGCGAAAGAAGCCCGAAATTGAAAACAAAACACATCACAACAAGGGAAATAGCGAAATAGGATTTTAGTCAGTGCGGATCTCTTTTTGTCTTCCGGCACATCAGTTCATGCCTTTGTCTTTGCGTGAGACACCCTTAGGTGCAAGCACCCCTCCAGTAAGTATCTAGGCAGGTCTTCATCAGGTACTTTTGATTGCTGCCAAAGTTTTTTCAGGGGTTGAGCTCCAGGTTGTGACCATTCATTTGATTAGTGAGCGAACTTTAGGAGACGGTTGTTCATTTTTTATGGATAATACTAGAAATGCGTGAAAAGACAATTTCCAGCCTCAAGCTCACTGCAGTGACGTTCAGCTTTATCTGACCATTCGCAACTGCCCAAATCTTCATGTAGTCTTCCGAGCTATCATTGTTACCGATTGCACTATCACGCAACACACACGGTATGCTGCTGCTCCGCCTGGTGTATCATGAGTGGAGCATAGCACCAGTCAAATCACGCCTTCTTGGCACTTGAAGTGGCCCTTGGCATGACCCTGGCAAGAGTGCTGGAGACGGGAAAGTTCGGCATATTGTCCGGGCTGCTGTAAGTAGCTGGCCACAGTGGAGAGTCTTTAGCTGGAATACCGATCCAGTCCAAATGAACCTGCGGACCGAAGATCAAGCAGTGAGTTGACCCTCCGAAATGGAACATGCCCATCGGATCTAAGAGGAGTTAAGCATCGTCAGCCTATCGTAAACATTGTAGACCTCATGTTTAGAAAGTCCCTCTTGAACTCATCAACACTGGGGTAAGAGCTAGGGAAATACATACCGCCTTTCTTGATACGTCGACCGGGCGTTACATCAATCTCACAGCCAGAAGTATCACTCATTCCAATGGCAATGAAGCAAACCAGACCGATGTCAGGATTGTCCGCCTGAATGTAGATCAGACCACGAGCTGCCACACTCGCGATATATGGCTGGGAGTACGTTGGACCAGCTGGATCGGGAGTATCGTCTGAAGCAGCTGCGGGCCAATGTCCGAAGAACGTCTGGTACAGATTTTGCGAGTAGTATGTCCCGCCAACAAGATCAGTCTCGACGACCGTTCCCGATATGGGGGCCTGCCATCGGTGGTAGCTTAGGCACGAGAGGAATGCTTGATAGACGGTGCCACCGACAAAGTGACTGGCGAGTGGGTTCTTGTTCATCATGTTAATCAAAGAGTAGTTCTGATTTTTGCCTTGGAAATTGTCACTAAGTTGAACGTTGGAAACAGGATATTGCAGAGGAGCGGATTCGCAGGCGTGGACAATGATGGTGTCGTCGTCGGGACTCGCTACTGGTCGCATGCCCGGCTTGAAATTGCGAGTAAAGAACTTGTCCCAGCTCTGGAAACCATAGGTATTGGCATCTGTCGGGTCAGGGCAGTCGAAGATTTGTGTGAAGGTGTAGGTTGTTTTTGGCTGCAGGCCGTCCGAGTTCGCCATATTCAGCATGGGCATGAGGCCACCATTATCACCGAGCCACTTCGTAAATGTCAGCTCCGTGTTTCAATGCTCTAGATGAGTTACGATCCCACAGAGCAGTCTCGAGAGTCAGATGAACCCTTCGGCTAGGAAGAGAAGGCAATTTTTGACATACTCCATTGGGTGGCAACAAGACTTCGATCGAATCTGCGCTGACCAGATATTGTTCCCATTTATCGAGCATGTCTTTCAGGCGAGCATTGACTGAGGGATACAGAAAGAACATGTAACCGGATGCAGCTAGGTAAATCAGTACTCTGTGTCTTGAGATTCGATTAGACTTCCCAACAATAAAGGGGCTTAGAATCAGCCTCCCACGATATGCTATCAGGAGGAGAATGGAGAGAGGAACGGGAAACCTACTAGCCATAGGCCAATCGAGAATAGCATTGAAGGGACATCCAATCAAGCCCACTTTATTCGCAATGTCATTCCACTGCGGTCCCATAGTCAGAAGAACGTTGAAAGCTTCAAGCATCTCCGAGAACGATCGAAGCTCTTGATTGTGGGTAGGATCCTGGTTGTAGGGAGCAACATCCGGGACTTCGGTGAACATGTTGTCAGATAGAGGCTTGAGGATGATATTGCCGTCGACAAGATCCTGCAAGGCTACCAGGGTCGGATCTAGAGGCGAGTTTCTGGGGTGTGCGCGAATGCGGTCCATGAGTTGCTTGGTCCAAGCGACGATAACCTTTCGGTCAGAAGGAAGCCATGAGCCCAGTCTATGGTTGTGAAACCTGTCCTGGTCCAGTTTTGTACGGAAAGCTGGCGAGATTGGAGATATGCTCATCTTGAGATCGATTGTTTTGATTGAGAAAGTGGACGTAAATTGAAAGGATTGGAACGGTGTTGCCGAGACGGGGAAAATAGATTAAAGGCCATTCGAGGGAAGCAAACCATGCTATACTTATAGTAAAGTAGGCGAGTAACCATTAAGGAAGTCAGACACACTTGGTTGCCAGGAATGAACATGCTGAGCGAGGCATGTTGAGGGACGTGAGTAGAGAAAGTTCGACGTTGATCGCCGCGAGAAAAGGCCATGTGGGCGAAAACTCCGGGTCTTTTGTTACTCTCGTGCTTCCAGTTTCTCGTTCTTGTTTTCTTGTGTAAGATTGAGGAACAGAGCTACCGAGAGGTCTGTCGTGAGGGGAAGTGAAGCTAGAGAGGTTTAGAACACAGGAAGTGCAATCTCGGGCTGCATCTGGGAAGTGAAACCTCTCTAAGATGTTTGAAAACTCCCGGAAGTTCAAGCGACAGAGTAGTGATCTTCTCTTCCGAATACAAAAATTGCTTGTACGGTCTAAGTGGTAGGGTAGACTTGTGCTGATAGTCATGTCGATAGATGTGCCGAATGCTGAATGTGTTTGTATTTTGCAAAGGTGAGGCATTACGAGAGGCCCTACCTTCAAAGCCGAATGTATGCTCGTACCTTGGGTAACAGTGATGTGGGGGTCGTCATGTCTGAAAGGAACCACATGCATCTTCCGTAAAGTGGTGGGCCAAACACAACATAAGACACGTATGAACATGGGACAAGAGTGACCCAAGGATGTATAATTTACGATAAAATTTTCGATCATTCAAGTTCTGGCGACGCACGGTGTCACTTCGTATCTCGCCTCGATGTCTGCTACCTGCAAACAATTCGTGGTGAGACCAGGCAACCCCACATGCAGAGAACCCGTACGCTTGCCACGATCACAGCACACACGATAATCAATGGGCAGGGAAAGAGTGTAATCTGCTCTATAAATAGTCAGCTGAACTGACAGTGTACTTCTCTTTTCTTCCTTCAAAATTCTCAAGCACTTTCGATCTTCCTGTCCATGGGTCCTTAACTCAAATGACGATACGCAAAAAAGCAGGAAAGGAAAGGGTCATTACGAAGCAGTCGGTCCAGTACACAGATCTTCATGCCCATTGCATAATTCAAGTACTGGCCGGGAAGTAACAGCCCGATCACTGCGTGACTGGTTTGCATTCCTGCGATTCCTTTGAAGCTCTTCTCACGATCTAGACTCTACGCCTCACGAAGGGGCAATCAATTCAACTCATTCACTATCATTGAGATTAGATAGCGATCCAGCTGATAGATGGCCACATATGCTCAGATCTCAAGAAAGCTTACCCGGATTGCGAAGCGTCGGGCGGACATTTGGGACACGAGGCTCTGCGAGTACCTCGCCCTCTTGTCATAGCTGAGCCGAAGTTCATTCAAATTAAAACAGCATTGTTCCCTGACCTCCACCACAGAGGCGGCGGTGCGGCATGTACATCTATCGTTGTCTCGATGAAGATGAAGAAAACGATGTGGTCAAGCATGACACACATCAGCCATAGACAAAAGCTCCTCAGAGCTCTTCATGCAGAAAGAAAATTCAATCATCTTCCCGTGTATTGTAAGAAGCATCCACAAGCTCAATAATTCATGAAGAGTCAAGTATTAGTACTCGTCAAGCGTCAGGTTGAACAATCTGAAGTATTAGTGAGCCCTCTTCCTAGCTGACAACGGTCGAGCATGTGACAGCAATTAACTCGTCCGCTACGCTAGCGCCCCAGAATCAGAGTGTTATAACCAGAACCCTGGTTCAGAGACCTACATCATTCATTCCATGACCATTTTCTAGCATTAAGATATCTTGTGATATGCAGAGCTCGTGTATACGACCTCAATCTTGAATGCTCTCATGACACCATTTGGGAACCTTAACAACTATCAACACATCCCAGAACACATCTTGACAAAGCCATAGCGGATACCCATTATGCTCAGCTTAGTGTGAGAGTATGCTAGGTACACATAGTCACAGCTCTAGCATCTATTTGAGAAGGTAGAGCTGATGAAGGATCCTATGAAGGTATTTAAGGACTCCCCTGGCTTATGCGCTGCTCAGATTCTCACGAATCTTTTAAGACAAGAAGACAAGACGTCATGTCTCAAAGATTTGGAGGATTTCCAGATTTAATTCAATAACAGGAATGATGATGACTTTACAGCTGGATCGTGTCTTTCGACGTGGTGATTTGTTGTCTTCAAAGGCTTGGGGAGCATGGCCTGTAGAGCACGTGTGAAGAAGCAGATTAGGTAGCGAGCTTGACAGCAGCATATCTACATGAGAACAAGCCACCACCGTTGCTTGGTATTAAGTAATACCACAAAGCGTCACCAAGGGATGTATTTATCTCTGACAAGGCCAGTGCGAGACAGATACGATACCACCAAGATTTTGCCCCGGACAGCCAGCCCTTGACTTCATCAGCTTTTTCCAGTGTACTGGATGACGACGGTGCTCTGTTTTCGGTATTCATTGAACAACCTCTGTATTGTATATCAGGGACGTGCTTAAAAGTCTCCAGGTTACTGTATTGAGAATACCATAGTCCTACAGAGAGTCCGCATAATCGTTGATAGCGCTGACTCAGGCTTAGGAATGTTATATCAATCATGATGTCACTGTAATATTTCGTACATATACATACCTCACCAGTCTCAGATTCTCCCACAAACCGCTTAGAGCTTCACCCAGGAATGCTCATGGTGAGCGAGCCTCAAACTTCACTGTAGAACAATAGATAAGCGTCGGGAATACGTGACGCCACCATAAATCAAATCCAAAGCCAGTCCGAAGGATCATTGCAAGAAACAGTCCGCACGTCAGATTTGAATTCAGCAGAAAATGAAAAGGGGGTGAAAATGACAATAAGGTTCCTGCTGACAACACTTAAATCTGAAAATTTGCAGAAAACCACAGTAGACAGAGAATAGACTTAAAGAAGGCTAACCCATTGAGAACGAGACCAAAATACCTTCCCCTTTACCGAGGAGAACAACGTACTGTAACGGCGCGGAGAAGGACCATGGCACCACTCCACCATGAAATACTCGAGTTGCGGGAGCCTTTCTTCTTGCTGCTCAAGTCACTGACGGAGATTCCCATTATATGACCTTCACATCGACCAACCATGACTCTGCTCCCTCCAGAAACCAAATGGTGATTTTCTGACCAGAAAACCCAAGCTCATTGTGAAACCATGAGTCACTGCTTGAGGTCTTTCAGATTATGTCTGTGCTCAATATGATACAAACACAAGGCATCCACACTAGATTGACATATAAAAGGTCTTTTCGTGACCTCGTAAGTAGACCAGCCACGCAAAATACCCATACTTCGAGTTCACGAGGGAGGAGGGAGCATCTTATCAAGTGGCACGCAGTTCTGAATGACAGTATAAGGCCACTCGATAGCATTTCACTTTATATACCTAGGGAAACCCGCAAAGCAGACCAATGGAGATTTCCCGGTTATGCGACGCAAAGTATCCTCCTCAATGGCTGAACCGTCTTCTTGAATAATTGGCTCGAAGAAATCAGATAATTGTGGAGTACAGACTTCACACCCCTAATGCGCTACGGATCCGGCCTCTTAGAGAATGTTACATTTCACAGTCAGTTGTAAACAGCCATTATACACTCGCCATGACTTCGGCACCTTCCTCTGTATCACCTCAGAGTATTAAAAGCCCGGGAAACCTATTCGGGAGAAGCTCCGCAAGATGTCGTTATTTGACCTACTTTGAAAGTGATCAGGATTTCTATATAGTACTCTACGTTTACTCATTTCAATATACACCTTAATCCATGCCAAATTACCTCACCTGTCATTTATCCCTCCATCACTCTCAGGTCCCAACTGTGAATCCTCCAACCTGGCCTATATATTCCACAGCACAGCCCACTAACATGTTCAGATGAGACCCGAGAATCACAAGATCGCTATATCCTGTGGCGCAAGGGGTGGAAGTGGAGGTAATGTAGACCACAAGTCTAGGGTAGTGATCTCTCTTTCACAATTCATATCTTCCTGTTCTTTGAGTTTAAGCAATGAATATGATTGAACATATAGACAATATGGATTAAGGTAAACAGCAGAAACGAAAATCGAGGAGCTCGGAAATGACAAGAAAGGGGTTGCTGACAGCGATAGTACCGTAAGCGAGAATCGCACTGGGCTTAGAAGCTGTGGTCCTGCATGCACTAGATCGATTGAATGGCATGTAGACGGGACTGGGGTAGATAGGATGATACATTTGGAACATCCCACCTACCAAAAAGACAACGCTATTGTAAAAATTGCGAGTAGGAACGTCGATCTTACCTTGCGGATTGACGTAAGGGTCGTTCCTCGTATGAAGATCAACAAGCTCGATAAGACAGCTATTTTATATGTATATGCTGGAATTAGATGACTCGGGAATCGGGATATCATAAGATGGACTTGTTAAGACGAGGCACTGGACTCCGCAGCTTGGTCTTAGCTTAATTCATCTTCCTTCTCCAAAATCCCCCTCCCTCCTCTTAAACCCATCCCTCCCAAATCCCCAAACCATTCCCATATTCCACCCTTCCCACCTCCTGCCCCCTATAAAACACTCTCCCACCCCATCTTGTTGCGTCCAAGCAACAGCACAAACATTCACGAAGAATTATGCGAGGTCATCCCATCTTGTACCTGCTCTCATAACCAAACTCCTAACCATTTCGCCGTATCGTCCAGCCAAATTCACGGTAGAATCTGAAAGCTGAAAACATGACCGGGTGATGTATCAAATGTTGCCAGAGAATGACGACGAACATGTCATTGATAGCAGCGAAAGTCGTACTCCTCAACGGGTAGTAATTTGGCCGAGGTGGGGTAGGCTATGGCTCTGTAGAGTCTTTCGGACCTGTATCATTTATACCATCCCCAGTTCTGTGTCCTGGCATGATACGAAGACTGAGTGACGGACACTGAGGGGATCATCTGGTAAATCTAGGATCGACTTTCGGAAGGTGTTGGTTCATTGTAGATGGATTCGAAATACTATTTATATGTTGATTTTTCTTGTGTTTGGTTGTGAGTGAAGTTGTGAGGAAGCTAGAGTTGAAGAATTGCCCAAGACGCTAGTAGCAACAGAGAGGGGTATCAAATACAATCGATGGCTTGCAGACTCCGAATTCCCAGCAAGAGACGCCATTCCAGCCCAGCACAAATTCATGCGAGAACCTTATCCTCGGTCTTGGTTTCTACTTTCTCCTCCACCTCCTCCTGGCTTACTAGCCCCTCAAGATTCGCCTTCTTCTCCGCCTTAGCCTTCATATTCTCCACCGCCCTCTTCTGCTGAGCTGCCATCCTAAGCCTACCCGCCTCTTCCCAGTTCTCCGTTACGAAGTTCCTCACCTCCTCGAAATCCCACTTCCCATCCTCATCCCTCTCACTAGCCTGCACTGCCTCTCCATTCCACAACCCGCCTTCCATAATCACACTCTTTAGATACTTCACGCTCGCCGCCCTGAACTGTGGATCAACCTCCTCAACGGGGACAGTGGCCTTTATGACACCCCTCCATAGCTCATCTTTATGTCTCTCCATGTTCCACTCTTTCAGTCTTCTCTCGTACTCTTCCTGCACACCGAATTTGACGAAAGCTTCATCGCGGATCTGCTCACGCGAAGTTTGCATGGTGAGGTAGAGGCCTTGAGCGCGGCATTGCGGGATGAAGTCTTCAATCCAGGAGCGGAAGATTGGTCGTTTTTCGAGGCGTTGACGGTCGTTGTGCTTCAATTTCTTTTTGCCCGCCGTACCACCTTCCTGGCCTTCATGGACAGCCCCGATTTTGTCTCCATTTTGTTGAGCCTCAATAGCAATCTCAGCCGGAACCTCACCAACAACGTCACTCTCACCCTCTCCAACCTCCAGTTTTTCCTTCACCCAAAACATCCTACACCCCGCCGCATACGCAAACATTTCATCCTGACTCTCAAAACTCCTCCACCACCTCTCAGCATCCAATCCTAGAAATTCCAGTATCGTGTTCGGCTCATCAGTCAGAAACACCATACTCTTCTTGCGATCCTGTAATTCAATCTCAGGAATACGGAGGTAGAGACCTAAATTGTTGACGGTGAGACCGAAGCGACGGATCGTGCTGCCGAGGATATTCCAGAGGTCGCCGTGTGCGGAGTGAAAGAGTTCCCAGTTGTAGGAGGAGAGAGTGGAAAGGATATGGATATCGAGTTGGATGAATCTGGCTTTCTTCTCACACTCTCCTTCCACTTCGTCGCCTTTCTTTCCACCATCAGCCTTTCCTGTACCATCCTTCTCGAATTCAAGGAGATCCTTTTCGTCTTCAGGCCATGGAATGGCTAGATTCATACCCTGCCCGCTCTTTCCCAGAATCCATTCTTTTGCACCGAGTTCTCTGGCAACTGTCTCTGTGACTTTTGCTTTGGGCGTCACGGCTGGGTTGTAAGCTGGAGTGAGGGGTCCGAAGCATAGGATATCGATATCTCCATAATCGAGCTTGCCTGGCGCTGAGATGGGTGACGAGACGTGAGTGAAGTGTTTTTGGACTGTGGTGAGGGTTTGGGAAAGGATGCGATTGTAAACATGAGGGGGCATGCGAGGTGTGTGGAGGTTGGCGAAAGCTGAGCCGCCCATTTTGAGGGAAGTGAGGCCGGGTGGTTCGAGACTGATCGGAGAGAGGTGTTGCTGGGAGGATTGAAGGATTTCGAGGTGGCTATAAGTTTGTGTGAAGGGAAAAGGACGAGAGGCGACTTTAGGACCTCCGAGGTGAGGCACGCGAGAAGGCTGTCGCGACTTCCAAATGAGTCAAATCAGATCACGTTTGTTTGCCAGACCCGTGACCTGACCAGCAGGAAAAGGAAGATAAAATGATTGGCACTGGATTTAACGCCTTATTCATTGCATGTAATCAGCAAGGGAAGAGGAAAACGAATGCGCCAGTTGCAAATACAGATACAGGTAGAAGGATGCGGAGAACAAAACACGACAATGGACCTCGAAGCAGGTGGTCAGACGAGATCACGTGCTAAGATACCCATATCCCAACTTTTGTTGCACATCGCAGTCCAAATGCCACTTTCGAGGCCATTTTCAGATTTAGACGAGGACAGTTTCCTTCGAGTTGACCACTTGCCTGGCTCGGTAGGGACATTGCAACCCGACCCAGAAGCAATGGCAATGCTATCTGTTGAAGTATAGATGGACCTCTTGCCATACCGTTGGCAGTCCTTATGGATCGAAGAAACCTTATATTTAAGTGTGCTGATAATGTCTTGTTCGGGAGTGCTGCAAGTATTCGGGATACTAGGTGCCTACTGTTTCTTCCAATCCTTCCATTCTCGTCCAAACGAAGCCGCGGTTCCCAGCCACTGGCCAGGTACAATTCAATGTCCACAAACAATTATGGACATTGAGTACATACAGTCCATTCACAAATTGTCATTCACAAGTATTCATGTTCAAAGATTCCTCATCTCGCCTTCAATTCATGTCATCTGAACTTTCAAAGCCCAAATCTACGTCATATGGTCAACTCAGCCTTGTCGCGTCCCACCTGTTCTGATTGTGCAGCTGTAGCTTCAATCCACCCCGCTTTGAGGTGCTGCTTTGTCCTCGCTGCGAACCGATGCACCTGTCCTGTCAAAACCAATTCCCCTCTTCCTGGTACAGTACAGACCCAACGCAACACCAATCTCAAAATATCCTCGAATCTCCACACACGTAATCTACCCAATCAACTCCCTTTTGAGTCCAACAATCGTGCCCAATTCTCCCGCTTACATCCACTATCCCAGGCTCAATTCACAGCCAAGAACCGCTTGCAGTGGCTTGACGGGCTGTGCTGTGCCCCTCATTCCAGCCCACAGCGGTTTTCGTACCACCACCAACCCCATCCCACTATCATCCCGACCACTCAGCACTGCCTCTCGACGCCAGCTGGGCTGCTGGGCTGAAGGCGATAGAAGGTAACGAGGCAACCAACAGGGAGCTTGATTCTAGCTCGTTCGCCGTCACGTACGACATAAAGTCAAGGACTTGTGTGCCGCTTCCTTTGCTACCCCTCTTGCTTCTTGCTTCTTGATTAACAACTCTCCCTTCATTGAATAGCTTCGCAGATTCGCAGATTGACAGCTTCATCCACGAGACTCGAGACTATGGCATATCAACCTCCCTACGGTGCTCCTCCGGGACAGCAGCAATATGGTGCCCCGCCCCCACAGGGTCGTAAGTTGGAATTCAAGAGCTGAGGTCGACAGTGAGCTGACGATGAATAGATTCCCCTCAACCGCCTTATGGTCAACAACCGTATGGCGCTCCCCCTCCTCAGCAGTATGGAGCTCCGCAGCAGCAATACGGTGCGCCGCCTCCACAGCAGTAAGTAATTGGATTTCTTCGTGGGAAGGGTTCTACAACCTTATGCGCCGGACAATCGTTAACCTCTATCTTCCAGATACGGAGCTCCCCCGCCACAGCAACCTTACGGCCAACAAGGCTATCAACAACCTCAATATGGTGCCCCCCCTCCAGGTCAATACCCTCCTCAGCAACAAGGTCAATATGGTGCCCCTCCTCCAGGCCCTCCTCCAGGACAGTATGGGGGCCCCCCTCCACAACAGCCATACGGCCAACAAGGGCAATATCCTCCTCCTCAGCAGCCTCCATATGGCCAGCAGCCACAGGGATATCAACAGCCTCCATATGGGGCTCCAGCTCCTGCAGCAGGTGGTTATGGCGCACCTCCTCCACAACAATACCCCCCACAGCAAGGTTATGGAGCTCCTCAGCAATATACCCAACCTACCCCTCCATCCCCAGGCTATGGTCCAATGCAACACATCGCATATGACGGAATCGCAGACGCCGAAGCTCTCAAAAAGGCTATGAAAGGATTCGGTACCAACGAAAAGCTCCTCATCGCAACTCTTGCGGATAAAGACCCTCTCCAAGTCGCCGTGATACAAAAAGTCTACCAGCAACGTTTCGGAAAGAACCTCATCAACGAAATCAAAGGCGAAGTAAGCGGCTCCTTCGAGGATGGACTCACAGCTATCGTGCGTGGCCCCCTCCAACAAGATATCCTAAACCTCATCCAAGCCACCGACGGGCCCGGCACAAAAGAAAAAGTCCTCAATGATGTGCTCCTTGGCCGCTCCAACGCAGACATGAAAGCCATCAAGGAAGCTTACCAGAAGACTTATCACCGCAACCTCGAAGCAGACATCAAAGCCGATCTGAGCATGAAGACCGAGCGGCATTTCCTGATGGTACTGGCTGCGAATCGTAACGAGGAGTCGGCACCTGTGATTCCGCAACAAATCGATCAGGATGTCCTGGAGCTGTATAAGGCTACGGAAGGAAAGACAGGCACAGATGAGTTGCTGGTCTGTCAGATTTTGACGCAGAGAAGCAATGCGCAAATTGCGGCGATTGCACATACGTATAAGCAAAAGTACCAGCGTGACCTCGAGACTGTTATTAAAAAGGTACTTATTCCCCTTCTCCCTGCAAATCCTCAACCCCAAACCAGGAATCAGAACACCAAGCTGACACTCCCTCTCAGGAATTCTCCGGCCACATGGAAGACGCCCTAATCCATCAACTCCGCACCGGAACCGACAAAGCCATGCGCGACGCCATTCTCCTCGAAGAAACCATGGCCGGCGCCGGCACCAAGGATAACCTGCTCGTGAACCGCGTGATCCGCGCCCACTGGGATAGGAATCATATGAGTCAGGTGAAGGGCGCGTATAGGGCGAGGTTTCATAAGGATTTGGCGAGTAGGATTAAGGGGGAGACGAGTGGTGATTATGAGAAGTTGATGGTGGCTTGTATTGGGGAGAGATAGGTGGTTCTTGGAGGGAGGGATGGAAGGAGGGAGGCGTAATGATGTGATGGTTGCGTTGGTTATGATGGATTTTTGGATCGGTGGATTGATACGAGAAGGGATGGGATTGGGTGTAGGACAGGTTTGCGGGAGGAAGGACGATACTTCATACGTTAGCAGAAGGGACGCTTGCTTGCTTGCCTGCTTGCTTGCGTGCTTCTGCTCTTTAGGTGCGCTTTTCGGTCCGTTTGGGTGTACAACACTCCCCTTTCCTCGTTTCGATAGGATATGATATGATAGCTTAGGAAATTCGATACCAGTCTTCACTTTGCCCTTCTCAACCCAATGTATCCATTCCACTTCAGTACTTTCCATTCCATCCAGTCACTCTTCTTCCCTCGATTCACATCCTTCGATGGATGCTTGCTTTCCACAATTAGTGGTTGAGGGTGGATGGTGATTTGTGATTAGTGGCTGGTGGTCTTAGTAATTAGTGGAGAGGAGAAGAGAGGAGAAGAGAGGAGAGGGCAGGGAGGATAAGTGGGGTACAAAACCCCTCCAAACCAGGCCGAGGAGCATCTCTTCTTCTTCTGCAGCTAGAGGAAATGACGATGACGTCTTCGCCGAATGGCTTTTCCTTCTGGCTCGACTATTGATGGAGGGATTGAGGCGGGATTAGTGGAGGTGTGTGGTAAGTATTGAGTATCAAGTGGTGAAGAGGTCTGCGGATTTGATATGTGCGGGGGATGGGAGGTCTCGGAGGTCTGGGAGATCTGGGAGGGAAGAAGAGGGTTGGGAGGTGGGAATGGGGAATTGGGGATGACAGCGAACCTAGATATCGGTGACAGTATACTAAGGAGTTAGCCTTGTACATGAGCACTACGCGTGGTGAGAATATACGACAGTAGTCGAAGGTCTACTCGTCAACAAAAATTCTCCTTCTATTTTCCCTTCTTTATTGTGTTGTGATGGAGAGATGTGGAATATATGTGGGAGTATGAGGCGCGACAGCTAGAGAGATGCATTTCTCCATAGGTCTGCTCAAAGGGTTGGAATGGGTCGTTGTTTTCGGTAAGAGAGTAAGGGAGACGGGATCGTTGTATACTTGTTTTGGCTCGCTGGTGCCGTAAGAATTTCTTCTAGCTAACATATGAGGAGCGAGTAAGTGAGAAGTGAATGCTCTACAACGACTATTGGACATCTCATATGTTATGTTTTCCAGCATGCGCGTAGGTGCGATTGGTCCGCGTTGGTAACGAAATGGTGACAACAGGAGAAGTGTGAGATCTCGGGGGAGGGAAGGGTATATATCCCTTCCTCCAACCATCACATCATGCTCGTCGTACGGGACAATTCCCCGGGCGTGGAACCCCCTAGGGAAGAGGCGAGCTTGTGTCGTTGTAAAATTCAGGGGCTATATTGACATGAATTGTGAGTTGAAGACAGGATTCTATGTTGTTTATAGTATCTGCATTCAGCTGGGAATTGGACGGGGAATATTCACCTCTCCATGAGGGAGAAATGTCTGCCGAAAGCGAGGGAGATAGTGGGTGAAGTATCATTGACAGTGATCAATTTTCTGACAACAGATCCGAGACAATGTTTCGTCTTACAAATGCTCTCTCTGGCTTTGAAGTAAAAAGTGGTCGTCAGATTATATTCCGTCACGCACATGATCGACCCAGTAAGTGGGTGAATGACAACAGGGGCATAATCGACAATAGTAAGCCTGCTCAGGAATCAATTATTTATCTTCGAGGAATTTCATAAACCCCTCTGCATCAGCCCACAGAAATTCGGTTGCACACAGGAAACTAGAATGAAGACGGTGAAAGGCAAGAAGGTCGTCCAAGTGCCACTGCACATAATCTTGAGGCGCTTCCAATTTAAATCTTGTTGCTGAGATTGCGAGTGTATTCTCCAAAGTTCATACGCTCCTGTTAAGACTCACCACTAGGAGGGGGCTTCTTGACGATAAGATCGGCACTCGAAAGTACCCCGCTACTTATCGACTCAAATCGCAGTAACGGTTGATTCGCTGCCCAGCTAGCTACTGCAAAGGGCTGGAGAGAACTACATAATAAGGCTGCTCAAGCAAACCGACCACAAGGTGGCAGAGGCACATGGGAGGGGGCTTCTTTCTGTGGTTACTCATGTTGAGGACTCTGTTTGCTGATCTCCAACAGTTTGATTCGAGACTGATTGAAGAGGAATCATTCCTTAGCTGAGAAATACACCGTGATTGCATTTGTGTTGCCTTGGTCCACAAAAGAACCAGTTGACATTGTAAAACCAATCGACAATGTTTAATGTACTTCAAATGAAGGTAGATTTCTGCATTGTTATCAGCAGAAACTGTGTTCAGGAACAAGAAATACACGTCAAGTCTACTTGGCTCCGTATCTCGGGGGACGCTGAAAGAGACTGGTGAAAGCATACAACCGGTATCGCATCGATATTGTTTTCTGATTTGCCTACCGAAGAGGAGATTGGTAATTGATTCAGTTCATATGCGACTTGATCTCGTGACTCCATCACTGCACACTTGGAGTTCCAAATTCAGCCTTTCTGCCGACCTTCCCATCCAGCCCGTCTGCAGTGCCCAAGTTTCTCTGGATTTCTCGGTATTTGCGACGTGATACCAAAAGCCACCAAGTGATGATCAGAACAGAAAGAATGATAGTTATCAAGAAGTACAGCCACAGCCATCCAGATACCATGGACTCTCCTTTGCTGGGCTGAAAGTTGAAGAATGTCGTGCTGAAGAAGGTCTATATAGGGGTAAGCGTGGGATATATGGCCTACTTGCATATCGAAAACATGAGGAAGGTGAGGCTTGTTGTCTTGACTGGAGGATACCAAATATATTTGAGCGCTGTACTCACTGCTGTAAAGGTAGCTGGAAGAAAGACGGTCGTGATTGCAGCGATCACTCCCATGGCGGCACTATCTTTCGTGGCAGCTAGTGCTATACGTCTCTGATCCTCGGAGATAGCTTTCAATGAAGCATTGTCGCGCATGCTCAAAGCGTTGTCCTTTTGCGCGATCAAGCTGTATATCTGCAAGAAACATCAGTCTTGATGCCAGTGTGCAAATCCAAGCTTGACAAACTGTTTGGATCTGAGCTTGTGCTCTCTTTGAGAGATAACGTGCGCGGAAGAGTGTACCAGTAAGGGAGCTCCTCATAAACTCATTATGTGTACGCAGTTGTGCTTCTACGGCAGCTAAACTGTTGATACCTCCAGCAGACCTCATCTCCAACAATCGTCTATTGATCTTATCGAAGCTATCTAGCATTGGAAGATGAACTTCGCAAGTGTACTCGTTGAACGCTAATTTCGAGCTGATGCTTGTTAGCTTGCTTGTGAGATCATCAAAGCCTAGTGAGTCGTAGCGAGGAGAGCCAAGAGGATGTTTCTGGTGTTGTTTTTGATCCTTCCCAGAACACTCTTGAGAATTCCACACTGTGCGCAGCCCTGTCTGTTCTTCAATTTCAATAATCTCGCTATGACAGTCCTCGGCTCTGGTGTTTCCAGCAGACACTCTTGAGTCCAACAGCAATGAGAAGAGCATTGTCGGAAGGGCGATGAGCTCTCTGCTCTCAGATATCAATCTAGTAAGGTTTGATATTTCAGTCTTGGTCAAACCATGGACCAAGGCAGATGTCAAGCCCCTAGTAGTGTCGTAACTCAAAGCTACGCTGAATCTGTTTGCTGCGGTGAAGCTGTTTTGTATCATCATAACTATGTTTTATGAGTTCCAAATTTGCAGTCTCGCATGGAGCAGGAGCACACCTTGGATGGGGAGTTGCGATCTGCTGGACGTATTCTGTACATCCACGAATACTGTTGTGGAATCTCGGAGCATCCGAAGAAATGATATGGGTAGAGACATATGATCAGCGATGTTCAGAAATGAGGATTGACTCATTGCTAATAGTCGTTGATTTGAGAATCTGGAGTCTGCCTTGCTGAGCGGCTTCTCAACCGGCTCAGTATATCTGATATCGGTCAGAAGATATCTAGTCATTTTTAGATGATTGACTGAACGGATGGCCACTCACATGACTCTCAGCCCTGCTTTCACGGTGTCCGCTGAGACCTGATCACATATCAGCGCATTGGTAAACTAGCAAGACTTACTGCATGGCCGTACCATTTTCCAAGGCCAAGCTGCCTCATCCTTGACATCGAAAAGTCCAAACTCAAAGCAATCCCCCGAAGAAAGCAATCCTAGACTTCGATGCTCTGGGTATGCTAATACGTCCGCATTCCAAGTCTTGGCTGACCAAGATAGTCCTTGCGTCGCGTCCAACGCATGTCGCTAGCTGTACAATGTTCCTCGACGTACTGTATGCATTGCCGGTTGGCATCCTCTCGCTTAGGGGCAGAGGGATATTGTTAAAGAAGTATCTGCACCATTCAGGCTCGGCGTGTTCAGGGCGGCTTTGAATTGGATTAGTGTTCTGTTGGTGGGAGTCACGTCGGTGGTTTGCACACAGAATGTCCCAAAAAAAGAATCGATACATTGACGGGGTAGTTCTTCTGCTTCCGGGCAGCTCTGCCCACTACGTCAAATACAATGAGTATGTCCACTCGAAACGCATCTTAGATATCGGCTGACTGGAGTAGATTATGTAGCTGCCGTACTCGGAATCTTTGTCCTCTTTGTATGTATACTGTAGATCTTCCTGAGACAGACGTACACCGGACCCGTGAGTAATGTTCTGTTCGCCATAGTTCGACGCAGGCTAACCGGTGTGAACGTACAGATATTTGGACAAATTCTGGGTCAAGAGTATGAACCCAGCGATCAAAAAGACGCCGGCATCGCTTTGTGGATGTGATGTAAACCGCCACCGGACCCACCGCCCCTTCTTGTCTGAATATGGAACGGGAATAAGAATAACAAATAATAAGTTGGATAAATCAAATGAAAGAAGGAAACTGGCGCTTCGTATCAACCAAGTCTTTCCAATTGACCCTCTTGTTGACCTTGGACTCCACGTTTAAATCGGCTCGTTTCCAGACCGCTTCAATGATATTCCTCATGATTTCCACGTTTCCAATCCTTCTTTCTCTCTGCATCTTATCTAGCGCGTCCAATATCGTGACCCGTTCCTCATCACCAGTAACTTCGCAAGCGATGATAAATAATGGCCACGGGCTCGTGCAGAGGCCCAGTGTCTTTAGGATCTGGAGCGCGTGATCGACGAGAGACTTGAGACGAGCACAGTCGCCGGGCTTACGAATGATAGATTGGTAAAGGTAGATGAGCGCTGCGACACGGTAGAGCTCAGCTGTGTTTGTGATGCGAGATTTGTCTAAAGGTCCGTTCACGGCTTCATACTCGATTCGAGGTATTTGCTCTAAGGATTCGAGCTGTACTTCTAGCTTATTCGGCATCGATGATAAGCTTTGGGGCAGTATTTTGCTTGGGCTTCCGTCAATCTTGTTTGCAAGATGGTTAATGTAAGATATACATTCGAGGACTTGCATAGAGCAGCCCAGGGATCCAATGATCTACGGAGACGGTTAGAGCCTACAAAAATTAAAGCGGAAAAGAGACACTCGACTGCAACTTACAGTCTGATTTTGAGGCTCTTCGCCTGGGAGATTTGGGACAATATTCCTTCGATCACTCTCATCCGGCATACGACTGAATTCAGATAGAATCTTGTGATATGCTAGCCAAGACGTGAGGAAGTACGCCGAGGGGTCTTCCGGCGTGTGCTGAGCTCTAATCATTTGTGAAATAGTATCAGCTGCCCGCATATGGCTATACCAGCTTCCATCAACTGCATCGAATACCTGTCCCGTTAATCAACATACAGTTCGAGGCGGAACTGGGATCAGGGAAGCTTACATCGCATACGCAGAGCATCATGCAGGTACCGAACTGGCCAAAATGCTGATTCTCATTTGCCTGAATAGATTGGGACAACAGTCTGATAGAATTGATCTTGTGCTCAATAGCCGCTTGGAGACCAAGCAGATGCAGGGCTGACAGAGCGAGAATGGCTTCGTGCAAGCTCTGTGATGCGAGGCTTTGCAAGGAAAGTGCATTGGGTAGTAACACGGTGCGAAACCCATTTCGGCCGTCGTCAATAGTCGTGATCATGCGAGAAAGAACTTCATTGTCTTGGGGGGAATTAGCTGCTGGACATGCAGTTCCATTGGGAGATACTTACAGTAACTCAGTAATCGCCTGTTGTTGGTCGTCGACGTGATTTCGAACCCGAAATTGAGACTTCTCGAAACGTGGCTCGCATATCGATTTTCCCTGTGACTCCATGCATTTACCATTCGGAACTCTAGATCAACGTCTGTCGTATTGAGAAAATATACACGATCATAATTCTGTCCAAGTATTTTCCCGCGTCCAGGCTGATGGGGATGAAGATCCCAAGAATTGATAGGCCGTCTCCCATCTGCGGACTCGGGCCAATGAAGCTTGATACCATAGCCTTCACAACATTTTCTTGTACGAGCACAGTTGTTACATGTAGGCAGAGTCTTGTCGCACCCTATCTTCCGAGCTGTGGAAGGTTAGATTTGTGTGAAGTAGCTCAGGGGTTGGCTGACTTGCCTTTGCAGGTCCAGCATCCCTTGTCTGCCCTTCTAGCACTCAACCGTTGGCGAAGAAGAGACATCTCATGATCTCCACTTTGCCACAGCTTCGCTTCACAGAGTTGGGAACTTGTTTACATGGATTGGGAGCAAATCGATGTCCCTGGGTTTCTTCCGACCAAGATGTTAAGAATGTGAGCTGGAAAAGTGGGGGTCATCCTGTCTTACGCCAATTGCAATGTCCTGTTTTCAAGGCTGCGGCACGGCAACAGCGTTGAATTTCGATTGTTTTCTATGGATTTCAAACTTTTATGGAATTTGTATGAAGTACGAAAGTCAGTTTCTGCTTCTCATGATCTTTCGCCGAATTGACAGAACGTTTTGAACCACAAGAAGTGAGATGTACGAGTGATAACTTCGGCCAAGCACAGGGCAGCCAAGAGATGGCGGGGCAAGAATGAGATTTTGAGCTGTGCCGCCGACCGTGGAAAGGGGCTCGACTTCGTGCTGACAACATGTGCCCGAGGACTCCGTGACTTGCTCAAATAAATCTTCATCGTCAAGCAGAAGACTATCCAAGAGTCGGAAGAAAATTACCTCGTACATCCTTCCTGCCTAGCGAGATTGACGGGTCTCGTCATTTTTGACAGTACCTCGGACCTCGACGCCATCACGGCCTGCCCCCTTGCTCGTAACAACCTATCAGCAAACTCCATCATGGCCGACAACTTATACTCTCGAGGCTGGAAAGGCTATGCTGCCACTGGCTTCTTCATCACAATGTCTCTGATAGCCCTCAAAGAAATGAGACTAAGTGACGTGGCGATGAGCGTTTCCAAACCCATGGAAGACGTCACGACGACGCTCAAGTTCCCAGACCACGATCAAACTCTGAGGACAAAATATACCGGCATCCCATCGCTCGACTACGGATTAGGATTTTTGGTCGCAGCTTTCCTGCCTGGCGCTTCCGGATGGAACTCAAATGCCCTCGTTCAGCAGATCTACTTTCTCGTGTCGTTCTTTCCAATCATCTCGATCTCGTCCGTCGAGGCTGGGAGGAAAGGAAATGCTTCGTCAGTCATCAAATGGTATGCCAAGCTCTATCTTTCTGGGCAAAGAAATGTAGCTAAGTGCTCTTAGGACATCCATCTGGGCCGTGTTCTACCAGACTGTTGGTGGGGCTGTTGTGATACCACTCTGGTACCTGCTATTCTTCAGGTCTTCAGCAAAGGAAAGCTCATGGACACCGGCATCAAGACTGGTCGACACATCTTACGCGAAAGCTCTGCTTCCATCTCTGGTCCTTGGATATCTCCTGCCAACTGTGGCGATGTACATCCCATTCCCAGACCCTGGACTCTACATCCACCAGGCTTTGATAGCGTCCTGGCAACTATGCCCACTCTACGTCAATATACTGCTCGTCGGCATGTCTACATTCATTCGAAATAGTGAACCAGCGGTAAACGTCAACAAATCTCAGCCAAGCCTCAAGTACCTCCACCGGGTCTACATCACTAACTTCGCAGTCTCGGCCGCTGTACATATCATAACCATGGTCCTCTGCATTTCTGCAAAAGTTCCCCAAGTCAATTTCGTGCAATCCCTCATCCGACTACCGGCCGCCGATCGCTTGACCATGCTAGGCTCCCTTCATTATATCTTCCAGGTTGATGGGCTGATTATCTTGGGTTCAGCACTTGCTGCTGCTTGGGGAGTCATGTGGGATTTGAAGCATCTCGGAAAGGCCGATGTCTCAACGGGAGAGATTGCCATTCAGATGGCTGTGGCAACAATACTGTTCGGACCAGCTGCAACAGTATCAGGTGTGTGGCTCTTGAGAGAGCATATGTTGGCGGACAAAGATGTGAAGAAAGCATGAATATCAGACGGACGACAACTTTGTAAGAACTGCTGCTCTCCAGAATCCTGATCAGATCTAAAAGGAGGACCTCACGGAACAGTGCTACGCGTAACACAGATTACCGAAACATTTATCATTGAACAAGATAACCCGCGGAGAAAGAGTCTACGTCCCTCAATTTCGTACTTCTGTGATTTGGAAAATGCAAGAACGATCTGGCTCAACTGGTGGTGCTAGCTCGCGCACGAGCAGATCTTACCAGAGCTGATGAGTGTCGAGTTTATTAGGCACTGGAAAGCTTAACATGGTTGAAACTAGCGCATCTCGCGTAAAATGTCAACATCGTGCCATGGTCAAGTGCTTCGTTCATGCTTGGGGAGAGACCAGTATATGTGTCATGTGATTTGACAGAACTTGCCTTGCTAAGACTCGTGTGCTCCCCTATTTGAGCACCACTTTTGAGCTCAGGCCACTGATTTTAAGCAGACAGTCGCTTTTAAAGTGAAGTGCTCCACATCATACCTGGATGTCAGGATCAGGAAGACGAATAGGAAGTCACCAAGTCGCACCACGACATTGAACTCTTGAGAGAGCTTGAATCCTGAACCTGAACCTGGATTAATTGGACTTGATTTCTGGTTATTTACCATAACTTGACAAAAAACATGAGGATATTGGAGTTGACAAAGAATTATGCCGAGAAGGGGGAAGGATATCTGGGTACTGATATAGTTTACAGAAGTTACAGAATAGCAAAATGACATTGAAAATCAGAAGAAGGTTGAAGAGAAAGTAGATATCAATAGATACTGATATGTTCTGTACAAGTCACGGCAACGAATGGGTACATTGACATGAAACGGATCTAGGATGCCAAGCAGGCGTAATTTTTGTGGATGGCACGAGTCCCCGACAGAATAGGACATTGAAAATAGAATGGGTTTTGGATACCATTGGATGGTATTTTACACGATAGCACAAGTCGCAAAAGGCTATGAGGAAATAGAACCTGGGATGGATGGTGGACATCAAGCCGTAGTAATCCATCTAGATGGCAAAAGTCACATAATCATAAAAGGACATTAAATCTGGGCAAAAGAGACTGGTATCGTGGAAAATGGGTCAGACCCAGACAAATCCACTCACATCTTCATCTTATCATTTTTGTAATCGTGGTCTCTACTCTCTAAGATGCTTTGGTACAGTCTCACCCCGAGCCTCGATCTTGGCAATCAGAGCCCAGTTGATCTTGTCATTCATATCCTTCTCATACTTCTTGCATCTCTTCTCCGTGATCTCCTTCCAGCCTTTTGGATCCGATCCATTGTACTCCCACGTCCAATCGTACGTGACGCGCCCGAATGCATAGTGACCATGCTCGGCACGGTACTTGATGAGAGATTTGACCTCCTTATTGGTGATCATGACGGGTTTCGTGATGTCCGATCCGTCGGGGATCTCGTCGAAAACGGTGGTGGTGAGGAACATCTTGTCCAGTTTTCGAATTGCGCAGAATTCCGCCTTGGTGATGGGGATGCGAGGGATGCCAAAGGCCGCCCGCTTGTTGTTTGCATCTGTCACAATTTTCTTGCTATGCATGCCCTTGACCTGGACTTCAACTGGTCTGTTAGCAATCATACAAATAGGCTTGTTGACATTAGACACGTACTTGCGACAGCTTCTTTCCGGCAGGCTTCATCGCCGTCTTCACGGTCTGCTTGGCGACCTGCGGGGTCTTGCTACTGCTGCGGAGGATGCGAGTCACTGTGAGGACTTGGTACAGGTTGTTGGAGATTTGAAGGTGAATGTGATATTGGATTCGGAAGAGACTGTTGACCAAGGTTAGCAAATGTCCTGTGAATTGCTGAGCACATTGCAAACGAACCATGGATGCCTAGAAGCGATGCTGTATTTTGAGTGAGGATGATTGTAATGCTGCTGTAAGGTCCGCGTTGTAGCTTTGACGTGCCAGGGCTGTATAGAGAAGCTACCCGGGTGGGTGACGAGGCGGCAACTAAGCCTCGCCAGAAGTCAACATCAACACTCCATGGTGGTGCGGCGCCAACCAACCCAAAGTACCAAAACCCTCTCACGACACCACGTTTCTGGACCCTCACAGCATAGCACGCTTTCCAGACTACCCGATGCAGACAGACAGGAAATCGTAATCGCCAGATGGCAACTTGACACTCCCGTGCTTTCGAGGATTTCTTCGGACAGACGAATCACGTGATGGAACCCCTCGGAAGATTGATCGTCGAATCTATACGCCCGTTATGGCAAGTGGACAATCACACAGTCAACTGCTCGCGCACAACTTCTATCGTATCGTTCTTGCGATGTGGCTCAGATATAGTCGTGGATGCAGACGCGGCAGTCTTCTTGACTGACGGAGTCGAGCCGTTACTCGACTTGAGCGAGCTCATGGAGAAGTATCCATTGAGCCATCGTGTCCGACTTCCTTGAGCATCTACCAGACTCTGCGGAGATGGTCTTTGGATATATCCCGTTGGCCTGACAAGAGCTGGCACTGGTCTCTTGAATAGGTTGGGGAAATGACGTTTTGCAAAGGCTTTGAGGTTTGGCAAGCAGGCACATATTATACCAGTGTTCATCTCGATAATGCTGTGGGGTGTCAGAGACAGGAGCGAGTTTCGTACAGTCCTCGACAAGAGGCTTACCACCAGATGATGTTCGGTATGTAGTGCCAAGTTGCGTCCATATTATCCAGCCCTGGAGGAATGATTGCTAATCGATATATGCTCACACCGCAGACGCTGCTTCCTGTCAGATCCGACTCCACGAAACTTGCCAAACCCAACCGAAAGAATGTTGAATATGTACTGGTACCCCGAAGTGTGAAAGGTGGAAAGACTTACAAAGAACCTGTCATTAGTATCAGGGTAACCCCGATCTTCTGCCTCAGCGGCAGCTTTAGTGGATGAAGCAGCCATAATGGCAAAAGGAGCAGTGCAACATCAGTCGCAACATTCAGTGCAGCACCAGCAAGGAATGCAGCACCAAAGTTCGAGCATTTTCCCGGAATGCTGAAATCCCAATACTTCGGCAGAGGTCGGCAAAGATATAAGAACGCGAATCCTCCTGCGAGACTGTATCCTACAGCAACGAACATGACGGCGTATGTCACACATCGGAAGCGGAAGTCGGTGGAAAGCCGGAGATAGAATAACAGGATCGCAACCTTGGTGAAGAGCGTTGACATGTTATATGTCACTGCACCGGGTATGCCAAGCTGTTTGAAGTCAATACATGTCGAGGCCTTAGAAATAACGGAGGGCTTGCCTTGGTGTAGGTTGTATACTTCTTCAAAGGAACGTCCCAAATGTGCAAGCCAGAACCATACTGGGTCTCTATAAATACACCTTAGCAGGCGTCCGAGATGTTCCATTCCTCGATCTCTTACGAATGACTTGCAACACCGAGTACGCAGATGCAAAGAGCTGTGGACCGTCTGTTAGCTTTCTGGAAATATACTGTGACCTGCCTTACTCACAAGAGCAACGACAACGGCATCTGCATGAGTTTGGGTCAGTCACTTCCGCTTCCGATACACCGAGGGCAGGACTTACAGTCATCCCAGTCAAATCGATTGAAGATGCATTTTTTGGTGTATGATCGCATCAAAACAAAGAACACAGCAACGATTGGAGATACCAAAGCTGCCGTGATGACCATCCACGCAATCGAATCTGGACTCTCAAAGTTTGGAGTGACACCCGGTGGAGGCGGCCATGCTCCAACCATATCGCTCGAATTCATCGTTGATTCGAGTCTGTTGCTGGCTCGAGCACAGCACTTTCATTGCTGATCCGAGAAGCTTTAGGAACCAAAACCGGGGAAACAAAAAGCTAGAGGAAGGGAATAGTACAAATAAGTTCTGCAAGCGAAGACGCCCTAGACTCCCTAGTCTGCCACATAAGACATCCGCTGCGGGCTCCAATAGGAACATGCCCCCCACATACCTTGTGAGGAATCGAAAGCTGAGACGTCGATCCATGAGATCGGATGATATTGCTTCTCTGGAGAGTTCTCGGCAATCTTTGTGTCTAATGAATTCCACTTTATTGCAACTTCTGCTCTGCCGCCAAATCAGCAAGCTTGATGGAGTCTTTCAAACAGCCGCAGACTAGAACAACCGTAGAGCAAGCTACAAATTCCGATGCCCGAAGCTAGAATGGTGGTAGAAACTGTGAAAGTGTAGATTACTCTGCCCGGAGTCGAGCTTGCAAGGAAGGATCGTCCCGTGAAAGGGGCCGGCGCGGGATGATCCAATACTGGTGCGTGCTTATCTCTTGGATGCGCCTTTATTCCGAGCTAGCTCTCCATGAATTTGCGTGTTATTTGGAAGGATTGGATGTCTCAGAAATAGAGTTTAGAGAAGTCGTACTCGCAATTCCTCGGAATTGGCTGTTCTCTTAGCTTCGATAGCTGACACCCTTTCGAGTCTTAGCCGATGTCCGTCTGCAGTAAGGAGGTCGCATTTTAATTCGCCCATGCACCGTACTGCAACCTCCTGCAGAGTGCTTGCAGATGTCCAATAAGTCCCGCACGGTACCTGCACCACTCTGCATGGCTGGGACCCCACAACAATCCCTGAGATTGCAGGCATTCTAATTCCATTGATCACGGAATAATCCCATATGCTGGCAGAGCCGGCAAGATGTCTCAATCAAGTCGAGATTTCCGCTGCTCCCCGCTGGCTACAAGCTGGGCTCCATACCACAAATGGCATAAGTAACCAGGGCTTCCAATAAATCCCGGCGTCTTGGAGAACCTTGATCCCAGGCCTCGAAGACCAACATTTCAAGTGCGTTCGAATCTGGCTCGTCGCATAAATTCTTTGGTACCCAACCCAACGCCTCCATTGTTTCAGCCGTCACTCGCACCGACGATGTTCCTCTCAACCAGTTCTTTAGTCTTGCTTGCATCGTGCTGCACGCTTGCAATTGGCGGACAACTTAGACCTCCGTCTAGTGCATTTGGAGTTCCAGGCAATGCGTCTTTCGACTATATAGGTAATGATCACCCACTCCAGCTTGGGCCGATGCAGGAATGCCCAACCTGGCTAGAATTTGAACAAATGCGAGATCTATTACTCACAGATTGTTCACAGTCGTTGGAGGAGGCACTGCCGGATTGACAATAGCCTCTCGTCTTGCAGAATTTGCTTCCGTAGCAGTTGTTGAAGCTGGCGGCTTCTATGAAGTCGAAAATAGCAACAACAGCGTCGTGCCGTTCCTCGGTTTGGTGATGCCAGTCCTGGCAACTACGGAGGTGTTCCCCCAACAGCCTCTCGTAGATTGGGGACTGGTATCTGAGGTCCAAACTGGTGCGGCGAATCGCAAGATTCATTATGCTCAAGGAAAGACTCTTGGAGGGTCATCGGCCTTGAACACAATGGCGTATCTGAGGGGTACCAAAGGGTCATGTACGAATTCCATCTCTGTTTTCCAATTTCTTCCAGAGGTCCTTCTTCGAAAGTAGATCCTTTCGAATGAAACTGTGATGTGAAGAAATATTCCGAGGCCTGTGATGCGGCACAAGACTCTTTCCAATTTTCCTCGCGTGGTGGCTGGCTTGTGGCTTGACCGCCAACACATTCTTGACAAGTGATCATCGGATATCAATCTCTGCTGGACCATCAACTTGACGTTTCTTATGCTAACACAGATTCAGATCAGCGTTGGGCGGATCAAGTTGGAGATCAGAGCTACACATTTCCCAGCCTCTTGCCGTTCTTCCAGAAGTCTGCACATTTCACGCCACCAAACCTCACCAAGAGAGCGACTTTCAATGCCACTCCGCTATATGATCCTAGTGCTTTCGACAATACCAAAGGCGGCCCACTGCAAGTTTCGTACGGGAACTGGGTCGATCCCACTATCAACGCTCTCTCGGGAGCGCTCCGAGCCGCAGGTATTGGCCTTAGTCCATCGGGCTTCAGCAGTGGTTCGTTACTAGGTGGTGCTTGGGTGACTTCGACCATTGATCCAGATGACGCGACAAGATCGACGTCGGAAAGCAGTTACTTGCAAGATGCGATCCAAGAGACCCAGATGACAGTGTACACCCACACTCAAGCTTCCAAGATTCTCTTCAATGCAAACAAGAAAGCCACCGGTGTGACAGTGTTGACCCAAGGACTGGAGTATACATTATCAGCAAACAAGGAGGTCATCGTTTCAGCTGGCGTATTTCACTCACCGCAGCTCCTTATGGTATCCGGTAAGACTCTTAAGGCCTGTATTTCAATGGCTCTATGTTGACATTCTTCAGGTATTGGTCCTCCTGCTGCTCTCTCGGGTCAAGGCATTCCAGTCGTCTCGGCTCTCTCGGGTGTTGGTCAGAATCTCCAGGATCCAATTTTCTTCAATGTACTCTGGGGCATCACAACTGCGACCTCTGGATCAGTCATTGCTGATAACACACCGCTCGCACTTTCGCAATATCTCAACTCTGCAGCTGGACCTTACAGCTCAGCAGGAGGGTACTTCGGCTTTGAGAAACTCCCTGCATCGCTCCGATCGAACTTCTCTCTAGCGACAGAATTGGCTCTATCTGCATTTCCATCAGACTGGCCAGAGATTGAACATGTAATCTCCGGATTTCCAGGAGGTCCAGGCTTCACTATCGGTGCTGTCAGTCCAAGTATCCTGGTGCCTTTCTCCAAGGGAAACATTACCATCAGCAGCCCAAGCATGCTCGATGCGCCGTCGATTAATCTAGGCTGGTTGGCTGATCCCAAGGATGCAGAGGTAGCAGTCGCATCTTTCAAGCGTGCGCGACAGATTTGGGAGACAGCTCCAGCTAAGGTCATTCGCGTTGGCGCTGAGATCGTACCCGGGTCCGCTGTACAAACTGATGCTCAAATCCTGGAGTATATCCGAGGAGCGGCACAACAGATCTGGCATGCTTCTAGTACGTGCAAGATGGGGAAAATGACAGATCCGGATGCTGTGGTGGACTCTAAAGGCAAGGTGTTTGGTGTGTCAGGGCTTAGGGTGGTAGACAATTCCATTGCGCCATTCTCTGTGCCGGGTCATCCACAAGGAACGGTGTACATGCTTGCAGAGAAGATTGCAGATGATATACGGGCAGGGAGATGAGATATTGATGGAATTGTTCAGGTGCTGTTATTTTCGAAGGGGAGATGGTTGAGGAGAAAACGCGCTCGAGTGTGTCAAAACTGCAGGGGGTCGAATAGCGCCACACTAGTAGTTAAGCGACTTCGTTCTTAGGTGTAAATATAGTCTTCAGTTAGGAAATAATAAGTGGACCGCGATTGTGCTGGGATATATATTCCATATTAAAGGCGTTCACGGTTTGGAACATCAGATATGTTACGATTGCCATTGCCACTATTGTTGACTACGAAGAGTTAGGCTCCTTCTCTTGTCATTTCATGCACAAGACCTATCTTACAATCTCCGTCCTTTGAACTAAGCCTTGGATGACGATAGATTCGATGCTACGTGCCCTTTTGAGAAGAAAAGAAGCGCAAGGGCTAACGTATGTGTGAACCAACGTTGGAAGGATATCCTATTCCGCGCTTCACCAAAGTTGCTACCTCCAGGCGGCACATTGTCGTTCCGGATACCACAGTAGCCAACATTTCCTCATTCAGCTTCAAGTATTTGCAGCTCGAGTCGGACCAACGCCAAGGGTACCACCTTTATGACAGAAGTTGTTCCAATAGGTCCATCGACAAGGACATTCCCATCTCCAGCCCTCATGAAAACGGGGACCATAATACGATTGATGCTAAAGGGGGAAAATAATTTGCAGATGCCTTTGTAGGTCCTGGACTCCTGGCTCGAATCTAGAGTAATGTCACAGCTTTGGCTGGAAGCTTCGTGGTACCGTCAAGTTCCTCCTTGGAAATCTTCTTGTCTTGTCGACTTCCTAAACGCGTCACTAGACTCATTACTGGAAGTTATAAAATGTAATGTTCGATATCGGACCCAGAGGTGGAAAAAAAGATCTCAGAAGAGGAATCGTACTACTTACCAGGTAGTGGAATGCGTGGAAAGAATTTGCGCCGCCGGTATAGACATATACACTTGAGGCACGCATTGCTATCGAAGTCGTAAAATTGTGACATTGTTGCTTGCAAAGTTGTAGAAAGCTGGTTTTTGCTATGATATTGATCTTGCTTACCGCTCGGAGTGGTCTTGAGTTCTCAAGTTGTGGTCTGTGGACAATCAAGTACTGCGACAAGGGGGTTAAGTGATGAATCTTCCCGAGTGTTGTAACCAGTGCTTACATTCCATATTTCACAGAGATCGGCTGCCACCATATCACCATCAAGGAGCGTCACATGGCCATCGTTCGTCCACTCAACAAGTTCACGACCACGCTGTTGACCACGCTGTTCAATAAGCTTGGAGACGATGACTGGAAGCCCATGTCCCTTGATAATTCTGAGATCAAGCAATACAAGGAGAAGTGCGAGCCAAGCTGGAAGCCGTCAAAGAAGAGCACTTACCAGAAGCAGTTTAAGCGGAAGAACGAGGCTGCATCTGAGAAGCTTATGGCAAAGAACCGTCATCTCATGGAAGATGGACTGAACATCAGCTTGGGGGAGTGGGTTTTCGTTACTACTCGTGCATGTACTCAACATCACCGAGCACGTTCTTTTCTGCTGCGAATGGTTTGACTGCGAATCATTTGGGAGCTTTTAACGTGGAGAGATATTATGCATGCCATAGGTAGCTTGACATAAGTACCAATGACAAATGCATCTTGAACCAATCTGAGTTAGTCACTCAATATGATTAATTATTGTGATGCGGAGATTTGCGCTTTGTGGCTGCTGTGTTTTGTTCTTCCGCAGCTTAGTCAAAACTTTTGGTGGGGTTTTCTTGAGAACATTTTCTTGGGGGCATCGCCTCTATCCCTTTATTTTGGCCCCTGTCGTGCACAGGGTTGATGCGGGAGCTAGACCCCACCAAAATTGCGGCGCTGGACACGCCAAGGGCACCCAAGCGAGTAAACATCAGCATTTAGATGGCAGAATGAGCTTCATCAAGGCGTTGACATTGTGTTTCCGGTGGAGAACTATGCCTCTTGGAGTAATGTTTTTTAATCTGTTAATTGCACTAATTGCGGGGTTCATCACTATGTTTGCTTCATTACGAATGACTTCTTGTTCTCATCTGTTAAACCCTCAACTATCAACTTGTCGTGGAATTTTTTCGCTCACGCATTTGTTTCTTCTGTCTTTCTCTCGAGGTAATAGAGGGCCCATGTATATCTGGCAAAGGGTAGATCCATTGGAATCCGGCGAACAATGCCCTTGTTGCAAAGATCAGTGTACCAGTCATGGCGACAACGATGTCTGCGACCAAATTCGACTCTTCTTTGCTTGCATACAACGATTCAACGAACGACGTTCAGAGGTCCTGTATCGCCTAGTTCGCTCTCGGCAACACATTCTTCTTCCTTGTCCTCGACTGCTTGCTACTCATTTCCTCCCCTAGACGACATTCATCGAATAAGATTGATCGCCGGTGACGAGGAGTCAATCTTGTCTGGCGACCAAAAGAACTGCATGGCGGCAGATGAATTCGAAGAAGATCCTGCTCAGAATCGTAAGATGCGCCATTACACAGTCAACTTTGGGCCTCAGCATCCTGCCGCCCATGGTGTGCTGCGACTGCTTCTCGAGTAAGTCACTTAGTTCTTGGCAGTATACACATATTCCGCCACAATTCTATGGCTTACTACCTTTGTTTGTTTTGCCATCTTCTCCATGATACCCTAGAGCTAGAGAGACAGAAAAATGCTGACTGCTCTTGACCAGGCTCAACGGCGAAGAAATCGTGCGAGCAGACCCTCACATCGGCCTCCTACACCGCGGCACCGAAAAGCTCATCGAATACAAAACCTACCTCCAATCTGTTCCCTATTTCGACAGACTCGACTACATATCTATGATGACCAATGAACAATGTTTTGCCCTGGCAGTAGAGAAGCTCCTCAATATCGAGATCCCGGAACGCGCGAAGTGGATTCGGACATTGTTCGCAGAGATAACTCGTATCATGAACCACCTCATGGCAGTACTTACACATGCCATGGACGTTGGGGCTTTGACGCCGTTTCTTTGGGGATTTGAGGAGAGAGAAAAGCTCATGGTAAGATCTGGCCCTTATGAGCTCATGAAAAATTGGATTGAGCAGAGCAGGAAAGCGAGGCACTTTTTAGGGGCTTTATACTGACAGCGTGATATTCAAACAGGAGTTCTATGAACGAGTCTCAGGTGCTCGCATGCACGCAGCATATATTCGACCCGGTGGCGTCCACCAAGATCTCCCCCTCGGCCTTCTCGACGATATATACCAATGGGCTACACAATTCAGCGACCGAATCGACGAAACTGAAGAGCTACTCACCGAAAACCGGATATGGATCAGTCGGACACAAGGCATTGGTGTCGTCTCTGCCGCTGAGGCCCTAAATTTGTCTTTCACTGGCGTGATGCTTCGCGGATCTGGAGTTCCTTGGGATATCAGAAAATCAGCTCCCTACGATGCATATGACCAAGTGGAGTTTGATATACCAGTTGGTATAAATGGAGATTGTTATGATCGATATTTGTGTCGGATGGAAGAGTTTCGCCAGTCGCTGCGGATCATCCATCAATGTCTCAACAATATGCCAGCGGGGCCTATATGTGTGGAGGATTACAAAATCTCGCCTCCCCCCCGTGCTGCAAGTATGCAAATTTTTCAATATTCTCCTTGAATTATAAATTGTAACCCTTCTAAGAGAAATATTCTGATTTTCCTGCAGTGAAAGAAAACATGGAGTCCCTCATCCATCATTTCCAGCTCTACAGCAAAGGATATGCCGTACCTCCAGGAGAAACATACACTGCCATCGAAGCACCGAAAGGAGAGATGGGCGTGTACGTGGTCAGTGACGGTAGCGAAAGGCCTTACCGGGTACACATACGCGCACCTGGCTTCGCTCACTTGAGCGGACTTGATGCTTTGAGTAGAGGGCACCTACTAGCTGATGCAGTGGCCATCATCGGAACGATGGACTTGGTGTTTGGTGAGTTATAACTTTCCCGGAAGAGATTATTGTGGCTATACTGACCGAGGCTAGGTGATGTTGACAGGTAAGATTGGTACTCGAGCGGGCCAAAGAGCGAAAATGAGGAATGTGGTTCATTGTATTTACGATCGACGGAGAAGACATATATATTCGGCCCCCAGCCAGATACTTTCCCCAAAGTAACAAACATAGACACTCCTCACATAACATGCGAGCCAGACTCCTCAACGAGGCCACTCACAATACGGATACGGCCCTCCCGGATAGTGCTTATTCTTATCCTCATTATGCCACTTCAAGCAGACTTCTGAAGTAACGCAGAACATCCTTTCCCCCTCTTTCGTCCGCATATCAAATGTGAAGTTATACCACAGCTGAAGGGGTCAGCATACTTCCATCCCCAAACCAACCAATGTCCGTTTTCGCCACTCGAACATCTGAAAGTAGGCTGGCTTACCGGCTGATGCAAGAACATGTCCCAAACGAAAAATTCATACGACAAAATCGCACCACCTTTCTCCATCGGGCACCCCTGCCTTTTATTCGGCTGCTGAACATCTGTCACGTCGCAGAACTCGATTGAATCTCCTTCTCCAGATCCAGGCTCGGCGCCGTATTCTTGACAGTGGCTACCGCAGTCGAGCCACAGGTTCATGGTGGAGTTTGCGGTGATGTTTTTGGAGAGTTCGCCTGGACTTGAATTAGTCTTCATAATTTCATCAATCCAAGGGCACGATTGGATGTACCATATACTGTGATAATGAAGTCATCATTGCTGTAGGGAAGTCAGCCATAACTTACCCCGCGATGTGATCGACATGAGCTTACATGTAAAGTGGTTGCGGCCACAGGGTGATGGACGAAACGTTGAATAGATCCGTTCCCTGAGAGACATTACAATAACTGAAAGGCGATCCTCCAGGAATGATAGACGGCAGTCCTCGATCCCCGTGCTCAACAACCTCCGTATCCAGAGGTTCCTGAGGCCATTTCGTCCGAGGCAAAGCTCGGGTGATCAGCGAGAATGGTGCAAGCATTACGTGTATTTCCAAGAGCAAAGTTCGAGATATTTCGATGTCGAGGAACTCAATGATAAAGAAGTGGAGGATGATTTCTTTTATGCTTTGCGGCAGGGAGTATTGAAGGAGTCAGGCTAATGGCGGCGCATGCGTAGGATTCGTGGGCGGGATAATTATTGGCTGTGCCAGAGGCATACGCGTTTGGGTATTCTTGGCATGCTCTTCAGGCTTTAAGCGAGGGAAACAACGATATCTGGATGTTGATGCACAAGTCAAATCGAGTCCTGTGAAATTCTAAAACGGACTCATCACGAATTGAAAATGTGATCAGATATGACCGTTCCGCTGCAGCTATGTACTTTGTTTCAGCTTCGGAATAACCGGCTTACAAGTCAGACCGTGGCAGAAATTGTGCCGGGGTGATCTATTCTGTCTGTGTTCAAAACAGGATGCGGTTTCAGATAGTTGCATTCTAGAGGAGAATTTTCGTCAGAATTATGCTGCGAGACATGTGGCAGAAGTTTTTTGAGGACTATGTACAAGTGGCTGACCCCTAGAGGGAAAAGACTTCCATTGTGTTGCTTCCCAAGTATTCCTGAAGCCATGTCCACTTGCGAAACATCCCAGTTCTTTTTCGTCGAAAGCCCAGAGATCTACCAGGCTCTTGCGAAAGCAAAGAAAAGAAACAAATGAAATGCTATTAGGTGAAATCTCGATAATTGCATGGCCATTGCTCAAGAGTCGAAAAATTCCGCCCATCAATCTACCTCCGACCTTGAGCAGAGCCACAATCCTCTTCATGGCGACGAAAGGGCGAAAGGGGAAGGGTGCTACGAGGCGTGCACGAAAGCCCGAAATCTTTCCTGGCTTACTTCGCCGCGGTTAGGGTTGGTGCAGGATGGATTCGTCAAGCTGACGCCGTTACTCATCGAACAGATACCGAATGTCATCGATGTATGCTCCGTCAAGGAGCGGATCTCCGTTCGGTAGGCAATAGGCGTAGCAATCGAGATCTGGAATGTGTAGATATCGGCTACCCTCTGACACAGACAATCCTGGGGGCGGTGGACTGAAAGCGACCATGGGCTTTTCTGTATAAAAGGTGATCCCAGATAAGCGTGGATTGACAGGCACTAGGTTGGTTTTCTTCGGAAGTGGCTGGGCATCTCCGTAAATGCTGCTCCGCATCAGCACCTGCACTTTCAGCTTCGGTCCCTGCTTATACTGCTGCTCTTTTTCGATCAAATCTTTGACTTCTCCTCTCCAGACCTTCGCCTCGGCTTCGTACTTGATCGATCTTAATTTCTGATTCCGCTGTCTTCGTCTGGGATAAGATTCGTAAGAGAAGTCTATCACGAGTATTGTTGCGAACTTTTCTGCAACTTCGAAAAACCGATCGACCCCTTCAGATTTGTATCTGGAATGATCCCTGCTAATGCGCTCCGACCCGATGACTACAGACAGCGTTTCGAGGTTTGGAAATTCTTTGAAGAAGTTTGCCATGAGCTCTGGGGTAGGGAATAGCCCAGGTGATTGTCCCAAGTAGTGTCTTTGGATGCTTTTAAATACCATTAGGTGTCTAATAGACGTGGAGTCCAGCCAGCAGCCACTATCATTGAGTGCCTCCACATTATCGCTGTCCAACAGTATAGTGTCTCTCTTGCAGTCGAATGGTATGCTTCGGAAACTGATATGTGGTACCCTCCTTAGGTCGGAGAATTCCAGTGTATCCTCTCCCACAGGCCGGAGATATTGGGGCCCAAAAGTCAAAAGCACTGGTAATTGTCTAGGTAGACATATGGGCCTCCTCACTCACCAGAAGCATGGTCATCGAGATCTCGCGAAATGATCCATCATCAAACGTATCTGGTTCAAACCACAATTTTAGGGTTGAGTCACAATAGACACTGTCATGTGAAATGTCTTCCTCAACTTCCGGAGTCTGCAGTAGAGTATTCGAGGCTCAGGTAAATAAAGCTTCCAGATCAGGTCTCTGAGCCCTTGCGGAAGATTGCAGAAGCCATGGAACGTTCTCTGGGGACTGAGGGGCTCCTGCCACTCCAATTGATGAGCTTGCCAACTGTTCACGACTGGGTTGCATCTGTATCATAGACCCATGGCCGTTGGGAAATGCACCATTCGTCTATAACTTCATGAGCAAAATTCAGTAGGGAAATTGAAGAGGTGTTCTAACCTGGGACATATGCAGTTGGTAAATTATCATCATAACACCTATCATCATTGGCAATCAAGCGAGTAGGTTCCACAGCTGTCGGTTCATACAGAAGCTCGTCGTCTGGTACGAAATATATCAGTTGCGTTGATATAATCGAACAGGTTCAGCAAGCTTACATATCTCTGACGGAAGAGGAGTCTCAACGCGGAGTTCAAGATCCTTCAAGAGCTGGATACAAGACGTCTCAATTCTCGGCATTGCAGCCGGAGACTCTTGAAGTTGTCCAAACGCGCAGCGGGAAGTTTCCGCGGTAGTAAGTTCCTCTTGTGTATCCATCGTCGTGGAAACAACGGGGCGTTAAAAAGCTGGTGAGGTGTCGAGGTTTTATCGAGGTGTTGAAGAACCACAGTGTTCTGAGATGGTTTTCGAGGAGGACATATTGAAAACGGCCCAGCGAGAAGACCTTGAAGCCCGTACGCACTACTTCCCAAATAGAATTAGCGACCAAGTCACTGAACACAGACGATGCTATTGACATCGTGCTCGGCGAGATGACTCAAGGAGTGAACAATCGACTTCATCATAGCCCGATCAAGGCAGGAGAGCATATCGTGAAAAGCACTAGAGCCAGGTGCAAACAAGGAGGCTCTCTGGCTCACCCCGTCTTAGACTTGACTTCTTCACGTGCATGCGACTATTTACTATAGTAGACAAGGATATTAGACTTTGGACCTTTTCTGATATAGCGAGAATGCAGAACTGCTGCTTAATGTGCGTGCAATTGGGGGAGCTGCAGCTTAAGTACATCCCAAACCGTCACTACTGAACAGCAGTGAAATGCTCACGCGACTATACTCAAATTGGGAACAAACAAAGGGCATCTTATTGCTTGCGTTCGCCAGCATCATGAAGCTCCTTCCTTCACTTGACCCCTTTTCTGCACTGTGCATGACCACATCACCCTGTCAGACAGACTCGTGCGATGGGAGCACGGGGTTTAGAAGAATTTGGAAGCGGATCTCCCCAAGGTCTCGATATGAAATGGGTCAAAGTCCACGTCAACTGAGGCCGCACGGTAGGCCAGGTACATGAAGACAGGCCCGTCGCTCTTTCCGACTAGGAATTGGGGCTAATTCAGGCCTCTCTGCGACTCTCTGTGGTTACGCCAACACGTGTAAGTCCCGAGGAAAGTTCAGTACTTTCAGCAAGCTCATATCTCTCCATACTTTCCGCATTTGCCAGATAGCCCAATTGCGTGTTATCCATTCGTCAGAACCCAGCAAGAAAAAATCGCGCATCTGACATACAAGGAAGTGGAATCTACTGGTGCGGGAACGTGCATCAAATTACTTACTCAGAAGTAAATCACCGGTTCTCTGTCACAGTGCTCGAGATGAGCTTCCGACAGGCTTAGAAATGTCGTCTTTCGGGAAGCACAAGCAGGAGACATTGCGAGAAAACCGTCCAAGCAAATCTCAATGCAGAAAGCAAAATCAACGCATAACGAGAGGCATTCGCCAACGCTCTTCCCGCCCATTCCCATGCTGTTCTGGTGTTCTCGGTTAGCGCCAAGACAGCGGCTCGCGCTCGAAAGATCGAGAAAAATCAACGTATTATGTATTTCCTTCCAGTACGCCAAATCCGAATATCCTTACACCTTCATCCAGAGCGTCAACACGCCCTTTGCATACTCTACGATCTCGTCGCCCCCTAATTTCGATTCTCCGTAAACCCGATCGACAAAACTGATGGGCACCTCAGCAACCGTGCAGCCCATGGCCTTCGCCCGAACCATCATCTCCATCTGGAACGTATATCCCTTGCTCTCCGTGCTCTCAATAACCTTCTGCAGAACCGCTCTCTTGTATAATCTGAAGCTGCCCGTCAAATCACTAACACCCGGTCTGAGCACCGTATCCGCGAACAGGTTGGCGCCTCTCGATACCAGTTTCCGCTTCAAGTCCCATCCGAAAACACCTCCATCCCCAGCATATCTCGTTCCAGTGACAATATCGTATCCGCCATTCGTAGGGAGCTCCTTCTGCTTCGCGATCATGCGCGAGATGAACTTCGGGTGATGCGAGAAGTCCGCGTCCATAATGATGACATAGTTTCCTGTGACGAATTGCAGGCCGTGTACGTATGCCGTTCCAAGACCGAGCTTGCCGGCGCGCGCTTTGAGGAGGACATGGGGAGAGTAGGCTTTTGCAAGCTGGTTCGCGACGATTTGGGTGCCGTCTGGGGAGCCGTCGTCGACGATGATGAGTTCCCAATCAAGGTTCCTGTAATTCATTGTCAGACTTGGCGTATGGCAGATAGATGGAAGCATTTTCAGGAACGCACTGCTCGGTGAAGGTCCGGTTCAGCAACCAGGTAATGATTGGGAGGTTGCGTCTCTCATTGTATGTAGGTAGGATGACTGAGTATTTGTCCTTGCTAATGGGCGCCATCGTGATCGAAAGATTCTGAAGGAGAGAAAGAAGAGAATGGAACAATCAAAGAGTTGGAGGATCAATTGCCAAAGGAGTGTGGTTGTTGAGGACGAGTGGTAGGTACGCGATGTGGCTTCAAGGGTGTCGTCGCGGATCTCGAGTTCTAAAGGGGCGCTTACATAAGCAGCCTAAACTTATCTCGACGTCAACCCCATCAAGCCTTGAAGCAAGCACTACGAGGCTCAGAAAGACATAGACTGTGTTGATCTTCTTTGAAAAGTATTGAACGCTACCCCTGGTGCTTATTTTATTGCTTTTCATTGGGTTGAAGGACGCTGTCATCTGGCATTCCTTTGCTCTTGCAATCAGCTGGGACTTCCCAAACTTTCTGCGTCCTCGCCAAGAATCTACCCTACAAGCCTGGCATGATCTGGGGAGCATAAGTTGAAGCTTCTGGTTCTCGATATCTTTCCTTACAATCAACTTGCCTACGCCGATCGCATCGAGGATTTCCCAATTGCATTCTGCCAAGATCTTGCTCGACTTCTTGCCAAGAAAACTCCAGCGGCGCAAAAGTCCTGGCCTGTCAGTCGAAAATCCCATTTCACAGTCTAAGGAATTTTGAACTAGTTCCAGAGCTCTGCGAAATCCAGTACATTACCTCTGCATTCTATCGAAATACGCTTCAGATCTCTTCAATACCGACGTTCTCTCCGGCGATAACCTTGTCGACAGTGGATGCATATCCTATGGGCATATTAATAATGGCGGTCTTAAACATCACGGCTGCTTCATTGCCAAAGCATCTGGGCCGGTGAACCTTAGCCAGGTTATAGGGGGAAAATCTCACAGCACAAAGATATAACCTGATGCACTAGAGGATGAGACTCACGAGAATTATAATTTGTGCCAGGACGTGGCACCACTCGAAGATTCAATCCTCAAAATATCATGCTCGCTGTCTCTCAACTTGTTTTGAATCTATTGTGCTGCTTTTTGATGCTTCGTTTCCTTTCTCCTTGAGTGCCAGTTGAAATCTTGGTTTGTGACAGAAGGCTGTGCCCGAACCCTAACAGTTTTTTCCCCCAGAACAAACCTTCAGCCGGGCTCAGATCTGAACAGAGCAGTACTTACTTTCTTAGAGGATTTTCAGCCACCTGACTGAAGAAAGGGCGAGTGATGTTGCGAGCTTTCTTAAGTACAAAGTAATGTCCCCGGTCCCCTACATAAGGCAATTCTTTTCATTTGTGGCAATGGACTGTATCTTGTACCTTTTCGGTCGAGGACACTTTGTCTACTAGCTCGTTGATTCACCTAAGCTTCCTTCCGCTTTGAAAAGTTCCTCGGAGGAGGAAAGATGGTCAAGTGAGGTGGTCCGAGCTCTCGCTAATCCTCCATATTAACCTCAGCTCCCCTTTCCCGTCTTACCATGTAACCGTCAATCTTCAAGCAGCGTATAATTGGACTGACACAACTTTCCCACTATCAACTTCCAAGACCTTATCTTTAATTTCAAGATTAGTGAGTTCATCCTGTCTATGCCTTTGCTAATCACCAGATACGCACATCTTAAAGACTCTTCTCGGACGCCCTGACGCTTCAAGAACAACAAAAGTTGCACATTTGTTTACAGTTCACCTTCAATAGACAGACATCGATTTCAACGTCTCGCTCACATGACGACGCTTTCAGCCCTCACCTCAAATCCTCAAGCAACTCAGCATCTTCGGATTCCGAGGATTCTGACAGCCCAGTCGAGCCAGCCCACAAGAAGAGAGGCAGACCTCGCAGGGATCCACTACCACCTACGACTGCCAAGGTACAGAAAGATCGAGACATGAATTCCCAACCCAGGCCAAAGTCAATTACAGCTACGTTCGCATCAACGAATGCCCCGAGAAATGTTACGTTTGTGCCTGGCCCTCCAAATCCTAGAACGCCAGCCACGAGAATTCCTAGAACACCAGCTGATAGAGATCCAGGCACTTCTGCAACAAGAGCCCGCATAACTATTCAAATTGAAGTCCAGGTCCCCCAAAACAGTGTTCAGGCTCTGCGCATCAATGGTTGTCCTCAGACTACTCCGAAGCGGAAGAGCGTCTTGAAGTTCTGGTCGTAAGTGCGCTCTTACTTCTGACCATTTCTGAGGCTGTGTAACTAATCATCTGTTCTACAGTAAGCCTGTAGCTGGATTCGTCCAGCTGCGAATTGGTCCGCAAGCGCAGGTGTTCTCTATTCACCCCGAGCTCATCTCTCACTACTCATCTTTCTTCAGACATGCTTTCCATCGTCAAAATGATGACAAGGACCAAATAAAGTTCTTGATCTTGAAAGATGTTGAGGTTTCTGTGTTTGGACTGTTTAACCAATGGCTCTTCACCCAGGAAATCGAATGCGAAGGAGCAAGTCCCGACTTGATGGACGTCGCCAAACTTTGGACCTACGGTGGCATTTGGGGTGTCTGGCAACTTTAAAACGACGCTATGAAATTGCTAATTCCCTTGGTCAGTCGTGAAACGGAAGGTCCCCAGAAGGAAAAGAAGACTGTTCTTCAACAATTCGTCGAGCATGCCTACGCCACCAAGGAGAACACAGCATTGACGAAGCTGGCTCTTCATAGAATTTTGTCCTTCGTATCCTTCGTCGATAACATCAAGCAATGGATCGACAACTTTCCTCCGGGCTGGCCGAATTCACGGTTGGATTGATGCGGTACATGTCCAAGCTACCAAAGAACTTGCATTGCCCTCTACCAAAACAGAACAGCATATACCTGGGTGCGGCAAAGGCAGAGGTCGACTTGACAGGCTGATTTCTGGAGTGTATGTCTAGTGGTAGCGTGTTCAGCAGGGTGAACTATCCGGGAGATCTCGGCAGTTCCGGTAAATGTGTTGAGACAGCGAGGTGATGGTAGCCTGCTGGTAGTATGGTCAAAATTCAGTTCTTTAGTTGGTACCTGTTCAACACAGCACCAGGTCGAGCATTACTACGAGTTTCATGGTTTTTTTCTCTCTCTAATAATCACCCATCAGCGGTCGAGGGGCTTAAATTCGCTGATGACAATGGCATGGATGGAATGCAGATGTGTTATTCTCCTCTCGCAAATCTACCGCAGGAGCATATCTAAGGGTGCCTGGAGCTCGATATCTCCATATTTGACTCTGGTTATCCTGATTTCAAGTGCTTGAAATTTCAAGTGCTGTTCCAGGCGAGCAATTCTACTTAGTCTACAAACACATAGGCATTTGAAAATAGATCTACTTGTCATACAATCAAAAAGCTTTGCTTTCTACTAATTGAACCATTTTTGCCGTGATGTCTTCCTCAGGATGAAATTAGTATGCCACTCAACTAGCAGTCAAGAGGGAGACCGGGAGGCCGCTGGTTGATAGCCAACGAGGTCAAAATAGCAATTTAATCGCGTCTCTAGCTACTGGTAGCACTATCTAGGAGCACCGCTAGCATGTAATCTAGCGGTCCGCAGACGTTCGTCAACTTCCACGTAAGATATACTGCCCGCATTGCATCATACAGACCCGAAAGCTAAGTTGGATCTCAAAGGTCGGCATCGAACCCAACAAGAAGAGCTTCATTGTCCACAAGAATCTCGCATGCTAATACTCTCCGGTCCTCGATGCAGCATTCAATGGCCAGTTCGTCGATGGTCAAGCCCAAACCATGAGTTTTGGTGATGTCGAGCCTGATATCTTCGCCCTCTTGGTCGATTGGATGTATCTGCAGAAGATTCAACGCCGTAGGCTTCCTTCCTCATCTCTGTCTATACAGCTTTGAATTAGCCTACTGACTCAATGATAGCAAACAAAGAGGCTATATGCTTTCTGGAGTAGACGAAGCTGTGGAATCTTGCCGAAAGATGTCTCATCCGAAACTACAAAATCAGAGCATGGTTGCCTTAGATCTTTGCAACTTCTCCCGAGGTCTCCTTTGGCTTCAGCTAAAAATCTATATCTACCACCACACCTGTGAACATAGTCCTCTGAGAAGACTTTTCGTTGACCGCAAAGTCCGGATATTCATCATCTGGAAAGAACTAGGAGATGATATCTCGGAGTTTGTCAAGCACGAGACTTTGGAAGGTGAATTCGCTCTTGACTTTGTGAGGAAGTTGGTGGGATATTTAGACACTTCGCTCGTGATTAGGCATGAAGAATCATTGACCGAGGGACCCAAGTATATGAACTACTTGGTCGGAGATAAGAACGGAAAAGACAAACCGACGTTCCAAGGATCCACTTCAACTTGATTAAATACCGTGAGTTCACGATGACTCGGCACAACCTTGACTGTTCGATGACGGGCACTATAGGTATTTGAGGGAAAGCGTGACGGCAGTGATCGAGGAAGGAGAGGAGAGAACCTTTCATTTGAACTTTTCAGCAACATGTAGCTTTGATAAATGATAATCTTAAGCCTTGTATGTCATATACCTTGTCGTAGCCATTGTCAGCTTCCACATGTGAAGTTGACACCAAGCATTTATTAAATGCTTTGATCTTGATCTTGATCGCCCTGAGCCCTCTCTCATTTGGTCTCCTTTCTCCCACAGGGCTCGTGTCGATTTTGGTTTTCACGAACACGATAGGTCGGCTCTTTCCTAGAGTTCGATGGAATCCGGAAGGCATAGCATATCAAAGGGATTTTCATAACATTTTCACGGACGAAAAGCCGTTTCATTTTCAGATGACGCGTTCAAAGTATCCAAAAGCTAGCTACATAGAGTCCAAATCGCCATACAACCGCAATGCGCCGGGCTAAAGTCTACTTGTGTACCTCAGAAGGCGGTACTCCTCGGCGCCGAGCATCATAGGTTCAATTCGAAAAATGGAAAAGCAGAGGAGAAAAGATGCGCGAAACTGCCCCCAAACCTTCTGCCAGCCTAAAAGCCAGGGTTGTCACTGCTCAAATATCCCTCTTACCATAGAACTCATCCTCGTCATCCTCCGATGCTTCGATAAACTCTCTCAGACCGAGCTCACTCTTGTCTTCTTCATAGAGAGGCATATGGTCATAGCTAACATTGTCTTCATTCCGGTTGCTCTCATCGACCACAATTCGCGCACCATTGGTCATCTGCTAAAATCACAAAATTATCACCAAGTTTGCCCTCTAGGATGAGAAATGTATTCTGAAGCTCTCAGAGTCCAACAGAAACACTTATTTCAGTAGCCATTTAAAAGACAAAATGACATGACATACCTCTTCCTGCTCCAGGAGTTCAGTCTCGGGAACCAGCTCGTCATCCGAAAACTCGAAGCTCTCACCATCTGAGCTACTGTCGCTTAATATGGATTCAGAAGAGCACATGGCGATCTTCTCACCAAGAGCATCGTTGACCTTATCACCGAGCTTTGCTGTACGATGGCGAGCCCGACGGTGACGACCTTCAAGATCGACACCATCAAATCCAAGTCCAACATCCCATCCAGTCAAACCGACGCAGCCCTTCATCATAGCTAAGGTAAACCCATGTCGCATCCGATCAGGCATGGTCTTCAGGATTCGCTCGACATTGTGCTTGATCATAGCCGACAGTGTCTTTTGAATAGCGATATCCTCCAAGCCTCTGGAGGTTCCCATGTAGGCGAATGTCTGGAACTCCTTGAGCGTGTTTCCAATCTCATTGTCCTCCCCAAGTTCCGTAATCTGCATGCGACCCAGGAGGATCTTCGCAAGGTCGTCAATTACGAGGTCCTTGGCTAACTTCCAGAGCTTGGCGTAATCCATGAGCTTGATTGCACCAGCGGGACCCTCGATCTTCTGGGTGTAGAACCAGTTTTGGAATTGCACCAGCGGGACCCTCGATCTTCTGGGTGTAGAACCAGTTTTGGAGGATGCCGAAGGCAGCTTCGCAGCCATGTAGAGTCATCTTACTGGAGTTGGCATCGGCAGCAAGGAGTCTTCGGAAGGAGAGGGAGTAGTGGGCAAGGACACTGTGATGGATTGTGAAGATTTGCTTCGTAAAATCTCCGAATATGTCGATTTCATATTCATCGATAACGGCGACTTCGACCATGCGCTGAGGGACACTAGAGAGATCTGTGAGTCTTGAATACTCTGATGAACAGTAGGTTTCTGGTGGCAGAACTTACAAGAAGTTGAGAGGAGGAACAACCTCCAATGGGTCGAGGCTCGTGTGACGAGACATTGTGCTCGAGCTTGCATGAGACATGAACCAAGGTAGATTACGCTTTACTGGTGGAGTGTCGAGACCTCCGCTGGCGGGGCGCTTGAAAGGGTTGGTATGCTTTGTGCTTGGTGAAGACATTTCCTCGAAACTGTTCCGCAGTTTGGTTACTTTCGAATTTTGCGTCGAAGAATAGAGAATTGCGTCGAAGAAGCAGGCGATCAGAATGAGGCTAAGGCCGCTTTCTATGACTGATTAGTGCGAGTATAGTTGCACGTGTTGTCATTGAAATTGAGCTCCAACGTCGGGTGAATGTTTACTTTCATTGAATGCCCTCGCTTAATTTTAGTCTGCCTCTGCCAGCGACAAAACTGTGCCGAAATTCAATTTCACAGATTGGTTGAGACGTCGGAATTGAATTGCAGTCGTACTAGACTACCAATTCACTCAGAATAGTATGCAGTGGCATTGATCTGTCTCTTTCAATTACATCACAGGTGGGCGATTAAACCCATGGCCTTGGCAACGCTTATTTGCGATTGCAAGCAGATCTATTCTATCACGTCCACTTGTACCACCACATTTGATCTACTTCACTATGGATTACCGAGCTTTTTAATTGACAATGCAACCGCAAATCGGTACTAGATTCTTGCAAGTTTTCGGAAACAGCATCATGTGATGACTATCACGTGATTGTTTGTGGCGCTTTCTTCCTTGCATGTTTGCCGCGGGGCAGAAAGGGCTGTGAAAGCCCGCATGGGATTCGGTCCTGGAGATCGGACTCTCATGCTTGCATTGATGCGTTGTACCTCATTTACTAAATTTGATTTAGAAGACGTGGTTGAGCATCATCGTGCATCCCACATCCGCCACCGAGTCCCGGTGTGCTGGAACTCCATTCGTCAATCTTTTGTTTTCAAGACAGTGGGCTGGACGCCGTGCTCCCCAGAACTCTCGCTGGCGTTTATCGATAGGTAAGAAGCCCTTCTCAAGAACAGGGCGAGAAAGAGCTGGCCAAGGCGTGATTATCTGAGGCCACAGGATCGGCACGGCTGGGTAGGTTGCACCATCCGGGTCATCCAGCTGCGACCGCCACGTGGATGTGTAACCCGAAAAATTAAGACTCGAGTACACCAAAAAACACGACAGTGAAAAGACAACTCAGCACTCGACGTTATTAACTCGCTGCAGCCCTCGAGTTTGGGAGGCGATGCGGAATGCAGTTGTCAAAGCGCTGCCAGCACTTCGGTGAGCGAGGGCAATTGTCTGCCTTTCTGTGAAATTTCGCAGGCACAATGAGACTCTGAGAGCGCCGAAGAGCTCTTAAAGGTGAAAGCTTTCCCGTTTCTTGGACAAGTTCTCTTTTCCTTGAAATCAACCATTTTTTTGCAGGCTTCACTTTCGTTCCGTCCCTCGTTTGTATATCCTTTGACGATGCCACCGGCTGAAGGATCACGAGAAGTTGCGCCCGACCGACTAAGGGGTGGCCAATCGGCAGCCGTGCCAAGCACAAGAACCAACAGCACGCCGTAAGTCATGCTTCAATTGCTTCGAGTCAAAGAACTAACGGCCTCTCAAAGTCGCAAGAAGCGGCAGTACAGTCCAGGTGAAAGACTTCAAGTTGCCGAGACTCGCAAGCGTGGAGCCTGTGAAGATTGCAGGCGGAGGAAGGTCAAGGTGCGTCGAACATGATCTTATCGAAAGTCCAGCTCTAAACAGAAACAGTGTGAGCACACATGGACCGGATCGGAGGTCGCTTCTACTGTGACATCGGGTTCCGGAAGGACACTCAGCGATGTTTCGCTTCGGACCGTGAGTGTGGTGTCTGAGCCTCCAGGCTACGTGCCGAGGATTGTCGCTAGGGACCATGTTGAACTATATGCCAACGGCTCTGACTTCTCTGAGAATGATTTCTCAGGGCAAGGGGACCTCAGAAACACTGTTGCTGCATCGAAGTCTTACAGCGACGCATCGAGGCATTTCGAAGCCCAGTTAATAAGGCTCATACCACGTGAACCTGTGCAGCAACTGTCAGGAACCAGGCCCACCCCGTCTCATAGCTCTAGAAGGGCTGTTCCCGAGGGCTGGTCTAGCGGGTATGTTCTGGATATGAGATCTGGCTCTACAAGTCAAGCCCAGCCATCTCACGACTCGATGGTGTCCCTGGTATCCACACGAGCTAAAATGACTGGTACAAATATGCCCATAGGTCGTGCAGCTCGTCAAGAAATGCATCCCCACCCGACACAGTCCTTGCATACTGTGTCAGAACAACGTCAGCAAGTCCAACCTCAAATGAGAACTTCTGCTTCACTCCAGTATGGTGGAAATCAGCCGAATCAGGACGTGTACCAAGACCAATTCACTGAGAAGTCCTCAAATGCTCAGAGAGGCAGAACTCAAGTTCAATCCACTGTGCCAGTGTTAAACCCAGTGGTTAACGCAGCACGACCCACAGTGCTCAGTTGGGTTCAACAGGAGCAGCCGAGATCCCATCCCGTTCAACGACATTCATACGGAACGTCTCATCTTCCCACAGGTCAGCAAAAGCTTTCCGATATGTCCAAAGACAGTTACATTCCTTTTTTAAATAATTCCCCTCCTGGTACAAGGCAGACGGGAATGGTCTCACAGTCTTTTGCGAACCATCCCGTGGGATCACCAAGTACGGTTCAAACGGCCGCATATCGTCCAATGCCAGCTGAGGCCCATTCAGATATTCCAGAGACGTCTCGTTCCCAATTTTGGACGCCAAATATTCCGAGACCTCCGGTATTTGGGGATTCCGAACCTAGTGACAGACTTCGTGAACGCCAGAACAAGCCAATCACACCTCCTCGACCGACCCAGGTGCAACCACAACAGGCTGGCTACGCACGGTCAATTCAAGTCCCACAGTCTGGTCCCGTAATGCAGATGCAGTCATCGTTACAGCGCCCAACTAGACAGACTTTACAGCAGCCCTCATCTGATCCTCGCCGGCAGAGATTCTGTGAGATATGTCGAAGCAACGGGAGCCAACCCTCCGGATTCGTCTGTTACCATGTGAGTATATCTCCTCTTGCTATCGTCTTAGGATAGGTCGGCTGATATACACACTTTAGAAGTTTTAGTTGAGCCTTCTAGGGCTGAGGAGTGTCGGAGCAAAAGATTTCCACAGGCCTCGCGGCCGCATCAGTACCAGTCTGATTGACATCATCCAACAGAGGAGCATGACGGTATAGGAGTTTTTGTTTGTATCTTTATCACTTTCGACGAGGGGCGTGTAATGTCAATTTCAAGTAGGAGCTGCTGGTTTGTTTCCACGCATCGGATCAATGATAAATTTGACGTTTACGGCCCCACTGCTTAAGCGAGCAACCCCCTGTTTGTGAAAACAACTTCAAGTCAATGACGGTGATAAACCAGTAAGAGGGTGGTCCCATTATCTTTCTATTGGATTGCAGAAGGTGTTGGACCAGCCCCTTCGATGCTGGCGACACTTTCTCCTTTGTAATTGCTTAAAATGTGCCACATAAGCACTCCATCGGATCTGCCGCCCACAAACGAGGTCAATAAAAGCCCGCGTACAGTATAAAATCCTCCTCCGTCCTCCTCCGGGACATATCCCGACGAGTACGCCTAATCCGGAACTATGGCCATTCTCCCCGACAGACCCAGATTTCGAAGTCACGAGTCAGCCAAGAATGGCGGCCAATCGCCTCCTAAAGTCTCATCCGCCACGACAGCACACCCCCAAAAGCAAAACCCACCGCCGCTCGCGTCGCACCACAACGTTCCGGCTTCCATCAAAAGTCGCCGCGTTTTTCCATATCCCGGAAAATCAGAACTTTTGTTGCTCATCGCACAAAACCCGCCTATTCCGAAGCCCGGGTAAGTATTTCCGCCCGTTCCCCGTCAGCCCCTATCCATGGCCCCTTCAGCGGAAAGCTAATCCGACGTTCTCCCCGTCTGCTCTCGCAACAACACTTCTCCGAGCATTGCTTTTTGCGCATCGGCATCAACTCCGACGAGTGCCTCGCTCGAAATCCGCTGGTCTCCGCCTGTGTTGAAGTGTCGACTTTCCGCCGCACCAATTAAACGGCTCTGATGGATGGGTTGAGTTTCTTTGTTGCAAATCGTCAAATCCGGCGTACTTCCGACGGCCGCGGATACCTACGCTGCGTGTGTAAATCCCGCGAGGAATGCCCCTTTTTCACATGTCTATATCCGGCAATATATCACGATATTTACCTGTCGGTTTCTTATCTCGCGGATGGACATTAAATTTACCGCGGGATCTTTCTCTCTGTCGTATTTCGCAGCGGAAAATACTCCGACGAAAGCGGAAGAATTTTTTATTGTTCGGAGTTTCTACCCTTTCGCAATTTTATTGTCCCTGATATGAGACGGGGAGTACAGGAGAGCGCGGCATCTCGCGGATAGAAGCCGTAGACAGCAGAGTCAAGTCAGAAGTAGCCGCTCCTCAATCCGCGGCTCTGAACTCTCTCGCAAAGAATCGATCAATCACATTCCGCCCTTTGATCTCTTCAAACTTCTGTTGCAAATCGACATAGAGCCGACCGGACCGCTGCCGTTCGCTTGGGTTTCTTTTTTGTTGGTCGGCTACGGTCTTCGCGGTCCTGGCGGTCCGTTCCACTAGCATTTCATCGCAAACGCCTCATGAATCATGGACATTTCAACAACAAAGAAAATTTCTCTTCATCTTAGGAATCTGTTGCAAGTCGCAAGAAAACGCCTCGGATACGTATTCTTAAATTCCCATAATAATCTCACCATATTCATTATCGACTTCCGTTCCTCCACGCTTCTTCCGCTCACAATTAGTACATCGTGCCAGAAAAATTGACCATTTACCGCCTCATACCCCCTCGTACTATGAAATCATTAATAGGGCACCAAAACGACTTTCCGCTCTGTTGCACATCGCAAAGAGAACGGTCCGGACCCTTTCCGAATTGTTGCAAATCGCATCGTACTACTCTTCAGGCCATTTTCGTCGCCTGTGGTCAGCCTCGGCGGTAGGTCACGCCACAAATCTCTCCACTCGCTTGACGTTGTCACCTTATTTACATTTTGCCCTCTTCAGACTCCTCTGATTGTGTGTTTATTTTTCTTTTTATTGTCCTTGTTGCACTTCGCAAAAAGCCGGTGGGCCTCCACATTCCGGCAGTGAGGTTTGTTCGTGTGGTGAGTTTTCTTGAAAAGGTTCCGGACCGGCGATTCCAGCGAGAAGCGCTCCGCGGAATGTATGAGACGACATGTCATTGTGCAAAGAATTGTGTTTTTGTTGCAAGTCGTAGATTGAGTCCGTCCATAGCCGCTCCAATCGCTCCGTACTCCATTCTGTTCTTCCGGAAGTATCTCGGATGAGCGCCGAGCTTTGCTTTGCTGCTCCCCGAGACGAGGGAATGAGTGCCCTCGGAAAGGTCGTCCGCGTCAGGTAGAGTTCATCGGATGTTATTTTTCGGTCTCTGCAGCTATATATGATACCTATGAAAGAGAACATTTGACGTTCCGGTGTTGTTATCAAGTATTGTGTTGAGCATCAGGTCAATAACTGATGCAAATCTCTTCGCTTACAATCCCTGGAGCAATACACATTCCATCAAAAGTTTCCTTTTCGGAATAATCTTAAAAGTCAAAGGACCATTGCGCTATCAGCTTCCGAGCATCGTAAACTCCATTCGAAACTCTCCAATCAAACGAGGAAGTACAAATCTTTGTTGCGCATCGCAAGGAGGGGGTTACCCGACACCTATTCCCGAGCCCCTTTTCCTCCTCCCCACCTCGGCCCATCAACACCAAAAGTCACCTTGTCATCCCCACAAGATAACACCACTTCTCCTCTGTCCCTAAACCTCAACATCCTATTTCATTTCGGGACCAAACAAACATACCATACTCTATCCCGAAGACTTTTATATCCGCCTTCCGCCTTTCGCCCTTAAAGAAGTAGGAAGTCCCCATGTCAGCTCACTAGACAGCTAGATCATCAAATCTCAAAGAGATAAACACCACCTGTCTTCGGAACAAGAAAGAAAATAGTGGTTTGTTGCACATCTAATCCCGAAGCCGACTCCGAGCTCCGCTTCCCTCTTCATAACATCCATTCTTACTACAGTATCATTCCATCGGTACATTTCCGAAGCCATTCCACCGTCCTCACACCACTCGAGTTCGCGTCAGCAATCACTCCATCGGGTGTACATTCGCTTGGTTGTGGGGACGTAAACACACCATTTTTTTCTTCGGCCGGCACCATTCCGAACCTAGACCGTCGGAGTATCTTTGGATGGAAACGAGGTAAACGTAAAACTGGTAAAAAAAAAAAAAACTCTGTTGCAAGTCGCACTCCGAGACCGAAGCCGCGGCCGAGTACCGCGGTGGATGAGAATATGCGGAGTTTCTCCTTTGGGTCAAGTTGGTTGTCTCGTGTTTGACCGTTGTCTGACCACCAAGCTGGATCTGGTTCGGAGATTCTAGTACATATCGGAACGGCCCGAAGTGGAGGGAACGAAGTTTGGATGAACGGTCTTTGTGAGATATCCATCAAGAGTCAACGGCTCATCTGTGATCTCTCACGCTGGATTACCATGCAAAATGACTTCACCATCCAAAGCACTAGTCAGCGCTCGCTCCCGCGCTCGCTGTATCAGTTTCCGCCGCCCTTAAACTCGCGCCATCTCACCATCTCGTCTCGCCTCGCTTCCCCCACCAAAGAGAGAAACATCTCCCAACCTGAATCCCAATCAATCCAAACAACACCACTTCCCTCTCACCTGCCCACCATGTATCCTCTTCTCCTGACACTGCATAGAATATTATTTCTTGTTGCACATCGCAAAAAAGCCGAAGATATCCGGAATTCCGATATTCGGTGTTCGCATTCTCCTTTTCGTGCGAACATCGACCGAGGTTGGGATGTTCTGACTCTAGGACCTAAGTATCTCAGTATGTCAACAGTCAACACTCTTCTCATCCGCGACAGATCTCTTTACATGCATTGAGCAACGTCACTTGACCCTCCACCAGCATAAACTCATCTGCATGCGGGCCCGGCATTTCCGTACTATTAGCCTTTCGAACTACCATCCCGTGCCCTCTGTTCCCCTTCCATCCAGGTCCCTTCTCGGAGGCCTTTTTTCTTGCTCTCGCCTGCTCATCCATTATTATTTTGTTGCAAATGGTACAATCTCCGAACCCGCGCGCAACTCCGAGCCAACTCACAATTCCAAATCTCCCTACCTCGTTAAGAAGTTTCGGTTTCAGGCTCGGCGCCACGCACGCCGTTGAAACTCGGAATTTCAGGACGAGGTTCGGGAAGCGAGAGGCGAGTCCGGGGTCCCGTGTTGCGAGTTGGAGTCAATAAGTAATCATATGGTGGGTGGGAGAATGGATGCAATAATTCCTTTGACTTGTCTGTCTATCAGAGACATGGAAATGGGCACGAAGGGGAGCAATAGTAAGTGAGCATAGCTCAAATTGTCCGGGTATCATACTCTATACATGCGATATTAACGAGCAACAAACAACAAAACTCCCAACATCTTTCGCTATGGTATGCAGCGGGAAAGCTCAATGCACTTTTTGCCACCTTTCCTCGAAGAGAGGAGGGAAGCAGCAACAGCTCAAGTGCCAAATTCGCCTTCCTTCTTCGCCTCACCAGCTCTCCAATTAAGCACCATCACAGTATCCATATCCTTCCCTCCGCCTTCCCGGAAGTACACTTGCCTGACCATCCCGTCGACCTTCCCGCTATCCAGCAACTTATACGCCAACTTGTCTCTCGCGTTCGTCTTATCCCTCAACGGCGCCAGACTATGCAGAACCTTGATATTGTCTCCCCACGTATGCTCCATTTCTTGCAAATTGATCTTCTGCACTTTCCCCCCTCGCAATCCACTAGACCAGAGATGACCGTTTGGATAGTGAGCTATTGAGAAGCCGTTGGAGAGGATAGTGTCTTTGCCGAATTGCCAGCGTTGCAGGAAACAGGAATCGCAGATATCGGCAACGAGATGCATCTTCTCTATCTCGAGCTTGAATCCGGCTTTCCAGTGATGGAGAGAGATCATCTCGCGACCTGATTCGTAGAATCCAGAAAGATCGCCGTGCATATCGACTTGATGGAGATTAGGGACGTGGGTGAGTTTCGTGGAGGAGAAACGGTATATGCAGTCCATGACTGTGATATCTCCTGCTGTGGTCCGGAGATGTTCTTTGCATTCATCTGTGTGGTCGTCTATGATTTTTGCTAGAGGAAGAGAGATCATGATTCCTGCGCCGCCGAAACCCATCAGGCCGTAGTTGTTGACTGCCCACCAGTCTTCGCTCAATGATCCGATGTATTGTTCTTTGCTGGAGTCGTATCTGGAGAGGAGGTTCTGAAGGTCGTGCATACTGGGGAAGAAGGTATCGTCGTCGATGAGCACCACCCACTCCGTTTTGTCGTTGCGTGCTGCGTACATGACGTTGACTAGGGAGAAGTATCGCTGGGCGAAAGAGTCCTTGGGTCGTACCGGGTGGATGATGCTGACTTTCATGTCTTGGTCATGGAACTCCTTCTCAAGTTTTGCCATCTCCTTGGTATCCGCAACCTTTTCCTCTATTTCAATCACAATGGCGAAGAGCCTGGCATTGGTGTGAGGCAGCCATCGTGCCATATGCTTGACTGTCTCCTTCAGCCGTCCCATGGTGGTCTGTATCCCGAATATCATATTGGACGCATCCACTCTTGAGAGGTTCACGTTGGGGACTTCGAGGTGTACTGGCGGTAGACATTTCGGTATGTCGACTGTTGTTGACTTCGCAAGATCGATAGTCGTGAAGTCTTCGAAGAGAGGTTCGTCCACGATGGAGAGAGAAGGCCGTTCATGTTTCGCAGATGGGATTGCTATGATGTCGCGCGAGACGTATTTGATGGGATACGAGAATTGATAGGCCTCAAGCCATCCCAGCTGTTCCGTACAGGGGTGACTCTCGACCTTGATCTCGGGTTCTGTGGTACCAATCCAATTGTCAACACTCTTTAGATGGCCTGCATCGCGTCCTTCATGCACGATGAAGACGATGGTTCCGAAAACTGTAAGAAAGAGAGCCAGTAGTGAAACTCTGCGCCGACTCATGATGGACTACATGAAGCTTTGATAGGATCGAAGGGGAACGAATGGGGCTTGTAAAGGAAATGGGATTAGGAAGGAGTAGGGTAGGAAGACGAGTTTGGATCGAGAGATCCAAGAGAACGACCTACTAGGCACTGATAGTGCGACGTGATGCCGGATCTGAAAGACGGATCTCGTCAATCATTTTAGCTTCCGAACATGGAGCAATATCTTTATCACGATTTATGACATTGGCACATCGCGTTCATTGGGTTCGTGTTCAACAATGAGGCGGATGTGATGTCAGCAGGAAAGCGCGGAGAATAAGGCTGTATTGAGAGACGGCTAGAAATTTCAACGCGACGCGTAGCCATTGGGAATTCATAGAACGAGATATCTTATCTCTTGACTGAGATTTGGTCAGTAATTGTGTGTATAACCATTAGAATGATTTAAGTGCAGAATGTCCCCATTCAGTGTTGAAATTTCCTTATCAACATGAGGCTACACAAGGCTGAGCTTGGCAGACATCAACGACAGGGATCCGCTCTTGTTGGATTTCCAGCCGCCTCGGCATCTCGAGCTTCTCAACGTCACTTCGACCGCTGGAAAGTCAACAAAGCCCGAAGACAAATAGATATTCAGCACCCACTAAGAAGGCCGCGTAATTCGATATGCAATAGCATCCACAGACTTTCCACTCAATCCCCTATCATATACAGCCTGCAGGATGGCCTCACAACCACCTTCTCAAGCCTCACGACGACGCTCCTACCCCACCGAACAGGCAGCTTCATCTCCAGCTGCAGAAGGATCTACAAGAGAAGAAAGCACATCCGAACCACAATCGATACGACTCAATAACCCACAACGATCTGCGCCTGTTACCTCAACCATCGAGGCATCCAAATCCCTACCAGAAGCCACAGAGTCGCGAATATGCTGGATCTGTCAACAAGAGGATACAGATGACAGGCCCGAAGACTCGGAATGGCGCAAACCATGTCCATGCTCCTTGACTGCACATGAGTCCTGCCTCTTAGAATGGATCGCCGACCAGGAATCTCCCAAAAGAGGGGACCTCGTCCCAAATACCACGATCGAATGCCCTCAGTGCAAAGCAGAGTTCAACATACAGCGACCCCGGGACCCGATCGTGTCTCTCTACGGATCAGTACAGCATATGGCAAAGAGTCTAATATTTCCTACCGCTGTCAGTGGGCTGGTTGGCTGCTTATACTCTGGACTGCTGGTATACGGGCTCAATTCAACGATCACAGTATTCGGCACCGAAGAAGCGAGATCACTTTTGGGGGGTCAAATCGCACTCGGAAGAATAAATCAGTACTCCGCACGAGGAAGAATGGCCAAGTTATTACACGTTCTAGATCCGTTCTTCCCCACGATCCTCCGAGTCAAGAACTACAGCCTTTTCCTATCCATGCCATTAATAGGGCCATCCCTCATCCTCCTCCGCACAAGTCTTGCAGACCAAGCCTCTGGAATTCTGCTGCCAATTGTAAAGGCCCCTGTACCCGTCTCTAACTAGTCAAAACCACTAACTGTCCCACCAGTACTTCCTCAACCACCAGAAAGCCCACCCCCACTTCAACCTCACCTGGCCACCCTCTCCCGGCTTAACATTCGCAACCATCCCCATTCTCAAAAAATTCTACAACGCGCTCTACAACCACACCTTCTCCGACCTCGAAAAGAAATGGGATCGCGCCGTGCAGCGCCGTCCACGCGAGGGCGAAACAGCCGAGGAAATCGAACACCAGGCAGCTGAAGACGACGGCCGCGCAATCTTTGATGTCGAATGGGTGCACGAGGAAGTCGATGTTGTAGCTCCAGCAGCAGCAGATGGTGCTGTACCAGCACAACCTGCTGCAGGTGCCCAGAATGGCGGCGTAGTTAATGCGAATAATGCTGGACCTAGACGTCTCAATCGCTGGGCTTTGCATCAAGATGTCAGCGCTGCATATATCGCTACGACAGTCATGGGGGCGTTGGCTTTTCCCGCGATCTCGTCTGCTATGGGCGAGATTATCAATACGTTGCCGTTGAAGTGGAGGGAGAGGATTGGCGGTGGGCTGTTGAGGGAGAAGTGGGGACGGAGTGTGGTGGGGGGTTGTCTGTTTGTGGTGTTGAAGGATATGGTGACTTTGTATTGTAAGTGGAGGAAGGCGAGGGATTTCGGCAAGAGAAAGGTGTTGGATTATGTGGGGAAGAAGGGCGTTAAGAAGTGAGACGAGGCAGTTGAAGTTGGGTGAATGAATGAATGATGATTTCGGACTGAATAGATGAGAAGACGAATCAAATACCTCAATTTTGGGGGAACCAAGCACGACCTGTTAGCCACTAGTGAAAATGTCCATCTGCTTTGGAACCCGAGGTCGGAGTCAATGTCAGAGTACCCCTCAGTTCATCTGAGCGGACATCAGGTATACTTCGGCCCTCTATGCACCGGAAATGACGAAAAATCACGTTACCAAACATTTCCAAGCGAAGAGTAATTCTTGAACGTCACTTCTACTAAAATCTCGCAGGTACGCGAGGGGGATCAGGTGCGTTTAAATGGCCTGCTGGATTAAATTCAGAACTTTCCTAAGCTCCTTCTTGTTCCTTTCCGATTGCTCAAAAATTATTTTCGGTGCTGTTAATTGAATGAAATTCGCGAAACTTTGATCAGCTCTTTATAAGCAAGAGTCGAGAAGGGGGGGGGGCTTTGGGAGTCTCTCCTCAGAACGAAGTTGTTGTTTTAACTTAATGGTTGTAAGATTCTTGTAAGATATAACACTTTCTTTTGTATTACTTCGAAGGTCGCTGCTGCTTTGAGTGGTAGTCTTTTCTTTTTTATAGGTTGCCATGTTCTTTTATTAGAAGGTTCTGCGGATGCCGAAGCCTAAAATTGCTCGCTCATTTCTCTCCACTGGATCGGGCCAGCCTATCCCTCCTTGCAAACAGCAGCATTGTTAACCACACCCAGAGCCTGTCTCTTGAGTGCTGTAATCTCTGAAGATCAATACAGTGTCCATGAGGCCACTGTCTCTTTCCCAGTTGTGCAAACAGATCACAATATGTCCTCCAAATCCATCGATCCGGTGTCCCTTTTGGCCACTGGAACGGGCTCATGCACGTAAAAATCTGATGCCGGGCCTAGTTCAACAACGTACCCTTCAAATTTGCTGAGAACTCTCTCATGCAATGCATATGCGATCATCTCCTTATTTGCATATCTGCACATCTCACCGATGACCCCTGGTTCCTTCGTTGTGGTCATGATATCCCATAACAACGTTCGCAATCCATCTGAATGAGCTCGAGTTGCGATGTCGAAGTCCTTTTGACTCTTGCACTCCTTTTTTATGAGCCAGCCCAACATAAGTTTTTCGTCGTCCCCGGCGGTCTCACGAAGACTATCTATCCATGATCAGACTCTGGAGGGCGGGTACCTCAAATGAGTCTGCTAGCTCCCAGACCTCACACAGGCGGCAGAATTCTTCATCCGGGTCTAGCGAGTTCAGGTCTTGGTACTACAGCCAATAAACAAAGGTACCAAACGCCTCTGGGGAGGTGTCTTAGATGCGAAGGACTTTCTTCTCGGAGTTGATGAATTTTCTGGCAAAGTACGAGGAGTAGTGGCAGAGGAAGGCTTTGTGAATACCGAACTCCTGTCCCGGTTCGTCTGGGTCCTCCGTTTCCTCAGACTCATGGACCACGATCTTGACTATTGCTTGAGGGGACCTTCGAGAAGTTAGCTTTGGAAAGTGCTAAAATGTGTGTGGGACCTTACGCCAAACTCGGTGGGGGTTGAGAGTCCAATCCATTGACCAGCGCGATTTTTACCGCAATCCTCGTTCAACACGGCACATCACTCCACACTTTTTCATTGATCACTTTTGGACATCTCGAGTCTCTTAGACTTGATGCATATCAAATTGAGAGACTTAGCCGCCAGTGTCTATCACTGAGAGAATTGGCCATTACCATACGAGATCGAAAGGCGAAGCTGCCAAACAAGCAATCTATGCCGCTCTAGGGTCGATGTCCCAGCTGCGGCGTTTGAAACTTGGCCTGGACTGTCAAAATCGGACATGTTTGAGGATGTTGCCGGATGGCGAGGCCGAAATTTTTAATGACTTATCCCGGGATGAATTTTCACAACAACTGTTCCCAGTCGAGGGCAGCGCGATAGAGTTTAATCCACGAAATGGTCATGTGATAGATATGTTGATCAACTGCGCTCTCGATGCTAAATTGGCAGAAGACATCTTCTGGTGCATTTTATCGGGGAAAGTACCAGGTGCTAAGAGGCTAGAGAGTCTCCACATGTTTATCAATGGTGGTGGGTTCTTTGGGGAGCCCAATTCGCACATTCCAGCTGATACAGTTGGGGTCTTGGAGGTCGTAAGTCGGATTGCGAAAGTCTGGTCACTCGAAATAGGCATCATGGGTAAGCTGGAGGTTAAAGAGATGGATAGAAGCGATGAGTGGAATAACGGACTTGATCTCATGACTTGGATCAGGCTGAGTGAAAGCAGTCAGGAGATTCTAATACCACAAGTGGAGCCAGTAAGTCTCAATCTACGTCGGGATGTTCCATACTACTTCTCATTGCGGTCGCGGGAATCCTCCGCAGCCACTTCATGACATCTTTCAACCCTTGGTCATTCAGTCTGGCTCCGAAGCGTCATTTGAAAGCGTCCAACTGACTTTGAGGTGGTGTACTAGGTTGTCAGGAGACTATGGCCCGGCAGTGGAAATTGGCTGGAAGAGTGGCACAGCTTTCCACTGGCAGGATATGAGGGGAATGCCGGTTAGGACCCAGATAAGCTTGATGTGGATATTCCGTGATGATAGTTGTAAGCAGAGCTTTGGAAGACGCCCCTGCCGCATATGCATCATCCTATCTTCTGGCTTGTAATCAAGGCTTTTCATTGGGGTCCGTTCTTTTGCCAATTGAGTGCTCGAATGAGACGTAGGTTGTGCTTTTTTCCCCTCTGCGACAACGTATTACGCTCCATAAATCAGCGCATTCAGATAACTTAGCTATCTTACAGGAATACCACCATGCTGCCCCCACCCGCGCCGTTACTTTGTGCCTCCAAATCTCAGTCATTTCTTCGTCGCATGTGTTGAAAGATAGTAGTCAGATGCTTCCCCAGTTGATGACGATAGCCCATCAAGTTGACGCTTCTTGAGGGCCCGGGCAACGTCTCCGCGAAGTGCACGATAATATTTGGACTCCAAACACTTGTCGACCTTCTCTACATCTTTGGTTGCAACCATAGCATTCACAACGAGCCTCTTTGCATTAGCCCGCTTCGATAAGAGCTCCTGTTGCGCTATGCAAACGGCGTCGGTCCAATCCCACTCATCAGCTTGAAATCGGTCGTGAATCCTACCAATCTCCATATTCTCCAGTGATGTGATTTGAAAGTCGCCAGCAAGTTTCCAGACATGGGCTATGTCCCGCATGCAAAGAGGAGCTCCATCTTCATCTTCAATCTTCTGGTAATACAGCCAATTTACCAGAACGGAGAAGCATTTGCCTCGTCGGAGGAAAGCCGTATTTTACAGGTATCGATAGTAGTATCTTCGAAGTGTTTTGCAAAGAATGTTGAATATCTCGGTGTCGGCAGGGCTGAAGAATTTCCGAACCATAATACTGACTTTAACAATTGTCTGTGGCTCACTTGGGACATTAGCAAATAAGCATCTAATGGGAGACAAGGGCTGTTACTGCATGCTTGGAGCTCTTGCCTTCTTCGCTGCAAGCTGCCCAACTGAAGAGCTCGTCATTGCGTTCTGACCAGGACCGTCGATTATTGGTTGGACAGTCACTGTAGATGCAGTATCTTCCAGCTTCTTAGATGAGAATCCTCGAGGCAGTCTGAGTTTGACGATCAGAGACTTTGGGATGCTCTGCTCTTGCATGTTGTTATTGTGAGCTGAGTCTGGAATGTAACGTTGGAGATGGAGATCGAAAGCTAAATAAAGACAGAAGTGAGGCAAAAATAGCGCGCTCGCTAAGCCCGATCAAAAAAATTGCTTATTTTGGAGAGCACGCCAGTCTCGCTGTCACTCCTGTAGCAGAAGGTGAAGAGATGTCGCACACAGTTGCAATATCACAAGAGCTCTGAGATGGAAAGAAAGATGAATAATTCTTACTTCAGGCATTAATTCCAAAGAATTTTCATGACTTGGGAGACGTAGAAGATAGTGACTGGACAGGGGAGGATCACCAATAATCCTCCAAAGTTATACTCTGGATATTTGGTGCTTTAAAGACATTGAATTAAAGCTAATGGGAATTTAAATTCGTTTTATCGACTGCGCCGGCTTGAAGTCTTTCATATATCAATGGCGGTCCCCATTGCAACCTAATCAACTAATTTCACGTCCCGCATCACTGGTGACATGGCGCAAGGAGGGCTCGGAATGTTGTGATGCTGCCATGACTATTCTAGTTTCTTTTCGCGAATTCACTAACTTATCTCATGGACTATCTATACCTCTTTTGCAATGCTGTTGTGTCCTGATGTCTTTCGTAGGAAACCCCAAAAAAGTAAGGAAAATCCCAAACTCCTTGTCCCCGAAATACAGTGCACGTCGACAAAAGAAAAGAAAATCGAGAAAGAGCACTGCGAAGTCTTACCGCAGCTACCGACCTATAAACGCCGAAACAACTGAGAGAATAACAGCCCCCGGTGCCTGAAATTTAGACTGGAGATGCCAATCTGGTCGAAGAGACCAATCATATCACAAGGATCCCGAACAATTTCTCCGTCTTGTTCCTCTTCAGCCGCTCTGACTCTTCAAAGTCTCCTCTGCAGGGATCTGCCATCTCCATCAGGCCCCCGATTATCTCATGACTGTCGTTACCGAAGTGTTCAGATAGAGCACTATCATCTTCCTCTTCATCCTCCGGCTCCTCGCAATCATTCTCGACGACTTCATCCTCCAAAAGTTCATCTTCAACTTTTGGTATGCCCACATGGAACTCCGATGAGTTCACAACTTCATACCGATCACTGTTGTGGACAAGATCGTTATGTTGGAGGAAAGCTATGCTAATGTCAGATAGCATCTCTCGAGGCGCTGCCGAGCCAATGTCCTTCAACACTTCTGGCGTCAAGTGATGAGCTGCATGACGAATGGCTAGTGCTCGGATCTGGGTACCCTCGGTCTCGTCGCCCTTGTAAATGTGCATGATGAATGCACCCACATCAGTGATGTTGATAGTATCTAAGATGGGAACGATTCGATCCGTGACAGTATTCTGTAAGCCAGGCATGTCACATTTTCGAGCCAAGCTCCAAAGCTTTGAAAGGGGCAGGAGATGTGTCCTAACCACATTCTTCGTCTGGTTTGCTCGGTTTGGCTCGTTAAGTCGAATCTCCTGGGTGTAAAGCCAATGTGTGAGCAGTCCGAAGACTTGTGCGTCAACGTCGTGCATATCAACCTTCAACTGCCCTGATCGAAAGGCTTCGCGAAAGAACGGAGAGTAGAAACATATGATCTCTTGGTGAATAGTGAAGTCTTTCGCGCGGATTCCAGCACCAACTGTCACAGTGACGAATGGAGAAGGTTTTCTACCAAAATCATTAGCATGAAGACCATAGAGGGGTAGGAAGCGTGGGAACTCACGAAAAGTCTACTTTTGGCCCTCTTGTCGAGGTAGGCAAGCACGAGGTGGAAGCCGACATGGTGTCAACGATGATGGAACCTGTAATTTTTGTTGAGTTCTGGTAAGAAGTTGATGGAGAGTCTATCAACCCAGATGTGATGGGTATCTTTGTCCAAGTACGGATTGGGCTTGTGGGGTAAGCTTTTGGCTCGAAACTGGAGTTGTCGAGATTATTCTTGGAAGATGATGAAGAGCTCAGGTCGAGGACAAGCTGGCAGACTTGATCAAAGCCAATGCCAAGAGATATGCTATGCGAGTCGACCGATTCACCTATTTGGTTGGGAAAGTGTCGAGCGTCAAATTCGTGAAGTACACCTGGATTCACTTTGTCGACAGAGGTCATGTCAAGATGAATAGAATTTGATTCAAGATTGTCTCGAGTGGTTTTGCGTACCGAAATTGGACATAAGAGAATGTCGCTATGAGAATTTCGTCGAGATCCATGGATTGAGGTTTGATCTCCATGTGAGTTTGCAGTTCTGCCGGACCGCTCAGCTCACTTGCTCCTAGAATCTACGTTGAAGATTATATGATCTAATATGTTTTGGGATAAAGACATAGCGTTGAAAATACCATGCTAGATCCGTGTTAACTTGGTGGCTGCGTCACTTGACTTTCGACAGATTCATTGCTGAATATCCGCATGCACGAGAAATTTTCGCAGGAAAACCATGTCAAGACCCCGAGCGAGCGATTACTGTGTTGCATCTTTTTGGGCCAACCGACACCAATAACGAAAGTAATTGCTACTCGAGAAAGGTGAGTGGGCCTATTTACTCAAAATCTTCTGTTTCTGATCGCGGCGATCCGAACTGTTCTGTTTTCCAGATTCAGTCACGTGAAGAGCAACTTAACTGAGTCGGATCTCGCGGTCAGGTCGCGAGAACTCCGGATGTTTATTCATTGCGATGCAGACTCAACTTTAAGAGTACTCTAGATATATGAAAGAAAGTTCAAGATTTAAGTGAAGTACAGAGCCTTTAAGAATCTCAGGTAATCATCGATATGAGAGGTGTTCCACAAGCCGCATTGACGAAAGACGAACTCTTCGTGCTGAGAGAACGTCGCTCAAGCATCTGTTGTAAAGTGGCCGCTTGTAGCTTTGAGTCGTTCAATGGAATGTCACTACACCTGTCTCTCACTTGAGCTCTCAGATGTCATGAGTGCCTTGGCCGCTTAGAGTCATCCATATTTTCGCTTAACACACCGCCCGTCGATGAAAGTCAACACAGCAGCGGAGGGAGAGCGGAGAAATCCCGATGCCCCGAAAAGCATTACAATTTCGGCAATTTATAGACAGGAGTTATTAATTAGGCCTTAGCAATACTGTAATTGTGCAAGTCCAATACTGATACTACTTCTCCTGTTTGATGCCAACCACTTTCTCACTACCTCCAACGTAATACTCCTTAGCTGAGCCAAAAGTGCCAAACTTCATCGTGGGCTCAAGACCATGAACATGATCCTTCTTTAAGCTCATGATGATATCCATCAACAATCCCTCTGGCAAGTGTCCACCAGACATCCAGACATGAAGACCCTTGGCACTTGTCGCCCACGCCATTCTGTCCGCGGCGACTCTCTTTAGCATCGTTTTGCCCTTGACCGTGTATACGTAGTGCAGGAACTCCTTCAACCCCTCTCCCTCAATGCACTCGACCAATGGTCTGAGATTATCTATAATATTATTCTGCAACGTTGGCATGCCAAAGCGGTGCGCAAGGGTCCACAGCTGTGCTAAAAGGAGGAGGTTCGTGTCTCGGTCTTGGGGGTCAATATCGATCTTCTGTGTATAGAACCACTCGACTAATAGACCAAAAGTATCCGAGTGGACGTCGGGAAAGCTCATCGTTTGCGTCTTACTCTCGACATGGTTGCCATTGAACGCCTTGGCGAAGTAGGAAGAGTGGTGGCAGATTATGTCTTTGTGAATAATGAAGGACTCTTTTGCATCCTCAGCACCCACTACCACGGTGATCACAGTCTGAGGACGTCTGATCGACTTTAGTCTGAGAATAGTCACACATAATAAGAGCTTCAATACTTACCTTAAGCTTGGTGCTTTCTTCTTCTTTGTGGAGACACGGTCTTGAGAAGCTTCAGGGACCGGCGTGCCGCTCGTACCCTGCAGAGTTCGGGGTGAGAGTAGAGCCGGCGATGAATCCTTCTGTGCGCTTCGCGCTGCCGCTTCCATTGTGGTCAGGGACGAAGAGAATGGTGGGGCCGAGTCTGGTGTGGAGCTCGGGGAGGACATGACGTTGGTTGATAGTTGTGTCGAACTTGGTTTGGAAAGTTCATTTTCGGATGGTCGAGAAATCGAGTTCTGTTCACAAGTGTGCTGTAGTGGTAGCCTCGTATGGCTTCACCTTCGAGGACAACGGGATAAAACAGTTCGCACGCTGACTCACGCGCTAACCGAATGGACGTATGTCGCATCAACTACTAGTAGCTCCGTGGCGCTGTCATGGCTGTTGAATATGTGAGATTTTATTGGATCTTTGACCATAAAAGCGCCTTATTGAGCGGCTTTCCAAGTTCAAATGCGAAATTGATATTTTGGACTTGGATGCGGCTGTGTCTCTCAACGATGCTCTAGCTATGTTAGTAAAGAACAAAAATCGAGTGGAAGTCCAGGAATACACGCATCTTTTCTTTCTCTTTTTCATGCATGAGAGCAAATCCTTTGAAGTATTACTTATTTGGCCATTTATGAATGCGTTCAAAGCAGCCTGTAAGACCACGAAACTGACTTCCGTCCTTCAACTTCACGCGGCCCAACCCCATAGGCACCCATTTTCTCTCTTGACCAAAGAGCCACGCGATCACCACCAGGTAGGTCTCTTCTATACGAGGCAAGTATCGGGGCTGAATATCAAGGCACAATAGAAATTCAACTCGAAACGTGACTTCCACCTGGAACTTCAGCTCAAATTTATTTCCTTTCTCGAGCTTTAGATACATTCCTTTCTCGAGCTGTAAACGAAGAAAGGGGTGCGACTCAGCCACAGGTTTGAACCTAAGCTTTGGAGTAACGTGGAACTTGAATGGTAGATATTTCAGCAACTCGAGATTCCAGGTGGGGGTATTTGAGCTAGATGAGTGGATCGTGACTGCGTATGAAGACACTGCTTGGAAAAGCAGCAAGCATGCCAGCATGTAAATCAACTTGCAAAATGGTCCCATCCGGCATATGCAGTCGCAAAGAGTAGTCTGATGCCCCTTTGAAGCTTTGAGTTTGCTGCTTTCATATTGAGCACCTTATTTTTGTGAGCATAATGTTCTCTCGCTGGTGATATTTGAGTTCCCTCGCAAAGACTTATGAGCAGAATAGGATAATTCATACAGAAGCCCTTTCGACTTGCCGTTCGTGCTGAACGATAAGTCAATTGATGAATATCTCTTCTAGAAATGCGGATCATCTCGATGCATACATAACAAACAAAGGCCATTGTGTGCATCACGTACCAGAATGGTTGTGCTCAAAGGGCTATACCAGTTGACAATGGAACGTGGCAGTAATGCAACAAGGTAATTGTCTTGAGGAGGTGCAGAACTCAATCTAAATAGTTTCATTACGGCCAACAAAGACGGGACATAGGTAATGTATATTGCAAATATTTGAAAGAGTTTAGCTTATGTGAGGACAGTTGGCGTTGGTCGGAGTGATGCAAACCGAATTATGCTGGGCAGCCATTACTTGTACAGCCCGACGTGATCCCTTAGCAGAGTTTCGATTGTTGTTCGACTACTTCAAGTGCGAAAATCAAAGTCCAAAGGCTAATTCAAGGTTCATCCCGTGACGGTCCGGCTCGTGGAATCGGGGCGTAGAAACTGAAGCGGTCCTTTGGATCATACAAAGACTTCAGCTGTCGCAGCTTCTCTTGCCTCCAGTCTTCATACCCATACATCTCTTGCAAAGTCTCATCCCCATGGGCGTAATTCACATAAGCATGAAATTCTAAGCTTTCTTCGCCTTCGAAGATGATCTTCCGAAGATCTTTGCCTGCCTGTATAGCGATTGGGTCCAGCGTTACGTTCGGCTTATAGAACATGACCGGAGCTCTGTGAACGGGTCAACCTTTCTGATTGGAAGGGAAGATTCGAACCAGCATTTAGCATATAAAGGGATCTTACATCAACAAGTTATCCTGTCTATGTAGAAATGCAGTGTTTTTGTCTGGCACATCTTTGACACCCTGCGTGGAGTATCCCTCGAAAAGGAAGAATGAGCCATTGAGAGCAGGAATTTCGGACGTCACTTTTGCAAACTCATCATATGCAGCTCTCTGGGCTTTGATGTTGTATTTGCTTGTCCCAATAGGGAACCGTTGACTGACGGAACCATGACCTCATGCTAACCCATCGTAGCCGTTTCCAGTGAGACTAGCAAGCTCCGTGAAGTCAACGAGCCTGGCATCGAAAGGTACAGGAGATAAGATCCCATCAAAGGGTGGAGAAAAGCCGTTCAAATCTTACTATGAACCGTGATACAATACCAAAAAAAAATAACAAACTATAAAAAAATTAGCAAAATGCCGGCCCAGAAGTATTTTGCAACACATACAGCGTCAGGATCGACTGCAGGAAGCCAGACAAAGAACAAAAAGACTATGAGACCAGGTGGCTGCTGATCCATCAAGGTATTTGAATCTTCAAATACTCTTTGGCTTTGTCGCCTATGAAGATGTAGCTTTTGGTCGCCCATTTGTCGTTCGGCCGGACATCATAAAGTTTGTGTTTGACTTCCGTCACAATGCCGAAATTGTGACCAGCCCCTCGAAAAGATCTGGATGTGAGTCTTCTGATGTGGTCACGACTGACGCATCTGCAAGTACGACACGTGCAGATATCATGCTGTCGCCGATGAGGCCATAATAGCCCTGCAGGAAACCATGGCCACCACCAAGTAAAGGACCAAGTAAGCTCACACATTCGCAACACCCAGTGACTGTGTTTCTGTAAGCCCATGCCTTCTTCGAATTAGTGATATCATACCAGTTTGCTTGTTTTTTGCCCAGAGAGTATCAACTAAGTCTTTCGACAAGATTCCTCCACCAATGATTGCACTTTTCCCGTCTGGCGCAATGGAGACAGACTTCATCTCGGTCATCCGAATTTGGATTCCGGAATTCATTTTTTCCAAACTCTCAATTGCTCCATGGCCACATGAATATGTAAGGAATGGTATGTCATGCATACTGGTAAATTTCACCTGCAGGTAGGTTACCAGACCGTTCAGAGGGTTGAGAGGAGTGGACAAACGGTCTCCTGAATATCATGTTCGGTCTGCACGATAACCACCACTGTGAACTTGGGCTCTTGCCATACTTGCCATCTTCGAATTGTATCTTCGAATAGTTGGGATCCCGGGAAGATAATCGATGCATTTGTTGAAAGTCGTGGAGCCTGCTCCGAACATATCTTGGCGTTAGTACCATTGGAGAAGTTCCTCGTGAAAAAGTCGCAGCCAGTGGAGCCCAACATCCATTGGCCCATGTTTCCTATGAGGTCCATGTTGATAAGTAGAAGCCAAGAATTGGCAGTTCAAGCGACTGGGTTGTTTTGATCGAAGTGGTTTTCGAGATTGACTGTAAATTCAGAAATGAACTATGTGGCTAGAGAGGATTGAGAATGGTTCAATATGCTTTGCTAAAGGCGATCCCTACAACAGAGAATCGGTATATATAGGTTCAGGAATTATCCATAACAACGTGGGCCTGGTAGGGCTGCGATGGGGACTATCGGGGCGAGGAGGCCAACTAAGGGAGGACTTACGCAGATTCGCATTTGAAAGTGGCTAGCATGATTGGTAAATAATGCGAGATTTAGCAGTATAGAGTTCTCCGTGACAGGGTACGCTTACATGAGAATTGATGTTTCGCTGCTTGCAGGCAGCGGCGAGGTGATACAGGACGCCTGTCATCCTTCTGATTTGAAATGACAGCACAAGTGCTCAGCTTACTTCAACCTTTCAAACCTCTGCTCTTGTAGACTCATCTGCTCAATTATTCATGATTTCTCAGAGCCAGTGCATGGGTCCAAAAATGTCCAATTAAAATCCTTGGAGATTATATGAGGTTGAACGAAAACTACAGTAAACGTTTGGTTCGCTCGACAAGACAGGCCCTTTGAACGCTGCAAAAACCAGTCTTACCATGCGTAATTGAAAATATACGGCATGCCAGAACTAAACCGCTTGCTGGACGCATTGTGCTCGTACATTCCCTCCTCGAATCTAATACCATCGCAAACCTCACCATTGACAGGTCTTTCAATACCCATGCCAAGTATCTTCGGGGAAATCTTCTTCGACCCAGGATGGCATGATGCCAACGCAAAGTGCAAAGCGGTCCAGCTTCTTGCGCCTCCTTGCGAGCCGATAATTTTTGTCCCTCAAGGCACATCGACAGGCAATCTAGCCTCCAGGAGAACATTAAATATCCCAACACGCCCATCACGGCACGACTCAGCCATCCATGTTTTGAGTCTAGGATCATCAAGAGGAAGCACTGAGAGCTCTAGTAGAATACACCTAAGTACATTATTCGAATGGCGTAAAAATCCGCGGAAGAAGAATTCATCCCAGTAGTTCGGATTGTGATAGTCATCGAGGCCGTCCAAAGCCCCGTGCTGGTACAGGACTCGCATAGAGTCGACTTGATCTCCGTCAAGTGCAGCCAGCACATAAGCACAGTCAACTTTGGGTACTCCCTTCCGGTGCTCCATGAGCGAGTGCAGACGTTCTGTATGCCCTCTCCAGGCTGGTACCATCAATGGGGTGGCACGAGACACATCCGGATGTGTCCTTGCCATTGTGTTTGCTCCTTGCCCAACAAGGAATTCGAGATATACAATTTTTCCACAAAGTGACGCGTAGTCAGTCGACTCTGTTAATAGATCGGTATCCATCATGTTGGGGTAGGCTTGGCTGATGTGCATAAACAAACATTTTATAATTACCCATGTCAGTATATCCTAGCTGTGCTGCTTCAATCAACGCTTCTCTCGCTATGATAAGTTAGCTATTATTATCGAAGAAAGAAATACTTCTATTTGAAAGAAAAATGTTTGAGGCAACGGGAATGGGAAGCTGGAACTAGAACAGACAGGCATACCACTTTTTCGCTCGTCCAATATGATAGGCTGGGCATGGTCGATGAGGTTTTGTAGCATTGACAAACTTCTGGAGACCACAGCAGCTTTAAAGCAATTTCGAGGCTCTTTCAGATTTTCCTTCTTCATCAATTCGATGATGATGCAAGCCAGCTCGTTTCGATGGCCCTTGATCGCCGCGTGTAATGGCGTCCCGAAGTACTCACTATCTTGCCCCAACTCAGATGGTGATCTGTGGGAAGATATGATTTTGTTGCAATAGCATCGCATACCGAGCAGAATAGCAGCTGGTAATATATGAGTCTGGAGCTTCTCGTATTCTTTTTCGGTGGTCAAAGTGAATGGATAACCGTCAGTCAAAAAGAGAAAGGACTAGAAACCGGGCTCCTGTCTTGGTGTCCGAGAATCTCGAATACAATCAGGCGCTTGCCTGAAGAGAATTTCCAAGGCTTTCAGCCGCTCGGAGTCCCTTGGAGAGACCTCAAGACGTTCGACGACTTGATGAAGCAAAGTCCAATCAGGGCGCGCCTTTTTCGGAGCGACTTCCTGGCCTTGAAGGATTTTGGCAGCGCATGGAGCGAACAGCTGACTCTGTTTCAAACCGGGGAATCGATATTTCCGATAGAGGCTGACATAATTAATGGGTCTGCCCAGCAGAGATACAACTTCCTGATCGAATGTTGCTTTTCGCGCCAGTTTGTCAGTCTGTGCATCATGCGCTGGTGACTGAGCCGGACCAACGGTCGATCAACGGGCGATTAGGGGACGTACTGTTGACCAGGCGCAACGTGAGGAGTCTCTCCATTTCCCATCTGGGAATTCAAATGTTTGGCGCCTCGGTAACTGTGGCCAGCAAGAAGGCATATTCGATGATCTCGCGCAATATCTCAAGCGAGAGATTAGGCAACGTTGTCAATGTTGAGAGCGGAAGATTGAACTTCAACTATGCGAGGTCAATCTTGGTGGGGCCCCAGGTATATTCGGAATAAGTTGATGAGGAGCGGGTGATTGTAGAAACTCTTTTGGGAGAGGTGACGTCGCAGGTCTTATATGACTTGAAAAGCATGATTCCTGCGATTCTGGAGTCCTGATGTTGGTCTTTGGAGTTGGTGTTAGAACTGGGGCGTAGCGCCGCACTCAAGGTACAGTACCAACCACCAGACAGTGCCGATGAATACAAGACGAGCACGTGGAATGCATCTGGCTTGGAGTCCACTTGTAGTTGGTAGAGATCAATATCGATAGCCTTTCAACGAAGCACGAGTATTCCATTGGTATCATTTAAACATAAAAACATCCGTTATATCAAGATCATACAACAGCGTACCGCTGTACCACGATTTGACCGCCAACTCAGTAGTCAAAACGAGTTTGTTGCTTTGGTCTTTGGTCGTCCAAGCTTCTATCGTCGCCCGTGGATTTGTCTTCCCCGTAATGTACATTTACCTCCGTCGTCCGTACGATCCCATTGTATGTCATGATCTCCTCCTCGCTTCCTGACGGACTCTGACTTCTTATCTCACTTGTTCCTCTTTTCAAGTCCTTCATCGCAAAAGATGAGTTCCCGAAGGGACTCTTCGAGCCATTCTTGGATGTCAATGTGTTTCCTTTGCTTGTAGTGATATGCGACTTCATCGCATCCCTGGAAGCTCCCATCTTGCTCTTGCTCCCATATGGTCCTCGAGATGCTCCACTGGTAAGAGATCCAAACACTCTTGGGAACCAAGCTTTGAGAAGGGGGCGAAGGGCTGGTCCAGAAGCCGTGATGATCGCAAGATTCGTTTCGACGGCAGAATAAGTGAAACGGATGTCGTAATTGAAGTCTTTTGCTGGGTGGTAGCTGATTTCGATAAGCCAGGCCATACGAAGGATACCAACAATTGTGACGCTAAAAATGTCAGAACTTTGTTCGAATCTGCAAAAAAATAAAATGCTAGAGGGATACATACACGCCTCCTAGTAGAAAGACACCCATAAGCGCTATTCTAACTTTCAGTGGCATCTTCAAGCCCAAGAAAATCCAGAATGGTAACGCGAGCACGGCCAAGTCGGTGAAGATGGTCAACGCCGAAGTCACGATGTAGAATATCCCTGTATCAACGCAAGTGCCCTTCATGGTGGGATCCCTCATCCGCTCCCAGAAAAAGTTGACTGGCCGACATTGGAAGATGACCGTGATGAAGACCGAAATTGCTAAAGCAATGTTGAAAGCATTTAGTGCGTGGATTGTGTATCGAATCTCTCTCTTGTGGCCGCCTAGGCGAAGCATGAAGAGAAGAACGGAGGTTTTGACGATGGCGAGAATGGGATTGTATAGAATCTGACCGATAAAGTTCCATTGCATGCCGAGTCCATAATCGGCTGTGAGTGGAATAGCTGCGGTATGAATTCCCAGAAATGCGGTTCTCATGCCTAAGCACGATTGTTAGTGGTTATTCGCATTGTTGAGATTTTGTACTCCGATTTGCGTGCATAGAACAGCGCATGGGGAGCCCGTACCGAAGTATCCAGCTATAGTTTCGGCTATGGAAAAGGACATAGCAACAACGATCAAACCATCATCTACAATTTATATGGTGAGCATTGAGCTAGAAGTATATTGGAAAAGGATCAAGAACGTACCCCATCCAAACTGCTTCATTTTCTGACGACTGTAGACTCGCAGGCAAACGATGAGAAAAGCGATTGTTGGAAACAAAAACAAAATAGCGAATCCCGCCTGCTGCAGCGACGATGTTGGAAAACGCTCACTATCGCTAACAGGAACAGTCGGTGCAGCCTCTGTCTGCCGACTGAAGATGAGGCCGCGCAACTCATTGAGCTGCTCGCCCCTGCGATACTCCATGGTGAAGTGCCAACTGAGGAAAAGATGCGCAAAGTGAAAGTCCACAGATCGGTCGTGTTCACGATCTTGAGTCTAAAAACCTAGATCGATCAACCTTCACAGGGGCCGTTGAGGAGATCCAACAAGATCTAAGCCCAAGGATTGAGCCAGTTGTGGGGGGATAAGAGTTTATAGACATTAACAAGGAATGACACATGAACCCTCCAGGAGCCCAGTAAAGGGGAACCTAAAAGCGATTACCCTGAAATCATGAAATGAACAAGGTTGCCTCGTGGTTTTCTGGCATCAGTGTCAGAGTTTTGCAGCCCTCAGACTGTGCAGTAACCTCATGTGAAGTTCTGGAAGCCAGGATGTGACAATTGGCCAGGCCAAGAAGAAGTCTCATGTAGACCCCTGGCAAGGAAGAAACGGCGTAGAGAATCCTCATTAGGGGGTGATCCACCTCGCTACCGATACGATTAAACGGGTGAGACTGCTGAAGAAAAGGCGCCAGATTTGACAGATTGGGCACAGTTAGAGATTTGATACATGGTCCACATCGACTATTGAACTCTCCTGGCAATCCCGGACTGTTGGTCTGATGGAAGCCAAAAATATGGGATTGATGTAGCCTTTCTAGTTCACAGATGAAGTCTATCGCAGGTGACAAGCCGTCTTCATGCATATGTGAACCTTCTTCGGTACGATGTGGCTTGGTGTACGTACACCTCCGTACTTCAGACGCGAAAGGAGTCCACTGCAAGCGAACCTATGCCGGGATCGGGTTTTTGCACAGGCGAAAATATCGTTAACAAATAACTCTCTCCGATCTTCCTCGTTCTTTTCGGAGACGAGATGGAAGTCATTACTTCGAAAACTTGAGAGCAATATTCTCAATACTACCTTCCATTTTGAAATGTCGCAGAAGCTATCAGACAATAGCAGTAGTGAGTATACAGTAGTCGGCTTGGGCAAGGGCGTCGATGCTGTCGTCTTCAAGCAATATCCAGAGCTGAAAACATGGGTTCTCGCGTGAACAGATCACTTCCTGGCACGGTAAGAGCTCAGGGTCTTCCAGGAGGGAGAACCTGCTCGAAAAGTCTCACTGTTCGAGAGCTAGAACATACAAATCCAGAGCTCTGGATCGGAACAGAACAAGCAAGGGCTTCTAAGGGAAACACAAACTCCATGTAGAAGATCTTCCTGGACCCGCCAGGACATTCTGTCTTGCTTTGCAAGAAGGCATAAGCTACATGGGGTCCAGGCGAACATCTTTGGGGGAGGGGGGGGGGGGGGGGGGGGGGGGGTAGCAATTGGTGAGCATGAAGAATTTCCACATTGTTCCCCTACAGTCGGACGCCAACGTGGTCAAGATTGATGATGCTCCCCTGAGTGCTTTTTTTTTAGCCAACAGTCCCAGAAGATTGAGGTGGCTGCTGTTCTGCCGGTCCTTGGAATATTCAGACTCGGGATGGGATGGCCGGAATTTGCCTGTGCGGGTGGATCGAACAAGGTCTGGAAGTTCTAGCCAATTTATATTCTGGCCTTCCTGTTGGCTATACGGAGGATATAATTCCTAGTGCCGGCCACAAGTCTTGGGACTTGAGAGGATTTCTTTCCTCTCGAAGAAAGCGGGAATGGATTTTGCGCGGGAATCCTTGCATAAGAACTTGGCAACGCAGGAGAACGGAAGTAGAAGGTAGTTGAAATAAGATAGGAATCAAAGCATCGCTTTGACTCGTGGAGAGAACTGGGGAGCCGTCGAAAAAAGGGGATCTTCCCGCAATGGTCTGGTCCGTCCCAGAATCCCAGCCCTTTCATAACCTCGCCCGTGTTCCGAATTTTCTCGGTGACATTTACGGGAAGCCGATTGGCTTGAGCTGACTACTTTTTGATTCATTGACCCCACGTCCCGAGCCTGCGAAATTGGATCCTGGTTGATGCATGAGACACTTTAGACGAATGTGGACCCAAGTCAAGAGGGGTCTTTGACGAGGCTGGACTTGTCTTGAAAGGGAGAGGCGGTTCTTTTGAAAACAAGGGGAGAACCGGCTTGGCTTTCAGGAACAAAGCCCTTGTTCCCAGTTGACAACAGAACAGGCTTGTGTTTGAGCAGGCGAAGTGTGCAGCATACCTCCGTAGGGCTCGTCTCCGTGGGATTTGTTGAGTCTGTGCCGTAAGGTCACTCTAGCGTGGTAGGTTTGGAAGCGAGGAACACCGAAATATAGAGAGTCTTGCAATGCACAATCACACAGATCCTCAACAAAGTCCTCGACTTACAATCATATGATGGCCCAAGCGACTGCACTGCTACCGTGAGATAATTTGCACGATGTAATTCTTCCTTTGATGTTCCAAGGACTCCTCTTGCCAATAAGAATCCTTGAGAGATGAAGTGGACGCTGCATGCTGTCCATTTTGCCAAGCACCCTCTCCTCGTGTCCTATCAGTGGCAGGTGGCTGCATGTCAGTCTTCCACCCCGGTCGATCTTACCGGATCAGAGACATGCATCCGATGCATATTCAATAACGTGCTCGACTCGTCAGCTTCATTTCTCCGCAATGTAAAACCTGACATCAAACGCCACTCGACCATTCCCACGGCCTTCATGAAGAGCGAAGCTCCGGGCAGACAGCGGCGAACAAATGAGCAGCTGCGCGATCCTTGCGATGTTTAATATTCTATGGCTGTTCTAGAAATTCCAGCAAAGAAAGCCAACAATGTTTTGTTGGTAAACTGCCGAAAGTAACCCAAGCCTCGTGGGCATAACTTTGAATATCTCACAGCCTCCTTTTACAAGGTTCTTTTCCCAAATGGTGACAATGAGAATCTTTCTCCAGGCGAGAAAGTCCAGAGAATCCTTGTGACTCCACACGAGGTGGATTATCCTCCCCGATCTGGGTATCTGTTTGGCTAGGATAATAAACGTGGCAACCTGCATGCCCGAATCAATTTCGTTAATCAGTTTATCTCATGTCTCAATAGTTCGTTATCAAGAACTACCCCACCTCAGGCGCTGCATGCGGCGAATTCATGATGTATCCATTTTGTACCAGTATCCTCGAAGGTATAACTTGAGGCGATCTGCTCCCGGAATGAACTTTGCTCTTCACCCCAACTTACTTGGCTATCTTGCCATCGTCACTCGTTCTTTCCAATAAGGCTCTTTCACGCCTCCCCCTCGTCTCGGAGCTTTTAATTAAGTTTCATCTACGGACAATCATGAAGAACTTCCTTGTCGCAGCTTTGCTGCCACTATTGGTGTCAGCTCAAACTCTTGTGGTGGACAACACAACTATACGTAAGCTTTCCCACTGTGTCACCATGTGAAATGAGAGGCTTACCCGTCATAAAGCTGCCGATGAAGCCAACGTCGCTCCAGCTGTCTCAGCTGTCGATGCCTCAACTTCCAACGCCACAGCGGATCTTTTCGCTAGCGAGACATTTCAATTAACAGACGACGTGATTGCCAATCTCACGGATCTTGAGCTCTCAAACATCACTCTGTTCTCCTTTGAGGACTCTCCCGCCAACGGTTTGAAGAAGAGAACCGTCTTTGGAAAGTGCAAGACCTACGCAGGCGATTTTCTGTACCCTTCAACTCTCGTGTGGAAAATCTTCGACATTCTGCTTGGGGGTGCGCTCATCAAAACCGTTCCATACGCAGCTCCTTGCTACGATGACTTTGGAAACTTCAACAAAGCCAAATGTGATTTCCTGACCGCCAATTGGGTTAACGGATCCATTTACCAGTAAGCAGAATTGATGTGTTTCGTACTCTTGACTAACAAAGACAGCACCGAGGATCCCACATCCATCAACGGCGTCTTATTCCAAGGCCTCACCTGCATGCCGCCGACCTTGATCCCAAATCCCGACGAATGCACTGTTGGTGGTTATCCAGATTACGCTGTCGCCGTCAGGAATGTTGCTCAGATTCAACTTACTGTTAATTTGGCCCGTAGTCTAAATCTTAGGCTTGTCGTCAAGAACACGGGTCACGATTTTGGTGCTAAATCCACCGGCAAGGGAGCTCTTTCCATCTGGACTCACAACCTCAAGAGCGTCCAATTCTTGAAGACCTACAAGTACGGATCCTACTCCGGACCTGCTTTCAAGGTCGGCGCCGGTATTCAGGCCTTTGAGATCTACGAGGCTGCCAGAGCTAATGGAGTCACTGTTGTCGGTGGAGAAGGCCGTACTGTTGGTGTCACTGGAGGATATATCCTCGGTGGAGGACACTCGCCTCTCTCTTCCATCTACGGAATGGCCGTCGATCAAGTCTTGTCCATGGAAGTGGTCACTGCTGATGGCCGCTTCGTCACCGCCAGCGCAACCTCTAACGCAGACCTGTTCTGGGCTCTCTCCGGAGGTGGTGGCTCCACATTTGGTGTCGTCTCATCCATGGTCATCAAGGCTCAACCTAAGATCAAAGTCACCACCATGACTTACGTTCTCCAGACCGCCGATGGGTACAGCTCAACCCAATTCTGGCAAGCTATGCGCATCTTCTTCAACGACTTCATCAAGTATACCGATGCCGGGAACTATGAGTATTTCCGCATTACCGCGGTTGGACCCGATGCGTACTACTCCGATATGGGCCCTTGGTTTGCACCAGGAATGTCCAAAGCCGAACTACAAGCTCTCGTTGCACCTATGTTCGCTCAGTGGGCTGCTATTGGCGTTAACGTCACTCCAGTATACACCGAGTACGACGACTACTATGATGCATGGCACGCCTCATTCCCTGTCGAGCCATGGGGATCCAACGCCATCCGTCAAGGCAGTCGTCTGTTCCCCAAGTCCAACTTCCAGGACCAAGCCAAACTAAACACCACCTTCGACGCCATCAAGACTATCGTCGAAGATGGTGCCTATATCATCGCCTTCAACATCGCCGCTGCCCCCAAAACTGGCTACCCAGACAACGCCGTGAACCCCGCCTGGAGAAACACAGTCCTCCACTTGATCACCGCCACATTCTGGGACCCCGCAGCTGATGCAGCGACAATCAAGGCTATCAGCGACAAGCTCACTTATGACTGGGGCAAGAAACTCATTGACGCTTCTCCAGGAGCTGGCGCTTACATGTCCGAGAGTGATTACATCGAGCCCAACTTCACCCAGTCGTTCTTCGGATCGAAATATGCCAAGCTTCGTGCTCTCAAGACCAAGTACGATCCAAACGATGTGTTCTACGCTCAGAATGCTGTGGGCTCTGAGGATTGGAAGATGTCGGAGATGATCATGGGGAACTTACCTTCGCAGAACAGCAAGCTGTGCAGGATCTAGGAATTCTGGTCAGCTGTATAATGTTCTGAATATCCGATAGACAATAGAATGTACATTACCAAATCATGACTTCAACTTCGCTCGGCCCAGCAAAACAACCCACCTAGAAACTGAAACAATTGAGTGTGGCTGAAGTCTGCAGAAAAACGTTATTATTCTTAAGTGCTATGGTGTACTTGGAAGGAACCAACATTGGTTGCGGAGCCGCGAAGCTGAATCGCTGACCTCCTGTCTCAACTTCCACACCCCGCACTTGAGTGGCCCATTGCCCGCCCTAATTGTTGGAATCAACGAAAAGCGAGTCGCATGATTGTCCACGACCGAGTGATGTTGGTAAAAATCGCTCTATTCCCAGTTAGGCCTCGCATCACTAGCCTACACGAATAGGCACTAGCACTTTCTCTTTCTCTTCTCCTTATCGCCAGAAAGCAGAATCACGAATAGAGCATTTCAATTTGTGTGTTACAAAATCTGATAATGGATCTAGGAGACTTTCCAGTGGAACTATTCCACAAGATCCTTGTTCATTGCGTGATTCCGCGGGGCGTGCAGCGAGCACTGCGATTGAAACTCGTGTGCAGTGAGCTTTGCTATTTCATCAACATGAATCATTCCCGACACTGAAATCTATCAGAGCTGTTCAACACCTATCTACAAGCTGCTCTGTTCGAGTCGCGACTCATGGACAAGTTCATGGTCGAGCCTCGGGTAGGCAGTAGATTCGTTTTCAATGAGATGTGGTACATTCGGAACAACTAGGGCTCAGAAAAGCTGTGACAGTCGTACCTTTTGTGTAGGGTTCGAAATGAGCGTGAACCAGGTTTGTGAATTTCTCACATGGTCCTCGAGCTTTCAGCACAGTTCCAGACGATCTTTGTCAGCTGTGGATGCTGATTTTATGCAGAAAAGGGCCGCTTTGTTGAGATACGTAGAGTTGCAGAAGAGGTATGCGGAAAGACGGACGCAGAGTACGAGATTACCCTCAAAGCTTTATGTTGGCTTGTAGTGGAGCGAGGCAGCCATGCACCTGGGTATCAAGAGGGTTGGGGGCTCAACCTAGAAGGTAGAGGCCGGTATCCAGGCCTAAATCTTCTTAGTGCAGCTGCCTACTTGAACCACTTGGACTTGGCCAGAGAGCTTCTATCAGAAGGCCATTGTCCGACTCTGCATGGCCGTCTCTTCCCACCACCAATGCAACTCGCTGCCTGAGCCGGCAACGGCGATATGTTGTGGCTATTCCAGGAGAGCTTACCTGACTTCGAGGAAACTACGCCTCCAGGTACTTTAGAAGTCTTGAAGAAATGGAAGGCGAAAATAGAACCTGGCGCGATCAAGGGGGCAGCGATGCGGGAGATATGGACATGCTTCGCTTGGCAATATACCCCCCCTCACGATCAAGCCCTGAAAGTACAGACTTTTGTGGCCAGAAGTTTGGACGTGTGGACAAAACATCCAGACCAGGTAGAAATCTCGAGGAAGCTTTGTATTACGCCAAGGATGCTAAAATCTTCCAATACATCGAAGCATTTTTCGTCAACGAGGCGGCACCTATTTGCAAGGATTTGTATTCAAACCTGCTTGCGCATCATGCCGAGCTAGGCAATCTCTCAGTAGTACGAGATTTGCTCGATTCCGGTGCTTTTGTCGATGGTGTGACAACACGGACGAACGAAAATGCCCTGACAACGGCATGTCGTAACTGCCACGAGGAGGTTATCGACCTGCTGCTGGAACGAGGGGTGAACCCTTCATATCAAAGGCTGCAGTGGCTTACTTGCCCAATATATGCTGCGTCGTCTGGAGGAAGCCTGTCAATTGTGAAGAAACTTCTCGATCGAGGTGCAACATTTGAAAGAGTGTTTTGGGAACAATCAGCGTTGCTCTTCGACTCGAGCATACGGCCATGGTAAAGTTGATCTTGGGATTGGCAGGATGGAGTGAGGAGGGGCTGCGACGAACGGCTAGAGGGCAAAGTGAAAAGGGAATGAGTCTATGGCATCACTTGTGCTGAGCATGATCCCCGGCTGCGACGAGGAAGGGCTATGACACTTAAGAGAGTAAAAGAATTTCTGAAATTTTCGTTCATACCCACGCTGATGCCAGAAGATACACATTGATTTGCTGGTCTTTCAGTAACCCATCCAGCAGTGTCTATTTAACTCACAAATGTGATCTCATTGCAGAAGTCAGAGCTCCACTATCATGAATAGAGCCACGTACTATGTCAAGCTTCACATAACCTGCCTCTGTTCTTCTCCCGTACGCTGCATTGTAAGGTAGCAACCTCGCGCGCCACTCCAACCCAAATCTCACATCCTCACCCTTTCAATGCGACAGTCTCTTGCTTGACAACTTCCTCCAAAACCACCAGGTCTCCTTCAATCGAGCGCTCGACACCATTTTGCGGCAAACTTGCTGAGCCCTCAGAAGCTCCCTTGTCATCCTCTCCAAGAGAATTTGAAGCATTATAGTCAGCACCCTCCTTATCAAATACACCATCACTATGCTCCTTCCTAACTTCCTCATTGTCAGCCAATTCCTCCTCCCCAACGAACTTTGGCGGAATCTCCAACGAATAGTCCGTGCGTGGATCAATCGTCTCAAAAACTCCTGCAAAACCACCACCTCTCCAACCCGGAAGCTGGACACACTGATACATCATAGCCCTCAAAAAATCTGCCATCATCTCCTCCGGCATGTATCGAAGGATCTCGTCAATGTCATCACGGTCAAAAACCTCCAGGGTTTTTCGAACGGCTATTTCCCTGAGGATCTGAACACCAGAGCTGTAGCAGAAGCGCTGAAAGTCGTATAGCTCGTCACCGGGAGCGATGGGAGTGGAGAGCATGTTGTCATGCAAGTACTCGATTGTGCTGAGCTTGAGTTCGATGTTGCGGGCGAGGATGTAGAGTTTGGCGAGGGAGACGAGAGATAGGCGAGAGCCGGAAGCGGTGATGATTTGTTGAGCGTAGAGGTAGTGAACGAAGATGCCGAAGGTTGAGGCTTCGAAGTCTGGGAGATTGCAGTGCTGTATATCATGGGATCTGGCGGGGAGAATTTTGCGGAAGAAGGTGGAGTGGTGGAGGAGGAGGCCGATGTGGACGATGAAGGTTTGCCTGAAGTTCTCTTGGCCAACGGTAATCATGACGATGTTTTGGTGGGTGCTGATTTAGAGAGTTAGTAAGAGCTGTGAGAGTTTCAATGCGACGGGTACTCACTGAAAGGTTGGGAGCTCTGAGAAGACATCCTCAGGGGTAGGAGATCGGGACGGCGAGGTAGAGGTGCGCTTTGCAGCTGGAAGCTCGGCCTCCTGACTTGATCCTCGCTTAGACATTTCGATTGACTATGCTGAGCGATGATTTGGGGACGTGAATGAAAGTTGTATGCTTGGAAGGGAGAAGTGGTGGTGTCTGCAAGTTTTGTGCTGTGAAATGTTCTGAAGATTATCATGTTACAGGGTGGAAGAAATCGAAGGAAAATACTCTTGAAATAGTCAGCGTCGTGGGATATTGCGCGCTAGTGTTTGCTACCTACCTATTGTGCTTCGTTGCTATTGTCGGATGTCGGTTGAGATATTAGCGTTGTTGTCTTCGCTTATTTCTTCGGATGCTGAAAGGTCCAGTGAATCAATCACATGAGACTAAGCTATGCGATGACCAAAAAAGTAATCATTGTAAGCATGGCTACGAACTATCGCCAGTGAATCCCCTTTCGGCTTTGAATCCGAACCTTTTGAGATGGAAGAAATTAAAATCTGAGATTTGCAGTTCACCAGGGGCCTGATCAACAATCGCGTACGTCCTTAATATTACGGCGCGTAATGATTGATGTCCATGGATTGATCATCCTATATAAATCTCGTACCCACCTTCCTACCCAATCTCATATCTCCCCGCCTCCCTCCTCGCCTCCAACTCCGCCCTCTCACCCCTCCACCCAGCCTCAACAGGACTAACCACCTGTCTACCTTCCAGTTCCGCCGCTCTCCTCCTCTCCAACTCCCCCTTCTCTTCATCACCTAGCAACCCACCATTATCCTTCCCATCCAGTTCTCTCCTTTCCCTCTCACCCGTAAAAGCCCAAGCCCAAGCGCTTCCGCCATCTCCCAACTCAGCTCTCCTCTTCCCCTCAGCTCCAAGCTCCGCTTTCCCGAACGCGTTGTCTGTCGCTTGCCCCGAGGACTTGTCCCGGTGTCGAGCAGCAGCAGAACGCCTCCCCCACCAGAACGCCAGAGCAACGAAAAGCAGAAACCCCAACGCAGCACCAACGCCTCTCCCTGCTTTGGCGCCGGTGGAAAGACCGGCGACGCTTCCAGCATCGACTCTTCCAGGTGACGGGCTCGATTCAGCGCTCGAAGGGGACATAGATGTAGACGATGAGGAGGGACTCGGATTCGAATCTGTACTTGATGTCGAGGTTGAGAGCGAGGACGATGAGGACGATGATGAGGATGAGGATATTGGTATAGACGACTCGAAGACACACTCAGAGTACTCCCACCACCCGCAATACTACTCGCAGCACTCGACACTGCGCCGCCTAGATTCGAGGTACTGGGGCCGGTGATGCCTGTAGACCCGCTGGTAGATACCGCGCCGCCTACAGTCGCTGTGATGGGAGGTATAGTGCTCGCAACGCGAATTGGCGTGGTAGTGTGAAGGTGGTAAGAAAGCAATTAAGATCGTGGCGGGGGTAGAGGTAGCAGAATCTTCGGATGCTAGAGCACCATAGCCAGGCACTAGCCAATGTCGGTCCAGGACTTCAAGTGAGCACCAGATAAAAAAGAAAAGGACCGCATTTAATGTCTGAATAGACTTCTTGAGAATCTTCTTCCTTGTTTTGATTCGACTAATTGACCCATATTTACATATACAAACAAACAGACAGAGATCCATCCATGCCTCCATCCCGCCAGTAGAACCCCATGCATCTCATCTCGTCTCATCTGCAAGCAAATTCTCGACATTGACGAGAACCTCCAGGGAAAGCCTTTTTGAATGGGATAATCAACTTTTCACTTTTGCTGTCCAAACACCGCCATTGCGTGTTATTGCATCGCAAGGAAGAAAAGCCACCGCGATAGAAAACTTAACGAGCACCTAGTAGAAGTGCGAGTGGATATCAATTAGTCGCCTCCGTGCTTGCCGCCCGTTCGCTCTCCCATGAGCTTTCTGCGTTCCTTGTCCTTGTCTGTGATTGGTTTAGCAAGTGTCGGTAGAGAAAGAGGGGGAGGAAAGGGTACGTACTCTCATCGTAGAACAAGAACTCATGTAGAGCACTACCGGCAGGTACCATAGGTAGAACAGGGACCTTTTTATCTGTCACAACCTCCAAGAACGCTGGTCCATCGCTCTCAATCAACCATTTGAGAGCATCCTTAACATCATCAGGCTTGATACACCTCCTGGCTTGAATACCCATAGCATCGGCGAGCTTCATGAAATCTGGGTTCTCGGAATGCGTGTGTGCGTATCTGTCCTCGTAGAAGATGTTTTGCCATTGTGTGACCATACCTTGCTCCTCATTGTTCAAAACGATGATCTTGACACCGATGTTGAATTGCTTGGCTGTTGACATCTCGGTAAGAGTCATGTTGAACGAAGCATCACCATCGATATCAATGACAAGAGCGTCTGGACGAGCGACCTTGGCACCAATAGCTGCTGGGAGACCGTAACCCATCGTTCCGAGACCACCAGATGTGATCATCGTTCTTGGGTGACGCCATCTGAAATGTTGAGCGGTCCACATCTGATGCTGACCGACACCGGTGGCGATGATTGTTTCTTCCTTGCGATCAGCGGTGAGATTTGAGAGCTCCTCAATGAGAGTCTGTGGCTTGATGAGACCTGTTCGCTCAGCCTTTTGGTATGAGCTTAGAGGGAACTTCTCCTTCCAGAAGTTAATCTGGTCGAACCATTCCTTCCGGTCGCTCATTGTTGTGGTGTTAACGAGGGGGTTGAGAAGTGCAAGATTATCCACGACATCGCCTTCTACGGCTTCTGTGGCTTGAACAACCTTGTTAATGTTCTTTGGCATGATCTCGAAATGTACGATACCACCACGCCCTTCAGCTGCCGCAAGCTTAGCGGCTGGTGCGAACTTGGCGATAGCTCCAGTTACACGATCATCAAATCGAGCACCAAGAGCGAGAATAAGGTCTGCTTCTTGCATGGCCAAGTTGGCATAAGCTGAACCGTGCATACCAAGCATGTGGAGGGACTTGGGATCGAGCTCATCGAAGCCACCAAGACCTTGAAGGGTTGTTGTTACAGGAATGGAAGCCTTGTCAGCGAGCTCCTTGAGGAGTTTTGGACCTTCTGGGAGGGAGATGATGCCCTGACCAGCATAGATGACGGGCTTCTTTGCGCCGTTGATCAACTTTGCGACACGGCCAATGGCGGCCTCGAGTTGCTTCTTGACGTGTTGCTGTGCCATTTTCGAAGCTTGACTTGGGAGAGCTGGGATTGTGCTGCCAGTCGGGATGGCCTTTCGGAGAACAGCAGCGGTGACATCTTTTGGTAGATCCACCAAGACAGGGCCTGGTCGTCCAGAAGTAGCAATTTCGAATGCCTCCGCTATCCGCTTTGGCATTTCGGCAACATTCTTTACCATCACGTTCCACTTGGTGCATGCTCTAGAGATACCGATAACATCTGCTTCTTGGAAAGCATCACTTCCAATTGCCGATGTGACGACCTGACCAGTGAACACAACCATTGGGGTTCCATCCGAGAGGGCGTCCTGCATTGGCGTAATGACATTCGTAGCACCTGGTCCTGAAGTGACGAGAACAACACCGGGCTTCCCACATGCTCTCGCATATCCCTCTGCCATATGTCCAGCACCTTGTTCATGTTTTGGAAGAATGAATTCGAAATGTTTTGAGTTGTAGATAGCATCAAATACGGGAAGAATCGCACCACCAGGATAACCGACTGTGCGGGGTCAGCGAAAAATCGCAATTGAGGTATAGAAGTACTGACAGATATGCTTGACACCTTGTCTTAACATCATTTCATGAAAGATCTCTCCGCCAGTCTTGCCAATAAATCTAATATCCTGTCAGCATTGGACCCGAGTGGCGGTGACTCAAGACATACGACTCATCCATTTCTGTTTGTGACCGGGCATTTTGGGCGGGCTGTAAAGGGTTCTCTTTTTTCGTGGTAGCATTGAATGTCGGAGCTGGGTTTTCTCTTGTTTTCCTGCATCTTGTAAGTATATAGGGTGAGTCATGGCGGAGGGGACGAACGTTGCTGGAGAGGGCGCTGAAGCTGTCGCAACAGTAGCTTGTGATCTTGTTGTCGTAGCAGGTGCTTTCCGTACCATGCCAATGGAGGCAGCAGCTGGTGATGTAGAGAATCGTTGTGTAGGACATTTTGATTTTTGTCGGAGGGCGCGCGCGGCGCTCCTCGCAGGATAGGATCTGAGCATTTTGAGGTCGGAGGGGTGGAAAGCGGAGGCGATTGGAAGTGATGAAAAAAAGAATGTAGAGAAGAGATACCTCTGGCTCAGGTCAGCTCAGCTCTTTAAGAATGGTGTTCGCACAATTGCCAGAGAGTTGTGTGGTGTGCGAGTATGATTGTGTTGTTGTTGTGAATAGGAAGGGAGGAGGAGGAGAAAGTAGAGTCATGGATGGATGAATCTCGCCCTGGGCCTGTCCATTCGATTTTCCTTTGCAGCGGTTTTCGGCCAACAGTGTGGGGAAGCAATCCCTGCAGTACTGGCGGGAAGATGGAGCCAATCAGAGACGGCCAGATCAGGCTGAGGTAAGCAGAATTCTGCTGGCTGGGTGGCTGGAAATAAATTGATCCAGCCGAGGTCGGGAAAAGAGGCGAGGCGAGGCGAGGCGAAAACTTGACCTGAGTGAAAGGAAAGGCCAGCGCGCGCGAGAGAATAAGAATATCTTCAGCCTTGCCTACAGCCGATGTTCAAAGCATCGAACTGCAAGAAAAGCATTTATTGTCGTTTTTGGGTTTGAGGGCCCTCATCTCAAGATCCGACTATCAGTTTCTCTATTCTTGCCCGTCCACTTTTGACTGGCACAGGGTGAAACGACGTGACGACTGCTTGCACTGGTCCGCCTCACGTCGGACACCTCAAATGCATCGTGAACATTTGAACGCTCTATGAAGTCGAATGGCATAGACAGCTCTCCAAGACACCACTGCACAAATCGATGGACACCCCGCATAGCTTAACAGCTTGTTACCACTGTACCAGTCATGGAAGGTCCAGGTTCCCCGAATGCCGCTCCTACCAACCCGCCCGTTGGGAAGGTACTGTACTCGAGCTTCGAACCACAGTCCCTGTTTCGTGGCATTGAATGCAAAGCACTACCGGGGAAGTTCGCGGAACCACTTTCTCCATTTCCTACAATACAGCTCTCTGTTCTTATTTACCCTCCTTTCTTGTGTGTAATGAGTCGAACCTGGCTCTACAATACCACATCTCGTACCCCCTTTTCCCCTCTTCCAAGCGCACTAATCAAAACAGCCCACCTCTAGCGGCGGAATACATTTCCTTTAACGCCAGGAACCACCAATCCATCACGCGATGGATTAGAAGTCCATACAAAATCTAGGAAGAACATCTGTTGTTTTTACACATAAATACGATCCTCTCCCCGTTACTCGAAGACGATCTTCTGGCACCTTTCACCTCTCCAAACTTATTGCAATCCAGCTTACAACCATCAACACCCCGCCACCATTTACCCCGCCAAAACAAGACCCCCACCATGGCAGGAACGGTCCCAGTCGCAAAGTCCCTGAAGGACATCTACACAGAAGACGCCCTCTCTACACAAACAACCAGATGGGAGAAACTCCTCAAGCAATTCAAGAGCAATTATGGCAGCACTCCAGACTTCGTATCCCGCTCTCCAGGCAGAGTCAACATTATCGGCGAACACATCGACTATTCCCTCTACTCCGTCCTACCTATGGCCATCACCGCAGATGTCATCCTCGCAGTACGGGTAATCGATGACTCGCAAGCTCCAGAAGGTTGCTACAAGATCAAAGTCTCGAACATCCAATCCGAGAAGTTTCCTGCACACGAGTTCGATATCCCATACGAAACCGTCGATATCGACGCCAAAGTCCACGAATGGACCAATTACTTCAAATCAGGTCTGCGCGGTGCATTGGAGCTTCTGCGAGCGAAGCACGGTGCGGGATACAAGCCGAAGAGCATGGAGATACTGATGGATGGTTCTGTGCCTGCCGGGGGTGGATTGAGCAGCTCTGCAGCTTTTGTCAGCGCATCTGCTCTGGCAGTCATGTTTGCCAATGGGGAAAAGGAGGTTGATAAGACAGCCCTTACAGAATTGGCCATCGTCAGTGAGCGTGCCGTGGGCGTAAATTCAGGTGGAATGGATCAATCTGCCTCGGTCTTTTCTCTCCGCGGTTCCGCCCTCTTCGTCTCCTTCGTCCCAACCCTCACAGCAAGACCCGTCTACTTCCCCAAGACCAATCCAGAACTCTCCTTCGTCATCGCCCAGAGCTTCGTTCAGTCGGATAAGCAAGTCACCGGACCAGTTTGCTACAATCTCCGCGTGGTAGAATGCAGTCTCGCAGCCGCCTACCTCAACGCCATCCTGAACAAGACCAAAACCCCTCTCCCATCCGACTCCGGCCCCCTAGGAATCTCCCTCCACGGTCTCCAATCCACATACTTCTCCTCCAGCACTCTTTCAAACGAAGATCAACTCACCAAACTAATCGACCTCACCAAATCCACACTCACAAAAGAAGAAGGCTACACGCGCGAGGAAATCGCCGAAGTGATCTCCCTCTCCGTCCCAGAACTAAACGAACGCTTCACATCAACCTTCCCCGTCCGTGCCGAGAAATTCAAACTACGACAGCGCGCCCTCCACGTCTTCACCGAGTCCCTCCGCGTCCTGAAATTCCTCTCTATCCTCGAGAGCCCCTCCTCCCAAAACTCAGATCCCAATACCGATACCTCAGCATTCAACCAACAACTCGGCGACCTCATGAACGCCACGCAAGACAGCTGTCGCGATGTGTACGAGTGCTCGTGTCCTGAGATCGACCAGTTGTGCGCTATTGCAAGGAAGGCGGGCAGTTATGGAAGCAGATTGACGGGTGCTGGGTGGGGTGGATGTAGCGTACATCTTGTGCCGGCGGATAAGGTTGATGCTGTAAGAGATGCGTGGGAGAAGGAGTATTATAGTAAGATGAAGCTCAGCGAGGAGCAGCAGGAGGCTGCGGTAGTGGTCAGTAGGCCTGGGAGCGGGAGTGCGGTTTTTATTGTTGAGGGGCAGGGTGTTATTTGAGCGGTGTTGAGGGAAGAAATGAGTGACACAGAGGATGTCTAAAAGTGCATGATCAGGGATGAATGGACGGCAGATAGATAGCGTGATATATTTACTTGCATATAGACCAAGAGAAGCAAATCAACACAAACCCTTCATTGAGGTACAATCGAATACTATCGCACGTCATCCTATCACATCAGAGGATCACAACAACTCTTCGACGCCGAGATCTATTCACAAGTATCAAATGATCACGAAATTCTGCGGAATACAATGATTATACTCGTCCGTCCCTTTCAGTTTCGTTCGTTTATAAACGATACAGGAGGCATGAGTACATAACATAACATAACAGCACATCACATCTCACTCCGTGCTATTCTGATTGTTGGTTCTACTTTCATCTATTGACAGAGTGCTTGTACGTATCTTCCAACCTTCCCTCCCCTCTACGGATGTACACAACGAATCTAAACCTAAAGTTTAAAATCCCCATTAACCTTCTCCCACCCAACTCTCCCCTCAGCCCTCCCATCACCCCCAACACCGCCACCGTCCTGCATACTCGCCACTTTCTCCGCGAGGCCGATTTTCAAGGCGCGGCTACGCTCGGTGCATAATTCGTAGATGGTGGAGAGGTTGAATGTCAAGGCGTGGAAGGAATGGTTGGTGCTGATGAGGGATTCGAGGAGAGTGCGTGCCTGTTTGGGGGGAGGTGGCGTGTTAATTGGAGAGGGATTAAATAAAAGGAGGAGAGGGGAGAGGG